>Ga0209380_10000001_pt1 | contig 707186 bp, 658 predicted proteins | sample HubBroMetageWFT6_FD_188347 | JGI IMG/M metagenome (GOLD analysis project Ga0209380, IMG submission 188347) | Warmed and freeze-thawed soil microbial communities from the Hubbard Brook experimental Forest, New Hampshire - Hubbard Brook CCASE Soil... | ecosystem: Environmental > Terrestrial >...
GGGCGGCGGAACCATCGTGGTCAACGTGCCCGCGGGCGCAAGCGAAGCGCTCGTCGTCGTTCGGGCACTGGGCGGCAGCGGCTCCACGAGCTGCGTTGAGGCCTCGCACCAAAACGACGCCTACTACACCGTCGTCGCACACCATAGCGGTGCGCAGCAGCTTGCGTTGCCCGACGAGATCGGACCGCTCACCCAGTCGGGGCAGAAGTCGGTAACGATCTGTCCGCAACAGACGTACGAGATCTACGCAGCCGGCGTCGACTACCCGGCCTACGAAGCCTCCTATCCGAACAACCTCTCGCAGCTTCCGCTGATCAAAGGACCAAACGGTCAAGCCGACGTTACGACCTCCGATCTGCTCACGGCGGCCTACCCGTGAGCGGGCGGCCCGTACGATCATTAGCTAAGCAGTCAAGCAAGCCTAAAAAAGGGCGACCGTTTAGGCTGCCCTTCTTGGGGAAGGACGGTATAATGGAGGTAATTGGGGGCTCGTAGTGGCCCCCTTCCCTGTCCCCTAAAGTGGAGCGTCATGCGGATCAAGTACGAGGTGTCGGCGGGCGGACTGCTGCTGCGCCGCCGAGATTCGAGTTACGATGCCCTGCTCATCGGACGCGGCGATCCGCCGCGCGTCTGGACGTTGCCGAAAGGACACGTCGAGGCGAGGGAAACAACCGAGCAAGCGGCGTTGCGCGAAGTCCATGAAGAGACGGGTTGCTGGGCGGAGATCATCACGCGTCTCAATGAGATTTCGTACTGGTTCTACGTCGGAAAAGCCAAGCACCGCAAGGCCGTGACGTTCTTTCTGATGCGCTATCTTTCGGGCGATCCCGCCAACCACGATCACGAAGTCGACGATGCGGCGTGGTTCGACCTGGCCCAAGCGCGCAAGACGCTCAAGTACGTCAACGAAAAACGTCTGGTCGATCTCGCGCTCGAGTTTCTCGCCGCGCATCCCGAGGCGTTCGGCGAGCCCGAGCTCGTCCCGCGCACGGCCGAGTCCGTCTCCTCCTGAGTACCGAAGCACACGCGTTCTGCGTTCGGCTCGACGCCTTCGATGGGCCGCTCGATCTTCTGCTCGGACTGATCAAAGATCAGCAGCTCGACATCGCGACGGTTCCGCTCGCGACCGTCGCCGAGCAGTACCTCGCGTACGTGCGCGCGCTGCAGGCGCGCGACGTCGAAATCGCCGCCGAGTACTTAGTAATCGCGGCGACGCTACTCTTCCTCAAATCGAAGGCGCTCTTGCCCCCGATTCCGCAAGAACTCGTCGACGACGAGGATGAGACCCCCGAGGAAGTCGAGGAGCGGCTGCGCCGCCGTCTCATCGCCTACTCGAAGTACCGCGAGCTGGGCGAGGAGCTGCGCGGGCATCAGAACGAGGCGAGCTCGTTCTTCTATCGCGAGCCCGGCGACCCGGCCGGGGAGATCTTGCAGCGTTACGATATCGATCCGGAGAAGCTCAAACGCGCCTTCGTCACGATGTTGGCGCAAGCGCGTCCCGAGAAGCGCTCGATCGTCCGGGAACGCGTCTCGCTGCTCGCGACGATGGATTACATCATGCGGCGAATCAAAGAGTCCGAAGAAGCCTATTTCTCGCAGATCTGCAAGGAGCTGGGGATGACGCGCGACGTTATCGTGGTGACCTTTCTCGCGATCCTCGAGCTCGTGCGCCGCCGGCGCCTCGCCTTCGAGCAGCCCGAAGCGTTCGACGACATCCGGCTCTTCGCGGCGCCCAAGGCGGCGGCATGAACGACCTCGACGAAGCGATTCTCCGCCTGCAGCGTCCGGTCGAAGCGCTGCTTTTCGTCGCAAGCGAGGCGCTCTCGATCGCGCAGCTCGCGAAGCTGCTGCGAGCGGAGGAACGAGAAATCGCCGCGGTCCTGCAGCGCGTCGAAGCCGAATATAGCGAGCGCGGCATCGTTTTGCGGGAGGTTGCCGGCGGTTATCGCTTCGCGACTTCGCCGCTCGCGCGCGACGTGGTCGAGTCGTACTTGCTGCCTCCGAAAAACTCGCTCTCGACCCCTGCACTCGAGGCCCTCGCGATCGTCGCCCACCTCCAGCCCGTTACCCGTAGCGAGATCGAGGCGATTCGCGGCGTGAACTCCGATAGCGTCGTGAGCACGCTGCTCGATCGCGGATTGATCGCCGAGGCAGGCCGAAAGGACGTGGTTGGACGCCCGATGCGTTACAAGACGACGCCGTTCTTCCTGGAATCGTTCGGGCTGCGCTCCATCGACGATCTCCCGGAGCTCGAACTGGAACCGGGCCAACCCCTCGAGTTCGAGCTGACCGGCTCGAAGGTTTCCTAAGAGCACTCGATGCGGATCGGCCTGCACGTGCACGTAGCGGGCGGCTACGTGAGAGCGGTCGAGCACGCCAAGGCCGCCGGCTGCACCGCGATGCAAGTATTCTCGACGAATCCGCGCAGCTATCGCACCACCGCGATCGATGGCGGTGCGCTCGAAGCCTTCGCGACGCTGCGCGGAGAAGCGGGACTCGATCCCTGCGCGATTCACACCCCATACCTGATCAATCTCGCTAGCGCCGATCCGAAGATCTTCCAAGGATCGCTGAATTTGTTGCGCAACGATCTCGCCGTGGCTGCGCGCGGGGGAATGCGTTTCGTCAACACGCACCTCGGCTCGTACGGAACGCGCGATCGCGCAGAAGGATTCGCGGCAATATGCGGCGCGCTCGAAACCGCGCTCGCGCAAATCGAGCCCGGTGTATTCTTGGTGCTAGAGAACTCGGCGGGAGCCGGCAACTTAGCTGGCGGTACGATCGAAGAGCTTGGTGCCTTCGTGCAGAGCCTCGCGCATCCTCAGCTCGGCGTCTGTCTCGACACCGCGCATGCGTGGGCCTCAGGCTATGCGATCGACTCCAAAGACGGCGTCGAGCGCTTCGTGGAGCGGGCCGAAGCCGAAATCGGACTCGACCGTATCTTGATGTTCCACTTCAACGACACGGAAGTGGAACTGGGAGCGAGTCGCGACCGTCATTGGCATATCGGCGAAGGACGAATCGGGTTCGAGGGCTTTCGTGCACTTCTCGCGCATCCCGAGCTGCGCGAGAAGACGGCGATACTCGAGACGCCTGGGAGCGACGACGACGACCTTCGGAACATGCAGACGATCTTAGCAATTCAGAAGGGCGCGCTCGCATCGAGCTAGGCGCCTCGGCGCCTAGCTCACTCTCAGATGCGGCAGCCGGAGATTCGACTCCAGGAAGAGGGCCGAGTCGGCCCGGTTGATTTTAAGCCTCAGCTCGACATCGCTGATGTCGGAGACGAGTGGTGCGGTGCGGATCGGATCGCGGAACATTTGTTGTAACCTCTTGACGAATGTGGTAACCTTCAATCATTATACGGTGGTGACAGTAACTTGTCAACAAGTTTTGCCGGTGACAAAACCGGCGTACCGCCGGGCGTGATCGCTCCGGCTCCCGACCGGGCTCCAGGCGCACTCGAACTGGTCCGGCGCTTTGTAAACACGGTCGATCTGCCGAACGGCCCCGACGAACTCGATACGCTGGAGAAGGCAAGCGCCTGGTGCCTTAGCCACGGGCTTGCTCCCGCGAGGAATCAACCGCACTTGGCGCAGCTGCGCGACTTCCGCGAGACCCTGCGCGACCTGCTCTTTGCAAACAATGGGGAGGGCGATGCACCCAGCGCCTGGGAGCGCATGCAGCCCTTCCTGGCGTTGACGCGGCTGAGTCTGGCCGTTAACCCCGAACGCGGCTTGGAGTTGCGGCCCGAGGACAAGGGCCCGATTGCCTCGCTGCTCGCAGTCGTCTACGAGTCGGAGCTCCTAGGCACGTGGCCGCGTCTGCGCGCCTGCCGCAAGCTCTCGTGCCGTTTTGCGTATTACGACCAAACGAAGAACGCTTCGCGCGCCTGGTGCAGCATGGCGACCTGCGGCAATCAGGCCAAAGCGCAGCGCCGTCGCGAACGTGAGCGAACGCGCTAATTTTATCGCGCACTTCGACATCGACGCGTTTTACGCAAGCGTCGCCGTTCGCGACGACCCGTCGTTGCGCGGCAAGCCGGTTGCGATCGCCGGACGGAGCCGGCGCGCCGTCGTCCTGACGGCTTCGTACGAAGCGCGCCCCTACGGGGTGCGTTCGGCAATGCCGCTCTACAAGGCACTCTCGGCCTGTCCGGAGTTGGTCGTCGTGCCTCCCGAGATGCAGAAGTACCGTGCGATCTCGCGCGAAGTCTTCGACGTCATGGCGAGTCGGGCACGGCCGGTGGAAGCGCTCTCGCTCGACGAGGCCTTCGTCGGCGTGGGCGAAGCGACGTACGCCGACGCCTGCGAGTTCGCCGCGACGCTTCGCCGCGATATCTTCGGTGTGACCGGCCTGACGGTGAGCGCGGGCGTCGCAACCGGGAAGATGATTGCAAAGATCGCCTGCGACGCGTGCAAACCCGACGGTTTGTTGAGCGTTGCGCCGGGCGATGAAGCCGCTTTTCTCGCGCCGTTGCCGGTCGGGCATCTGTGGGGAATCGGGCCAAAGATGCAGACGCGCTTGAGCGTATTTGGGATCGCGACGATCGGCGAGCTCGCCGCGCTCGACGAAGCTCGCTTTCGCGAGTTGTTCGGATCGTGGTGGCGGGAGGTGCGCGATCTCTCGCGCGGCACCGACCGGCGCCCAGTGGAGCCCGAGCGCGAGACAAAATCGATCTCGACCGAGGAGACGTTCGAGTACGACGTGCGCGACGAGCAGCGATTGATTGAAGTCCTGCGCGAGCAGGCGCGCGAACTCGCCGAAACGCTCGAACGAGAGCGCACGGTTGCGCGGACGGTCGGCGTGAAGATCAAGCGAGCGGATTTTACCATTCTCGGACGCCAAACGCATCTCGCCGAACCGACACGCGACGCGCGCCGCATCTTTCGTGCGGCCGTCTATTGTCTGCGCCGCGCAGCACTGCAAGGCGTTCCGGTTCGGCTGCTCGGAACGCGCGTCGCGTCGCTCGTCGAAGGCGACGCGCTACAGACGAGCCTGTTTTAGCTCCTCCGAGGGAGAGGCGCCCCGGTCGCGCAGAAGCCAGGGTTGATGCAACGCCGATGGTTGATTGCTTGTATTGCCGTCGCGTCTCTTGCCGGTTGCAACGCCGCGTTCGTGCCGAGCGGAGGAGCGGCGTCGGTGACGGCCGGATCGCCGATTCGCTCGCAGCCGCAGAAGTCGTGGATGGCGCCGGGCGCGGCCAAGCTCGATCTCATGTACGTTTCGGATTTCGAGACCAACGACGTCTACGCGTACTCGTATCCTGCGGGAAAGCTCAGCGGGGTGCTCGCCGGAATCCTAAAGAGCTTCATCTATCCGGCCGGCTTGTGTGCCGACAAAGCCGGGAACGTCTATATACCCGACAGCGCGAACTCGTCGGTGCTCGAGTACGCCCACGGCAGCACGAAGCGCCTGCGGACGCTACCCGATGGTAACCAATACCCCTATAGCTGCGCCGTCGATCCGGCGTCCGGCGACCTTGCGGTGGTCAATCTCGAATCGATCAACGGTCCCGGCGGCGTCTCCGTCTACGCGCACGCGCTCGGCCGGCCGAAGAAATACAAGTTCGCGTTTGTCTACAAGTTCTTTTTCGCCGCCTATGACGACAAAGGAAATCTCTTCGTCGATGCGAGCTACGACGTACCGAGCGAACCCTTCACGTTTCTGGAGCTGCCGCGCGGGGGCACCGCTTTGGAGTCGATTCAGTTGGATAACGACTTCAAGATCGGCGGAGGCGTCGCGTGGGACGGGCACCATGTCGCCGTCGCCGACTCGAGCTCTTCGGTGATCTATCGCTTTGCGATTTCGAAAACGACGGGTAAGCGCGCCGGGTCGACGCCCCTAAAAACGTGCAGATTCGTTACGCAGTTCTTCGTCGACGGCGCCACGGTCGTGGCCGCAAGCTTTCACGGCAAGAGCGCGATCTATTGGAAGTATCCTGCTGGCGGTGCGCCGGCGAAGCGAATCGGCGGCTTCGGCGAGCCGTTCGGCATTACGCTGAGTAAAGCGGCGGGTCACACGTGATCCGTCGCCCAGCCGACCTCTAGCCGGTCCGAGAGGACTCGGCGCAACGCCTCTTCGCCTTTGGCGCTTAACGGTGCCATCATGAGGATCGCGTTCTTGCGCGCGCTTATGGCAAGCTTGGGAAGCATCTCTCGAGGACCGTTTGGTGGAAGCCATCCGCCGACGCGGCGCAGATCTCCCGCCGCCGCGCGAAGGAGTCCCGGCATCGTTTCGTCGGCATCGCCGGCGAACCCGTACTCGTCCAGACCGTAGCGATCGTTCTCGGGATCGCGAACGCCAAGTGAGTACGCGACGATCTTCCCTCGCCGCCGCGCGACGAGGTTCGTCTCCTCGCCGCGCCAATGCTCCGACCCGCGGCGCACGCGCGTCCGAATCCAACCCCAGACCGCCGCATCGCGCACGAATGCGAGTTCGCTCGAGCCTTCGGTGCGATCGTAAAGACGGCGCACGGCGCTCCAGTCGCCGTCGTCGAGCCTTGCGAGATCGAGCCGTGCGGAAGGCAAAAGTTCGGCCCGCAACGAGAAACGGCGCGAGGGAAGCGGCGCAAAGCCGATTGCGGCGTAGAACTGCGGACGAATGTCGGAAAAGAGATAGGCGAGGTCGTACCCTTCGCTTCGCCCGCTATCGAGTACCATCGCGAGCATGATGCTCGCGTAGCCGCGCCCGCGGTAGTCGGCCGGCGTAAAGACGGCGCCAAAGCCGACCCCGCGCAGCCGGGTCGCACCGTGCCGAATCGTTCGTTCGTAGCGTTTGAAGGACGTGACACAGCGGCGCCCGTCGTAAAGCCCGATCGTGCGATAATCCCGGCGCCCGAACGGGCTGCGTGCGATCTCGAGCGTCTGCGCGACGTATTCGTCGAAGCTGCGGCGTCCGGCCCAGAGCGGCGCGGTCTGCGGCAAGATTTCGCGTGCGTAGCGATCCGCCGAGATGTCGCGAAGCTGCACGGCGTCTTAGCGGAGTTCTTCCAAGAGCTCGGGCGCAGTCATCCCGCGCGTCGGCGTACCCGAGGCCGTGACGAGCACGTTCTCACTCGCGCGCCGCACGGCATAGGCGAAGGCGCGCCGCTCGCGTTCGTAATAGTGCTGCCCCGCCTTGGAGCGAAACATGTAGTACGTAAACTTGGCCGTTCGCGACGCCGAGGCTTCTCCGACGTTATCCTTTGGTATCATGCCGTACCGAGGACTGAACAAGAAGGAATCGGGCGAGTACCAACGGGGAAAGGCTCCGGGTCGAACGTTTGCGACAACGACGCGTTCGAACTCGCGCCCGAGCGCCGCTTCGACGCTCAGAAGCTGCACGAACCCTTCGGCATCGCCGGGGACGACGCTCGCTTCGAGGTCGCTCTCGGTCCGATCCTCCGCATAGGAGAGCAGGTCGGCGATTGCTGCCGCGGGGTTCTCCCGCAGAAATGCCTCGAACCGATCGTATAGACGTCGCAACGCCGCCTGTTGCGTGCGCGCGCGCGCCGATTCCGGCTCGCCCTCGCGCGCGAGACCTTCGTCCCATACGGCTCGCACGAATTCTGCGAATGAGGATTCGTGCATCGTCCGCAGCCAGCGCTCGCGCAGGCCGCGAAAGCGGCGGATCCGCGCGGCCGCTTCGTCGCTCAGCGCGGCATCCTGTTCGCCGCGAACAACGTTCCAGCCGAGGCGCAGATCGCGCTTGGGGTCCCAGCGCGTCGCGCGAATCGTCGGCGCCGGCTCGTCGTCAAAAGCGAAGAGCGGCCGCTGCGGATCGGGCGGCTCGGCACAAAGGATTGCCAGCGATGCGTCCGAGAGGCCAAGGGCGGGATTCGCCAGCGTTCTCAAGAGCCAATCGTGACGGAATGGATCGTAGACGTTCCACAGCAGCGCCAGCGCGTCGAGCGCGCGCCGGTCGCCGAAGACGTTCGCGTCGCCGGCCACGATGGCCGGGATGTTGCGATCGAGCAAGGCCGTTTCGTAGCGTTCGACGCTGCCTACCGATCGAAAGAGCACGGCAATCCGTTCGGGTCGCACTCCCAGCGCAAGCCACTCGCCGACGCGTTCCGCGATCGCCTCCGCTTCCTCGCGCGGCGTCGAAAAGCGGCGGCACTCGATGCGCGGCGTGCGGTGGCTCTCGCGCAGTTCGACGCGTGAATGCGCCGGTGCGAACGAGGCCTGTGCGAGCGTCATCCGAACGCTTGCAATCGCCGATGCGGGATCGCCGCAAAGCGTCACTCCGTCGAGCCGTTCCCCGTAGATCGCGGTCAGCAGCCGGAGCTGCCCCTTTGTGAGCTCCTGCGCGTCGTCGACGAAGGCAAAGCGGTGACGTTCGCGCAGCGCCGCCGCCCGCTTCGCGTCTGGGCGAAGCAACTCGGCCGCCAGTACCGTCGCATCGCGCCCGGTCATGCGTCCGCTCGTGCGGACCAGTTCGACGTAGGCTTCATAGAGCCGGGCGAGGATCTTGGCGAGATCGATCTCGCGGCGTTGCTGGCGCAGCAGCTCTTTCGGCGTAACCTCGAGCGAATCGCGCAGCGCGGCTTTCGTCGCGGCGATCACCGCAGGATCCGCAAAGTTCGGTGGATGCGCGTAGAATTCGGTGGCGCCCGTGAGCGCGAGCGAGAGAAACTCCGCCGGCTCGACGGCTGCATCGCGGAGCCGGCGAATCAAACGAAAAGCCGACTCCCCAAACCACTGCGGCGACCGCAATCCCGGAACTTCGGGATCGAGCTGATGGCGCGCGAGCTCCTCCCATTGCAGCGCGAAGAGCGGCGAACAGGCTTGGGCGAAGATGCGTGCGGCTTCGACGTCGTCGACGAGCGTGGTTGCAACGCCGAGCGAGCCGAGTAACTCGGCGGCATATACTTCGAGGTTGCGGGGCGACTCGAGCACCAACGGGTCGCCATTGCGATGCAGCGCGCGAACCCGAGCGATCCGCTGCGCGAGGGCCGTGCTCTTTCCGGTGCCGGGAGCGCCGAGGATTGCGAAGCACTCCTCGAATGGCGCTTCAACCGCTCGGCGCTGCTCGGCGTCCAGTTCGAGTGCGATCAACTGCCGAAGCGCCGGTTTTCCGGGGGCGGCTTCGAGATGCACGCAACCGCGTAAGCGCAGTACGCGCATGGGGCGGGATCCTTGGTCGTCTCGAAGTGCGGGGTTCGGCCCGAGGCAAGCTCGTCGCTGAGTTCGATCATGCGCTTGCGCGACCGCTCGAGCTCGTCGATGCCGATGCCGGAGCCGACTTCGAGGACGATCGGGCGCACGTCGAGCAGCGCATCCTTGAGCGGAATCAAAACCAGCCGCGTAACGCGATCGCCCGCCGCGGTACGCGCCCAATAGTAGAACGGAAGCTGAAAGTCTTTGAACCGCCGGATCTTTTCCGCGTATTCGGCGGGACTCGCTGCGATGCTGCCGGTCTTATAGTCGACGACGCCGATGCCGCCCGAACGCTCGTCCCGGTCGAGACGGTCGATATATCCGACGAAGGGACGACCCTCCAGATCGAGTTCGGCGGCGACTTCGCGACCGAGCACTTCGAACGGGCCTTCCCGCTCTTGCGCCAGGAGCCAAGCGACGTACCGCTGTGCCGTGCGTTGCGCGCGGCGGACCTGCAGCTCGAACTCGACCGGCGTTTCGAATCCGTCCCGGTTGCGTTCGAAGGCCCAGGTAACGCATTCGCGGACTCTGCGGCGCATCGCCGGTTCGTCGGTTGCTCGTGGGCGGGGAAAATCGCCGTGAAAGTCCTCGAGTGCCAAATGGAAGGCGCTTCCGTACGCCGATGCTGCCGAACCGCGATCCTCAATCGCCCCGCATGCATACTTATAGAACCATTTTCGCGGGCATTCGGCGTACGTGTTGAGAGCCGAAGCGCTGAAATGCCGCTGCCAGCCCGGCACGCCGGCGCTGCCTTCGCGAGTTGCCGGATCGGCGGGCGCAAACTCGGCAGTCTCGCCGTGCTCGCGTGCTTGCGGTTGCGGCGTGCGGCGAAGGTGCTCCCCAAGCTCGAATGCTTCGACGATTGCTTGCTCCAATGACGAAGCCTCGAGTTCCGGGGCGAGCGTACGCACCCGGCGTGCGCGAAGCGCAAAGGCAATGAGAAGGTCGCGATCTGCGGCGGGCAACGCGAGTCGGCCGCGATCGATCGAGTCCAAAAGCGAACCGGTGCGCGCGGCAAGCGTCGCGTAAGCGGCACCGGCGTCGTGCGAAACGCCCGAGTACGGCGATCTGATCAGACGCAGCAGGGATGCTTCCGAACCGGTGCGATGCCAGCAGACGGCATCGTCGACGAACGCACGAACTCGCGAGGAATCCAAGAGCACCGGACGAGTTGTTACAGCTTCCACCAGGCGCCCCTGCAGCCTGCGTGTAACCGCCCTCGAATGCGACGGATCATCATCGGCATCACCGGTGCGAGCGGCAGCCTCTACGGCTACATGGCGCTGCAGGCGCTGCGGGCAATCGGAGGGATTGAAACGCATCTGGTGCTCACTGCGGCCGCGCACCGCACGATCGCGCTCGAGACGGATATGGCGGCCGAAGATTTCGAAGGGCTCGCCGATTTCGTGCATCCCGACGACGACCTCGCGGCGGCGATTTCGAGTGGATCCTTTCTCACCGACGGAATGTTGGTGATTCCATGCTCGATGAAGAGCGCGAGCGCGATGGCCTACTCGATCAACACCAACCTCGTCGTTCGTGCCGCCGACGTCTGCCTTAAGGAGAAGCGCCGGCTCGTTCTCGTGGTTCGCGAGACGCCGCTGCACCTCGGTCACCTTCGCGCGCTGGCCCAGCTCGCCGAGATCGGCGCGGTCATTCTACCGCCGATGCCGGCGATGTACTCCAATCCGCAGAGCGTCGACGACATCATCGCGCACACCGTTGGAAAGGCGCTCGATCAGTTCGGCATCGCCAACGAGCTCTTCAAGCGCTGGCGGTCACCGTAGCGCCGTTACGCAGCCCCCTGTCGCACTAAACGCCGAGCGAGTTCGACGTCGGTGACGCGGTCGACGTTCACGGCCGTTTCCGGATAAGGCGAGACGAGCGCGCGCACCGGTGCGCCGAGGATCCGTGCGGCACGCGCTTCGGCGGCGGCGATGGTCAGCTGTCCGACTGCGAATCGCGCGAGCATATCCCAACCGAAGAACGAGGCGAGTTTGAACGGGTGCTTGCGCGCGGCACCGAGCCGTTCGATGAAACGTTCGAGCAGCGGGAGCGCCCGGGGTTTGAGCGTCACCATCCCGCCGCCGCAGAAGGTCCCGTCGCGCATTCGAGCCCAGGTATGCGGAACATCGGGAAAGCGTGCGACGTGCGTTCGCTTTTCGACGCACCCGTAGACTACGTCGGCCGCGAGTCTGGGCAGCCGCGATACGAAGTCCTCCACGGCCGCGGGGGTGAGCACCGGCAGATCCGAAGCAGCGATCAGGACGTCGGCATCGGCATCGAAACCGGCAAGCCCGTTGCGCAGGCTTTCGGTGATGCGGACGCCGTCGGGACGGAGCTCGTCGGCCGCGGATAAGTCGCGGTGGCCGTTCATGCTCGGCGGCGCGACCACGACGATTCGTCCCACGCTCGCTGCGCCGCGCAGGGCCGCAACCACGCGTCCGACGAGCGTTATGCCTTCGATCTCTACGAAGCACTTGTTGGGAGCGCCGGGTTGCAAGCGCGCGACCTCGTCTTGCGGTCCACCCGCAAGCATCAGCGCGTCGATCAGCGCCATTGCGGCGTCTGCGCGAACGCGCTGGCAATGCGTTCGTAGTCTGACGGAAGATCGAGACGCGCGAGAATGTGCTCGACGGTCGCGCGCTCGGGCGCGAGCGTGAATACGCACGACCCCGACCCGGCGAGCAGCGCGTTCGTCGCGCCCGCCGCGCGTAGCGCGGCGATTGCATTGGCGATCTCTGGCGCCGACGATGCGATCGCGTCGTGAAAGTCGTTCTGCATGAGCGATTCGACGCTCGCGAAGTCGGCGCGCTGCAGCGCCTCGATCATCGCGATCGAGGCGGAGTCCTTGCGCGGGCGCTGCGGCCGTTGCGCGCGATCGATTCGTTCGTAGGCCTCCGCCGTCGACACGGCAACGGGTGGTTTGACGATCGCGACGTGCCACTGCGGCAAGGATCCCGCGGGCGTCACGCGTTCGCCGGTTCCTTCGACGAGCGCCGCCGTACCGGCGAGAAAGAACGGCACGTCGGATCCGAGCGATCGCGCGAGACTCAACCAATCGCGGTCGGGTGTGGGACCGAACGCACCGCCCATCGCGGCACGAAGCACCGCCGCAGCGTCGCTCGAGCCGCCGCCCAATCCTGCCTGCACGGGAATTCGCTTACGGAGCTCGATCTGCATCGCCGCAACCTCGCCGAGCGCGCGAAACGCGGCGACCGCAAGATTGCGCTCGCTTTTGAGCTCGACGCGGTCGCACGTGAAGGCGAACTCTGCGCTCGGCACGACGGTCAACTCGTCCGATAGATCGAGCGGGACCATCACGCTGCGTATGCCGTGGTATCCGTCGGCGCGCCGGGCGAGCACCTCGAGGGTGAGGTTGATTTTCGCCGGGGCCCGCAGGGTCAGCATGCCGAGCCTCCGTTTGCCGTCGCGAGAGGAGGCGCCTTTGCGCTCCGCGCCGCATACCAGCCGAGGAACCTTATAGAATGGGTTTGAGTTACGACGCGCAGCGAAACGAATTCTGTGCTTACGTCTTGCACGAATCCCAAACACCGTACGGCCTGCTGCTCGGTAACTTCAAGACGTACGCTCAGTCGACCGCAAAAGGCGGCGTGCGCGGTCTCTGGGATGCGGATACCGACCAGATCATCTTCGGTACGCATCACATCGCCTACCGGATCGGCGATCGCACGTTCTTTCCACACCAAATCGAGCGCGAGCTCACCTTTTTGCCGTACGCACAGATCTCGGAGTTCACCCTCGATCATCGGGTTCACGTTACCGAGGCATTCTTCGTGCCGTACGGAGCGGAGTTCGACCGCGCGGTCGCGTTCGTCGTGGACGTCACGCTCTACAATCCCGGCGCGACCGAGGCCGACGTCGGAATCTTTCCGTGGGCGATGCTCGTCGGGCAACGCTTCTACGGCGAGCCCGAGCACGAGGTGCGCGCGTGGAACGACGGACGATTCGTCTGCTCGCGGAATCTCGAGACGGGTGGCGAGCGCTGGTGGGGCGGATCGCGCGATCCGATCGCCGTCGAGCTTTCGCTGCGCGAGCAGGTCTTGCTGCAATCGATGCGCCGCGGCACGCTCGCGAAGGAAGCCTCCTCCCAGACGCTCGACGACGTAACGCCGGCGCAGGCGGAGCTCGTGAGCCGGCGCATCTTTGGCGCTTTCGAGTACCGCATCAACGTTGCGGCGGGGGCGCGCGAATCGCTGCGCTTGGCCGTGGTCTACCACAAGGGCGGGACCGAACGCAGCCGGCCCGTGCTCGAAGCACTGCTTCGCGACCGGCAAGCCCTCCATCACACCCAAGGATACTTCACCGATCGCCTGGCGGACGCGCGATTTCTGGTGCCGTCGCCGGAGATCAGCCGCGGCGTGGCGTGGGCGAAAGCGAATATGCTGCGCATCGTCAAGGAGTATCCGCACGGCTGGGGCGCAACGAACTCGCCGCCGTCGGACATCCTCGTCTCGCGCGATACCTCCTGGCTCGTCCACGGGTTCGATTATTTTTGGCCGGAGTTCAGCCGGGATGCGCTCGAGGTCTTCAACGGCGCGGTCGAAGAGAGCGGCCTAATGGTCGAATACGTCCGAGGCGTCAGCGGCTACAAGACGGATTACGATCTCAACATCAACGACGACACGCCACTGCATCTCATCGCGATGCTCCATCACTACAACGCGACGCTCGACGATGCGTGGGTGCGCGAGCGGATCGGCTTGGTCGTCAAGCTCACCGATTACATGCTAACCCAGCGAGACGACCACGGACTGATTAACTGCCGCGCGAAGGGCGTCGACATGTACGGCATCTCTTCGTGGCGCAACATTATTCCCTATTATACCCTCGACGGTGCCGTGACCGAGATCAACGCCGAAGGAGTCTACGCGCTCGAGGCCGCGGCGATGCTCTGCGCCGTCGTCGGCGACAACGACCATTGGGAACGGTATAGCGGCGAGGCGCGGCTTATGCGCGACGCGATGATGACGTATCTCTATAACGACGATACCGGCGCGTTCGTGCTCAACTACGACCAGGACGGAAACTACCAAGACAACTTCACGGCCGACGAAATCTTCCCGGTGCTCTTCGGCATCGCCGATCCGGCCCAGCGGCGGGCGATTCTCGCCCGCCTTTTGGAAGCCGATTTTGTGACGCCCGTCGGGCTGCGCACGATCTCTACCGCCGACGCGTGGTACTTTCCCTCGTATGGATTCGGGTTGCTCGGCGGCATTTGGCCCGATCTGACGATCTGGTGTTCGGTCGCGCTCGCGCGCAATGGTTTCACCGACGAAGCCGTGCGCTTTCTCAACGTTTCGTACGCGGCAATGGAGGTCGGCAGCGCGCGCAATACGGTGCCGGGCGAGTTCGCCGAATGGTTCGACGGCGGTTCGCTGAGCAACCGCGGTATGTACCTCTCCCCGTGGACCGGCGCGAAGTATCTCTGGGCGGTTGCAGAGACCGTCGGCGGTCTCAACGGCTATCGTACCAGCGGCCGGCCGCACTTGGCGCCGCTGCGGCCGAAAGGCTGGCAGTGGGTCGCGGCGGCGCGCGTGCACTGGGGCGGACGCCGCTGCACCTACGTCGTCGATCTGCGCAACGACACGATCTACGGAGACATGCCCGAGCTATCGGCGGAAGAGCCCTTTCGGTGCATTCATGCCGGCCGCGACGTCAGCGACGAAGTCGCAACCTCGCCCGTCGAAGTCGGTGCCATCGCCTTCGAGGACGAAGCGGGCGCGGTGCGCATCTTCGTAGGCAACCAACTCGATCGTGCACGCGACGTGCTGCTCGAGTTCCGCGGTCACACGGCGCGCGTCGACATGGCGCCGGGCGAACTGCGCGAAGTGCATTTGATCGGCAAGCCGAGCGACCGGCGAGCGCGCGCGGCAAAGCTCGACGTGGTTCGTCCGCTGGCGCGAGTCTAAGAGCGTGCAATCGAGACGATTTCCGACGCTTCTGTTGGCAGCGGGTGCCGCGGTGCTGTTGATCGCGGTCGCGGTGGGCGAGCGCATGGGCAATCGCGTGATCGGTCAAGCGAACGAACAGACCTTGCAGTCGGTGCTCCCGCAAGCCGTGACTCCGGGGCCCAACGCGACGCCTCAGGCCTACGGACCGGACTGGAAGCGTTCGCAGGCGCTCTCCGCGGCCGGCGACCCTCGCTTTCCCGACCCTCGCGTTCCGCCCCAACCACTTCCGACGCTCGCACCGACACCAAAGCCGAAACCGACACCGGTTCCGACGCCTACCCCAAACCCGAACATCCCGATTTGGCGGCAGAGCCCCTTCCCGACGTTCGGGCCGTCGGCGCTCCCATCGCCCGAGGGCTCCGGGGCGCCGGCCACCGAGGCCAGCCCGGCGGGTAGCCCGACACCGCTTCGATAGCGTACCCAATGTCCTCATTGGGATCGGCTGTTATCATAGGAACATGGAAAGCACCGGAACGGGGACCGTAGCGGTCAAGCGCGGGCTCGCGCAGATGCTCAAGGGCGGCGTCATCATGGACGTCGTCACGCCCGAACACGCCGCGATCGCTCAGGAGGCCGGCGCGGTCGCCGTGATGGCACTCGAACGAATTCCGGCCGACATTCGTGCGATGGGTGGCGTCGCGAGGATGAGTGCGATCGATTTGATCCGCGGCATCATGGACGCCGTAACGATTCCGGTCATGGCCAAGGTGCGCATCGGCCACTTTGCCGAGGCACAAGTCTTGCAGCAGCTCGGCGTCGATTATATCGACGAATCCGAAGTGCTGACGCCCGCCGACGACAAGTATCACGTCGACAAGCACGCCTTCACGACGCCCTTCGTTTGCGGGGCTCGCGATTTGGGCGAAGCGTTGCGGCGCATCGCCGAAGGCGCGGCGATGATTCGCAGCAAGGGCGAGGCCGGGAGTGGGAACATCGTCGAGGCGGTCCGCCACATGCGCGCGATCGGCGATGCCGTCCGCGAACTGGGCGTTGCTCCGAAGGAAGAACTCGTCGCGCGTTCGCGCGAGCTCGGCGCTCCCCTGGAGCTCGTCACCGACGTCGCAAAGAGCGCAAGGCTTCCGGTCGTGTTGTTTTGCGCGGGCGGCGTCGCTACGCCGGCCGACGCGGCGCTCATGATGCAGCTCGGCGCCGAAGGCATCTTCGTGGGTAGCGGCATCTTCAAATCGAAGGATCCCAAGCGGTTCGCGCGCGCGATCGTCGACGCTACGACGCACTTCAACGAACCGGGCGTGGTGCTCGAGGCATGCCGGTCGCTCGGAATCTCCGAAGCGATGCCGGGACTCGACATCCGCGCGCTCGACGAAACCCAGCTTCTCGCTCCACGTGGCAATTAAGGCCGGCGTACTCGCGCTGCAGGGCGACGTGGTCGAACACCTCGCCGCGTTGGAACGCGCCGGTGCTCGTGCCGTTCCGTTAAAGAGCGCCGCCGAGCTGGCGAGCGTCGACGCGCTGATCGTTCCCGGCGGCGAGTCGACGACGGTGATGAAGCTGCTCGAACGCGCGCATCTGGTACGGCCGATCGTCGAGCGCGTGCAAGCCGGGATGCCGCTCTGGGGCACCTGCATGGGAATGATACTCGCCGCGCGCGAGATCGCCGGCCTCGAGCAGCCCACCCTGAACTTGATCGATATCACGGTCCGCCGCAACGCCTTCGGACGGCAGAACGAATCGTCGGAGGTCGACCTTTTGATTCCGGTGCTCGGCGCCGCGCCGTTTCGCGCGATCTTCATACGCGCGCCGTGGATCGAACGGTGCGGACCCGCGGTCGAGCTCCTTGCCGAGCGCGACGGTCGCGGCGTAATGGTGCGGGAACGCAACGTGCTTGCGACGTCGTTCCATCCCGAACTCGGCGCCGACCCGCGCGTGCACCGATACTTTCTCGAAATGGTCCGAGAGCAAGAAAAAAAGGCAACTGCGGCGTAACCCTGGCTCGAGATGTCCACCCGGGCCGCCTCCTCTGACGTTCAGGGAGGGTTTCAAGGGCAGATTCCGCCCGTCGAGCCTTTGCTCAGCGAGGTCATCGCAACGCTGGCACTCGCCGCGCATGCCTATCTGGCCGAAGAAGAAGGCCGCAAGACGGATTACGAATCGGCCGAAATCGCAATCGACGTTGCGAGCGCCGCGTTCGACCGCGTCAAAGAACGACTTGCGCCCGAGCAACGGTTAGCGATAACCCAAATGCTAACCGAAACGCGACTGACGTTCGTTCGGAAGCGAGGCACCTAAAGTGCCTTGTTTTATATCGCAGTGCTTCTTGGGGGCCCACGCCGCGACAGTCGGCGTGGGGGCGCGCAGCGCAGATTTCGGCGCTGCGAAGCAAGTGCCGAAAGCGGAGCGTAGCGCCAGGCGAGGCGCGGAGTGCCGAGCCTTATGACTGAGGTACTGGTTCTCAACTCTACGTACGAGGCGCTCAACGTTACCAGCTTTCAGCGTGCGGTCAAGCTGATATTTGCCGGTAAGGCGGAGGTGCTGCACGGGCGTGAGCGGATGCTCGCGTCGCCGACCTTCGCGATGCGCATGCCGTCGATCATTCGCATGCTCTACTACATTCGCCGGCCGATGCAGAAGGTCGCGCTCACGAAGAAGAACGTCCTGATCCGCGACGATCATACCTGTCAATACTGCGGGACGCGCGGCGAGCGTTTGATGACGGTCGATCACATCACGCCCAAGAGCCGCGGCGGAGAATCGACCTGGGAAAACCTCGTCTGCGCCTGCATGCGCTGCAACAACCGCAAGAACAATCGGATTCCGCAAGAGGCGAACATGACGCTGTTGCGCAAGCCGCGGCAGCCGAAGTACATCCCGTGGATTCAGATCAAGCGCAACACGCTGCCCGATGAATGGGGTAAGTTCCTCTTCCTCTACAACGTTTCGATTGACGAGCGGATCGAGGCATAAGCCCGCTCGCCCGGGACGCAAGCGAGGGGCGCGAGCGACGGCTGCGCGAACCTAGCGACGGCGATGGAGGACCTGGTGCGAGCACCCAGCTCGTCCGATTTTGGAACGCTCTTGCGGCATCACCGTCTTGCCGCCGGCCTCTCGCAGGAGGCCTTAGCCGAGCGTGCCCGGATGAGCACGAACGGAATCAGCGCACTCGAACGAGGCTACCGCCGCTCGCCGCAGCGCGAGACGCTCGGACTCCTCGCCGGCGCGCTTGCGTTAAGCGGCGAGCAGCGCCGGGCCTTTGAGGCCGCGGCGGCGAGTGCCGCGTCGCGGATTACGGCGAAGCCTCCGGTCGCGGTCGGCCCTTGGCCTGGCGCAGGTCTACCCCTCGCACTCACCAGTTTCGTGGGCCGCGATGCCGAGTTGAAAGAGATCGCCGAGCTCACTCGTGATTACCGGCTGATAACGCTGACCGGCTCCGGCGGCGTCGGCAAGACGCAGACGGCGTTGCGGGTCGGCGCGGCTCTTGGAGAAGAGAGCGATACCGCCGTTCGGTTCGTCGGGCTCGCCGCGGTGCGAGCCGGCTTAGTCACCGCGGCCGTGGCAGCAGCCGTCGGAATTCAAGAACTGCCCGATCACCCGCTGTTTGAAACGCTCGGCGCGTCGCTTAAGAACAAAGCGATGCTCCTCATTCTCGACAATTGCGAGCACGTAATCTCGGAGGCGGCGACGGTCGCGGACACGCTGCTCGGTGCCTGTTCCCAACTGCGAATTCTTGCAACGAGCCGCGAGCCGCTGCGAACGGCCGGTGAGCGCACCTATCGACTGCCCTCGCTCGAGGAGGCGCCCGCGCTGGCACTCTTTGCCGATCGAGCGCGCGCGGTCGACCATCGCTTCGCAATCACCGATGATAACGAAGAGACCCTTCGCGATCTCTGCCGGCGGTTGGACGGGATTCCGTTGGCGATCGAGCTTGCTGCTGCGCGCATCAACCTCTTATCGGTTCGAGCGCTGACCGAGCGGCTGGACGAGCGCTTTCGCATTCTGAGTGGCGGGGAGCGGACCGCGCTGCCGCGTCAGCAGACGATGCACGCGACAATCGATTGGAGTTACAACCTGCTCACCCCCAGCGAGCAGCGGCTCTTCGAGCGTCTTGCGGTCTTCGTTGATGGCTGTACGCTCGACGGAGCCGAGGCGGTGGCGGCCGGCTCGGGACTCGACGCGCACGAGGTCTTCGATTTGCTCTCATCGCTCGCGGAGAAATCGCTAGTCGTCGCCGACGTCGAGCTGAACACCTCGCGCTATCGTCTGCTCGAATCGACGCGCGCCTTCGCGCTCGAGAAACTCTCGGAGCGGGACGAGCGTTCGGAGCTGGTACACCGTCACGCACTCTGGGCCGCGGGCGTCGCCGACCGGGTTAGGCAGACCGCACGGACGATGCCCGTAGTGCCTTGGCTTCGCGAGTTCGAGCCGGAGCTCGATAACGCACGCTCGGCAATGGAGTGGGCGCTCTCCGCGGCCGATCTACCCGTCGCGATGCGCATCACGGCCGGCTTTTCGCTGATATGGAGCACGAGCCGAGGACAAGCCGAACCGCGACGATGGCTCGAAGCGGTGCTACCGCATCTCGACGAAGAGCCGGATCCCGTCGTAGCGTCACACGTGTGGCGCGTGCGATCCTGGCTGACGTTCGGGTCGCATAAAATCGAGGCGGCACAGCGCGCGCTCGAGCTCGACGAAGCCAGCGGCGACGTCTTCGGACAGGTTTGGAGCCTCTATCAAATTACCGCGGGTTTGCTCGAGACGCGGCGCTTTGAAGAGGCCGAACGAATTAGCGATCGCGCGCTGAAGCTCTACCACGATCACGATCTGACTCGCACGCGTCGATACGCGTGGGCCCTCGACGTCGCCGCCAGGCTCGCCGTGCATCACGGCCGTATCGATGAGGCGCGGCATTCGTACGCGCAAGCACTCGCGGTGATGATCGCCTTCGGCGACGAGTTCGATGCTACGGCAATCCGCCAGAACATGGGCGAACTCGAGTTCAGTGTTGGCAACTTTCAAAGGGCGCTCGAGCATGTCGAAACCGCCCTGGCCGCCGCGCGGCGCGTTCACTCGCTACATCGCGAGATCTCCGCGTTGACCACCTCGGCTGCCTGCCGGCTTGCGCTCGGCGACGCCGATGGAGCGCGTCTGACCGCCTCCGAAGCGCTCACCCTCGCGCAAGACGCGCAGCCGCTCGAAGCGGCCGTCGCGATCCAGCACCTTGCAACGGTCGCGTCGATGCAAGGCGATACGCGTCGTGGCGCGCGTCTGCGGGGATACGTCGATAACTGGTATCGTCGCGAAGGGTGCGAGCGCGACATCACCGAGCGGCGCACCTACGAGATTCTCACGGAGAGCGTAAATGCGGCGCTCGGCGAGTCCGAGCTCGGCGTGCTCGCCGCCGAAGGTGCGCAGCTCTCCAAAGAACAGGCCACGGCCGAAGCGCTCGCGGTGTAGCGCGGTGCCGCTCCAAAATCGCGTCACGCCCTTCGGCGACGTTGTCGCGTCGCCCGGACGAGGGCTGATGATGGGCAATCGCGGCGTCCTGCACGACGATCGACGACGGATCGTTCGCGCGTGGCAGGTTCGGCGCTGGATCGCCTGCGTTCTCGAATTCCGCGGACGCCGCCGCGCCGTGATGACGCCGCACCGATACACCGAGCTCTTTTTCCTCGACGAGGCTGCGGCACTAAGTGCCGGGCATCGTCCGTGTGCCGAATGCCGCAGGGAGGACTACCGGAGATTCCAATCGTTCTGGCGGGCTTGCCACGGCGGCGGCGCAGCCGCCGACGAAATGGACCTGCGGCTCCACGCAGAGCGTCTCGCGGGAAAGAACAAGCGCACGTATCGCGCCGCGCTTGCCTCGATGCCCAATGGTGCCTACGTGGCGCTCGACGGCGTCGCATGCCTCGTTTTGGGGAGGCACCTCTACGCATGGTCGGACTCTGGCTACGTGGAACGCCGCTCGCGCCCCGCGCGTTGCGAGGTCGACGTGCTTACGCCGCGCGCCATGATCGGGATTCTTGCCGCCGGATATCGGGCAGGCGTACACCCAAGTGCGACGGAGGCCGGCGCTATCGTCGATCGCCGGTGAAGTCGACGAGCCGATTGTTCTCGATCACGTACGTCCACGCGTCGCGCGAGATATGAATCGCCCCTGAATACGGCGTGCTCAGTTCGAGCACGAGCCCGAAGAAGAGACCCATCGAGCCCGCGAGGAGCGCCGTCATCGTCATTTGCCTACGGAAGTTCTTCACGCCGAAAAAGAAGGTGAAGCTAATCACCATCACGCCGCCCAGAACGAGCGCCTCGAGCATTCCCGAAGGAAGATGGCTCTCGGATTGAACGAGCCGCAGTCTTCGAGCATCACCGATCTGGCGAAGGCTCGCCAACAGCCAAGCACGCATCCCCGCGCTTTGAAGAACGGCGCCCTCGCCGTCCCTCGGGCGCGGCGGGGGCATCGCGAGCGTAACCTGCACGGCCTGCCGCAGCAGCGAGACGGCGACAGGATCTTCGCGACCGTTCCTCGCGACGAACCATTCGACATCGCGGACCTCGACGGCATACCGCGCGATCAGGCGCTGGAGCTCTTCGCGCTGAGGCCGCTGAACGTCGCCTGCGAAGTTGAAGGCGTCCGCCACCGACCCGGCTTCGGCGTCGGCCGTTTGCTGTGCCAACGCGAACTGCGTCCAAACCGTACCGACGAGGAATCCGAGCACGACCGAGTAGAGAACGCCGACGACCGCGATGAGATAGCCCGCGACGTCGTGCTGTTCGATGAGACTCTCCGGAGGTACGGCGCGGCGGATGAGGGCGTGCACGCCGACGGCCGCCGCCGCCGGGATTAGCGCAAAGAGCGGGAGTGCGATCAGAACCGGGATGCTTGAGAGCACGTCGAAGCATTTGACGAATGCCCGATGAATTCGTGCACGATTTCCGGCAGGGGTCGAGAGTCCAGGAGCCCGGCAATGAAGGCAGCTGACGTGACCACGCTCGATTTCGTGGTGCGGCTTGCCGTTGCGGCGGCGTTCGGCGCCGCGATCGGCTTCGAGCGTCAATGGCGTCAGCGGTCCGCAGGATTGCATACGACCAGCCTGGTCGCAATCGGCGCGGCGCTCTTCGCGCTGCTCGATACGATGATCGCCGGTAACGATACGAGCCGGATCGTCGCCGGCGTCGTCACCGGCGTCGGTTTCATCGCCGGTGGTGTCATCTTTCGCTCCGGCGCAAACGTCACCGGGCTCAATACGGCCGCGACGATCTGGGCGACCGCCGCCGTCGGCGCGCTCTCAGGCTTCGGTTTCTGGGTGGAAGCGGGAGCGGGCGCCGTTGCGGTGGTCCTCTTCAACCTCTTTCTGCAGCCCGTCGCCGACGCGATCGACGCGCGCGCCGCAGCCGGCCAGTACGCCGAGACGCTCTATAAGATTTCGCTCGTCTGCGTTCCGGATTCCCAAGCGGCGGTCAGCGCCGAGATCGTGGGAGCGATTAGCGGCTCCAGCCTCAGCCTCCAAGCCCTCACGCGCCACAAAGCCGAGGAGGGCCGAATCGAGCTCGACGCCGAGATCTTCTCGCCCAAACCGCAGACCGAACGCATCGAAGACCTCTCGACCCGGCTTCTCGCGCTGCCGGGCGTCGAGAAGGCCGAGTGGCAAAGCGCTCCGCCCGAACTCTAGTCGATCCGTTGGACCAGCGCCGAACACCGTACTTTCAAGCTCTGCTCGATTACGTCGACGCCGGCGTACTGCCGTTCCATACGCCGGGCCACGTTCAGGGCAACGGAATGGATCTTGCCTTCCGCGAGTTCGTCGGCGATAACATCTGCGCGATCGACTTGACGCCGATGCCCGGGATCGACGATCTGCTGCAACCGACCGAGTCGATCAAGGAAGCGCAGGCGCTGGCCGCCGACGCGTGGGGCGCCGACCATTCGTTCTTCCTGATCAACGGCTCGACGAGCGGCAACCAATGCATGATGATGACGGCCGTCAATCCGGGAGAGAAGATCGCGGTACCGCGCAACTCGCATAAGTCCATGCTCGGCGGTCTCATCATGAGCGGCGCGGAGCCGATCTACATGCAGCCCGAGGTCGACGAAGAGCTGCGTATGGACCACTGCGTCACGCCCGAGACGGTTGCGCGCACGCTGGAACAGCACCCGGATCTTACGGCAATCTATCTCGTCTCGCCGACGTATTACGGCGTCGCGGCAGACCTCGCCGCGATCGAGCGGACCGCACACGACGCCGGGAAACTGCTGCTCGTCGACGAGGCGTGGGGACCGCACTTCCACTTCCATCCCTCGCTGCCGCTCTCCGCGACGGCCGCCGGCGCCGACCTCTGCATCAACTCGACCCACAAGATGCTCTCGGCCTTCTCGCAGTGCGCGATGCTCCACCAGAGAGGGAAGCGCGTCTCACTCGACCGGCTCGCATCGGTACTCAAGATGTTCCTCTCGACCTCGCCGAATTTGCCGATGGTCGCCTCGCTCGACGTCGCCCGCAAGCAAATGGCGACCGAGGGGGAAGCCTTGCTTACGGGCACGATCGCGCTGGCCGAGGAGATACGGGCGCGGATCAACGAGATTCCCGGGCTCTACTGCTTTGGTGAAGAACTGCGCGGCCGCAAAGGCGTCTTCGCGCTCGACCCGACGAAGATTACGGTGACCGTTACCGGTCTCGGATATACGGGATACGAAGCCTCCGACATCCTGCGCCGGCGCCACAACATCCAAGTCGAGCTGGCCGATCTCTTCAACGTGGTCGCGCTCGTCACGATCGGTACGACGCGCGAAGCCTCGGAACGCCTCGTTCACGCGTTTGCGGAGATGGAGCGCGACGATCGCAAGCTCGACATGCTCGCGCCATCGGGAATACTCGAGCGGCGCTTGCGCCGCGGAAACTTCCGGCTGCCGCCGGTCCCGCCGATGCGGATGCGTCCGCGCGAAGCCTTTCTCGCTGCGGCCGAATTCGTGAAGTTTCGAGAATCGGCCGGCCGTATCTGCGCCGAGACGCTCACGCCCTATCCGCCGGGCATACCGCTTATTGCGCCGGGTGAAGAGATTACGCCCGAGATCGTCGATTACGTGCGCCTTGAGTTGAAGGCGGGAGTCCGCATTCAAGGTCCGTTCGACGACAAGTTGCGCACCGTGCGCGTCGTGAAGGAGTGACCCGGGGCTAAGAGAAACGTCGTTTGCGTGGCCGTCAGGGTTCACTCCGTCTCTCCGAACTGGGAGTTGTCCCAACTCCTCGACATCTTCCCACTTGCGATTCGACAAGCGCTCGTTCGTCTCCACAACATCGAAGACATTATCGAAGTGGTGCTCGATCTCGGGCGTCCGCCCGAGGCTCGTTTCGAACACGATTTCAAGTATCTCACTGACTCTCCGGTAAGCCACGAAGACATCGCGCACGTTTGCTCGCGCATCTCGCCATTCGGCGCGGACAATCGGGCAGGCATCGAACAGACGCTTCATCGCATCAGCGCGATCCGTAATCGCACCGGAAAGATCGTCGGTCTCACCTGCCGCGTCGGCCGGGCCGTCTATGGAACGATCGACATCCTGCTCGACGTGCTGCGCAGCGGGAAGTCAATCTGCCTGCTAGGGCGTCCGGGCGTCGGCAAGACGACGATGCTGCGCGAGTGTGCGCGTGTGCTCTCCGAGGAACGTAAGCGCGTCGTCATCGTCGATACTTCAAACGAAATCGCGGGCGACAGCGACATTCCGCATCCTGGTATCGGTTTGGCTCGGCGAATGCAGGTCGCCGACCCGGCGCTGCAGCACGCCGTAATGATCGAAGCGGTCGAGAACCACATGCCGGAGGTCATCGTCATCGACGAGATCGGCACCGAGGCTGAGGCCGCGGCGGCTCGAACGATCGCCGAGCGTGGCGTCACGCTGATCGGAACCGCGCACGGCCAGACGCTCGAAAACCTCTTGATGAACCCGACGCTCTCCGACCTGGTCGGCGGGGTGAGCGCGGTGACGCTCTCCGACGAAGAGGCGCGCCGGCGCGGCACCCGCAAAACGGTGCTCGAGCGCAAGGCGCCGCCCACCTTTGACGTCGTCATCGAGATTCACGACCGCGACCGTCTGGCGATTCACAAGAACGTTGCCGAGGTCATCGACGCATTGCTGCGCGGCTACCAGCCGCAGCCGGAAATCCGGCAGCGCGAACCGAGCGGCGAGGTCACGGTCGTCCAAGAGGCCGATACCGAGTCGATGCCGCGCTTTGCGGAACGGTACGACCACGACCGCGAGGCCGAAGAACGAGACCGACCGCTCTCGATCTTCCCGTACGGCGTCTCCCGTAACAAGATCGAGCGCGCCATCACCAACTTGCGCGTCAACGCCGCGATGGCGCGGAACTGGGACGATGCCGACGTCGTGCTGACGCTGAAGACGCTCGAGCGCAAAGAACAGCCCAAGCTCAAGCAGATCGCCTCGGACAACGTCCCGATCTACTCGATCAAGACCAATACGACGACGCAGATCCAAGCCGCCCTGCGCGACGTCTTCAACCTCGGATCGATCGACAACGAAGAAATCGCGCTGCGCGAGACCGAAGAAGCGATCTATCAGGTGCTGCTCAACAATCAGGCGATCGAGTTGTCGCCGCAGACGTCGTACATTCGGCGCATGCAGCATCAGCTTGCGGAACGGTATAGGTTGCAGTCGCGCAGCACGGGGCTCGAGCCCAATCGCCGGGTTCGCATTTTTAAGACCACCGACGTCTAGTCGGGCTGGCGTCAGCTTGGGATACATGCCGTTGCCGCGGACGCTTGCTCCTCGCATCACGCTCGTCGCTGCGCTTGCTTCGTGCGCCGCTCTCGCCATCCGTGGCTACGCGGCGCACTCAGACACCGCCGCAACGGCACGTATCCCAAGCTGACGCGGAATTTCCATGTTTATCGTCGTTGAGGGAATTGAGGGGAGTGGCAAGAGCACGCTCTCTGAGGGCCTCGCCCAGGCACTCAGCACTGAAGGCCACGACGTTGTAAGGACACGCGAACCGGGCGGTACACCAATAAGCGACGCGATTCGCCAGCTTTTCTTGAGGAGCGCATTCGAGATGTCGCCCTTAACGGAAGGGTTGCTGGTTAACGCGGCTCGGGCTCAGCATGTTTCCGCCCTTATTCGTCCGTCGTTGGTGTCTAAACTAACGGTGATTTGTGATCGCTTTACCGATTCCACGATGGCCTATCAGGGCTACGGGCGAGGATTCGACCTCGACCGGTTGCGCGAAATCTGTGCGATAGCCACGGACGGCGTGGAGCCGGATCTAACGTTTGTGCTTGATGTTCCATTTGAAGTTCTTCGAGACCGTATAATCGGCAGACCCGATGAGCTCACTCTGTTTGCAGTAAAAACCAGCGACGCGCGACCTACGAAACGCCTTAAGGACGCGGCAACGATTGATCGCATCGAAAAGGAGGACGAGGCATTCCATAACCGCGTACGGCGAGGATTCTTAGAACTTGCGAAGTCACCGAAGCATCATCTTCTAGATGGTACGATGCCTCGGGAGCAATTGCTGAAGATGGCGTTAGCTAAGGTGCATGCGCTGGTGGGAGCGGCGTGAGCGAGCTGCACTTCGACGTCGTTGGCGCGGAGGGAGCGAAGCGTTATTTTAGTGCGCTGACGGCGGAGCGGCTCGCTCATGCATATCTCTTCACTGGGCCTGCCGGGGTCGGCAAGAAGACCTTCGCGCGGCGTTTGGCGCAATCGCTGCTCTGCACGGCGCCGAAGGAAGGCGTTCTCGGATACGATGGGACGTGCGCTTCGTGCAAGTTGTTCGGCGCCGAATCGGCGCGCCACCCCGATTTTCTCGAACACAAGGGAGCGCTCAAAATAGGCGATCCGGATGCGGCGATGGGCTTCCACGGGGGTGACGGGTTATCGTCGCGCGATATCGTCCGGCAGCTTTCGATGCAATCCTATAGCGGCGGGTTGCGTGTGTTGCTGCTCGGCGACATCGATTTCGCGACGCCGGCCGCGGCCAACGCGCTCTTGAAGTTCCTCGAGGAGCCACCCCGCGGCGTAGTGATGGTCTTAACGACGGCCGCGCCGGGGCGGGTGCTGCCGACGATTCGCTCGCGCTCCGTCGAAATATGCTTTTCGCGGCTTTCGAACGCGGAGGTTCGCGACGTGCTCGATCGTTTGCAGGTCGAAGGCAGCGATGCCGAGCTCGCCGCGTCGCTGAGCGGCGGCAGCGTCGGACGCGCACTCGCGACGCTCGAAGGTGAAGAAGAATCCCTGCGTATGCACGTCGTGCGCTGGTTTTTCGAGAGCGTCGGCGGTAAGTCGCCCGAGAGTTCGTGGGCGACGCGCGAGACGCTCGACGAAGGCCTTGAAACGATCAAGACGCTGGTGCGCGATTGGATCGTGGTCAGCGGCGGCGACGGCGTCGCGCTCGTCTCGATCGATTCTGCCGGGCGCTTACGGGATCTGAAGCCGATCGAGCCGAGCGCCGCCGTTGCGCTGCTGGGAAAACTCGACGACGCGCAGCGGCTTGCGCGAACGAACGTCAACGCCGCGCTCGTCGGCGAGTTCGTCCGAATGGCGCTTACCAGTATCCCCTAAAGGCCACGTCGTCGTACTGTTTCGCAAACGGGAAGGCGAGGTAGGCAAGCGCTAAGGCTCGCGATGCCGCCATAACCAAGCTCGCAACGATCGGCGAAAAGTGAACGAGCAGGGCCGGAATCTCCAGCGGTACGGCGACGTACCAAACGACGAAGAAGACGAGCGCGAGGATGAGCGATCCTAACGGCTGCGCGCGAACGCCGCGAATCGAGGCCGAGAGCGCGAGCGATCCCGGCATCCCGCCGATGGCCGCTGCGGGAATCGCGTAGATCATGAACAGGGCGGCAATGGCGCCTAGCGCGAGGCTCACGACGCCGAAGAACGAGCCGATATAGCTCGCGGCCCATACGACGAACTGAAAGCCGATGGCGGCGAGTGCGATCGCGCCGAACTTTGCGCGGCCCTCTTCCCAAGCCTCGTCAAAAGTACCGCGGCGTTGGCGCCAGATATTGCTGGCCTGAATGATCGTGATGCCGAAGGCCCACAAGTAGACGAGCTGGACGAGCAGCTGGAAGAGCCCGCTGCCGGCGCCGCCGGTGGGATCGGTGAAGAGATACGAGAGTTGAGTCAGCAGCAAGTCGACGACTGCGGCGAGCAGCGGCATGACAAGGATCGAGGGGCGCCGCAGCAACAGCGGTACGGCCCGCACGTACATTAGGAGATCGACCAACGGTGCGCGACGCATCGGAGTTAGAAGCGGGCACCCTCGAGCGCGTGCCGGCACGGGCAATCGGCATCGGCGGGAATCTTTGCGACGATCGTGCCGATTGCGCCGCGAACGCGCTCGTTGTTGGAGTTAAAAACCTCGATGACCGCGTGGTGCGAAACCGGGGCCATACCTTCGATCCCCACGTCGTAATCGGTGATGAGCGAGATGTTCGCATAACACATCTCGAGCTCGCGCGCCAGATAGGCTTCGGGATACTGCGTCATATTGATCACTTCCCAGCCCTGGCTTTGGAACCATCGCGATTCGGAACGCGTCGAGAAGCGCGGCCCTTGGATCACGACGACCGTGCCGCGATCGTGCGTTTCGATCCCAAGCGAGAGCAGTGTCTCGATGGCGATCGGGCGCAGCGTCGGGCAGTATGGGTCGGCGAAGCTGACGTGCGTCGTGATCGGGCCGTCGTAAAACGTGTCCTTCCGGCCGCTCGTGCGGTCGACGAGCTGATCGCAGACTACCATCGAGCCGGGCTTCACGTCCCTCGCGAGCGAACCGGCCGCCGTCGGTCCGATAATCCACTTCACGCCGAGTTCCTTCATCGCGTAGAGATTCGCGCGATAGTTGATTGCCTGCGGCGGAAAGCGATGATCTTTTCCGTGACGCGGCAGGAAGGCGACACGCCGGCCCGCGATCTCGCCGAGCGCCACCGTATCGCTCGGCGCGCCGTACGGCGTCTCGACCCAATGCTCGCTCGCGCCCTCGATCAGCGAGTAGAATCCCGAGCCGCCGAAGACCCCGATCTCCGCACTCAAACCCTTCTTCATAGGATTGCGATTGTAGCGTGAAGCGATGAAATAATCCTCCGCACGAAGAATCGTAACCCTGATTTGACGGCATTCGAGCACATTTCGGTTCTGATCTCGATCGTGATCGGTTTCGCAATCACGACGCTGCTGGCGGGCGCCGTGCGTCTAGTCCATCGGCGAAACTCCGTGATTTGGTATTGGCCGTCCGCGATTTGGATGGTCACGCTGCTGATCATAGATATCCAAGTTTGGTGGTCGCGTTTTAGTTGGCGCAACCTACCGGCTTGGACGTTTGCGACCTTCATCGCGATGCTGCTGGTGCCGATCGGCGCTTACGTTCTGTCGGCGCTCTTGGTGGCCGAGCCGGCCGAGTTCCCGATCGATCTCCGCAAGGAGTACTTCACGCGCCGCCAGGTTTTCTTCGGCGTCATCATCGCCACGCTCGCCGCAAGCTACCTTCCCGATCTGCTTACCGCGCGCAACCTTGGTAACCCGATCGACGCCTCGATGAAGGCGGTAATGATCGCCATCGATGTTCCGGCGCTCTTTACGAAGAACGAGGGTTATCACAAATTCCTCGCCGTTGCTGCACTGGTGATCTTCTGCGGTTACGTAACGATACTTTTCTCGCAAATCTAGGCGCCAGATAGCGCCGTGGGTTAGCGGTTGAAGTCCGACGGCTTGAGGTCGTCGAGGAATTTCTTGAAGCGCGCCATCTCGTTCTCGTTGATCGGCTTCTTTTCGGCGGTCGCTTCCTCGAGGACGATCTTATCCGAAACGAAGATCGGCGCGGGGACGCGAAGCGCGAGGGCGATACCGTCCGAAGGCCGTGCGTCGATCTCTTGAATCTCGCCGTTCGTGCGAACGATGAGCTTGGCGAAGAAGGTTGAGTCCTTGATGTCGTGGATGACGACCTGCTCGAGATTCGCGCTGAGCGTATCGAGAATGTTGCGCATGAGGTCGTGCGAGAGCGGCCGGGGCACCGGCGCACCTTCAAGTGCGAGCGCGATCGCGGTCGCTTCGAAGGGCCCGATGAGGATCGGCAGATAGTGCGAGCCGTCCATGTCTTTGAGGATAACGACCGGATCGTGGGTGAGGAGGTCGATACCGAGCTTGTCGACCTTCATCTGGCGCATATGCGACCTATCCGACGCGCCCGCCGGATTTTCTTGCCGGGTGCGCGAACGGCCCCGCTCGACCATGCCACTCTCATGCGGAATAGTCGGCCTGCCCAATGTTGGCAAAACAACGATCTTTAACGCGCTCACGCGCTCGGCGCAAGCCCTTGCCGCAAACTATCCGTTTGCGACGATCGAGCCGAACGTCGGCGAGGTCGCGGTGCCCGACCCACGCTTGCCGGTGCTGCAACGCCTCGTCAACGCGAGGCGCATCCTCCCGGCGACCGTTCGCTTTGTCGATATCGCCGGATTAGCGCGCGGCGCCAGCTCGGGCGAAGGCCTCGGCAACGCCTTTCTCAGTCACATTCGCGAAACCGACGCGATCGCGATGGTCGTGCGATGCTTCGAGAACGACGACGTCACGCACGTCGAGGGCCATCCCGATCCGAGCCGCGACTGCGAGATCATCGCAATCGAATTGGCGCTTGCCGACCTCGCGACCATGCGCAAGCGTATTGTAAAGCTCGAACGCGACGTGCGCGGGGCCTCAAATCTCCGCCCCTACTTGGAGGCGGCGCAGCGGCTCAGCGCGGCGCTCGAGGAGGCCAAGCCCGCCCGCAGCTTCGCGCCCGAAACCCTCGAGGCGCAGGTTGCCGCCGACTCGTTCCTGCTCACGCGCAAGCCGATGCTCTACGTCGCCAACGTGGACGACCGCCAGGCCGCCGGCGGCGAGCAAGTACGGGCCGTCCAGGAGATCGCCAGCGCGGAAGGCGGCCGCGCGGTGGTCCTCAGCGGCAAGCTGGAGGCCGAGCTGGCCGGGCTATCCGAGGCGGAGACGGTCGAGTTCCGGCGCGAGCTGGGCCTCGAACGCAGCGGCCTCGACGACCTCTCGGCGGCGGCTTACGACCTGCTCGGCCTCATGACGTTCCTGACCGCCGGCGAGAAGGAAGCCCGGGCTTGGCCGATCCCAAAGGGCACGAAGGCGCCGCGGGCGGCCGGGACGATTCACAGCGACCTCGAGCGCGGCTTCATCCGGGCCGAGATCATCTCGTACGACGACTACGTCCAATACCAAACCACGGAGGCGCTGCGAGCCGCCGGGCGCGTGCGGAGCGAGGGTCGCGAGTACGTGATGCAAGAGGGCGACGTAGTGAACTTCCGGTTCAACGTCTGACTTCGAACTAAATTCACCGCCAAAACTGGAAATGACCCAAGTGCGGCAAACTCATAGCCTATGACCACCGCTTTGCGCGAGACCTCGGTGCGCGACGTCTCGGTATTCGGCGACGCGATCGCCTATTTCAACGAAGCCGCCGACCTGCTCGAGCTCGATGGCGGCATGCGCCGGATCCTCACTCACCCCTCGCGCCAGATCATCTTCTCGATTCCATTCCAGCGCGACTCCGGAGAGTTCGAAGTCTACACCGGATACCGCGTACAGTATAACTTCGCGCGAGGTCCGGCTAAGGGCGGCATCCGCTTCCATCCGCGCGTCACGCTCGACGAAGTCACCGCGCTCGCTTTTTGGATGACGTGGAAGTGCGCCGTCGTCGATCTTCCCTTCGGTGGGGGAAAAGGCGGCGTGACCTGCGATCCGACGACGCTCTCGTCGAACGAGCTCGAGCGTATTACGCGGCGCTACGCCGCCGAACTGGTGGAGGTCGTGGGTCCCGACAAAGACGTTCCGGCGCCCGACGTCAACACGACGCCGCAGGTGATGGCCTGGTTCATGGATACATACTCGATGCACGTTCGTCAGAACATACCGGGCGTCGTAACCGGCAAGCCGCTCGAGATCGGCGGATCGCGCGGGCGCGTCGAGGCGACGGGCCGCGGGGTGACGCTCTGCGCGCTCGACGAGATGGCCGAGATGGACCTGCGTCCCGATAAGACCACCATCGCGATTCAAGGTTTCGGAAACGTTGGAATGCACGCGGCCAAGCTCTTCGAGGAGCGCGGCTGCAAGATCGTCGGCATTTCCGACGTGACCGGTGCCTATTACAATCCCGAAGGAATCTACGTCAACGGCGCGATCGAGCACGCGGCGAAGTTCGGCACGCTCGAGGGCTTTAAAGGCGGCGAGAAGATCACCAACGCCGAGCTGCTCTCCAGCGAGTGCGACGTGCTCGTACCCGCCGCGCTCGAGAAGGTCTTCACCGTAGAGACTGCGGCGAAAGTAAAGGCAAAGTTGATAGTGGAAGGCGCGAACGGGCCAACGACACCCGAAGCCGACCGCATCTTCCGCGAGCGCGGGATCATCGTTATTCCGGATATCATGGCCAACGCCGGCGGCGTGACCGTCTCCTACTTCGAGTGGGCGCAAGACCGCATGGGCTTCTTTTGGAAAGAGGCCGAAGTCAACGAGAAGCTCGAGGACTTCTTGCTCACAAATCTCCATCAGATCCGCAGCATCGCCAACTCGCGGCACGCGACGTTGCGGACCGCAGCCTACACGCTGGCGATCGATCGCGTCGTCAAGGCGTCGAAGCTTCGGGGCATCTACGCCTAGCTAGCGCTACGCGGAACCGGCCCCGCGACGCCGACGAGACGCGCGATTCGGGCCGTCGCTTCGGCGTAGGCGCGGAGACGTTCCCGCAGAAAGTCGCGCTCGCGATCCCGCAGCGCAAGCTCCGTTGGGAGTTCCGTTGCCGACGCACCTGCGCAAACGTCACGGTGCGCGCGGCGCGATTCCCGCAACGCTTGCGCAAGTTCGGCCATCTCCGCGTCGAGCGCGCCGGCGAAGCGGTCGAGCCCTTCGGCCGGGATCGGCCGACGCGTCTCGAGCGCAGTCTCTAGGGCGAGACTCGCCAGGCCGAGGCGCTGCGTAGCGGCAAGGATGCGCAGCGCGCGCCCGGTGCCGATGGTGTGGTGGCGATGCGGTTCGTGACGCGTCCGGTCGATCGATGCCTCCGCCGCCGTCCGGGTTCTCCAAACTTCGTGCCGTCGTACCTCGATCGCGCTGCGCGCATCCGCCGACGGATTGGCGTAAGCGTGGAGAATCGCGATGGCCAAGGCGCGCTGGGCGTCTAAAAGATCGGCGAGCAGCGCGCGCGTTCGCCGGTGCTCCCACGTTGGAAAGATGAGATAGCCGATCATCGCGAGCGCACCGCCGGCAAGGGTGTCGAGAAGGCGCGCAGCGAGCGTAGTCGTTCCGGGAAGTCCGCGCATGCTCAAGATCATTACGACGAACGACGTGATCGCGACGGTAAAGAGCGCGTAGCTCGGATTGAAGACGAGATACGCGGCCGCCGCCGTGACGAGCACGCCGGTCAACTCGAGCGCCGGATGGCCCCTAACGAGCGCCAGGGTGAGGCTCGCGACGACGGCGCCGACCAGAGTGCCGGCAATCCGCGCGCTGCCGCGCTCGAAGGTCGTCTGCAGATCCGGCTTCAGGACGAGCGCGGCGGTCATCGGAATCCAGTAACCACGCTCGGCCGTGAAGTGGCGTCCGATCACCATCGCGACGGCGACGACGATCGCGAAACGCAGCGAATCGCGGCTGAACCAGTCGATGCGAGTTCGCACGTACGGCGCAGGCCTAGCCTTCGAGAGGAGCGCGAACCGCGGCAGTCGCCCCGTCGCCAGCATCGTCGCGGCTTCGCCGGCATCGCGGACGTGTGCCGCCAAATCCCCAACGCCCGCGAACTCGAGCGCGGCGTCGGATGCGGGCAGGTCGTTTTGCGCGCTCTCTTCCTTAGCGCCCGTCAGCACGTCGGCGATGTCGTTCAACTCCCGCGCCGTCGTACTCGCGAGCGCGCTCGCAGGGGATCGTTTGCCATCGCTTGCCAACGCGGCCAACGCACCGAGCCGCCGTCGAATGACCTCCGAATCTTCCAGCAGGCGGTTGAAGCGCGCAAGTTCGGCGGATCGCGCGAAAGGCTGCGGATCGGCGAGGACCTGCCGCGCCGTGGCGAGCGGCGTGACCGGCGGGATCGTGGGCGCACCGTCGGCAATCTGCTGCGCGAATTCGGCGAGATTGCGGTAGACGTTCGCCAACGCGATGCGTTCGGTCGCGCCGCGCGCCGCCGGCCACGCGAGCATGAGCAGCAGCGCCTGGATGAGACCGCCGGCGAGAACGAGCGCCGATTCTTGCGCGGCGGCGGCGGGGGCCAGCGGTTGACTTGAAAAAAGCACGAATGCGACGAACGAGTTGAGCGAGACGGTCGCCGCGACGGGGCCGATTTGACCGATCGTGCCGAAGGCGTAACCCGCGATCGCGGTTGCGATGACGATCGCGGGCGTCGAATGGGCCGCTAACGCGCCGACGAAACTCGTCGCGCTCATCCCAAACGCGGCGGCGAGCACCGCCGTCAGCCGCGTGCGATAGATCCCCTGCAACGACGTGAATCCGGTGATGAACGCGCCGATCGCCGCCGGTATTCCGAGCGCCGTTCGTCCGGCGAGCGCCGCGACGACGAGGGGTATCGCAACGCCGATGGTGCAGCGCAGCGCATATCCCGGCTCGAACGCGGTGCGATCGAACGCGCCGACCGCTCGCGCGACGTCGCGCAGCGGGCTATTTATACGGGACGTCGTTCGGCGGGGCGTACGGGTCCGGGAAGCAGTAGCGATGATGCGGGTTCGATGCCGAGCCGCATCGAGTGCCTTCGTAGGCCGCCTTCAAGTCGATCTGTCGGATGTGCGTGCCGTACGCTTTGTTGATCGTGTCGATGAACTCGTATGCGACCAAGGCATAACCGGTATTCGAGGGATGGATTCCGTCGAAACTCGAGATGCCCCACAAGAATCCCAGCGTGCAGCAGAGTCCCGGATTGATCGACGAGGCCAGTGCGAAGTACGGATCCGACGAATCGCCCGAGGCGAGGCCGTGGAAGATCGCGTGGACGTCGACGAGCGGCACGTGCGATGCCGACGCCGCGTCGTCGATGCCCTGATTGATTACGTTGTTGAGCGCCTGCAGCTTTCCCGCAAACTCCGGCGTGATGTACCGCATGCCCAAGCCGCTTCCCGGGACTGCTTTACAATGCGGCATGGGAACCGCGCAGTCGAGATTCGGCAGCTTGTTGTTGGCTCCGAAATAGGAGATTACTTCAACCGCACCGGGCAGCATAAGGTAGCCGCAGGGCGATGATTCGGAAGCGGGGACGCAGCCGTTGGGGGTAGACAGGTGATAGGTATTCGCGAGTATCGCGATTTGCGAATTCGGCGGTCCCGAGACCGCGCCGAAGAAGCACGACGCGTACGTGCGAATCCTGCATATCTTCGAGTGCTGCGGTACGAGCGTCACGCGCTCGAAGAGCCCGGTCTCCAAGATGTCGGGCAGGTTGGCGACGACGACCTTTGCGCCGGCGTGTTGGAGCGTTGCGATCGTCGCGCGCAGATCACTCTCGACTTGAGCGGCGGTTCGGTCGCCGCCCACGAAGCGGCCACCGCTTCCCATAAACTTCAGCCAATCGTTGGCTCCGAGCCAGACCGTCGCGAGCGTCGGGTGAAGCGAGGCTGCCGCGTTGACCTCGGTGAGATGTCCACCAAGCTTGGTGAAGTTCAGCAGCACGGGCCAGAACGTGCCGCTCTCCTCGGAAACGACTTGACTGAGCAGTCCGGGAATTCCGGGCAGCTCCTTGCACGTCGACGACTGCGGCTGATGGAGCACGTTGGCTTCGTGAAGGGTGAGTCCGGGAACGCCGACATCGCGGATCGTCGTTGAACTAGGGTTCATGCGCACGCGCGCTGCCGTGTGCTGCTGGAAACCCGCCAGGTTGAAGCCGTTGTGATCGGTGCAGGGGTCGTCGGTTTTGAGTTGCCCGAAAGGAGAAAAACCAGATCCGGTAGGCGTCAACTGATCGTCGAGCCCCGGGCCTTTGATTAAGGGAAGCGGACTCACAGAGGGATCGTACATCTTTAGGATCGTGCTGCCGATTGGTTCGCCGGAGGCTTGCTCGACGAGATCGGCCCACCATCCGTTCTCCTGATTCGGCGGAACCTGTTCGCCGATGAAATTGGGATTCGGTACGCCGGTGGCGCCCAGGAAACCATTGGCCTGATAACCGGCAGTTAAGCTATCGCCGACGCCGACGATACGGCTGAGGATCGACTCGGTCTGCGGGGCGCCGGTGCGCGATGGAAGCAGCGACGAGGATGCGGCCGAACCGCCTCCGCCGCAGGCGGTGAGTGCCCCGATCGCTGCGGCCGCAAGTAGTCTCTTGAAGTGCGAAACGTCCATATGCACGCCTTTGAAGTTTACAGCGGAAAAATATTCGGCGAACCGAGGCCGAACTGAAGCTGCAGCTGCGTCGCCTTGAGGCCGCCGATCGCGAGTCCGCACGCGTTGTTGATCGCCTGTTGGACGGTCAAACACTTAATCGCCGTCACGCCGTCGGGGCCGAGGTTCGTCGGATTGCCGCTATTGAGAACGATCTGGACGAACGTATACTTGGTGAGTCGCTGCGACGCTCCGAGAAAGTAGGCGACCAGGTGCTCGGGATAGGGATCGGTCGGCAGGTAATCGCGCGCGCTCTGCGGCTCGAAGAAGAACGTCGTACCGCGGGCGGGCGTGTACTCGAGATAGATGACCTGCGGCAGCTGCATCGAGTTGCCGACGTTCGCACCCGCGGTGTGCACGAGCCACTGCGGCGCGATCGTGAAGGTGCCGAACATTTTCGGCGTCTTCAGGAACGGCAGCGTTATCGCGACGGCGTAATATTGTGCGGTGCGCACCGGAATGTTCTCGACCGGTCCGTCGGGCAGATTATAGGTGAACGGGACGACGTCGTTGTTGTTCGGCGCAAAGCCGATCTGACCGCCGCGCGCGACGTACGTAGGCGTGATCACGATCGGTATCTGTCCCGGCCCCGGGATCTTATCCGATTTGATCACGAACATCTTATGGAGCATGAAGACGCCGAACGTATCCTTGGTGCGGACGTTGATGTTGCGCCCCGCACCCGGGCCGCACGCGTTGCCGTTGCTCAAATCGGCGCAGCCGACTGGGTTGACGAAGCCGGCCAAATAGACCGGCGCGGTACCGGAGTTGAAGCCGTAGGGCCAATGCTGGAGCTGAAACATGCTTACGTCCAATCGGGTCGACCAATTGAACTTGTATGCGAGCGACGCATCCATGCCGCCCATTAGCCAGCCTTGTTTTCCGTACGACCCGATGTTTCCGTACGGATAGGCCATCGAGACGTCGACCATGTACGTGAATCGATTGCCCGGCAGCTGCATGACGTGATCGATCGGCGGTTGACTCACCGGCGGAACTTGCGCGACGGCGCCGGGCTTCTGCGCCTTCGGTTGACTCATCACGCTCTTAATTGCGTCGTTCGCGCCGGGAACGATCGACTTTTGAAAGACGTCGGCGGTGCCGTCGGCCGCAGCCGTAAGCGTGCAAGCTCCAATGGCAAACGCCGCAACGGCGGCGGCTATTCCGCGAAGTACGTCTTTACGCATTCGACGGAAGTTGCCGCCTAACTAATCGGAATCCTTTCCTGCTACACGCCGATTTGGGGCGTTATCGGTTCATCCAGCACGACTTCGCCGCGCGATTGTCCGTCGCGCGGTATGCGATTTCCGCGAAGCTCGAACGACTTAATGATGACGTAGAGCACCGGCGTAATCGCGAGGTTCAAGAACGTCGATACGAGCATACCGCCGAAAACGACCGTGCCGAGCGAATGCCGCGCCGCGCTTCCCGCCCCCGTCGCGAAGACGAGCGGAATGACCGCGATAACGAAAGCGATTGAAGTCATCAAAATCGGTCGCAATCGCGTCTGCGCCGCGCGCAGCGCCGCCTGCACGATGCTCGCGCCTTCGCGAAGCTGCTGATTCGCGAACTCGACGATCAGAATTGCGCTCTTGCTTGCAAGGCCGATAAGCATTACGTAACCGACTTGCGCGTAGGCGTCCTGGGCGAGACTTTGGTCGAAGAGTCCGGGGATCGGAAGATGACGGAGGTTCATGAATCCGAGCGCGCCGAAGAGCGCGGCCGGTACCGCGAGCAGAACGATGAGCGGATCGATGAAGCTTTCGTACTGCGCCGAGAGCACCAGGAAGACGAAGACGAGTCCGAGCGCAAAGATCAGCGTGCTCAAACTTCCCGCCGCGATCTCGTCGAGCTGCAGTCCTGACCACTCGAATGACATTCCGGCCGGCATCACGCGTTGGGCGATCTGCGCCATCGCCGCGATCGCTTCGCCCGATCCGTGTCCCGGAGCGGTCTGTCCGTTCAGCTCGATGTTGCGGTAGAGGTTGTAGTGCGTTATCACGGGTGCGGCAAGAACTTGCTTCATTTGGACGAGTGCGTTCAAGGGCGTCATGACCGTGCCGGTCGCGTTCGTGCCGCTCGTTGCGATGCCGGGCGGCGCGGTCGGGAAGGGGTTCGTTCCGGTCGGTATCGCCGCATTTGCCGCCGAGCCCGAGCTAACGTAAAGACCTTGCAACGAATCGACTCGATTGCGGAACGGTTCGTCGGCTTGCACGTCGACCTGCCAGGAGCGATTCAAATACGTGAAGTTATTAACGTAGAGCGAGGCGAGGTCGACCTCGAGGGTGTCGAAGATGTCGTTGAGCGAGATGCCGATCGATTTGGCCTTATCGCGATCGATGTTGATCTGGACCTGCGGTGAGTTGATGCGAAACTGCGTGAAGACGTTCTGCAGCCGCGGATCCTGCGCTGCCATTCCCATGATGCCGTAGGCCGACTTCGCGAGCGTCGGCAATCCGAGATTCGTTCGGTCTTCCAACTCGAACTGGAAGCCGCCGAAACTCGAGACGCCGTTGATCGCCGGAGGGTTCACCGCGAAGATCTGCGCTTGCGGCATCTGCGAGAAGAAGCCATAGTTGACGCGCTGGATGACCGCGTCGATGTTATCGCCGGGGGCCTTTCGCTGACCCCAGGGCTTGAGCAAGACGAAGATGAGGCCGCGGTTCGGGGCCGATCCCGCGAAACTAAAGCCGCCGACGTCGAACATGTACCGCACTTGCGGCTGCTGACGGATGATCGCTTCGGCTTTCTTCCCGATCGCGACTTCGCCGGAGAGCGAGGTGCCTTCGGGGGCCTGTACCAGCACGATGAAGTAGCCTTGGTCTTCGCTCGGGATGAACGAGGTCGGCGTCCGGACGAACATAAACAGCGTCACGAGCAGCGCGAGGCCGAATACGCCCAAAACGAGCCAGCGGTAGCGAAACGCGCGCGGCAGCTCCGAGCCGTACCATCGACGGAAGTTTTTCAGGCCCGCGTTGAACCAGCGGAAGAAGAGGAACTGCGATTCCGTTTCGCCGGTGAGCAGCCGCGCCGACATCACCGGCGCGAGCGTCAGCGCTTGGAAGAGCGATATCGAGATGGCGGCCGCGATCGTCAGCGCGAACTGTTTGTAGAGCTGTCCGGTCGTGCCTGGAAAGAAGCCGACGGGAATGAAGACCGCGAGCAGGACCAGCGACGACGCTACGACCGCGCTCTGGATCTCGCGCATCGCCGCAGCCGCGCTCGCGATGCCGCTCTGCCGCCCCTTGTTCATCTCGATGTGGCGGGCAATGTTCTCGATGACGACGATCGCATCGTCGACGACGAGCCCGGTCGCCAGCGTGAGGCCGAAGAGCGTGATCGTGTTGATCGTGAAGCCGAAGATCTTCATTACGAAGAACGTTCCGATCAAAGATACCGGGATCGTGACCGCCGGGATCAGCGTCGAGCGGGGGTTCTGCAGAAAGACGAAGATGACGAGAACGACGAGCACGATCGAGAGCAGCAGCGTGATAATGACTTCGCGCACCGATTCGGCGACGAAATCGGTTGTGTTGAAGGCTACCGTATAGTGCACGCCCGGCGGAAACTGCTTCGAGAGCAGGTTCATCTCGGCGAGCACGTTCTTGGAGACCTGAAGCGCGTTTGCGGTCGGATATTGCTGCACGCCTAGCCCGATGGTCTGCGCGTTACCGTTGAAACGTAGGGAACTGTTGTAGTTCTGCGCGCCCAGTTCGACGCGCGCCACGTCGCCGAGGCGCGTATAACCGCCGTTGGGGTTGGAACGAAGGATGATGTTCGCGAACTGCGCGGGGCTCGAGAGCTGGGTTAGCGCGTTGACCGTGTAGGTGTAGGGCTGGTCCTTCGACTCCGGGGCCGAACCGATGCTTCCGCTGGCCACCTCGGCGTTCTGCTCCTGCAGGGCACTCACGACGTCGCCTGCGTCGAGACCTTGCTGCGCGAGCAGGTGCGGGTTCAGCCAGATGCGCATCGCGTACTGGCGCTGTCCGAAGACGATGACGTTGGAGACGCCCGGCGTTCGCGAGAGATCGTTGACGATGTTGAGCTGGGCGTAGTTACTGAGAAAGAGCGTGTTGTACTGCTTGGAATCGGACGTCAGCGCGATACCCAACACGAAGGAGCCCGAGCTCTTGCTCACCTGAACGCCGACTTGCTGCACCGTCGCCGGCAACTGTCCGATAGCGGATTGGACCAGGTTCTGGACGTCCGCCGCGGCGATGTCGAGATTCGTTTCGAGCGTGAACGTGCAGGTGATGCTCGAGGTGCCTTGGGTGCTCTGCGAGCTGATGTAACGCAGCCCCTGAACCGTGTTGACCGCCTGCTCGAGCGGCGTCGTGACCTGCGCTTCGACCGCTTGCGGCGATGCGCCGACGTACGAGGCGCTGATCGTGACGACCGGCGGCGCGATCTGCGGATACTGCGCAAGCGGCAGGGTCGGCATCACGACCAGTCCGCCGATCAGGATGATCAACGAGCAGACTGCCGCGAGCACGGGCCGGGTGAGAAAGACCTTGGTCACGTCAGTTATACGAACCTACGGCCGCCAGCGCGGGTTGCGCCGCGTTCCGGCCGGCGAAAACCCCTAGAAGGCCTGCTCGGCGTGGTACGAGCTGCGCGAGAGCGGGCTCGAGACCACCTGATGAAAACCCTTGCTTGCCGCGAGCGTGCCGAGCCGCTCGAATCGATCCGGCGTCACGAACTCGGCGACAGGTAAATGCTTCTTGCTCGGCTGCAGGTACTGACCCATCGTAAAGATGTCCACGCCGGCGGCTCGCGCGTCGTCCATGGCCGCCTCGATTTCGCCCTCCGCTTCGCCCAAGCCGAGCATCAGCGAGGTCTTGGTGAAACGTTGGGGAGCGCGCCGCTTGGCGTGCGCGAGAACCGCGAGCGACTGATCGTAGCCGGCGCGCTTGTCGCGCACCGATGGCGTGAGCCGGCGCACCGTCTCCAGATTGTGTGCGAAGACGTCGGGTCCGGCATCGAGAACGATGTCGACGGCGCGCTGGTCGCCGCGATAGTCGCCGCTCAGAATCTCAACGCGCGCGCCGGGAACCCGCTCGTGAATCGCGCGCACCGTATTTGCAAAGATCAGCGCGCCGCCGTCGGCGAGGTCATCGCGATCGACCGCCGTGACGACGAGATACTTCCAGCCCAAATCGCGCACGGCTTCGGCGACTCGCAGCGGTTCGAGCCAATCGATCTCGCCGCGCGGGTTTCCGGTCTTGACGTTGCAGAAGCGGCAGCCGCGCGTGCACGTGTCGCCCAGGATCATGATCGTCGCCGTACCGGCGCCCCAGCACTCCGCCACGTTCGGACAGGCCGCCTCCTTGCAGACCGTGTGCAGCGCGAGCGCGTTGACCTTCGCCTTGACGCGTTCGTACTCGTCGCCAATCGGCAGCGAGACCCGCAACCAGTCCGGCTTGCGCACCCGCTGCGAAACCAAATCGATCGTGATGGCCACGCTAGGCTGCCTCGACCGAATCCGTAAAGAACTCGACGTCGAACGCCCGTCCGAGCGCATCGAGGAGGGCCGGCTTGGCCTCGTCCATGCCCACCTCGCGACCTGTCTGCGCGGAGAGCGAAGTAACGCCTCGATCGGGCAGCCCGCAAGGAACGATCAAGCGGTCGTAGCCGAGATCGGTCGAAACGTTGAACGCGATGCCGTGCAGCGATACCATCCGTTGTATCGCAAGGCCGATTGCGCAGATTTGGTTGCGTCCGACCCAGACGCCGGCGTGGTCGCTCCATCGTTGCGCCGATACGCCGAAGCGGACGCACGTCTCGATGACGGCGCCTTCCAGCGATCGCACCAGCGGCACGACCTCGCGAAAGCGCTGCAGCCTGCGGATCGGATAGACGACGAGCTGTCCCGGCCCGTGGTACGTGACGTCGCCTCCGCGCTCGATCTTGACGAGATCGATATCGCGGTGCGCTAGCGCGTCTTCCGAGAAGAGAAGGTTTTCGCGTTTCGCCTGCCGCCCGAGCGTCACGACCGGCGGATGTTCGACGACGATCCAAGTGTCGGGATCGCGACCCTCGCGCACGCGCTCGTGCAGCCGATGCTGAAGCTCCCACACCTCGCGATAGGGCCGCAGACCGAGATCCAAAAGATGTGCCCGCACGCTACGCTCTTACGCTTACTGCGCCCCAACCGGAGTCTTCGGCTTGGGGTTGATGAGATGGATCGCCTTTCCATGCGCGGCTTCGGCCGCATCCATGATTCCTTCGGTGAGCGTCGGATGCGGATGTACCGAGAGGCCAACGTCCTCGAGCGTTGCACCCATCTCCAGGGCGATCACGCCTTCGCCGATTAGCGATTCGGCTTGCGGCGCGACGATGTGCATTCCCAGCAGGAGATCGGTTTTGGCGTCGGCGACGAGCTTGATTAGACCTTCGGTGTCGTTCATCGTCCGCGCGCGCCCGCTCGCAGCGAGCGGAAACTTTCCGACGCGCACCTCGTAACCGGCGGCTTTGGCTTCCTCTTCGGAGAGGCCGACGGTGGCGACTTCGGGGTCGGTATAGACGCAGTTCGGTACCGCGACTGGATCGAAGGCCGCCGAGCGGTCTCCATTGATCACCTCTGCTGCGACGACGCCTTGCTTCATTGCGCGATGCGCGAGCAGCGGCGCGCCGGATACATCGCCGATTGCAAAGATGTTCGGCACCTTCGTTCGCTGCTGGCGGTCGACGGCGAGGAAGCCGCGATCGTCGGCGTCGAGACCGGCCGCTTTGAGGCCGAGATTATCGGTGACCGGACGACGCCCGACGGCGACGAGCACCATGTCGAACTCGCGCGTCTCGTCCTTTCCGCCGGTTCCCTCGCCGTTAATGGTCGCGCGCACGATCTCGCCCCGCTTTTCGAGCGCGCCGACTTTCGTATTGAGCATGATCTCGATGCCTTGCTTCTTGAGAATGCGGCCGAGCGTCTTGCCGATCTCGGCATCGGTTCCGGTGAGAATCTGCGGCATCATCTCGACAACCAGGGCATCGGCGCCGAGCCGTTTGTAGACGGTTGCGAACTCAAGACCGATTACGCCGCCGCCGATCACGAGCAGGCGCTTGGGAATGCGACCCAGTCGCACCGCGTCGTCGGAGTTCACGATCGTCTCGCCGTCGCGCGGCCACCCTTTTACGTCGACGGGCGCCGAGCCGGTCGCGATGACGACGTCGCGCGCGACGATTCGAGCGGTGCCCCCATCGGCGAGTTTGACCTCGAGCTGCGTCGGCGACTTGAACGACGCCTCGCCTTTCATGAACTCCACGCCGTTGGCTTTGAAGAGCGTCTTGACACCGCCCACGTTCGCGTTCACGACATCGGTCTTGAACTTGGCGACGGCTTCGCGCTCGACTTCCGCCTTGGGCACCCGCAGGCCGATCGCTTCGGCGCGCTCGATGTGCCGGATTACTTCGCCGACGTGCAGGAGCGCTTTGGTCGGAATGCAGCCCCAGTTAAGGCAGACGCCGCCGACCTCGTCGCGGTCGATGCAGATAACCTTCTTGCCGAGCTGCGCTAGGCGAATCGCGGCGTGATAGCCGCCGGGTCCGGCGCCGATGATCGCCGCGTCAACCTGATGTTCTGCCGAAGTGCTCATACCGCACGTTTCGCATCGGATGGGAGCGTTCCCCAGGGTGTGAGCGAAATGGAGCGATCGATGGCGAGAATTGGATGGGCCGGAGTTCTCCCGGAACTCGATCGCGACTCGATCGTTCCCCTCTACCGCCAGATCTACGAGTCCTTGCGAGAAGCGATCCTCGCTGGGACGCTCCCCGAGTCGACCCGGCTTCCGCCCGAGCGCACGATGGCCGATCGGCTTGCGGTCAACCGCAGCACGATCGTCCACGCATATCGCGAGCTGGTCGGCGACGGGCTCATCGAACAGCGGGTCGGCTCCGGCTCACGGGTCGTTCCAAAGCTGCGCGGGGGGCAGCCCGAGCGAGCGGCGGGCGTCCCATGGTGGGTGACGCTGCCGCCCTGGCGGGTCGGCGAGTTTCCGAACGTCCTCGGCGAGCTCGCCGCCAAGCCCGAGCCGGGACGGATCTCGTTCGTCCAGGGCGTCGCGCCCGACGAACCCTCGCCGCTGGGCCACCTGGCGAAATCCTTCGGTCGCGTCGCACGCGACCCGCGCTTCGTGCTCTCCTACGGCGATTCCGAGGGGTACGAGCCATTGCGCGCCGCAATCGCCGGACGCATGCGTGCGCGCGGTGCGAGAAGCATAACGCCGGCGAGCATCATCGTATTGACCGGATCGACGCAAGGAATCGCGATCGTCGCGCAGAGTCTGGCGGAGCCGGGCGACGAGATCATCGTCGAATCGCCGTCCTATCCCGGCGCGTTGCAGGTCTTCCAAATCAACGGGCTGCGCGCAACATCGGTGCCGGTCGACGACGAGGGCATGCGCGTCGATCACGTCGAGGCGGTCTTGCGAACGCGCCGGCCGCGTTTCATCTACACGATGCCGTCGCTTCACAACCCGACGAACGCAACGATGAATGCCGACCGGCGCGAACGGTTGGCGACGATCGCGCGGCGCGCCGGCGTTCCGATCGTCGAAGACGATCCCTATGGCCCGCTCGCCCCTCCGGGGCAGCCGCTCGTCGCGCTCGCGCCCGATCACGTCGTCTACCTTTCGACGTTCTCGAAGACGATCGCGCCGAGCTTACGCGTCGGCTGGCTCGCGGCGCCGCGCACGATTCTCGAACGCCTCTTGTTGCGCAAACAGGCCTACGACATGGCGACGAGTCTCTACGTGCAGGCGGCGATCGCCGATTACCTCGAGCGCGGCTACGACGCGCACCTCGGGCAGCTCCGTACCGAGCTGCTCGACCGGCGCGCCCTGGCCGACAAAGCGATAGCACAGCACTGGCCTGTGGGGTTTAAGGTGAGCCGGCCTGCCGGCGGATTCTACTTGTGGGCGTCGACGCCACGCGAGCTGCGGGCCCGCGCGCTGCTCGATGCATCGGAGCGTCTCGGCGCATCGTTTCTCTTCGGCGAAGCCTTCTTTGCAAACTCCGGCGGCGATCATAACTTTCGCCTCGCGCTCACGGCGGTTACGCGCCCTGAAATCGCCGAGGGCATCCGGCGGATCGGCGAAGCGATCTCGACGCTGCGCCCGTGAAGCCGATCGCGCGGCGCCTTTTGAGCTGGTATCGCCGCCACGGCCGTGCGAACTTGCCCTGGCGAACCCGACGCGATCCCTACCGCACGGTCGTGAGCGAGTTCATGCTTGCGCAGACGCAAGTCGAGCGGGTGGTGCCGAAGTTCGAGGCGTTTGTGGCGCGCTTTCCCGATTTCTCTTCGCTCGCGCGCGCCTCTGCCGCCGACGTCGTGCGCGAATGGAAGGGGCTTGGCTACAACTCGCGGGCGGTGCGCCTGCGGCGGCTCGCAGAGGTGGTGGTCGAGCGGTACGGCGGCGAGCTGCCGCAAGACCGCGAATCGTTGCGCTCGTTGCCGGGCGTCGGCGCCTATACCGCCGCCGCGATTCGCGCGTTTGCCTTCGACATCGACGACGCGCCGATCGACACGAACATCCGGCGAATCATCAACCGGCTCTTCTTTGGCTTGGAGTATCCGGAGGCGGCCGAAATGCGAAAGGTCGATGCGCGAGCGCGTGAGGTGCTCCCGGCTGGACGCGCGCACGATTGGAACTCGGCATTGATGGATCTCGGCGCGACGATCTGCAGTGCGCGCGCGCCGAAGTGCCTCGTCTGTCCGGTGCGAGACGATTGCGCGGCCTCCCCGGTGGACGCCGCGCGGCTCGAGGGGTTGCGAGCGGGGGCCGCGGCGCGGCGCCCAACGGAGAGTCTTCCGTTCGAGCGCACAACGCGCTACGCACGAGGACGCATCGTGGACCGGTTGCGCGAGCTGCCGGCCGGAGCACGCATTTCACTGCTGGACCTGCACCGCGCGGTCGGTCCGGTGATGCCCGGGCGGAGCGTGGAAGAGATTCGCGAGTTCGTGGCGGCGCTGGCGCGGGACGGACTGGTGACCGACGACGGGACCTCGGTCGCGCTGCAAGAATAGCCGGACGTGCCGCGGATTCCGTTTCCGAAGAAGAAGGTGCCGCGCCGGGTCGCGGTCGAGCAGCTTGGGATTCTCGAGCGCACTTACCCGCACGCCGTGACCGCACTCGAGTACGGAAGCGAGTTTCAACTGCTGATCGCGGTGATTCTCTCCGCTCAGTGCACCGATGCGCGCGTGAACGCGACGACGCCCGCGCTCTTCGCGAAATATCCAACCCCCGAGAAGCTCGCTCGCGCGCGCCAGGCCGACGTTGAGAAGATCATCAAGTCGTGCGGCTTCTTTCGAATGAAGGCGAAGAACGTCATCGCCTGCGCCCGCGACATCGTCGAGCGTTTCGGCAGCGAGGTGCCGCACGAGCGCGAGGCGTTGGAGTCGCTCGCGGGCGTCGGACGCAAGACGGCGAGCGTGGTGATGGCGGCGGCATTCCACGCCGAGGCCCTGGCCGTCGATACGCACGTCTTTCGGGTAGCGCACCGGCTCGGGATCACGCTGGGCACGACGCCCCGGCACGTGGAAGAGGATCTGACCGCGCTGGTGCCGCCGAACAAGTGGGGCGACTGCACGCACTGGCTGATCATGCACGGCCGCGCCCTCTGCAAGGCGCCGACTCCGCTCTGCGATCGCTGTCCGGTGAGCCAGCTCTGTCCCACGCCGCGGATCATTGCGCGGATGTCGCGATAAGCGCGGCGATGCGTTTTCGGACGTTGGTGCTCCTGACCGCATCCTCGCTCTGTGCGGTTCCGGCGCGTGCCGGGGAGATTACGCTCGACAACGTTTTCACAAAAGAGCCGCCGTGGGGGCGGATGGTCAATCGCGTGGACTGGTCGCCGAACGGCAAGTACTTTCTCTTCATCCGCCGCGGCCAGAATCCGAACGAGGCGCTTCCACTCATGATCTACGACGTTGCGACCGGCACGTCGCGCGTCTGGCTCCCTCCAAGCGCGTTCGGAGGCGGCGTCGAAACGCCAGAGGTCGCTTCCTGGTCTCCCGACGGCAACCGCGTCGCCGTCCTCGCAGACGGAGCGCTCTACTGGACGACGGTCGCGAGTCCCCGGCCGCGGGCGATCGCATCCGGCGTCGACGAGGCGCAGTGGTCGCCGCGCGGGGACGCGATCGCGTACTCGCACGACGCCGATCTCTACGTGGCAGCGCTCGCTGCGAACGAAAGGGTACGCCGGCTAACGAGAAGCGGCGTTCGCAACGACGTGCTCAACGGCTCACTCGATTGGGTCTATCCGGAGGAGCTCGGCATCGAGCACGGATTCCGCTGGTCGCCCGACGGAGCGCGCATCGCCTATCTGACGATGGACGAACGCCGCGTCACCAACTTTCCGCTCGTAGACTTTCTCACGACCAACAATGGCGTCGATTTCCAGCGCTATCCGCTCGCCGGCCAGGCGAACCCGCGCGTGACGCTGCGCGCGGCCGACGTTGCCACCGGGCAGACGTGGCCGGTATACGACGCCGCCGCGCACGATGAGTACGTGGCCGCCTTTGATTGGATACCGCGTTCCGATCGTTTAGAGGCCGAGATCGTCGACCGCGCGCAACGTACGCTGCGGGTCGAGGCTTGGAGCGGAGCGCGCGGCGCCGCATCGCTGATCTACTATCAAGCATCGCGCTCTTGGGTCGACGTGCAGCCCCTGCCGAGGTGGCTCCCTGACGGACGATCGGTCTGGCTGCTCGATCGCAACCGCACCGCCGGACTCTATCTGCGTGGCCGCGACGGCTCGATGCGGCAACTGACCAGAGGCTTTCGAGTGGGATCGCTCGACGGAGTTGCGCCGGACGGTACGGTCTATCTCGCGGCCGACTATCCGACCCGCCGGGATTCCTCGCTGCTCTCGCTTCGTTTGGCCGATGCGTCGCCGAGCTTGCGAAATCTTACGCCTGCGCCGGGTTGGCACGCGACGACGCTCTCACCGAGATTCGATCGCTTCGTCGATCTCTACAGCCGCCTCAACGAACCCCCGCGCAGCGATCTGGTGTCAACGAATTCCCTCGCGACCAAGGAACTCGCCCCGCAAAACCTCGCGCTGAAAGCCGAGCTCTTGCCGACGAAGATGCTCGAGGTGCCGTCGGCGTACGGACCGCTCGACGCAGAGCTCGTCGAACCACCCGGGTTTGCGCCCTCGAGGAGGTACCCGGTCGTGATGTATGTTTACGGCGGACCCGACGCGCCGACGACGACCGACAGCTTCGGCTCTATGAACGCGCTCTATCATCAGCTCCTCGCGCGCGAGGGCATCATCGTCTTTTCCATCGATGGACCCGCCTCGCAAGTCAATAACGACGAGCACGTGCGGTTGCTCTTGCACAACTTCGGACCGGGCTCGCTGCTCGGCCAGGAGGTCGGCGCGCAGTATCTCGCGACCCTGCCCTACGTCGACGCCTCGCGGATCGGCATGTGGGGTTGGAGTTTCGGCGGCTACGAAACCTGCTACGCGCTCACGCATAGCCGGCTCTTCAAAGCCGGCGCCGCCGTCGCACCGGTTACCGACTGGCACCTCTACGATACGATCTACACCGAGCGCTACATGGGCTTGCCGAGAGAGAACGCGCGAGCTTACGACGCCAGCTCGGTCTTAAATGCCGCGGATCGCCTCAGCGGGCCGCTGCTGATCCAGCACGGCACCGCCGACGACAACGTGCACATGGCCAATACCATGCAGCTCATCCAGCGGTTCATTCTAGCGCGTGACTCGCGCGTGCTCTTCTACCCCTATCCCCGCAAGACGCACTCGATTGCCGGGCTCGCGCAGCGGCGCTCCGTCTTCGCACACATGCTAGACTTCTGGAAGACCTACCTATGACTCATTCGTTGTCGGGGTCGACCCACGAGACCGGCTGGCGGAGAAAATACGCGCGGTTGAGCTTCGTCTGAATCGGTACGAAGGCGCGGGGCTTGCGCGAGAAGCTGAAACAGTCGGCGAGGTCGTCGGCGCGCACGTCGGTCGCTCCGAGTGAGCCGAGTCCAAAAACCTTCTCGGTGAACTTCAATAAGCTGCCGAACTCGTGCTGGGTGTGCGAGACGTAGCCCTTCTTCGCGTACGGACCGATGGCGATGAGCGGCACTCGGAACCCGAGCTCGAACGAATTGTATTGCACTGGCGGCACGTGATCGTACCAGCCTCCCCAATCATCCCAGGTGACGAAGATCGCGGTATTCGGCCAATAACTGCTCTCGCCGATCGCGTTGACGACCGACGCGACCCAATCGGGACCAGATCCGTCGGTGATTCCGGCATGGTCCGACGCTGCGGCCGTCGGCGTGACCCAAACGACGTTCGCTAAGTTCCCCTGCGCGATATCGGTAAGCACTTGCGAGGGCGGCGAAACGACATCGGTTGAGTACTGCGAGCCTTCGCGGATGTGTTTGATCGCATCCGGTGCGTTCCAGAGTCCGGCTCCGGGATGCGTTTGATAGTAACGCCAGGTGAGACCCTGCGGCTGGAGCAAATCCGGCATCGCGGGACGGTCGAAACATGGGTAAACTTGTTGATCTTCGGTTCCGTTCGCGTCGATCAGCATCACGAGCGACCCCGCGGGCGAGTCGCAGCCCCCTGTAAAATGCTGCTTGGTGTCGAGCGGCAACTCGGCGGCGCGCAGCGTCGAGCTTGGCGTCGTCGTGGAAGTACCGCTGAAGATGTATTGGTGCGCCGCGAAGCTCGGCCCCGATTGTGAAGCGAACATCCGGTCGGCGAACGCGTACGATTCGGCCATCGTGAAGTACGGCTGCACTTCGGTCTTGGGGACGATCCCGTAGGCTCGAAACTGCCGATCGGGCTTACACTTGGCGGTAGTCGGTCCGTCGCAGCTCGAATGCTCGAAGCTGAAACCGTCCATGAGGCCGCCGTCAAACTCGATGTTGAACGCGTCGTGGGTGTGAGTGAGATCGTAAGCCGCGGCGATCGATATCGGACGCAGCGACACACTAGTCCCCGCGCTGTTCGTTCCCGAGGTGACGGTATCGGCTCCCTTGAGCCCATTGAAGAGATCGTCGGGCGAGCGATTCTCTTGAATGATGAAGACGACGTGCTCGATCTTACCGTTGCCGAGCAGCGCGCGCGAAGCGTTGGTGCGCAGGCCCGCTGGGCGCGGCGCGGTGCTCTTCGCGAGCAGCGCCGGCGCAATACCCGGTGTGGTGGTGCGGCCGGTCGCCGGCTGCGTGCAACCGCAGAGCCCCGCGACGATGAGGCCGAGCAGCGCACCGGACGGCTTTGGAAAGAAACGCATGCGGTTAGGCCCTTCCGACTAGGTTGCGCGCGATCACGAGCCGCTGGATTTGCTGTGTGCCCTCGTAGATCTGCGTGATCTTCGCATCGCGCATCATGCGCTCGACCGGATAGTCGGCCGAGTAACCGAAGCCGCCGAGCACTTGCACGGCGTCGGTCGTCACCGACATCGCTACGTCACCGCACTTAAGCTTTGCCATCGCCGCCCAAAGCGTGACGTCGGGGGCTCCCTCGTCGCAGCGGCGGGCCGCCTCATAGAGCAGCAGACGTGCGGACTCGACCTCGGTCTTCATGTCGGCGAGCATGAAGCCAACGCCCTGATGCTGACCGATCGGTTTCCCGAACGCTATGCGTTCCTTCGCGTAGCCGGTCGCATAATCGAGCGCCCCCGCCGCGATGCCGAGCGCCTGCGCCGCGATGCCGGGTCTCGACTTATCGAGGACCTTCATCGCGATCTTGAAACCTTGACCCTCTTCGCCGAGCCGGTTTGCGGCCGGTACTTCGCAATCGGCAAAGACGAGCTCGACCGTCGGAGATCCGCGGATGCCCATCTTTTTTTCGGTCTTGCCAACCGTGAACCCGGGCGTTCCCTTCTCGACGACGAACGCCGTGACGCCGCGCGATCCGGCGGCTGGATCGGTAACTGCGAAGACGCAGACGACGTCGGCGACGCTGCCGTTGGTGATCCAAATCTTTTGACCGTTGAGCACGTAACCGTCGCCGCGCTTCTCCGCGCGCGTATGCATCGAGCCGAGCGCGTCGGATCCGCTCGAGACTTCGGTCAGCGCGTACGCGACGAGGTGCTCGCCTGAAGCGATCTTCGGTAAGAAACGCCGTTTCTGCTCGTCGCTTCCGCCGATAACGATCGGCAGCATGCCGAGCTCTTGCACGGCGACGATGAGGGCGCTCGAAGCGCAGGCCTTGGCAATCTCTTCGACCACCTTCACGTAAGTGAGAAACGTCCCGCCCAAGCCGCCGTACTCGGCGGGAATCGGAATCCCGAGCAGGTCGTTCTGCGCGAAGAGCTTCTTGACGTCCCATGGAAATTCGCCGGACGCGTCGATCTCCGCGGCGCGAGGCGCGACTTTCTCGGCGACCAGCTCGCGTACCATCGCGAGGATCATCGCCTCTTCGTCGGTGCTTGCAATTTGAGAAGGTGCCGTCGTCATATCACCACACGTTCCACGGAGGCGGCCTCCGTTCCGTCGGCGCATTAGGGCGGCATGGAGAAGGTTTATGCCTCCTGTGCCGAGGCGGTCGCCGATATCTCGAGCGGCGCTTCGATCGCGGTCGGCGGCTTCGGGCTCAGCGGCATTCCTCACAATTTGATCGAGGCGCTTCTCGAGCAGGGCGCGTCCGAGCTGGTTACGGTCTCCAATAACTGCGGTGTGGACGGCTGGGGATTGGGTGTTCTGCTCGACAACCGGCGCATCCGGCGCACGACCGGATCGTACGTCGGTGAGAATCGCGAGTTCGAACGGCAATACCTCACCGGCGAGCTCGAAGTAGAGCTCGTTCCGCAAGGAACGCTCGCCGAACGGTTGCGCGCCGGCGGCTGCGGCATCCCGGCGTTCTACACACCGGCGGGTGACGGCACGCTCGTAGCGGACGGAGGCTTGCCTTGGCGCTACAATGCCGATGGCAGCGTCGCAATAGCCTCACCCAAAAAGGAGACCCGCGTCTTTAATGGCCGCGAATACGTTCTCGAAGCGGGCATCGTCTGCGACTACGCCCTCGTTCGCGCATCCGTCGGCGATCGCGCCGGCAACTTGATCTTTCACAAAGCGACGCGCAACTTCAACCCGCTCTGCGCGATGGCGGGAAGACTCACGATAGCGGAGGTCGAGGAGCTCGTCGAACCCGGCGACATCGATCCGGAGATCGTGCACTTGCCGGGCGTCTTCGTGCAGCGAATCGTGCACGTTGGCGCGCAGGGCAAGCGCGTCGAGCGCGTGACAACAAGAAAGCGGAGCGCATAATGGCGCTAACACGAACTCAATTGGCGGCTCGCGTCGCGCAGGAGCTGCGTGACGGTCAGTACGTCAATCTCGGCATCGGTCTTCCGACGCTCGTGCCGAACTACGTCTCCTCCGACGTCACGGTCACGCTGCAGAGCGAGAACGGTATCCTCGGCATGGGACCCTATCCGTTCGAAGGCGAGGAAGATGCCGATCTCATCAACGCCGGCAAGGAGACCGTAACGGTGCTTCCCGGCGCCTCGTTCTTCGATTCGTCGCTCTCGTTCGGAATGATTCGCGGCGGACACATCGACCTCGCGGTGCTCGGTGCGATGCAGGTCTCCGAAAACGGCGACCTCGCCAACTGGATGATTCCCGGCAAGATGGTGAAGGGAATGGGCGGCGCGATGGACTTAGTGCACGGAGCCAAGCGCGTGATCGTGATGATGGAGCACGTCGCGAAGGGAAACGCGCAGAAGATCCTGCGCCGTTGCTCGTTGCCGCTCACCGGAAAGCGCGTCGTCCAGCGGATCATCACCGATATGGCGACGATCGACATCTCGCCCGACGGTTTAATCCTGCGCGAGCTCGCGCCCGGTGTCACGCTCGAAGAGGTGCGCGCGGCGACCGAGCCTGAGCTGCACGTTCCCGTCGAACCGATGGTCATGGAGATACCCGAAGGCGTCTAGGGTTCGGTCCTCCTGCTTGCGAATTAGCTAGGCAGACTCATCGCACTCTTCTTTGGAGGCATCATGCTCAAACTGAAGCTTCGCTCCGCCGGATTGGCCGTGGTTTTCGCACTCTTCTTCGCGGCGATTGGCGCCGGCGTCGCGCTCGCCGTTCAATCCCACATGGTGAACGCGCGCAACGATCTCCAATCGGCGTTAAGCGAGTTGAATCTGGCGACGGCCGATAAGGGCGGACACCGCGTCAATGCCATCAACTATGTCAAGAGCGCAATCAGCGAAGTAAACCTCGGGATTGAGTACGCGCACTAGCGCCCTAGAGGACTCCGGCGGGGTCGAAGGATTTGAACTGCGTCTGATAGAGGCGTGAATAGAGGCCGCCGCGCGCGAGCAGCTCCGCGTGGCGGCCCGATTCGACGATGCGCCCGTCGTCGACGACGAAGATCACGTCGGCGGCGAGGATCGTCGAGAGCCGGTGCGCGATCACCAGACTGGTGCGTCCGCGCATCACGACTTCGAGCGCTCGTTGAATCGCCGCCTCGTTCTCGTAGTCGAGCGAGCTCGTCGCTTCGTCCAGGATGAGAATGCGCGGATCCTTGAGCAGTACCCGCGCGATGGCGAGCCGCTGGCGTTCACCGCCCGAGAGCTTGTGACCGCGCTCGCCGACCACGGTCTCGTAGCCGTTGGGAAGCTTTGCGATGAAATCGGCGATGTTTGCGGCGCGCGCCGCCGCTTCGAGCTCCGCAGCGGTTGCATCGGGCTTGCCGTAGCGAAGATTGTTAGCGACGGTGTCATGGAAGAGGTACGTCTCCTGCGTAACGATGCCGATGTCGCGTCGCAGCGACTCGAGCGTCACCGTACGCAGGTCGTGATCGTCGACGAGCACGCGGCCGCCCTGCGGATCGTAAAAGCGAGGCACCAACTGCGTGATCGTCGTTTTACCCGCGCCCGAGGGTCCCACGAAAGCGGCGACCTCTCCGGGACGCACGTGAAACGAGATGCCCTTGAGAACGTCCCGCCCTTCCTCATATGAGAAGACGACGTTCTCGAACGCAATTTCGCCCGCGACGCTGGGCAACGCGATCGCTGCGGGCGGATCGTACTCTTCCGGAGTCATGTCGAGGTAGTCGAAGATTCGTTCGAAGACGGCGAGCGCGCTCACGACCTGCACCTGAATTCCGGCAAGAGACGCGGCCGGCCCATAGAGCCGTCCTTGAATGAACGAGACGAAGGCGACGATGATGCCGACCTTGAGCTGGCCCAGAATCGCAAGCCATCCGCCCCCGAACCAGACGAGCGCGGGGCCGACGACGACCATCGCCGTCACCGAGGCGATGAACCAGCGGCCGACCATCGCGAGATCGATTTCGAGGCGCATCAGGCGCGTGCCCACGTCGTAGAAACGCGAGCGCTCGTACGCCTCCCGCGCGAACGACTTGATCAGGGTGATGCCGGAGATCGAGAGCGTCTCTTGTGTGATCGACTCGATCTCGTCGCGCTTCTCGCGGGTCTGTTTGCGAATGTGGTACATCCGGCGTCCCACCGGGCCGAGCGGGAATACCATGAGCGGAACGATCGCGACGCTAAGCAGCGCGAGACGCCAGTTCCACAAGAACATTGCGACGAGCGTCGTCGCGATCAGCACGATGTTGGTGACGATGCTGGTGAGCGTACCGGTAACGACGTTGTCGACGTTGTCGACGTCGTTGCTCACGCGGTTCATGATCTCGCCGGTCTTCGTGCCGGTGAAGAAGTGCAGCGGCATGCGATGGAGATGCGCGACGAGGCTCGTGCGAATGTCTCGCATGATTCCTTCGCCGACGACCGAGTTGAGGTAGCCCTGGAGCACGCCGATCGCGGCGGAGAGCAGAGCCGAGGCGAGGATGATCCCGACGTCGACGCCTAGCTCGCCAAGATTCCTGTGCGGAATCGTTTCATCGATGATGTGCGCGACGATGAAGCCGGGCACGAGCCCGAGTCCCGAAACCACCACGATGCATGCCAGCACCGTAGCCTGCTCGCGCCAATATGGCGCGAAGAGCGCGCCGAGCCGCCGCCAATCGACGCGCCGCTTCACTTTCGGTTTCTCGGGCTGATAGATGTTCGACCACATCAGCCCGTGCCCGGCCATCATTGCTTAATGTGGAACCGTCACCTGATGGAGTGAGACTTTATTCCCTTCCATGTCGCTGAACGACGTGATCTTGCAGACCGGCGTCGCATACGGGTCGTCCACCTCAATGCCTTTACCGCGCAGATCGGCGACCGTGTTGTCGATGTCATCGACTTCAAACACCACGCCGGACGCGCTGCCGGGCGCCCGATCGGCCCATTCGGTGGTGAGCACGCTGAAGTAGCCGCCACCGACGTTAGCCTCGTTGTATTTCTCGACGCCGTCCTCTTCGTAAGGGCCACTGAACTTGAGTCCGAGCTTCTCTTCGTACCACTTGCGCAGGCCGGCGACGTCTTTAGCCGGATACGCGGTAAACGCAATCTCTTTTATCACGAACTTCTCCTAATCGGTCAAAGGTTTGTTGGCCCTACGCTAAACAGCGCACCGTTGCCCGCGGTTGCCCGAATGCTGTGCGTTTTGGCTACGTCGCTGCTAGACGTGATGGCGAGGAGGCTCGGGACGACGAGCGGAGCCATGGATGGCGGGAGCGAGGAGCCCGGCAGCAGGAGCGCAGCCCGGAGGGCGGAGCGACGAGCGGCTCCGAGGCGTCACGTCTAGCAGCGACGTAGCCAAAACACGCCGGAGACTACGGTTCGCCGTTGCGGAGTGCGGCGAGTTCCTCGAAGAGTTTCTTTTCTTCTTTTGATAGGTTCTGCGGAAGTTGTCCGATGAGCCGGACGTATTCGTCGCCGCTGCCTCCGGCTTTCACGTGCGGCAGTCCGCGCCCCGAGAGCCGAAGCAGCCGGTTGTTCTGCGTGCCGGCGGGGATCGTCATTGCGACTTCGCCGCTAAGCGTTGGAACGTTCACTTCGCCGCCGAGGACGAGATCGTAGATGCTCACAGGAAGATCGACGTAAAGATCGTCGCCCTTGCGCTTGTACGTGGGGTCGTCTTGCAGATGCACGACGAGATGGAGGTCTCCGTTCGGGCCGCCATTCGTTCCGGCTCCGCCTTGACCGGCGAGACGAATGCGTTGTCCCTCGGCGATGCCTTTCGGGATCGTGACTTCGAATCGTTTCTTCAGTAGAATGCGACCGGTGCCGTGACACTGCGGGCAGAGATGGCGCGCTTCGGTGCCGGTGCCGTGACAGCGGGGGCAGAGGTCTTCGATCTGGAGCGAAATGGCCTTCGTTCCGCCTGCGTAGATATCGCGCAGGTCGAGGTCGATGGTCGTCTCGAGATCTTGCCCACGCCGCGCGAAGCCGGTTCCCTGTGCGGTCTGGCGACGTCCCACGCCGGAGAAGAAGACGTCGAAGAAATCCGAGAATCCACTCGGGCCGCCGGCGCCTCCGAGATCGAACTCGAACTCTTCCCCGCCGACGTTGGTGCGATAACGGCGCTGCTGCTCGGCTTGTTGCGCCGCTTGCTGCCAGTTCGGGCCGAGAACGTCGTATTTTTTACGTTTCTCGGGGTCGCCGAGAACTTCGTAGGCCTCCGAAATCTCTTTGAACTTTTCCTCGGCCTCTTTGGGGTTCTTTAGGTTTGCGTCGGGGTGCCACTTGCGCGCGAGCTTCCGATAGGCGGACTTGATGTCTTTCTCGGCCGCGCTCTTTGAAACGCCCAAGATCGCATAATAGTCCTTGAAATTCATTCGTCGCGGCGCTTCGCTACAATCACCTTCGCGGGACGGAGCAAATCTTCGCCGAGCTTATAGCCCTTCTCGGCCACCTCGACGACCGTATCCTCGGCAACGTCGTCCGAAGGCAAAGTCCCCACGGCTTCGGCGATCCGCGGATCGAATGGCTCGCCCTTCACGTCGATCGGCGTAACGCCTTCGCTCGCCATGACGGCTTCGAATCCGCGCAGCGTCTGCTCCAGGCCGCCGCGCAACGCATCCCCGCCGGCATTGGAGTGCAACGCGCGCTGCAGATTGTCGAGCACCGGAAGCAGACGCTCGAGCATCATGCGGCGGCGCGACGCGACGATGGAGTCCATGTCGCGCTGCGTCCGCTTCCTATAGTTGTCGAAGTCCGCGACCGCCAACAAGAACTTTCCATAGTTCTCGTCGGCGCGCGCGGTGGCCGCGGCGAGCTGATCCTCGAGCGAGGGAGCCGCCGCGGCTTCGTCGATTGTGGCCTCACCGGCCTCCGTCTTCAGGACGGATTGATCGTCGTACATTGAGTGCGTCAACGCGCGAGCTACTGGGCTTCTTTGAACTCGGCGTCGATGACGTCTTCTCCGGCGCCGCCCGCGGACGCCCCGTTGCCGCCGGGCGATCCATCGCCCGAGGGAGCCTGTTCGCCTTGCGGTGCGGCCGCTTTGTAGAGAAGCTCCGCCATCTTGTAGCTCGCCTGTTGCAGCTTCTCGATCGCGGGTTTGATCTCGGCGACCGTGCCGTTCTCGCTGACGGTCTTGAGCTCGCTCAACGCGGCTTCGACTTCGCCGCGCGCGCCGGCGTCGAGCTTGTCGCCGACTTCTTTGAGCGACTTCTCGGTCGAATAAGTCAAGCTCGAAGCGTTATTGCGCACTTCGGCTTCCTCGCGCTTGGCTTTGTCGGCTTCGGATTGCACTTCGGCATCGCGAACCATGCGATCGACCTCTTCTTTGCTGAGGTTGGTCGATGCGGTGATCGTGATCGCCTGTTCCTTGCCGGTACCGAGATCCTTCGCGTTGACGTTTACGATGCCGTTGGCGTCGATGTTGAACGTCACTTCGATCTGCGGCACGCCGCGCGGAGCCGGCGGAATCCCTTCGAGCCGAAAGCGACCCATCGTCTTGTTATCTGCGGCCATCTGACGCTCGCCTTGGAGCACGTGGATGTCGACCGAGGTCTGACCGTCTTCGGCCGTCGTGAAGATCTGCGACTTCTTCGTCGGGATCGTCGTATTGCGATCGATCAGCTTCGTCATGACGCCGCCGAGCGTTTCGAGCCCGAGCGAGAGCGGCGTGACGTCGAGCAGAACGACGTCGCGGACTTCACCCGAGAGCACCCCCGCTTGAATCGCCGCACCGACTGCGACCACTTCGTCGGGATTGACCGTGAGATTCGGCTCCTTGCCGGTCAGTTTCCGGACGAGGTCTTGAATGACCGGCATGCGCGTCGCGCCGCCCACCATGATGACTTCGTCGATCTTGGAGATATCGAGCTTCGCGTCGGCGATTGCGTTGCGGAACGGACCCACGCAGCGATCGGTGAGATCGCTCGTCAGCTCTTCGAACTTGGCACGCGTGAGCGTATAGTCGAGGTGCTTGGGGCCTTCTTGATCGGCCGTGATGAACGGCAGGTTGATGCTGGTCTGCACGACGGAGGATAACTCGATCTTCGCCTTTTCGGCGGCTTCGGTGAGACGCTGCATCGCCTGCTTGTCTTTGCTGAGGTCGATGCCTTGGTCGCGCCGGAACTGATCGACGAGCCACTCGACAACGCGGTGATCGTAATCGTCGCCGCCGAGACGGGTGTCGCCGTTGGTCGCTTTGACTTCGAAGACGCCGTCGCCGACCTCGAGAATCGACACGTCGTACGTGCCGCCGCCGAGGTCCCAGACGAGGATCGTCTCGTTGCCTTTCTTTTCGAGGCCGTACGCGAGCGCCGCGGCCGTCGGTTCGTTGATGATGCGCAGCACGTCGAGACCGGCGATCTTGCCTGCGTCTTTGGTTGCCTGGCGTTGTGAATCGTTGAAGTAGGCGGGCACGGTGATGACCGCTTTGGTCACGCGCTCGCCGAGATAGTTGCTCGCGTCGTTGACGAGCTTTTGGAGGATCATCGCCGAGATCTCTTGCGGCGTGTAATCTTTGCCGTCGATCTTGACGTGGTAATCCGCTTCACCCATGTGGCGCTTGATCGAACTGATCGTGCGATCCGGATTGGTGATCGCTTGCCGCTTTGCAAGCTGCCCGACGAGACGTTCGCCGGTCTTCGTAAATGCCACGACCGACGGCGTCGTACGCGAGCCCTCGGCGTTGGGAATGACGACGGGCGCAGTGCCCTCCATAACGGCGACGACGGAGTTGGTCGTGCCTAGGTCGATACCGACCGTTTTAGCCATAAAAACTCATACCTCGTTCTATTTAGATGTTCCGACCGCTCTGGACCAGCTATGCCGGGCGATCGCGTTTGGGCGAGGTAGCCGCAAACGCCGGATCTCCGGCGGGAAGCCTTGCCGCTTACGGCAAGTCGGATTTGGGATACCGCTCCATCATACCCGATGGGCGGCTGGAGTTGTTTCGTTATTTGGAACAAACATAAGGGGCCCCGCGGTTGCAGGGCCCCCCTCCAACGGACCATATTTGCCCCAGCTCTTCGTCGCCTCGGGCCTCGTTTACCGTAGTAAAACTTCGGCCTCTCGGCTCCTCGATCTGAGCCAAATCTGGTCCGTTGATTCTCTACTAAGGCTGCTGGTTGTCTTCGGGAGGTTGGCCTTGCTGTTGCGGCTGCTGCTCGGCTGAGAGCGGCTGCTCGGCCGGCGTCTCGCCGAGTTTGATCGCCACGAACTTCTTCATGCCACCGGACCAGACGTTGAGCCGGATCGTGTCGCCCGGTTTCTTCGAGGCAATGTAGTCGTGGAGGTCCTTGACCGCGCTGAAATCCTTGCCGTCGGCCTGCAGGATCACGTCGCCGGGCTGGATTCCGGCCTGGTCGGCCGGCGAGCCCGAGAAAACTTGCTGAACCGCGACGCCGTTGCCGCCGTTGTACCCGATTTGGTTCTTGACACCGGCGCTGAGGTTCGCCATATAGATTCCGAGGAATCCGGTGTCGGTGCCCTGGTGCGCGCCGGGATTACGCTGCAGCGAGGCCACGACGTTGCGGACGGTGTTCGACGGAATCGCGAAGCCGATTCCCTGCGCGTACGCCGACTTGACCGTCGATTGGTTCATCCCGATCACTTGGCCGTCGATATCGATAAGCGGGCCGCCCGAGTTTCCGGGGTTGATCGGCGCCGAGGTCTGCAAGAGACCCTTGAAGTCAATCTCTCCGCCATTCTCAGTCGGAATCGGCTCGGAGCGGTTGAAGGCAGAGACGACGCCGACGGTGACGGTCTGCTGAAGCTGGAGCGGCTCGCCGATCGCGATCGCCCATTGCCCTTGCTCGAGCTTGTTCGAATCGGCAAGATCGAGCGGAGGCGGCAGCTTTGAATAGTTGTCCACACGCAGCAGGCCGACGTCGGCGGCGAGGTTATACGCGACGACGTGAGCCGGAATCCGGTCGCCGTTCGGAAAGACGACGGTCAGCTTTGTCACCTTCCCGCCGTTGGGCGGTTGAAGGACGTGCGCGTTCGTCACGATGTCGCCCTTGCCGTCGATCACGAACCCGGAGCCCGAGGCTTCGGCCCGGTAAGGCTGCGCGATGCCGGGGCCTTGACCGCCGAAGAACTGTTGGAAGAACGGATCGGCGGGGACGACCTCTTGTCCGTTAACTTGTTCGGTAATCGCGACCACGGACGACTTGGTCCGCTTGACCGCGCTGACGATCCGGTCTTGATCGCTCACCCCGCTTAGGGGCACGGCGGCGAGTGCGGGCGGCGTGCGATTAGGTCCGGTCGCGCCGCCGAAATGACCGCTCGCGTAGAGCATCATGAGGAAGCTACCGACAACGGCACCGGCAAGGCCGACAATCAACGTGGGCAATATGCGATTCTTCAACATCTCAAATCTATTCCGTCAGGCTTGGAGTGTTCTCTGCCTGCCATCTACTTGGTGAACGGCAAAAAGTCGCAGATGCTCACGAACTTGTCACCCGGGCCCTCGGCGCCGCGGCGCCCTACCGCGTGGGGCGCTTGCTTTATCGCCTAGAATTTCAAGATTTCGGCGCAGTGGGCCACTGCCGCGGCCGCGTTCGGCGTTCCGCGCGTGGGCGTCGGCAGCTCGGGCCAGAGCGCATCGGGCAATCGGCGCAGCAGCGCCTCCCGGACGCATTCGAGCCGTTCGTCGCGTAGCTGAAAGACGCGCATTTGAATGAGGAGACGCGCGCGGCGCAACGCCCGGCGGGAGAAGAGGTCGTCAGGCGAGAGCGCGGGCGACGCCGTTGGGGCCGGCCGGCTCGCGGCGGGCGACGGTGAGCTTGCCGGGGCCGCGGCGAGCAGAATCGAGATCAACGCTAGGAGCGACATAAGGCACCTCCGCAGGGCAATTCACTGCGACGGTGCGGGGGAGCAAGGTCCTTCGGCCAAAGGACCGCTCGTGAGCATCGACAGCCTAACCGTCCCGGCGCCGCCTTCGGTCCCCTACGTTCGCGTCGTCCCGCTTGGGGGTTGCGGGGAGATCGGACGCAACATGACCGTGATCGAGACGAACGAGGATATGGTCGTCGTCGATTGCGGGCTGATGTTTCCCGACGACGAGATGTACGGGGTCGACATCGTCATCAACGACTTCACGTACGTTCGCGAAAGAGCCGACAAGCTTCGGGCCTTGCTGGTGACGCACGGTCACGAAGACCACATCGGCGGCATTCCGTATTTCGCTAAAGAGTTTCCGCAAACGCCGATCGTCGGCACGCCGCTGACGCTTGCGCTCATCAAAGCGAAGTCGCGCGAGCAGCGTCTCGGCGAGCGGGAGTTCACCCAGGTGCAGCCCGGAAATCGAGTTCGCTACGGCAGCATCGACACCGAGTTCATCCACGTCAACCATTCGGTTGCCGGCGCCTGTGCGCTCGCGCTGCGCACGCCGGTCGGCACGATCTTCCACACCGGCGACTTCAAGTTCGATCAGACGCCGATCGACGGACGCCCCGCGGACTTCGCGCGAATCGCGCGGATCGGCGATGAGGGCGTGCTCTGCATGCTCTCGGACTCGACCAACGCCGAGCGCCCGGGTCACACGCTCTCGGAGCGGATCGTCGGCGAAGCCTTCACGTCGATCTTCTCGCACGCCAAAGGGCGCATCGTCGTCGCTTCGTTTGCTTCGAACGTCCCTCGGATTCAGCAAACGGTCGACCACGCGGTGCGATTCAACCGAAAGATTGCCTTCTTGGGGCGATCGATGCGCAACGTCGTCCACGTGGCGGGCGAACTCAAGCACCTGCAGATTCCTCCCGAGACGGTCGTCAAGATCGAGGACATCGACTCGTATCCGCCCGAGCAGATCGTCGTTATGACCACCGGCTCGCAGGGCGAGCCCATGAGCGGACTCGCGCGGATGTCGGTGCGCGACCACGCGAGCTTTCGCATCGTCCCGGGCGACACGGTCGTCATCAGCGCGACCCCGATTCCCGGCAACGAAAAGAGCGTGCACAAGACGATCAACAATCTCTGCAAGCTGGGGGCGATCGTGATCCATGGCACCGATGGCCGTTCGCACGTCTCCGGCCACGCCTCGCAAGAGGAACTGCTTCTGATGCTCAACCTCGTGCGGCCGGAGTTTCTCGTTCCGGTCCACGGCGAGTACCGCATGCTCGACGCGCACAAGCACCTGGCCGTGCGCACCGGCGTCGAGGCCGGGAACGTCTTTCTCGCCGAGAACGGCGACGTGTTCGAGTTTACGGGCGAGTACGGCGATAAAGTCGGCAAGACGTATGGCGGCCACGTCTTCGTCGACGGCTCGGGCATTGGCGACGTCGGCGAAGCGGTGCTGCGCGATCGCAAGGCGCTCTCTAACGACGGCATCATCATGGTCGTCGTCGCGATCGATAGCGAAGAGGCGCACCTGATCGGCGGTCCCGATCTTATCTCCCGCGGCGTCTTCTATCTTCCCGAGGCGGGCGGCGTACTAGACGAGCTGCGCGCGGAGTTGAATACGACAATCCAAGGAATTTCGGTCGACGCGCTACGTGACGTCGACGCGGTGAAGGAGCACATTCGCAGCGCCTTGGCGAGGGCCGTCTACACGCGAACGAAACGTCGCCCCATCATCATCCCCGTCGTCATGGAAGTGTAACCGCACGGGGGAGCGGCGCTAGCGGGCTAGGCGTTCGATTACGGCGTCGGTGAACTCTGTGGTCGTTGCGTGACCGCCGAGATCGGCGGTCGCGATTCCGTCTTGCACCGCCGCTAACGCGGCGTCGTAAATGGCGCGCGACGCGGTCGCCGCACGTGGATCCTCGATATACGAGAGCGTTGCGGCCGCGGCGAGGATCATCGCCAGGGGATTTGCAACGTTCTTCCCCTCGAGACGCGGAGCGGTGCCGTGCGGCGCTTCGGCCATCACCGTCGACGGCTTCAAACTGTGAGCCTCTCCTGCGCTTGTCGAAGGGAAGGCCAGAACGACCGACTCTGCGCCCGCGATTGAGCCGAAGAGCTGCATCACCAAGTCGGAAAGGCAGTCGCCGTCGCGGTTGAGTGCCGGAATCACCAACGGGTTATCGCCGGAAGCGGAGAGCAGCAGCGCGTAGGTCGCGTCAATAAGCTGCGGATCGTAGTCGACGAGCGGGTGGCGGGCGGCCGCGCCGTCCATTTCCTCTTTGAGCAGCCCTTCGTAGACGGGGCTCACGGTGTACTTCGGGCCGCCGAAGACCGTCGCTCCGGTCTTTTCGGCGTGGACGAACGCGAACTCGGAAACGTAGCGGCAGACGCGGCGCGAGATCGTTTCGGTGCGGCACGCTATTTCGTCCAACCCTTCGCCGCTGCGCCACTCCTGCGCGCCATAGGCATCGCCGACGGCCATTCGTACCACCGAAATCGGCGCGTGAACTCCGCCGACGGGGCGCACGCGCGGGAGCCTGCGCCCGGTGCGCAGGATAACGCTTGCGCCGATCGCTTCGCGAAGAATGCGGTTCGGCGAGCCGACGTCGTCCTTCGCCTCGGGCGTAATGGTCGCGGCTTTGAGCCCGATGCCGCTGCGGCGCATCGCAGCGGCCGCATCGAGCACGACGCGGTTCGCGGTCGCACGGCGATTCGCGAGCGAGAGGTTGTAGCGTTCGAAGTCGAGCTCGAAGCCGATCGCCGGCGGGGCGAGCACGCGCAACGCTTCGAGCAGTAACTCTTGACCGGTTTGATCGCCCTCGAGGACGACGAGTCTCGGCGCCGTCAAATGAACTCCCGTTGTGACGAAGAAGAGGTAGATTCCATGGCACGCACCCGCCGACGGGCGTCTGCGAGAACCCGGATCAACCTCGAGATCGTCGGGATCGCCGCCGTCGCACTCGCCGTTTTTTGTGCCGTTGCCCTTGCGTTTCCACATCTCGCCGGTGCCGTCGGCGGTTGGACTGGTGCGGAACTGCGCCGTCTCTTTGGAGGTGCGGCGCCGCTTTTCCCGGTGCTCGTCGCGTTGTTCGGCGCGATCGTCTTCCTGGAAGTAAACGTGCCGCGGATGATCGCGGGGCTTGGAAGCACCGCGCTTGCGTACTTCTTGCTGATCGACGCGATGTTCGGCGCGGGCGGCCTGCGCCGCGGCGGCCTCGTCGGCTCGACCATTTGGTGGGCGCTGCACGCGCTGGTAGGCAACCTCGGCGCGTGGATTCTGCTATCGGTAGCGCTGCTATCGCTGACGCTCTGGCTCTCCAATGCCAGCCTCAAACAGGTGATCGGGCGCGTTATCGTCTTCTTCGGCGGACTGCGGCCGCCGGCGGTTCCGCGACTCCCCGGTTTTAGCGTCGAGCTGCCCCAAGGGCACGAAACACTGCGTGAAGCCTTCGCGCTGCCCGTGCAGCAGGTCGTACCGGTAGAAACGATCGAACCGCGACCGATCCGCACCCACCACGGCATAATCCCAGCCGAAGTCTCGCCGCCGCCGTCTCATCCGCAGCCCGTCGTTTCCGTTCCTGAAAAGATTCGCGAACCGCAGGCAAGCGAAGCCGGCGGCGCGGTAGTCTATCGCCTTCCGGATCTTTCGCTCTTCGACGTGCCGCCGAGTCAAGCGGTCGACGTTTCGAATCGCGCTCACGTGCTCGAAGATACGCTCGCGAGCTTCGGGGTCGGTGCGAAGGTTTCGCACATCGAGCGCGGTCCGTCGATCACCCGCTACGAGCTCAAGCCCGAGCGAGGCGTGAAGATTTCGCGCATCGCCGCGCTCGCCGACGACCTCGCGCTCGCCCTCGCAGCGACGAGCGTGCGCATCGAGGCGCCGATTCCCGGAAAGTCGGCCGTAGGAATCGAAGTTCCCAACCAAACCGTTTCGGTCGTCGCGATTCGCGAGATTCTCGATTCGATTCCCAATCGCGGTCAAGTGCCGCCGCTTTGGATGGCGCTGGGCAAGGATATCACCGGGCGACCGGTCTTTGGCGATCTCTCCAAGATGCCGCATCTCTTGGTTGCCGGCGCGACCGGCGCGGGGAAGTCGGTCTGCCTGAACACGATCATCGCGTCGCTCTTGGTCTGCGCGACGCCCGATCAGGTGCAGATGCTGATGATCGATCCAAAGCGCGTCGAGCTCACCGTATTCAATGGAATTCCGCATCTCATCAAAGACGTCATCGCCGATCCGCGCTTGGCCGCCGGCGCGCTCTTCGAGATGACGAAGGAGATGGACTCGAGGTACGAGCGCTTCGCCAAAGCCTCGGTTCGCAAGATCGAAGAGTATAACGCGAAGTATCCGCAGGAGCGTTTGCCGTTCGTCGTGATCGTGATCGACGAGCTAGCCGATTTGATGCTCATCGCTCCGGCAAAGGTCGAAACCACGATCATGCGCCTCGCCCAACTCGGCCGCGCGACCGGCATTCATCTCGTCGTCGCCACGCAGCGCCCCTCGGTCGACGTCATCACCGGCCTCATCAAGGCTAACGTGCCGTCACGTATCGCCTTTGCGGTCAGCTCGCAGTCCGACTCGCGCGTCATTCTCGACATGAACGGAGCGGAGCGGCTCCTCGGCCGCGGTGACATGCTCTACCTGCCGATCGACGCGCCGAAGCCGGTTCGAGCGCAAGGCGCGCTGATCACCAACTCCGAGGTTAGCCGCCTCGTCGAGTTCTGGGCGCGTCAGGCGCGTCCCGAGAACTTGCTCGACGTCGAGGTCGTGCCGGTCGACGACGAGCTTGGCCGGCGCGACACCGATCCGCTCTGCTACGAAGCGGCGAAGTTCATCATCGAATCGAATTATGCGTCGACCGCTGCGCTGCAGTCGCAGTTTTCGATCGGCCATCCGCGCGCGGTTCGAGTGATGAAGCAGCTCGAGGATTTCAAAGTCGTCGGACAGCACGAGGGAACGAAGCCGCGTAAAATCATCATCGGTTTCCCCGAACTCGAGCTCATGGCGACGCGGCTCGGCAAAGACCAGAACGCGCAGCAAGATCTCTTTGCGAGCGGCGAGTAGCGTGGCGCGCGAGCGTAGCGTGAGAGCGTGGCTCGGCGCCGGATTGGTCTCATTCGGTCTAGCGCTCTTCTTGGGGATGATGGTCAGCCGCAACCCGGAGCCGCCGCTCCTGCTTGCCTGGGAGCGTGCGTCGTTCGATCACTCGACGCTGCTCGCATGGCGGCTGACGCAGAGCTGCTACCCAAGCGTCTTGATCCCAATCGGCATCGTGCTCGTGATTCTTGCGGTGCTCTTGCGGGCGTGGCGAGTGCGAATCCTCACGAGCGTCGTCTCACTCTTGATCAGTTGGCGCGCCGCGGATTTTTTCCAGCACTTTTTCGAACGGCCTCGGCCGGTTGATTGGGTCGTCAAACACGAGCTCACGTTCTCGTACCCCAGCTCGCACGCGGCGATCGCCGTCGGCTTCTACGGTCTTTGGGCGGTACTGCTGTACTCTTCCGATCTTCCGAAGCCGGTTCGAGTGATCGGATCCTTGCTGCTTGCGATTTTTGCCGCAGCCATTTGCTGGGCGCGCTTGGCGCTCGGGGCGCATTATTTCACCGACGTGCTCGGCGGCGCGCTGCTCGGACTCTCGGCCGCCTTGCTTTGCACGGCGCTCGTGGTCGCCCTCTTCGGCGGCATTGCGGGGCCCGCCGGACCCGAGCAGAATAGGGCGGCATGACCTTCGCCGACCCCAGACTCGCGGAGATCGAGCGCAAGCTCGATGCCGGCGTGCCGCTCTCGATGGACGATGGGCTCGTGCTCTATCGCACCGGGGATATCCACAATCTCGGGCGCATGGCGCGCAAGCAGAAGGAGCGCAAGAGCGGCAAGAAGGTCTTCTACGTTCTCAATCGTTACATCAATTCCACGAACGTCTGCTTTGCGGGCTGTACGTTCTGCTCGTTCGCGGCCGACGAGTTCAAAGAGCCCGAACGCATTTTCAGAATGACGCCCGACCAGGTCTTCGCAAAGGCGACCGAGACCGGGACGAACTTCAACCAGCTTCACATTGTCGGCGGGCATGATCCGCGTCAGCTCTCGCTCGACTACTGGCTGCCGCTGATGCGCCGCTTCAAGTCGGCGCTGGCGCACGTCCAGCTCTCGCTTTTCACCGCCGCCGAGATCGAGTACATGGCGAAGCGCCACCGGCTTTCGTTTCCCGCAATCGTCGCAGCGCTAAAGGAAGCCGGCCTCGACAACGTCAACGGCGGCGCAGCCGAGATTTTTGGCGAGCCGACGCGCGGAAAAATTTGTCCGAACAAGGTATCCGCCGACAACTGGCTGGTGATTCACGAAGAACTCCATCGCCAAGGCATCGCGAGCAACGCGACGATGCTCTACGGCCACATCGAGTCGATCGAGGATCGCGTCGATCATCTGATCCGCTTACGCGAATCGCAGGATCGTTCGCCGGGCTACAACGCCTTTATTCCGCTCGCATTCCACCCCGACGGCAACGAGCTCTCGTACTGCGGCTGGACGACCGGGCTCGACGACATCCGCACCTTCGCGGTAGCGCGCTTGATGCTCCACAACTTCGATCACATCAAAGCCTACTGGATGATCCAAGGATTGAAGGTCTGTCAGGTTGCGCTGCACTTCGGCGCCGACGACATGGACGGTACGCACGGATCGACCGATGAGGAGATGATCTATCACTCGGCCGGAACGAGCTCGGGGCAGTACGTCGACGACCGCGAATTCCGCCGCTTAATCGAAGAGGCCGGTTACGTTCCCGTGCGCCGCAACTCGACCTACGACGAGTTCGCCTGGGACTGGAGCCCTCCGCAGCGCGAGCTGGCAGGGGTGTCATCCTGACCTTACGCTGCGGTCGAATCAAATACACGAACGACCTGCCGATCTACGCGGCGTTCGATGAGGGCGCGATCGAATATCCGGGTGCGTTGCATGCCGATACGCCGGCGCGTTTGAACGCGATGCTGCTGGGCGGCGAGCTCGACTTGAGCCCCATCAGCGCATTCACCTGGGCTGCGAACGCGCGCGACCTCGTGCTCCTGCCCGACCTCTGCATCGGCGCGCGCGACGAAGTGGTCTCGGTCGTGCTCGTCTCCAACGTCGCGCCGACGTTGCTCGGCGGACGCCCGATCTTCGTGACCGAAGAATCGGCGAGCGGGCGCAACTTGCTGCGGATCCTCATGGAGCGCCGCTATCGCATCGCGCCTACCTACGTCGACGAATCCGATCCGGTCGAGCGCGCCCTGCGCGGCGACCCGACACTGCTCATCGGCGATTCGGCGATCGACGCAATCGAGCGTTTTCCGGCCGAGATGGTGTACGATCTCGGACGTCTTTGGCACGAGTGGACCGGCCGCCAGACCGTCTTCGCGGTGTGGGCCGCACGTCGCGACGCCTACGAGCGCGATACCGCTGCGATTCGCGATTGCATGCACGCGCTCACCGACGCCTATACTTGGTCGCGCTCGCACACCCGAGAGGTCGTGGCGCTCGCGCAGCGCGCGATTCCGCGTCCGCCCGGCTTTTACGAGACCTACTACGGCAGACTCAACTTCATGCTGCACGTCGCTGCGCAGGACGGGCTCGAAGCCTTCTGCCGCGAGCTGCTCGCAATCGGCGCGATTTCCGCGCTGCCGGCGTTTCCGGAGACGGTCGGTGCCATCGCTAGCTGATCTGCTCGACCGCGCCGCCGCCGGCGGACGGCTCGATTTCGACGAAGGCGTACGGCTCTACGACGAGGCCGACATCCACGAGCTGGGTGCGGCGGCGCACGCGCGACGCTTGGCGATGCATCCGCACGACGTCGTCACGTACGTGATCGACACGACGATCAACTACACCAACGTCTGCAACGTCCACTGCACGTTCTGCGCCTTCTTCCGGCCGGAGCATCACAAAGAAGGCTACACCATGTCGCACGACCGGGTGCTCGACCGCGTGCGGTACGCGGTGGACCAAGGTGCGACGCAGATCATGATCCAGGGCGGCGTCAATCCGGAGCTTGGCATCGAATGGTTCGAGAGGCTCTTCGGGCGCGTGCGCCGCGAGTACCCGCAGGCCGACCTGCACTCGCTCTCGGTCTCGGAGATCGTCGGCCTCGCGCACGTCGAGGGGATCTCCACGCGCGAGGTGCTCGCGCGGCTGAAGGATGCCGGGATGAAGTCGCTCCCCGGCGCCGGCGCGGAGATTCTCGTCGAGCGCGTGCGCAAGCGCATCTCGGCGCGAAAGGTCAAGCCGCACGAATGGCTCGGCGTGATGCGCGAAGCGCAGCAGCTCGGCATGCCGACGACCGCAACGATGATGTTCGGATCGATCGAGACGCCGGCGGAACGCATCGAGCATCTGCACGTGCTGCGCGAACTGCAAGACGAGACCGGCGGCTTTACGGCCTTCATTCCGTGGTACTACGTTCCGTTCAAGACGCCGCTGCGCGGTAAGGAGTCGACGGGCCTAGAGTACCTGCGCGTGCTCGCAATCTCGCGACTCTATCTCGACAACTTCCCGCATCTGCAGGCTTCCTGGCTGACGCCGGGGTTGAAAATGGGGCAGCTCGCGCTCTTCTACGGCTGCGACGACATGGGCGGCACGATCATCGAAGAGCAGGTCGTGCACGACGCCGGCAGCACCAATGAAGCGACGCGCCGCGATGTCGAAAACCTGATCGTCAGCGCTGGGTTCAAGCCGGTCATCCGCGATACGTACTGGAACGCCCGCCCCGAAATGGCCCTCGCTACCGGCTAATAACGACGGCGTATGGGCGGCCGAATCCGCCAAGCTTCCTGACGGGATTTCCACCGGCCGGATAGTTGTAGAAGAGCACGTCGCCTTTCGCGTTGCAAATGTTCGGCGCGATGACGACGGAGCCGTCAATGAAAAACTGCTGAACGAAGCAAGCTCCCGAGAGTTTCGTTGTGCCGGTTATCCTGCGATCTAAAGTCTGATAAATGATTCCGCGCTTCGCGATGCCGACGGCCACGTGCGATCCGTCGTACTGAACGCCGCCCGCCGAATGCAGGCGCATTCCTTTTGGCGTGACGTCGGCGGCTCTCTTTGCATTGGGCGCGAGCTCTTCGAGACTGGTGCGCTGATAGCTGCCATCCACAAAGGCATTGCCGGCGTTGTCGTAACCGATGAAGCCGAGATCGAACATCGGGCCGTAATAACCCTTCGCTTTGCCCTCGCCGTTTTTGAAGACCAAAATTGGCCGGAATCGTCGAAGTCGGTCGATTGAACGACCGCGAGGTTACCGCTGGTGGGGTCGACTGCGCACGCATCGGCCGATGGTGCGCCATAGATTTTCAGGGTTCGGATACGCGTCGTTCCCCCGTGTGGAAACTCGCTGACCTTATCGACGTTCGTTCCCCATACGACCCAAACGTTGTCGGTCGAAGCGTCTACGCAGAGACCTGCCGGACCCTTCAGTCCCAAGATCTTTCCCCGCAGCTTCAAACCGGGATACGAATACATCGAGACGGTATTCGTCGCCGGATCGGAGACGTACATCAGCGCATTGCCGCCCGCCAGCGAGTTACCGTGTGCGTTCTGCTGAACCGATCGAAACGGCGTAAGCGGCGCCGCAGCGTTGCACCCCCCAAGCGCTAGGGTTAGGAGGACGATTCCGAGGTCATAACAGCTGCGCCGGATCAGGCTCATTTCGCGCGCCTCCGAGGGTGGAAAATTCGGGACGGGGAGGCGGGTCACCCTCCGGTTTCCCTCGGTGGAGGAGGCTATCTAATGGTGGCGGCGCCGAGGACTTCTTCGGTTGCGGGGTCGAGCAGCGCGACGAGCTGACCCGGCGTGACCGCCCGCTGCGCCCTCTCGAAGCGCAGGTGTAACTCGCCGTCGCGCACCGCGGCGAACGCCGCGGCGGGCGCGGCGCGGTAACGAACCATCGCTCGCACCGGCACATCGCCCTCGCCGAAGCGCTCGGGCCGGATGAGATTGACGTCGTTTGCCGTCAGTTCGCTGCAGAGCAGCTCCTCCTCGCGCCCGACGACGATCGTATTCGTCGCCGCGTCGATGCGCGTTACGTACCGAGCGCCGTCGCCGCTCGCGGGAAGGCCGGCGCGCTGCCCGACGGTGTAGTTGGCGATGCCGGCGTGCCCGCCGATCTTCTCGCCGCTTGTCGCCACGACGTCGCCCGGCTCGTTGATCTCGGGACGTAAGCGCGAGAGGACCGCGCGATAGTCGCCGCCTTCGACGAAGCAGATGTCCTGCGATTCGGTCTTGTCGTGTACCGGCAAGCCCATGCGCCGGGCGTGTCCGCGCGTCGTCGCCTTGTCGAACTCGCCGAGCGGGAGCAGGAGACGCGCGAGTTGGGCGGGCGTGAGCTGGGCGAGGGCGTAGGCTTGGTCTTTCGCATATTCGCTGCGGAAGAGATGGGGGCCGTCGTCGCGCCGTTCGATGCGGGCGTAGTGTCCGGTTGCAACGTAGCACGCGCCGAGCCGGTCGGCATACTCCGCGAGCGTCCCGAGTTTCACGAAGTTATTGCACGAGACGCACGGGTTGGGGGTGCGCCCGCCGGCGTAGTCGTCGACGAAGCGCTCGATGACGTTACGCCGAAATGTCTCTTCGAAATCCAGCACGTAGTGCGGTATGCCCAGCGCTGCGGCCGTCGCTCGCGCGTCGTCGAAGTCATCGACGCCGCAGCAGCTCTTGGCGTGCGCCGGTCTCGACGGTGCGTACATCTTCATCGTGATTCCGACGACGTCGTACCCGCTCTCCACCAGGAGACCGGCAGCAACCGCGGAGTCCACGCCGCCGCTCATCGCCGCAATCACGCGCTCTTTTTGCATAGGACGTGCAACAGGATAACACTTGGGCGGGGCTAACTCAAAGCCCAATGCCGGGAGCCCCCGAAGCGCTAGGCGAGCGGCTTCGCGCGGCACGCGAGGCCCGCGGCCTCTCCTTATCCGACGTTGCGGATCAAATTCGCATCCGCTCGGTCTACTTGGCGGCCATCGAGGAAGAGAGTTGGAACGCGATCGGGGCGCCGGTCTACATCCGCGGCTTCATTCGTACGTACGCGCGGTTCGTCGGCCTCGACCCCGAAGAAGCGGTCGCTGCGTTCAACCGCATACAGCCGGCGTCCGGGTCTCCCCAGGCGCTTGCGGCCCGAGAGGCGGCGCGCGAAGAGGCGGGGCGGCGCGGCTCGGTCCTCATTTGGATTGCGGCAACGGTCGCCGTGCTCCTGATCGCCTTCGTCGTCTACAACGAGCTGACTATGCGCCGGCCGCAGGTCGCTGCGAGCCTCGCCTCACCCCCGGCAAGTGCCATTCCGGCGAGCGCGATCCCGGCGCCGGCCGCTGCGACGCCCACCCCCGCGCCGGCGGGCCCGGCGGGCGGCGCCAACTCCATTGCGCTGGTGCTGACCGCCCCCTCGTGGCTCAGAGTCACCGTTGACGGCAGTGTTAGCATGGAGGGTACGTTTCCCGCCGGAACCTCGAAGACGTTCCGCGGGAAGAGCGCCTTGGTGCGCATCGGCAACGCCGGCGGCGTGGAGGTCTACGTCGACGGTAAGGACGTCGGAAAGCTCGGCAAGTCCGGCGACGTCGTCGAGCACGCCTTCACTCTTTGAGAGGAGCACCGTAAGACTGTAGTGGCGAGCGAATCCTCGTTCGACGTCGTTTCGCGCGTCGACCGGCAAGAACTCGACAACGCGCTCAATCAAGCGCGCAAGGAGATCGAGAACCGGTTCGATTTCAAGCATAGCAAAACGAGCATCGAATCCGACGACAAGAAGATCACGCTGATCTCCGACGACGAGCTCAAGATGCGCAACGTCGTCGACATCGTGCAGAGCAAAGCCGTTCGGCGCGGCATCGATATCAAGGCCTTCGAGTTCGGCGAGGTCGAGCCGGCCGGCGGCGCTACGGTGCGGCAGGTCGTCACGCTGCGCAGCGGGATCGGCAAAGACCAGAGCCGAGCGCTGCTCGCGCACATCAAAGCGCTGAAGCTAAAGGTAACCGCGCAGTATCAGGACGACCAGATTCGCATCGCGGGAAAGAGCAAAGACGACTTGCAGAAGGTCATGGCCTCGCTGCGCTCGATGGAGTTCGAGCTCCCCCTGCAGTTCGTGAACTATCGTTAGCGGCGCGAACGTGCGAAGTGTCGCATTCGTCAGCCTCGGTTGCGCGAAGAACTTGGTCGACACCGAGGTCATGATCGCCAAGCTGGGCGCCGCGGGCTGGCAGTTGGAGACCGACGCGAGGCGTGCCGATACGGTCGTCATCAATACCTGCGCCTTCATCGATCCGGCAAAGGAAGAGTCGACGCACGTCATTCTCGAGCACGCCGCCCAGAAACGGCGCGGCCAGCAGCTTGTCGTCGCCGGATGCCTAGCTCAACGCTACGGCGCGCAGCTCCAGAGCCTCGTCCCGGAGATCGACGGCGTCGTCGGCACTGGTGCCTACGCCGGCATCGCCGAGCTACTCGACGACGTCGAAGCCGGACGACGGCCGGTGCGGCTCGAGTTCGAAGCCGAGCCGGAGCACGATTTCTTACCCCGGCTCGTGACGACGCCGCGTGCAACCGCCTATCTGAAGATCGCCGAGGGGTGCGATCATCCGTGCACGTTCTGCATCATTCCCACGCTGCGCGGACGCTTTCGCAGCCGCAGCGCCGAATCGATCGTGGCCGAGGCACACGCGCTCGTCGACGGCGGCGCTAAAGAGCTGATTTTGATCGCGCAAGATACCTCGATGTGGGGGCGCGACCGCGGCATGCGCCGCGGCGGTCTCGCGGGGCTGCTCGAAGAGCTCCATGCGATCGATGGGCTGGAGTGGATTCGGTTGCTGTATCTCTATCCCGCGACGGTCGACCGCGAGCTGGTCGATGCGATCGCGCAACTTCCCAAAGTCTGCAAGTACATGGATATGCCGTTGCAGCACGCGCACCCCGAGGTGCTGCGCGCGATGCGCCGCCCCAGCAACGGCGAGCGTTACCTCGAGATCATCGACGAGTTTCGCGCGCGCGTGCCCGGGATCACCATGCGCTCGACCTTCATCGTCGGCTTTCCCAGCGAGCGCGACGAACACGTCGAGTATCTCGAGCGGTGGATCGAACGCGCGCAGCTCGATCGCGTCGGCTTCTTTGAATATAGCGCGGAAGAGGGAACGCCGGCCGCCGAGCTTTCGGCGCGCGTGGGGGTACGGCGCCGTCGCGAACGGCTGATTCGTCTGCGGGAGACGCAGCGGCTCGCGTCTGAGCGAGCGCGCGCTCGCCGCTGCGGTGAGACCGCGCGCGTGCTCGTCGAAGAGTCGCGACGGCTCGGCGAACGCGACCCGCTGCGCGGTCCGCTCGGCGCGGCGCGGGCGTGGTTCGGACGCTCCCAGGGTGAAGCGCCGGGGGTCGATGGCGGCGTTTACTTCACCGGCGACGCTCGCGTCGGCGAGTTCGCCGAGGTCCGCCTCGACGGCCACGGGCCGTTCGACTTCTTCGGCCAAGTCATCGCGCGGGAACGCTGCGCCGTATGATTAAGCGCATCGCGATCGTCGCCGGCTTTATCGTTTTGGGCATCGCCGCCGCGGCCGCCGGCTACGCCGTGATCGAGCACCGCAATCCGGTCAACGCGATCGCGCAGATCGGCCAGATGATCGTGCCCTCTCCCCGGCAAGTTTTCGGCAAGCCCAACCTGCTCGTGCTCGTCGAGGGCCTCGACTACGACTACACGGCGAGCGACGAAGAGTACTCGAAGAACTCGCGCAGCGACGTCATCTGGGCGGTCAATCTCGACTTTGCCAACAAGCGCATCTATCAACTCTCCATTCCGCGCGACATGGTCGCTACGATGCCCAACGGCACGCAGGCGAAGATCAATCAAGCGCAATCGGACGGCGGCGTGTCGGAAGCCAAGAACGTCATCGCGCAGTGGTTGGGAATTCCCGGATTCGACCGCTACATGATTCTGCGCATCGATGCCACCAAAGAGTTCATCACGGCGATCGGCGGCGTGATGGTCGACGTTAAAACCTCGAACTGCCTGCAGTATAAAACGCAGTGCACCGGCGGGGAGCTCGACTACGACGACACGTGGGGGCACCTGCACATCCATCTCAAGGAAGGCTGGCAGCACCTCAACGGCGAGCAGGCCGTCGCGTACATGCGCTTCCGCCACGACTGGTGCAGCGATCCATGCCGGATCAAGCGGCAGCAGCAAGTGTTGCGGGCCCTCGCCGACAAACTCAAAGGCGACCGCATGAACACCCTGCTGCACTTCGGCGATCTGCTCTCCGTCTTCCGGCGCAACGTTCAGACCGATTTCTCCGATCCGGAACTGCTCTCGATTGCTTCGTACTATCAAGGAATTCCGCCGGCGGCAATCGTCAGCAATCAGGTGCCGTATACGGGCGACATCGATCTTCCGGGTTATGGCGATTCGCTCGTTCCCGATACGAGTGCGCGGGCCCGTCTCGTCGCGACGATGCTTGCGCCGCAGCCGGTGCAGATTCCCTCGCCCGACGCCTTGGCGCTTGCCGCAATCCCGCCCTCGACGCTGCGCGTCGACGTCGAGAACGGCAGCGGCGTCTCGGGCGCCGCGCGTCGCCTTGCAGACGTGCTTTCGCACGCCGGATTCACGATCGGTGCGGTCGGTGATGCGGAGCGATCGGATTACACGCTGACCGAGATCCACGAGCATTCGAACGTGACCTTCGCGGGTGCGCGCGTTCGCGAAGCCTTGCCGGCGTCACTGCACGATGCGGCGGTCGTTCCGGATTCGGCATCGACCGCGTCGCCGGCCGCCACCGCCACGCCGGGCAGCGACGTCACGGTCATCGTCGGCAGCGATTTTGCGAAAAGGTCGTAGCGTGAAGATCGTTCTCGCAGTTCTGCTTGCCGGCGGCGCGTTCTACGGTGCGTGGCGCGAAGTCGTGCATCAGAGCAACGTTGCGCCGGCGCTCGTGACGCCGCGCGCGAACGTCCACCTCGAGCTTTCGGGCGGCCCCGTGGCGCGGCTCTATCGCATGTCGCGCGAGCTCGGCAGCGCGGATCGGTCGGACCGGCCGCGGCTGATCGCGCTTACCTTCGATGACGGTCCGTATCCAGTCTTCACGCCGATGTTGCTCGACGTGCTGCACGATCTGCAGGTGCCGGCGACGTTCTTCCTGATCGGACGGGACGCGCAGGAGTGGCCCGAGATTACGCGTCGCATCGAGAGCGACGGCAACGAGATCGCCGATCACACCTACACGCATCCGAATCTCGATCAAGAGAGCAACGCCGAGGTGCGTTACGAGATTCTCGAGGGCGCCGCGGCGCTCTGGCCGCTCTCCCACGATCCTGCGGTGCGCACGCTCATGCGACCGCCGCACGGACGCTACACCGAGCGCACGCTGCAAATAGCGCAGAGCTTGGGATACTCCGTCGTTCTTTGGACCGACGACAGCGGCGACTGGCGAACGCTGACCGTTCCGCAGATCGAGAATCATCTCGTCGAGCACGCGACCGCGCCCGAGATCGTGCTGCTTCACAGCGGGAAGCTCGCGACGATCGAAGCCCTGCCCTATGTCGTCGCGCGATTCAAAGCCGCCGGGTACCGGTTCGTTACCGTTGGGGAGCTGCTCAAGCTCGTAGAGACGGGCGAGCTCAACCATCCGCTCCGCCGCGCGGTTTAGAACTACCTTAAAAGATTGCCGCGCCAGATCATCGATACCGAGTCGAGCCGACCTGCCTACGTGCGCCGTCGCACGCGGCGGATCGTGGTTTCCGCGCTGATTTTCCTGCTGCTGGTAGCCGCCATCTGGTTCCTTGCTCACCGTGCGGTCGGCCAGGAAACTCGGGCGGCTGGGGGAACCGCCTCGCAGTGCCACTCTTTAATGGCTTTAGGATGAGACGGTTCCTTCGCTCTCGGCGTAGCGCGCTTGCGTTCGTTTCGGTCATGATGGCCGGGGCGATCGTCGCATGCAGCAGCCTAGGACAAACGTCGGGAGTCAACGTCGGGCCGAACTTCCCATCGAAGACGCTCTATGCGTCGAACAGTAACCAGAACGCGATCAGCATCTATACCAACGGTACCAAGAGCGGCGCTGGGCCCACGTTTAACATCGGCGGCGCGAACACGAGCCTCGACGGCCCGCAGTATCTAGCCTTCGATCGTGGTTCGAACCTGTGGGTCACGAACTATAATCCGAGCACCGGCAGGGCCCTGCTGATTGAGTTCGAGGCGCTCGCGACCGGCGACGTGATTCCATTGACCTCGAGCGCGCTCTCGGGGCGCCCCCGCGGGATCGCCTTTACGCCGAAAGGTCCGACGCCCCGTCCTTCGAGCTCGGCGAGCCCGATTCCGAGGCTCATGGTCATCGCCGACAACATTCCGACCGACGTCTATCCCAACCAGATCCTCCTCTTTGGCGCGGGAAGCACGTCGCCGTTTCAATCGATTGCCGGCCCGAAGACGAATCTAAAGCTGCCCGGCGGCGTGATCGTCGATCGCCAGGGACACATCTACGTCGCGAACATCGCCGGAGGGACGGTCGAGCAGTTCATGCTGCCGACCCCCAAGCCGACGCCGACGCCCTCGCCGACGCCGACTCCGACCGCGACTCCGTCGGGATCGCCGAGCCCGTCGCCGACGCCTTCACCGACGCCCACGCCGATCAACGTCTACCCGCGTTTCGCGATCACCGCCAAAAACGGCGTCGTGACGCCGTTTAGCGTTGCGGTAGATACGTTGGGGAACATCTACATCGTCGACCAAGGCCACACCAAGGCGAGCTGCGGCTCCCCGAGCGGACCGGCGATCTTGGTCTTCCCGCCATATAACAAGAAGATTCCCTTCACGAAGCCGATTCGCACGATACGCGGCTGTAAGACGATGCTCAACGCGCCGACCGACATCAAGGTCAACCCCGACGGGGTGATCTACGTTGCCGACTCGACGAAGAGCGGCAGCGGCGTGGTGCTCATCTTCACGCCGAGTGTGAGCGGCAACCAGCCACCGACATCGTACTACACGTCTCCGGGAGCGGTAACAGGCATCGGCCTCGTGCCGTAACTTCCATGGCTTTCATCAAGAGCATTATCGACGGCAACGAGCGCGAAGTCGCACGCCTGCGACGCACCGCCAAAGCCGTCAACGAATTCGACGCCGAGTTCTCCGCCATGCCCGACGAGCAGCTCCAGGCCAAGACGGCCGAGTTCAGGAGCCGGCTCGAGCAGGGCGAGTCGCTCGACGCCATGTTGCCCGAGATCTTTGCCGTTGTGCGCGAGGCCGGAAAACGCACGCTGGGGATGCGTCACTTCGACGTGCAGATCATGGGCGGCCAAGTGCTCTACGAAGGACGCATCGCCGAGATGAAGACCGGCGAAGGCAAGACGCTCGTCGCGACGCTCCCCGTCTACGCCCGCGCGCTCGAAGGGCGCGGCGTGCACGTCGTCACCGTGAACGATTACTTGGCACGCCGCGATGCCGAGTGGATGGGACCGATTTACGAGTATCTCGGACTCAAGGTCGGCATCATCCAGCACGGGCTCGATTCGGCACAGCGCCGCGAAGCGTACAACTGCGACGTAACGTACGTCACGAACAATGAGGTCGGTTTCGACTATCTGCGCGACAATATGGCGTGGCAGGTGGAAGATCTCGTTCAGCGCGAGCTCTACTTCGCGCTCGTCGACGAGGTCGACTCGATTCTGATCGACGAGGCGCGCACGCCGCTGATCATCAGCGGTCCCTCGCAAGAATCGGGCGAGCTCTACGACAAGTTTGCGCAGATTCTGCCGCGGCTGAAGAAGGACGAAGATTACACGGTCGACGAGAAGGCGCACGCGGTTCCGATCACCGAAGCCGGCGTGGCTCGCGTCGAGAAGATGCTGGGAATCACCAACCTCTACGAGCAGCGTAACATCGAACTGACGCACCAGCTCAACGCCGCGCTCAAGGCCTGGAACCTCTTCCATCGCGATCAGCAGTACATCGTGAAGGACGGCGAGGTGATCATCGTCGACGAGTTCACCGGGCGGCTCATGTACGGCCGGCGCTACTCCGACGGCATCCACCAAGCGATCGAAGCCAAAGAGGGTATAAAGGTGCGCGGCGAGGACCAGACGCTCGCGACGATCACCTTCCAGAATCTATTCCGCCTTTACGAACATCTGGCCGGCATGACCGGCACGGCCAAGACCGAGGAGCGCGAGTTCCGCGACATCTACGGTCTGGACGTGGTGGTCGTGCCGACGAACATGCCGATGGTCCGCAAAGACAGCTCGGATATCGTCTACAAGAGCGAGAAAGCGAAGTTCGACGCGGTCGTCGACGAGATCATCGAAGAATATAAGAAGGGGCGGCCGGTGCTCGTGGGCACGCGCTCGATCGAGAAGAGCGAGCTGCTCGCGACGATGCTGCGGCGTAAAGGCGTCGAGTGCAACGTGCTCAACGCGAAGTACCACGAGCAAGAGGCCGAGATCATCAAGGATGCCGGCCAAAACGCTCAGGTGACGATCGCCACCAACATGGCAGGCCGCGGCACCGACATCAAGCTTGGCGAAGGCGTGGCCCGCAACGGCGGACTCCACATCATTGGCACCGAGCGGCACGAATCGCGGCGGATCGATAACCAGCTTCGCGGACGCTCCGGACGCCAAGGCGACCCGGGCAGTTCGCGTTTCTACGTTTCGCTCGAAGATGAAGTGATGCGGCTCTTCGGCGGCGACCGAATGACGAACATCATGGAGCGCGTCGGATTTACCGACGAACAGCCGATTGAGTCGGGGCTCGTTACCAAATCGATCCAGCGCGCGCAGGGCAAGGTCGAGAATCACAACTACGAGATCCGCAAGCATGTGCTCGAGTATGACGACGTGATGAACAAGCAGCGTTCGGTCATTTATGGCGACCGGCGAGCGACTCTGGAAGGGAAGTTTGATTCGCGGACGTTCATGACGCAGACGCTCGAGGCGAAAGTCAACGAAGCCGTCGAGGAGAACGCGCCCGAGAACGTCCATCCACAGGAGTGGGATCTCCCCGAGATGATCAACGCGCTCGATCTGATCTTTCCGATCAAGCGCAGCATGAAGGTCGAAGATCTCGTCGGCAAGGACCGCGAAGAGATTCGGCGCCTCCTGCAGGCGAAAGCCGCCGAGGCGTACGAGACCAAAGAGAAAGAGGTAACGCCGGAGATTCTGCGCGTCGTCGAGCAGCGCTATCTCTTGCTGCCGATCATCGATCGCCAGTGGGTCGACCATCTCTACGTGATGGACCACCTCAAGACCGGCATCGGCCTACGCGGTTACGGCCAAAAAGATCCGCGCGTCGAGTATGAGAAGGAAGCCTTCGAGATCTTCGAATCGCTGAAGAACAACATTGCCGATGAGGCGATCAAGGGCGTCTTCCGCGTGCAGATCGAGCACGGCCCACCGCCGCAAGAACTCACGCCATATGCCCAGGGTCCCGGCGCGCCGCGGTTCGAGCCGATTCCATCGGGCGAGCTCGTGCCGCAGCCCGTTGCAGCCGGCAACGCTCTACCGCCACAGCAAGTCGAACAACTGCTCGGCCCGATGCCCGGAGCCGGTCGCCGCGTGCAGCAGTTCCACACCAACAAAGACGACGAATCGCCAACCAAACCGATGCAGCGAGAACAACCGAAAGTCGGACGAAACGAACTCTGCCCGTGCGGGAGCGGACGCAAATACAAGAAGTGCCACGGCACCGCAGCCTAGCGGGCATAGGAGTTAGGCGCTAAAAGATGGCGCCCCCGGCTCAGCTTCATAGGTGCGACGAACTAGGCCGCGAGGCTGCGAGGCATTGCGAGCCAAAATGCGAGGCGCAAAGCGCCACGCGATCGGCGCCGGGCTGCGCTGCTGCGAGGCATAGCTTAGCTTCTAACGTGATGCGGCCTCGCGGGTGTGGGGAAACCTAGACCTTCAGCGCTTCCTCGACGGCCCGATCTTCGGACCACGCCGCGCCGTCGGCTGCCAGTTGTGCGATCTCGTCTTCGCTCAACTGTTCGCGCAGCGTTGCCATGAGCTTGTCGTAGCCCCATTGCTCGGTGGCTTCGCGTTGCGTTCCCAGCGCGGTGTATTGCGCGTCTACTTGGCCGAGCAGCTGCGCAGCGCGGCGTGCGTCGCCGCCGAGCCCGGCGAGCAGCACAAGATGCTGCAGCGCAGTGGCGATGACTTGCTCGTGTCGCGCCTGCCGCGCCACGCGCAACCCCTCGCGCGCCGAGTCGCGCGCAGCGCTGAGATCGCCAAGCGCGATGCGATACGCGGCGCTGTTGGTGTGGGAAGTAGCGATGTTCGCTGCGTTCTTTCCGCGCGCATAAATCTCGAGCGCTTCGCTTGCGGCTTGCAACGCCGGCTCGGGATGCCCGTCGGCAAATTCCAGCTCAGCCAGATTGCTCAGAACCACTGCGGCCCCATCTTCGTTTCCAAGCGCCTTGAAGGCCGCCAGCGTCGGCGCGTACAGCTCGCGCGCCACGCGAACGTCGCCGCGTATCCGCGCGATGTTCGCCCGCTGGGCGAGACAGATTGCCACACAAAACGAGTCTCCACACGCGCGCGCCGCCGCCAGCGCTTGCTCGTTCGTTGCTGCGGCTTCATCGAGCCGCCCCGTCTGCATAAGTGCAAACGCAAGCTGGTACTGCGCACGAGCGGTCCAGCGGGCATCGCCCACCGACGCGTACAACTGCATCGCCCGCTCGGCTTCGTCGTGTTTGCGCTGCCCGGATGAAAGAGTGCCCAGCGCCCACCACAGGCCAGCCGCAACGTGCGGATGTTCGGTTTCGTTCACGCGTTCGAGCGCAAGTGAGATCCAGTAGCGCCCCTCGACAGTGAGACCGGCGTGTCTCCAAAGCCATCCCAATGCGGCGGCGATGGCCCCGCCCAGCACCGCGTCGTTGCCGCGCGTCAGTGCCCACTCCAATGCCGCCCGGTCGTTGTCGAGCTCCAACTCCGCGCCGGTAAGCCACGCAGTCGCCGAGCCGGTGCCGTAGCGTTCGTCGGCGGCTTGTGCCTGATCGCGGAAGTACTCGGTATGACGGCGAGCTAACGTCTCGCGCTCGCCTGCCGCAGTGAGCTTCTCCATGGCATAGGCGGCGGTGGATTCGAGCAGCCGATAGCGCTCTTGCTCGCCGCTGGTGTCGGCAACGACCAGCGACCTATCGGTCAGCGACGCGAGCAGATCCAAGATGTCGATCTCATCGAGGCCCTCGCCGCTGCACACCGCAGTGGCCGCATCCAGACTAAAGCCGCCGGCGAAGATTCCTACCCGATTGAACAGCATCTGCTCTTGGGGCGTGAGCAGGGTCGTAGCTCCAATCAATGAGCGCGCCCAGCGTCTTCTGGCGCGGCAATGCGGTACGGCTGCCGCCGGTGAGAAGCTTGAAGCGTTCGTTGAGCCGTTGCGCCAGGTTTGGGATCGAGAGCACTTTGACCCGAGCCGCAGCCAGTTCGATCGCGAGCGGAATACCGTCGAGCCGGCGGCAGATCTCGACAACGATCGGTGCGTTGTCGTCGGTGAGCGCAAACGTGGCGCTTGCGGCGCGCGCGCGTTCGACGAAAAGCGCAACTGCGGTGGAAGCGTCGAGCGTGGGCACCTGATAGGCCGCTTCTCCCGCAACTCCCAGCCCTTGACGGCTCGATGCTAGCACCTTGACCTTCGGCGCAGCGCGCAGAATCGTGGAGATGACATGAGCGGCCGGCTCGACCAGATGCTCGCAGTTGTCGAAGACCAGCAGCTGCTCCTTGCCTTTGAGCGCTCGCGCGAGATTCTCGACGAGATCGCCTTCGGACGGGAGCGTGATGCCGAGCGCCGACGCGACCGTCGTGGGAATGTACTCGCCTTGACTGAGTGGCGCGAGTTCAACGAACCACACGCCGTCGCGGACTTGGTCAACGAGATCGGCCGCCACGTGTAAGGAGAGGCGAGTCTTGCCGACGCCGCCCGAGCCGACGAGCGTTACGAGACGATGCTGTTCGATCAGCGCAGTGATTTCGGCGATTTCCGCCTCGCGGCCGATGAAGGACGAAACCTGCGCCGGCAGATTGTTGGAGAGATGTTCGAGCGATCGCAGCGGCGGGAAATCGGCAACGAGGTCTGCTGCGAGCAGTTGGTGGATGCGCTCAGGCTGCGCGAGGTCTTTGAGCCGGTGCTCTCCGAGATCGCGCAGGCTGCACTCCGCAGGCAGATCGTTACCGATCAGCTCGGTGCAGGCACCCGAGAGGAGCACCTGTCCGCCGTTGCCGACCGACAGTAATCGCGCAACGCGGTTGACCGCCGGTCCGAAGTAGTCACCGTCGCGTTCGTCGGCGTTTCCGGCATGCAGCGCCATGCGCACGCGCAATCCCTCGACTGCGGAGAAATCTTCGCCTGCGAGCGCGCGCTGGGCGTCGAGCGCCGCCGCCAAAGCATCGAGCGGCGTTGCGAAGGCCGCGCAGAACGCGTCGCCTATGGTTTTGAAGATGTATGCACCACGGGTTTGCATTACGGTGCGCATCAGGGCGTCGTGGCGCGCCAGTGCGTCGGCCATCGCTGCGCGATCGCGCTCCCAGCGCACGGTACTGCCTTCGATATCCGAAAACAGGAAGGTTACCGTGCCGGTCGGACGCGCCGAAGCCGGCGGCCCCGAATCGAGCTGGGTCGCCATAACGCCGCCTTTCGCGCTAGCCGTGTTCCCCTCCGCCGAGTAGCTTCAGCAGCGCCTGCCAATGCCTCGGATGCGGCACCCTCGCTCCGGCCCGAATGCGCGAGCAGGCTGCGAGCGACAAGCTCGTCGCCTTGCCGATCTCCTTGAGCGAGAAGGCATCGAGCTTCGGCGTGATCTCGCGCTTGAACCACGCCTCGTCGCGCTGGCCCGGATGCTCCCGCGCCCAGCTGCGGTTGCGGCGATGCCCCTCGCTGATCGCTTCGCCTCGCGCGCGATTCACGGCCGCGCTGTTCATGAAGCTAAAGTAGCGACGCAAGAAAATCGCTAATGAGGGATCAATGCCGAAAACCTCACCATGCGCCGCCGCGCATACTCCCGATCCCGTTAAGTAGATTGCTCCCAATTCTCGTCGTGCATTATCAAGGAGCTGTACACCCCAAGCCACTGGGAACGTATCATATGTGTAACTTGCTTCGTAGCAGCGATTGCCGAGAATAACGCTATTGCGCAAGGCTCCAACTACGGCTGCCATACCACTCTTGTCAAGTGTTCCGATTGTAGCCCGGTCTGCATAGGATGAGTTGATCCCCTGCGGCCTCACAGCGACGACTGTGGCGATCCAGGGATTGGTTCTCAAAACATCAATCTGCGATATGCTCGCTAGGTCCGTACTCCCCAGTGTCGTATCTAGCGCTGATGGGCGACTGGTAGCGGCTAAGGATAGTAAAAGCGTAGCCGTCATGAGAGTGAGTCGCATGACTATCAATCGCACTTACAAACACCCCGTATCGGTAGCATGTTTCAAGCTTCCTCGCTTAGCTGAGCCCGGCACGCCGATCGGCTGCCAGGGCTCTTAGCACTTCGCACCCCAGTCAATTTTTAGCGAGGACACAATATTCTGCGCTTCAGTAAGGCGTGCTCCAGACAGTTTAGCCCAGTATACATCGACGGCGTTGAATCCTGGTTCACCCGCCACAACCATGCCAGAATCGGCGTTCTCGATTTTCCACGCCTGCCTGCCGTTGAGACACATGCGTGTGTATCCGTGTAAGTTGTACGCCCCGCCTCCCGCAACTATCTGTAGGAACGAATCCTTTTCGCTCAGCTCATAGAGATCGTATTCGAGCGTCTCCCAGTTAACCTTAGATTGCTGCACGCGGACGCTTGTTGGGACTGCTATGTGTAGTTGGCCATCGTCTAAAGATAGCAGCGTCGTCGAAGCGGCGACCAATAGTGCCGGCAGCGTTGCACCATCTTCGTCTAGCTCTGCCCGGGCGTGGATCGGTTGCCCGCTGCTCTGATCGCCGGCTGCGTACCCCTGGGGCTCGTGGGGCGAATGCAAAGGATCAGGCGAGAGTTCTATCGGTCCCGGCAGATGTTCGCTGCCGGGTGGATCGAAGCAGGAGTAAACCTGGAAATGGCTCGGACATTCTGTAAGGGGGGTTTCACTAATCCAAAATACGCTTTGGCCATTTGGGCGCGTACAAACCCCATAAATGACTAGATCCCTAAATGTCTTGGCGACGGCGTCTAGAGCCTGATCCATCGTCACATTTTCAAGTGACGAAGGAAGATGGGGGTACCTGTTGTCGCCAGTGGGTCCAGAAATTATGTCGATGATTCTAAGTCCACCAGGAAACCGAACGTTTAGGCGGCGCATTGCGGTTTGCACTTCCGGTGCATTCTGAATGGTGTCAATCGCATCAGATGGAGTCCACCGCGCCTCGGAGGCAAGAGTCAGGCGAGCGATCCGCGTACTCAAAAGATCGGTCGGGACGACTCCTAAGGTTATCTTGATGATTCCCGCTCGGTCTTCGACAGCCGCTTCCCGTTCGTAGCGAAAGATCGTCCTCACGGCGTCAAGCGATGGAGCCTGGGCGTTAGCCGGAGCCAACGTCAACCTAGGGAACGGCGCGAAGGTGTCTTCATTATCCCGTGAACATTGGGTGGCAAAATAAAGCCTAGCAGCGCTTCCTACTGGCGCTAGCGCGGGAGCCAAAGCAGCGCGGAGTTCGTCTTCCCCTCTCTCCCAACCGCCGAGTGAGCCGAGCATACAGATCGTCAGTGCGCTGACGGTGAGCTTCTTCAATCGAGACTGGCGCATTAGCTCGAGCCTGTCGGGCCGAGCTCTAGATGAGCACTCGGTTCTATGTGTTCGTTGATGAAAGTCTCAAAGTGCTTCCAGTGGATGCACGGCGAACCGCTTGGGATCCCATTTCCTTCAAATGTAAATTTCGGCTTGATTCTCTTTGCAGTACGCCTTATGCGATCGCAGGTTAGATCGCGCTTCTTGATGCCGAAGATAGGAAAACAGTCAGGAGCTGGACCCCATCGCGCGTTTTGCAGTACGCTTTCCGACATAGTCAAACCCTGACGGACTGACCGAGGGAGCACGCGTCGAACCGGTGTACGATCATTCGCCTCTCCCACATGTTCAAATGACGTAGCAAGAACGCAAACGACCGGGTAGCGGCTATGGCGCATTTCCCCGATGCCTTGGACATGCAGCGGTATCCGCTCGCCAGAGTCGCGCTTGTACCCCACTATCTCTCCGGCTTCCCAGTCGCATTCACTTGGAATCTCTCGACGGACCTTGGTAGGCTCCCGCTGAGGGCCGACAAGTTGAACCCGTAGCCTTTGGAGAACTTGCATGCGCGCGCGCTTTAGTTTTTCGTTGCCCTCAAATCGGGCTATGTCGCTCCCGTCATCCATGCTTTTTAGAGCTCGGTCGCGGACGCGATCTTCCAATCTCCCATATCGAAACTGAGTCGCGGCCAATGACAGCCAGAACGGTGGTCCATCATCTGGGTCATCCTGCGAGTCTTTGAATGAGACGAGCACCTTCTCAGTAGCCGCCACGCCATCCAAGCCTTCGGCTAGACAGTCGCGATATTCGTCGCGAACATCTGCCGCAATATCATCCGAGAAGATGCCGGCTCCCCAAACCCCCATTGACGGTCGGTTTTGACGACGTTAGGGCTGAGGTCCTAGCGTCTCTAGGTGTGATTTATCAACCTGCGCAGAGCCTCCCAGTGGCGCGGGTCGGGACCCTCGCTCCAGACCGGACGCGCGAGCAGGCCGTCAGCGATCGCGAACGTCGTTGGATCGGCGAAGCGTGGCATTACGCAATTTGCGAGACGCTCGGCCTGGCGATGGAGTCCCCCGCGTGGTTTGACCTGCGGGCAACCTCGCAGTTGACGCTCACAACCTTGAATCTCTTGGAGCATTACGAAGAGACGAGTAGTCCATTCGACTTTCTCGCAGTCGCGCAGCTGGCGTCTCCCGCGCTAGTCCGATGCTGCAAGGCGCCGCGTCCATCGTGCCCGCTCTATAAAGACCGCGCGAGGTGGCTGGAGCAGCCGTGGCGTTGCCTCGGTTGCGGTGCGTCGATCGATCCGCACCTCGCAGATACCTCGCGCCGATCTTCAAGACGTTTTCGCCGCGTCGTCGCGAGTCTCGCACGTTCGATGGAACTCAAGCGCCTCAGCGCGGACGGCGCCGAACCAGCTCCTGGCGCGATGCGCGGCTTTACGATCCCGCGCCCGGTGCACGTTACAGCGATCGAACACATGGGCAAAGAGGTCATCGTCGATCCGACTGACACACCCGAAGAGTTAACTCGCCAGGATCGAGGCTGCTCAGCGGGCTAATCCGCAGTACGAAGCGATGCGCAGTTCTAGCTCGATGCGGACTCGCGGGTGGGGAGTGGATAAGATCAGAGGTCGCGTCAGTTACCTCAGATAAGGTCGATCATGTGAGCGCAGTTGGGAGCAGGTGAGAATCATTAAGAAACAGATCTGGTTCGTTACCGGGGCGGGCCGCGGTATGGGCATCGACATCTCGAAGGCTGCTCTGTCCGCGGGCCATGCGGTCGTCGCCACAGGGCGCAACCCTGAGCGAATCAAGTCCGCGCTCGGAATTCAGGATGACCTCCTCGTCGTTGCGCTCGACGTTACAAATTTCCGCGAGGCTAAGGACGCCGCTCGCGCCGCCATCCAGCGGTTTGGCCGGATCGATGTTCTTGTTAATAACGCGGGTAATTTTTACGCTGGATTCTTTGAGGAGATCGCACCCGAGGATTTCCGCGCGCAGATCGAGACCACTATGTTTGGCCCAATGAACGTCACTCGGGCGGTTCTCCCCGTTATGCGCACCCAACGGGCCGGCCTCATCGTAGCTATCTCTTCAACCGCTGGCATCGTTGGTCAGGAATTTTGTACTGCTTACTCAGCGTCTAAGTTCGGGGTCGAGGGCTGGATCGAGTCCCTGAGGCCAGAGATCGCGCCCTTTGGCATCCACACGATGCTTGTTGAGCCCGGCTTCTTCCGTACCGAGCTCCTCACGCCGGAGTCGACGAAATATGCCAAGCCTTCAATCGAGGACTACGCAGAACGCAGCGAGCAAACTGTCGCTGCGTGGAACAGCATGAACGGAAAGCAGGGCGGTGACCCCGCTAAGCTTGCTGAGGCGCTCATACATCTTGCAAGCATTGACGAGCCGCCGCTACGCTTCGTAGCAGGTGCCGACGCTGTTGCGGCCGTTAAGAATAAGGCAAACGAACTGATCTCGCAGGCCGACGCCTATCGCGAGCTGTCCGGCAACCTCGCGCTTGATGAAGCTTGCGAAGAGAAGCCGCCAAGCTGAGCCTCGCAATAAAGGTGGCGCTCCTGGTTGCCGATCTACTAGGCTGTAAAGCTGCCGCGATCCAAGCTGCAACGCGTTAAGCGCCGGCGACCTAAGGTGCGACACTGCGAGCGCGGCCGAGAGGCGTGGCTTATATGGTATGAGGCCGAAATGCGCACGCGATCGGCGCCGGGCTGCGCAGCTGCGAGGCGACGCTAGGTGCCTAGCGCGATGCAGCCTCGCGGGCGTGGGGCTAAGACCAGCGCCGTAATCCCTCCGGCTGGGGTGGCGCGCTCAAGGCAGTTCAAGCTCTACTGAGCCGATCGAAGATGCTGCAAGCCAGTGCGTTGGTTACGGTGCGGTAGGTGTTGATGGGTCGACTTGCGCGTTGCTCATCTTAACCTCGCTCCACTCGGTCCGCCCGGTCGAGCCCCGATACGCTTCAGTCGTTCTAAAGTAGATTCGCGGCGGATCCGCCGGCGCCGCATTGCGACAGGGTGATACGGCCGGCCCAAAAGTGTCAGGAACAAAAGTCCAAAACATCTTACCGGGTACTTTGATCAGAGTGCCTCTGACGCAATCGGAAGAGGTTCGATCACTCGAAATTAGGTTAGCTGTCGTAGCGGGGCTGCCAAACGTCGAGGCTTCGCTACGCTGCTAGCGCGAAGCGGTCTCGCGGATCGCGAAGCATTGTGCGTGGTAACGGGACTTGGCTCGCCCGGCGCGAGCGAAGGCGAACCGAAATCCGACTGCACTTTAACGCTTCCCTTGTGGTCTGCGGTGATCTCGCCTGAATACGGGTCCCCATACGCTGGGGTTATAGACCGCGACACCAGCCGGATGGTTGAATCCCGAGCCGAGCGTGGTGACCGATGGTGTAGCCGCCCGCCGCCAGAATCTCCTTGACGGCGTTGTTCCCGCTGTCGGCCACGTAGACGTTGCCGTCGCCGCGTACGACAGAGTGCTCGCAAAATCTATCGTTACCCGATCGCCGGCTGCGTGGCCACCCTCGAGGGCACCGTTACACTCAAGCACGCCGTTAATTGCCGGGCGACGTGGATCGCTCCGCCGTACGTGTTCTGCCCGACAGTAGGCGCCGGCAAGCACGCTGCGGCGGTATTCAACTATCCAGCGGGCGGGCACTCCATCGCGACGTTTGCCGGCGGCCTAGGCAACGCCATAATCCAGGTGAGCGAATGACGCGGCTCGTCGCGTGTTGCCCCGCCGTCGAGCGCCCGTCGTATTTGCCGCCGGGTGCCCTCAGAGTTGAGAACGGATTGCTCGCCATTTTATCAACCACTGCGGACCACCGCGGATCCCATTGTTCCAGCGTAGCAAACGCAGTCGCATCCCCAGCTCCAGCTTTAGGGGTTTTCACTGTAGCCCCCCTCATAGCTATGGTCTGAACTGGGCGCGGCAGCATCGTCGTCTTCCCACAGGTGAAGCAACTCGCGCGCTTCCTTCGATGCAAGCATGCGCGTCAAACGCGCAATCTTTCGGCCTACATCTCGGACTCGCTGTTCAGAGCCAAGGTCTTTGATACGACCATCCTCGGTGAAAGAAGAAGCGGCATCGTAGATCCATGCTTCGGAAGGAATCACCCAAGCATGCAGCGTCCGCCCTATTGCGCGCAAGGCGTTTAAGGTGGCAGTCCCGCCCATCCGTCCACCGGAGACGCCAATAAGACCGACAACCTTGCCTTCGAATTCGCGCATGCTCATTAAGTCGAGAGCGTTTTTTAGCACACCGCTCAACGAGCCATGATAGTTTGGAGTTGCCAAGATGATGCCACTCGCTTCCAAGACTTTTTGCCGTAACCGTTGAACGCCCGCCTTTCCCTCGCTCGAGTCAACGTCCCCGCCGGTGCAAAATGGAAGGTCGTAATCGCGCAAATCCAGGAGTTCCGCGGTCGCAGCTCTCTCCTCCGCACCGGCGAGTGCAATCTTCAATGCGGCCAACGTCCACCCGTTAGGTCTAAGACTGCCGCAGATTCCAACGACACGAATCGATTCGTCGTCGCCCATTTAGTACGCCAGTAAGTGTGCGTCCGAGACTGTTGGCGCTGGCTCCTTAAAGGTGCCGTCTGTCTTGAGCACGAGGAAGCCCTGGTGACCAGCTTCGCGATTCGGCGGCAGGCCGAGTTTAGCCAATGTTTCCTCGGTAGTCTTATACGTAACCCCCAGCTTTAGCATCTGCCGTGCTTGCTCTGGAGTTGCTATATCTCGGCCGATCTCCCGGGCCATGCGAACGTGCCTCTCGATCATCTGAACAGTCGTCATACGTACGCCCTTCTTTGTATCGTAAAGGTTGTCCTCAATGCCGGCACGCGTGTGTTGCCCTAAGGCGATCATCATCATCGAGATAGGGTGGGTTAAGCGAAACGTCGTTTGATATGTGAACACCGAACCGTGCGGCGTCCGGCGTACCAGTTCCATCAGGTCAAACGGATTCGCGCCGAGAAAGCCTCCGCCGCCAGTGCTGAAAAACCCATTCATCGGGCCCATGTAGTAGCCGCGACGAATCATGCGCTCCACTAGTTCGAGGTTGTGGACGTGGCCAAGCGCAAAATACGGCTGGATCCCGTGCTCCACGCAGAGCTTTGTCTCTTCGATGTAGAAGTCGGGCGTACCATCGGCCACCATATTGGCGATCCCATGCATAGCTGCTTCATTGCCCAGGTGCGTTCCGCCGAAGGAATCATCCACTGGGTGCAGCGCGGTTAAATCGTAGAGACCGCTACCGCACAAAACGGTGATCTGATCCGGCTTTGGATCGATCTGGGTCAGCTTGTGGCGCTGTTCGTAGGTCCCGAACTTCCCAACTTCGCCCGGCTCTGGCGCGAACGAGATCGATCCGCCGACCTGGAGGATCATTTTCGGCACCGCTTCGCGGAGGCGCCCGATCTGCTCGCCGTATTCCTTGAAGTTTTTCGAGATATGTCCCGTCTTGGGATCGCGCACGTGGATATGCAATAACGTTGCACCCGCATTGTAGCAATCGACGGCAGCTTGGACTTGTTCGTCCCACGTAAGGGGGATGTATCCCGGTGGGCCGTCCTCAGGAAGCCACATTGGTCCGTAGGGAGCCGCAGTGATCATGAGCGGTGCCATGTTCTCTGGCAGAAGGGAGTCGTCAGTAAAGTACGCCATGTTTTGCTCTCCTTAAAAGCCGCTGGGCTTTCAACGCAAAACAAGCGGCGCCTTTCAGGCGGCAATCGCTGAGTTAGTCGCGGTTCTTTGCGAGCGAGAAAAAAGCCACCTAGTGCCTCGGATGCGGCACCTTCGTACCAGTCCGTATCCGCGAGTGGGCTGCCAGCGACAGCCCGTCGCGTGGTCGCGTCTGATTTACCTGCAAATGCAGCCCTGATTGCATCCTGCACACGCGCCGAGCGCGCCCTCGCGACCTTTTATCGTGATGCGATTCCTCATAGTGTCGTCGTCAAGGGCGTTCGTGCGGCGCAGTGCTCGCGACACGCACCGCGCCACACCAACGCGAAGCTGAGACCCAACTAGTGGATGCCGTTCGCAGCTTGCAGGATCATGTCGACGACGGCGCTCGGTTGCGAGAGCATGGGGCAGTGGCTCGATGCCAGCTCGATCGTGTGCGCACCCATGCGTTTTGATACAAAACGCTCGAGGTCTGGAGGCACGGCTTTGTCGTTTTTCCCGACGATGTACCAACTCGGCTTCGTTTTCCATGCGGGGGTACCCATGGGGGCGTTGAACAGGTCCGCCGCGGGCGGATAGTTCGTCGCCCAGACGACTTTCTGCTCCGCTTCGGGTAGATCGCCACAGAAGTCCGCGATGCCCTCGGGCTTCATCCAGATGCGACCGTCGGCGACTTCGATTTGCTGGAAGACGGGGGTCGTCGGAAATTTACCGAGTTGCTCTTGCGCGGTCTCGCCTTCGTCCGGGCCGAGTGCGCAAATGTAGACAAGCCCGTGAACGCGGTCGTCGGTGCCGGCCCCGGTTATGACCTGGCCGCCGTACGAGTGTCCGACGAGGATGGATGGACTGCTGACGCGACTCAATGTCTTCTTGACTATGGCGATGTCATCGGCGGTCGTATTGAGCGGGTATTGCGCCGAGATACATTCATAGCCGGCGGCTTGAAGGGGTCCGATTACCTTACTGAAGCACGAGCCGTCTGCCCAGATTCCATGGCAGAAGACGATGCTCGGTTTTCCTGGACTACTCACGTTCGAAACCTCCTCGGCTTTAGCAGCCGGAACGAACTCAGCTATAAGCGAGGCACCGAGCACGGCCGAACTCGTTGACAAAAATCCTGATCGGGTGACGCCGCGCGGTGGACTCATGATGAGCTAAGTCTGCACGCACCCGACGCCCCCGACCACCCACGTCCCTATTTGTCGGAGGATTTGTAGGGGTTGTTAGTGTTACATCCGACTCTCGGCCCGTATCGTTTAACTGCATAGTCACCGACCTTGGAGGGTGCCCTGTGTCACCGTCGATGTCACGAAGAGCGGTAGAAATCACGCACGTCGTCATAGAGTCCCCGAAGGCGGCCGTCGATATCCAGGCGTCTGTGGAAAGCCTGATCCCTCCGATCGATGAGGAAATCACACTACTCCTTAGCGACGGAATCACGGACAGGCTAAAGCAGCGCCTTGAGGCCGCGCCCGAGCTCGCTATTTTTCTTAAACGCGATCACGGCATGTTAGTCGGCCTATATGGCAAAGCTAGGGACGCCGTACAATATGAAATTGGGAATCCGCTCACCGCTTCGAAGATGACGCGTTACCGGCTCGCTGCTGGATTGTATGCGCCCTTACGCGTGATTGTTTATGAGAGAGCCGACGGTGGTTCTTGTATCGAGTACGATCTCCCGTCGTCGTTGTTCGGTCAGTTTGGTGACGATCGGATCACGGAGGTCGCCCGCGGACTCGATGTCGCGCTTGCTCGTGCACTGTCCGCCGCAGCTGGCTGAGCGAGAAACTCTTCGAGTAGCGTATACACATCTTCGGCGGCACCTTGAACGCGCAAGCGCTCGGCTTCCTCACGTGATAGGTGCTTTGAGATCGCGTTAACTGCTATTTCGTGTGGGAGCACGTCATGTCCCGAAACATGACCGTTACGCTCGTCGGCCGCATCGCAAGAAGCCAGTAGGCGCACCGCAAAGTCTGCGTGGCCAGCCTCAGCGGCGAAGGCTACTGCATAGCGTGCGTACCCCAACGCCGTGTAAAGAAACCCGAAATGCCGCGCGCTGACGAGAAGGCGCAGCGATCTGCGGAGCGCGTCCTCCGAGCTGCGTCCGTCTCTAATGAAAAACAAATACCTCGCGAGATTTCCAAAAATCAACACCGCGACGTGATCTGCGCTGGCGTAGCGAGTCAGGTCAGACTCACATTGCTGCAAGAGGTCGATCGCCTTCTGGGTGTGTCCCTCGCGAAACTCGATCTCCGCGAGGACGATGCGAGCGTCCACTTCGTTCACGGCTCCGGGGGGAATCTCCATCTGGTGCAGGCAAGCGCGCGCACCTGAAAAGTCGTTCAGCAGACAATGCACGTAAGCACTCGTCGTGGCCGCAGCGAGGCCGGTGTGTGTTCGCCTGAGCTCGCGGGTGTTCAAGAGGGCCGCCGCGGTGGCAAGATGATCTTCGGCAGCTGCCGCGCTGCCGCGCTTGCACTCAATTTCGGCTATCCGCACATGAAGATATGCCGCACCATCTGGGCGTCCAGATTCCTTCAATAGCGGTATCGCCCGAGGAGCCAACGCCAGGAGCTCCGCACCTGAAGCGGCCGGAGCAATACAGGCGATTAGCCACCCCATGATCTCAGGGCTTTTACATTCATCAAGGTGTTCGAGCAGAGCAAGGCCGAGGTCACGAGCATCGGCCTGCCGGAACTGCCAGTACCAGGCGGCTGAAAACCTAACGACAATGTTTGCTGCGGACGCGATGTTGGCGTAGCTCCCGCTCGAGAGGGCCCAACTGACGGCAGCGCACACATTGTCCAAGTCTGGGCAATCCTCGACGATCGACTCACGCGGCGACGAATAGCCAAGTTCGGTAGCCTTCTGTTCGAGCCACTCCACAAGGCGCAGCATCGTGTTTTCGAGGTCGCCGGCGCATGTCAAGCGTTCCAAAGCGAATGCTCGAATTGATTCAAGGAAGCGATAGCGTATTGAGGTGCCAACGTGATCAACATTGATCAGTGACTTCTGGACGATGTTTGATAGTGCGTCGGCAATCGCTTGCCCTGGGAATGATTCGGCGGAACCCAAGTGCTCTGCGGCTTCCAATGTGAATCCGCCAATCAAGACGCTCAAACGACGAAAGAGTAGCGCTTCGGCGTCGGTCAATAGATCGTAGCTCCAAGCGATGGTTGCTGTCATCGTTTGGTGGCGAGCCGGAAGATCGCGACTTGCCCTCATCGTAACCCCGCCTTTGAGCCGGCCGCGGAGCGGCTCGAGTCCCAGTGTCGAAACGCGCGAAGCGGCGAGTTCGATTGCCAGCGGGATGCCATCAAGACTCTTGCAGATGTCAGCCACAACAGCAAGACGCTCCATATCCGGAGACCACGTCGGATCACGCTGTTGCACGCGTGCAACGAATAGATCTGAAGCAGCGTTCGCGTTCATTGAGGGTAGGCGATATCCAAGCTCCACGGAGAGCGTGAGCGGTTCACGGCTTGTAGTAAGCACGGTGAGTAGTGGGCAGCTCCGAAGCAGCCTCTCAACGACGGACGCTACGTCCGCAACGACGTGCTCGCAGTCGTCGACCACGAGCAGCGTATGGCGTGATCGTATACGACGAACGATCGCAGACAGACCGTCGTCGCCCTCGCTAAGTACGTTGAGGCGAAGTGCAATTTGCGAGGTGACAGAATTGCCGCATCGGACTGACAGTAGGTCGACAAACCACGTTTCGTCGTACAGATCCTCGACCCGTCGTGCCAGCTCGATCGCGATTCGAGTCTTCCCTATCCCCGGTGAACCGGTGATCGTCAACAAGCGGTGTTCACGCAACAGTGCCTTGAGTTCGTCCAGCTCGTGGCGTTCGATGAACGACGTTAGCGAGATCGGAAGTCCAGAATCGCCGCGTGCTTGACGCCCGCGGGCACGAGCTGCTGCCTCTTCGAGCTGTCCGCGTTCGGATTCGGACATGCTGAGAGCATCTGCGAGAGCCTTAACTGTGCCGCGGTGCGGGGCGCGACGCAGGCCTTGTTCGAGGGATCCAATTGCACCAACACTTAGGCCGGCGCGTTCGGCCAGGTCTTCCTGCGAGTATCCGACTGCGCGGCGATGCTGACGGAGAAGTTCAGAAAACGGGGCCTCGCTCGGCATGGCTATCACTTCGCTGGCCTCCATATGAGCCCTCGACCGCCAGGATGGCCCAGGCCGGCGGCACTACGTGCCGATGCCGGTGCCTGGCTGGGACACGCGATCGGTGCCGCCGCTGCGCGGCTGCGAGGTTACGCTAAGCGCCTAGCGCGATGCGGCCTCGCGGGCGGGGCGCGACGCTGCGCTTGAGCACCGGCTCGCCGCGCCGGCGCTCAGGTTACCTGCACTGCAACGGTTGCGGCGTGCTCAATGACTTTCCGGGCACACCATCGAACCTCATCGGCCTCCATCCGCGGAGGACCACGTCGTTATGAAGACATCGCAAGTACCCGCTCGCGTTCTTGGTGGAGCGCTTGTATTCGCTCTCGGAGGCTGCGCGACCGCCGCACCGTCGGTCTCAACCGGATGGAACGAGGATCTATCACAAGTGCGATCCGCTCAAACCTTTGTCTTGCCGGCGTCGAAATCGAAGACGTATCAATGGCTCGATCACGGCATGGCGGCCGACCAATACGACTACCCGAAGAGCAACGCGCCAGCACGAAAAAAAGTCGATCTCTACGATTCCAGTGGGGAATGCTCGACCGGAAAAGGTACCTTTTGGATCGTCGATCTAGAAGGTGAGACCGCAGACGAATACACCTATGACGGCAAGTACATACGATCTCTTAGCCCGTCGGGAAGCAAATACTTTAATCAGTGCGCTGTGAGCGCGAAAACTGGTGACGTCGCTCTTACTGCCTCCCATGGAATAGTCGTTTTCACCGGCGGTTCGCAAACCAAGGCCAAGGCATACTCGATATCCGAGTCGCCTTTTTACGCAGGATACGATCCAAAGGGTAATCTTTACATCGATGCGGTTTCAACGAAGGACGAGTTTGTGCTGCTCGAACTTACAGTGCGAAGCTCATCGTTCCAGATTGTGTCCCTTCCGAACAAGCTCTCGTCTGTGGGATCGGTGCAGTGGGACGGTGATTACGTCGCCGCGTACGACAGAGTTGCCCGCAAAATCTATCGTTACGCGATCGCCGGCTACGTGGCCACCCTCGAGGGCACCGTTACACTCAAGCACGCCGCTAATTGCCGGGCGACGTGGATCGCTCCGCCGTACGTGTTCTGCCCGACAGTAGGCGCCGGCAAGCACGCTGCGGCAGTATTCAACTATCCAGCGGGCGGGCACTCCATCGCGACGTTTGCCGGCGGCCCAGGCAACGCCATAATCCAGGTGAGCGAATGACGGATTCAAGCCGCTAAAACGACGCCGATCGCGTGGCATCACTGCCTCGCGCTTGTTTTGTCAATGTGTAACTGCCGGGTTCCGCAAGGAAAACCACTGCTTGTTTTGTACTTTGAGCATTCGCATCGGCCCGACCAGCGATTGTACTGGTGCGATACGGAAGACGTACAATAGGAGGGTCTCCAATGAAAACTCCAAGATTGGCCTCCGGCGCACTGGGCGTCATGGCGGCCGTCACCCTTTTGGCCGGATGCGGGGGCGGCGGACTTCAATCCCCGTCGTCGTTTGCGGCGTCGACCGGAGGCGGGCTCGGACCGTTGGGGGGCCATCACCTGGCGACATATACGTCGGTGTTCGCGCCTATCGTCAAGCCCGACCATCACAAATCGTGGGTCTCGCCGGACGTCAAGAGAGCGCCTCGTTTGCTCTTCATCTCGGATGACTACTCCGCTGATGTGTTCATCTTTACGATGCCGGCGATGCAACTAAAGGGTACACTGACGGGCTTCAACGGGCCGCAGGGCATGTGCTCGGACAAGCAAGGCAATATCTGGGTTGTCAATAGCGGCACCAGCCAGGGCCTCAAGTACTCGCGTAGCGGCCAAATGCTGGGCTCGGTGAACGATCCGTCCGGAATTCCGACGGGCTGCGCGGTCAATCCGACCAACGGCGACCTAGCCCTCAGCGAAACTCTCGGCACCAGCGGCGCGGGCGGCATCGAAGTCTACCACAACGGCTCGGGAAGTCCCACCAGGTATAGCAACCCGTCACAGTACGAGTACTTCTTCCCGGCATACGACACCGCCGGCAACCTTTACGCCGACGGCCTCAGCTACCCGACCGAAGCTTTCATGATCTCGGAGCTGCCATCTGGCAGCGGTACGATGCATACCGTCAATTACAGCGGTGGAACGATTCGGTTTCCAGGTGGCGTGAACTGGGATCGCGTGAACGGCCAGCTGGTCGTCAATGATCAGGAGTGCCAGGGGGTCTACGCTTCGTGCACATACCAGCTGACCGTATCGGGTTCGAGCGCGATGATCGTGGGGTCCACGCCGCTGACGAACTTTGACGGCACTGCCTGCGACGTCGATCAAGGCACGATCGCTCCGTTCAGCAAGTATTTCGCGGGCCCGTGCATCACCTTCGCATACAGCGTGAGTTCGGTGGATCGTTGGGCGTACCCGTCGGGCGGTACGCCCGGTCACTACAACGACTCCGTGGTCCACGAACCGATCGGTTCGGCCATCAGCTACAAATAGCCGCGATTGTTCGAGCTTACGTCCTCGTACGGCAGTGAATCATTTCACGCTAATCGCGCTACCGACGGGTGCTTAAAGATTGCTCTGGAGAGAGTTCGCAACGCTCGCGAGGGCCAGACGGACCGGAATGGTCGCCGTGCCCGGCACCGTCTTTGGAGAATTCGATACGCGCCCGAGCTGCAGGCTGTCACCAATTCCAGCTTGCTCGGCCGGTATAGTGCTCGGGCACGGGAAAGATCAGGCGTGAGTCGGATCGGACCAAAGGGGGCACGGTAGAGATGAGAAGCTTGGATCTTGGTCGCTATGCGTTTTGTGCTTACGGGGTCGCGGCTTTGCTCGCGGGGTGCGGTGGATCGCAGCCACCGATCGGCGCGCCCGATGCAATGCCGCAGGGCGGCTTTAGCGGACCCCCTCGAGCCACGGCACTCCGCAGGCTAAGCACTTCATACTATCAGGTACTATTCAGGTTTGGTAGCCGCGCCAACCCTCGTCACGATATCGGAGGAGCAGACCCCGAAGGCTTGATCGACGTAGGTGGCGAGCTGTATGGCACGACAGCGGGGGGCGGCTACCACGATCTTGGAACCGTCTACAGCATGAGCACCGTCGGCGCGAGAAAAGTGCTGCACCGTTTCGGTTCCGGTTCTTCCGCGAACGACGGGGTGAATCCGGTACGCAACTTGATCGAGGTGAAGGGCCTGCTGTATGGCGCGACCGTTGTCGGCGGCAAATGCGGATCGGGGAGCGTTTACAGCATCAGCACGACCGGCGCGGAGACTATCCTGCACAGTTTCTGCGGCTCTGACGGAATTCAACCGTTAACCGGATTGGTCAACGTGAACGGAACGATGTACGGCACCACGCAATACGGCCCTGGGGGGAGTAACTGGGGAACCGTCTACAGCGTGACCACATCGGGTGCGTTCAAGACTCTGTACACGTTCACCGACTCGCCTGATGGAGCCGAGCCGGCTGCGCCGTTGGTCAACGTGAAGGGAACGCTGTATGGCACGACGGCTTACGGCGGCTCGGGGTGCCGTTGCGGTACCTTCTACAGCATCGACCCGACGGGCAAGGAGAAGGTCCTATACAGTTTCCAAGGCGGTTCCGATGGTGCATTGCCCTTCTCGGGTTTGATCGACGTGAACGGGACGCTCTATGGTACAACGCTCGAAGGCGGTGGTAACCACGTCGGGTGCTCCCCATCATATGCCGGCTGCGGAACCGTTTACAGCATCAGCACGACCGGCCACGAGAAGGTGCTTTATTCATTCGGCGGCAGCGGCACATACGGCGGTGCCAATGGCACAAGCCCGTGGGCGGGCTTGGTCGAGATGAATGGCTCCCTGTACGGCACCGCGAGTGCGGGTGGTTCGGACGGCTTGGGAGTCGTCTTCAGCCTCAATCCGAGCGGGAGCGAACAGGTTTTGCATAACTTCGTCGGTGGATCCGATGGTGCAATGCCCTTCTCGGACTTGATCGACGTGAACGGAACGCTTTACGGGACGACCTCGGAGGGTGGTTCAACTTTGGGCTGCAAGCGTTTTGGCGGCAGTGGCTGCGGAACCATCTTCACTCTGACCCCATAGTCGAGCGCGCGCCGTAGCGCGCAGTTCACCGGCGCGAGCGATTGCGCGCAGACGTGGATCGCTCGGCTAGGGTGGCGCGGCGGCGTATCGAATCCAATTAGTCGCCGAACTCTCAAGGCCCTCGGGGAGCAAATCAAATGAGGATCGTTTCTTTCAACCGTTACGCGCTAAGTGTCAGCGTGGCGGCAGCATTGGTTACCGGGTGCGGCGGATTGCAGCCGATCGGCGCGCCAAGCGCGGTGCAGCAAAGCGGCATCAGGCCCGGATCGTCATCCTATAAAGTGCTCTACGGCTTCGATGAATATCCGAATGGAGAAGAGCCGTTAGGCGGCTTGCTTGACGAAGGCGGCACGCTATACGGCGCTGCCTCCAACGGTGGCCTTAAAAAGTGTTTCGAGCGGCGAAGCGGCGGCTGTGGAACTGTTTTCAGCATCACCCCGAAGGGTGCGGAAAAGCTGCTCTACACTTTCACGGTCGCAACCGGAGCGCTTCCGCAGTCCCGCTTGATCGACGTGCAGGGCACGTTGTATGGCACGACTAATCGGGGTGGTCCAACCCGCTTAGGAACCGTTTACAGCATCAGCGCGACCGGATCTGAGGCGGTGCTTTACAGTTTCAAGGGCACCACGGACGGCGCGTATCCTAGCGCAGGCGTGATCTCCGTAAACCATACCCTCTACGGGACAAACACGTATGGCGGCGGTGACGACCACGACGGAGGAACCGTTTATAGTCTCAGCCTCTCAGGCGTGCATACAGTCTTGCACAGCTTCAGAGCGACGTCTGACGGGCATGATCCCGTAGGCGGCTTGATCGACGTAAACGGCACGTTGTACGGCACAACGGTTTCCGACGGTCGCTCGGGAGCCTGCTGCGGGATCGCGTATAGCATCACCACGTCCGGCAAGGAGACGGTGCTATATCGTTTTGCGGGTGGCTCCGATGGAGCTCGCCCGCTGGGTACCTTGCTCAACGTCAACGGCACGCTGTACGGAACCACGATCTCGGGCGGCGGCACGGGATGCTCAGGCAACGGCTGTGGGACGGTCTACACCATAACGACGAGCGGAAAGGAGAAGGTGCTATACAGGTTTGGCGGCTCGGATGGTGCGAACCCAGCAGCCGGTTTAATCGATGTCAACGGCACGCTTTATGGCACGACCATTCACGGCGGTGCACCATCATGTTCCTGCGGCACCGTCTACAGCATCAGCACTAGCGGCGCAGAGACCGTGCTCCATAGTTTTGTCGGCGGCGCCGACGGCGAGTACCCGCAGGCACCGTTGGCCGGCGTCAAGGGTACGCTCTACGGCACCACTGCATCCGGCGGCGATCCTCAGAAGGGAGAGTGCTGCGGAACCGTCTTTGCATTGACGCCGTAGCAGCTTAAGCCTCGGCCGCGCAGCACCGCGCCGGGTGCGAAGCGCGATGCGGTCTGGCGAGCCAGGTGGGGGCGCGGCGAGTGATTTATCGTTGACTCAGGCGTGGCGGAGGCGTCGCGTAGGCATGGTTCGAGCCACGCAAATCTTTCCGTCCCTTCGAGCGTGTAGATTACGTCGCCGCCGTGGTAGTGCTCAACCGTCCGCACTGTAGTTGACATTCCAGCGTATCGTAGCTGTTCCGGGACGAGCGCATGATGGTACTTGTAGGTTCTCATGAACCCTTCGAGCTCTTCCAGTGGCGCGATTTTGACCGGCGATCCGACGCAAACTCGACGGTCGTTTCCAACGCGATCCGGGTCTCAGCGTCAATCCGAGTATCCAACGCGAACTCTTGCGCATGCCTTTTGACGAAAGCCACGGTATATTTTGCTTCGGTGCACATCCCCCCGGATTGAACTGCAGGGTAATCTTGATCTCCCCGCTTAGCCGCGACGCGAAGAACCGCAGGCCGGCGTCTCCGGCGTTTTCTGCGATGAATCGTAAACGAGCGACCGCTGGCGCTGTCCGCAGCACTGGGAAATCACTCGGCATGTCGAGATTCTAGCATAGAGCTCCCGACGAGTGGAGATGCCGAGAGTTTGGAGCCGGTCCATTTCCGTGTTTAAAGGCCTTTAAATTAAGAGGAGCCGTTCTGAGCGTCTGTGAACTGAACGAGTCCTCTACTACATCGATGGGAGCGATAGTACGCCTTCAAAAACAAGCATTAAACGCGATCGATTTCTTGTGACGAGCGCGGCAGCGATAGGTGCCGCCGCGGCGAGCTACTCCTTTGCATCGGCGCAAACGGAAGTGGCTGCGACGACGAGCGGCGCGGGTAAGCCGAGCATAGTTTTTTGCCATGGTCTTTGGGCCGACGGCTCGTGTTTTACCAAAGTGATGGGGCCGTTGCAAGCGCAAGGGTACGAGTGCATTGCTGCGCAGTACCCGCTCAACACACCCGAAAGCGACGTCACTTTTGCCAAGTGGGCGATGGACGTGGTGAAGGGCCCTATCGTGCTTGTTGGACATTCATATGGCGGCACGGTGATCACGGCTGCCGGAACCGACCCGCGCGTAAAAGCCCTCGTTTATATCAACGCCCTTGCTCCCGATACTGCTGCCGGCGAGACATCGCAGAGCATACAGCAGAAGTTCCCCGCGACCGACGTGCTCAAACACATCGAAGTCGTCGACGGGCGTATCTGGCTGACCAAAGAAGGCCTACAGTATTTTTGCGGCGACCTCTCGGCGACTGAGCAGCAGCTCGTGTGGGCGACACAGGGCGCGCCGGCTGCCAACATCTTCGCGCACGATGCGCCGGGCGTTGCGTGGAAGACCAAGCCGAGTTGGTACATCGTCGGAACGAAGGATCACACCGTCAACCCGGATCTCGAACGCTTTCTTGCGAAACGCATGAAAGCCAAGACGACCGAACTCGATTCGAGCCACGTGCCGATGCTCTCGCAACCAGACCGTGTGGTCAAAGTAATTCTAAGCGCTGCGCAGTCGGTGTAGAAGTCGGGGAGCACGAGCTCCACAGGTTGCTACATAAATCCTCGTGCAAAACAAGAACGCTGGTAACCAACAAGGCTACTAATAGGGAGACGATGCGATGGCTGCAACAAATATTCATGTAGAAACAGGAAGCGACGCTTTTATCCTTACAAGCGCGAACGATGAAAAGCTGGTCGATATCGACAACCCGAAAGGAAAAGAATTTAGACTAACGATTACCATCGCATGGGAGGAATACCGGCAGCCTGGCCAGCCGGCAGGGACCCTGTGGTTAGAGTACTTGCTAGGCAAAACCACGCCGTCGCTGCCGGGAATTGAAGCGGTCGTGCCAATAGAAAATCAAGCGCCAAGAAACAATTACTTCTTGATTGCAACTCCAGGCAATGTGCGTGTTCATTACACGGGGCAAGCCAATGCGCACGTTTGGATCAGCTACTATGTCGAATTGGTAAGCTAAGGCAGTGGCGCTGACGCACTTTCGCGGAGGTTTGTGATTGGACATCAGCCGGCAATGAGTTAGGCCGAGCAAAACGCCGCCCTCCGCCGGCTAAACTGCCTCGGTCGCGGCGCTAACGCTCGCTCGGTTGAAGTTGAGCCTTTTAGCGGCGAACATTTCTCGCTCTTCATTCGTTCGGTTCTCGGGGAGGCATCAAACATGAAGACCTTGGGTCGCTACGCGCTTATGATCGGTGCGGCTGCGTTGTTTGCCGGCTGCGGCGGATCGCAGTCGGCCATCGGCGCGCAGGGTACGATGCCGCAAAATCGCATCCGCCCTGCGGCGTTATCTTATTCGGTGTTATACCGTTTTGATCGTTACCCGAACGGGGAAGAGCCGATTGCGGGCCTAACGAATGTTGGCGGCGTTCTCTACGGCACGGACTCAAACGGCGGCGTTAGAAGATGCCATCAAGAGGGCGGTTGCGGAACGCTCTTCAGCATTACGCCGAAAGGCACTGAAAAGTTGCTCTACGCCTTCATGGCAAGGACCGGGGTAGCCCCTGAGGGTCGTCTGATCGACGTGCATGGCACGCTGTATGGCACGGCCCGTCAGGGCGGTGCAAGCGGAAAAGGCACCGTCTATAGTGTTACCACCACTGGATTGGCCGCGGTGCTTTACAATTTCCTAGGTTCGGGGGACGGGGCCTATCCCGACGCTGGCGTCGTCAACATGAACGGCACGTTCTACGGCACAACCACGTACGGTGGAAGTCGTGATAACGGAGGAACCGCTTATAGCGTCAGTTCGTCGGGCGTTCACACCGTGCTGCACAAGTTCAAAGGCGGGCCCGGTGGAAATGACCCTGAAGGCGGCCTGATCAACATCAAAGGCACACTGTACGGCACGACGAGCGCCGGTGGTGCGGGATGCAGCAATTCCGCCGGCTGCGGAACCTTTTATAGCATGACGACGTCCGGAAAAGTGACGGTGTTGTATCGTTTTGCCGGCGGCTCTGATGCCTGGGGCCCAGAAGGTAACCTACTCGACGTCAACGGCACGCTCTACGGTACGAGCGCATTCGGCGGAGGCACCGGATGCAGCGCCGGCCTCGGCTGTGGAACCGTTTACAGCGTAACGACCAGCGGCAAAGAGACGGTGCTCTATCGGTTTACGGGTGGTTCCGACGGCGCTCGCCCATTCGCTGGTTTGGTTGACGTAAACGGCACACTCTACGGAACCACCTCCCAAGGTGGCGACGACGGATGCGGGGACTACGGCTGCGGAACCGTCTATAGTCTTAGCACCGCCGGCGTGTTAAGCGTGCTCTATAGCTTCACCGGCGGCAACGACGGAAACGCGCCGTTGGCGCCTTTGACGCCGCTTAAAGGAACGCTCTATGGAACTACCCTCAGTGGCGGAGATCCTAAGGCAGGACAGAATTGCTGCGGAACGGTCTTTGCGTTGACGCCGTAACGCAGCAAATTCCGCACTCGGGCTATCTTCTCGCAAGCTATGCCCGCGAGGCCGCATCGCGTTAGAGGCTCAGGTTAGCCTCGCAGCTGCGCAGCCCGGCACCGATCGCGTGGCGCGTTGCAGCGTCGCGAGCGAGCGTCTCCAAAGAGGCAGGTCACGGTCCCCATGGGCGGAGCACTTATCTGTGGATGCTAAAGATCGTTGCGGCAGCGTTCCTAACGTTGGAAACGGTCGGGCCTTGGTTGGTCGGCGACAACACCGGCATCGTTACCTCGCCCACGCTTACCCGTCGCGAAGATCCGCTCGGTCCCCGGCGTGGTCGACGCTGCCGCGTCCTCTGCGAACGGTGGGACGAGTGTGCTCTATAACGTGGTCGCACAACGTACGGATCGCGGAGCGATACCGCAAATCGCAAGCATCATTGCGGGGCCATATGCGCCCGCTAAAGCTGAGGTGAGTTTTGGGCTCAATCCGTTCATTGGAGACTGTGCGCCCGCCGCGCGAGAACTGCTCCGGCTGACGCTGCAAGAAAGCTGGCACGCGGTGCAGGCCGCGACCTTAAAACAGCATGTTCGCTTGCGCAAGTTGTTGCTCGTTGCGGCATCTCCGGATGACGATGGTGCACTCTGCTATCCGCTCTCGAGGGATCCCGGCGGCCGCGAATACGAAAGCCTTGACGAAATGCCGCTTGTTCCGATGCCTCCCGTCATGGAATCGGGGGTTCGTCTCATCTTTCGAACGAGCCGCTGACTCCACTTACGGTCGTCTTTGCGTAAGGGGAGCGACAAGATGGTTCCCGCAGTTATCCGCGGCGAGCTACATTCGGATCCTTCAAAATGGGGGCCTTATCGCGGATCTGAAGCATAAGAAGAAGTAAGCGCCTGCGGCGCGCGGAGCTAATGACCATCGAACCAGAGGTATTGAAGGGCGGCGGCAACGGTGGAAAACTGCTGGCCGTAACGGCCGCTCAACCAGCGCGACCACGACACTTTCGCTGATAGGTTCGATCCCATCGGCTGGGAAAAGGTGAGTCCGTATCGCGAGTTGGCCAAGGTATTGATCGAGGTGGCGCCGTTGACGCTTGTCGCACCCCCCGAATAGTAGTTTGCATCAAGAGCCAACCACTGGTTCTGACGAAAAGTGTATCCGGTGTGAAACTGGAAAATATCGAGGGGTGCTTGCCGAAGCATCTGACCGCCGAGGTAGTCGGTGTTCTCGCCGAAGATCCATATGCCCGCAGACACATCGGCAAACCACTTCCCCATCGGCTGCTCCAAACCGATCTCGGGTTTGAACGTCCAGCGATTCGAACCCGTATTGATGAGTTGCGTTCTGTCATATGTGCCGGACGGCGCGATCGCGGTCAAACTGACCCCAAGTGTCGTGCTCGGCTTGCGACGCGCAAACTCTGTCGGCGTAAGCGCTCGTCCCAGGAGATTGACGCCGAAACGGGCTCGGAAATCCGCAAACCCGTAGCGGGAGAATGCTTGCGGTTGACCCGAGATGACTGCGCTGACGTGGCCGCCCAGATATGGAATGCTAACGGCCCAGTTCGCCGTGCGATTTCCGAGACGGAAGGTGTGCGTGAAGCTCAGGATGATGGTATTGATCGCCGGGCGCACATCGCTGAGCGGCAGCGACGGGTCGAGGGGTACCGTTCCTGTCGAATTCGACAAAGCTCCGACCGCGAAATTGGAATCGATTGGTGAAGCGGAATATGATCGAGGCTCGAGCTCTTGGCTCATCGCCGGCTCTGCGTTCCCAACTAACGCAATTGTCGCAAGCGCGCTAAGCCATAGCCCGACCAGCACGCGCTGGGCGTTGAGCGCCGCGACGGGAGGTCCCGAATTTAGCTTGGTCGCCGTTGCAGGCGCGAAAGAGAACTTCAGCGTGGCCGTTTCACGGCGATAACGAGAAGACGGCTCCTGCGTTATGCGCGCCGCCCGCAGTAGTCGTGCCATAGAGCGTATCGTTTACATCGATGAGGCCTCCATACGGATATTTTCCGTCCTTAGATGCGCCAAAGCTGTGGAGCACGGTTTCCGTACCGGAGGTTGTAGTCTTGAAAACCGTTCCGCATCCGTGAATGTCGCCGTATCGCACACCACATGAAACCGAACCACCATTGGAGGTCGTACCGTAGAGGGTGCCGTTGACATCTAGGAGGCCTCCATATGGAAACACGCCGTCGCCCGAGCCGCCGAAGCTGTGGACCACGGTTTCCTTGCCGGAGGTCGTGATCGAGAATACCGTTCCCCGGTTTTTCGTCCCGCCGTATTTACTCGTACCGTAAAGTATGCCGTTGACATCGAGGAGGGCCGCCTGCGTTGGGTATTTGCCGTCTCCCGGGCCACCTTTGAAGCTATAGAGCACCGTTTCCGTGCCGGACGTGGTGATCGTAAAGACCGTTCCGCAGCCGCCGCTTGAGCTACAGTTCGCGCCGCCACTAGTGGTCGTGCCGTAGAGCGTGCCGTTGACGTTGATAAGGGCCGCTTTTGGGTGTGCGCCGTCTGGTTCGCCTGCGAAGCTGTGGAGCACGGTTTCCGTGCCGGAAGTCGTGATCGCGAAGACCGTTCCGTCGCCGTTTGTGCCGCCGTTCGCCGTCGTACCGTAGAGCGTGCCGTTGACGCCGAGGAGGCCATATTCCGGGCCGAAGCCGTCTGGTTCACCTGCGAAGCTGTGCAGCACGGTTTCCGCGCCGGAGAGTGTGACCTTGAACACGGTTCCGCAATAGCAGGACGCAACTCCACCATTGAGGGTGGTGCCATAGAGCGTGCCCTTGACGTCGATGACGCCTGCTCGCGGGTTCTTACCGTCTCCCGAGCCGACTTCGAAACTATGGAGCACGGTTTCGCTGCCGGAAGTCGTGAACGCGAAGACCGTGCCGCCGAAGCAACGGTCACGACAGGGGCCGCCTCCGTATTCGGTGGTGCCGTAGAGCGTGCCCTTGACTTTAATGAGAGGACCCGCGTGCGGGTCTCTGCCGTCGCTCCCGCCTTTGAAACTGTAGAGCACGCTGTACGCGGGACGCACGTGCGTTCGCTCCGCCGCAACTCCGGCAGGCGATGGGTTCAGCGGAGTGCTTCCGCCTCCGCACCCCGCTACCATCACGGTTAAAATCCCTGCAACAAACGTCTTCACGCGTTCGCCCTCTTCTCAGTACTCGTCGATCGGTGCACTTGAAACGTTGTAGTGCCGCCAATACCATTCGCTGAAGTTTGTCGAAATCGGAACGAACGTGCGAGGCTTCTGACCGAAATCAAAGCAATCGGCAATGCTGTTTGCGCGCACGTCGGTGGTCCCGAGCGAACCGAGCTTCCAGTTCTGCTCGATGAACTTTAGCAGGCTGCCGTCTTCGTATTGCGTGTGGGAGATATAGCCGAGTTGACTCGCGGACGTTTCCTTGTCGTACGCTGAAACGATCAACATCGGCACGCGGATTCCAAGCCCTTGACCGTCGAGTTGCGGAGGCGGCACGTTGTCGTACTCGCCGCCCCAGTCGTCCCAGACCACGATGACGACGGTCGAGTCCCAATACTGACTCTCGCCAATCGAGTTGACCACGGACGCGACCCACGCGGGACCTTGATCGTGAATACGCGCGGGATGGTCGGAGGTGAGCGCATCGGGAATCACCCAACTGACCGCGGGCAACTCATTGTCGTCGACGTACTGGAAGATATTCGTCTCCGGAATGACGATATTCGTCTTCCATTGCGAACCGTGGTACACCGCGGAGATTGCGTCGAACGCATTCCATTCCGCGTTTGGGTTCTTGTTTGTAAAATAGAGCCAGGAAACGCCGGCGGCATCGAGCAAATCGCGCAGCGTCTTGTAATGGAAACACGGAAACGGCCCGGCTCCAAACTCTTCGTGTCGTTTCGGTGTGATCAAATCCGTCACCGTTCCGGGCGCTGCGTTACATCCCCACGAGGAAGGTTCCGGGAAATCGATCACGTTATCGCCCTGATCTCCTACCGGCGTGCCGCCCGCGATGAAGTCTTGATGCGCCGTGAAACTGGCGCTGCTTTGGGTTGTGAACATGTGATCCGCAAGCACGTACTCTTTTGCAATGTCCCAGTACGGAACAATGTCCTTCGGATCCACGTAGCGGTACGTGTACGTGCCGGCGGGAACTAACACACCGTGCCCGAGGTCGCGCTCGACTTTGGCGAAGCCGTCCATCTTTCCCCGATCGAACTCTTTATTGAACGAGAAGTGGGAGTGGCCCAAGCTATCCGAATTTAAGCCGGCTTTCTTGAGCGGAACGTACACGTCGCCGCTGGGTGTCTTCATCAGGCCTTGCGTCGCGCCGTCGGCTCCGGGGAACGTGGCGAAGAAATCATCGAAGCTGCGGTTTTCCTGGACCAGGATTACGACGTGTCGGATGCGCGAGCGATGGGCCGGTGAGATCGACGACGTGCCCGGTAGGCCGCCGCCGTTCGGGGTTGTGGATTGCAGCCCGCTACAGGCTGCGATTGCGAACGTCAGCGCTATTGCGAACCACTTGCTCGTTCCCGTCATATGCAGAAGAACCCCCGGCCATTGCGGTTAAAGCTGAAACGTCTTGGAGCCTGCTTGTCATCCGCCTGCTTCCTACGGGCATCTCCAGCGCTTTCTGCGATGAGTCGTAAACGTGCGACCGCATCGCCTAACTGGTCAGTTCCCACGAAGAACCGGGAACCCCGACGGAACGGCTCATGCGGGTCAGTGGCTCAATGTCCAACCGTTAAGCTTTTTGGCCGCCACGCCGTAATTCCCAAGCTGATAGACGGACGCAGCCGCCGGCGAGAACGTAAAATCATCAAATTGCTCGGCAAGCATGCCTTTGAGGTAATCCTCGGGCGCGAGACCGATCGTCACGTGTGGGCTGAAGTTCTTACCAGTCTGATTCGGTACGAAGCCGGCGACATACTCGATCAGCGGCTGTACGATCTCCGGATTTTCCGGCGTCGTAAAGTAGGCGGCTGCCGTTCCCGACGGCTCAGTGAATGGCGCGACAGCGTCAATCAATTTTTGTTGATACGCAAGTAAATCGTCGATCGGGTGGATCACGATCCCGGCTAGGCCCAAACCCTTCCATGGTATGTAATAGTACTTAAAGGCCGTTAACTTCCAAGTCGCGGGATGCTCATTCGCCAGCACGTCCCTCACAGCGGCGAAGACATCGTCGAGAGCATCGGTCTTTACGTACCGTTGCAAACACGAGATGTGAGGTTGATGAGCCGCATCCAGCGCATAACCCTTCGAGTACACCTTCCGAAGGCGCTCATTGGCGGCCTGCGCATGTTCCAGCATTGAAGCGTCAGGCTCAAGTAAAATATCGATTGCGGTGATGTCGCTCAATGTTTGTTTTCCTCCCACAGTGTCTATCCCGTCGGGCGCAGGATTTCCGTTCCTGCGTTAAAAACCGGAACTACTCCTTGTCGAAGGTTAAGAGGGACCCACGCGAATCCATATTGAGTCGAGAAAGGGCGGCTAATTAAGATGTCTGACGGAACGCCTGAAGGTAAAATCACACGCCGCCGGTTTACGGAAGGCGTCGGGATAGCGGCCGTCGGCGCCGTCCTGCCGCGCCTCGCGGGGGCGCAAGGTACGAAGCCGATCGGCGATCGCAAAAACGCGCTCGATCACATCGTCGTCATCATGTTCGAAAACCGCTCGTTCGACAACGTGCTCGGCCGGCTCTACGGCCCAGGAGAAGTCGCGTCATTCGAGGGCGTTGTCGGTAAGGATCTCAAGAATCCGATCCCGGAGTGGGCCGCAAATGGTGTCGATCGCAAGTTCGTGCCGTATGGCGTCGCCGCGAACATGAATACGCCCAAGCCGGACCCGGGCGAAGAGTATCCCCATATAAACACCGATCTCTTCGGCGTTGCGGATCCGAAGAACCGGTTCGTGCCGTTGTCGAAGATGGTTGCCCCGTTCAACGCCCCGAGTCCGGGACGGCAACCTACGATGGCCGGCTTTATCGCCGATTACATCAGCGCGTTCACCGCCGAGATGGGGCGCCAGCCAACCTACGAAGAGTACGCCCAAATCATGACGGGCTACACGCCTGAGCAGCTCCCCGTAACCTCCGCCCTTGCACGTGGATTCGCCACTTTCGACCATTGGTTTTGCGAAGTGCCCTCGCAGACGTTTACGAATCGTTCGTTCTTCCACGCGGCTACGGCCTCGGGTTACGTGATCAACTTTCCACCGGCCGACGCGTTTCCGGTTCACAATACCGCAGAAACGATCTTCGAGCGCCTTGAATCAAAGGGTCTCACTTGGGGCGTCTATTGCGATGCGCCCAGTCCCGCCTCGATGACCGGTATCATCCACGCGTCGCGGCTGCATAGCCGCTTTGCGAAGAACTTCTTCACGGTCGAAGATTTCTTGGAGCACGCGAAGAAGGGGCAGCTCCCCAATTACGCATTTATCGAGCCAAATCTGTGGCACGGCCATAACGACATGCATCCGCCGATCTCCGCATTACTCCACGGTTTGCCGTGGGATCCGCCCTCTTCGCTCCTGGGTGGCGAGGCGTTACTTGCAAAGATCTACGACGCCGTCAGAACGTCATCGTCGTCGAGCGGATCGAACTATCTCAACACCTTGCTGCTGGTCGCCTTCGACGAAGCGGGCGGTACGTACGATCACGTCGCACCGCCCGCCGCTCCGCCCCCCGATCCTTCGGCCCCGCTTGGGCAGATGGGATTTGCATTCGACCGCTCGGGCCAACGCGTGCCCGCGATCGCGATTTCCGCGTGGATCCCCGAACGCCGCGTGGTTAACGACGAGTACCGTCACACATCACTGATACGTACGTTGCGAGAGCGATGGTCACTTGGACCGCCGCTGACTGCCCGCGATGCCATGGCGCCCGACATCGCACCGATACTCTCACTCGATACGCCGAGGGCGCCCGAGCAATGGCCGGACGTTGCGCCACAGCCGGTGCCGCCGTTCAACACGGCACTGCTTCCGCCAAACCTGCCACTCTCCGTTCTCGGCAAGAGCATCTTCTTCGGAATTCTCGCCTTTGAGAAAAGCCTCGGCGCAAGGGTGCCCGAAATATCGCGAGATAGCGACATCACCGGAGCGCAAGCGGAGGATATTATGCGCGATATGTCCCTCGACATATTCCCCGGCTTGCGGAACGGCAGATGACGCCCGAAGCGGCGGCCGAGCGCCGCAACGACTCCCTGGATCCGCTTCCCTCATGGAACGACGGCGTCTCAAAGCGAGCGGTTGTCGATTTCGTAACCCGTACGACGACTGAAGGAAGCCCGGATTACGTGCGCGTGCCCGATCGCATCGCGCTGTTTGATAACGACGGAACGCTGTGGGTCGAACAGCCTATGTATACGCAGCTCGCATTCCTGCTCGACGACGTCAGGAAGCTGGCTCCCGAGCATCCCGAGTGGAAGACGACGGAGCCCTTCAAGTTCGTCTTGGAAAACGATCTTGCGGGGTTAGCGGCCGCTGGAGTGCCTGGCCTCATGCAGCTTCTCGCTGCGACCCAGTGCGGAATGTCAACCGAGGAGTTTGCAAAAACGGCCAAGGGCTGGATCGAAACGGCCCGCCACCCTCGCTTTAACCGCCTTTACACGGAATGTGTCTACCAGCCGATGTTGGAGCTAATCAAATACCTAAGCGCGAACGATTTTGAGGTCTATATCGTCACCGGTGGCGGCGTCGAGTTCGTACGTCCGTGGGCAGAACGCGTGTATGGCATTCCCTTGCGGCGCGTTGTCGGCAGTTCGCTGAAGACGAAGTTCGAAATGCGCGATGACCAGCCGGTTTTGATCCGCACCCCGGAGATCAACCTCGTCAACGACGGCAACGGTAAACCGGTTGGAATTCATGACTACATCGGACAGCAGCCGATCGCAGCCTTCGGGAACTCCGACGGTGACTTGGAGATGCTGCAATGGACCGCAGCCGGAAGCGGAGCACGGCTCGTCCTACTCGTGCACCACACCGATTCGGAGCGCGAATACGCATACGACGCTCACTCGCCCTTTGGTATGCTCAGCAAGGCGCTCGATGAGGCTAAGTCGAGGGGCTGGGTCGTGGTTGATATGCAACGCGACTGGAACACGATCTTCCCGTCAGTTTCGGCGTAGCTGACGCGCCTAGGCTATTTCTTCGCTGCCACCACGCCGAGCGGGACATCGAAGCTCCCCGTGAACGTCGCAGCCGGTGAACCGCCGGCCGGGTATTTGAAAACCTCGCCGCCGTCATTTCCCGCGTCGGCGCAATACAGCAGGCCCGTAACGATCCACGTCTGCGCGCAGTCGCTAGCGCCGGTGAACTGTATGGTGTGCTGCAATGTCGCCGTCGTTCCACTCAGCGTGTACTGATACGTCTCACTCGTGTCCTGATCGAACACGGTGAGGTAGGTGCCGTCCCACTGCACCGAGCCGGGAAACTCCGGAGAGTTGCTCGTTTTGATGGTAACGAATTTGCTGCTGCCCTTCGGAAGCTCGACGAGTGCGAAGTTGTAGCTCGGGCCGAAACCGTCGGCAAAGAGATTGCCGCTGGGATCGTAACCGTCGAAGTACTCTTTGCTCAACGGAGTATTGTAGACCGTACCCGAGCCGGTCGCGTTCTTGAAGATTGCGACCTGACCGCCTGGACCGTAGGAATTACCTAATAGGACTCCGACTGCAAGATCGCCGCTAGTATTCATGGCGCAACTGGATGTAAACGTGTAGTCAAGAAACAGCGTCCTGAGCAGCTTTTTGGGCACCCTGTATTCGAGTATGAGGTCGTTCGTACGCGCGGCGTTCCAGAAAATATGCTTCCCATAGCCGTATAAAACGTTGGTGCACCCTTGGCCGCCGAGGCCATTAATCTGACCAATCATCGCGGTGCCTTTCGAGTATTTGAAAATGCTGGCGTACGACCCGTAGATGTTGAAAATGTACTCGTGCTTCGTCGATCTCGCATCCGGTACAAGCTCTGCGTAACGCGGCAGTGGATTTAGCCTCGCCGCCGTGACCGGCCTCCCATTCATGAACAGCGTCCTACCTACGTAGGTCGTATTAAGCGTAGCGGCTGGCGGCGCGACCGCCATGTCACCCTGAGCCTGTCGAAGGCCGCTCCCGCACGCCGAAACAATTACGAGTGCAACGACAGCGCCGGCGCACTTAAGTAAACCACGGGTGTTCATTAAACCATGCTCCTTTGAAGTAGATGTCAGGCGCCGCGCTCGGCTTCTTGCAATGTCCTCTGGAGTTTTCGACCGGCATTGGGGGCGTGCCTCCGTGAGCGTATTCCTAGACCCACGTTACCTGATGTCGGTACGATCCGGTGTCAAACGCTGAGCAGATTATTTCTCAACTGCCACTGCACCGAGCGGTTCGTCGAAATTCCCCGTAAAGACCGCAATCGGCGAACCGCCGGCGGGGTAGTTGAAAACCTCGCCGTCATCGTTACCCGCGTCCCCACAATAGACAACACTTTTCGCGATCCAGGTTTGCGCGCAGTCACCGGAGCCCGAGAACGAAACGGTGCCCTTCAACATCGCCTTCGTTCCGCTGATCGTGTACCGATACAGCTTGTTCGCTAGCTGATCGACGACGGTCACGTACGTGCCGTCCCACTGAACGGATCCGGGGAACTGCACCGCGTTGCTCGTCTCGATTGTTTTGAATTTAGCGCTGCCCTTCGCGAGCTCGACGAGCGAGAAGCCCGTTCGGTCGCCGGTAAAGCCGTCGGCGAAGAGATTACCCTGGTTGTCGTAGCCGTCGAAGAACTCTTCGTCCAACGGCGTGGTGTAAGAGGTGCCCGAGCCGCTCGCATTCTTGAAGATGACGACGTCGCCGCCACCCGCTCCCGACGCGTACAAAATCCCGACTGCAAGGTCGCCGCTGGTATTCATCGCGCAGCTCGAAGGAAAAGAGTAGACGACAGAGAGCGTCTTGATCGGCGTCTGAGGGACCTGGTACTCCGTGATCTGGGTATTGCCCCCGATGTTCCAGAAGATCTTCTTCCCATAGCCGTAGAGGACGTTCGTGCACCCTTGACCTCCGTCGCCATAGATCGAACCAATCTGCGCAACGCTCTTTGGATAGTCGAAAATGCTGGCGTAGGTTTCGTACTGGTTGAAGATGTACTCAAATTTCTTATGCCGACGCCGGTCGGGAAGAATCGTCGCAAAACGGGGCAACGGGCCCAGATTCAGGCGCGCTGCCGTTACCGGCCTTCCGTTCACGAAGAGCGTCCTACCGATATACGTACCATCGAGCGCAGCGGTCGACGGCGCGACGGCCATGTCACCCTGAGCCTGTCGAAGGGCGCCCGCACATGCTGCTAGTATCGCGAGAGCAACCATAGCACCGGCGAATTTCACCAGACCAATCGTTTTCATTTGCGATTCTTCCTTGCGAGTGACACGAGTGCACCAGACCTTTCGCGGATGGATGGGTAGAAGCCCCGCCGACGAGGGCTTACGAATTTCAGGACTCAGCGAAGGTGGCTGCCAGGGTTCGTAGACAAGCTCAAAGCCACACCGATCGTCGTATAGCCTTTGATGAGTTTCGTGTCCTGGCGTCCCTTCGGATATTTCCAATAGCCAATGAAGCTACCGGACGTGCCGGACGGACCGATCAGTCGCTTTCCTTGCAGCGCGAAATAGACAACGCGCACGGGATTCTTTCCGGCTTGCAGCAAGACCGCTCCGTGACCCGTTACCTTGCTGCCCGAGACGCTCTCGCGAAAAATTTCTCCGACGCTCGAATAGTAGTACGACGCGATGGCGAGATACTTGCCGTCCCACTGCATGCCGGCGAGGCCGCCGAACGGCACGGAGAGGTTAATGAAAGAGCCGCGGCCCTTCGGAAGCTCCGCGAGGCTTACCGTGCCGTCGTAGCCGTCCACGAACAAGTTGCCGCTGCCGTCGTAGGCGCACGCCGTATAGTCAGCCATTTGCGGATCCGAATACATGATCGGATCATCTTTTTCGTCTGGATAGATAATGACATCGCCGTGGCCGTTGCGGCCGGTAAAGTTTACGACGGCCAGATCGTTAGTCTCGGGATCGACCGCACAGTCCTCGGCATAGGTGCCGGGATCCTCCAGCGTTGCAATCGGACTCGTGCCGCCGTGCGCGTATTCGACCACCGCTCCGTACTCTGCAACAAAGACGTTCCCGTTCCGGTCGGAGCAGAGTCCGGTCGGCGCGCTGAGACCGCTCAGCGTTCCGACGAGCTTTCCTTGCGGATAGCTTAAGACGTAGATCTCTCCAGCGGTATCGTCCGAGAGATAAAGCAGATTCGTCCCGCTCGCTTCCGGCAGCATCCACGACTTGCCACGACTGGTGTGCGCAGCGATTGATCGGCTTTGCGCCATCGCACCGGGTGCTCCAATCGGCGGCTGCGATCCGCCGCACCCTGTGAGCAATGCAGCGCCGATGCTGATGCTCAGTGCGGAGCGGCCAACGTCCGAGTTCTTCATTTTAGCGAGTCCTCAATACACAGATTTTTTTATATGGTGCGACGCGGCCAATCCCAAAAACCTGCGGTTGGGCGTGGACATCGCATTTTAGCCTGTCGACGGTCGGCGGCCGGCGAGGACGACCACGCGCGGGCGACCCCGTTGCGCGGCCTCCCAAGCTTCGCTCACCATAGACAATGGAAACGTTCGAATCGGTACGTCAACTGCGCCGTCCGAGATGAACTGAATGTAGCGCGGAATCTCCGCTATAATATCGGCGATCGACGCAGAGCCCGCGCCGCTTCCAGTTATACGCAGCTTGCGACTACGCAAGAGTGCAGCGGGAACTGATGCCTGCGAGCCTGCGGCAGCGCCGATTTGAACGTACGAGATGTCCGAGCGATCAGCCTCGAGCCCGCGTCTACCGAGCGCTGCAAACGTGCTTTCCGCCGGTTCACCCCAGAGAAAATCGAGCACGATATCGGGAGAGGACCCTTCGAGAGCCTGAACGATTCCTGCCCCGTCGCTCTCACGATCGCCGCTTAATGCCACGGCGAATGCGCCGACCTTGACCGCGTCGGACAGGCCCTCTGGATCACGACCTGCGCCGGCAACGCGCTTGGCACCCAGAATGCGCGCATTCTGTACTGCGAGAAGTCCTGCCATCCCGGTGGCGCCAAGAATCAGAACGTTGTCGAGCCTACCAACCTCCGTGCGGCGTGCCTGGAGGGGCAACCAGGATGCAAGACCCGGGTTCACACCGCCGGCAACTCGCGCAGGGTCGGCGCCTTCCGGGAGCGGTATCCATAGGAATGAAGGCACGGAGATTCGTTCAGCGAGTGTGCCGTAAGGCGGCTGAGGGAAACCGGAGTATGCAAGCACGCCTTCTGCTGAGCGAACAACGGCGTCGATCCCGGGAATGAGCGGCCAGTGGCCGCTGCTTCCATAGTGCTGGCCGCTTGCAAGGCCACGCACGATCGGATGAATGCCCGCCGCGACAAGCTCGACGACTTGCCGCCCCTCATGATCGCCCGGCTCTGCAAAGTCGCCGTAGTGCGCACTCTCGCCGGGCGCTGCGATCAACGCTGCTTTCATTTCTGCTAGCTTCGCGATACTTGAATTGCGCCGCGGTCCACGGTGCCGGCTGTCCGTGGGTTGTTGAAGTAATCCACCGCCGGCGCCCGGTTATTCGTTCCGTTCCGCAGCGCGGGCGAGCTCGCCTTCGGCGCGAAATCCGTGGGCGACGGGTTTGAGAGAGACCCACGAGCTATCGGGTTTGCCAGTAGAGGGTCGCCGACGATATCATGGGGCCCGACGTACGGTATCGTTGAACCACTTAAGATGTCGTAGTCGTACGTCCCACCGGTAGCGTTGTCTAGTTTCTTACCGTTGAGGTTCACGGCAATGTTGTTGTAGAAATGAACGTCGAGCGACGAACTATTTGCCGCGATCTCACCAATATTGACGTAGCGAGAGTTGCTTCTCTCATCATCATAGACCGTGTTATTCGCGACGTCGATGTGCGAGGATACGTTTGCGGTAATTCCCTTTCCGCCGTTGGCAAACACGATGTTGTTGGCGATATAGGTCCGACCCTGATATGCCGGGTACGACGGCATGTTCGGCATCCTGGTTAGGTGCGAATTCGTATCAATGATAATCCCGTTTCCATCGGTGATAGCGGGAACGGGCCGAAAATAGCGGAACGGCAAATTGCAGTAGTTGTTGTAGACGAAGTTCCCCACGATGTAGTTTTTGTACGGACCGTTACTTGGCACGACGTCGGTTAGCATCCAGATCGAGATTCCGCTGCCGTCGTTGACACCCCACCAGGAATTATTGTAGACGATATTGTGGACGACCGTAACGGCGTCGGCGAATGCGGTGGTAATGCCGCTCGCGCTGCAGTCGTGAACGATATTGTTCCGGATGACGACATCGTGCGCGAGAGTCTGCGAACTGCTTGCCGACGGAATACGGCCGACAAGGATGCAGTTTTCGTTTAACGCAGGTTGCGACCCGTTATTCATTTGGCCTTGAGCGGGCGTGATGGTTTGGTTTTGCCCGATTACTTCGAAGCCGTCGATCAAGATATACGCGCCCGTACCGGTAGCGATGCCGACCCTCGAATCGTCCAACCGAATGACCGGATGAGCTCCGGGAGCTGCGACGAACTTGACCCACGCGTCCGGAGTTCCCGACATTGCAATGCGTAGCGGTGCGTACACCCCACTTGCGGCCAAAACCGTGGAGCCTGGACCGACCGTCTGAGCCGCTTTTCGCAAGGTTCGCCATGCAGTCGCCGGAGTACGTCCGTCCGCACCGTCGGAGCCGTTGGACGCGTTGACGTAGTAACATGTGTGATCGCAAGTCGCACTGGGCCTCGAGTTCGGCCCGGGGACGGCGATGAGCCCCGTTTGCGCGGCGCGTGCGGGGTTTGCGAACGGGATCGTTCCCGCGATCGCAGCCAGTATGAGCGGCAACCAGTTCCATTGACGAAAGGGTACTCGGTGCAATGCGCTAGCCGCGTTTCCGAGCAAAGCTAATAACCGCCGCATCGATATGACCGATTTTCGAAATGACTCTCGTTGGATGGCCACCGCCTGGATAGTTCCAAAAAGTCAGCGAGGAGCCGTGGGGACCACCCTCGGGGCCGCGGAAGCGGTCGGGCCCGATAATCGTACTGCCGGCAATAAAGAACTGCGCGACCAGTGAGGCTTGCCGGTTTTTCCGGTCATCGAGGATCGTCTCTCCGACGATGCGCCCGATGGAGTTCGATACCTGGAGCCGCGCGATCTTTGTGGGTCCGCCAAGACCACCTCTGGGCACGACGTGCACGGCCAAGTACGTTCCATCCCATTGTATGCTACCCGAAAAGACGTGCTGTTTAAGGCGGACTCTGGTCAAGGTGTACGAACCGCGCGGCAACTCGGCGATTGCTTGCGCCGTCGCCCAATCATTAGCGAAAAGATTTCCGTTTGCGTCGTACGTGCAGGCGGACCAGTACTTGAACCCATCGAGCTGGTACATCGTCGGGCTTCCCATCGCGTTGTGGAAGACCGCGACGGTGGTCGGGTAACGGTTGGTTACTGCAAGATTTCCGGTAGTGGGATCGACCGAACAGTTGAGCGGCTCGGCATTCGCCCCCTCTTGAAGCGTTCCGATCGGGTTCGTGCCACCGTGAGCATATTCGATCAGACTGTTGCTAGATTGACCGGTGATCCAAACGTTACCCGAAGCGTCCACGCACTCACCTATCGGTGAGTAGAGACCGGTGATGGTGCCGACCAGTTTTCCCTCGGGATAAGAGACAACGTAGACATTACCGCCTTTGGTGTCGGCCGCATAGATCAAATCCTCACCCTTCGCTTCGGGCAGCATCCACGACCGGCCGTACTCGGCGTGCGCAGCGGGGGCGCGGTTCTGCGGCATCGCGCCCGGCGGCGGCATGGCTTGTCGAAGGGGGCCGCATCCGGCAAGCACCGCGGCAGCCGCGCAAACCCCGGTAGCATAGCGGCCAAGATCCAGGATCCTTATCGTCTTGCTCCTTGCTCCACGAACGAATGGCGGCTCCAGAACGTTCGCCGCTTCGCGCAAAGCCTCCGTGTTCGCAGCTCGCTGACGCGCTACGGCCTTCCCGGTAGGACGGACGCCCCACGTGACGGCATTAAATAGGGTGATGAGAAGCGGAACCCGCGTGTTCGCCCTGGCATCGATCGCGGCCGGCGCGATCAATCTGGTGTGGGGCGATTTCGCGACCGACTGGCAGCCGATCCAAGCCTTCGGCGACCACGTTGTGGGGCGAGCCTTCCTCGCGTACCTCACCGCGTTGTGGCTCGTCGTCGCCGGCGCAGCCCTCTTGGGGCCGCGAACGCAACGCGCCGGTGCGGCCGGTCTGGCGGCCGTGTACGGCATCTTCGCGATATTTTGGCTGCCGCGGCTCTACTTCGTGCCGCATTTGCTCGGGTTCAACCTCCCGCGAATCATTGGAGTTCTCGACGGTCTCGGCCAACAACTGATCCTCGTCGCCGCTGCGGTCCTAACGTACGCATCCTTGACCACCGCGGCAGGAGCCCGTGAGCCGGCATCTGCCGCGCTTGCGCGCGTCACGTTCGGTCTCTGCGCGGTGATTTTCGGGGTCGCGCATTTTACGGGCACGTCGGACGTGGTTCCGCTCGTTCCGCACTGGATGCCGTTCGGGGGAACTTTTTGGGCGATCGTCACCGGCACCGGCTTCATCCTTTCCGGAGTTGCGATCGTTACCCGGTGGTTCGGTGCGCCGGCAGCGCGATTGCTGGCACTGATGCTGGCAATCTTCAGCGCCGTCGTGTGGGTGCCGCAGCTCTTTAGGTTCACGCACGAGCAGGCGGCCTGGGGCGGCAACGCCTATAATCTAGCGGCGGTCGCCGCGGCTTGGATCGTCGCCGACTGGCTCACCAGGCTAGCTAAATCTACCGCTTCCAGTCGCGATAGGCGATGAACGCAGGAACCACGGGTCTTTGCACTTCGCGTTTCTGACACTGCTCAAATAGCCACCGAAACCATTCATAATAGTGCTGCGGTTACTCGAGTCCTGCATCTCTGCCAGATATCGTTTGAATTTTCTTCCGGCAAGAATGATGACGCCGCCACAAAAATCTTCTACGAGCTTGATATCAATCTCACGCCTAAAAATTAGGATCCCCAAGCCCTTAAAGGTTCCAAACATCACCAGAATACTTGTTATTTTACTTCCCAAGCAACCCTCAAGATCGCTCTTCGATGGTCCTTCTGGAAGATCGAAGACGATATCAACTGCGTTAACGAACTCGGGCGTTTGAAACGAGTGCATTAGCTGCAAGGCTGAATCTCGCGCTGTCGGTTCAATTGGCGAACTTGTATGCCGGCGAATACGCCGGCGGCCACGATCGCCAGCGTGGAGACGAGGCTTAAGAGATTTGCAAGCGTCATATGTGAGGAGCTATCCCGGCGGGTCTAGGACTAGGTTCCGATGCTGACCGCTAGGACGGTTACCTCGTCCACCGTCTTGTAGATCTTGAACGGATTGCCGCCCTTGGGATAGTGCCAGAACTCGATGCCGCCGCTGTCCGACTCGAAACAGTACAAGTTACTTCCGACGACGACGTTGCCTTGCTGCGTATTAACCGGTGTGTTCTTCTTGCCGACAACAAACGGATCGAGCACATCAGTGTAACCCCGGTAGCATGTGTCGGTGAGAACCGCTTCGCCGGCGGACGTGAGCGTATTACCGGAGATAGTCGCCTCATACATGCCGGTGTCATTCTTACCGCTGGTGGCTTCTTGGTCGCCAACCACGATGTATTTTCCGTCCCACATGGTGCCGTTAGGGAAATTGATCGTGATGCCGCTGGTCGAGAGCGTCGTCTCTTGCTTCGTTCCTGCCAATAGAGCACAGACGCTAACCTGATCGTACTCGCCCGCGCCGATGACGTTGCCCTTGTTGTCGTAGCCCATGGGTGCGATGGATTCGCAGTCCGTGTCGCTATAGCTCGCGCCCTTCTTGGAGTCGCGCTTCGAATAGATGATGACTCTTCCGGGCGAGCTGCCGGTGATTGCGACGTCTCCCTTGGAGTCGATCGAACATCCCACGAGGGTGCCGCCCGGACGGTAGGTACGCAGTGGCGTCGTCCCGCCGTGCGCATACTTCACGAGTGTTCCGGCACCGGAATCTACGAAGTAAACGTCGCCCTTGGCGTCGACGCATCCGCCGTTGGCCACAAAGCCGCCGATTGTTCCGACCTGCGCGCCGCTCGAATAATCGTAAACGTTAACGTTGCCAGTCTGCTCGTCCTCGGCGTAGATGAGGATCGAACTGCCGCCCTTGCCCTGAGGGAGCATCCACGACTTGCCGCGGTTTGCCGCGGCGCCCGACGTCTGCGCGGCGCCCACGGCGGGAAGCGTCGCTGGTTGGCTCTGCAATCCACCGCTGGCACATCCGGCGATGAGGGCAACCGCACCAGCGCTAAGGATAGACGAATATTTCATGGCCGCGCGTTTCCAGCTGAAGCCTGAAAAACCCCGGAACGGGTAGCGCGAAGCGCGTCAGTTTGCTGACCAAAATTAGCGGCGCGGAGAGACGCCGATCTCGCGGAGCAATTTCCGCGCAAGGCCCGCGTAGTGCGATCGGCCGGTGATTCGCGCCATCACGTGATAGGCGCTTGCGAGCGGACGCGGGTGGCTCGTATCTTTGAGCACATCGACGGCCTGCGCAATGGTCCGCTGCGCGGCCTCGGGCTCTTCCATCCCGCAGAGTGCCTCGGCTTGGATCCGCAGCGAAAGCCCGACATATCGACCCAGCCCGATGCTCGCGTACACTGCCTCGCCCGCTCTGGCGCCCTCGAGCGCCGGTTTGAACTCTTGGCGCGCGAGGTGCAATCGCGCGCGGGACATTTCCTGCGAGGCCTGCGTTAGCGGATTTCCGGTCGAATACTTGGAGAGCTCGGCGGTGTAATCAGCGGCCGCAGGGAGCGCCCCAGCCTCGAAGTTTGCGTTCACGAGCTGGTGGAGGACGCCGGCGTGCACCCATCCGGTCCCGGCTATGCGAGCGGTATCGACGAGCGGTGCCAGCAGTCGCGCGGCGTCTGCCGGGCGACCGGCCAGGCGATAGTGCATGGATAGATGCGTGGCGATGATCAGCGACCCGCGGATTAAACCGGCCGCGAGCGCGGCACGATAGCACTCCTGCAGCAATTCTTCAGACCGGTGAGGCTCTCTCGCGAGAAGCGAACTCATCACCGCAAGCATGGCGTGCGAGCTGATCTCAGTCGCTGGGTCAGTAGCGTTCCGATCGACGACGCGGCACGCTTCCGACGCAAGCTGGAGAGCCTGATCGACGCCCCCATTGTCGGCGAGTAGCTCCGCCTTGAGAAGCAGCGCCTGCGCCAGTGCGCTCGGAACGCGCGCATCGAAGCTTCGGTCATTCCACGGACGTAGCCGGTCGATACTTTGCGCAACGAGCGCGTCGGAGAGTCTCCAATCCCCGTCGGCCATAGCGACTCCAGCTAAGGCAATGTGAGCTTCAACGCGAGCGAGACCTCCATCAGGCGTCAATTGCGTGGCTAGCGCGTTCGCAAGGTTGGCATGGTGATAGGCCTGCGTGAATTGATCGGCGTCCCGATAGAGCCGCGCAAGGCGGACCTCGACCGCCCCGCGTTGCTCCGCCGTGAGGCCGCCGCTGAGCCGTTCGAGAGTCTCCGCGGCGGCCTGCCAGTTTCCGGCGTTCTCAAGAGCTTCGCTGAACGCCACGTGAGCTTCGAGCGCGTCGGGCACGATCGTGACGGCCGACTCGGTGTTGGCGGGTTCCGCGGTGAGAAGCCGATGCGCGATGCGACTGAGCGCAGCTCGTCGCTCGCGATAGAGGTGTCGCTCGGAGAGGTGCATTGACTTTGCGACCGCGGCATATGGCTCGCCCCTGATTTCGCAGCGCATGACGATCTCACTCTGTCTCGGCGAGAGTTCGCCGAACGCTAACCGAACGATTCTTGCAACGTCGTGGCGATCGACCGACGGCGGTATCAGCGCAGTAAGAGCGTTAGCGGGAAGCGGGCGGGGCTCGATTGCGAACCTAAGCAGTTCACCGCAAGCGCGGATCGTTTCGGCATCGAACCGCGGCTGAGGGCGTCGCTTTCTAGGCACGTAGTGCGCAACGATTGATTGTGAAGGTTTTCATCGGCTAGGTCTCCCTGAAGCCTAAGCGGTTGGCTTCGCGAACCTGTACGCGGACACGGGCGGCGTGGCTACTGCTTGAAGCGGTTCCAGTAGAAAGGAGATGGGCTTTCCGGCTTCGTTATACGTTCCATCGACCGTGAACCCGTGCCTCGTGATGAGCTGCGTTGCGGGAACGTGAGATTCGACTGGATAAGCATTTACCCACATCACCGACATCGCGTTTCCCCCACTCGTGCCTCTATCGATGCCGTACGTGCCATCAGCGATGAAGGTAACGGTCACCCACTGATGTCGTTCGCGATCGTATCTGAGAACAGATTCGTAAGCGCTGGCCTGCATTGACTTCTCGGCTGGGTCCACTCCTGTAAACTTGAGCCAGTCCTCTCCGAAGGCGGTCGCGGTCTCGGTCCATTGCACCGTTTTGGTGCCGGTTATTGACTTCGTGCACGACCACGTACCGATCCAGGATTGCATCATCATGGTGAATGTGGACCGGGGGGCGATCGTGGCGTCGGCGATCGTGAACGCGCGCTGGCCGCTCACCGCAGCAACGAACGCGATAACTCCCACGATCCAACGCGGCATTTTACCGATACGAGTCTCCTTCGCGAACATCACCGCAAAGACAACTTCCAGGAATCGATAACCCTGCCGTGGTGGCGGCTCCGCAGGTACTACACATCGCGGGTACTAGTCTCGGGCCCGTGCCAATGCGGGGCCGATCACCGCGTGGTCTGCTTGCGTCAACTGCTCCGGGCCAAGCTGGTAGGTCACCTTGTTAATCGTGCCGGTGAACGGGAACGGTGCCTGGTAGTCAGCGTCGCAAACCGATGTTCGTGTATCGCTTCCGATATCGAATGTCTCGTCCAACGTCATGAGAAACGGGATGGTGTGCGGCACGGCTTGGTTGACGACTTCCGTCCCGTCGACCCCCAGTACGCCCGTTCCGCCTTTACCGGGGCCCGGTCCCTCATACGTGAATTCGAAGACGATCGTGTGCTTACCACGCGTCAGCGCTTGCTGATCCTCCCAACGAAAGCGTTCCAAATTTAGCAAATTGTAGAGAAATACAGGCTTGCCTTTGAGCAAATACAAACCATAGCCGCCGAAGCGTCCCCCGAGCGTTGCGATCATTCCCTCGGCTCCGCCTTGCGGGACCTCGATTTCTGCGGTGATTGTATAGGACTTATTAAGAAGGTTCGGCGCGAATGCCGGATCGATCCCCGTGAGCGCACGGCTATAAGTAAACACGTTCTTGTCGGCAGTCCCGCTCGGCCGCGGTGCGATGATCCGCTGGGCAACCGAGTTGTCCAGTGGTAGTACGTTATACTTAGCGGCTTCCACGAGGAAGAGCTGCTGCAGCTCTCGCAGTTTGTCCGGGCTCTTTGCCGCGAGGTCGTTGGCCTCGGAGTAATCCTGCGCGATGTTGTATAGCTCCCAGGTATAGCCGTTGACGACGTCGGGCATTTGCGTCAGTCCGAGCAACCACGGCGGAGCCGGCGGAGTCGTAGCAGCGATCCAACCGTCGTGGTAGATCGCGCGGTTGCCGAACATCTCGAAATACTGCGTGGTGCGCGTCGATGGAAGGTCGGCGCCGGCCTTCTCCCACGTGTACGCCATACTGACGCCTTCGATCGGCTTTTGCGCGACGCCGTTAACCATAACCGGGGCTTCGATGCCTGTGGCCTCTAGAAGCGTTGGGACGATGTCGATCATGTGATGGAACTGAGTGCGAATGCCGCCCGCGTCCTTGATGCGATCGGGCCACGCCATTGCCATCCCCTGACGCGTGCCTCCGAAGTGCGAGGCCACCTGTTTCGTCCATTTGAACGGCGTGTCAAAGGCCCACGACCATGCGACGGACATGTGCGGATAGGTTTGGTCGGATCCCCAGACATCGTAGTACTTTAGCTGAACTTCGACGGGAACGTCGATACCTTGATAACCCGTCATGACGTTGGGCGTGCCGATCGTCGAGCCCTCGGCGCTGCAGCCGTTGTCGCCGCTGATATAGATGATGAGCGTGCTATCGAGCTTGCCCAGATCTTCGACCGCTTGAATGACGCGGCCAATTTCGTAGTCGGTATAGGCCGCATACGCTGCAAAGACCTCAGCCTGGCGCGCAAAGAGTTTTTTCTCATCTGCCGAGAGCGAATCCCAAGTTGGCAGCTCTTTTTCGGGCCAGGGCGTCAACTCCGTCTCCGGCGGGATCACGCCGAGGCGCTTCTGATTGGCGAAGATCTGCTCGCGGAGCGCATTCCACCCCATGTCGAACTTGCCCTTAAACTTTTCGATCCACTCCTGCTTCGGCTGATGCGGTGCGTGCGTACCGCCCGGCACGTAGTAGAGGAAGAAGGGTTTGTCGGGCGCGGACGCGGCCAGTTTTTGCAGATAGTCGATGGCTTCATCGGCAAGATCGGTCGTAAGGTTATAGTCCGTTCGGCCGATCCAGGGAAAAATCTGTGTTTGGTTTTGGAATAGGTAGGGTTGCCATTGATCGGTCTCGCCACCCATGAAACCGTAAAAATATTCGAACCCCATTCCAACGGGCCACTGCTCGAATGGACCGGCCACGCTGTATTGAAAGCTCGGCGTATTGTGTTCCTTGCCGAACCACGAAGTCGCGAAGCCATTGTGCTTGAGGATTGCACCAATCGTCGCGTTTTCCGGGCCGATGATCGAATCATAGCCAGGATATCCCGTCGACTGCTCGGTGATGACGCCAAAGCCGACTGAGTGATGGTTGCGCCCGGTTATCAGCGCAGCGCGCGTCGGCGAGCAGAGCGCGGTGGAATGAAACTGAGTGTAGCGCAACCCCGCCTTGGCAACTCGGTCTAACGCCGGCGTAGGAATGACGCCGCCAAAAGTGCCCGATACGCCGTACCCCGCGTCGTCCGTCATGATCAAGAGTACGTTTGGAGCACCCTGGGGCGGAACGACCTTGGGCGGCCAAAAAGGCTTGGACTCTTCGGCGGTAAGATTGATCTCGCCGCCAAAGCGCCCGGGCGCGGGCGGCAGATACTTTCCGTCAATCGTTTCAGTGGCGCTCGGCGACCCTGGCGCGGCCGTCGGTTTGTCGTTGTGACCGGTGTTGCTCAACGGTGGGTTCCTCAATGGGCGACGTGCGTGAACCCAAAGATTAGACCCGTCTTCTTGAGGAACCCTTCAGGCATTAAGGATGTTAAGTTCGACTTACACGAAGTCGCGGAGCGTTACGGCAACCGTCCGCTGTGTGCCGTCTTTGGACGAGAGGCCGAGGCGAACGACGGTTCCGGCGGGCTGGTAGAACGTCGCGCGGACGTCCTCGAGCGACATCGTACCCGTCGACGCTCCGTCGATCGTCACGATCACGTCGCCGGCAACGATTCCTGCATCCGCAGCGGGAGTACCCGGGCGAGCGTCGGCAACGGTGATCTTACCGCCCTTGTCGATCAGGAAGAGCCCAATCCGTTCGTACTGCTCGGGATCGTTGAAGGCGGCGTTCGGAACGAGCGCCATGGTTTGCTTATCGTAGTCGAACGTGATGTCGAAACGGCGCAGCAGGTTACCGCCGACGTTGGCGGCAATGAACGGCGCCGCAAGCGCGCCCTGCGTCTGCGAGGTATAGTCCGCGATGACGTCGTTTAGCTGAAAGCCGCCGATCTGGATCGCGCGTAGCCGGCCGAGCCTTCCTAACGCCGGACCTCCAAAACCAAACCCGTTGACGCCGACCGCCGAGAGCTTCGCCGGCCGAACCTCGGGGTGCGCTGCAAGGTACGGACCGAAGATCGTGAGCGAATCGCGCGCGCCCGTATCGATGGTACATTCCGAAGGAATTCCGTCGATCGCGCAATCGATTTGCGGCTGCGTTCCGTAGAAGACGAAGGGAATCACGTGCGCGTTCGCCGGCGGAGCAGCGCGATCGGGTAGCGTCAGGACGACTTCGTTTGCGGTGTAGTTGAAGGTCGTCACGAAACGCGCCAGCACTTCCCAGCCGATCACCCCGTCGACGTTCTTTCCCTCCGCAACGCCAAAGCCAATGCGCACCGGAGCCACCGCGAACAACTGATCTCTGAGGACGGCATCGCCGACCTTCAATGTGTCGAGATCGGCTAAGCTCGCCGTCTCCGTTCCCGAACCAGCTCCCCCGCCTTGAGCCGAGCCCTTTCCGGTCGCACCGATCGCTTCGGCGACCTGCGCGTCGATGACGTTTCCCCCGCCGGTGTCGAGGATGCAGAGATACGGACCCTTTCCGTTGAGCATCACGTTGACGTACACATGATTCTCGTGCAACGCAAAGGGGATAGTCGTCGAGCTCGCGCCGTTGGCGATGGAAAAATCATGCACGCTTGACGCAGGGCGGCGCATTTGCGCGTTCGCACCGGCGGGGTCAAGCACGACGCGTGTTACTTTATCGATCGAAATGTTGCCGTCGGAACCCGCGGCCTGCACCGAAAACGGAAAGAGCCCCCCTCCAACGCGTCGATAGCCGGCGAACGTCGTCGTCGTAACGAGCGGCCCGTTGGCCAAAACTTCGCGGCTCAATACGTGCGCGAGCCGATCGAACCAGAGATCCATCGGCAGTTTTGATTCCCGTGGTAGAATGGTTAGCAGGTCGTAGGTGCGGCCTGCGTCGGTTTTGGTTCCGGCGAACTTCACGGCTGCGCCGTCGGCGTCGGGTCGCCACAAACCCATGCGCGCGACGTACGCGTTGTCGATCTCCACCGAGCGGCCCGCGTCACTTCCGTCGTTCCAAACCAAACCGGAGCGATCGCGGTTCCAGGCGACGCTTCCATCGAAGCCGTCGTCCTGTACCAGCGGCGGCACCGCCACGTACTCGGCAAACCGAGGTCCGGCGAGGTCGATCCACTGATTCCCCGTCCCGGAGAGGCCGACGTAAGTAACGGCCGCTTCGACCCGGATCGCACGGATACCGTGGAGTGCCGGGATGCCCATTGCCTGCGCGGACTCGCGAATGACGACGCTCGCGCGCGCGTCGGGCTGCGCCGGCACGCCGGCGGTTGCTACGAAAACCAGGCCCGGGAACAAAAGCGCCCCGGCAGCGTCGAAGATGCTCACTCCGCCGTTACGGCAACTGCTCAAAAATGTTTCGCGGGGCGGCATCTACTGATTCTCTTTGATCAGCTCCTGGATGTCGATTCCGCGCTTGATCGGATACAGCAGGCTCCACGTGACTTTGAGATTGGTCTGGGGACTGGTGACGGGCCGCGCGACGTACGTGTAGTATTGAATGCTGAGCGACATGAGTTGAGCGTTGAGCTTAAACGTCCTGGCTACGCCGCCGCCTAGCGGAACCGCCCACTTATTCTGCGTTGCGGTCCAGTTTGCCGTAAGGATCGGCGAAGTCGAAATGGCCCAACCGTCCTTCAAGTTATAGTTGAAGAATGGTTGAAAGAGCGCCGCGCTAATGTTCGGGCGATTGACTTGACCCGCCACCGACCAGAGTTGCGATAGGAGTATTCCAGCCACGATATGCCCAGGCATGATTAGACCAACGAGGTTTGGCCCGGCGGCCCACTTGCCGGCTCCGAGCGTGCCGGGCGAGGCACTCGGAAACTGAAGAATCGGCCCCACGCCCCAAATCAGTGCGCCGGGCTTAGTTTTTGGGGCGAAGAAGAGCTGCTCCTGAATGTCACCGAGGCCGAATGTCGATGGGCAATTATAGGGTGATGCGCAGACCTGCGGTGGCGCGAATGACGGTTGATTGATGACCGGCATGATCGTGCGGGCGATCAGCGTCATGTTCTTGCTGAGCATGAAGGGCACAACCGGCTGAAAGTTTAGAATATATTGGAAGCGCGTGTAGGGTCCCACGCCATAGTTAAAATTATTCTGGAGTGGAAAAATCGCAATATTGCCGACGGGATTTTGCGATGTCTTGATGATCGCTTGCTGAAGCGCCGCCCGTTGCTGTGGCGTTAGCTTACTTATATCGAAGCTTTCCGAAGCTGGTGACGCTTCAGGCGTTGAAGAGGTTTGGGCGGGCGAAGGCGATGGCTGGGGCGCCTCTTGCGCGAGGGCAGCGATTGGGAGCAGTGCCGCTAAGAATATAGGAAGTACTTTCACGTAAGGTCCTTCGTTTGGCCCCTAGGTGCTATGTGCCAGCTGATCGAGCAACGCATCCATGGTTCGAGCTGCCAACTCTTCACCCACGACCCGATCGAACAGGCGGCCGATGACGCCTCCGGGTGGCTCGTACGACCCTTCGAGCACGAGCTCGGTTTCCTCGCCGGCCGGCCGAACAGTAAGCGTAGCGCCAAACGACGGAAATCCGCGCCAAGCGGGTCGCCATGCAAACGCCACGCCGCCTCGAGGCGGAGCGATGCTCGTCCAATCGTAAAGCAGAGAGTAACGAACCTCAACGCCCGCAGTTGATGGCCCCAAAGCTTTTACCTGGAGTTTTGGCCGTTGCGAAAAGAACTCTTCGAGGCGAGAGAGCACGGCACTCTGGGATTCGTGGGTTCGCGCCGTCCGGACTATTCGCGTCATGGGTGGATTAGTTTCCTGGCCGCGCGAAGTCACCCCTCATGTTCAACCATATTTTGGTCGCGCTGGACGGGTCGGATTGTTCTCACAAAGCTCTCGAAATTGCTGTAGAACTCGCGAAGGAGCAAGGCGCGCGTTGTACGGTCTGCACCGTCGTGGACGTCGTACGCGCCGCGACTTCAATGACCTTCGCGACAGGAGATATCGTTAATGAGTGGATCGCGACGCTCAATAAAGACGCCCGGCAGATCGAAAGCGAAGGTATTTCGAAATATGCGAACTCCGGAGTATCGATAGAAACGAAAGTGTTGGACGGTGACCCCTCCGCGGTCTTACTCGACGTGGCTAAAAGCAAGAAGGCCGACCTTATCGTCATGGGAAGCCACGGCCGCACCGGACTCAAACGACTATGGCTTGGCAGCGTGGCGGAGTCGGTTGTACGAGAAGCAACGATCCCCGTTCTGATCGTGCGATAACAAATGCAACGTGCTGCGACAGTAGCCTCACTGTCGCGCCATGATCATATTGAGAACTTGTTCACGATCCAGTAAGTGATCGGTGTTTTCGCCGCTCGTTTCAATAACAACGATGTCGACCGTACCATTGAACGCGCTCCTTTCCGGAGGCATGTCCGGCGTCATCGGGGAGCCGCGCTTGATTCCGACGTCGGATGTTTCGTCCGCGGAGAATACCGCTGGGACGGTCCGTTCGACGCGACCCTCGCCCACAGCTTTCCCGTCGATCAAGAGCGTCACGTTTCCACCTTTGGCGAGACCGCCGCCGTCGTACGCGAACTCCATCCGTATCTGATGCTTGCCCGGAGAGAGCGCTTGAGTTGAGGCTACGACGAACTTCTGAAGTCCAAGGAAATTGTAAATGTATATGAGTTTCCCGTCTTTGACGTAGAACATCCATCCACCGCCGATTCCGCCTTGCGATAGAATTACTCCCTCGGCAGACTTTCCTTCGGGAGCGATGACCTGAGCCGTAATCGAATGGCTCTTGTTCTTAACGTTGATGAGCCCGTTCTCGTTGAGGCCGCCCATGCCGTTGGCGAGGACTTGTGATGTGCCGCGAACGAGTACCGGTCGCCCGGCAGTGTCGGAGTTCATTCGTTCCGACATGCGATCATCCATCGGCAAGACACCGTTGCGCGTTGCTTCGATAATCCAAAGACGTTGAAGCTCATGGAGCTTATCGGGCATCTCCTTCGAGAGGTCGTGTGCCTGCGACCAATCCTTCGTCGTGTCGTACAGTTCCCACACATCATCGTCGAAAGGCACCGTTTCTGCCGTCATGATCCACGGTGTGCGATGACGCGTGACCGCCGTCCAACCTTTGTGATATATACCGCGATTGCCGAACATTTCGAAGTATTGGGTTTCGTGGCGTTCGGCCGCTTTTGCGTCGTCGAAGCTATAGCTCATGCTGACGCCCTGCATCGGAGCCTGTCCAACGCTATTGACCATATAGGGCTCGGGCAGTTGAGCGGCTTCCAGGATCGTCGGCGCTACATCAATGACGTGGTGAAATTGGTGGCGCACCTCGCCTTTCGCCTTGATGCCCTTTGGCCAGCGCACGATCGTGCCGTTTCGCGTGCCGCCCCAGTGCGACGCGACCTGCTTCGTCCATTGATACGGAGTATCCATGGCGTGCGCCCACCCTACCGCATAGTGATTGTAGGCTTCGGGGCCGCCAAGTTTGTCGATGCGCTCCGTAAGGAATTCGGCGGTTTCGAGCGCATTCATACCGTTAAAAGGGATCATTTCGCTGAAGGTGCCTTGCGGCGTGCCTTCGGCGGACGCGCCGTTGTCGCCGATGATGTAGTAAATCAGCGTATCGTCGAGTGCCTCAATTTGTTCGAGCGCATCGATGAGGCGTCCGATGTGATAATCGGCAAACGAGAAGAACCCGGCGTAGACTTCCATCTCGCGCGCCAGCACGCGTTGGAACTCGGGCGTTTGCGAATCCCATGACGGGATCTCTTTCGGGCGCGCCGTGAGGTCGCAGTCCTGCGGAATCACTCCGAGTAGTTTCTGACGTGCAAAGGTCTCTTCGCGAATCTTGTCCCAGCCTTGATCGAATTTGCCTTTGTACTTGTCGGCCCACTCTTTCGGCACGTGATGCGGTGCATGCGTCGCCCCGGGGGCAAAATACATGAAGAATGGCTTGTCGCCCGCGAGCAGCCGCTGCTGGCGTACCCACGCAATTGCGCGATCAGTCATGTCCTCCATAAAATGGTAGCCTTCCTCGGGCGTCTTCGGCGGATCCACGACCTTCGTGCCTTCATGAATTGCGGGATACCATTGATTGGTCTCGCCGGCGACAAAGCCATAGAAGTACTCAAAACCCGATCCTGTCGGCCAGCGATCGAACGGCCCAACCGGACTCGCTTCCCAGACCGGAACCTCATGGCACTTGCCGAACTGCGCGGTAGAATAGCCGTTGAGTCGAAGAATCTCGGGCAGCGGTGCCATCGAGTTCGGGCGCACCGAGCTGTATCCCGGCGCTGAGGTTGCGATTTCCGTAATGCCGCCCATTGCAACCGTGTGGTGATTGCGTCCGCTCAATAATGCCGCGCGCGAAGGCGAGCAGAGTGCCGTGGTATGAAAGCGCGTATAGCGCAGTCCATCCTTGGCGATCCGCTCGGCAGTCGGCGCTTGGCATGGACCGCCGAAGACGCTCGACGCGCCAAAGCCAACGTCGTCGATCAGGACGATCAGTACGTTTGGGGCTCCCTTCGGCGGACGCAACGGTTCTATGGGCGGAAACTTTGAATCGGGATCCTTAGCGTCGTACGCAACAAAGCCGGCGTACGGCTGGTCTGGGATCGGCAGCACTTCACGCTGCACGCGTTTGCCCGAGCCTGGCGAACCGTTTGAACTCGACATTGGGCCTCCAAAGTACGCGACGATACGGTTCGTCGCTGGACTGTGAGCCCGCTACTTACGACGACCGGGAAAAGCGTCCTGGAAGACTTAGCTCGCACGAAGGGACCGCTGCCCGGCCGCAGTAGGCTAATCCCGTGGATTCGATCTGGGGCGTGGCGGCTCGCTATTGCGTGCGGCAAGACGCACACACCTTTATGTGGCTTTGGGGCCTCTTCTTGGTGCTTGCCGGTGCGGGTTACGCCCTGTGCGGGCGCAGAGCCGGCTTCGGCACCGCCGTGCTTCTATTTTTTGCGTTCTGCACCGCCGCGCTCGGATTCACCACCTTTTATGGGTGTTATCGGTGGGCACCGTACTCGATGGGGCTAGGCACACCGAGTATTTCCGCAGCCAGCCTTAACGCGTTCATGTGCCTGAGCCAAGGCGCATTTGCGAGGGCGGTGGGGTGGACGGTTATGGTGGTGTCGTGCAGCACCGCGGTGGGACTCATCGCTTGGGCTCGATTGCGTGGCAGGAACGCGGCTATCCGCGCATCGTCATATCTGGGTGCGGCATTCTTGCTGCTCGTTGCGATCGTTGTCGGCTTCTTCGTATTCTTCGTCTTCTCTTGGTGCTCATCACAACGTTTGTTTTAAGTATGACGTACGGATATAGTGTTGTTCTCCTCGCAGTAGATCACTTGCAGGTGGCCGTTTCGCAGGATCTGTCATCGCGATACTGTCCACAGAGCACAGCTCTTTTCTTGACGAGATTTTGGGCGCTCTTTGCGCTCTTCGTCGTCGCCGCGCTGGCGCTGTTGTTCGCCGCTCACCGCAGGACGGAGGGAACGCCCGCTGCTCGGCCGCTACGCATTGCCGCGTGGGTGCTCCTCGCCTTCGCGATCGGCAGCGGTGCGCTGGTTCTTTACGGGCTCTCCGGTTGCAGCGGGCCAGCGGCGGCAGGGCTCTTTTGGGAGTGGCCATAGCCTAGCGCTCAAGCGCGATCGTCGCGGACAGTGCGACGGGTGTTTGGTGTATTGACATCCTTCGATGCAAGGAGTAACATCGAAAAATGTCGATGCAACGATGCTGCCCATCCACCGACGTCGTCACCACAGACTTTGAGCCCGCCGCCGCGCTTCTCAAAGCGATCGCCGATCCGTATCGGATGACGATGCTCGCGACGTTGGCCGGCAACGATCATGAAGTTTGCGTCTGCGACTTCACCGACGCGCTTCCCTTAAACCAGCCAACCGTCTCACATCATCTTCGAATCCTCCGCGACGCGGGCTTAGTTACCTGCGATCGTCGCGGGACGTGGGTCTACTATCAGCTGTCAGCCGATGCGATGGAACGAGCGGCCGGCGCAATGAACGGCGTTTTCCGAAGAAAGGTGCTCGCGTGAAGACCCACTTGAACCTTGCGACAACGGACCTTGTGGAGAGCGTCGAGTTTTACTCCACGCTGCTCGATGCAAGGCCGCAGAAGGTGCGAACGGGGTATGCGCTGTTCGTGACCGACCAGCCGCCGCTGGAGCTCGCGCTTGGTCTCGCCGACTCCGTGTCGCCGGCACACGACGCTCACTTTGGAATCTTTATGGAAACCACGGAGGAGGTCGAGCGCGCCATCGCCCGTCTAGAACGGGCCGGCCTCGCTTCCTCAGTCGAGCGCGAGCAGACTTGCTGCTACGCTAACCAGACAAAGGTTTGGGCGGTCGATCCGGCTGGGCGTAGGTGGGAACTCTACACCGTTCATGAGGAGACGGAGGAGCGCGACTCTACGTCTTGCTGCGTCGCCTAAGATTGCCGTGACGGTTCGACCGGTTACCGTTCGGGACGCTTCCAGCGCCGACTTAGAAGCGATCCGCGCTATCTATAACGAGGGTATCGAGGACCGGGTCGCCACCTTGGACGTGGATGCGAAGTCGCGCGACTCAATGGCCGACTGGTGGTCGCAGCACACAGATCGGTACGGCGTCTTGGTTGCGACCGAATCGGACGAAGCAATCGGGTGGGCCGCGCTCAACCCGTTTTCATATCGGTGCGCTCACGCAGACATTGCCGATCTGTCGGTCTACGTCGCGCGCGATCATCGAGGGCGCGGCATAGGATACGAATTGCTCGCACGTCTGACGCAGCTTGCGAAAGAGCGCGGGTTCCACAAGATCGTACTTCATGCCCTAAACGTGAACGAGCACGGAAAAGCCCTCTACCGCAAGGCCGGCTTCAACGAAGTGGGCATCTTCAGGGAACACGGGCGGCTCGACGGCCGCTTCGTTGACGTTGTCGCCATGGAGCTCTTGCTCCAGTGACCTTGCTGAAGCGCAGTATCGCCGAGGGACTCGGGACGGCCTTTCTTCTGGCCGGTGTCGTCGGCTCGGGAATCATGGCGCAGCGGCTGAGCGGCGGGAATCAGGCCGTGGCGCTTCTGGCGAATACGCTTGCAACCGGGGCGGTACTCATGTGCTTGATTGCGGCGCTTGCACCGATTTCGGGAGCGCATTTTAATCCCGCCGTCTCCCTCGCGGACGCCATCCACGGTGGACTGCCGTGGCGCGAGCTCCCGGCATATTGGTTCGGACAGCTAACCGGGGCCGTTCTCGGCGTCGCCGTTGCGAACGTAATGTTTGGGCTACCGGCATTCTTCATTTCACATCGCATGCGCGGGGGTTCGGGAGAGTGGCTGGGAGAGTTCGTTGCGACCTTTGGTCTGCTGGCAGTGATTTGGGGCTGCGTTCGCTCCCGCTCGCTGCTCACACCCTTTGCGGTTGCATCGTATGTCGTCGCTGCATATTGGTTTACGTCGTCCACGTCGTTTGCGAATCCGGCGGTCACGATCGCGCGCATGCTCTCCGATACGTTCGCAGGTATTCGCCCGCAAGACGTTGCTCCATTCGTTATAGCTCAGCTCCTGGGGGCCGTGGCGGCTACGGCTACGTTCGGCTGGCTCGCGCCGATCGGGACGCCTCGTCAACTCGATCGAGAGATGCGATGAAGGAAGACGTATTGTTCGTTTGCGTGCACAATAGCGCGCGGAGCCAGATGGCCGAAGCCTTCGTAAACAAGATCTGTCCAAACGGCTTCGTAGCATATAGTGCCGGGCTAGAACCCGGGGTGCTCAATCCGCTCGCCGTTGCCGTCATGCGTGAGGTGGGCATAGACCTATCGGCCAACACGACAAAGAGCGCGTTCGACCTCTTCAAGGCCGGTAAACTCTTCTCGTACGTCATTACCGTCTGCGACGAGACGAGCGCAGAGCGGTGTCCGATATTCCCGGGCCATGCTCGACGCTCGCACTGGAGTTTCGCGGATCCGGCTGCCCTTCAGGGGTCGTTGGTGGAGCGCCTCGCGACGGCACGGGCCATTCGCGATCAGATTCGCGCGCGGATCGTAGCTTGGTGTGAAGAAGTTTGCCTTAGCGGCGTGCGAGGCTGACGGTTACGCCGGAACCTGCGCTTACGCTCAATCGTTTCAGCGGCGCGCCACCCTGCGGGTATCGCCAAAAGCCTACGCCCCGGTTATAGCTGTCGGGCCCGATGAGCGTGTCGCCTTGGATCCAAAACTGCACGATATATTTCGCATGCGCAAGGGTCAGCGAGCCAATCTGCGTGCCCGCCGTTCCATTTATTGCGAAGCGATGAATGACCGTGTCACCGAAATCGCCGATCGCGAGGTATTTTCCGTCCCATTTCATGTCGCCCTGCGGTGTGACTTGTGTGTCGAGCGTGATGGTCTCAAATGCTGACTTGCCTTTGGGAAGCTCGGCCAGAGAGAGCCCACGGCTGCTGGTAAACCCGGCAACGAATAGGTTACCGGCAGAGTCGTAGCTACACGCTTCTTGGGGCTCGGTAAAATTATAAACGCGGGGGGCGTGCCACCGGTGACGGTGCTCCGGGCGGTAAGTGGCTACTCCGAAGACGGTATTCGTCTGAACGACAGTCGCAAGGTTTCCGGTTGTCGGATCGATGGCGCAATCGCGCGGACTCCCAAAGGGAGCGTTGATAAACGTGGTTTGAGTGCTTCCGCCGTGGGGATACTCGCCGATTCCGTAGGTCTCCGTAAAGAAGACCTCGCCTGCGGCGTTGGAGCACATCTTGAAACTGCTAGGCTGTAAGCTTGAGACGAACTTTGCCTTCGGATACGTGTAGATGTTGGTGGATCCCGAATTGCCGAGCACTGAGACGTACAGCAAATCGCGCCCCTCTGCGTTCGGCTCGACCACTTGTTTTGGGGCCATCGCGCCCTTCGGCGGCAGCGTGTCATCCTGAGCCTGTCGAAGCGCGCCGCACGCGACAAGCAACACCGCAGCAACGGTGCCGATATAAAGCGCGTAGGGATGACGATCCACGATGGCACGTACGTTCGGCGCGCAAAAGGCCCAGTCCCAGCGCGGCACCGAACCCTGGCCCAATGAAGCTGACCAAGGTTGCCGCCGCCGTCGAAATCGCCGCCGGATTGATCTTTATGATAAGCCCTTCGCTCGTGGCTCAGCTCGTATTGAACGCTGAGCTAAGCCCTGCGGGCGAGGCGGTGGGACGTGTCGGAGGTTTCGGCCTGGCGGGCTTGGGCATTGCTTGCTGGTTAGGTTCGGCCCCCGTCAGCGCAAAGAGCGCGGCGACTCGCGGGCTCCTCGCCTACAACGTTCTGGCGGCGATATTCTTTACGTACTTAGGAGTGCAAGGGGCGTTGGTCGGGATTCTGCTTTGGCCGGCAGCCGTGCTGCACGCGATACTTGCCGTTCTGCTAGGCCGCGCTTTCATTCTCGATGTTCGCACTGGTTAAGCCATCAGTGAATGGCCTGACTCGTTATGGAGTGACGGCGTAAATCGTACCATTCCCGTGAGTGCCACCTACCTCTGACGTTCCGTAAAGCGTATTGCTCGCATCGATGAGCGCAGATTCTGGAACCGATCCGTCGGGAGGTCCGGCGAATCGATAGAGAATCGTTTTCTCACCGGCCGGGGTCATCTTAAAGACCGTTCCGCATCCCAAACCACAGCCCGCGCCTCCGTTCGGCGTCGTTCCATAAAGATTGCCGCCCGCCGCAACAATCGCGTTGGGAAACCCGCCGTCAGCGCCACCTTTAAAGTTGTAAACGATTCGTTCCTTACCGGAGAGCGTTACCTCAAATACGGTTCCGCACGGAAGATAATAGGTGAGGCCGCAGTTGTTCTTGCCGCCGGAGAAGGTCACACCGTACAGGTTACCATTCAAAGCAGCGAGGCCGCCCCCGGGGATGGCTCCGTCGTGTGAGCTACCCTTAAATCTATGCAAAATCGTCTCTGTGCCTGTGGGAGTTACTTCAAACACGGTGCCACAGCCGTAGCTAAAGTAACAGCGGTTACTCCCGCCGGAGCTGCTCGTGCCGTAGAAATGTCCGTTGAGCATCAAGAGACCACCAGTCGGCGTGCCGGCGTCCTTCCCGCCTTTGAACGTGTAGAGAATGTTGGCGTTACCGGATGGACTCATTTTGAAAATCAAACCACACCCGCGATAGAAAGTGTAGGCGCACTTTCCGGTGCCCCCGGCTGACGCCTCGCCGTAGAGCGAACCCTTGAACGCAGTTAGCGGAGCGTCAGGCATAGCTCCTTGCGCACCACCGGCAAAGCGATAGAGCACGAGCTCTTCGCCCGAGGTGGTAATTGAAAAGACGGTGCCGCAACCCCGCGTGTTTCGGGATTTACATCCCGGCCCGCCGCCGTAGATTGTGGTGCCGAACAGCGTACCTCCGACGTTGATCAACGAGGCCCCTGGCGCTTCGCCATCGCTTCCGCTCTTGAAAACGTGGAGGATGCGCTCTTGCCCCGATGCGCTAACCTTGTATACGGTTCCGCAAGCGTGCACGTCGACGCAGCCGCCATTTCCGCCAAGACTAGTCGTGCCGTAGAGTTCACCGTCGACCGAGATCGGCGCAGCGTCGGGGTATGCCCCGTCCGCGCCTCCTGCAAACGAATGCAGAACCCTCTCCGCGTCGGCCGACACCAGCGCATTGCCGTGTGGCAAGGCGCCCGCACCCGCGAAGGTCGACGGCGATCCGCCGCAGCCTGCGAGCAACGCCGCCATCGAGCAGATTTCCAACGCGAAGCGACCTACGGCTGAAACTCTCACGCCCGGAACGTTCGGCGCGCCGGCGGCGGGTCCCAGCACACGGCAGCTTGCAGGCGGCGTGCGCCTTACGGCGTGACTTTGAAGAGCGTTCCCATCTGGCTCGAACCTCCGAGCGAGGTCGTGCCGTAGAGCGCGCCGTTGACGACCGTGAGCGATGCTCTCGGATCCGATCCCTCCGACGTCGTCTTGAACGCATGGAGCACGTGCTCCTTACCCGACGTGCTTACGGCAAAAACGGTACCGAGGTTCGGCGTTCCGCCGCCGGCGGTCGTTCCGTAGAGCTCACCCTTGAGGAGAGTTAGATTCGCCTCGGGATTTGCGCCGTCGCTGCCGCCTTTGAAATTGTAGAGCACGTGTTCGCTGCCGGCGGTCGTCGCCACGAAGACGGTGCCGTTGAAGTTCTTGCCGGCGCCGTTGGTCGTTCCGTAGAGTTTTCCGCCGTCGTTGAGGAGCCCGGCCTCGGGCTCCGCGCCGTCGAAGCCTGTGCCGAACGAGTGAAGAACCTTCTCGCTGCCGGTTTTGCTGGTTTTGAAAATGGTGCCGACGCCATTCTTCCCGCCGCTCGCGGTCGTACCGTACAAGACCGAGTTGATGACGACGAGGTTCGCCACCGGGGCCGCCCCGTCGTTGCCGCCTTTGAAGCTGTAGATTACGTGCTCGCTGCCGCCCGGCGTGACGGAAAAGACGGTGCCGCAGCCTTGCGTGCAGTTCTGAATTCCGCCAACGTCCGTTGTGCCGTAGAGCACGCCGCCCTCGGCAACGAGCGGCGCGTACGGTTGCGAACCGTCGGCGCCGCCTTTGAAACTGTAGACCAAGCTCTCTTTGCCGGCCTTGGTGATTTTGAAGACCGCTCCGAAACCATGATCGCCGCCGTTGCTGGCGGTTCCGTAGAACGTGTCGCCAAGCAGTATGAGTCCGGCGACCGGAAAAACTCCATCGGGTCCGCTGCTTCCGAAACTGTGTAAAACGTGCTCCTTGCCCGCGGTGCTGGTCGCGAAGACGCTGCCGGCACCACCTTGACCCCCGCCTTGCGTGGTGCCGTAGAGCGTGCCGCCCACCACGACCATGCCGGCTGCCGGCACGCCACCGTCGGGAAGGCCCTTAAAGCTGTAGAGCGATTTGAAGCCGGCGGCGCCGGCGCCAACCGCCAACGGCGGGGCCATCTGGGCAGGTAACGCCGCGCCGGCGCCGGCATGCGCGCAGCCCGAAAGCAGCGCCGCACCACCAAGAATTGACAGAACGTTCCTCATGACGCGAATGCTACGATGTAATCGTCAAGAGAGAGTCAAGATAGCCTCGAATGGACCGCGGCGGCCCAAGGCGTCTTGGCGGCGAGGCGCGTACTTCGCGCTATGGACGCACCGCTTACCGACGTGGCGCCGATCTCGCTCGACGCGATCGAAGCGGCGCGAGCGCGCATCGCCGGCACCATCGTCCGCACGCCGCTGCTCGAACTGCAAGGCACCACCGGCCCGAAGATCTTTCTAAAGATGGAGAATCTTCAACCGATCAATTCGTTCAAGCTTCGCGGAGCGGCCAATGCCGTCGCCGTCCTGGATCCGCGCGAGCGCGCGCTCGGCGTATGGACGATCAGTGCCGGCAACGCCGGGCAAGGCGTCGCGTATGCTGCTCGTCAAGCCGGCGTGCCGTGCACGGTTGTCGCGATCGAGACGGCACCGGAGACGAAGGTCGCCCGCATGCGCGCGCTCGGTGCCAACGTGATCAAAGCGTCATTCGACGCCTGCTGGGAAGCCTTGGAACGCCGAACGTTCCCCGGCATCGAGGGTACGTTCGTTCATCCGTTCGACGACGATCACTTCATCGCGGGCAACGCGACCGCCGGGCTCGAGATCGTCGAAGATCTGCCGGACGTCGCGACCATCGTCACGGCGTTGGGTGGAGGCGGATTGATCACCGGTGTCGCATCCGCGGTTCGCGCGAAGAGGCCGAACGTGCGAATCTTCGTCGCGGAGCCCGAAACGGCGGCGCCGTACGCGCGCTCCCTAGAACTCGGGAGAGCGTCGGCCTTCGAGGAGTGGCAGCCAACCTTTGTCGACGGTGCGGGCGGCAAGAGCGTCTTTCCGCGCATGTGGGAACGCATGCGCGGACTCGTCGACGGCTCCATCGTCGTATCGCTCGACGAAACGCGGCGAGCGATGCGAGTGCTTGCCGAACGCTCGCGCGTGATTGCCGAGGGCGCCGGAGCGTTGCCGGTCGCGGCGGCGCTGAGCGGAAGGCTTCGCGACGGTCCGATCGTCGCGCTAATCTCCGGCGGCAACATCGACCTCGCGACGTTTTGCGAGGCGATCGCCTCTGCGGGCTAGCTACGGCGCCGAGTTGAGGAGGCCGTAGACGTCGAGCTCGGTCTGGGTTCCGACGTAGACGCGCCCATTTGCGACGGTCGGGACCGCGAACTTGTTGGCCGGCCCGGCGTGGTCGCGAGCCGCATTACGAGCGCTGTCATAGAGTTCGCGAGAGACGTCGCGCGCGTCGTACGCGCGCAGCACCGCCGGCGGTCCGCCTCGAACTCTGCCGGAGACGCCGATAACCCAAACGATGCCGTCGCGCTCGCCGTTCGATGAGACGGATGGCGTCGAGCCAGGGTAGTTGAAGAATTGGGTACTGCGGGAAACCGGCTCGTCCGAAAGCCGAGCGCCTCTGACCGTGTATCGCTCGAGGTGCGAGCTGTTGCCCGCGTAATAGACCGCACCGTTGAAGTAGGCGGGGCCGCTGTAAAAGCCGTTGTGGAGATTCGCATCGAGCTGCTGCACGACGCGATTTTCGCTCGGATGGAACCCGCCCATATTCTCTCGGTCCAAAATGAAGAGCCGGCCCTCTTTGCCTCCGCTTAGAACTTCGTGTGGGTGGGCGCCGGAATGAGTGGGCAGCAGCATCACGCCGCCCGATCCAAGGTCGAGATCGCGGCCCGACATCGGGCGCTCGTTATACGGCGCGAAGTAGTCGGTGACGCGCAGTTGGTTGCCGGTCGCTATGCGAAGAACGGACATACCATAGTTTGGGCCGCCGCGGGCTGCGTCGAACGATCCATTGCCCGTCGACGCGTAGAGGTTGCCGCCCTCGTCGATCGCGGGCGCCGATCCCGGCCCCCAGATCCCGCCGAGCGACCCGGTCGGCGTCACGCAGAAGACGCGCACGATGGCGAGCGTTGCAGCATCGAATCCGATGAGCCATCCGCGCGCGTCGTCGTTGGAAGCGTACGCCACGTAGACGATCCCGCGATCGAGCGCTAAGCCGGAACGTTGAAAGGCGCTGTGCCGCTCGAACTCGACGGTTGGATATCCGGGGGCGGTCGCGCGAACGGTGACGGGGCTCCCGGCTACTTCGGCACCCGAGGCGACGTCGAGTGCGTGCAGGCGCTCGACAAAGACGCCATGCTCGTCGGTCTTGACGTCGACGTAGAGCCGGCCATTGGGGGCATCGATCACCGGTGTCCCCGTGATGCCGTGCTCGGGTGCCATGATGGTGGGATCGCACTCGGGTTGGCGCGGGCTCGTGCACGGTACCGTCGTAATGCCGTGAGCCGGATCGATAAAGCTCTCGTGCCACAACGGAGTACGCGTGGCGCCGGCGGCGTCGAACGCGTAGACGCTATCGTGCTCGGTTGCGACGATGACCAGGTCGTGCGTTCCACGACCGGACATGGCAACGCGCGGAACGTAGAGCGGCTCCGCGTAGAGCTGACCGTCGACTCGATAGGAAAAGATCTTGCCGAAATGCATTGGATTGACGAGTTGCGGCGTTAGCGTCGTTTCCGAGCGATTCTGCCCCGTTCGCGCGCGGTCGTTGTGCCAGGTAAGCACGCCGCTAAACGCGCTTTGCGTTCCGGGCGGAAGGCGCGGCGCCGACAGAGGAGAGCCGCAGGCACTCAGCGTGACGGCCAAGACCGTTGCCCATAGTATCGCGCGTCTCAAGCGTTACGCGATTCAGCGCGCAGCCAAGGGCTCCTGGGGTTCGCGCAAGAATCGTTGCCCAGTATCATGAGCGAAAAGCAAGACGGGATAAACGCGGACGTGGCGCCCTCCGGCGACGGATGCGTCGAGTGCATCGCAGAGGGCGGCTGGTGGTTCCACCTGCGCCGATGCGCGCAGTGCGGCCACATTGGATGCTGCGACCAATCGTTGGGCAAGCACGCAACCGCCCACTTTCACGCCTCCGGCCATCCGATTATTGCGAGCTTCGAGCCCGGTGAGGCGTGGTTCTACAATTTCGTCACCGGCGATTTCATGGAAGGGCCACGGCTCGCACCGCCTCGCTGGCATCCGGCAGATCAGCCTACTCCCGGCCCGCGTGGCGGCGTTCCTGAAGATTGGGAGTCGCAGCTTTAGTTAACGCTACGCACTGGCCGGCACTACCGGGCGTCCCAGCTCGCCGCGTTGACCGGTAGCCAGAGCATGTTCAGCGCATATCCCGTAACGCGGTTGCCGGCGCCGATCAACCGGCTCTCGTAATAGAGCGGAATCATCGGAACGTCGTCGTGGACGAGCACCTGCATCGCGTCGAAATCGCGATCGCGCTGCGCTTGACTCGGCGTTCGTGCCTGATCGTCGAAGAGCGCCTCAAAGCGCTTCGAGCAGTAGAACGAATGATTCTCGTCGCCTTTGACGGCCTGCACGCAGCGAAGGTTCAAAGATTGCTCGGGATCGCTCCCTCCCACCCACGTCTCGCCGGCGATGGCTGCTTTTCCATTGCGTAGGAGGCCGTCGGGACTGAACCAGATGCGAACGGGATTCGCCTTCATAGTGAACCGCATGCCAATCGCGGCGAGCTGCGCCTGCACGAGCGTTCCGATCCGAACGTTGATGGGGTCTTCGGAGTTTACTCCGATCGTGCCGCCGAGCGGTATCCCGTCTTTGAATCGCGTGCCGTGCTGCATGGTCCAACCGGCGGCATCGAGCTGCGCCGCGGCGGCCTTCGGGTCGTGCGGGTAGGCCGGGATGACGACGCTCTTCCAGCGCACGATCGGCGGCGGAAGAAATGACGTTGCCGGCGGAAACTGGTCTAGCCAAGCCGCGGCGAGCGCCGGATAGTCGAGTGCCGAGGCGATTGCCCGGCGTACGCGCACGTCGCGCGTTGCCCCCATCTGCGTCTGCAGGTAGAGCAATCGCGTCGCGTTCTCGGGGAATCGTAGGACCCGTAGACCCGGCGTCTGCGCGGCCTGGGTCACGTTCTCTGGCGTCAGCGTGCCGACGTCGACGGCGCCCGAGCGTAACGCGACGAAGTTTGAGTTCAGATTCGGTATGATTTGCAGGACGATGCGTTGGAGCTTCGGCCGGGGGCGATAGTATGGATTCGGCTCCAGGATAATACGATCGCCGCGCAGCCACGTCTTCACGCGAAACGGGCCGCTCCCAAACGGCGCGTTCTCCCAAGGCGTTCCGACGACTTTCGTATCGGCAAACGCGTGCTTCGGAAGAATGCAGTATTGGTAATCGGCCTGTGCAAAGAGCACGTGGATCGCGGCATTCCACGGATCGCGTAGCCGAATCACGACGGTGTGGGCGTCGGGCGTCCGCAGCGAGACGACGCGCTGATAGGGAACGACCGACGTCGCACGATTGCGCGGATCGAAGATCGCCCGGTAGGTAAACGCGACGTCGGCGGACGTCAGCGGGACGCCGTCTGCAAAGTGCACGTCCGGACGCAGATGGTACGTGAGTTGCGTTCCATCGGCCGAAACGTCGCCGTTGCGTCGCGACGGAATCCGCGTGACGAGGAGCGGAACGTCCTGGTTATCCGCCGAGAGACCGACGAGCGTCTGGCAGAAGAACGCGTCGATCGCTAGGACCTCTTGATCGATCGCAATTAAGGGCACCAGCGATGCAGGATCGCCCGCATACGCGATCCGCAGAACGTGCGGAGGTCCGGTGCGCACGGCGCCGCTCCGCGTGCATGCGCCAAGCGACGCGATCGCTACAAAAACGATCGCCGCGCGACGCGCAATCTCAACGAGCCGTACCGGCATTGCGCGCCTCTACGTCGTGCCGGAAAGCGCCGCCTGCCCTCGCAGCCAGCGACTCTGGTCCCCCGCGTTGAAGGCACTCCGAGCGGCCGAGCAAAAATAGGCGTACATTCGTATTAAGGACGAGGTCTCGCGACGGCTCGTGACGTCGTGAAGCGCAAGTCATTTGTCGGTCTGGCCGCTTTGGCGGCCGCCGCGCCCGCGGTTCGCTCGCCGGCTCGCGCGACCGGCGTTTCGGCGCGGAGCGGCCGCAAGGCGCTGGTTTTGATCGGCGGCGCGAATCGCGGCGCTTACCAGGCTGGAGCGATTGCGGCCTTGGTCGCGATGCAGGGACTCTCCGACGGGCAGCCGCTCGACTTCGACATGGTTTGCGGAACGTCGATCGGGGCGCTCAACGGTTTCATGGTCGCGACGGCGCAGTATCGAACGCTCCAGCTGATCTGGCGCAGCGTCATCGCGTCGCGCAACGTTTTTCGAATCAAGCCACAGTTCGATGCAATAGACGACCCGCAGTCCGGTCTGATCGATCGCGCCGCCGCGGCCTTCCGGCTCTCGTCGGGTTTGGTAAAAAACGTTACCGGCGTCTTGGATCCGCAACCGGTTTGGGATCTCTTGACCGCTTACGCCGATCCGTCGATTCCGACGTACCTTCCTTTGTACATTTCGACGACGAACATTACGAGACAAGAGAACCAACTCTTCGTCCGTAAAGCGACGGCCGCTTCGGGTCTTGCGAAGCAGGCCGCCAACGACGCCCTGCTCGCCGCCTACGCGCAGAAGGTGCGTTCGGTGGACGACGCCATGCTGCATCGCGTGCTGTTCGCTTCCGCGGCGATTCCGATACTCTTCGATCCGATTCTCATACCGCGCGAGAGCGATATCGCGATCAAAGATGCCTATGTCGACGGAGGGGTCACGCAGAACGTTCCGATCGACATCGCGCTCATCTGCACGGACACCCTCAACGTCATCTTGGTGAGCCCGGCGCACACGGACGTCGACGAGGAGTATCAGAGCGCGCTCGAGGTTGGGCTCGGCATGTTTGCGACGATGCAAGCCCGCATCTTGGCCTACCAAGTGCGGCTCGCGTACGCGCTTTCCCGAACGCATCTCCCATTTACGCCCTACGTGATCCGGCCGGCTCGCGATCTGCCCGGCCACGGTTCCGATTTCAATAACCAGGCCGACCTGGAAGCGATGTGGCAGTTGGGCTACAAAGACATGGCGCAGGGATGGGTCTCGTTCGTTGCGCCGGCAGATCTGCCGTTCAGCGCCATTTTCTAAAACGACCGCCATGAGGAGAACGCCGATGCGCCTTCGCTTCGCGATAGCAGGTTGCTATGCGGCACTCTTCAGCTGCGCCGGCAACTCGCCGATGAGCCCGCCCCCCTCTCACCCCTCGCAGCGCGTGCGGGTCGAAGCCGGGCGCGTGGGAATTTGGGCGGCCGATTCATATTCCAGCACCATCTACGGCGTGACGAGCGACGGCAGCACGATCGTCTCCTCGATCAACACCGCCGCCAATGGATGCGATGAAGATTTCGGTCTGAAGGTGGATGGCGAGAGCCATTTGTGGGTCGCTTGCGAAGACGGCGCCAACTTACAAGGCGGGAGCGTTCAGGAATATCGCCGCACCGGCTCCGTCATCGCGACGTATCAGGGAGGCTGCCCGTCGAACTTGCCGGCCAGCCGGTGCGAGAACTTCATCGGCGACGGGCTAGACGCGGCCGTCAGCGCCGCCGCAGTCTTCGTCTCCGACTGGACCTTCGAGATCGAATGGAACTGCGACCACCCCGGTTTGAGGCCGCCCTGCGGCAACACGCAGGCGGGCACCGGCTTCGAATATTGGCCGTTGCACCATCAACGATCGCAGCCTACGCTCGTCGACGTCTACGGCAAGAGCTTCAACGGTTTAACGATCAATAACGTGTGGTACTTCGACCTCGATAACTCCGGCAATATTTGGGCCGGCTACAGCGGGTGCGCCGGCGCGACGTGCGGCGAAGGCCTGCTCGAGATAGAGAATCCGACGAGCCCGTCGTTTACGCTGCTCGAGCGTCTGCCTCCCGGCACGTTCGACGGCGTCAACGGCGTCTATATCAGCGACGGCGGAAGCGTCGTGAACGTTACCGACGACGGAGCGGGCGTCATTGATTCGTATTCCTTGACTCCGTCGTTCGAATCTGCTCCGTTTCGCGTGCTCGGTCCAATGGCGGCATTGGGTAGCTTCGCGCACGGAGAACCCGTCGCGGGCGGATTCCGCAACGGCGACGAGCGCGCCGTTTGGGGAGACGCGCACGGATGGCTCGATCTCGGCAACGTGAGAACGAACAAATGGACGGCGGTGGACCCGGGCTTCATGCATCACCGCATCGGTGCCGCCGTCTACGCGACGTCGGATAAGTGAGGCCTGGTCTCGGGCGCCCACGGCAACGCAATTGCTAAGCCGATGAGCGAGAGCGCGCAGGCGCCGAGGATCACGGTCGTCACGCCGAAGCGCGCCAACGCGATCGGAAGCAAGAAGGTTCCGGCAAAGGCGCCGACGCGGCTGACCGCCGCTGCGAAACCCGTAGCGGATGCTCGAATCGAGGTCGGAAAGAGCTCGGCCGGATAAACGAGCTCGAGGACGGTTGCGGCCCCCATCCCGATCGCATAGGCCAGAAACGCGACGACGACGACGGCTCCGCTCGTAAACGGAAGCGCGCCGAACGCAACCACGGCGACGGCAAACCCTGCGATGCAGATCGGGCGCCGGCCGAACCATTCGATCGACGGCATCGCGAGGAGCGCGCCGAGCGCGAATGCCGCGGTGATCGCTATGCTCCCGGCCGGCGAGCCTTGGTCGCCGATTTTCAAGAGCGCGAGCACCGTGGGGGCGTAGGTGTAGATCGCGAAGAGCGGCACGACTTGCAAGAGCCACATCGCGGAGACGAAGGCTAACCGGCCTCGAAACGATGCGTGAAAGAGCGTCTTGAACGAAACGCGTTGGAGTTCGCCGGAGTCGCGCGCCGCGAGCCACATCGGTGATTCCGGCGCCGTTGCTCGCAAGAGCAGCCCGAGCGCCGCAAAGAGCGCGGGACTCGCGAGGATCCACTTCCAACTCTCCGGTCCGGTCCTTAATAGCGCGTACCCAGCGAGATAAGCGACCGCCGCGCCGAGAAACCAGACCGCCTCGACCGCGCTGAGCGCCGCACCGCGACGTTTGGCCGGCATGAACTCCGCGACGATCGCCGTCGCGATCGGATAATCCGCGCCGATTGCCAGCCCTAGCACGAAACGCAGGACGATCAATTCGGCGGCGTTCGTTACGAAAATCTGCGCGACCGCTACGACGACGAACGCGCAGAGATCGCCGATCATCAAGATGCGGCGGCCGTGACGATCGGTGAGGTGGCCGAAGAGCGGCGCGCCGACGAGAATTCCAAAGAGCGTGGCCGCGCCGATGAGACCCGTGGTCAACGCGTCGAGCCGGAAAGCCGGCGTCAGCGTCACCAGCGCCAAGCCGATGCTGCTGAGAATGTACCCGTCGCAAAAGACGCCAGCGTTGGCGTAAACGAAGATCGCGACAAGATTTGGACGTACGGGGCGGTAACCGACCTCGAGCTTCCTCACTTGCGACGTCTTTCTCGGACCAACGCCGAAGGCCCGTCTGGGCGTACGATGGCGAACGCGACGTGCACGAGAGGAGAAAGGGTCGGCCCAAAGCAACGACCCGAATGTGAAAAACGGGTTCGTGCTTGGCGTCGTCACGGCACTTGGTTTGGCCGCCTGTACGCACAACAATTACATGCCGAACGTGGTCCGGTTAACGCCCAACGGAACGAAAACGGACCCCGCGACCGAGCCGATCAAGTCGTCGTTTACGCTGATCGCCGTGGAGGATGGATACACCGGCCTGTTCACCGCCGACACGATTGCCGGAACCTGTTGGGTGGTTCAGGCGCCGGTAACGACGCACGGCGCCTGGACCGTGACTCCCCAGGGCACAACGTGCGACAAGCACGACGTCGAAGAGATTCTAGTCAAAGATACCAACGGAAACTCTGCCGCGACGTTTATCCGCGGCATCGGAACGGCCGGTCAGTAGCGCGCTCCGTGCCGGAGACTGGTTCCAACGTCGAACTCGCCCACGATTTGAGCGTGCTCGAGCATCGCGACGCAGCCGGCGAACGCCGTCACGTCTGGCTTGGTTTCATGGAGGCGATCGTCCTGGCGATCGTCGCGGTCGCGACGGCTTGGAGCGGCTATCAGGCGTCGCGATGGGAAGGAATTTCGACGACGGATTATGCGCTCTACGAGCGCTACACCGTGCTCTCGCAAGAAAGGTCTACGCTAGCCGGCCAAGATCGTCTCTACGACATCGTCACCTTCAACGGCTGGGTCTCGGCAAAGGTCGCCGGTCACGATCGCGTCGCAGCCTTCTTCGAACGCCGCTTCCGGCCCGAGTACGCCGTCGCGTTCAAAGCCTGGTGGAGTCTCGATCCACTCCACAATCCGAAGGTTCCGGCGGGACCGATCTTCATGCGGGAGTACAGGAGTGCGAACGCGTCCGCTTCCGCTCGTCTCGAGTCTCTCTCCACAAAATATTTTCAAATCGGCGTGACGACGCGCGAACGAGCCGACGATTACGTTCGCATAACGGTCTTCCTCGCCACGGTGCTCTTTCTTACCGCACTGAGCCAGCGCTTCGACTCGACCGGAGCACGTGCCCTTATCGTCGCGATCGCCACCGTTATCTTGCTGATCAGCATGTCCTGGCTCGTCACGCTCCCCCGAACGTAGCCGCAACCCAAGCGGGCGCATCGTAGCGCTTCAGAGTTTCTTTACATTGAAGCAATACCGTAATAAAAACTTATTTTTATACTTTGTGAGGTGCTTCGATGTTCAACAAGCGAACGGACGGGCTACGCTTTAGCGTTGCCGCAATTGTAACGCTGCTCGCCGCAAGCGGATGTAGAGCGGGCGGTTACACGCCGCCGGCGGCCGGCGCGCCGCAGTCGGTAAATGAGAATCGGCAGATCGCCGGAGATGCGGCCGACGTCTCGGTGCTGAAAACTCTCAAGAAGCAGGTCGTTGTCGGATCGGCCATCGATCCAACCAACGGCGCGCAAAATCCCTATGGATTGGCGATCGCGCCCTTGACGGCCGGAAAACTCACGAAGGGCGATTTGGTCATCTGCAACTTCAACGCGAAGTCGAACGTGCAGGGCACGGGCGAATCGATCGTTGCGCTGCATCCGGCTCCCGGCTCGTCGCCGATCCACGTCTCCTCGATCAAGTCGTTAAAGGGATGTGATGCGCTCTCGCTCGACCTCGACGACACGATATGGGCGGCGTCGATGGTGGCCAATGACAACCCGGTCATCGATTCGACCGGCAAACTAATCACCAACATCTCCGGCAAGCCCTTCAATCAACCGTGGGGCCAGATTCTCGCTCGGCAGAAGTCAACATCGGCCTTCTATGCGACGAACGCGGGCACCGGAAGCATCGTGCGGATCAATCTCGGTTCGAAGTTCACCTACGACGTGATCGCGACGGGCTTCCCCGTGAATCACGGCAAGCCGGGGACGGCGCTGGCACCATCGGGTCTCGCTTACGACGCGAAGATCGATACCCTTTACTTCGCCGACGGTATGAACAACTCGATCGTGGCCTTTAAGGACGTCTCGAAGATTCCGAGCCACGGCATCAAGGCCAGCGGTGGCGGCATGAAGTTCTCGGGGCCGTCGGCGGCCGACGCGCGGATCGTCTTTTCCGGAGCGCCGTTGAACGGCCCGCTCAGCACCGCGCTTTTACCCAACGGCAACCTGGTCGTCGGCAACACGCTCGATCCCAGCGGCAAGAATCTGCTCATCGAAATCTCCGCCGCCGGAAAGCTGCTCGACGTGCGCAACATCGACAAGGGCCCGGCGGGCACGCTCTTCGGAATCGTCGCCACCGGAACGAGCGTCACCGATACGAAACTCTATTTCAACGACGACAACGACGGCAACGTTCAAGTGCTCGAACGATAAGCATCGGGCGCTCGATGGCAAGGCGCGCGGCTAGACACGCGCGCCTTGTTCAATTACGGCGTGAACTTGAAGATCGCGCCCTGGTTGTGGCTCCCGCCCGCAACCGTCGTGCCGTAGAGATTGCCGGCGCCGTCGGGCGTCAAGCCATAATAGGGATACGCGCCGTCGCCGGTGCCGCCGAACGCGTGAAGCATCGTCTCCTTACCGGTTTTCGGATCGACTTTGAAGATCGTTCCGCAATCGCACGTTCCTCCGCCGGCCGAGGTCGTGCCGTAGAGATCGCCCGACTTTCCAAAAAGAAGCGTGCTCGTCGACGAGCTGCCGTCGTTCCCGCCCTGGAAGCTGTAGAGGACGGTTTCGCGATAGCTTTTCGCACGTCGCGTGAGTTTGAAGATCGTCCCGAGCGCCTTCGCACCGCCGTAATAGGTCGTTCCGTAGAGATTACCGGCCCCATCCGCGGTGACGCCACCATACGGAGAAGCCGCATCCGAGCCGCCCTTGAATGCATAGAGCGTCGTCAGTTTCCACCGGCTCTTCGAAACGTGCGAGAGTTTGAAGACGGTGCCGTCGCCGTTCGCCCCGCCCGTCTCGGTTACGCCGTAGAGATTTCCCGACGCATCGATCAGCAGCGGACCGAGCGATCCGGTTCCACCGTCCTTACCGCCGGAGAAGGCATGCAGGATCAGTTCGCGCGAGCTCGGCCCCGACGGCGATATCTCGTAGACGACGCCTTGCGCGTGCGCGCCGCCGTCGGGAGTCGTTCCGTAGAGATTCCCAGTCGTATCGTAAACAACGGCGCCTCCCGGGCCGAAGCCGTCGTCGCCGCCCGAGAAACTATGCAGCACGGTTTCACTCGTCGGCGAGAGCTGGAACGCGACACCGCAGCCGTAGCTGCCGCACGAGCCGCCCGATCCGCCCGAGACGGTCGTGCCGTCGAGGTTTCCCTTCGGATCGAAGGTGACGCCGCCGTGCGGATTCTTTCCGGTGGAGAAGCAGTCGAAGTTATAGAGCACCGCCTCCTGCCACGACCGCCGGCCGTGGGGCGAGAGTTTGAAAACGACGCCGCAGGAATCGGTGCCGCCAACGACCGTCGTACCGTACAAGTTACCTTGGGCGTCGAAGGTCAAGCCCGTCGCCGCGTTTCCGCCGTCGTAGCCGCCGGCAAAACTATAGAGGATGCGTTCCGCGCTCGCCGCGGCGCCCGCCGTGGACGCTCCGCCGCGTGCACTGGCTCCGGGCGTCCCGGGCGGAAGGTTCGAGCCGCTACATGCCGCGAGCAAAGCGGCGATCGCGCAAAGGCCCAGCGAGCGGGCAGCCAAATAAGAGAGGCGCATGACGGACGATTCCCGGTGGTCGCGGTTCAGCCTTTCTTCACGAGTTCCGGGTAGAATTGCGCAGACGTACGAGGAGGCGAAACGAAGATGATTCAGCGACCGCGACCCTTTAGCCGGCGGGCATTTATCGGAGGCGTTGTCGTCTTACCAGCGCTTGCCGGGCTGCTCTCTACCGGAGCCCGAGCCGACGCGAAGTCGTCACCCGAGGCGATGCACTACCAGACGTCGCCGAAGGACGGCATGCAGTGCTCGGGTTGCAACTTTTTCATCCCTGGAAAGGACGCCACGTCGGACGGCAGCTGCAAAGTCGTGGACGGCACGATCTCGCCGCACGGCTATTGCATCGCGTATAACGCGAAGTCGTCGTAGCCGCCTAGTTCGTATCGGCCGGGTGGTAGTCGACCGGCTCGTGTAAGAAGTAATCGATTCCGAGCTTCGACTTGATCGGCACGAACTTGCGCGGTGACTGCGAGAAGTCAAAGCACGAGTCCAGTGACTTGGCGCGCACGTCGCTGCCGTTCGTCGTCAACGCTGCGAGACCGAACCGCTGCTCGATGAACTTTAAGATGCTGCCGTGCTCGTAATGCTCGTGCGAAACGTAGCCCTTTTTAGCATAGGGCGAGATGACGATGAGCGGAACGCGGATACCGAGGCCGTCATAGTCGACGTACTGCGGAGGTTCGGCGTCGAAAAAGCCGCCGCTGTCATCCCAAAAGATGAAGATCGCCGTTGAATTCCAGAACTTGGACTTGCCGATTGCATTGACGACGGAAGCTACCCACGAGGGACCACCGTCGGGCGCGCAGCCCGCGCCCGGGTGGTCGGAGTCCCTGCAGTATGGCGTTATCCAGGTAACGTCCCGAAGCGTACCTTTTCCGATGTCTCGCAAAAACTGAGGCGGACCGCTAAAGACATCGTTATCCCAATCGGGACCGTAACAAATGCCCTTTATCGACTGATAGGTGCTCCAAATCCCGGTCTCTCTGTAGTCGGGCTCCGGACCGCTGCCGCACGCTTTTCCGCCGGGCCCTTTTGCTCCCAAGGGGCCGGCGTAGAACGACCAGCTCAGAGGTGGCGAGGCGTCGTCGAGTTCGTTACCGAGCGTTTTGTAATCGAAGCAGACGACCATCGGCTTCGGCGACGGCGTGCCGCGCGGTGGTTTTGCGCCGACTCGCTGCACCGTGTCGGTCGGACCTCCGGGGCAGCCCCAGTTTGTGAGGGGATAGTTAGTGGCTTGGGCTGCCTGTCCCGCGATGATGTATTCGTGCGAGACGTAGCTGCTGTCGTCGAAGTTCGAGGGATACATCTCGTCGGCGAGCACGTATTGCTGCGCCATAGACCAGTAGGGCGCGATCTGACTTTGCGGCACATAGCTGTAGGGCGGGTATTTTATCGGGCACTTTGGATAGCCGGGCTGATCGCACTGCCAGGTTTCCTTATTGAAACCATTCATCCGGCATTCGGTTCCCGGGATCTTTCCCTTACCGTTGCAGGCCGCAAGATAGGCTTGCTGATTGTGTTCGATATCCCAGCTCAATGAGAGGGACATCGGTTTGAGCACGACCTTTTGGCCCATCGAATCGTGCCCATACGTTGCCGTTTTCGCGCCGGGAAAACCCATGAAGAGATTGTTGAAGCTTCGGTTCTCTTGAATTACGATCACGATGTGATCGATCCTGTCGATCGGCTTGCCCGAGCGGTTCATCGCAAAGCGGGCCGCTTGCGAGTTCGAGATAGGCAGGATCGTGGAAGCGCCGGAGCCGCCGCTACCACGGCAGGCAGTAAGGATCAGCGCGGCAAGAGCCCCCGCAAATGCAAAGAATTTCTTCATTACAACTCTGCCATAATTACCGGCCTCGAACGATGGTCATAACGCGTGCCGCGAGTCTTCTAAACAAACCAGTAATTTCTTCTGGAAGCTGCGCGGCTACGCCGGATTTTCCATCGAGCCTGAGCAGCTTGAGTTGCTCTTCGAGCTCCGCGAGCATCTCGGGATGTCCCTCTTTGAATCCCTCCTGCCCGAGATGGCTGAGCACGTAGCCCAGATCGAACGACTCGGCGACGACGGGACCGTAAGCGATCTCCAGAACGTCGTGCAGCGCCGCTTTGTCAAGCTTGAGTTCGGTGGTCTTCCCGCGCAGGAGTTTGAGTCGCTGGGCCGCGGTCTTGAATATCGACTGCTTCGGTGGAGACGGCAGCCGCTCGCTTCGGCGATGAAAGTAGAACCCGAGAAGAAGTGCATCGCCGACGCGATCCCGATCGAGCGCGCCTCCGAGGTTTAGCTTTCCTTCCAGCGCCGACGCTCGCGCGCGCGTTTCGCGCAGCTCCGCTTGCAGCGTGCGGTACTGCTCGAAGTCGAGCCGGCGCTCTTCCTGATGGCGTTGGAGCTCGGCTTCGCGCTGCCGGGCTATCCGGCGGCGTTCGGGCGCGACGAGGTAGATCTCGTATAACCAGAGTGCGACGAGTCCGACGAGCGCGCCGCCGAAGACCAGGCCGGCGTCGCGAAGGGTACGACCAATCAAGCCGAACGTGCTCAAGAGCTCGACCCCAAGAATTAGAAACGCGCCGCCTGCAATTCCGGCGCAGACGGGGACATAAAACCACCAGCCGGCTCTCTTAATGCCGGCTGAACCTTCGGGCATAGCCGCCACTCCTAGCGCCTCCGCTCGCTTGGCGATTCGACAAAGGGACCGGTTCTTACCCGCTTCCTGCTTTCAAGCAAAGAATCCGGGCGTCCGAACCGGCTCGCTACTTGGGCGTAAGGCCGAGTCTTACGCTACGGCGACTTGGTGCAAGTTGTGTTCGCTATAGTCTTCCATGCGCCGCCGGTCTGCGCTTGCGAAAGATCCTTGAAGCTCGTCGCGCTTGCGATCGTATACGTGTCGCGAATCGCGTTCGTCTTGCCCGTCTCGGCATCGAAGAACGTGCCCGTCCAAAGGGTCTGCTTGCCCGTCTGCATCGAGGACTCGGAGCTCGAGTCGCCATCGGCCATTGCGGTTGGATTCCACCAAGTTTTCGTCTTGGGAGCGTACGCGACGTAGCCGACCGCATCGAAGCTCGGCCCGGTGGAGCGAACCGAGAGTGAGCCTCCGGCCGCGCGCGCGACCGTCGCCGTCGTCGCAGCCGGTCCGCCCATCGGCGACGGCACGCTGTTATTGCAGTTCCAGGTGCCGATCAACCAATCCCAACCGTGCGGTCCCATCCCGGACGTTGCCGGCGACATCGCGCTCGATGCCGGCAGTGGGATGGCGAGCAAGCAACCCCTCGTCATCGTTCTTTCCCGTTGGCGTACGGACCCCTTGCGCCGGCGGAGACGGCGCGCCGGATGGAGTTGGTTCCGGCGCCGGAGGTGTGGCCGAAGGCGGTGGAGCGGGCGGAGGCTCGGCCCACGCGGGCGTTGCCCTAACCGAAAGGCCGCGGTGAAGCGCGCTGCGGCTCATCGCTGCGTAAGACGTCGTCGGAAAATGCGCCTTGGCGTAGACAAGAAGCGCGACCGCGTGGTCACGCGCGGTCTTTCCCGGGAGCTCCTCGTAAAGCTGGGCCATCGCATAGCCGGTCGAGGGAAGCCATGGATCGTTCGAATAGAGTCGCGCCCAGTCTTGGAACCCGTCTTCGGTCAACAGCAGCAGGTGCATCGTTTGATCGGGTAAGAGTTGGTGTGTCTCGTAGCGCTTCTTGAGCTGCATCGTTTCGTATCGAATCCGCAACGCGCTCATCTTCAAACGCCCAAAGTAACGATCGGCCGGCGCGGCAACGGCGGTAGCCGGCGAGGCAGGTACGGAAAGCAAGAGCATTGGGAGCTTTTCCCCGCTTCGCAACGGCGCCAACCAGCAAGAAAAACGGGCCGCTGAAATCAGCGGCCCGTCGCCTTGGTACCGTTACAGTCTGCGTTGCGAGGGTGGTCAGTCCCCTTGAATGCAGGACTGCGTGGAGTTGCTGAACATCGGCTGCATCGTGTAGGATTTTCTCTTGAACGGATCGTTCTGGATGTTCTGCCACGCGCAGATATCGCCGATCTCGCCCTGCTGGTTGTTGTACCATCCCGAGGCCGGGACCGGGTCCGTCACCGATTCGCCGTACTCGTGGCCTTCGACGATCGTTACGCCCTCATCCACGGCGCTCTCATCGGAGGGCGCGCTGATGATGCTCGAGCCGCAGCTGCTGCCAGCATCGGGCATGTACGGCAGGTTTGTGTACGAGACGTAGCGGCCCGAGCTGTAGGTGGTGCTGTGGTAGGCGCAAAACTGCGTGCCAAAGCCACTGCTGCTGTGGCCGTGCGGCGTTGCCACCACGTACGAGCCGTTGGGATCGTAACCGAAGTGGGTGACGCCTCTGAGCGCCTCCTGCGCGACCTGGCCGTCGGTCGGGTGAGCCGGAACGGCACTGTTGTCGTTCCAGGAGCCGCCGGATTGGGTCGCCGGATTCGTGATGTAGGTCGTGGTGCCGCCCGAGACTTCGTAGTACTGGTCGTAGATATTATCGTGGCTGCTGCCGCCCATGTTCTTCGTGTAGGCTTTCAGCAGCGTCGCGACGCCGTCGCTGTCGCCGTAGGTCCGGTAGCCCCAGAAGATGATGTACGTCTTGGGAGCGACGAGGACCGGACCGCCGCCGTAGCTGAGCAGAATCATCGGATTCACTTGGCGCGTCGCCGTTTCGCGCGTTGCCATGTAGTGCGGAACGTGATAGAGCACGCCGTCCTTCTGCACCCATCCGGGGCCCGAAGGGGCGGTCGTGTGCGCTTGCTGCTGCGTCGTAGTGAGCGACGGTCCGACGCCGGAGTTTGCGGCGCAGCCTACCATTGCGAGAACCGCGATGCAGCCGAATATGGCGGCGATCCGCGAGTGCCTGTACATAGAGTAGAAACCTCTCGTGAAAGTTAGCGAGGGGGAGTCGCTAGTAAGGGAAAGCCCCACCATTCATCGGTTCTCGCTTGCCCCCCTGCGGCGGCATTCGCTCGCCCCTGCTCGCACACAGCACGAGCAAGCAAGAGCGCGCGGTCTTGAACCGCGCGCTCTGTGTACGTCCGCGTCTCCCGTTGGAAGACGGTGGTTAGTGCGAGTTACGGATAGCTCTGCACGCAGGACTGGGTCGCGTTGCTGAACATCGGCTGGCTCGTGTAAGACTTCTTCGCGAACGAATCGTTCTCGATGTCTTGCCACGCGCAGATGTCGCCGATCTCGCCTTCCGCGCCGTTGTACCAGCCGGTCGGGGGGTTCGGATCGGTGACCGATTCGCCGTACTCATGACCCTCGACGATCGTCACGCCCTCATCCGTCCCACTTTCGTCGGTGGGCGGCGAGGTGAAGTTCGATCCGCAGCTCGTACCGGCGTCGGGCATGTAGGGCAGGTTCGTGTACGAAACGAGGTTGCCACCGCTCATGGTCGCGCTGTGATACGCGCACCACTGCGTGCCGAAACCGGTGCTGCTACGGCCGTGCGGCGTCGCTACGACGTACGAAGCGTTGGCGTCGTAACCGAAGTGCGTGACACCCAGGAGGGCCTCGGCCGCGACCTGCGCGTCGGTCGGATGCGTCGGGACGGCGTCGGTGTCATCTTCCCACGCGCCGCCGAATTGGCGTCGCGGATTCTTGATGCTCGTTTGGTTGCCGCCAACGATCTGGTAGTACTGGGTGTAGATGGCGTTATGGCCGCTTCCGCCCATGGCTTTGGTGTACTGCTTGAGCAGCTTCGCCACGCCATCGGAATCGCCGTAGGTGTTGTAGCCCCAGAAAATGATGAAAACCTTGGGCTTGACCAGCACCGGGCCGTTGCCATAGTTCAAAAGAATATTCGGGTTCACTTTTGTCGCGTTTTGGCGCGTCGGCATATAGTGAGGAACGTGGTAAAGAACGCCGTCCTTCTGAATCCATCCAGGACCGGACGGAACCGTTGTTTGCGCCTGTTGTTGGGTCGCGCCGATCGGCGCGATGCCGGCATTCGAAGCGCAGCCCACCATTGCGAGCGTCGCTACGCAGCCGAGAGCCGCGGCGAGCCGCGTGTGGCTATACATAGAGCAGTAACCTCTTAGTAAAAGCAGCTAGGGGGATTTAGCTAGCAGGGAAAGCTCCGACGTTCATCGGATGGCGCGCGGCGCCCTGCGAAGCGGCGATGATTTTTTCACGCGTACTTAATACAAGCAAGCACGAGCGCGCGGCCATGAGGCTGCGCGCTCGTCTCGTTCGTATCTCTCGTCCGCTCGATCCCGCGTTAATAGACCGGCTGCGGCTCCTCTTCGATCGGCGTTTGAATCGGGTATGGTCCGGGGACGATCGGCATCGGCATCGGACCGGAGATTGGGACGGGAACCGGGCCCGGAATCGGACCAGGGAGCGGCGTCGGACTCGGCGCCGGCGTCGGACCGGGCTCGCGCCGCTCGTAGCCGTTGACGAGCGTCCCGCCGAGATCGACGTCGTGTGCCGTCACGTCGACGTTGACGCCCTTGCCTTCGGCTGTGAGCGTCGTTTCTATTCGGCCGCCGTTCCCGTTCTGCGCGGTGATGCGCAAAGAGCCGTTCTCTTCGCAAGTGACCGACTCGCCGTTACCGAGTTGCAACGTCTGACCGCGTGCGATCGAGACCGACTGGCCGTAGCTCGTGATCGAGGCGTCGCCGTTGTTGTTCATCGTGATCTTGGTCGCTCCGTTGTCGAGCGCAACCGTCGCCGACTGATTCCACGTAACGCCTTTAGCGTTCTGCGGCGAGACCTGGGTCGAGATTCGAAACCCGCCGGAAATGGAATCAGAGTTGAGCAAGTCGGGCTGCGAGGTCATGTTATTCCACTTCTGCCCATTGAAGGAGAGATGCGGATCGCCCTCGCTCGAGCCGGTTGCGTTTTGAAAGAAGCGCTCGTTGCCATATGGAGGACAGCCGCCCGACCCGTACGGAGGACAACCGCCCGAACCATATGGGGGAGGTCCGCCCGAACCATACGGGGGAGGCCCGCCCGAACCATACGGGGGAGGCCCGCCCGGCGAGCCGAACGGCGGGTTGCAGCCGCCCGACCCGTACGGCGCATTACCACCGTAGCCTGTGAGCGATTGCAGCATCTGCATGAGCTGTTCTAGGACGCCCATAAGCGATCCGAAAATGCCTTGCAGGGAACCGGAGTTGCCGTAACCGGCTCCGTATTGCTCCGCTCCGTCGTTGAGCGCCGGCGGAACGAAGCGCGAAATGTTGTCGCCGGCTGGGGGCGCAAGCGCGCCCTGGAGAAGCGCGCCTTCCGGCCCCGCGCCCGCGGCAGCAGATGAGGCGAGCGAATTAGGGCTGACCGAGCCCTCGAGCGGCTGAACGTACATGGGACACCTCCGTCGTGATAGCTGCGCTTCGTATCACGACGAGCGATCGCTGCGACAAGGGTACGAACGGTGCTGGGAAAAACCGAGTGCGAGAATGAGCGAAACGCAAATAGCGCAGATAGCCCGCCTCGAAGAACGCCTCGCAGCCCTCAAGGAGCGTCTTTGACGACGCGGGGAAACGCCGCCGAATAGCCGAGCTCGAAGCGCGGTCGCACGCGCAGGAGTTTTGGAGCGATTCCGATTCGGCTCAGCGGGTGATGAAGGAGCTTGCGGAGTTGCGCGACGAGGCGGCTTCGCTCGATAACGCCGGCCGCCGCCTCTCCGATGCGCGGGAGCTGCTCGCCCTTTTTGAGGACGATCCGGCAGCGGAGAGCGAAGCCGAACGGAGCATTGAAGTCGCGGGCGAGTCGATCGAGGCGCTGGAGATGGCTGCCAGCTTCAGCGGCGAGTTCGATTCGCACAACGCAATCGTCAGCATCTTCGCGGGAGCCGGCGGCGTCGACGCCGCCGATTGGACCGCCATGCTCGCGCGAATGTATCTGCGATGGGCCGAATCGAAAGGCTTTGCGACGCAGATCGTGGACGAATCGCCGGCCGAAGAGGCCGGGCTGAAGTCTCTTACGTTCTTCGTTCGCGGGCGCAACGCGTACGGATTGCTCGAGAGCGAGCGCGGGGTCCATCGCCTCGTGCGGCTCTCGCCCTTCGACGCGGCGCACCGGCGCCATACCTCGTTTGCCGCAGTCGACATCATTCCGGAGGTCGAGGCGGGCGAAGGCGCCGGGATCGAGCTGAAGCCCGACGATCTGAGAGTGGAGACGTTCAAATCGGGCGGCGCCGGCGGCCAGTACGTGAACAAAACGGAGTCGGCGGTGCGCGTCATTCACTTGCCGACCGGAATCGTCGTCGCCTCACAACAAGAGCGTTCGCAGGCGCAAAACCGGGAAGTCGCGCTGAGCATCCTGCGCGCAAAACTCGTCGTGCGAGCGGCCGAAGAGCGCGATCGCAAACTTGCCGATCTTCGCGGCGATCGTCAAGCGAACGAATGGGGCTCGCAGATTCGCTCGTACGTGTTGCAGCCGTACCAGATGGTGAAGGACCATCGCACCGGCGTCGAGACCGGAAACGTCGCCGGCGTGCTCGACGGCGGCATCGATACCTTCGTTTGGCCGTACTTGCAGCAGCGCCGCGCGCTCCCGTCAGCTCCTCGGTAACGGCGTGCGCGACCGGCTGCTTTGGATAGGTTGCCTCGCGTATGCGCTGCTCTTTACCGGGCTTGGGTGGGTCAAGTATGCGGCGCATCGTAACCTGGTCGATTTTGGGATCTTCGCACAGACCGTGGCGAGTGCGTTTGGGTGCTTTTGCAATCCGATCGAAGGCAGCCACTGGGCCTTTCACTTTTCGCCGATACTCTATCCCGTGGCTGGAGCCGTCGCGCTCGTGCCGTCGCCGCTCACGCTGGTCGCGTTGGAGGCGATTGCCGGCGCGCTGGTCGCGCCGCCCGTCTACGCGCTCGTGCGCGCGCGCTGCGACGTCGATGCCGCGCGCTTGGCCGCGCTCGTCGCCTGGCTCTATCCCCCGCTCGCGGGACTGGTCTTCGGAGACTTTCACGAGAACGGATTCGCCCCGGCGGCCGTGGCGTGGACGCTCTATGCATTCGACGCTGGTCTGCTCGGATGGGCAATCGTGGGCGCAATCGTCACCCTCTCGATAAAGGAAGACCAGGCCGTCTTTCTCGCGGTCGGCGGTGCGCTGGGAGCCTGGCGCTTCCGCGGATCGCCGCGCGGGCGCGCCGCGTTTGCGATACTTCTGCTGAGCGTCCTCGTACTGATCGCGTTCTTTGCGTTCATCCGTCCGCATGCGTCGGCCGCATCGACCGCCGCATGGCAGCCGTGGCGTTTCTACGCGTGGAGTGCCTTTCCAACGACCGCCGTTCTCGCCGAGATCCTCGCTCGGATCGGGTTTCTGCTGCTGATCTTCGTGCCGTTGCTCTTTTTGCCGTTTCGAACGTGGGCGATTACACTGGCGGTCGCTCCGCTGGGGGAAGTACTGCTCTCGCGGATGTCGACCACCTTCACGCTGGGAACGCACTACGCTGGCGCTTGGGTCGGGTACGTTGTGGTTGTCTTCGCCGTTGGGGTTCGCGCCTTAGAACCAGCGCGCGCGCGCGTCGCGCTCGTTGCATGCGTCGTGCTCTCGCTAGTCGAGCTCGCGGTCGCGGATCCGCTCCATCCTGGACTGAATCTGCACCGGCCGCAAGAGCGCGATGCCGCGCTCGACCGCTTTCTCCGGACGTTGCCTCCCAATGCAAACGTTGCGACACAAGAAGAGGCGTACACGCATCTCGCGCTCGCCGATCCATTTGCGCGGCTCTTGCCGGAGAATCCGCACGCGGCGGCCGAGGCCTCTCTGGTGCTGATCGATACGGATTTTCCCAATTCGCCGCGCTTGCAAGAGTACGGCGGCGCGCTCGCGCAATCGATTCGAGAAGGGCGTTACGTCCTAGTTAGAAAGTCCGGCGGCATCACGCTCTACGCGGTGAGGTGAGCGAGCGCATCCTCGACGCGCGCGGGCCAGCCGTGGTCGGCGCGAACGATCCGATGCGGCGCCGCCCAGGGTGCCCATCGCGCAATCTGTAGCGCATAACCGCGTTGCGGCGGAAAGACCGCGACGACCGGCGTGCCGATCATTCCAGCGACGTGGATGGCGGCGGAATCGGGCGCGACGATCGCCGGCGCGGCCGCAACGGTCTTCTTCCACGCCCCGATCTCATCGAAGTACTCGACCGGCGTTCCGGTCGCATCGGCAATTTGCTGTGCGTACGTCGCTTCGTTGCGCGCCGACAAGAGACGCGGCGTGCCGCCGGCAGCAACGCGCCGAATCATCGCCACGACGTGCTCGAAGGCGATGCCGAGCCGCTCCCATTTATTGGTGACTTGCACGGCGATGCGCTCGTCGGGCGGCGGATCGCGCTCCAGTACGAGCGGACGCAGCCGGGCGAGGTCGCGGGTCGGATTTTCACCGCTCAAGAGCGGTTCGCCGAGACGGAAGAGCACCTCACACTCATGCGGCGCGTTCCGATCGAGGCCCGCGCTCCGATTGATTCCGTGGGTGAGCAAACGGCACGTCCAGAGGGCTTTCAACGGCTTTCCCCATGGGTTGACGAATCCAATGCGCACCGGTGCCCCGACCGCGGCTGCGAGACGATACCCTCCGGGATCCTCGGTTGCGACCAGTACGTGCGAGTACCCGTTTGCGTGCAGCTCGTCGCCGAGCCGTTCGATCGCGGCGAGATTCGATCGGGTGCTCGAGCGCTGCGCGAATCCGGCAACGACGATGCGTCGCGCGGCAAGCGACGTGAAGATGCCGGCGTTCGCGCGAGCCAGCACGATGTCGACCGGCAGGCCGCCCTCGCGAAACGCCGCGAGGAGCGGCGTCAACGCGAGCGCGTCGCCGATTGCATCGAGGCGGATGATGAGCACCGACGGTGAAACCTTCGGCATGCCCGTTCATTCGTTCCGCCGGCCGTGATCGCCCGCGAGGACGTCGTCACCTTCGACGAGCTCGATGGCTATCGCACGTTGCGCAGCTTCGGATACGTATCGGGAAGCGCGTCGCGTCCGCGCAATCGGTTGCGGTCGACGTTCCGCAGCCTGGGAATGCTTATCGGTCTGGCGAGCGCCGAGTTCTTGAGCGACGCCGAGCAACTGCGCAACGATGCGCTCGAAGCGCTCCGAGGGCGCGCCGATGCGCTGGGCGCCAATGCGGTCGTCGGCTTGCAGTTCTTCGTCTCGGAAGGGAGCGATGGATCGTGCGAGGTCGTCGCGTTCGGCCGTGCGGTCTCAGTGAGCAAGGCGGAGCGCGGTTAGCGTGGATGAGGCGGAACGCGCGCGCCGCACGACGTTACTCGAACGGGGCTGCGCCGCGGCCGGCGCTTGCCGCAAGTGCGAGATCGGATACGAGCGGCGCAACAACGTCTACGGCGAGGGCAATCCCTGTGCGCGACTGATGGTAATCGGCGAGGGGCCCGGCGAGACCGAGGATCAACTCGGTCGCCCTTTCGTCGGACGCGCAGGGCAGCTCCTCGACCGGATGCTTGGCGCGATCGGGCTCGCGCGCGAGGAAATCTACATCTGCAACACCGTTAAATGCCGGCCGACGCTTATGGGTCCGAACGGATTGCGCAATCGCGCGCCGGATCCGCACGAGATGGAGAACTGCCGCCCGTTCTTAGACGAACAGATCGAGATCGTTGCGCCCGCGGTGATTCTCGCGCTCGGCGCGCCGGCGGCGAAGTCGTTCTTGGGTCGCGATTTTCAGATTACCCGCATGCGCGGGCTTTGGTACGTCGGGCCGCTCGAGACGCCGCTCATGGTCACCTTTCACCCGGCTTACATCTTGCGCCAGACCGGCGGTGAGATCGAAGCGGTGAAGCGAATGGTTTGGGCCGACCTCAAGGCGGTGCGCGCAAAGCTCGACGAACCGCCCGCACTCGATGCAGAAGCCGTTGCGATCCGGCAAGCGAGTCTCTTTGAAACCACTTGATACCTGGCTTCGCGACGTCGTTGGGCGTGCCGGGTTCTCCGATGCGGACGAGTTCGTGCGTCATTACGCGCTCAAGCCGTACCGGCTGCGTCAGCTCTACCGGGCCGCAACCAAAGAACTCCTCGGCAACGTGGACGAAGTGACGACGCTTCCGAAGGACTTGCGCACCGGGCTCGTGGAGCGAGGGATCGCGTTCTCCGCGATCGAGGCGATCGCGGAGCAGCGCTCGAGCGACGCGCAGACGACCAAGGCGCTCTTCCGGTTGGGCGACGGCAAAGAAGTCGAAGCGGTTTTGATGGAACATCACGGCGACCGAACCACGGTCTGCATCTCCTCTCAGGCCGGATGCGCCTTCGCCTGTACGTTTTGCTCGACCGGGCAAGGCGGCTTCAATCGCAATCTCTCGGCGGGCGAGATCTTCGATCAGGCCTGGTACTTCGCGCGCGACTTGGCCAAACGCAAGAAACGCATTACCAACGTCGTCTTCATGGGGATGGGCGAGCCGTTCCACAACTACGACGCGGTGATGGAGGCCGTTGCGTTGCTCAACGATCCGCTAGGCTTCGGGCTAGGACATCGCCATATTACGATCTCGACCGTCGGCCTGGTGGACAAGATCGATCGCTTCGCCGACGAGCACGTTCAGGTCAATCTCGCGATCTCGCTCCATGCCCCAACCGACGAAGTTCGCTCGAGCCTGATGCCCGTCAACCGTCGGTTTCCGCTCGCCGAGCTGATGGGGGCCTGCGAGCGGTACGTCGCCAAGACCAATCGCAAGATCTTTTTCGAGTACGTGATGCTGGCCGGCATCAACGACGACGCCACGTGTGCGCGCGATCTCGCCGTGCTGATGCGCGGACGGCTCTATCACGTGAACCTGATTCCCTATAACACCACGCCGGACGGACCGTTCGCCGCGACCTCGGATTCGCGCATTTGGGAGTTCGCCGCAATTCTCGACGCGGCCGGTGTGCCCGTAACGGTCCGCCAAAACATGGGCCGCGACATCGCCGCGGCGTGCGGGCAATTACAAGCGGAGACGCAGCCGCGCGCGCACGTTGTGAAAGCCACCGCGGAGTAGACGCGTGCTGACAATGCTTGCCGCCATAACATTGCACGCCTTCGCGGCGACCGTGCAAGGTGCCGCGCTCGGTGCGATGTATGCCGATCCGAAGAGGCCGCCCGAGGTCAAGCGGATAAACGTCGTCGGCGCCGACGCAACGGTCCTGACGAGCGGTGGAAGGATGGAAGGGGCGCTGGTTACCGAGGCAATTCTCGTCGAGCGCTTCTCGTTCGGATGGCAAGCGATCGATGCGCTGAACTTCCAGTGCCGTTTGGATTCGCACGGGCTTGGTCAACACACCAATGATGCCTTGATGCGCGGAATGCCGAGACCCCAAGATGATAGGCCGTGCCGAGGATATCTCAGAGACGCCGGGCCTTTCGCCGACGTCGAGGCCGTACGGCGGATGATGCGCGGGCCATTGGTGCCGTACGTCGTCGTTTCTGGGGACTGGGCAATGGGTGAATGGTATGGTGCGGGCGGCGGGGAGTCCCTGTACCGGAGGCGCGATAGCGGTTGGCACCTCGTCGAAAGCGGCGGCGGCTCGATGGGCGTGGATTACGTGCGCAAATACGGAGTGCCGCAATCGGACTGGTGCAATTTGGTATTTTCGACGCAAAATGCCGTTAGGAAACGAGGCGCCGCATTGCTGCAGCGCCCCGCGCGTTTCGATGTGTGGCGCGGCGACCGACGACGGCTACGGCCAGCGAATCTTTAGCGTGGTGCCGTTTGCAGTTACCGCGACGAGCGGCCAGCTCGCGCGCTGATCACACTCTAGTGTCCTCTGTAGAAGTATTTGGGTGTTGAAGCCGTCCGGGCCCATCGTGTTGTTGCCGTCAAAGGTCGACGTTTTAGGATCGTCTTCACCGAGGCCCGCCGATAAGGTGCCCTTTGCCTCGCCGTGTACGGCTACCATGAGGCGGCCGTTGTCGCAGATGTACCCCATGTCGACAGCTCCGTAGCCGTTCAGAGTGTATTTGGCCCAAGTGTAATCCTCTTGAGCCGATGCCCTCGAAACGCACGCGAGCAGCAGCGATAGCAGGAGGACAATAGAAACGAAACGAGTTTGCGTCATCTGCTCTTACCTTATCCTTGGGCTAGGACTGCAATCAAAAACCTAACAACCCCTCCTAGGGTACGGCGAACGAGGGAGCCGTCCTGTGACCGCCCTCGACTCCGGAGGCCGGCAGGTTGGTCCGAACGCCCCTAAGGAACTTCGTCCCATAATGGACTTGCGGGCGCGTCGATGAACCTCGAGCTGTGGGGCACGCTCGCGTCGGTGGGGACGTTCGTCGTCATCGGCGCCACGGCGATCACGGCGGTCGTACAGCTACGGCACATCCGGCGTGCCAATCAGCTAGCGGGCCTGCAGAGCGTCTTTGCGATGCTGCAGGATCCCGGGGTCCGCGAGTTGGTCAACTACGTGCGCTACGATCTCGCGCAACGAATGAACGATCCAAGCTTTCGGGAGAGCCTGCTCGCCGTTCCAATCGATCGGCGCGTTCACCCCGAGTTGTTCTTCTGTGACATGTATAACCACGTGGGCTCGTTTGTGCGCAGCGGCTTGATCGACGAGCACGTCTACCTTCAAACGGACTGGTATAACGTCGGCCTGTACTGGGGACTTCTCCGCGACGTCGTCGCACTGGGCCGCCGAAATCGGCCGTTCATATTCGAAAACTTTGAATGGCTTGCGGCGCGGGCACGACGTTGGGCAGAGGCCCATCCCGGCGGTGACTATCCGTCGAACGAGCGCCGGATGCTGGACCCGCCAAACGCTCCGCCTTCGGAGGGGTAAAAAGATGGCTTCTTGGAACGACGTGCGGCGATTCGCGCTCGCGCTCCCGGGCGCAACTGAGGAGACGACTTCTCAAGGCCGTGCCGCCTGGATCGTCAACAGGAAATTTTTCACGTGGGAGCGGCCCCTGCGTGCCTCGGATCTAGCGGCGCTGGGCAAGAGCGCACCGTCGGGGCCGATTTTGGGCGTGCGGACCGCCGATCTCGAGATGAAAGAGGTCTTGCTGGCGAACAACCCGCGCGTCTATTTCACGACGCCGCATTTTGACGGCTATCCCGCCGTCTTGATTCGCCTGGAAAAAATTTCTGCCACGGAGCTAAAGGACGTGGTCACCGAGGCGTGGCTCTCTCGCGCGGGGAAACGAACGGTGGCGGCATTTCTCAAGAAGCGTAGTGCTTAGCATGGGTTTTTGCCGACGCGATAAAACCTAGCTCCGATGGAGACGGCCGCCTCGGCGCAACGCGTCACGATGGAGGAGATCACGGCGCTGGCCAAGCGCCGAGGCTTCATCTTTCAATCGAGCGAGATCTACGGTGGAATCAACGGATTCTGGGATTACGGTCCGCTCGGTGCCGTGCTCAAGCGCAACGTAAAAGCCGCATGGTGGCGCGACACGGTCGAGCTGCGCGACGATGTGGTAGCCTTCGACTCCTCGATTGTGATGCACCCGCTGGTCTGGAAGGCCTCCGGCCACGTCGACGCATTTCACGATGTGATGATCGATTGCAAGGTCTGCAAGCATCGCTTCCGCCTCGACCATCTATCGAACCGGTCGCAATGTCCGGATTGCGGAAGCAAAGACTCCTTCACGCAGCCACGCAATTTCAACCTCATGATGCATACTTCGGTCGGACCGATGGAAGATACGTCGGCGCTAGCCTACCTGCGGCCGGAGACGGCTCAGGGCATCTTTGTCAACTTCAAGAACATCTATCAGACCGCACGCCGGCGCCCACCCTTCGGCGTCGCTCAGATCGGCAAATCGTTCCGTAACGAGATCACCCCAGGAAACTTTACGTTCCGTCTGCGCGAGTTCGAACAGGCGGAACTCGAGTACTTCGTCCCGGATGACGGCAAAGACATGGAGATTTTTGCACAATGGGTGGAACGGCGCAAAGCGTGGTATGCGCGGTACGGGATCGATTCGGAGCGGCTGCGCTTCTACGAGTTGACCGAATCGGAGCGTCCGCACTACGCGCGGGCCGGCATCGACGTCGAGTATCTCTTTCCATGGGGCTGGGGCGAGCTCGAATCGATCGCACACCGTGGAACGTACGACCTCGACGCGCACATCGCGCTCTCGGGCAAAGACCTTCGATACTTCGACGAGCCGACCAAGACGCATTACACGCCGCTGCTGATCGAAAGCTCGGCCGGTATGGACCGCACGGCACTCACGTTCCTAATCGATGCCTACGAGCGCGAGCGTAGCGTCGACCCCAACGGCAAGGAGACGGAGCGGACCGTGCTGCGGTTTCATCCGGCGATTGCGCCGGTGCAAGTCGCCGTATTCTCCTTGGCACGCAACAAGCCCGAGCTGGTCGAGCGCGCGCGAGGCATCGAGGCGGCACTGCGGCCGGCATTTCGAACGCAGTACGACGAGGGGAACATCGGACAGCTCTACCGCCGCCAAGACGAAATCGGCACGCCGGTTTGCATCACGATCGATTACGACACGCTCGAAGACGGAAGCGTGACGGTGCGCGCGCGCGACTCGATGATGCAGGAGCGCACCGCCGCCGACGGACTCGCCGGTTATCTGCGGGAGAAGTTGGAGCGATGACGGCGCAGCCCGCGACGAAATACGTGTACTTCTTCGACGAGGGCGAGGCGCTGCGAAGCCCCTCAGATCCGAACTCGATGCGGAACATGCTCGGAGGCAAGGGTGCTGGCCTTACCGAGATGACGACGGCGAGTCTACCGGTTCCATCCGGGTTCACGATTACGACCGAAGCGTGTCTGCGCTTCTACGAAGCGGGCGGCGCGTGGCCCGCGGGTCTGCCGGATCAGGTCGATGCGGCAATGCGCGAGCTCGAGGGTCGTACCGGCAAAGGATTCGGCGAGGTCAAGAATCCGCTCCTCGTTTCGGTTCGGAGTGGGGCGCGCGTCTCGATGCCGGGCATGATGGACACGATTCTCAACCTCGGCCTCAACGACGAGACGGTTGCGAGCCTCGCGCGACTGACGTCGAACGAGCGATTTGCCTGGGATGCCTACCGCCGGTTCATCACGATGTACTCCAGCGTCGTGCTCGGCATCGGTAAGGAGCATTTCGAAGAGCAGATCGACGCGAAGAAGAAGTCGCTCGGCGTCAAGACCGACGCCGAGCTCGACGCAGCCGCGTGGCAGGGGCTCGTCGAACGGTTCAAGGGGCTGGTGCGCGAACGGACCGGACGCGATTTTCCGCAGGAGGTGCGCGAGCAGCTCAAAGGCGCGATCGACGCGGTGTTCCATTCGTGGAACTCCAAGCGTGCCGTCGATTACCGCCGGTTCAACAGAATTCCCGACGACTGGGGCACCGCGGTCAACGTCATGGAGATGGTCTTCGGCAACATGGGCGACGACTCGGGAACCGGCGTTGCCTTCACGCGAAATCCCAACACCGGCGAACGCGCGCTCTTCGGCGAGTATCTTACCAACGCACAGGGTGAAGACGTGGTTGCCGGCATCCGCACGCCCGAGAAGATCGCCGACTTGGAGAAGCATCAGCCGAAGGTCTACGAGCAGTTTACGGCGATCGCGACGCGGCTCGAGCGGCACTACCGCGACGTTCAAGATCTCGAGTTTACGGTCGAGCGAGGCAAGCTCTTCATGCTGCAGACCCGCAGTGCGAAGCGGACCGCCGAAGCCGCGGTCAAGATCGCCCTCGACCTCGTCACCGAAGGTCTGATCGACAAGCGCCGCGCCGTCGGAATGGTCAACGCGCAATCGCTCGATCAGCTTTTTCACGCGCGAATCGATCCAAGCCGGCCGCTCGCAGTGGTCTGCAAGGGCCTCAACGCATCGCCGGGCGCGGCCGCCGGCCAGATCGTCTTCTCGGCCGAAGACGCGGTAACGTGGAAAGAGCAGGGACGCAAGACGATCCTCGTTCGTACCGAGACGAATCCCGACGACGTGCACGGAATGATTGCCGCCGAAGGCGTCCTGACCTCAAAGGGCGGCGCGACGTCGCATGCGGCCGTCGTTGCCCGCGGCATGGGCAAACCGTGCGTCGCCGGCTGCGATGCACTGCTCATCGACTATCGCAATAAATCCGCGAGCCTCGACGGTGAGGTCTTGCACGAAGGCGATTGGATTACGATCGACGGCACGACCGGCAACGTCGCGATCGGTGAGCTTCCGTTGATACGGCCGCCTTCGAAGCTGCCTGAGTGGCTAGCGACGTTCCTTTCTTGGGCCGACGAACTGCGCCGCATGCAAACGTGGGCGAATGCCGACACGCCCGAAGATGCCGCCAAGGCGCGCGAACTTGGCGCGCAAGGAATCGGTCTCTGTCGCACGGAGCACATGTTCATGCAGCCCGAGCGCCTTCCGATCGTTCACGAGATGATCCTCGCTTCGACGAGCGAGGAGCGCGCGCGCGCGCTCGAGCGCCTCCTGCCGTTCCAACGCGACGATTTCAGCGGCATCCTCTCCGCGATGGAGGGACTGCCGGTAACGATTCGGCTGCTCGATCCGCCGCTGCACGAGTTCTTGCCGTCACTGGAGGAACTGCTCGTCGAAACGACCGAGCTGCGTCTCACCGAGGGCACCGGTTCGGCGGGGTACTTGGCTAAAGAAGCGATGCTGCGCCGAGTCAAACAGCTCCACGAGCAGAACCCGATGCTCGGCTTACGCGTTTGCCGTCTCGGAATCGTCTTTCCCGAGATTTACGATATGCAGGTCCGCGCGATCTTCGAGGCGGCCTGCGACCTGAAGCGCCGCGGTGCCGATCCCCGGCCCGACGTCATGATACCCGGCGTCGGCACGAAGGAGGAGATGCAGGTAACGCGCGACGCCGCGAAGCGAGTAGCGGACGAAGTGCTGGCGCAGCGTGGAACCACGCTCTCGTACCGGATCGGCACGATGATCGAGCTTCCCCGGGCTTGCGTCGTCGCCGACGAAATTGCGGCATACGCCGAATTCTTCTCATTCGGCACGAACGACCTGACGCAAACGACGTACGGCTACAGCCGCGACGACGCCGAAGCCTCGTTCATTCCCGTCTATCTCGAAAAGCGAATCCTCAGGGACGATCCGTTCCAGGTGCTCGATCGGCGCGGCGTCGGCGCGCTGATGAGGCAGGCCGTCGCACTCGGCCGCGCGGCGCGGGAAGGCCTCAAGATCGGGATCTGCGGCGAGCACGGCGGCGAACCGAGCAGCGTCGCGTTCTGCGACTCCTTAGGTCTGGACTATGTTTCGTGTTCCCCATTTCGCGTGCCGATCGCGCGCCTCGCGGCCGCTCAATCGGCAATCGGCGCACTCCGCTAGAGACGCTCGAAAAGCGCCGTTAAATCGAGCCGCAGGTCTTCGTACGCGCCGCACGTTGCGGCGGAAGGTTCGACGACCGTCGTGATCGCGCTCGCTTCGTGCATTTCCGCCGACCGGCTCTTCGGATCGACGACGATCACGAGCAGGCTTCCGTTCGCGAGGTAGATGGCGATCTTTTCGTCGAGCAGCGGCCTGCGATCGTCGGGTGAGAGAATCTCGACAGCGACGTCGGGAGCGATCGTGGGTTTTTCGCGGAGCTCGCCAAACTCGAGCGGCATCCGCTCGAACGAGAAATATGCGACGTCCGGAACGAGCGAGCTTGGCTTCTCACCCGGCGGAAGGAGATAGCAGCGCCATTCGCTTCCGACCTCGCCGCGGCCGCGCGCCCATTGGTCGAGGACCGCGCACAACCGAAACTGCAGAATGGCATGGCGTCGCCGCGGGCTCATTTTCCGTTCCCAGCGGCCGCGCACCGATTCGATTGCGGGCTTGACTTCGGGGATTCCCAACTCGGGCGCAATCTGCATCGTTGCCATCTCACGCATACTATATCACGCGTTCGTCGTGCGATGCGCAGCGACGATCTCGCCGCAGATGCGGCGCGCTTCCCTTATATCGACGGCAGGACGGCGGACGAAGAGCTTGCGCCAATAGGCTCTGCCGCTCAACTTTGCGATCAGATCCGAGACCTGGCGCGCGTCGTCCGGTCCGTTCGGCCCGTCGACCCAGACCGTCGTCTCGTCGCCGATGCCGAGTGGAAGGCGATGAAGGAGCTGCGCCTGCGTGTCGGCCCAGACGTTCGCGTCGCCGAAACGCCGGCGCAACGCACCTTCGCAGGCCTCGAACGCACTCAAGTCGCGCCCGGCGTTGAACTCCGCGGCAAGCGCGTAGATCCTGATACGATCGCGCAGCGCGCGTGCCGCCTCGCTCTGCCGGTCGTCGAGCGCGTCGAGCACCCTGAAGTCGTCCCAGCGCAAGAACTCGCCGGCGGGATCGAGCACGCGCGGATCGGGCCAGAGCTCGTGCAGCACCTGGTGAAGGATGTGTTCGAACATTCGCGTCGTGTGATGAAAGTATACCGAAGCAAACATCAAGTAGCGGGCCATCACGAACGACTCGAGCGCGACGACCCCCCGGCGATCGATGCCGACGACGAGCTTGCCTGCAACTTCGAACAGGCGCAGCGACGCGACGAGCTGTTCGGCATCGTAGCGGCCGGTCGAAACGCCGGTGAAGTACGCATCGCGCAACAGGTAATCCATTCGGTCGGCGTCCAGATTCGGACCACTGACCAGCTCGCGCAGCGCCGGATACCGGCTCTGTGAATCGCCTACGATCAGCCCGAGAACGTCTGCGGCGTCGACCTCGAGCTCGGCAACTCCACGGGCGACCTCCGGAATCGCGATTAGGTCGCGCGTGCGCGTCTCGTGGGCAACGCCGAGCACGCTCTCGCAGGAGTGACTAAACGGTCCGTGCCCGATGTCGTGAAGCAGCAGCGCCGCGCGGACGAGGCGGCGCTGATACGCCGCGTCGGCGGCATCGCCGAAGAAGGCGCCGCCTCCGCGCACTAGCTCGTCGAACGCACGGGTGCCCATGGCGAGCGCGCCGAGCGCGTGCGTGAAGCGAGAATGCTCGGCCGACGGAAAGGCAAGATATGCTAAGCCTAGTTGCCGCAGACGGCGCAGCCGTTGCATCACCGGAAGATCGAGAAGGCGCGCCTCCGCTGTGGATAACTCGATGAAGTGATGAACCGGATCGAAGATGCGCTTCACGGGAGGAAGCGCTTCGCGTACGGTCGACGCGGAAACCTCTCGTTGCCTGAAGAAGTCCCCGCCAACGAGTGAAATACGATCAAAACGTTCTGAGCGAGATCCGCGCGCGCGTCGATATCGCGGCCTTTATCGGCGGATACGTGCCACTCAAGAAGCGAGGCAACGATCTCGTCGGCCTTTGCCCGTTTCATTCGGAGAAGACTCCCTCGTTTCACGTTCACCCCGACCGCGGCTTCTTCAAGTGCTTTGGTTGCGGCGTGGGGGGCGACGTCATCACGTTCGCGCAAAAACTAGAGAACCTGAGCTTCGGCGACGCCGTGCGCGCGCTCGCATCAAAGGCGGGCGTCGAGCTCGAGCCGGAGAATCCGCGCACGGCTCGCATACGCAGCGAGCGCGAGGCGATCTACGAAGCCAATCGCATTGCAGCGGCCTACTTTGCCCGGATGCTCGCGCAGGACGGCGGTTCGGGCGCTCGCACTTATCTGCAGCGACGCGGTTTTTCCGGCGACGTGGTCGACCGATTTGCGCTCGGTTACGCGCCGGACTCGTGGAGCGGACTCGTCAACGAGCTCGAGCGAAACGGCGTCGATCTCGTCCTCGCGGCGAAAGCCGGTCTCGTTAAGAGTGGCCAGCACGGTTATTACGACTTCTATCGAAACCGCCTAATGGTTCCAACCTACTCGACGACCGGCGAGGTCATCGCTTTCGGCGGACGGGCGATCGGCGACGGCGAGCCGAAGTATCTCAACACCTCCACGACGCCGGTCTATACGAAGGGTCACCATCTCTTCGCGCTCAACCTGGCGCGCCGCGCGCCGCAGAACGAGCGAACGCTCATCGTGGTCGAGGGCTATCTCGATTGCATCGCGCTCCACCAAGCCGGATTCGAAAACGCGGTCGCGGCGCTCGGCACCTCGTTCACGGCAGAGCAAGCGGCGGAGCTTCGCAAGTACGCCGAGTACGTCTTTCTTTGCTTTGACGGGGATGCTGCCGGGAGCGCGGCTGCAACCAAAGCGATCGACGTCGCGTCTAAGGAAATCGAGCACACCGGATCGTCGGTCCGAATCGTGCTGTTGCCGCCGGAAGATGACCCAGATACTTTTCTTCGCCGGCGCGGCGCCGAGGCGTTCCGCGAACTCCTCAAAGCGGCCAAACCCGCACTACAGTTTCGGATCGACGCGGAGATCGAGCGACTGCGCGCCGGCTTCGATTCTCCCGCGCGGGCGGCGCCAAAGGCCGAGGCACTCATCCGCCGTCTGGCTCCGCGCGAAGAGTGGGATCGGTGGCGGGTCTACGTCGCCGGCCGCCTGCAGGTGAACGTCGACGACCTTCGGAATAGCCGGTTTCTCGCCGACAGCGCAAATTTCACACCGCATAATAAAGCAGCTTTCGCGCCGAGCCGTCACACCGGTGCATCCGTAGCGCCGCTCTCCTTCGAACGAGAGGTCCTGGGCATACTGCTCGAAGAGCCGGCGCTCGGCGTGGTGTACGGCCGAAGCATCGAAGCAGCGCGCTTTCGTAACGAGATCTACCGTCGAATTTATGAAAGAATCGTGGAGGCTGCCGGAACGGTGACGACGACGGCGGACGTCTTCGGGCTCTTTGGGGAGGATCAAGGCATGCTCGATCTTCTCGCCGAGATCGGAGGCCGCGACCGCAGCTCCACGGTTCGCTACGGTGACACGGAGGAACGGCGTGCGCATTTGGATCGGGTGGTCGAGCGATTGCGGCTCGAGGACGAACGGCGGCGCTATCGGGAGCTCTCCGATCTCATCGACGATCGGCTCTCGAGCGGAGAAAGGGTATCCGACGAGCTGCGCGGAGAGTTCGAGGCGCTCGTCGCGAAGTTGAAACGATAAGAACGAAACGGAGAGGAGGTGAATGACCTAAGCAATGGCACGTAAGAAGAGTTCGGCGGCAGTCGCCGAGCCGGTAATCGCGCTCACGCTCGACGATCTCAAGAAGAAGCTGATCGCGCGCGGCAAGAGTCAGGGCTCGCTGACCTATGAAGAGATCAGCGCCGCTTTTGACGTACTCGAAGAGATCAGTCCCGAGCAGCTCGAGGAGTTTTTCGAAGAACTCGCGGCCGCGGGCATCGAGCTCGCCGAAGAGCAGAAGGACGAAAAGCCCGAAGCGGAGCGAGAAGAAGAGGCCGAGGAGCCGATTCCGGACGGTCTTTCACTCGACGATCCGGTTCGCATGTATCTCAAGGAGATCGGGCGCGTTCCGCTGCTCTCGATGGAACAGGAGAAGTCGCTTGCGATGCGCATCGAGGCCGGCGAACTCGAGGGGCGCCGCGACGGCACTGCCGATTCAAAAATCACGGACTCCGGTGAGGAAGCGAAACGCCAGCTCACCGAGGCAAACCTTCGTCTCGTCGTTTCCATCGCGAAGAAGTACGTCGGACGCGGGATGCTCTTCCTCGACTTGATCCAGGAAGGAAATCTCGGGCTCATTCGTGCCGTTGAGAAGTTCGACTACCGCAAGGGATACAAGTTTTCTACGTACGCCACGTGGTGGATACGTCAGGCGATCACCCGCGCGCTCGCAGACCAAGCGCGAACGATTCGCATTCCCGTCCACATGGTCGAGACGATCAATCGACTCATCAAGGTCTCGCGACAGCTTCTGCAAGAGCTCGGCCGCGAGCCGTCGGTCGAGGAGATCGCCGAAGCGATGGCTCTGACGCCCGAAAAGGTGCGCGAGGTCATGAAGATCTCGCAGGAGCCCATCTCGCTGGAGACTCCGATCGGCGAAGAGGAAGATTCGCATCTCGGCGACTTCATCGAGGACCAGGAGGCGGTGGCCCCAGCTGAGGCCGCGTCGGTGATGCTTCTTAAAGAGAAGATGCAGGACGTGCTGCAAAACCTCACCGAGCGCGAACGCAAAGTGCTCGTCTTACGGTTCGGCCTCGAGGACGGTCATCAACGAACGCTCGAAGAAGTCGGTCAAGAGTTCGGCGTGACGCGCGAACGAATCCGGCAGATCGAGGCGAAGGCGCTGCGCAAGTTGCGCCATCCGTCGCGCGGCAAGGCGCTCAAGGATTACTGGACGAACGAATAAGGCTCGAGAGCCTAAAGCATGTTTCTCAATCTTCTAGCCGTCGTGCTGACCGCGGCGTCGCCCTCACCCACGCCGCACGAGCCCAAGACGATCATTACGGTGATCTCGTCGCCATATTGCAAATCGCTAGCCGAGCATTTCAACGGAGCGCTCGTTCCGATGCTCGCGAACGACCGGACGCTCGACGGCGTCGGCATTCAGCTCGACAATTTGAACACGCTCTTCTCGCAGCCCGACTACGTCGAGCGCTTCCTCCACGTGCGCGATCGGGTCGGACATCAGGTGGTGCAGCTAACCGAGTCCCTCGCGGCCATTCAGCGCGAAATCGACGACTTGCGCGATGCAACACGGCTGACGACCGACCCGCAAGCCGCTCAAGAGATTCACGATGCGGCCGGCGACCTTCAAACCGCCTACGATAAGCAGCGCCAGCTCTCGATCGACGTGCAGAATATGTATCAGACGATGCTGACGTACCCGATTTGGCGCGTCCACCCCGCACTTGGCGGCTTCGATCCCCAAGAGATGGCCGAGCCGGCAGACATGCGCAACGTGAAGAGCTATCTGCGTTTCGACGGACAGCGCGACGTAATCGCTCGCAACGAAGACAAGGCGACCGACGCCGCGCTCATGGCTGCCGAAAACAACTGCCTGCCCAAAAAGTAGCGGCGAGCTCCTACATGGAGTCTTTCGCTGCGTTCGCGCTGGGAATGACGAGCGGATTCTTGTCGGCGAAGGCGCCGTTCGGATTGGGCTTGATCCAGACGATGAGATCCCACAGCGACGGAAAGAGGAAGATGCGCTGGACGTCGGCGGTGCTCTTCACCGTGCCCATCTTCACGAGCGTATCGGCTTTCGGGTCGTCGACGTTTCCGCCCGCAGCGGCGAACTTCTTGACGCTCGTAGCGCCGTAGGTCTCCGTCCCATTCGGACCGGCGAGTACGTAATGGATGTGCTCGCGGAAAGAAACCCATCGGCGGTAGTTAACGCCCCACAGCGTGGGAGGCGCGGGCGACGCGCTCTGCAGCACGGAGAAATCCGCGCCGAGGAGGTTGCCGTGGACGTCGTACCAGAGTTGGCTGGGACTCTGAGGATTGCCGCTCTGCCATTGAAGGTTGGCGTAGCTGATCGCGCCGTCTTCGTCCTCGTTGCCGAACCGGAAGTATCCGGCCTTCACCGCATCCGCCGGTGTCGGGAAGCGCGCCATGAGATCCTTTTGAATCGACTTTACGAACGCAGCCTCCGTTCCTTGCGGGATTGGCGAGAGCGTTGCCTTGGGCGCGGGCATCGGAGCCGGCGTCGCGGCGAACGCAGGCGTTGTGGTCAACGCAAACGCGACGAACGCGCATGCCATTCTACTCAGCACGGGTATACCTCACTTTCTCCTGGCGAGCCGTTCGCGAGCAGCGGTCCGAAAGCATCGCGCGCTATGCGCGCGCCGTACTCGAGGCGTCGGGTGAAGGTGAGGGTGAGGGTGAGGTGGCCTGTGAGGGCGCCGGCGACGGTGACGGCGACGGTGACGGCGACGGTGACGGCGACGGGTGCGTTCGGGGGCGCGGCGTCGCGCCGTTCGGCCCGTACGGCGTTGCGAGCGGCAAAACCGGAAAGGTTGAGTTCGGAGGCTCGGTGCTCGCGTCCAAGGGATGCGGGGTGACGATCGCGATCGTGCCGTTGCGCTGCGCGGTCAACGTTGCCTCGGTATTCGCCGAGACCACCGAACCCGCGCCGAGCACGAAGTTCTTTCCCGTTCGAACGATCTGCCAGATGGAATAGTAGGGCACGAAGATATCGCCGACCGTGTCCTCGGCCCCGACGGTCGATTCGTGTCCGGCCGAAACGTTCGGCGTGAGGCGCGCGATGGGCGTACGCAGCGGAAGGCCGCGTCCATCGGGGAGCGCGAGCGGTTCGAAGAAGATATCGACGAAACCGTATTGATCCGCGATTCCCGAGGGCGATGCGTCCAAGATTCTAATTTGCGCCGGCGTGCCCGCCGCGGCAAGCGTGCGGCCGCCGATGACGAGGTCGCTCTTGAGATGGGCGCGCACGATCTGACCGCCCTTCGACGACTTCGACGAAATCGGATCGTCGAGCACGAAGAGCAGCGTCGAGTCAAACGGCAAGACGTTGGAGGGAGGCGGCGCGGTCGGTGCCTGCGTCGCTTTTGGTACGGGCGTCGGAGAGACGGGATAAGCTCCGACCGTTCCGACGCCAACCGTTGCTACTGCAAAAGAGAGTAGGCCCAGGGTGATCCCAAGCCGCGAGGTTTTAACTCGCGCGTTGCTTGCGATCGGTCGCTGCGCGTTTGCCCTCTTCGATGAGCTGCTTAACTTTTTGCCCACCCTTTTGACCTATGCGTTCGTAGAAATTTGGGCCATAGCGATCGCGAGTGGCTTCGCCGCCCTTCTTTCCACCCTTCTTACCGATTTGTTCGTAGAACTCGTGGCCGTGGGCTTCCTTCGTTGCCAATCCGCCCTTGCGGCCGATTATCTCGTAGAATTCTGCACCGTACTTTTGCTTTACGGTCTCGCCGCCTTTTTGGCCGGCTTCTCGGACCGACATGCCGCCGCTCCGCTTCTGTTCCGTCATCATGTAACTTTCGTTTCACCTATTGTTCGGGCCGCACGGGAATGGCGGCCGCTTTGTTGTCTCCACCTACTACAACGCAGGACGGGGGCCGAAAGTTTGGGTTGAAGGTTGAGGCATGATGAGAAGTGCCGGCTTCGGGGAGGAACCCAAGGCGCCCGACGCCTCTAGAACAGACGTTTGGTATCGATCAGAATGGTGACGGGGCCCGTATTGACCAGTTCCACCTCCATTTGGGCGCCGAACTCCCCATAAGCGACCGAGACCCCGGCCGCTTGGGCAATTGCTCCCGTCATTTCGAAGAGACGACGCGCTTCGGGCTCCCTTGCGGCGGCGATGAACGAGGGACGCCGGCCGTGCCGGACGTCGCCGTGGAGTGTGAACTGGGAGACAAGGAGCAGGGCGCCGCCAATTTCGAGCAGCGAGCGGTTCATACGCCCCCGGTCGTCGGGGAAGATGCGAAGTCCCGTGAGCTTCGCGGCCATCGCGTCCGCGTCGCGTTCGTCGTCTTCGACACCGACGCTAACGAGCGCGAGGAGACCAGTCTCGATCTCCCCCGTCGTCCGGTCCGCAACGCGGACGCGCGCTTTGGAGACGCGCTGAACGACCGCTCGCATTAGCGCGAGAAGATCGACGAGAACGCGAAAAGCGCGTTCTCGCGACGCTCCAAAACGCGCCGGTAGAAATAACCGGCCCAGTGCGTTCCAAACGGAACGTAGATCCGCAAGCGATAGCCCTCCGCCACGATCGCTCGTTGCACGCCCGGCCTGCATCCGTAGAGCATCTGGAACTCGAAACGGTCGCTTGCGATTTTTTGATCGGCGACGATCGCCTTTACGGCCGCGATCAGCCGACGGTCGTGCGTCGCGATTCCGGGATAGACTCCGTCCAGCAACAGCGCGCGGGCCGAATCGAGATAGTGCTCGCGAATCTCGGGCATCCGCTTGAACGCGATCTCCGGCGGCTCGTTATAGGCGCCTTTGCAGAGGCGAACGCGAGCGCCCAGCTCGATGGCGCGATCGACGTCGGAGCGCGTTCGCTTCAGGTACGCTTGAAGGACGGGGCCGACGTTACGGTGCTCCGCGTAGGCTCGGGCAAAAACGCGCAGCGTCGCCTCGAGCACCGCCGAGCCTTCCATATCGATTCGCACGAAGGGGTCGCGGTTCGCTTGCGCGCGCGTGAGGATTGCGAGGAGATTCTCCAGCGCGAAGTCTTCGTCGAGAAGCAGGCCCATCGCGGTGAGTTTCACGGAAACGTTCGAGTCGACGCCGCTTGCGGCGATCGCATCGAGCATCTCGAGGTAGACCTCGCGCTGGCGCAAAGCGGCGTCGCGCTCCCAGACGTCTTCGCCGAGGAAGTCGAGCGTCGCCGACATTCCCTGGGCGTTCAATGCGCGGACGGCGCGAATCGCAGAATCGATATCCTCCCCCGCAACGAACCGGCGAGCGAGAAAATAAAAGTTCTTCTGCAGCACGGCGCTAGTGTACGACGCCGCGCCGGAGAATCCACGCGGCGGCGAGCACCACGGTCGCAAGCGCGACGAAACCATAGCAGAGCGCGAGCGCTTCGCGCACTCCCGAGGCGGAGAGCGTCACGTAGAGAGCCACCGGAAGCGACGTCGGATGGAACGCGACTATGCTCGTCGCGCCGTACTCGCCGACCGCGCGCAGCCACGCGAAGGCGATTCCGGCCCCTATGCTTCCGGCGGCGGCCGGAAGCGCAACCCGCGTGAAGATGCGCCATTCGCTAGCACCTAACGTCCGAGCCGTGTCGCCGTAGATCGGATCGATCGCTCCAAACGCCGCGGTTGCCGCGATTGCGACGAAGGAGCCGGAGACGAAGAACTCCGCGACTCCGACCCCGAGCAGCGAGTCGGGAACGGTGAGACCGTGCGCGGCGAGCCAGGCGCCAAACGGCGCGTTGGTGCCGAGCGCATAGATGAGCATCAAACCCGACGCGACCGGCGGAAAAGCGAGCGGGAGCGCGAGCAGGAAGATCGCGGCGGCGCACAGCTTGGGAGGAAGCCGAGAGAGCCCGTATCCGGCGGGTACGCCGAGCAGCGTCGCGACGAGCGTCGCGCCGGCCGAGGCGACGAGCGAGACGCGCAACGCGTCGCCGCCGATTCGCGCGAAGGTTCGAAAGGCTTCGCCGGGCGGCATCGCCCCCACGACCGCGACGACCGGCGCGACCAGTGCTGCAATCAGAACGAGCGCGGCCATGAGAAATACGAGGCCCGGCAACCAGCGCGTCATGCAGGAAGCTTCACCGGGTCATCGCGCAAAGCGTGCTCGTGGGCGCGGCCTTCGTAAAAGTACTTATCGTCGCGGTCGCACTCGCGCTCGACGTCTTTGCCGTCAGCGTGGGGGTAGGCGTCCGCGGAATCCCTCGCGGACTCAAGATCCGGATCGGCATTACCTTTGCGTGCGCCGAGGTCGGCATGAATCTCCTGGGTGCCGGGCTCGGCCTGATCGCGGGGCACCTCATCGGCGACTACGCCGGATACCTCGGATTTGCGGCGCTCTTCGGCCTGGGGGTCTACATGGTACGCGAAAGCCGCACTGACCTCGCAGGCGCCGAGCGTCTCGATCTTTCGACCGGGCGCGGATTGACCATCGCGGCCCTCGCGATTAGTCTCGACTCGCTGGGGATCGGTTTCTCGATTCTCTACATCGGCGTTCCGATGCCGGTCTCGCTGATCGTCATCGCGTGCATTTCGGTCGGATCGACGACCTTGGGGCTCACGCTCGGGCGCTGGCTTGGCGGTTACGCCGAACGCAACGCGGCGTTTCTCGGCGGCTTACTCCTTGCGCTGACGGGTATCGTCTTCGCGACGCTCAAGGCGCTGCACCTCGGCTAGCTGAAGTGGTTGCGCGTGCGAGTCGGGTTAGAGATCTTCGAGCTTGCGCGCGCGGTGGGCGCGCGCTCCATCTTCGTCGTCGGCATCGGTAGGGACGTCGGCAAGACGACGGTGCTTCGCGCCGTCTACGCGGCCGCGGCCGAAACCGGCGTTCGAATCGCGCTTGCGTCGATGAATCCCAAACAACGACTCTGGCTACGGCCGCAGACCGTTTTCGTTACCGCGCGCGGTTTGCTGCCGCGCTATCCCGCGGCGCAAATCTTGAAGCTTTCGGGATTGCAGAGTCCTACGGGCGAGCTGGTCTATGCGCGCACCGTTTCGAGCGGTCTCTACGAGCTGGCAGGCGCGCCGACCGCATCGGGCGTTCGCGAGATCGTTACCACACTCGCCGCTTTGAGCGAGCTGGCGGTCGTCGACGGCGCCGTCGATCGGGTCGCGTCGCTTGCCGGATCAGACGGAGCAATCGTCATCGCTTGTGGCGCGGGCGCCGCGAAAACGATGCAGGAGGCCGTCGACGAGGTCGCCGCACTCGCCGCGCGCTTGCGCGTTCCGGCCGTGGATAAGGCTGCTGCGTCGATCGATCTCGACGGCGCGCTTACCGCGGCTCAAGCCGCTTCGTTCATGGCCGCACGCGAGGAGCGCCAGATCGTGGTGCGCGATCCGACGCAGATCGCGTTGAGCGGAAAGGCGGGTTCGCGCGCGCTTTCGCAACTGGCCGTTCGCTGCCGGCGGCCCCTGCGCGTCATCGCCGCCACGGTCGCGTCGATCGGAACGGAGCGCACCTTCGAGCCGCGGGCATTTGCAACGGCCGTCGCCGACGCGACCGGTCTGCCGACCTTCGACGTCTACGCCGGCGTGCGGGCCGCGTGAAAGCGCTCGAGCTGCTCGATCCGGCGAGCGCGCACGTCCTTGGCTTCGAATGGCTAACGGCCGCTCTCGCCCCGGTCTCGTCTTACGGCGATCGCCACTTCTCGGAGCTGCGGCCGTTCGTTGCCGGTGAGGAATCCCAGGCGCAGGAACGCGCGCAGGCGATCGCTCGGCTTGCGGCCGGTCTCGATGCGGAACGGCTCGACGCGCTGCACGCCGCCTTCGGCGATCTGCCCGATGCGGCCGGCGCAGTCGCGCGCGCCTCGCTCGGCGACGTTCTGGACGACCCGAACTTCTTGGAGTTGCGCCGCTTCTCTGCAACGGTCGAGCGGATCGACGGACTTCTCGCAGAGCTGACGGAATGGGCGCCGGTTTCGAACGATTCCGTTCGCGCGATCCAGGCCGCTTTGGCGCCGGGCGGGCGCGACGAAACCGGATTCTATCTCGCCGACGCGTTTGACGCGGAGCTCGCCGCACTGCGCGATGGCCTCGGGCGCGAGCAGGCGGCGCTGGACGCCGCGCGGGGGCGCGAGAACGAGCGCGCCGCGAACGCCCTTGCTCGCGAGGCGATCGAGGGCGACGAGTTCATCATCATGCGCGCCGAGATCGACCGCGCATTGCCGGCCGGAATCCGGGTGCTGCGCGAAGCCCCCACCTATTTGCTCTGCTCGCTCGAATATGGCGAAGCATCGCTGGCCGCGCTCGCACGCCGCGACGCGGCTGCCGAGGCGGTAGCGCACGCCGAAGAGCGCGTCCGCGCCGCGCTCTCCGCGCTCGTGCGCGATCAGGCCGCCGCGATCGGTGACGCGGAGCGCAGGCTCGGCGAGCTCGACGTGAGCCTTGCCGCCGCGCGCTTTACGCGCCGTTACGGCTGTACGCCGGCCGAGATCGCGAACGAGCCGGCACTCGCATTCGAACGTGGCCGTTTCCTTCCGCTGGAAGCGGACCTGAGCGCCGCCGGGAGGCCGTTCGTGCCGCTCGATCTGGAGCTGCACGACGTCGCCGTGCTGACCGGACCGAACATGGGCGGGAAGAGTGTTTCGCTTCAGACCTGCGGGTTCGTCGCGCTCTGCGCCGCATTCGGGCTTCCGGTGCCGGCGGCACGCGCGCGGACCGCGCTCTTCGATCAGATCGCGTGGCTTGGAACGGGACGCGAGGCGCAGATCGGCGGCCTCCTCTCTTCATTTGCCCGCGAGGTCTTGGAGCTCAAGGCGATCTTGACTCGCGCGGCGCCGCGGCTGCTGATTCTGGCCGACGAGTTCGCGCGAACGACGACGCCCCATGAAGGCAAGGCACTCCTCATCGCGCTGCTGCAGCGGCTGCACGAGCGTCGCGCCTGCGGAATGTTGGCTACGCATTTGGCGGGGATTGCCGGCGCCGCGGGCGCCCGCCACTTCGCGGTGCGTGGCCTCGCGGGCATCCCGCGCAGGCCGCCTTCCGAGGACGTCGTCGAAGCGCTGGCGGCGCTGGCCGAAGCGATGGACTACACGATCGGGGAAGTGACCGGCGACGAACGGCCGCGCGCGGACGCAATCGCCCTCACCGCCCTGCTGGGCATCGATCGCGAGCTGGTCGACGCGGCCTATCGCTCGCTCTCGCAATGAACTGAAACGCCGAGCTCCGAAGCGTACGCCTCTCGAATGGATCCACTCGTCATCACGTGCGCGCCGGTCGGAGCGGAAGTGCGCCCCGACCAGACGCCTTACTTGCCCTACACGCCGCAACTGCTCGGCGAAACGGCGCGTGCCGTGCGCGAAGCGGGCGGATCGATCATTCACGTGCACTGTCGCAACGACGACGGCTCGAACACGCACAGCGTCGCCCGTTTTCGGCAAGCCTACGAGGCGATTCGAGCCCAGAGCGATTTAATCGTCCAGTTTTCGACCGGCGGCGCGATCGGAATGACGCCCGAAGAACGCGCGAGCGTGCTCGAACTTCGTCCCGAGATGGCGACGCTCACGTGTGGAAGCGTCAACTTCGGCGACGACATCTTTGAAAACAGCTTTCCGATTATGCGCGGCATCTTGAAGAAGATGAACGAGTTCGGCGTCCGCCCGGAGCTGGAAATTTTCGACAAGGGACACATCGCCAACGCGCGCAAGCTCGCGCGAGAGCGACTGCTCTCGTTTCCGCAGCACGTTGATTTAGTGCTCGGCGTTCCCGGCGGTCTCGAAGCGACGGTGCAGAATCTCGCCGATCTCGTCGACGCGCTCCCGGCCGGGTGCACCTGGTCGGTCGCGGGAATCGGGCGCCAGCAACTGCCGATGGCGATGACGGCGATTGCAATGGGCGGCCACGTCCGGGTGGGCTTGGAAGACAATCTTCACTACAGCCGCGGGCGTTTGGCCCGCAACGAAGAGCTGGTCGCGCGCGTCGTGCGTATCGCGGCGGAAGCCGGCCGTCCCGTCGCCACGCCCGACCAAGCTCGGAAGTTGCTCGGCCTCGCAATGCCGGCATCGGAGGCAGCGGGCGCTTAACGTCCAATAACGGCGCGGACTTGTTCACATACGTCATGCGCCGGACGCTGCAGTCGATTCCGTTGCTTCTGGCCATATCGGTGATCCTCTACGGCATCCTTTACAACATGCCGGGAGGGCCGCTCGCGCCATACTTGCAGAATCCGCACATCACGCCGGCCGATATCGCCCGGCTCAAGCACAATCTGGGGATGGACCAGCCGGTCCCGATTCAGTACCTCAAGTGGCTCGGCCACGTGCTGATCGGCGACTTTGGATACTCGACGAGCAACTCCGAGCCGGTCTTCCAAGCCTTGATCGAGCGCTTTCCGGCGACCTTGGAATTGATGGGCGCGTCGCTCACGATCGCCATCCTCGTCGGCATCGCCACCGGAATCGCGTCGGCCGTCTATCGTTACTCCGTGCTCGATTACGCGGTCACGACGCTGGCATTCTTCGGCCAAGCGATGCCCGTCTTTTGGTTCGCGCTGATGATGCAGCTCGCATTCGCGGTGCACGGCATCCCGCTGCCCTTCGGCTACCTCATCCAACTGCCGTCGGCCGGGCTATCGAGCAGCGACACGTTCGATCTGGGCGACCGTCTGGTGCACTTGATTCTGCCGGCAGCGGTTCTCTCGATCCTCGGCATCGCGACGTTCAGCCGTTTCATGCGTTCGTCGCTGCTCGAGGTGCTCGGCACCGATTACATGCGGACCGCCGCCGCAAAGGGCCTCTCCTTCAAGGTGATACTCTTCAAGCACGGATTCAAGAACGCGCTCATTCCCGTCGTTACGGTAATCGCGCTATCGCTCCCGGGCTTGATCGCCGGAGCGATTTTCACGGAAACGATCTTCGCGTGGCCGGGAATGGGGCGCCTCTTCATTAACGCGCTGAATCAAAGCGACCTCGCGTTGCTCATGGGCTACCTGCTCATGGTCGCATTCTTGGTCGTCTTTTCAAATTTGCTCGCCGACGTCGTCTACGCGTGGCTCGATCCGCGCGTAAAGTACGACTGAAGAGATAACGATGGCAGCTCCGACCCTTCCGCTTCCCGGCAATACGGTCATCGAAGAAGATCTGCACCTTTCAAAGGTTACGTTCTGGTCGCGGCTGCGCCGGCACAAGCTTGCTATCGCGGGACTGATCGTGCTCTCGTTGATGGTTTTGGGCGCCGTTTTTGCACAACAACTCTCACCCTTCGACCCCAACGCGATCGACAACGTCCACTGGCAAGGAACGCCGCTGCCACCTTGTTTCCAAGCCGCATCGCAATGCGGCGGCCATCAGCTTGGCACCGATGAGGTCGGGCGCGATTTACTCTCGCGGCTATTCTTCGGCGCGCGCATCTCGCTGGCCGTTGGTCTCTTCGCCGTGCTCATGGAGATTTTGATCGGCAGCACGCTGGGGGCGATCGCCGGTTATTATGGCGGCTGGATCGACTACACGCTGATGCGGCTGACCGACGTCTTCCTCTCGATTCCGATTCTGCCGCTGCTGCTCGTTCTCACGGCCATCGTCGCGGCGAGCTCGACAAAAGCCGCGCTGAGCTTTGGGGTTATCGTCATCATCATCGGCGCGCTTTCGTGGATGCCGGTCGCGCGTTTGGTTCGGGCCGCCTTTCTCAGCCTGCGGGAGCGAGAGTTTGCCGAGGCCGCGCGCGCGGTCGGCAACAACGACGGCCGCATTATCTTTCGCCATCTCCTCCCCAACGCGGTCGCGCCGATCGTCGTGCAAGGGACGCTTGACGTCGCGAACGTCATCATTCTGGAGTCCGGCCTTTCGTTTCTCGGGCTGGGCATCCAGCCGCCGACGGCATCCTGGGGAAACATGCTGGCAAATGCCCAGAGCAATCTCTCGATCGCGTGGTGGGCCGCGGTCTTCCCCGGCCTCTGTATTCTGTTGACGGCGCTCGCCATCAACTACATCGGAGACGGCCTCCGCGACGCGCTCGATCCCAATATGGTGTAAATCTCGGGCCGGGCCGGGTTTTCCCCGCGGCCGAAGAAAATGAGGGCCGCCCCCTGTGCGCAAGTGGCGAAATTGGTAGACGCACTAGCTTGAGGGGCTAGCGGGAGCAATCTCGTGCTGGTTCGAGTCCAGTCTTGCGCAAGTTCGCGATTGAGCTCAGGCCCTTTGCCTGCGGCTCGATCCTTTCCTAGTAATCTTGCGGCCGAACTTACTTTGTGATACAAAGTAAGTCATGTTGCAACTGCTGAAACGCCCGACCGGGTTTCTGCCCCTCGCGATCTCCGTGGCCTTCCTAGTGCCGATGGTTGTTGGCCTCGCGCAGGGCACGCTGGTACGTGAAGGCGATGAAGGCAGCGCAGCACACCTCTTCCAGCTCCTCATGCCACTGCAGCTCGTGGTCATTGCGTGGTTCGCTGCCTCATGGCTGCCTAAGCACCCTCGATCTGCCGCTCAGGTTCTCTGCCTACAGGGCGCGGCGTTCTTCGCGGTCCTGTCCATCGTCTATTTTCGACATCTCTGACCGATGCGGTTGCTTCCCGTGACTCCAAGGCGGGTACCATCCGCGGCGGCAGGGCCAAGGCCGGGCTCCCTCGGCCCCTCTACTGAGGAACTTTTGAGGCGGGCCCTGAAACAGAGGCCTACCCCCAAGCGTAAACCTAGGCGACAATGGAACTCCTACCGTGTGGTTGACCCGATTCGCGATTAGCCGTCCCGTGATCACCGCCATGGTGTTCATTGCCTTGGCAATTTTCGGGACCATCTCGTTCTATAAGATTGGCCGAAGCGCCGACCCGCCGGGAACCGACTTCCCGATCGTGGTGGTCTACTCGAGCTATCCCGGAGCTTCGCCTCAGGAGATGGAGCGGCTGGTCGTCAAGCCGATCGAAGATCAGCTCGACGGCATCGACAATCTCGATCAGCTCAACGCCACCGCTCAAGAAGGCGTAGCGACGCTCATCGTCCAGTTCAAGCTCGGGACGAACCTCGACATCGCGGCGATCAACGTGCAGAGCGCGGTCGATACCGCCCGCGTCTATCTGCCGGTCGACCTCGACCCTCCGACCGTCGAGAAGAACGGTGCGTCGCAACCCCTGCTCGACCTTGCGATCAGCTCGAAGTCGCTCTCGCAGACGGCACTCGCCGACTTCACGAACAACAAGCTGGAGCCGATCTTCAAGTCGATTCCAAACGTGCAGACGGTCGATATTCGGGGCGCCGCAGACCGGGAGTTTCACGTCGAGCCGATGCCCGAACGTCTCATCGGGGCCAACGCCACCCTCGGCGACGTTTTTACCGCGATCGCTTCGAACAACGCTAACCTTCCCGGCGGCATCCTGCGCCAGCACACCCAGGAGACGAGCGTCTCGGTACACGCAGAAGTCAATAGCGCGCAGGACCTGCTGGGGATCCCGCTCATGGTCCCCGGCAGCTCCAACAAGAACATGAGGATCGGCGACGTGGCGTACGCTTTCGACAGCCACGTCGAGCCGACGTCAGTCTCGCACTTCAACGGACAGCCGCGGATCTACGTCGAGCTCGGCCGCAACATCAACGCCGACGAGATTACGACGACCAAAATCGCGCGAGAGCACATCAAGCAGATTCAGGCGCAATTCCCCGAGGTTACGCTAACCGAAATCGACGCCCCGGCCGATTACACGCAAAAGTCGCTCAATGGCGTCTGGCAGTCGCTCATCGAGGGCATCGTGCTCACGATGCTCGTGATGCTGCTCTTCCTGCACGCCTGGCGGAACGCGATCGTCATCATGATTGCGATCCCGTCATCGATTCTCGCGACCTTCGTCATGATGAAGATGTTCGGTTTCCACCTCGACACGATGTCACTGATGGGACTCTCGTTGATCATTGGAATTTTGGTCGATGACTCGATCGTCGTACTGGAGAACATCACGCGCCATCGCGACCTCGGCGAAGAGCCGATCGATGCGGCGATCAAAGGCCGCAGCGAGATCGGCGGCGCGGCCGTCGCGATCACGATGGTAGACGTCGTCGTCTTTCTGCCGATCGCATTTCTGCCGGGCATCGTCGGGGCGTACCTGCGCGAGTTCGGCGCCGTTATCGTGATCGCAACGCTCTTCTCGTTGCTGGTCTCCTTTACGCTCACGCCGTTACTCGCGGCAAAGTGGAGCGTCCTTAAGCGCTCGAAGGGCCAACCCGAGTGGATGAGCACGCTGGGATCGCTCAAGGCGACGCTCGTGCTCTGCGCGATCGCAATCCTCGCATACTTCATCCCATGGCCGATTGCCGAGCTGCGCCAGGTTTTGCCGGTCATGATCGTCGCGGTGATGGTGCTGAACTTCTTCGTACTCCGGTACGAGCGGATTCTTACCTGGTACCGAACGAAGGCGTTGCCCTACGCCCTCAAGCATGGGCTCTTTGTCGTATTCACCTGCGTGGTGTTGGTACTCAACGCGCTTACGCTGGCGATGGGTGCCGGCGCGACGACCATTTCGCTCAACGTCCTCATTCTGATCGCCGCGGTGGTCTGGCATCTGATCGGCTTTCTCTTGCGCCGTAGGATTCCGGAGAAGAACGTCGCCTATCGCTGGGCGAGTTCAACGAACGGCCATGCGCGGCGCGGGCGGCTGGTGCGCGCCGCATCCGACCTCGTGCGCAACATGCCGCGCGTCTGGGTTCGCTGGTTCTACGCGACCGGACGAAGCCGCCGCTTGACGCTGGCGACTTTCGCTTTGCCGATTGCGTGCGCGATTCTGCTGCCGCTGCTCGGTCCGATCGACTTCGATTTCGTCCCCCAAACGCAAACCGGGGAGATCGGCATGAGCGTTACGTATCCGCCGGGTACGCCGCTGCAGATGACCTCGAAGTACGTCACCGATCTCGAGAACGGCATCATGAAGATCGACGGCATCAAGTCGGTTAGCTCGACGGTCGGCCGCAAGCCGCAAGGCTGGGGTAACGCGATCGGCGACAACTACGCTCGGCTCGACGCGCAGACGCTGCCGGAACGCCGTCACGACACCTACAAGATCATCGACCAGATCCGCAAACTCGGTTACCTTGTCCCGGGCGGCGACTTTCAGGTCGCGGGAGATAGCGGCGGCGGCTCGGGGGCCTCGATCTTCTACTCGCTCTCGGGCCCCGAAGCAGAGATCGCTCCGGCCGCGGAGAAGGTCGCGCAGTTCCTTCGCAGTACGCCGGGCAGCGTCAACGTTCAGACGAGCAACGAAGCTGCCGCGCCGCGCCTGAACGTGAACATCGACCCGCAGAAGGCCGAAATTCTCGGAATCTCACCATCAACCGCCGCCAACGCCGCGCGTTTGGCGATTGACGGTGCGGTGGCGACGCGGGTGCGTGCGGAGAACGGTTTGGTGGACGTTCGCATACAGTTCCCGCTCACCGATCGCAAGACGGTCGATCAACTGCAAGACGTACGCGTTCGGGCGGAGGATGGGACGCTCGTACCCCTCTCCGACATCGCGAACCTCCAGTGGACGAAGGCGCCGCTGCAGATCAAGCGCCTAAACCGGCAGCGCGTGGTCGACGTGTACGGCGGCACTCTGCCGGGTTACTCGCTCGGCGCGGTAACGGGTCCGCTCGAGAAGCAGCTTCACCGGCCCGGTTTCCTGCCCGAAGGCGTCCAGCTCACCGCGCAGGGCGATACGCAATACATGAACGAGACGATGGCGAACATGGGGATCGCGCTGCTGACGTCCTTCATGCTGGTCTACATGCTGATGGTGATCCTCTACGGTTCGTTCCTCGAGCCGCTCATCGTGATGCTCTGCGTGCCGCTGGCGATTATCGGTGCGCTCGTCGCGCTTTCGTTCATGCACCGCGTCGAGCCGAATGCCGGTCAATCGCTCAACATCATCTCGATGATCGGGATCATCATGCTCTTCGGCCTGGTGGCAAAGAACGGCATATTACTCGTCGATTACTCGAATACGCTCTGCCGGCGCGGCATGCGCGTGCACGACGCGGTGCTGCAAGCTTCCGCGACGCGGTTCCGGCCGATCTTGATGACGACCTGTGCGATGATCTTCGGCATGCTGCCGCTCTCGCTCGGTTTTGCCGAAGGCGGCGAGTGGCGTCAGGCAATGGGTACGGTAATCATCGGCGGTCTCTTCAGCTCGCTGATTCTCACCCTGTTCCTCGTGCCGATGGTTTACGAAACGTGGATGGGTTTCCTCGAGCGCCGTGCAGACCAGCGCGCCGTGACCGCGGAAATGTCGCGGCCGGCCGAAATCGGAGTCGTTTAACGCGAGTACGGCGATTAACCCGCCTATGACCCGGCGCGCGCTGGTGACGGGGGCGGCCGGCGGACTCGCTGCCGGCATCGCTCCGCGCTTAGCACGCGATGGCTTCTCTTGCGTTGCGATCACCTATCGCACCGCGCCGCCGAACGATACGATGAACGCGATCGAAGCGGCGGGTGCCGCTACGGGCGCCGTCAGAGTCGATTTCCTCGACGATGCCGTCACGATCGAGAACGCCCTGGCGCAGGCGCGCAAGAGCTACGGTCCCTTCGACACGCTCGTTCATGCGGTCGGGCCGCTCGTTGCGAAACGCTTTGCCGCTTCGACGCTCGACGATTACCGCCAAGCCGTCGACGGCAATCTGCGCAGCGCCGTTCTGAGCGCGCACGCCGTGCTGCCCGCGATGCGCGAAGCGGGTTTCGGCCGCCTGGTGTTCTTCGGCATGCCCGGCTCGAGCGAGACGCGCCCGTTTCGCAGCTTCTCGCTCTATCAAGCGGCGAAGAGCGGACTCGTCGCCTTCGCGCGTTGCCTTGCGATCGAGGAAGCGCGTCACGGAATAACCGTAAACGTCGTCGCGCCGGGCGACATCCGCGAGAAGTCGCTCGATCGCGCGCACGCGCTGGAGCGAGAGGCGCGCAATCCGCGGGGCCGCCCCGGCAGCTATGAAGATGTCGCCGATGCGGTGCGGTTCTTGGTTGCGACGGAACGCGACTTTATCACCGGTGCGGTCATCGAAGTAACCGGAGGCCTGCAAACGGCCGCGGAGTGAGCGGCCACAGGACTGTCGTCCGCTCGGCTCGTATGCACGCGAGACACGATGGGGGACGACAAATTAGAACATCATCCGTTTGCGCTGCCCGGCGCGCACCCGCAATACGGCCCCGATAAGCTCGTCGCGGTCGAGCAGATCGACCTCCACCTGGTGCCCAACCTCGCCGACGATTCGCTGGACGGTATCGCCACGATCACCGTTCGCGCGTTCGACGAGCCGGTCTCGCGGCTGACGCTGGATGCCGTCGACCTCGAGATATCACACGTCGAAGGCGGCGCGCGCTTCACCGCGCGCGACGGCAAACTCGAGTTGGAGTTCGAACCCGCAATCGATGCCGGCGGTCAACGGAAGTTTTCGATCCACTATCGCGCCGTCAAGCCGCGACACGGACTCTTCTTTGTGAGGCCCACGGCGGCGCATCCGGAGAAGCCCGTCCACGCGTGGACCCAGAGCCAGGACGAATACGCCCGCTACTGGTTTCCGTGCCTGGACTATCCGCACGAGAAGCAGCGAAGCTCGACGACCATCGTCGTGCCGAAGGGCACGTTTGCGCTCGGCAACGGCGAGCTGGTCGAACGCAAAGAGGACGGCGATACGACGATCTTCCGCTATCGCCAGGACGTTCCGCACAGTACCTACCTGATGACGATGGTCGCCGGTCCGTTCGTCGAGGTCGCGCAAGGAACCGCCGGCCGCAACGCCGTTCCGGTCTTCTACTACGTCCTTCCGGGACGCGAGAGCGAGGGCGAGCGCTCCTTCGGCAACACGCCGCGCATGATCGAGTGCTTCGAAGAGCGGATCGGCACGCCGTATCCGTACGCGCGTTACTCGCAGATCGCGGTCTCGGATTTTATCTTCGGCGGCATGGAGAACACCGCCGCCACGACTCAAACCGACCGAACGCTGCACGATGAGACCGCGCATCTCGACTTCTCGAGCGATCCGCTCGTCGCGCACGAACTCGCGCACCAGTGGTTCGGCGACCTGTTGACGTGCCGCGACTGGTCGCATGCCTGGCTCAATGAAGGCTTCGCGACCTTCATGGAGGCCGTCTGGCGCGAAGCGGACCTTGGCCGCGACGAGTATCTCTACGACGTTTTCGAGTGCCTGAGCCTCTACTTAAAGGAGGATGCGGAGCGCTACTCGCGTCCGATCGTCTGCAACACGTTCATCGCGCCGATCGAAATCTTCGATCGTCATCTCTATCAAAAAGGGGCGGCCGTGCTGCACATGCTGCGCGGCGAGCTCGGCGACGCCCGCTTCTGGCGATCGATCGCGCGGTACGTGCGCGATAATGCCCAGCGATCGGTCGAGACTATCGATTTAATACGCGCGATCGAACACGCCACCGGCCGGAATCTTCGCGGCTTTTTCAATCAATGGGTCTTCCGAGAGGGTCACCCGCAGCTCGAGGTGAGCGTCGAATGGGACTCGGCACGGAAGGTCGCAACGGTGACGATCGACCAGAAGCAGCGCGTCGACGCCAAGCATCCGGCCTACGCGTTCGACGTCGAGGTTGCGCTGGCGCCGGCCGCGGACGCGCTCTCCAAGGAGCGGCGCATTCGCGCGCACGTCGAACGCGCTCACGAGACGATTGCCGTGCCGCTCGATTTCGAGCCGCGGCTCGTGCGCTTCGACCCCGGTGCGTTCCTTCTCTCCGACGTGACGTACGCGCTCGGAACCGACCTGGCCGCGGCCGCGCTGCGCGCCGATCCCAACGTCGTCGGCCGGATTCGGGCGGCGCGCGAGCTCGCTCGCGACGGCGGCCGTGCCGCACGCGAGGCAATCGAGAGCGCCTTCGAGCGCGAAAAGTTCTGGGGCGTGCTCGCCGAGACGGCGCACGCAATCGGCGGGACGCGCGCCCCCTGGGCTCGCGAAGTGCTGATCGGTGCGCTCTCGCACGAGCATCCGAAGGTCGTTCGGGCGGCAGCCGACGCACTCGGCAACTTCCGAGACGCCGAGGTCGCGCAAGCGCTCGTCGAGCTCGCCGGCCGGCACGCCTCGTACTTCGTTCGCGCGGCGGCCCTCACGGCACTCGGAAAGACCCGCGACGCTCGCGCATTCGACGTGCTGGTCGCGGCAACTCGCGAACGCACTTGGAACGGAGTCGTCGAAGCGGGTGCCTTGCGGGGGCTCGCCGAGCTGGCCGACTCGCGAGCGATGCCCGTCTTGGTCGATGCCTGCCGGCCCGAACGCAACGAGGGAGTGCGGCGCGCCGCAATTGCGTCGATCGCGCGGGTCGCGACCCTGGTCGAGCGCGAGCGGACACAGGGCGTGGACGTGGTCGCACGGCACTTCGACGACGAGATGTTCATGGTCGCGCTCGAGGCGACGGCGGCAGCCGAAGCGCTCGGCGACGACCGTCTCCTCCCCGAGCTCGACCGAATTGGGCAGCAAGCCTTCGACGGACGCTTACGCCGGCATGCGCTCGAGGCCGCAATACGCATTCGCAAATCCGCAGGAGTCCCGGCGCAAGTGACGGCACTGCGCGACGATATCGATGAATTACGCGAACAGCACCGTAGGCTTCAGGAGAAGATCGAGACGATCGCGCGCACGTAAGAGGCGTGCGTTCGCGGTCGTCGCGTTCCTCGCAGTCGTTGCGGTGGCACTCGCATTCGCGCACGCACGTTCGGGTTCGAGGACGCTCGCGTCGGACATCGTGTCCGCCGCGAGCTCCGCTCAATTTTCCGGAGAGCAAGCTCTGAATAACGCGTCCTGCGTTGCCGGAAAATTGAGAGGCCTCGTACCCGAACGCACGTGCGCGAATGCGAGCGCAGCATCGGTATCGTGGAGTAACGACGAGCGCGATCGGTTGGGGGGAGAGTTGCATGGGGCGTTTGCACCCGTTCTGCAAGGCGCGCAGACCTGGAGTCTCGCAGTTGTGGGGGCTGACGGGCGCACGATATTCGACGACGGTGCGCAGCGCGCGGTGACGCCTGCGTCGACGCAGAAGCTCATCGTCGCGGCGACGGCGCTCGATGCGCTCGGTCCGCAGTATCGCTATCACACGGTTCTGGCCGGTCATGACGGTATCGGAGATGACGGCGAGCTTGAGGGCAATCTGTGGCTGATCGGATCGGGCGATCCCTCGTTGCAGTCCTCCGATCTTCGCAACGGCATCGGGATGCTCGCGCGTTCGGGATTACGCCGGATTGCAGGAGGCGTCGTCGTCGACGATACCACGCTGCGCGGACCCGGGCTCAATCCGCATTGGGCCGCCGAAGACAACGGTCAAGATTACGCAGCTCCTACGAGCGCGGTCTCGCTCGACGGCGATACGATCGAGTCGCAGCAGGTGATCGGCGGGGTGGAGCAGCGGTTGTTTACGCCGATGCAGGACGTGCCGCGGTACGTAGCCGGACGTTTGAATGGGATGCTCGTCGCCCAAGGAATTCTGCCGTCCACGCCGCCGGCCGTCGGAGCGGCACCGCTCGAAAGCGTCGTCCTGTGGGACCACCGCTCCGCATCGTTGCAAACGCTGGAAAGCCACATGCTCTACGTATCGGATAACCATTATGCCGAGCAGCTTCTGCGGACCGTCGGCGAGGAATCGGCGCAAGTGCCCAACGACGCCGGGGGAATCGGCGCGGAGCGCGAGTTTCTCGAACGCCGCGGTATCCCGTCACCGGGGCTCAAACTCTTTGACGGCAGCGGTCTTTCGCCCGCGAATCGCGTCGCCGGAATCACCCTCGCGCGGCTGCTCGCCGCACAAGAGCCGTCGCTCTATCTGCTCCTGCCAATGGGTGGCCGGCAAGGAACGCTCGACGATTACGATTTCACCACGGCGCTCGGCCGCGTTCGCGCGAAGAGCGGGCATCTCTCCGGCGTTTCGGCGCTCGCGGGTTACGTGACGACTCGCAGGCACGGACGCGTCGCCTTTGCGTTTCTCATCGATGGTTCTCCCGGGGATCCCGACGCGGCCATCGTGCGCGCGGTCGATCGGCTGGCAACGTTTTGAACGGCGCGCCGATGTTCGACGAAGCCTTGCTGGCGCGGCTCGTCACTCGTGCGTTGCGGCACGGCGGTGATTTCGCCGACGTCTTCTGCGAGCGGCGCCGGACGCTCTCCTACCGCCTGCAAGACGGCCGCATTCACGACGCTTCATACGGCGTGACGCTGGGAATCGGCATTCGCGTCGTCGTGGGAGAGTCGGCCGGGTATGCCTGCTCCGACGACTTGAGCGACGCGGCGCTCACGGAGGCCGCGGACGCGGCGTCGTTGGTCGCACGCTCCGCCCCCGGCGGTACGGTGCAAAGCGTCAACCTCTCCTTCGAGCGGGTCGCCTCGTTTTACGACGGGGTGTTTGGCGACGGAGTCGACGCCGGTCGTTACGTCGCGATGCTCGCGGCGGCCGACTCGGCGGCGCGACGCTACGATTCGCGCGTCGTCGCGGTGAATGCTCACTTGAGCGACGAGGTTCAGGAAGTATGGATCGCAACGAGTGAAGGGCGACTCGTCCACGATTGCCGTCCGCTCATCACATTCGGCGTCCAGGCAGTCGCGACCGACAAGAAAGAACGCGGCTCGGGGTACGTGGGAGACGGCGGACGAACGTCGATCGCGTTCTTCGATCGTGAGACGCCCGAGGCGCTCGCGGAAGAAGCGGCGCGGATTGCAACGGTGAACCTCGAAGCCGTCCCGGCGCCCGCGGGCGAGATGGAAATGATCGTCGGCGCCGGCGGCGGCGGAGTCTTGCTCCACGAGGCCGTCGGGCACGGTCTCGAGAGCGACTTCAACCGTCGAGGTACGTCGCTTTACAGCGGACGCGTCGGCGAACGCGTCGCCAGCGAACTGGTGACGATCTTCGACGACGGGAACCTCGAGGAAGAGCGCGGCAGTCTTAACGTCGACGACGAAGGCGTTCCCGGCCAGCATAAGATCCTGGTCGAAAACGGCGTATTGCTCGGCTACATGCAAGATCGCCTCAACGCACGTTTGATGGGCGTCGAATCGACCGGAAGCGGCCGGCGGCAATCGTTTCGTTTCGTCCCGCAGCCGCGGATGTGCAACACGTATATGCCGAGCGGCGATTCGAGTTTCGATGAGATCCTCGCCTCGACGCAGCGTGGAATCTATGCCAAATCGTTTGCCGGAGGGCAGGTTGAGATTGCGAAGGGCGACTTCGTCTTCATGGTCGGCGAAGGATACCTGGTCGAAGGTGGCAAGATCACCGCGCCGGTCCGCAACGCGACGATTATCGGCAACGGTCCCGAGGCGATGATGAAGGTGACGGCGGTCGGCAATGACGGGCGTCTCGCGCGCCGCCATTATACCTGCGGCAAGGGCGGTCAGTACGTTCCGGTCGGCGTCGGCATGCCGACGGTGAAGATCGCCTCGATCACGGTGGGCGGGACCCAGCATGAATGAATCGGCCGCCATCGAGCTTGCCTCGGAGGCGTTAGCGCTTGCCCGCGCCGCGGGCGCCGAGAGCGCTGAGGCCTCGGTGTCGATTGCGCGGCGCTTCCATGCCGAAGCGCGTGCAGACGTCGTGGCCCGTCTCGAAGGGTCGACCGGCAAGAGTCTCTTCCTGCGCGTTTTCCGCGACGGACGAAAATCGACGCTCTCGACCTCCGACCTCACGAGCGACGGATTGCGCGAAGCCGTCGCGCATACGGTCGCGCACGCCGATCTGGTGGCGTCCGACGAGTATGCCGGATTGCCCGACGCGCATAGTGCCGACGATGCCGACCTGCGTCTCTGCGACGCGCGAATCGCGCAACGCGACGGCGCCGACAAAGTCGAAGAGGCGCTCGATCTCGAGCGTTTGATTCGAGCGGCCGATCCGCGCGTGACAAATTCGAGTGGCTCGCATTACACCGACGCCGTCGGCGTCACGGCGCTCGCCAACTCGTCGGGATTCGCCGCCGGTTACGGCTGGACGCGAGCGGGGCGCTCGACCGGTCCGGTCGCGCTCGACGGCGACGTGAAGCGGATCGCGCAGTATGGAACGGCGGCGCGCCATCTCGGCGACCTCGAAGCCTCCGGCGCGGTCGCAGAGACGGCCGTGCGCCGCGCGGTCGATCTCTTCGGCGCCCGCAAGCCGCCCACGATGCGCGTCCCGGTCATCTTAGAGCGTGACGTCGCCGCGTCGCTGCTCGAGGACCTCTTCGCGGCGATCTCGGCGGCGAACGTCGCGACCGGGAACTCATGGTTGAGCGGCCGGATCGGAAACCGAATCGGCAGCGAGCTCGTCAACGTCGTGGACGATGGCCGCGTATCGGCCGGGCTTGGCTCGTCGCCCTTCGACGGCGAAGGCGTTCCGACGCGGCGGACCCCCGTTTTCGAGCGCGGCGTTCTCCACTCGTTTCTCTACGATACGTACTACGCGCGCAAGTTGGGCGCGACGAGTACCGGAAATTCGACCGGCGGGGGAATCGGCCCGACGAACTTCTATCTGGAAGCCGGCGCGATCTCCCTCGACGAGCTGATTGCGGCCACACCGCTTGGCGTGCTGGTGATGGACACGATTGGCTTCGCAACCGAACATGCGTCGGGGACCTATAGCCGGGGGGCGCGCGGTTTTTTCATCGAAGGCGGCGAACTCGCCTATCCAATCGATGAGTTCACCATCGCCGGACAGTACACCGATATGCTCGCAGGCATCGACGCAGTCGCCAAGGACTTGCGCTTCGACGGCCCCGTCGTCTCGCCGTCCTTCCGCGTCGCCGAGATGACGGTAAGCGGGAACTAGGTCACGACGAGCATGCAGACACAGCCCGCGATCAGCTTGACGGTGGTCCTGCGCATCGACATGCCGAACGAGCCGGGCGCTTTCGGTTCGCTCGCCAACGCAATCGGCGATGCCGGCGGCGCGATCGGCGCGGTCGACATGCACACGGTCGGTCGAACCCGCATCGTGCGCGACGTGACGATCGGTGCTCCGTCGGAGATCGTCGCGAACGAGGTGCGCCGCGCGGTCGAGGCGATCGAAGGCGCTCGCATTATATTCTCGGCGGACTCGACCTTTCTCGCGCACATCGGCGGGAAGATCAGCATCGATTCGAAGATCGCGATCAAGAGCCGGCAAGATCTCTCGACGGTCTACACGCCGGGCGTGGCGCGCGTCTCGATGGCGATCGCCGCCGATCCCAACAAAGCCTTCCAGCTTACCATCAAACGCAACACCGTCGCGGTCGTCACCGACGGAACCGCGGTGCTCGGCTTGGGTGATATCGGGCCGCTCGGCGCGTTGCCGGTGATGGAAGGCAAGGCGATGCTCTTCAAGCAGTTCGCCGGCATCGATGCGTTCCCGATCTGCCTCGACACCAAAGACGTCGACGAGATCGTCGAGACGGTCGTGCGGATCGCGCCGGTCTTCGGCGGTATCAATTTAGAGGACGTCAGCGCGCCACGCTGCTTCGAGATCGAGGACCGGCTCATCGAAGCGCTCGACATTCCGGTGATGCACGACGACCAGCACGGCACCGCGGTCGTCATCATGGCCGCGCTGGTCAACGCTGCGCGCGTCGTCGGCAAACGCCTGGAAGACCTGCAGGTCGTCGTCTCCGGGAGCGGCGCCGCGGGAACGGCGACCATCAAGATGCTCCTCGGTGCCGGCGTGCGCGACGTGATTCCGGTCGATCGAGCCGGCGCGCTCAATCGCACCGACCGCTACGACAACCCGCATTGGCGCTGGCTCGCCGACCACTGCAATCGGGAGAACCGGCGCGGCTCTCTGCGCGACGTTCTCGAAGGCGTCGACGTCTTTATCGGCGTCTCGGCTCCCGGCATCTTGCAGGCCGGAGACATCGCGCGCATGGGGCGCGATCCGATCGTCTTCGCGATGGCGAATCCCAACCCCGAAATCATGCCGGACGCCGCGGCACCCTTTGCGACCGTCATCGCGACGGGCCGCTCGGATTTTCCAAATCAGGTCAACAACCTGCTCGCGTTTCCAGGCATCTTTCGGGGTGCGCTCGACGTGCGCGCGCGCCGCATCACCGAAGGAATGAAGCTCGCCGCGGCCTTCGCGATCGCAGAGATCGTGACGGCCGACGAGCTCAGCCCGGAGTACGTCGTCCCGAGCGTCTTCGACACCCGCGTCGTCGACGCGGTCGCGAAGGCGGTCGCGAACGCGGCGACCGAAGAGGGCGTCGCCCGCCGAACGCCGGCGGTTAACGAAGGAGACGGTTTCAGCGCAAACGTCTGACCCTTCGACTTCGCTCAGGATGACAGAACTGAAGCTCGACGCGAGCGATCCACGCCCGCTCTACGTGCAGCTTGCCGATCGCCTCGTCGAGGCGATTGAAAGCGACGATCTGCAGCCCGGCGAGCGCCTTCCCGCGATGCGAGAGCTCGCGCGGTCGCTCGGGTGCGCGATCGTTACCGTGTCGCAGGCCTACGAGTTGCTGCGCGCTCGCGGCCGAGCGATCGCGCGCCCCGGCAAGGGAACCTACGTCGCGAAACCAGCGTTACGCAGCGAGCCTTTCGCGCGCCGTTGGGAGCCCGACGTTGGGCGCCTTGCACGCGGCGCTCGACTCGAAGGTGTGATGGAGCGGCTGACGAGCGCGACGGAGCCCGGCGCGATCTCGTTGGCGAGCGGCCATCCAGCTCCCGAAACGTTTCCGCTGCACGACTTTGCGCGCGCCTTTCACCGAACGCTGCTCGACGACTCGGCCGAACTGATGCAGTATCGCTCGTCGACCGGGGATCGCGACCTCTGCGCGAAGCTCGCCGCGCTGCTGCGCGGTCGCGGCTGCAGCGCAAGTGCCAACGACATCATCGTCTGTTCGGGCGCGCAACAGGCCGCGGACATCGTAGCGACGGTCCTGCTCGACGAACGCAGCGTCGTCGCCAGTGAGAGCCCGACCTATTGGGGGAGCCTCGGGGTCTTCGACGCGCGCGGCGTCACGTACGTCGAAGTGCGCGGCGACGAAGACGGCGTTCGCAGCGACGACGTCGAGCGCGTCTTTGCCGAGTACCGGCCGCGGCTCTTTTACGTCAATCCGATCGCGCAGAATCCGACCGGTGCGGTCTTGCCGTCGCGGCGCGCGAAGCAGATCGTCGCGCTGGCACGACGGTACGACGTGGTCGTGCTCGAGGATCAGACCGGCTGGCAGCTCACCTACGACGCTTCGGCGCCGCCGCCGCTCGCCGCGCACGATACCGACGGACGCGTGATCGTTATGGAGAGTCTTTCGAAATCAATCTTCCCCGCGCTGCGCATCGGGTATCTCTACGCCAAGGGCGGCATCGCCGAAGCGCTCGAAGCGGCGAAGGTGCGCGCCGACGTCTTTACCTCGACGCTGACGCAACGCGCGCTCTGGCGCTTCATGGAGAGCCCGGCATGCGCGCGCCACTTTCGCGCCACTCGTGCTCTCTATCGAAAACGCCGCGACGCCTTCGTCGATGCGCTCTCGGAAGCCGTGCGATGGACGACGGTGCTTTCACCGGGTGCGGGCGTGAACGTGTGGCTCCCGCTTCCACCGCGCATCTCCACCCAGGCGGCCTTCGATGCATGCGCGCGTGAAGGCGTTCTCGTTATGCCGGCCGAGCCGTTCTATCCCACGCGCAGCGGTCCGCCGGCGCTGCGCTTGTCGTTCGGAGACCTCGACGACGCGCAGGCCCGCGAAGGCGTCGCGCGGCTCGGACGCGCGCTCGGAAGGCTCGCCCGCGAGTAATCCTATGCCGTGTGACGGCGGCGTTCCAAGAGCACGCGCTCTTCGGTGCGGATGCGCCACGAGAGCAGCGACGCGTTGAGGATCGAGAAGACGATCGCTATCTCGATCGCGCCGAAGGCGAGCGGCAAGACCGCAATCTCGGCGCAGACCACTGCATAGTTGGGATGCCGTAGGAGACGGTAAGGGCCGCGACGCACGAGCGGAGCGCCGGGAGCGGTGATGATGCGCGTCGTCCAATAGGGTCCGAGCGTCGCAATCGTCCAGACGCGAAGCGGCTGCAGCAGCGCGTAGAGCCCAACAAGCCACCAATTCGGTACGGTTGCAGGCGGAATGAAGGTCGCCATGCTTACCAGCCATCCTGCGTGGACGAGCACGATAAACGGATACTGAATGGCGCCGGATTCGATTCCTCCGGAGGCGAGCAGCCTGCGCGTGTTGCGTGCGGCGTAGAGAAGTTCGGCTCCGCGCTGCAGCGCGACGAGCCCGAGCACGACCCAGAGGATCATCCTTGACTGTGTTTCGGGTGACGCATTATCGTTCGAGCAGCGTAAAACCGGCAGTAAAGCCCGGGCCCAGCGCGCTCACCAGCGCCCGGTTCCACGGCTTCGAATCGCCGATCGCCTGCTCGAGGACGAACATCACGGTCGCCGCCGACATGTTTCCGTAGTCGCGGAGCACTTCTCTCGCCGTCTCGAGCGCGCCGGATTCCAACTCGAACGCGATCTCCAAGGCATCGAGCACTTTGGCGCCCCCGGGATGGCAGATGAAGACGTCCACGTCGCGCAGCGTCAAACCGCGGCGCGCTAAAAAATCGGCCGTGACGTCGTGTAGCTGCGTGGTTACGAGTTCCGGAATATCTCGCGAAAAGATCGCTTTAAAACCTTCGCCAGTCACCTCCCAGCCCATCACGTCGAGCGAATCGGGCCACGTGTACTCACCGCTGTCGACGATCTTTGCGCCCTCGGACTCCGACGAGATCAATGCCGCCGCGGCGCCGTCGCCGAAGAGCGCGGTCGCGACGATGTTGCTCTTGGAAAAATCGTCGCGCCGAAAGCAGAGCGCGCAGAGTTCGACGACGAGAAAGAGGACGAGCGCGCCCGGTTGCGTGCGTGCGATCGCGGCCGCGCGAGCCAAGCCGATCGCTCCACCCGCGCAGCCCAAACCGAAAATCGGCAAGCGCTGAACGTCTCGCCGCAGCCCCATGCGCTCCATCAGCAGCGCATCGAGACTCGGCGTGGCGATGCCGGTGGTCGAGACGACGACGATCGCGTCGATCTCCTCGGGCCGGCGGCCTGCTCGATCGAGCACCCGGCGCGTTGCCGTTTCGAGCAAGTCGATCGCCGAATCGAGATAGACTTGGTTGCGTTCCGGCCATTCGTGGAGTCGCTCGTACCACTCGATCGGCACGCACGAAAAGCGGCGGTCGATGCCCGTATTGCCGAACATTGGGAGCAGACGCACGATTTCGCGCGATCGCGGCCCGAGCGCGAGTTCGATGCGGCGCACGACGTCGGCTTGGTCGAGCTCAAATGGGGGCACGGCCGTCGCAATGGCGAGGATACGCGCATCGTCGCTCGTAGCGACGTTTCCCTCAGTCGGCAGGGGCTCCGCAGCCCGCATGATAATGGCTTACCTCCCGTGTCGTCTAGACCTATCGCAGCGGCGCTATTGGCCGCCGTTTTGTTGGGTGCGGGGAGCCGGCAGCCTCCCCTCATCGTCTATTCGGCACCGGCCGGCTCTCGGCCGACCGGCGCCGATAAAATTCATCCCACGACCGCTATTCTTCCTAACGGCAGAATCGCCGCGCCGGCGGGTGCGAGCGTCTTCGTTGGAAGCAATCCGTTGGGTTTTGCGCTGACGCCCGACGGACGGTATGCGGTCGTCTCCAACGACGCCGCGCCTCCGAACTCGTCGCTCTCCGTCGTGGACACCAAGACGATGCGGATCGCAAGCGAGTATAAAGATCCAGGCTCCGCGTTCTTCATGGGCGTCGCGGCGCTCCGCGACCCAAGCGACCCCACGCAGACCCTGGTGCTTGCTTCCGACGGAGCGGCCGGATTCGTTCGCGTCTTCGGACTCGATGCGGGCGGAACGCTGACGCCCAACGGTGCGCCGATTGCGTTGAGTACAGCGGGCGGCCGTCGCGCCTTCCCGGCACAGATCGCCGTCGCGCCGAACGGACGCACCGCGTACGTTGCCGACAATCTCGGCAACGCACTCGTCGCGATCGATATTACGTCACGCACTCTTGTGAACTCTCTCCCCGTTGGCGATTTTCCGCTCTACGTCACGGCCGGCAGCCGCGACGTCCTCGTCACTGGTACGGGCCTTTCGAACTACGCCGCGGTCGTCCCGCCCTCAGATGAGCCGCAGTTCGCGCAGCCTTCCTTCGATGCTTCGAAGTCCTCAACGCTGACGATTCTCAGTTCCGCGAGCGGAGAGGCCGGCGATCCCGCGACCGTTCGCATGGATCAGGCACCCGACGGCGCGCAAATCGTCGGAGGAGCTGCTCCTGGAGCGACGCTGTTAACGCGCAACGGCGCTCTCGCCTACGTCGCGCTCGCCAACGTCGACCGGGTCGCCGTCGTTTCGCTCGCGGGCGAGCCACGCGTCGTTCGCGGACTCGATCTTCGCCTCTACCCGGGGGCGCCGTACGGCGCCGAGCCGAGCGCCGAAGCCTTGAGTTCGAACGGCAAACGGCTCTACGTCGCGCTTGCGGGGCTGAACTCGGTCGCGGTGCTCGACGCGCAGCGGTCGACGCGCTATCGCTACGGCTTGATTCCAACAGCCTGGTATCCGATCGCGCTCGCCCTCTCGCACGACGGGCGTTATCTCTACGTTCTGAACGGCAAGGGCGTCAATGGTTGGGGAATCTTACAGCGTGTCGACCTCAAACGCACCTACCTCGTTCGCGCGACGCTCGACGCGCTGAGGTTCAATCGAACGCCCGCCATCGCGCGCTTCAATCCCGTCATACCACCGCTGCGTTCGAACCGGCGCAGCGAGTCGATCGATCGCGTGGTGTACGTCGCGATCGGTACGCAGGGCTACGATGCGATCTTCGGCGACCTCAAAGACGAGAGCGGCAACGCGCACGGAAACGGCGAGCCGAGCCTTAGCGTCTATCCCGAGAGCGTGACGCCGAATCTTCACGCGCTGGCGCGGTCGTATGCGGTCGCAGAGAACTTCTATGCCTCCGATGCGAACGCGGATATCGCCAGGTCGTTCGCGACGCAGGGCGAGCCGACGCTCTACGAACAGCTCGTGGCACCGGCAGGTTCGGCCCGCGGACCGATGGCCGATCACGGCGACGACCCGGAGGATTACGGCCGCAGCGGTTATCTGTTCAACGCGCTGGCGCGCGCGGGAATCTCCTTTCGCGACTACGGCGGCCTTCTGCAACTCTCCGGATATGACGGCGCGCAGTACCATCTCGACGTTCCGGCATTGAGCGCGCTCAACGGAAACGTCGACCTGGATTACGCCGGCTGGAATCCAAAGATTACCGCGAAAGCCCGAGCCGCCGAGTTCGCTCGCGATATGGAGCGCTACGTTGCCAACGACAGCGAGCCGGCCTTTACGTACGTCTCGCTGCCGGCGGAGGGCGGGGCAACGGGCGCCGCCGACGTCGACCGTGCGCTCGGATCGATCGTCGATTTCGTTTCGCACACGCCGCATTGGAGCTCTACGGCGATCTTCATCGTGCCGCAGGATTCTCCGAGCGCCGCCGATCACGTCAATGCGCTGCGTACCTACGCGCTCGTCGTTTCGCCGCTCGCGCGCCGCGGTTACGTAGGCGACGCGCATCTCAGCATGCCGAGCGTTCTCAAGACCGAGGAAGAGATCTTCGGTCTGCCGCCCCTGGCGTTGAGCGACCTGCTGGCGACGGATCTCGCCGAGTACTTCACCGATGCCCCCTCACCGGAGCCCTATCAGGCTCGAGGTACCCAATGACCGTGCACCATCCCCACGGCGTGAACTACGGCCCGCGATTGGTGGCGACGCCTACCGGGCGTTTGCGCGCGGCCGTCCTGGTTCGGCCATCACCGGCAATCGAGCGCGCCGCGCCGCTCATCGGCGAGCCCGGTGCCATCTACGAGCGCGCCTGCGAGCAACACGAGGTCTTGCGAAAGACGCTCGAGTCATTCGGCGTCGGAACGACGGTTGTGGAATCGCACACTGCCGATCCGTATGAGGCTGCGGCCGCCGATGCGGCCGTGGTTTTCCAGGACGGCGCCGCGCTAATGCGGCTGAGCCCGCTCTCCAGGCGTGCCGAGGTCGACCGCATGGAGACCGAGTTCACGCGAATGGACGTGCCGCTAGCCGGACACATCGCCGCTCCCGCGTTGCTCGACGGTAACGATGTTTTGCTCGCCGGCAAAACGGCATTCGTCGGAATCGGAGCGCGCGGCAATCAGCTCGGTCGCGACGGCTTCGGACGACTCGCGAACGCCCACGGCTACCGTGTCGTCGAGGTGAAGCTCGCGCCGGGTGTGACGTCGCTGCGTTCCGTCGCCGGCGCAGTGGCCGGCGATATGATCGTCGCGGCGGAGGGAAAGGTCGATCCGAGTGCCTTTGCCGGCTTTCGCACGATCCTGCTGGAACTCGGGGAAGGACAGGCGGCCGGCGTGCTTCCGCTCGACGAGCGCCACGTGATCGCGGAGATTCGCTTTCGCACGGCGCTCGTGTCGATGCGGCGCGCGGGAGTGACCGTCGAGGCCCTCGATCTCTACGAGTTCACGAAACTCGGTCTCACCCCGTCGATGCTGACGCTCGCGCTGCGGCGCGAGTGACGCATCGGAATGCGCATCGCAGCCCTCTCGGACATTCACGGTAACCTCTTAGGTCTCGATGCGTGCCTCGCAGACCTCGAGTCGCAAGGCGGAGCGGACGCGATCGTGGTCGCGGGCGATCTCTGTTTAGGCGGCCCGAAGCCGAAGAAGGTGCTGCAGCGCATCGAGGAGATCGGCGCAGCATGCATTCGCGGAAATACCGATCGCTATCTTTCGGAGAGTACGCCCGGCAGCAAGTTCGACCCGGTGGAGCTGGCGCAGATCGCCTGGACGCGGCGCGAGGTCGGCGAACGTTGGCTTTCGTGGCTGAAGGATTTGCCGTTCGCGCTGCGCATCGGGGAGGATAACAACCAGCTCCTCGTCGTGCACGCCAACGTGCAGAGCGACGACGAGCACATTTGGCCCGATGCCGATGATAGCGCGTTGCAGCGCCTGATCGGAAGCGACGGCGCGACCGCAATTGCGTTCGGCCACCTGCACATTCCGTACGCGCGAACGTGGCGCGGCAAGCTGCTCGTGAACGTGTCGTCGGCCGGCCTTCCGAAAGATGGCGATCCCCGCGCGGGCTATGCGATCTTCACCGAGCGCGACGGCGGCTGGCAGGTCAAGCACCGCCGGGTCGCGTTCGACGTGAAGAAGGTCGCAACCCAATTGGCCGATTGCGGGATTCCGGAGAGTGCAGAACTGATCGCCACCCTTCGCCGCCACCGGTACAAGCAATTAAAGAATTCGATACCATAATCTCATCCGCTCCCGCCGTCGAGGTCGATCGCCTCGTGAAGCGGTATGGCGACGTTACCGCCGTCGACGGCATATCGTTTCGGGTCGAAGCCGGCGAGTTCTTCGGCTTTCTCGGCCCCAACGGTGCGGGCAAAACGACGACGATCAACGCGATCGCCGGGCTCGCCCGCAAGAGCGCGGGTGAAATTCGGATCTTCGGTTACAACAACGAGCACCAATGGCGGCAGGCGCGCCGGCTCGTCGGCCTCTCACCGCAAGAGTATAACTTCGACCGGTACCTCTCGCTTCGCGACGTACTGATCTTCGCGGCTGGCTACTACGGTTTGCGTGGCAAAGCGGTCGCGGAGCGCGCCGATATGCTGCTCGAGCGCTTCGGTCTCACGGCACACGCGCACCGCGAGTACACGAAGATCTCGGGTGGGCAGAAGCGCCGGCTCTCGCTCGCGCGTGCCTTGATCCACGAGCCGAGTCTGCTGATCCTCGACGAGCCGACGGCCGGCGTCGACGTCGAGTTGCGCTTGGAGCTGTGGGAGTGGCTGCGGTCGCTCAACGCCGGCGGTCTCACGATTTTCCTTACGACGCACTACCTGGAGGAGGCCGAACAGCTCTGCAGGCGGATCGCGATCATTCGAAAGGGGCGCATCGTCGCGGAGAAGCCGACCGAGGAGCTGATCGCCGACGGATCGTCGCTGCAAGACGTCTTCTTAGAGCTGACGCGAAACTGATGCTTTCCAACCCGAACGGACTCTGGACGTTGATCAAGCGCGAGATCATCCGCAGCATCAAGATCATCAATCAAGTGATCTGGCCGCCGATCATTACGACGCTGCTCTACGTATTCGTCTTCGGCCTCGCGCTGGGGAGCCGTATTCCAAGCGTTCAAGGCGTCAGTTACTCCCAGTTTCTCATACCCGGCCTGATCATGCTGCAAGTCATCGACTCGTCGTACGGCGAGTGCTCGAGCTCCATCTTTCAGGGGCGCTTCATGAACTCGATCCAAGAGCTTCTGATCGCGCCCATGTCGGCGGTCGAGATCGTCTTGGGGTACGTTTTGGGGAGTCTAGCGCGCGCGCTGCTCATCGCGGGCCTCATCACGGTACTGGGCGTATTTCTGGTCCACAGTACGCCACAGAACTGGCTGCTCTACTTCGGCGTGATCGCAATGGTCTCGATCCTGTTCTCGGCGCTCGGCTTGATCTCCGGAGTGCTCGCCGACAAGTTCGACCATATCGCGATCCTTACGACTTTTGTGATAACCCCCCTGACCTTCGTGGGCGGAGTCTTCACTTCGGCGACGATGCTGCCGCCGGCGCTGCGCAATTTCGAACTTTTTAATCCAATTTTCTATACGATCGATGCATTTCGCCGCAGCTATACGGGCCAGAGCGACCTGCCGCTTTCATTCTCGATCGCGATGATCGGGTTGCTCGGCGCAATTGCGCTCGGCATCATCTTGCGCATGACGGCGATCGGTTATAAACTTCGTACTTGATGATGCTCTTTGCCATACTGCTCGCCCTCGTGCAGACTGCGACCCATCTCGCCGTCGAGCCGTGGACCGGTTCGGATTTTCAAGTGACGAGCGGCGCCGCCGCAAAATACCGGCTCGAAGTAAGCGGCAAGCCAAACGATTCGATTCGGCTCAGCGCACGCCGCGTTGCCCCCGGCTGGCTGGCAGCATTCTGCACGCCCAAGCTCTGTTCGCCGCAACGAGTCGACGTCGCGTTGCCGCGCTCGGGACAGGCGGTCTTTCAGTTCGAGCTGATTCGCCAAGCCGCCGGCGCGCCAAAGCGAAGCGGCGCGACGATCACCGGCAGCGACGGTGCTTCGGTCAGCGTCCCCGAAGCCTACCGGGAGTAGTTTTTTAGAAGAAGGGGTTGTGCTCTTTCTCGAGGACGATCGTCGTCGGCGGCCCGTGCCCCGGCATCACGGCCGTGTCGTCGGGAAGCATGAAGAGCTTGCTGCGTACGCTATTGAGAATGTCGCCGTAGGTGCTCGTGTCGCCGTACGCACCGCCGACGCTCGCCGCGAAGAGCGTATCACCCGAAAATAAGGTGCCCTGGAAGATATAGCAGGCGGAGCCATCGGTGTGGCCGGGCGTGTGCAGCATGCGGATCGTCGAGGCGTCGCCGAAGGAGAGCGTCTCGCCGTCGCGCACGCGGGTCGCCTTGGACGCGAGCGGACCGATCGCCGGAACGTCGAGCTCGTGCATGACGATCGTCGCGTTGGGAAAGGCCGCCGCGACCGGCGCGGTGGCGTCGCAGTGGTCGAGATGCTTGTGCGTTATCAGGATGTACTGCAGATGGTAATCGCCGTCGCGTAAGATGCGCAGCAGATTCTCCGGAATGCCCGCGGGATCGACGAGTGCCGCCCTGCGCCCCTGTTCGAGAAAGAAGACGTAGCCGTTGCTGGGCTGTGGCTCTTGCGCATGGCGCCGAACGTTGGCGCGCTCGATCGCGGGCGGATACCAGCGTTGCGCGGCGCTCTCGGCCAGCTTTCCGCCGTCGAGATGCAGAACCTGAGCGACCGCTCGCGCCTGCGCATCATCGGCAGCGCCGTCGTCTTTGAGCCATCGATCGATGGTCGCGTCGCCAATGCCGGTCGCGGCGGCGAGCCGGCTCGCGTCGATGGCGGTTCCGCGCATTGCCTTGCGCAGTATGTCGCCGAAGGTATCCTCGAGCGGTAATCGTTCCTCAGCCATGCGGGGAACTTCGACGAGCGGCGTCTTACCGCTGCAACCGGGATGGCGCGGCCGGAGTCGAAGAGTGGCGGAGTGGAACACCTCATCATCGTCGGTTCCGGACCGGCTGGCCTTACCGCGGCAATCTATGCCGCGCGCGCAAATCTGCACCCGCTCGTGCTCGCGGGGGGGCTCTATGGCGGCCAGCTCATGCTGACGACCGACGTCGAGAATTATCCAGGTTTTCCCGAGGGTATCGTGGGCCCGGAGCTGATGATCAAGTTTCGCGAGCAGGCCGAGCGATTCGGGGCGCGCATCGAGAACGTCGACGTCACCGCGGTTGACTTCGCGAAACGCCCACTCGTCGTGCGGACCGATGACGCCGAACACGAAGCCACGACCGTGATCGTCGCGACCGGTGCGAGCGCCCGATGGCTGGAGATTCCCGGCGAGGAGCGCTTGCGCGGGCGCGGCGTCTCGAGCTGCGCGACCTGCGACGGCGCCTTCTTCCGGGATAAGCGGATCGTGGTCGCCGGCGGCGGCGACTCCGCGCTCGAGGAGGCGCTCTTCTTAACGCGTTTCGGTAGCAAGGTGACGATCGTGCATCGGCGCGATCGGCTGCGTGCGAGCAAGATCATGTCCGACCGCGCGCGATCGAACCCGAAGATCGAGTTCATCTGGAATACGGTCGTCGAGGCGGTTCACGGCGAGACACGCGTCACCGGATTGCGGCTTCGGAACCTTGTCGAGGCACGTTCCTACGACCTCGAAGCCGAGGCGCTATTCGTCGCAATCGGTCACACGCCGAATACCGGCGTCTTTGCGGGCCAGCTCGATCTCGACGAACGCGGGTACATCGTCTCCCCAGACGGCAGCGTGACGAACGTCGAAGGCGTCTTCGTCGCGGGTGACGTCAACGACGCCCGCTACCGCCAAGCGATTACGGCCGCGGGTGCGGGGTGTCGCGCCGCGATGGATGCCGAGAAGTATCTCGAGGCGCTCGAGTTTAGAGTAGGTTCGCTAGCGCGTCTGTGAGGAGATCGAACTCGAAGCGGTAGCCGAGCTGCTGCGTTCGCTCGGGCAGCACGCGCTGGCCTTGCAGCACGATTACGGCGCCCTCCCCAAGCAGCGCGCGCAAGGCGAACGTTGGAACCCCGAGTCGAGCCGGGCGGTGGAGCGCCTCGCCGAGTTCGTGCGTAAAGTCCGCGTTCGTGACCGGATTGGGCGCGGTTGCGTTAACCGGCCCCTCGATACCGTCGAGCGCCATGACGTAGATGCGGACGAGATCCTCGATATGGATCCAAGAGAACCACTGCCGCCCGTTTCCGACGACGCCGCCCATTCCCGCGCGAAATGGCGGAAGAATCTTTGCCAGCGCCCCTCCGTCGGTACCGAGCGCGATTCCCGTGCGAACGATCGCGACGCGCATCCCAAGCTCGGCGGCGCGCCGTGCTTCGCGCTCCCAGCCGGCGCAGACGCCCGCTATAAAGTCGTCTCCTGCGGGACTCGTCTCCACGAACGCCTCGGTCTCGCTCGTTCCGTAGTAACCCACGGCCGACGCGCTGACGTAAACCGCACAGCGCCGGCCGATCTTCGAGAGTGCCTCGAGGAAATGCCGCGGTGCAGCGATGCGGCTCTCTTCGATTCGGCGCTTAACGTTCGCGTTCCAGCGCTGCGAGATCGGTTCGCCGGCAAGATTGACGACCGCATCGCATTGTGCCGCCGTCGTCGCTGCGGTGTCCGGGTCGCGGAGCGACGCGGTCAGAACCTCGTCATCCCGCGCTCGCAGTGCACGGACGAGATGTTTGCCGACGAATCCGGAGGCGCCGAGCAGTAGAATCCGCATGCGCGCTAGATTCTACCCACGAAGCAACCGGGGTTTAACGTCCGATTTAGATCGAAACGTTCTTTAAGAGCGCGCATCTGCTCGATCGCGGGCGGCTCCGTGCCCCAGACCTGCAGCGAACCCCGGCGAGAGTGCGCGCCCGCGATGACTTGCGCGTGCGGTTCGGCGCGATGAAGCTCCTCGTCGAAGCCTTCGATTTTCGCGCCGAACGAATGGGGGTCGAAATCGCTGATGCGCAGCACCACGTCGGCGTTCATGACGTCGACGATCGCTTCGGCGCGCAGCTCGACGCGGCGCGCGAGCTCCTGCGCGCCGATCGCGCTACGCAGCGACTCCTGCCCGGCGGGGAAAAGGCGGTACGTAACCGAGCGTTCGCCTAAGCACGCGATGTAGCCGTCGACGACGCGTTCGAAGGCTTCACGGGCTCCTGCGTCGACGATGCGCGTTTCGGGAACGCCGGCGCGGCCGAGCGCCGAGCGCAGCTCGAGCGTTGCGCGCTCTACTAATGCCTCGCTTCCCTCGAGCAACGCGAGCACGCGTCCTTCCGGGCCTTCGTCGCCGTCGATCGTATTATCGAATCCGTCGATCCAGAAGGCCGCGGCCGGCGCAATGCGCAGGGCCGCAAGCTGACCGCAGGCGCGCTCGCGCGTCCGCTCCGGAAGCGGTGCGAGGAAGAGACGCGCCCGCTGCGGCATCGGAATCGACTTGAAATTCGCTTGCACGAGCACGCCGAGGGTACCGAACGATCCGACGTAGAGCCGAGTCATGTCGTACCCGGCGACGTTTTTGACGACCATTCCTCCGGCGCGCGCGATCGTGCCGTCGGCGAGCACGATCGTCGAGCCGAGCAGATAATCGCGGACGCGACCATAAGCGTGGCGACGCGGTCCGAGCCAGCCGGCGGCGAGCGTTCCCCCGATGGTCCCATACTGCGGATTCGGCGCATCGAACGGGATGAACTGTCCCTGCGCGGCGAGCAGCGTCGTAACGTCTCGTACCGGCATTCCGGCGCGCACCGCGACGACGAGATCGGCGCGTTCGTTTGCCGTGACGCCGGTGAGCTGCGCCGTCGAGAGCGTCACGTCGACGCGCTCCGGCGGGTATCCCATTCCCGCAAACGTCCCGCCGCCCGCAACCCGCACCTTGTGGCCGTTGCGGTCGCAGCGGGCGAGTAACTTTGCGACCGATTGCGCGTTCTTGGGCGCGACGCGTTCCTGCGCGCTGCTCACGGCGTAACCTCGGGGCAGCGAAGGCCGCGCGGAAAAATCTTCTCGGGATTGAGCATCCGCGCCGGATCGAAAACGTCTCGCACTCGCGCCATCGTTGCGAGATCGGCGGTCGAATATACGCGAGTCATCGCCTCGCGCTTCTCCCAGCCGATGCCGTGCTCTCCGCTGATCGTTCCGCCAAGGTCGATCGCGGATTGGAGAATCGCGTTGCCCGTTTCGACGACGGCTGCGACTTGTTTGCGGTCGCGCTTGTCGTACATCAGCAACGGGTGCAAGTTCCCATCTCCGGCGTGAAAGACGTTTCCGACGGTGATCCCGTTGGCGCGCGAGGCGGAGTCGACGGCGCGAAGCGCGTCGGGGAGCCGGCTGCGCGGAACGCAGACGTCCTGCGTATAGTAGTTCGGTGCAATTCGCCCGGTCGCGCCCGCGGCACCCTTGCGCCCCGCCCAGAGGATATCGCGTTCGGCTTGCGTTCGAGCGGTTCGCCACGAGCGCGCGCCATGCTCCATCACAATGGAATGAATCGCCGCTTCGCTAGCGGCTACGTCTTCCTCGAAGCCGGCGTTTTCGATGAGCAGTACCGCTGCGGCTTGCGTCGGATAGCCGGCATGGAAGGCGGCCTCCACCGCCTGCGTAATGACCCCATCCATCATCTCGAGTGCCGTCGGCAGGATTCCCGCGCCGATGATCGCCGAGACGGCCTCCGATGCGGCATCGATGTCGTCGAAGGCCGCCACCGAAACGCGGACCGATTCCGGAATCGACAAGAGCCGCACCCAGGCGGAGGTTACCATCCCCAGCGTCCCTTCGCTGCCGACAAGGGCGGCGGTGAGATCGTATCCGGCATCGTCGATGCTGGTCGTAAAGACGTCGCCGCTGGCATCGACGACTTCGAGCGCGAGGACGTGATTGACGGTCGTCCCGTACGAAAGACAGTGCGCCCCGCCCGCGTTCGTTGCGATGTTTCCTCCGATCGTCGATATACGCTGCGAGGAGGGATCGGGCGCGTAGAAGAGGCCGCCCGCGGCAGCGTGGCGGGAGAGATCGAGATTGATCACTCCGGACTGAACGTGCGCGCGGCGGTTCCGTTCGTCGAGCTCGAGCAAACGATTCATTCGCGCAAACGAAACGATGATGCCGCCCTCGGTGGGTACGGCGCCGCCGCAGAGACCGGTCCCGGCACCGCGCGCAACGATCGGCTCGCCGCAATCGCGAGCGATCTTCACGATCGCTCCGACGTCGCGCGTCGAGTTCGGCAAGACCACCGCCGACGGCAATCCGCTTTCCGTATAGGCATCGAACGCATAGACCGCGAGATCTTCGGGCGCGGTCTTGACCGCGTCGTTCCCGAGCGCCTCGACGAGCCTCTCGCGCACCATGCTAATCGTAGAGCAGATACCGGCGGCGGATCGTTTCGAACTGCGCTACGGAACTCGACCACTGCGCGAGAATCGCTTCGGGGGTCGCTCCCGCGAGCAACGCCGTCCGAATCGTGTCGGTGCCCCAATCGCGATCGAGTCCGTTGACATTCGCGACGTCGATCGCGTGCGGAAAGAGGTCGCGGACCGCGACGAGGATCTCCACCGCGGTGCGAACGGCGTAGAATCGGCGCGGATCGAAGACGATCAGCTCGACGCCGGTCAGCTCGTGATGTTCCCAGAATCCGGTCAGCGGCGACCACGCAGCCGGGCGAAACCAGACTCCCGCAAGATTGCGCGCGTTCAGGCGCGCCGCGAGCTTCGCGCCGTCGATGCCCGGGCCGCCCGCGAGGAAGAAGGGCATCGTAAAACCGCTGCCGTTATTGACCCCCGCGTTATCGAGTAGTCCCGTGCCGACGTAGACGAAAGTGGTCTGCCAGGTGGGAACGTTCGGCGAAGTCGGTACCCATTGCAGACCGGTATCCGGCCAGATCGTCGAACGGTGCCAGCCGTTCATGCGGACGACGCGCAGCTTTGCGCCGATGCCGAAGCGTTCGTTGAAGAGCGTCGCAAGTTCGCCGATCGTCATGCCGTGGCGCATCGGAATCGGATAGAGCCCGATGAACGACTCGTAGGCCGGCTCCAGCACCGGCCCTTCGACGATCGTGCCGCCGATCGGATTGGGGCGGTCGAGCACCCAGAACTCCTTCCCGAACTGCCGGGCACTCTGCATGGCGTATGCCATCGTCGAGATGTACGTGTAGGCGCGCGAGCCTACGTCCTGAATGTCGAAAAGCAAAACGTCGACGCCATCGAGCATCGTTGCACTTGGGTGACGCGACGCGCCGTAAAGGCTGTAGACCGGCAGGCGCGTCTGCGGATCGATCGACGACGCAACCGAAGCGCCGGCGCCGCGATCGCCGCGAAAACCGTGTTCGGGCGCGTAGATTGCCTTGATCCGGATCGAGCCGTGTCGCCGAATCGCATCGACGATCGATTCGAGCTGCGAGGTGACTCCGCTGGGATTTGTAATGACGCCGACGCTGCGGTCGTTCAAATCGCGCCAGGCGGCGCGGAGGAAGGCTTCGTCCCCCAGTTCGATGCGCGCGGCGGGAACCGGCTCGGCGCGCAGACGCGCGGTCGTCGCGAACGCGAGGCCGGCGCTGCCGGCTAGGAAACGTCGGCGAAGCGTGGCTCGACCTCCCGGCGGAGAATCCCGGCATCATGCGCGCGCGAGAAGAGCGCCCGCACGGCGTCGCGACCGTTTTCACCGAGATCGTCGGTATATTCGTTGACGTAGAGCCCGATGTGCGCGCGCATGACCTCGTCGTTCATCTCGACCGCATGCTCGCGAACGTACGGCATCACCAACGCGTCGTTCGCGCGCGCGAACGCGATGCTGCGTCGAATCGCGGCGTTGACGGCACGCGCTTCGTCGTCGCCGATGTCGTCGCGCACTAGAATCGCACCGAGCGGGGTCGGGAGCAGCGTCATCGTTTCCCACCACTCGCCGAGGTCGGCGATCGCGATGAGGCCGGCCTCGCGATAGGTGAAGCGCGACTCGTGGATGATGACGCCTGCCTCAACCTCGCCGCGCGCTACGGCCGGTACGATTTGATCGAAGCGCATCGGCACGGTCTTCGGGCGTACGCCCAGGGCGAGCTGGAGCAGCAGATAGGCGGTCGTGCGCTCACCCGGAATCGCGATGCGCCTGTGCGCGAACTCAGAGAAGAGCGGCGGAGCTTCGCCGGGAAGCGCTACCAGCAGCGGGCCGCATCCTCGACCGAGCGCTCCGCCCGACGGGAGAATGCGATACCGCTCCATGAGGGATGGTATCGCGCCGTAACTCACCTTCGTCAGCTCGAACTCTCCGCGCGCCGCGGAGGTGTTCAGTTCTTCGATGTCGGCAAGGTGGACGCGAACCTCCGGCGCGTTCTCGAGCAACCCGTTCGTCAGCGCCGCGAAGACGTAGGTGTCGTTCGGGCAGGGCGAATACGCAAGCGTATAACTCATTGCTGCAGCTCGAAGAGCGCGTCGACGACGCGGTGCAGGCCCGCGACCCCGGCCGCGAAATCCCAGCCGCTCGCGGCGCGATTGCCGCATCGGTTCGAGATTCCGCGAACCTCGATGGCGGGCACGCCGGCGCGCTCTGCCGCGCGAAGAACCGCGAATCCCTCCATCGACTCGACTTGCGCTCCGCGCTCCGCCCAGCGGCGCGCCGTCGTGTCGCTCGAAGTCACGTGCGCGACGGTGATGCCGCGCAGCGCCGCGAAGCCCAACGACTGCAGTTGCGCGACGAGCCCGGGGCTCGAGCGCGCGGTTTCGACGAGTTCGATTCCGTCGGGAAGCGCGAGCGGCGCCCCGTTTTCTTGGGCGAGCTCCATCGTGTCGTCGGTGACGACGACGCCGTCCCCGATCTGCGCCGCGCCGTCGAAGACGCCGGCGATCCCGGCATTGACGACGAGCCGGTAGCTGCCCCGCGCGAGCGCGGCCGCGAGCGTGCACGAAGCCTCGACTGGACCGACGCCCGTCACGAGTCGCTCGACGCCCTCGCGTTCTCGCCAGAAACGGAGTTCCGCTTCAACCGCGCTTGCGAGCAAAATCACGGCACGCCGATGAACTTGTGCGTCTGCAGCGAGAGCCGGAATCGCGCGGGATGCGCCTTCGCGTAATCGAGCGCGACCGCAACGTTCGACGGTTTGTTTCCTTCGGGCTGCAGCAGGATCGTCGGTTTCTCGGCAAAGAGCGCGAGATGCTCTTCGGGAACGCGCGCATCGACGATCAGCTTCGCCTCGTTCGCGCGCGCGGCCATGCGCGGATCGACGCGCTCCTTCGGCGAGACGCAGAGCCAGACGTCGTTGGGCAGATCGGTAAAGATCGTACCGTTCGACTCGATGTGAACGCGCCGTCCGTCCCCGCGCAGCGCCTCGATCAAATCGAGCGCCTCGGCTTGGGCGAGCGGCTCGCCGCCGGTCAGTACGACCATCGGGCAATCGCCGCCGGCTTCGCGAACCATCGCGACGACCTCGCCGACGCTTGCGAAGAACTTCGTCGAGTAATCGGTATCGCAGAAATCGCACGCGAGATTGCACCCCGCAAGCCGTACGAAGACCGCCGGCGTTCCCGTCCACGCGCCTTCGCCCTGAATGCTGTAGAAGATCTCGCTCAACTGGAGCATCAGCGTGAAACGATGTCGGAGCGGCGCAGCACTGCACAAGCGGTCCGCGTCTCCCAGAGGACGAGTTCGTCGAGCCGGACGAGCGCACTCTCGAGGCGTTTCCAAATCCAGAGCACGATGTTTTCGACCGTGGGGTTCTCGATGAAGTCGTTGAGATGCTGGTGGTCGAGAACGTCGACGACGCGCTCGTTGACGGCGCGCTCGATGCGGTCGAAATCTTCGATCATGCCGCGCGCCGGTCCACGCGTCTTGATCGGTCCGGAAATTGCCACTTCGAGGCGATACGAATGCCCGTGCATCCGCGCACACTTCCCGGGGTGGTACGGGAGCACGTGCGCGGCCTCAAAGCGGAACTTCTTGCGAATCTGGACTTACAGCTCTCCCTGCGGGCCCATCGCCTCGAGATGGCGCTTCAGGTCGGCGAGGAAACCGCTAGCGACGTACCCGTCGACGACCCGATGGTCGAGTGAAAGGCAAGCGTTCATCATCTGACGGATCGCGATCGTGTCGTCGTTGCGAACGACCAGCTTCTTGACGATCGCCTCCATCGTGACGATTCCGGCTTGACCGGCGTTGATGATCGGCGCGGAGGCCCACGAACCGTTGGCGCCGTTGTTGTTTACCGTGAACGTTCCGCCCGCGAGATCGTCGACGCCGAGCTTGCCTTTTCGCGCCTTCTCGATCAACTCGCCGGCCGAGACCGCTAGTCCCTTGATCGATAGCTTATCCGCATGGCGTACGACCGGTACGACGAGATTCGCAGGCAGGCCGATCGCGACGCCGATATTGACCTGGTCGTTCACGTAGATGCCGGCTTGACTCGATCCGGTTGCCGGCACGAACTTCGCGTTCATTAGTGGGAAGGCGGCGAGCGACTGGACGACGGCGCGAATGAAGAAGGGAAGCAGCGTCAGACGGTATCCGGTTTCGCGCTCGAAGCGGTCCTTCTCGCGCAGGCGCCATTGCCAGACGTCGGTGACGTCAACTTCGACCATCGACCAGGCATGCGGCGCCGTCTGCTTGCTCTCGACCATTCGTTCGGCGATGATCCGGCGCGCCTGCGTGAGCTGGACCATCGTGCCGGGGATGGGCTGTGCGTAGGTCGAGGTGCGAGCCGCGCCTGGGGCAACCGCCGGCGGACCGGAGGGCGGCGGCGCTACGGCGGCGGCAGCCGTCGGCGATGCAGCGTGCGCGGTGATGACGCTGCGCGCCGCAAGCAAAATATCTTCGGCGGTGACGCGTCCGTTTGCGCCGGTTCCTCTGATCGCGCGGATGTCAACCCGGTGCTCGCGTGCGAGGCGCCGAACCGCCGGCGATGCGCCGCGCGTCGCGTTGTCGGCGTCGGCAGCTTCGACTGCGCTTGGGGGCGCACCGTTTCCGGAGCGAACCGACTCCGTGCGGGGTGCCGGCTGTGAGACCGGGGCCGGCGGCGCTGCCGCGCCCACCTCGTCTATCACCGCGATCGGAGTTCCGGTCGCGACCGTTTCACCTTCCTGCACGAGCAGCTCGCGAATCGTGCCGGTCACGGGTGAGGGAACGCCTGCATTGACCTTGTCGGTCGAGACTTCGACGAAATCTTCGTACTTGTCGACCGCATCTCCGACGTTCTTGAGCCATTGCGCGACGGTACCTTCGGTGACCGTCTCGCCGAGTTGCGGCATCGTAATAGTGGTTGCCACTAGAACTTCACCATCTCCCGCATCGCCTCTGCCATCTCGGCCGGCGACGACATAAACTCTTCCTCGAGCGGCATTGCGTACCCCATCGCGGGTACGTCGGGGCCGCAGAGGCGCCGAATCGGAGCGTCGAGTGCAAAGAGCGCCTCCTCGGCAACCATCGCGCTAATCTCGGCGCCGATTCCGCCGAACTTATTGTCCTCGTGGATGATCAGCAGCTTGTGCGTCTTTTCGAGGCTGCCGAGAATCGTCGTCTTGTCCATCGGACGAATCGAGCGCAGGTCGATCACTTCGACCGAGAGACCCTCCTCTTCCAACTGTCGCGCGGCCTCGAGCGCCCAATGGACGTAGAGTCCGTACGAAACGACCGTAAGCTGGGTGCCTTCCTTCACAACGTTGGCCTTCCCGAGCGGAATCGTGTAATGCCCGTTCGGCACTTCGCCCTTGATCAGGCGATAGGTCTTCTTGTGCTCGAGGAAGAGAACCGGATCAGGATCGTCGATGGCGGTGTTCAGCAGCCCTTTGACGTCGGCCGGAAAGGATGGCGCGACGATCTTGAGGCCGGGCACGTGGTAGAAGAGCGCTTCGATCGAAACCGAATGCGAGAGCGCACCGCGCACGCCGCCGCCGTAGGGCGTCCGAATCACCATCGGACAGGTGTACTCGCCGTTGGAGCGATATCGCGTCTTCGCCGCCTCGCCAACGATCTGGTTGAACGAGGGATAGATGAAATCGGCGAACTGGATCTCGGCGATCGGCCGTAAACCTTCCATCGCCATCCCGATGGCGATCCCAACGATCGACGCCTCGGCAATCGGCGTGTCGATGATGCGGTGCTCGCCGAACTCTTTGACGAAGTCTTTGGTGATGAGGAAGACGTTGCCGCGCGCGCCGACGTCCTCACCGATGATCACCGTGCGATCGTCCGCTTTCAGGGCTTCGTAAAGCGTCGCGCGGACGGCTTCGACGTTATTCATCACGGTCGAGTTAGCGCTCACGACTGCCACGGCTGCCAGGCTCCTTCGTAGACGTGGGTGTAGAGATCCGACGGCTCGGGGTAGGGCTGCGCTTCGGCGGTATCGGTAGCTTCGTTCGTCTCGCGCAGGACGGATTGGCGCATCTCGTTCACGTCGGCGCTGCTAACGATTCCGTGCTCGAGCAGCACCGCTTCGAACGCCGGCACCGGATCCTGCTTGCGCCGCTCCGTTACCGCCTCGCGCGTGCGATAGGTCATGTCGTTGTCGTCGGTTGAGTGCGCGAGGTAGCGATAGCAGGTGCCTTCGACCAGCGTCGGGCCGCCCCCATCGCGGGCGCGATCCATGGCCTCTTTCACGGCCGCGTACGTCTCGATCGGGTCGAATCCGTTGAAGCGCCGGCCCGGCATTCCGTAGCCCGCCGCGCGCTTCCAGATTTGCGGCTCGGCCATCTGTTTATCGAGTGGGGTCGAGATCGCCCATTCATTGTTCTCGACGAGCATCACGAACGGCAGCTTGTGAACGGAGACGAAGTTCATCGACTCGTGCCATTCGCCCTCACTCGTCGTTCCGTCGCCGCAGGTGGCGAGCACGGCGCGCCCCTTCTCTCCGCGATACTTGATCGCGTAGGCCGCGCCGACCGCGTGCGGAAGATGCGCCGCGAGGATCGACGAGAACGACATCAACCCGGCCGCCTTCGAGGAGTAGTGATTCGGGAACTGACGCCCGCCGTTGTGATCGGCGGCGCGTGCAAAGATCGAGAGCAAAATCTCGTAGGGTGAAAGGCCGATCCCTAAACAGAGACCGAGATCGCGATAGTACGGCGCGAGAATGTCGCGCCCGCGATTGAACGCCATTGCGGCCCCTGCCTGCAAGGCTTCGTGTCCCTCGCTCCCGAGCGCAAACGGCACTTTCCCCTGCCGGTTGAGCTGAAATCCGCGGTTGTCGAGTTGGCGCTGCAGCAGCATGTTGCGAAAGATCGCGCGCAACTGCTCGTCGCTCAGCCCATGGCGTTGGAGCGTTGGGGTACTGACGTCGGTGCTAGCCATCGTTCATCTCGTCTCGTCCTTAGAGCCACGGGTCCCAGCGCTCCGCGTAGACCCGTTCGTAGAGGTCTTGCGCCGCGGGATAGGCCATCGCTTCGGCCCGGTCCGTGGCGTCGTTGGCTTCTTCGAGAACGGAACGCTTCAACGCTTCTGCCGCCTCCGCGGTGAGCACGCCGTGCTCGATCAGGAACCGCTCGAAGCACGGGACGGGGTCGGCCTTACGCCGGGCGGCAACCTCGTCGCGCGAGCGGTAGGTTCGGTCGTCGTCGTCGGTCGTATGCGAGAGGAAGCGATAGCACTTTGCCTCCACCAAGGTCGGGCCGCCGCCGGAGCGCGCGCGCGCAAGCGCCTCACCGACCGCAGCATAGCATGCGATGGGGTCCATCCCGTCCACCACGCTCCCCGGCATGCCGTAGCCGGCGGCGCGCTTGTACACGTCGGGCTGCCCCATCTGCTTTGAGAGCGGGGTCGAGATCGCCCATTCGTTGTTCTCGCAGAGAAAGACGATCGGGAGTGCGTGGACCGCGGCGAAGTTCAGGGACTCGTGCCACTCGCCTTCGCTCGTGGCGCCGTCGCCGAAGGTCGTCAGTACCGCCCGGTCGCGTTCGTTGCGATACTGCAAGGTGTAGGCCGCGCCGACGGCATGCGGCAGTTGGGCGGCGATGACCGAGCTGATGGTGTGCAGGCCGAGCCGCCGGCTCGCGTAGTGGTGCGGAAACTGCCGTCCCGCCGAGTGATCGGCGGCTCGCGCGAAGAGCGAGAGCAGCACCTCAAACGGCGTGAGCCCAATCCCGAGTTCGAGGCCGAGGTCGCGGTAGTACGGCACCAGGATATCCTTGCCGCGCGCGAATGCCATCGCGGCTCCGGCCTGTACGCCCTCGTGCCCTTCGCTCGCCGACGCAAACGGGATCTTCCCTTGACGGTTGAGCTGAAAGCCCCGGTTCTCGAGCGTGCGCTGCATGACCATCGTCCGCAGCATCGCAACGAGCTGCTCGTCGGTAAGGCCCCGACGTTCGAAGGGCGGCAGTTCGGTCTTGCGAGCGGTCACGAAGCGTAGTCGCTCGCGGCCAGTGCCGAATCCTGCGGCGAAGGTAGGAACGAGTCATGCCCAAAAAGACGCGCCATGCTGCCGAGAGCCGCGGCCTTTGTGGTGGCGCTGGCATGGTCGTGTATTCCGGCGCGAGCTGCCGACGCGCCGGTTTCGAATTGGAAGTACGAGAATCCATTCTGCGGCGTCATCGCCGCGGTCGCTCCACTCGGGAGCAGCGGCCGCTACGGTCTCGCAATCTTCGCCGAAGCGGGGACGACGCTCGCCGCGCACGTGACGCTCGTCAGCGATACCGACGCCTACGACGTGACCGTTCCGGATACGAATTTGTCCGGGCCTATTACCGATCGGCAGATGGAGCCGGTCGCCGTCACCTTACCGGTGAAGGATGCCATCAAGTATTATTTCGTCGACTCGTATGCCGCCGATCGCGGTGCGAGCGTGCCGTGCCCTTCCTACGTCTTTCCGCTCGACGATCCGGTTGCCGACGCCGCGTCCGACGTCACGAGCATCGAGGCAAAGCATCTCCAATCGCTGGGGAAGCTGGCGTGCGGGGCGATGTACCGTCCTCCCGGCGGCGGCAGTAACGACCTCGGCGTCATGGGCCACTTCGGGAATCGGCCGTTGTCGACCCAGTACCGCGTTTTCATCGACTCGAACGGCCGTGCGGTTGGGCAGAAATTGCTCGCTTCGAGCGGCGTCGATGCTCTCGACGCGGCGGCTCGTGGCAACGTGCAAAACCATCAGTACGTGCCGGCGCAGTTCTTGTGCACGCCGGTCGTCGGCGAGATCGAGCTACGCTTGGACTACGAGCCGTGACGGGGCCGGGTGCGGCGCTTGCGGCGTTGCTAGCGCTCGTCGCCGCCGCCCCGGTCGCACCGGAGTACGGGCCCTCGCCCATTTCGCTCGCGCAGCTGCTCGATCGCAATCGGCATGCGGCGGGCACCTACGCCGCCGGCGCATTCCACATGGTTACTCGGTTCGTTCCGTTGAAGGGCGACCGATCGACGTCTGAGACGTATTGGAGCGGCGACGATTACCGGACGACCGTCCGGCAGGGCGGATTTGCCTGGTCGTATGGAGAGTACCGCGGTCGCGAGTGGCACAGCGACTCTAACGGGCTGGTCTTGCCCTCTTCGAATTTCGCCGAAGAGAACGATCCCTTTGCCGCAGCCATCCAAAAGGCGGAGCAACCGACGAGCGGCGTAACCCTCCTCGGTATGACGAGCGGTTCGTCACCGGCGCTGGTGGTCGACGTTACGCCAAGCCGCGGTTTACGCGAGCGACGCTATTACGATGCACAGACGTATCTTTTGACGCGGGTCGAGATGACCGACTACGACGGTCACAAACGCGCCTGGGTCTTCCGCGACTACCGGTCCGCTTTCGGGCGAGTGCTCGCGCATGCGGTTGACTACGAGGGCGACGAGGGCATGGTGACGCTGCAAACAACGGTCGAAGTCATCGAGCGCGTCGACGCGGCGACGCTCGATCTTTCGATACCGGCGTCAATGGCGCTCTTCGACCTTGGCGGCCGCGACGCGGTTGTGATTCCCGCTCGCTTTACCCGGCACGGAATCATCGTGCCGGTTTCGATCGGCGGGCGGGGCCTCGATTTTTTACTGGATTCCGGATCTTCGGACTTGCTCATCGACGCCGGTATCGCGCGCGAGCTCGGGATGACGTTGACCGGCGCCGAGCGCGTGAGCTTCGCTGGCGACTATCTCCTGGCAAATGCGCGAGCCGCGGATTTCTCCGTTGCCGACGTCAGCGCCAAAGACGTCGCCTTCTCGACCGCTCGGTTCTCGGAGCGGCTCCCAGGGCAGCGCGTCGTCGGGCTGCTGGGGTGCGACCTCATCGCCGCCGGCGCCTTGGAAGTGGATTTCGAAAAGCAGGCGCTGACGCTGTTTCGAACGCTGCCGCCGAATCTGGTAGCGCAAGGCTGGTCCGCGCTGCCGATTCGCCTCGATTACGGCACTCCGCTGCTCAGCGCTGCATACAGCGGCCGTCCCGGTCATTTCGTCGCCGATCTCGGGGCGGTCTACTCCATGCTCTATCCGCACTACTTCGACCATTTTCAAATCAATGTTCCGCGAGGCGCACCGGATCAAGGCGAACTGGTCACGCTGGGAGGCAGACCCTTCGGGATCAGGCACTTTACCATGAATCGGCTCGTCCTCGGAGATTGGATCTTCGGCGACGTGCAGGTGGTCGTCCCAACAGTCGATTATGCACAGGAGCGGGACTACGATGGCTTGATCGGGCGCGATACGCTCAGCAACTTCAACTTGATCTTCGACTACAAGGACGGCAAACTGTGGTTCAAGCCGATCGACTTTGACAATAAATAACCTCGATGCTCGATCCGGGGAGCTCGTTCGTTATCGTCGCCATTTTCACGCGCACCCGGAGCTCTCGCTCGAAGAACGTGAGACGGCGGCGTTCATCGAGCGGGAGTTGCGCGGCTTCGGTTTTGACGAGCTCCGCACGGGGCTCGGCAGGACCGGCATTCTGGCGACGCTGCGCGGAGCCAAAAGCGGGCCCGTCACGCTGCTGCGCGCCGATATGGACGCACTGCCCGTCGAGGAGGTCAACGATGTGCCGTATCGCTCGCGCAACGAGGGCATCATGCACGCTTGCGGACACGACGGACATATGGCGATTCTGCTCGCGGCGGCGCGCGAGCTTCACCGGCGCCGCGCGGAGGTTGCGGGCACGCTCGTTTTCTGCTTTCAGCCCGGTGAAGAGGGATACTCCGGCAACAGACTCATGATCGAGGATGGCGCGCTTGAGAACCCGCACGTCGATCGAACCTTCGCGCTCCATCTTTACAGCGGGCTCGAGGCGGGGAAAATCGGCGTCCGTGACGGCGCCTTCTTTTCGTCGTCGGATCGCTTCGACATCGAGGTGATCGGCAAGGGCGGCCACGGCGCGATGCCGGAGAAGGCCGTCGATCCGATCGTGGGCGCGGCCGAACTCGTCTCGCTGCTGCAGACTATCGCGAGCCGCGAGGTCGCGCCGGCGCAGCCGGTCGTCGTGACGGTCGGCTCGTTTCACGCCGGCACGACGTTCAACGTGATCCCCGAACGTGCAACGCTCCAGGGAACGGTACGAGCCTTCGACGACGAGGTCCGCACGGAGCTCTCCGAGCGCATCGAACGCCTGCTGGGCGGCCTCTGCGGCGCGATGCGTCTCGAGGGCAAGTTCGCCTACCATTGGGTCTACCCGCCGACGGTCAACGATACCGCCATGAACGACGTGGTTCGAGAAGTCGCGCGCGACGTGGTCGGACCGGCAAATCTCGTCGATCCGCACCCGCTGGTAATGTGGTCGGAAGATATGGCATTCATGCAGCAGCAACGTCCGGGCGCGTACTTTCTGGTTGGAGCGCGGGGTCCGCACGCCCAAGAGCCGCATCATAGCGCGCGCTTCGACATCGACGAGCGCGCGCTCGAGATCGGCTACGAAATGATGGTGGGGTTGGGATTGCATGGATAGCGCGGTCGGCGCCGGCGTTCGCCGCTACGTCATTATCGGAAACGGCTTTGCCGGAACCACCGCCGCGGAACAGCTTCGCAAGCACGATCCCGCGTGCGAGATCGCGCTCTTCGGCGACGAGCCGTATACGCTCTATAACCGCATCTCGCTTCCGCCGATGCTGCGAAGGCAGATCCCCGAAGCGAAGGTGATGATTCGCAATCTCGAGTGGCACGAGCAGCATCGAATCGAGCTGCACTTACGAACGCGAGTCGATCGAATCATTCCGCAGGAGCGGATCGTCGAGGCCGGCGGCACGTCGTATCCGTACGATGCGCTCCTCATCGCAACCGGCGGCCGGCCGAATCCGACCGGAAAGCCGGGCTCGGAAGGAGCCGCAAATCTCTTCCCGTTTCAATACCTCGACGATACGCGTGCGATCTCCGAACAGATCGACCGCAGCAAGACGGCGGTCGCGATCGGAGGCTCCTTCATCGCGTACGAGCTTGCCGAAGCGTTCGCGTCGCGCGGGCTCGAGACACACTGGATCATGCGCGGGCCTCGCGGTCTGCACCGCATCATCGACGAGGAGGCCGGCGCGCTGTTGCACGAAGCGGCGGCGGCCGACGGCGTACACATGCATTATGGCGAGGAAGTCGACGAGTTCGTCCGTTCGAACGGCGCGATAACGAAAGTGCGCACAAATGCGGGCGAGATTGCGGCGGAGTGTTATGCCTACGGCTTCGGCCTCGCGATGAACACCGAGTTATGCGAAGGCTCGGGAATCGCGACGAGCAAGAACGGAATTCTCTGCGACGACCACCTCGAGACGAACGTGAAGGGCATCTTCGCGGCCGGCGACGTCGCCGATTTCTACGATCCGATCCTCGAGATTCGCTACCGCATGGGTACGTGGAATAACGCCGGCGCGCACGGCAAGGTCGTGGCGCTCAATATGATGGGCGGCAGCGAGAAGTATCACGACGTTCCGGAGTACTCGTCGCTGCTCTTCAAGGGGCAGACGATCACCCAGTTCGGGCTCGGGACCGATTTACGCCTGGATCTCGAGATCGCGCGCAAAATCGACCGCGAGAAGAAGTGGTATCGCGCGCTCTTCTTTTGGGAGGAGCGCCTCGTCGGCGGCCTCATGCTCGGCAAAGGCAACCGTGCCGGAAAGCGCAAGTACGTCGAAGCGATCAAGTCGAAGCAGCGCTTCCCGAAACCCGATTGGGAAGCGATGCTCGACTGGACCGCTTAGACTAAAGCGCTTTAGACGGAGCGTAACCTGAAGGCGAGCGACGTGAACGCGATCCCTTCGAAGAAGAAGCTCAGGCCGACGGCAAAGCCGATGAACCAGAAAGCGGAGATCGGCCATTGCGCCCAAAGCAGGATGCCCAAGATAACGCTGATCACGCCGCTGATCGCGATCCACCCGTACTGCGGCATCTGCAGCCACAGGGCCGAAACGAAGCGAAAGATTCCGCCGAAGACCAAAAGCGCGGCAACGAAGAGCGTGATCGTCAGAGCGCCCAGCGCTGGGTGCTCCATCAGCATCAAGCCGACGATGATGTCGAGAACGCCGATGAGCAGCATCAGGATGATATGCCCGGCTCCCCGCGTCATGAAGGCGCCGATGATCTGCGAGATGCCGGCAACGAACAGAATCGCGCCCAACACGATGACCGAGGCCGCCGTCGCCAGGCCCTCGGCCCAGATGCAGTAGAGACCGACCAGCATCAGCACGACGCCAAGGGCGAGATACCAGACCCAGTGCTTACGCGCGTCGCCGACGGCTTCCGCAACAACCGATTTCATAGTAACTCCTCTCTCGCTCGAGCGAGCTCCCCAATCGAGGCATCCTAGGCCTCGCTTGGAGTCTTCCCTGCCGGACCGCTGACCGCCCTTGCGATGCAGGCAGTGAACTCATCGACCTCCTCGGGCGTGGTCGCCCAGTGCGTCATCCAGCGCACTTCGGGCAGCCGCTCGTCGAAGGTGTAGAAGAAGAACTCGCGTCGGATCCGCTCGATCGCGTCGCGCTCGAGCGTCGCGAAGACGGCGTTGCAGCGAACCGGCCGGGTGACTCGAACGCCCGGAATCGCTCGAACGCGCTCGTGCAGACGCGCCGCCATGGCGTTTGCGTGTGACGCATAGTGCGACCAGCGATCGCCGGTGAGCAGGGCGCCGAGCTGCGCGGCGAGATAACGCATCTTCGAGCCGAGCTGCATCGATTGTTTCCGGACGAAGGGCGCCGCGCCGGCGTGAAGATCCGGATTGAAGAAACAGATCGCCTCGCCGAGCATCAGCCCATTCTTCGTGCCGCCGAAGCTGAGGATATCGGCCCCGAGGTCGACGCTCGTCCCGCGCAGCGTCGCGCCGAGCGCGACCGCGGCGTTGGCGATCCGGGCGCCGTCGACGTGAACGATCAGATCGCGCTCGTGCGCGAACGCACAGAGCGCGCGCAGCTCTCCGATCTCGTAGAGTCCGCCGAACTCGGTCGCTTGAGAGATCGAAATCGCGCGAGGCTGCGGGAAATGGACGTCGTGTCCTGCGTGCAGGTACGGCTCGAGATCGTCCGGGCGCATTTTTCCGTCGGCAGTTGCTATCGGGATCACCTTCGAGCCGCTGAAACGCTCGAAGGCTCCGCATTCGTCGGTGTGAAGATGGGCGCTCGCCGGCACGAGCACGGCCTCCCAGGGGCGCAGAACCGAGCTCAAGGCCGCGACGTTCGCGCCGGTGCCGTTGAAGGTGAAATAGACCTCCGTTCGAGCGCCGAAGTGTTCCTTGAAGCGTGCGACCGCGCGCGCCGTCCATTCGTCCTCGCCGTAGCCGACGGCGTCGCCGGTGTTGGCATTCGCGATCGCTTCGAGGATCTCGGGGGCGATTGGCGCGTTGTTATCGCTGCCGAAGCTGCGACGCACTGGGTGCTGCATGCGCGGTACCTTGCGGCGGCGACTGCGGCGCTCCTTGAGGAGTCCGATTCGGCGGCGTGTAACTAGCCGCAGATGCCGCAACGCGATCGCCTCGAAGTCGACGTCCTCTTCGTCGGCGCGGGACCGGCGAGCCTCGCCGGCGCGATTCGCCTCGGTCAGCTCGCGCGGGCCGCCGGCCGGGCGCTCGAGGTGCTGGTGATCGAGAAGGGCGGCGAGGTCGGCCATCACGGCATCTCCGGCGCGGTAATGGATCCGCGGGCGCTCGACGAGTTGCTTCCGAACTGGCGCGAGAGCGCACCGGTAGAATCGCCGGTGACGAGCGACCAGCTTTGGTTTCTTACCTCGCGCGGCAAGATCAAAGCACCCTTTACGCCGCCGCCGCTGCAAAATCACGGCAAGTACGTGACGTCGCTGCAGAAGCTCTGCAAGTGGCTCGCCGACGTCGCCGAGGAGCACGCCGCGCAAGTCTTTCCCGCGTTTCCCGGACAAGAGCTTCTCTGGCACGAGAATCGGGTCATCGGCGTGCGCACCGGCGACAAGGGTCGCGATCATAACGGAGAGCCAAAGTCGAACTACGAGCCGGGCTCCGACATCATCGCGAAAATCGTCGTGCTCGGCGAAGGGCCGCGCGGCACGCTGACAAAGCAGGCGGCGGCGCGTCTCAATCTGTACGAGGGGCGCGAACCGCAGGTGTATGCCGCCGGCGTAAAAGAGCTCTGGCAGATGCCGGACGACCGGTTCAAAGCCGGTTCGGTGATTCACACGCTCGGCTACCCGCTCCCCGCGCAAACCTTCGGCGGCGGATTCATCTACGGAATGGCGGAGAACATCCTCGATATCGGCATGGTGACGGGTCTGGACTATCAGAACCCAACGACCGATCCCCACAACGAGCTTCAACGCATGAAGACGCATCCGGCGATCGCTGAGATGCTCGAAGGCGGGAAGATGATTCGCTACGGTGCGAAAGCCATTCCCGAAGGCGGACTCTTCGCGATGCCTCGCGCGTATGCCGACGGTCTGCTCGTCATCGGCGACTCCGCCGGCTTCTTGAACGGCATGCGCCTCAAGGGCATTCATCTCGGGATGAAGTCGGGGATGCTGGCCGCGGAGACGATCTGGGAGGCGCTGCAGGGCGACCGCTGCGACAGCGCGACGCTCGCCGCGTTCGAGCGCCGCTTCAAAGAGTCGTGGGCGCATGCCGAGCTTCGCACGGCCCGCAACTTCCACCAAGGGTTCCATAACGGATTGATCCCCGGATTGATCAACGCCGGGCTTTCGACGATCACCGGCGGCGCCGGCTTTGGCTTCATTGAGAAGCTCGCGGGCGAACCCGGCTACGCGCGCATGGCGAAGATGGGCTTCGATCCGCCCGAGACGCCGCGTGCGGCAATCGATAGCGTGCTAACCTTCGATAAGCTCACCGACGTGTACAGCAGCGGCACCATACATGAGGAGAATCAGCCCTGCCATCTCATCGTCTCCGACACGAACATCTGCCGTGACCGCTGCACGCGCGAGTACGGAAATCCGTGCCGCCACTTCTGTCCGGCGGCCGTCTACGAGCCGATGTTCGAAGCCGCCGGCGAAGAGTTCACCGGGCATCTGCAGATCAATTTCACCAACTGCGTGCATTGCAAGACCTGCGACATCGCCGATCCGTATCAGATCATCACCTGGGTCCCGCCGCAAGGGGGCGAAGGTCCGGTCTACCTAGGCATGTAGCCGCGCCAAGGCCGGACTCGCCGGCGCGCCGTCAAAGCGATGCTTCGATGGGAGCGGGAGGAGACGTCGTCGTCGTCGGTGCGGGTCTTATCGGCCTTTCGATCGCGTTCGAGCTGGCGGAGCGCGGCGCGAGCGTTCGAGTCTACGATCGTGGCGAGCCGGCGCGTGCGGCCTCCTGGGCCGGCGCGGGATTGCTGGCGCCATATACGGAGCGTATCACCGACCAAGCGTTGCTCGCGCTCTGCACGTCTTCACTCACCGAGTATCCGGCATTCGTGCGGCGCGTTCTCGCGGCGAGCGGGCTCGACGCGCACCTTCGACTCGATGGCGTCTTTTACGCCGCATTCGACGAGGCCGGCGATAAGGTGCTCCAGCGGCAGGCTGGGGCTCTGCGCGCGCTCGGCGTGGATTGTGAGATGTTCGATCGGGCCGGCGCGCTAGCCGCCGAGCCCTGGCTGAGCGGCGGGGTGCGCGGCGGACTCCTGAACAAGGTGGAGGGATACGTCGACAACCGCCGTCTCGGACGGGCGCTTGCTGCGGCCTGCGGCGAGCGCGGCGCTCGGATCGAAGAGTCGGCGGCCATTGCGGTCGAGTCGGATCCGCGGCGCGTTCTCGGCGTGCGCACCGACCGAGGATTCGTCCCCGCACGAGCGGTCGTCAACGCGTGCGGCGCGTGGGCGTCGCAGCTCGGGGGCCTCCCGCCATCGTGCATACCGCGCGTGGAACCGATCAAGGGAGAGATGATCGCCCTTGCCGTTCCGGCCGGATTCGTGCGGCGCGCCACCTGGGTCCCCGGAGTCTATCTGGTTCCGCGCGAGGACGGCCGCCTGCTCGTCGGTGCGACGGTCGAATCGGCCGGCTTCGACGAGCGCGTCACCACGCGCGGCCTCCACGAACTGCTTCACGGTGCGCTTGCCGCCGCGCCCGCGTTCGCGGGATTCTCGGTTACCGAGAGCTGGGCCGGCTTGCGCCCGGGAACTCCGGACGGGCTCCCCTATCTCGGGGCGACGCCGATCGAGGGCTTCTATCTGGCGACGGGTCACTATCGCAACGGCATCCTTCTGGCTCCGGCGACCGCGCGGTTGATCGCCGATGCGATCGAAACCGGCGCAACTACCGCGTTGGAACCCTTTTCTATCGCTCGTGCCGGCACGGAAGCGGCGCGGCCGGAACGAATGACACACGCGTGAAGGCAACCGTCAACGGACATCTGCGCGATCTCCCCGAGGAGCTGACGATCGGCGCTTTGCTCGAATTGCTCGGATCGGAGCGAAACGGCATAGCCGTAGCGCGCAACGATCGGGTCGTTCGCCGAGCCGAATACGATCGGCAGCGCGTCCGCGATGGCGACCGGCTCGAGATCATCGAAGCGGTCGCGGGAGGGTAATCGACGCATGACCGGCGACCGCTTGAGAATCGGTGCGCACGAGTTCGGATCGCGATTGATCCTTGGGACCGGAAAGTATCCATCGCCGGAGGTCATGCGCGATGCGCACGCCGCGAGCGGGACGGCGATGGTGACCGTCGCGATCCGCCGCATCAATCTCGACAACGCCGACGGCAAAACGCTCCTCGATTACATCGATCGCGAGCGGTACACGATTCTTCCGAACACGGCCGGATGCTACAACGCGAAAGAGGCGGTGTTGACAGCGCAGCTCGCCCGCGAACTGCTCGAAACCGATCTCATCAAGCTCGAGGTGATTGGCGACACTGAGACGCTTCATCCCGACACGCGCGAGACGCTCGTCGCCGCCGAGCAGCTGATCGGCGAGGGCTTCACCGTATTGCCGTACATCGGAGACGATCCCATTGCGTGCCGTCAGCTCGAGGAGCTTGGCTGCGCGGCGGTGATGCCTCTGGCCGCGCCGATCGGCAGCGGGCTGGGCGTCTGCAATCCATACTCGATTCGCATCATCAAGGAGCGCGCCGGCGTTCCGGTCATCGTCGATGCCGGCGTCGGCACCGCCTCGGACGCCGCGATCGCGATGGAGCTCGGGGTCGACGCGCTGCTGATGAATACGGGCATCGCGCGGGCACGCGATCCGGTCCTCATGGCCGACGCGATGAAGCATGCGGTCATTGCCGGAAGAGAAGCGCATCTGGCGGGGCGCATGGAGAAGCGGCTCTATGCGGCGGCGTCGAGCCCCTTGCACGACTTGATCTCGACGAGCGGCTCTGAGGCGCTACGCTTTTCAGGGACCGATCGTCCAGCTCCAGGCGTTCCAAAAGGTTGAACCCGCAGGTGACGGCGCGATTCCGTGGACGTACGAGCGGTATGCATTTGGGATTTGCACCTGCCATAACGTGAAGACCGGGAGCTGCGTGGCGATCGCGTGCTGGACGACGGCGTAGTCGGCTCGCCGCGGGTAGCGGCCGACCGTGTTCATCGCATCGCGCATCGCCGAATCGGCACGCACGTCGCACCACATCGAGTAGTTCAGCCCCACGGGCGGGAGCTGCGCGCAGCCGAAGTTCCACGAGTCGTCCGGATCGTTGCCGAGTACCCACCAGGCATCGTAGGCGAGCTGGAAACGGCCGCCGGCGAGTACGCCGCCTAACGCCGGCGTCGCGTAGAACATCCCGCTCGGATATTGCTTGACGGTCACGCGCACACCGACTCGCTGCAGATTCTCCTGTAGAATTGCCGCTACGAGTTGCGAGCCGTTGATAATTTGCGGCGCAATCGCAAGGGTGAGGTCGAGCGAACGGCCGTGCAGCAACCTGCGGGCGCCCGCGGGATCGTAGGGAATCGCCGGCGTCGCGGCATCGTAGGCCCAACCGTTGCTCGGCTGGTCGGCATCGACGATGATGCCGCTGCCGTGAGTTGCCGCCGCGATGAGCCTCCGCCGGTCGATTGCCATCGCAATCGCTGCCCGCACGTTGACGTCTTGCAGCGCCGGATCGCGCAGATTGAAGCGGAGCACATGCAGGTCGTTCACCGGCGTAAAGGCGATGCGAACGTTCGCAATCGTTCGCAACTGCGGCAAGAGCTGGGGGTCTACGTCGAAGTATGCATCGGCTTCGCCCGTGCGCAGCACTTCGAGCCGCGTATTGGGGTCGGCAATGATGCGATAGACGAGCCGATCGATTCGCGGCTTGCCGCGCCAGTAGAGGGGGTTGGCTTGCAGCGTGATGCTCTCGCCGCGCCGCCAACTCAGCACGCGAAACGGGCCGGATCCCAGTGGGCGTTCGTCGTACGCCGCGTGGTTGAGGTCGGCGATACCGCTCAGGAGATGCGCGGGCATGATTGCGCCGACGCCTTGCGGTCCGAAGAAGTACTGCACGAAGGGCGAAAACCGCCGGCGCAAGCGGACGACGACGGTGTACGGATCGGGCGCGCGAATCTGCCGCACCTCCTCGTATCCGACGCGCGTGGGAACGTTGTTGCGCGGATCGGTGACTGCACGATATGAGAAGAGGACGTCACGGGCGGTCAGCGGCTGCCCATCTTGCCAGCGAACGTTGCGGCGAAGGCGGTAGGTTACGGTGCGCTCGTCGCTCGAAATCCCGCCGTTTTCGAGGCTCGGCACCTGCGAAGCGATCTCTGCAACGGCGTGGCCGCGATCGTCGTTCTCGATGAGATACGACATATAGAGATGGCTGAAGTTCAACTCGTCGGCTTCGTTCGAAAGCATGGGATTGAGGGAATCGGGCTCGCCGGCGAGGCCGCTGAAGACGAGCGTCGAGCCGGAGGTGTGCCGGCTACCTGCGTGCGTACAGCCCGCAACGACGAACGCCGCTAGAGCGGCGGCGAGCGTTGCGCGTGTCATCGTTTCCGCGCGACCGCAAACCAATGCGCGGCGCCTTCGAGCGGACGTTGCGGATGCGCCCACGCTCCCACGACGGCGTCGACCACGCGTTCCTCGATCGATTCCACTTCGAACGCCGGCTCGAGCAGCGCGAGCACGTCTGCACGGTCAAAAAATGCGTGCGCGACGCCCCGCTCGTCACCCTCGACCGGCGCGAAGGTCGAGTCGTCGATCCGTTCTCCGCGGCCGAAGCGTGCGTCCCGCGTCGATCCGAACGTTGCAAAGAGCCAACCGCCGCGTTCGATACGCCGCGCGACCATCCGCACGCGCGCGGCGACGCTCGATGCCGTCCCGTGGAGGAAACCGTGGGTCGAGAGAACGCCGTCGAATCGACCAGAGTGCCCTGCAAACGGATCCTCGGAGCCCGCGCCGGCGTCGGAGATCGCCACCACCGCTAAACCGCCGAGGCGAAGCGCTTCGGCATTGCGGCCGGTGCCGGTCGCAAAGTCGAGAACTCGGCTTGTGGGACGCGACTGCAGGCGTTCGATAAGGCGTTGCGCCAATGGGTGTGTTGAAGACACTACACCCTACGTTTCTAGAAAGGCCGAAGAATGCTTGGCGAAGGCGATAGACTCCCGGCGGTAACGCTGCTCGACGATCGAGGAGACTCCGTAACGACGACGGACCTGCTCGGCGGTCCGCTCGTTCTCTACTTTTACCCGAAGGACGACACGCCCGGCTGTACCAGCGAAGCTTCGCAGTTTCGCGATATCTACAACCGCTTCGAAGAGAAGAACGCGCGCATCGTCGGCGTAAGCCGCGACTCGGTCGAATCGCATCAGCGATTCAAGCAGAAGTACTCGATCCCGTTTACGCTGCTCGCCGATACGGAATCGAAGCTCTACAAGGCACTCGATGTCAACGCGCGCTCGACGTTTCTCATCGACGAGGAGGGCCGCATCCTAAAAGTTTGGCCAAAGGTTAACGTGAACGAGCATGCGGAAGACGTGCTCGCGTCGCTCCCTTGAGGCTGCACGTGATCGGATCGAGCCCCGCGCTGCCACGGCCAGGCGGGGCTTGCAGTTCGTACTTGGTGCGTACGGACGAGGCGTCGGTCGTGCTCGATCTCGGCGTCGGCGCGTTTTCGAAACTCCAGCTTGCCATCGATTACGCGCGCCTCGATGCGATCGTCGTCTCGCACATGCACGCCGATCACTACTTCGACGTGGTACCGGCCTACTATACGCTGAAGTACGGGCAGGTGCGGCTCGATCGTCGCTTGCCCCTGTGGCTCCCGCCGGGCGGAGGAACGGCGCTCGAAGCGCTCCGCCGGGCTGCCTCGGCCGACGAGTACGAAGATTTCTTCGACAGCGTATTCACGGTCCGCGAATACGATCCGGCGAAGCCGCTCGTCGTCAAAGACTTGCGCCTGCACTTTGCGCGAACTCAGCATTTCATCGAAGCCTACGCGATTCGCGCGGAATCCGGCGACGCGAGCGTTACTTACTCGGCCGATACGGCGCCGTGTGAAACGGTGGTGGAACTGGCGCGCGAGACCCGGCTCTTTCTCTGTGAAACGGCTCTTGGGCTGGCCGTTGAGAAGGGCGAGCGGGGCCACTGCTCGGCAGCGGAAGCGGGTGAGATGGCGGCGCAGGCTCGGGCCGGGCGTTTGATGCTGACGCACTACCCTGCCGCCTACGCCGCGGCGCAGCTCGTCGATGCGGCGAAGGCACGTTTTGACGGGCCGGTCGAAGCGGCCGAAGACGGGCTGACGATCGCCGTTTAGTTCTCGGTCCTCGGGTTGTCGGAGGGCAGCGAGAACTGAATCAAGGCGCGCACCGGCGCGAGCCCGCGGCTGATTACGGCATACGGCGTCACGTGCAAGCCGAGCTCGCGCAAACGTGACGCCGCCAGCAGCAGCTCGCGGCCGTTGGTGACGACGTCCTCGAGCAGCAAGACGTGCTGACCTGCTCCATAGGGGCCCTCGACGTAATCGTTTGCAAACGCCCCGTACGCCTTCGGCTTCTTGCGCACCGCGAGCATCGGAAGGCTCGACATTTGGGCGACCGCCGTTGCGACGACGACGCCACCCAGCTCCGTGCCGCCGACGATGTCGGGGTTGAGCGCGGCGATGACGGGTGCAAAGAGCCGCGCGATGCGGCGGAGCACGTGGGGATCGGAGAAGAGCCGAAACTTGTCGATGTAGTAATCGCTGCGTGCTCCGCCCGCCAGGACGTAGTCGCCCCGCGTGAGCGCGCGCTCCGCGATGATCTTGCGAAGCCAGGTGAGCTCTGAAAGGCCTAGATGCTCCATTGCCACGCGTTCCACGATTCTACGACCGGGTTCGGATCGAAGCCCCGGAAGTCGATGCTGATCGGTTCCATCTGCCGCCGCCACCAGAAGAAGACCTCCGGGTTCTCGTGCGCCAGAATTCGCTGCACCTGGAAGTACGCGGCCACGCGTTCGCCACGCGAGTAATGGGTAAGCGCGGCGTTCTGGGCCTGCTCCATTTCGGGGTTGCAGAAGCGCGAGTAGTTATACCCGCCGGGCGGAACGTTCTGGCACGTGTACTGAGAGCTGTCGTCCGGATCGATGCCGGCGTACCATCCGTTGAGCGCTAGATCGAACTTCCCGAGTTGAAGAATGCCGCCCATTCCAGCGGGGGCGAACATAACGTCGCCCGGATAGTACTTGATCTCCACGCCAATACCGGCTTCGCGCAGCATCTCTTGGAGCTCCAAGGCCGCTTGACGCCGCGTCGCGTTGGAGTTGTTCGTTACCAGTACCAGATCGAGCGCCACTCCGTTCTTGCGCATGATGCCGTCGGGACCGAGGCGCCATCCCGCCTCGCGCAGCAGTTCGCGAGCCATCGCTGTGTCGTGGGGATAGCTGTGAACCGTGGGGTTGAATGCCCACATCCAATCCGGAATATCTTCAGTCGCTTCGGTCATCTGGCCGAAGGTCAGCGTGTCGACGAGGCGCCGCTTATCGATGGCATGGGCAATTGCGAGCCGCACGCGCGGGTCGGCGAGGACGGGGTGCGAGTTGTTGAGCTGCACGCGTTCGTAGCCGTTGACGTTGACGAAGACGAGATTCAGATCCGGAACCGATTTCAAGGCCGGATAGGTCTCGGGCGAGGCCTGGAACATGAAGTCGATCGCGTGCGTTTTGAGGAGATTGATCGTCGTGTTCTCGTCGGGGATCATCTTGATCTCGATCCGGCTCAAGTGCGGCCTGCCCATGAAGAAGCGGTCGTTGCGGAGCAGGGTAATGTGGTCGTTTCGTGCCCACTCCCCGAATCGGAACGGACCGTCCGAAACGGTCGGAGCTTCGTCGAACGCGACCTGGTTGAAGTCGGGGTACCTAGAGAGCACGTGCTCCGGTGCGACCGGCATCGGCTGGTCGCTCATCGCGAAGAAGGTGTTGACGAAGGGCGAGAACCTTTGTTTGAGATGAACGACGACGGTGTGCTCGTTGGGCGTCTCGACGTACTTTACGTAGTCGTATCCGTGCCGCGACACGATGTTGTTGCGCGGGTTCATGATCGCCGCCCACGACCACTTCACGTCACCGGCGGTGACCGGTACGCCGTCGGTCCACTTGGCGTTCTTCCGAAGGTGATAGGTAACGGTCAATCCATCGCGACTAACGCCGCCGTTCTCGGGAGTCGGAACGCTCGTCGCGAGCATCGGAACCGGATCGCCCTTCGGATCGGCGGAGAGCAGCGGTTCGAACATCAGGAACGCGATGAATCCATCGGTCGTGTTCGAGTTGAGGAGCGGATTGAGGCTCTTTACGTCGTTTTGAATCGCAACACGCAAAACACCGGGCTGCGTCCACGAATGGCGCTGACCGCCCGCCGCCTCGTTCGAAATCCTCGAACACGCAGCGAGCGCCACCAACGCGAGGACCGCTCCGGTGCGGGCACTGCGCAACAGGAGCGGGCGAATCACACCGCCGCTTTCGGGGCGACCCGGCCGCCGGGCAGTGGGTCGTAACGTTCGTGGCGCCACCCGTAGGTGCCGAGCCCTTGCGTTGCGGTGCGAAGTTCGGTGATGTAGCGCGCGAGCTCGACCGCGGGAACGTATGCCTCGACGACGTCGTGGCCGCTCTTTTCCGCCGGATTCATGCCAAGAATCTGACCCCGCTTGCCGGTGAGCTGCTGAATGACCGTCGAGGTGTACGTGGTGGGAACCGTGACCGTTACGTAGGCAATCGGTTCGAGCACGACCGGGTTGCACTTTGGAAGCGCCTCGCGCACGCCCATGCCGGCGGCGGTCTTGAACGACATCTCGCTCGAGTCGACGTCGTGGTACTGGCCGTCGAAGAGCGTCACGTGAAGATCGGTAACGGGATATCCGCTCGAGCCGTGAAGCAACGCTTCGCGTACGCCCTTCTCGACCGCTGGAATAAATTGACGCGGGACCACGCCGCCGACGATCTTCTCCTCGAACGTGACGCCGGCACCGCGCTCGCGCGGCTCGAATCGGAGCCAGACGTCGCCGAACTGGCCGTGGCCCCCGGTCTGATGTTTGTAGCGGGAGTGAATTTCGGTGCCGCCCGTGATCGTCTCTAGATACGGAATCGTCGGCGCGGCCGTCTCGACTTCGACCTTGTACTTGCGCGCTAGGCGTTCGACCGCGATCGCGACGTGTTGCTCGCCCCTGCCTAACAGGAGGAGCTCGTGCGTGACGTCGGCACGATCGAGCCGCAACGCGGGATCTTCGTCGACGATGCGAGCGAGCATCTGCGAGATCTTCGCCTCGTCGATGCGCTCCTTCGGCTTGATGGCGACCGCGAAGACGGGATCCGCAACCGGGACACGCGGCAGGAGCACTTTGTGCCCGTTCGAGGTCAGCGTATCGCCGGTCGCAACCGTATCGAGACGCGCGAGTGCGACGATCGTTCCTGGACCGGCCTCGGGAATCGGCTCTTGCTTCTTACCTTGAAGACGGTAGAGTCCGCCGAGGCGGGCCTTCTCGTCGCGTTTCGTGATATTCGTGAGCGTGGCGTCGGGCTTGATCGTTCCCGAAAGCACGCGCGCGATCGAGAGTTTACCGCTCTGCGGATGGATCGCGGTCTTGATCACGCGGGCGATGACCGGTCCGCTCGGATTCGGTTCGATCGGGCGTCCCTCGGCATCGGTGTGCGGCGCCTGCGCCGGCGAAGGGAACCACTTCTCGATCGCTCGTACGAGGGCGACGACGCCCGCACCCAAACCGCCCGCCGCGACCAAGACGGGCACGACCTGATCGTGCGAACACTCGTTGCAGAGATCCCGTTCGATCTCTTCGATCGGAGGCTCGACGCCCTCGAGCAGTTCCTCCATGAGATGATCGTCGAAGTCAGCCATCGCTTCCAGCAGCTCGAGGTGCAAACGTTGCGCGTCCTCGGCGGCTTCGGCCGGAATGGCTTCCTGCTTTTCACCCGCCGAATCCGTTCCGAAGCGATAGGCCGTCATTTGCGCGAGGTCGACGTAACCGCTGAATTGCTCGGCGTTTCCGAGCGGTATTTGTTCGGCGACGACGTGCCGGCCGTAGGCGCTCTGCAATGCCGCCAGCGTGGCGGCGAAATCGGCGCCGGGCCGGTCCATCTTGTTAATCACGAAGATGTGCGGCATGTGCGTCGACTCGAGATGATCGATAATCGCGTGCGTCTGCACGATGCGACCCGGGTCGGCCTCGACCACGACGACCGCGGCGTCGACGCCGGCCAGGGCTTGCTTCGTCTCTTCGAAGAAATCGACGAAGCCGGGGGCATCGATGATCGTGATGTCGATCCCGTCGTCGGCGGTATGCGCGAGACCGACGGTGGTCGATTGCAGGTGGCCGGTATCTTCGGGTTCGTGGTCCGTCACGGTCGTGCCGTCGGCGATCGAGCCGCGCCGTCCGATCGCTCCGGTATGAGCGAGGATCGCCTCGACGAGGGTCGTCTTGCCCGCATGGTGCGGTCCGACGAAAGCGATATTCCGGAGGCGCTCGATGTCCGCCAATGCCTTTGTCCCCTATAGAAAAATGGTTGCTAGCGGCGCTTCGCCGCGGGTTTCTTCTTTTTGACGCTCTTCTTTGCGTACCCGGCTTTAGGCCGAATCGGCGCCGGAGCCTTGCGCGAAGGCGGTTTCTTTGCGGCCGCTTTCTTTGCCGCCGGCTTCGCCGCGGCTACCGGTTTCTTGGCGACGGCTTTCTTCGGTGCGGGTTTTTTGGCGGCGAGCTTCTTCGGCGGCGGCTTTTTGACGGTTGGTTTTTTCTTGGGGAGCGGCTCGCGGCGCGGCGACGCCTTCTTCGCAGCCACGGGGCGTTTGGGCGCCGGCTTCGCCGATTGCTTTTGTTTCTTCGGGGCGGCCGGCTTACCGATGCGCGCCGCCTTTGCTTTCGAAGCCGAGGAGGACGAATCGGCGCTTCGCCGCGACGTGCTCGCGGTGGGCGGCGTTGGCGCGGGCCGCTTCGTGGCGCGCGACGAATCGCCGACGCGCTTCTTTGGGCCGACTTCGCGTGCCGAACGTCCACCGGCGCGCGCCGCTTCGGCCTCTTCGGGAAGTCCCAGCTCGGCGCGGCTGTATCCCGTAATGCTGCTCCCGGGCGCGCTCGGCTGGCGGTGCGCTTGCGCCTGCGCTTCGAGATGTTCGCGCGTGGCGCGCAAGGCGACGCGAGCGAGCCGCCCCCCGACCGGAAAGACAACCTCGTTGATCTTTGCATCGTCGAGCAGTTTGAGAACGACGTCGAACGCGTTGCCCTGGTCCTTCGGACTGTGCGCGTCGGAGCCGACCGCGATGCCGACGCCGCGCGCCCTCGCTTTGCGCACGAGGCGCGCATTCGCCTCGAGATATTTTTTCCTGCGATCCTCCGGATGGTCGCGATAGAGAAAGCGCGTGTTCAGCTCGATCGCCAAGCCGCGACGGTGAGCCACGTCGAGCATCCGGTCCTCGTACTCTTCGAGCTTCTTCTGTGCTGGCCAGCGTCCAAAGATGGCCGGAGCGTAGAAGTTCCCGACGACGTGTGCCGGCAGTTTTTCGAGATCGTCGAGCAGCCGGGCGATGTAGAGCTCCCAAAGCCTATCGGCACCGACGACCTCGAAGAGCCCGCCGAACTCCTCATTGTCGAACGGCCAGAGCCAATCGGCCCCCTTCTCGGGGTGCTGGATCGGGACGAAGTGCACGGAGCGGATGATCCCATCGGGCCGCATCGCCTCGACGATATTCTGCGCGTCGGGGCGTGCCCGCGGATCGTTGTCGATCTCGGCGCCGATTGAAAAGCGCATCCCGCGCCGCAGCCCCTCGGAAACGATCGCCGCATGCGCGATGTCTACGCCGGCGGTCTCAGCGGCGCCGAGGAGGTCTCCGGCCTGCGCGAGTTTCAACGCGCGGCGCACGGTGTTTACCGCCCCGGGATCCTCGAACGTCAGATAGTTCGCGTGGTCGGCGACCATGAGGAAGCGGGGCGACTCACGCCGGCACGCGTGATAGAACCATAGGAACAGCATGCGGGCCGAATACGCAATCGGACGCTCCTCACCGTACGGCCGGTGTTCGCCCTTTGCGTGGCCGTGCACGTCTGGAATCGCCGCGATTCTAGGGTCCGAACTCGCCACGTTCGCTAAGGTTGGCGTCTAGCCCCGGTAGCCCTCCATCTGGAGAAGGCGAGCTTTCATTTCGAGTCCGTAATAATAATCGTGAAGATCGCCGGATGAATCGACGACGCGATGGCATGGAAAGAGCAGCGGAAGCGGATTGCGGGCCATCACGCGGCCAACCGCGCGAGCGGCTTTGGGCCGGCCGATCTGCGTTGCAACCCATGCATACGAACGTACTTCGCCCGGCGGAATGCGCGCCGCCGCGCGTAGCGCGGCTTGCTCGAACGGCGTCAAATCGCTGATGTCGACGAGCGCGTCGTCGAGGCTCCAGGTGTTGAAGAAACGGTCGAGCGCGTGCATAAGCCAACCCGGAGCCGTACCCTCCACGACGCGCCGATGAAGCCTGCGTTCGGCGCGCGCGACGATCTCTTCGGCCGGGGCGCCCGTGTCGAGGCTTACGTACGCGATGCGGTCGCACTTGAAGCCGACGTAGAGCCGCCCGACCGGCGTCGTCACTGCCGCGAGTACGATCGGCGGATAGCCCTTGCCCTTGATCGCGGCGATATGCTGAACGACCTTCTTAGCCAAATCGCACGACGGCTCGGGGCGCGGCAAGCAGGAGAGGCAGTATGCGACGCCTTCGTACTGCTCGTACATCGCTTGACAAGATGGGCAGGCTCGCAAATGGCTGTGAACGGTCTCCTTCAGCGAGGCTTGGCACTCGCCGCGGAGCTCGTCCCACAGCGCCTCGACGTCACGACAACGCATGTAAAGGGACTCCTTCGGTTGCAAAACGTCCGATTTGCGGACCGAGAATGCGCCGTAGAATGCGCACGGCCCTATGGACGTGAGACTTAACCGTACCGATCGGTTGATTGAGGATCTCAGCGATCTCTGGATGGCTGCGCCCTTCGATGAATCGCAGCGTCGCCGCGGCACGAAGATGCATCGGGAGTTGCAACAGGGCGCGCTCGACGAGCGCGATCTCGGTATTCTGCTCGACGATCGTCTCGGGTTGGGGTGGCCCCTCATGCGACTCGCGGAGGATCGCGTCGGGGTCGGCGAGGGCGTCGAGCGCGACGTTGGAGGGCCGCTTGCTCCGCAAGCGATTCCGCGTCACGTTCAACGTGATCGTGTAGAGCCAGGGCTGAAGACGCAGGTCGGCCCGCTGCTCCGGCGACATCTTTCCGAGCGCACGATAGGCTCGCACGAAGGCGTCTTGGACGATCTCCTCGGCGTCTTCGCGATTCCCGGTCATCCGGAGCGCAAAGCCGTAGAGGCGGCGCTGGTAATCGTCGACGACCCGCTCGAAGTTCGCCACGCTCGGCGTGGAATCGGCCGGGGGGTGCGTCACCGCGGTTCGCCCGGACGTGGCTGTTGGCACGTGTACTCCCGTAAGGAGTGGTGCGAGCGCGCTCATACAGTGCCCCGGACCACCACTGCTAGGGCCGAGGTTTCACACTCGCCCCAAAAACTCCTGACGCCCTTCGCCCTTCGACTCCGCGCCTACGGCGCTACGCTCAGGATGACACCGCTACGGCGCTACGCTCAGGACGACATGGCGGAAGGGGTTTAAATGGCGGGTTCTAAAGCATCGCCATGCCGCTTTCGTTGAGGGCTTCCGAGCCCCGGCAGTACCATAAGACCGCTTCGCTCGTAAGGAGTCAAGCGGTTTTTCTTTGCGCGACGCTGACGACGTGAAAGGTGCGGTCTATGCAGCAAGTCATCGATCCCACGGAAATCTCATTGGATGCATACACGATGTGCAGCTTTCTGCCCGACATCAACTCGGCTCGAGCGATTCCGCTCGTGCTGATCGGTTACCGGCAGGGTGAAGATCCGTGGTTCGTATGGCTCGTTCCCAAAGAGGGCGTCGATCCGACCGGGCTCACGCAGGACCCGTACTACGCGAAAGTGCTGCGCGATCCGCGCGCGTACTTCAAGAAGAAGCTAACGAAGTACGTCGAGGAGACCGGTTGCGTCAAGCGAGGCATCGAGATGCTCATCGACTGCCATCAGAATCATCTCGCCTTTACGCCCCTTACGGAGTTGCGGGAGCAACCGTTCCGGCATCCTTTGCAAGTGGAGCTGGTGGGAGCGTTTTAGAGCTCGTCGCTCTGATCGTGCGGCGGTAGACGATCCGCACCGGCACCGAGACCGACGGCCGGCTCTGCGCCAGCCGAGCGTCGAGCGTGAGCGCGACGTTGAGTCCTAAGAGCGTCGCATCGTCGAGGGCGTAGTAGGCGGTTCCATCCATCCGCATCGTCCCGGCGACGAGCATTGCGGCGAACCCCGGGAGCGGTCCGGTCATCTCGCCATCGGCTTCGAAGCGCACCGCGACCGTCGGACGGCCGCCGATCGGCCCACCAGTCGCGGGACGGAGGAATCCGTGGAGCATGGCTTCGGCACCGAGCGGCGACGTCGTCGAGAATGGAACCGAACCGTGCAACGTTCGCAAATCGCGAAGCGTCGGCGCGTCAAGCCGAACCGCGAATGGCTGGTTCAGAATTGTGAGAAAATCCGGGTCGTCGTCAACGCGATCTTCAAACGTTCCGTCGGATCGCAGAATCTGAACGAAACGCGCGTTTTCGGAACCCTTCCCATCGGGGCCGTCGCGCGTGTATCGCGCGCGCGCCTCGAAGCGCCAGGTCTTGCCATCTCGGCGAACGGTCAACCGCTCGGTACCCGCGTACGACACCTTCGAAGACGTCTCCGCCGATTGAATGCGATAGAGATCTTCGCCGGACGTGCCGTACTGCACGTCGGCGCAAGCCGGACCGGTCACCGACGATAGCACGGCAACCAGGGCGACGGCAAACTTGATTGTGAGCTCCGTTTCTTGCGAGAATCGTTTCTATTACAGTATCATCCGCTGCAAGAGCCGGCGACGGAGCGTCGCGCGCCTATCTGCGATGAAGCGCTCGCCGCCGGCGCGACGCCAAAAAGAAACGAATGTCGGCGGTCCCCTCACAGACGACCACCGCCTCGGCGTCGGAGAAGCCTCGGCCGTTAACGTCGACGATGAAATCGCCGGCGGCGAGCCCCGCGAGCGTGCGATGCATGCTTCGCGAGAATTTATCGTGTGGCGCTCGCGAGCCGATCGCTTCGCGAACGGCGAAAATGAGCAGGTCGCGGATTCGCAGCGGCGTTGCGAGCGCGAAGGCGCCCGAGCCGCCGGTTGAGACGGCATGGAGGTCGAGCGGGACCTTCACGCGGATCATCAGACCAACATTTTCTGCCGCATCGAGGAGCTGCCTGCCGGCGGGGATAAATGGTTCGGCCAATGTCCTTCGGGAACGTGCCGCCCGAAATGTTGGCCGGTGCAGTCGAGAAGCTTCTCGCGAAGATGGACGAGACCGATCTCGCCGCCTTCTACGAGCGCGAGCTCTCGGCGATGCCGCCCGAGATCGTCGATGCATTTGTCGGCGCGCTCTTCGCGGCGTTTCGCGACCGGGGCGAGTCGTCGGAGGATGCCGCCGAAGGCGCCGGCACGACCATCGAAGGAATCGCGCAGCGCGAACCCGCTGCGCTGACCGCGCTGCTCTCGTACGCGCGAACGAGCCCCGACCTGTTCAAGGAAGCGACGGCGACCTTCGTGGAGCGGCATCCCGATTTCGTTGCAACGCTCCCGCCCGCGCTTCGCGACGGTCTGGCCGAGCGCCTGACTCGGAGTCTGCCATAACGGTGCTCTCCTGAGCGATCAACGACGCCGCCGTCGATCCGATGACGATTCTCGCGGCGGACTTCCCTTGGTTCCGCTCGTCATCGTCGTCATCTTAGCCGGGCTGCTCCTCGGCGGTGCACTCGCGCACTTTTTCGGCGGCGCAAATGCTCCGCAGCCGGTACCATCGCCGATTGCCGCGCTACCCTCACCGATCGCGAGACCCTCGCCGAACTTCACGTCGAGACCCGTGGTTCGCCGAACACCCGCCGCATCGCAGACGGCGGCAACTTCGGCTCCAACCAACTCCGCTTCGCCGAGGGTCTCGGCTTCACCGAAGGCTTCGGTTTCGCCGACGATCTCCGCCTCGCCGGCGATTTCGGCCACGCCGGCGGTGCGTCCGACCGCGCGTCCGACGACGCGTCCTTCATCCCGTGCGGGTACCATCCCAACGGCCACGCTGGTTCCAACCACAGCGCCATCGCACCAGCCCGTCGTGCCGAAGGCGACGCCGGCCGGCGGCACCGACCGGGCGACGGCGCTCGTGCGCTCGTATCTCGAATCGCTCGCGCGCGGCGATCGTGCGACCGCGGCGTCGTACCTCGCGCGCGGAAGCCCGAGCGAGACGTTCATGAACTCCGGTGCGCAGATCGAATCGATTCGCTCGGCTTCGGCCGGGCCGCAGCAGTACCAAGTTACGGCCGACGTACAAACGACGAGCGGCGAGTACTACGTCACCTTCACGGTCGAATCGGGACCGGCCGGTTTACAAATAACCGACCACTATTCAATAAAGCCGAAGTAGCCTATACTTCGGCGCCGATGCCGGTGGTGGCGCGGACCTGCAGTTGGTCGAACATCGCCTCCGATTCGCGGTCGCGCGCGAAGAGCGTCCCCAGGATCGCGCCGGCTAAGCCGATCGGAATCGAAATGATGCCGGGATTCTCGAGCGGGAAGATTGCGCGGTCTCCCATCAGCACCGGGCTGATCGCAATCAGGGCGAGCGACGAGACGAGGCCCGCGAGCATTCCGGCGATCGCGCCGGTGCGCGAAAACCGCCGCCACGAGAGAGCCAGGAGAATTACCGGAACGTTCGCGCTCGCCGCCACCGCGAAGGCCAGACCGACCAGAAACGCGACGTTGAAGCCGCGAAGCGCGATCGAGAGCGCGATTGCGAGCGCTCCGACGACCACCGCGGTCGCGCGCGCGACGAAGAGGTGTTCCGTCTCATCACCGTAGCCGTTGCGGACGAGACTGAACCAGATATCGTGCGCGAATGCCGAGGAGGCGGTGATGGTGAGGCCCGCGACGACCGCGAGAATCGTCGCGAACGCGACCGCGGCGACGAATGCCGCGAGCAGCGAGCCACCGAGCTGTTGCGCGAGCAGCGGGGCGGCGAGATTGCTGTCGGGAGTCGGGACGATGTAGCCGTCGCGCTTGAGCTGCGTATCGAGTACTTGTTGCTGTTGCGGATGATGCGAAATATATCCGATGGCTTGACCCGCATACATGCGTCGTCCGATGTGGTCCTTGCCGACGATCGTTGCGGCGCCCAGCCCCATGAACGACGTCGTGAGATAGAAGATCCCGACGAGCACCATCGCCCATGCCACCGAGGTGCGCGCCGCGCGTGCCGACGGCACGGTGAAAAAGCGCATCAAGATGTGCGGAAGTCCGGCGGTGCCGAGCACGAGCGCAAGGCCGAGCGAGATGAGGTTCCACGCACCGAGCTTGCCGTGAAAGAGCAATCCCGGCTGGAGCAGATTCGATTCGCGGCCGCCGGTTGCTACGGCCGCCGCGGCGTTGAAGAAGTGGCCGAGCGAGAACTGGAAGTGTCCTATCGCGAGCAACGAGAGCGCGATCGCCGTCACGAGCAATAGGCCCGCCTTGATGATTTGCACCCACGTGGTCGCCAGCATGCCGCCGAAGAGCACGTAGACGAGCATCAGGACGCCGACTAGGGCGATCGCGACGATGTCGCCGAACCGCGGGAGCAGCAGATTGACGATGGCGCTCACCCCGACCATCTGCGCGATCAAGTAGAAGAGCGTGATCGCCAATGTGGAGAGGGCCGCAATCGCGCGCACGCCGCGGCCCCGCAATCGAAACGACATCAGATCGGCGACCGTGAACTTGCCGGTATTGCGAAGCGGCTCCGCTACTAGCAGCAGGACGGCCAAATATGCCACCAGCCATCCGACCGAGTACATGAACCCGTCGAACCCGTAAAATGCGATGAGGCCGGTGATCCCGAGGAATGAGGCCGCCGAGACGTAGTCGCCGGCAATCGCCCAGCCGTTCTGTAGCCCGCCGATGCGCCGGTGGGCGGCATAGAACCCAAGACTCGTGTGACTCTTCCCCGACGCCCAATACGTCACCACCAGCGTGATGCCGACGAAGACTGCGAACATCACGAGCGATGGCTGGGCGTTCATCGCTGCTCGTCGAGGAGTTCGTGCGTTTCGCGGCGTCGCATCTGTGCCGCCGCAACGTCGAATCGGCGCGCCCTGCGCAAGTAGAGGCCGAGCAGAATCCAGGCCATCGCGAACTGCGAGAGCCCAAAGCAGTACGCGGCGGTGACCGGACCGAGAACGGGGCGGCTCATCACGTTGGGCCAGAACCCCACCGAGACCGGCAGCGCGAGATAGTAGGCGATGAAGAAGAGCGTCGCCGGGATTACGAAGCGGCGTCGCGCGCGCAGAAGGGCGCGAAACTCCGGCTCCGCCGCAAGAGCCTCCCACCGTGCCTGCCCGACGTGGGGTTTCACTCCTCGTCCGGCCAGCCGGCGAGCTCGCCGATGGCGGCGCTCTTGAGCACGCGCAGTCCGAGCATCGCGCACTTCATCCGCGTCGGGCTAATTCCGATGCCGACATCTTCGAGAACGGCGTCTTTGGAGAGTTTGGCGACGTCGGCAAGCTTCATGCCCTTGATCCGTTCGGTGAGCATCGATGCGGAGGCCTGGCTGATCGCGCAGCCCTTGCCCGAGAAGCGCACGTCGCTGACGAGGCCGTCGTCGACCTTCAGCTCCATGCGGATCTGATCGCCGCATAACGGATTGAGGTCTTCGGCTTCCGCGTCGGCGCGCTCCAACCGGCCGAAGTTGCGGGGATGGCGATAGTGGTCGAGGATGTAATCGCGGTAAAAGTCGTCCACGCGGTTATCAGACCCCGAAGAGGCGCGCGGCCTTTTCGAGGCCGGCACAGAGCACGTCCACGTCGGCCTCGGTGTTGTAAATATAAAACGACGCGCGCGTCGTCGCGGACCAGCCCATCTTCTCCATGAGCGGCATCGTGCAATGGTGGCCGGCGCGCACGCAGACACCCTCGGTGTCCAAGATGGAAGCGAGGTCGTGCGCGTGGACGTCGGCGAGGTTGAAGGAGATGACGCCCGAGATCAGCTCGGGGTCGCGCGGGCCGTAGATCGCCAAGCCGCGCGGCTCGAACGCAGCCAGCCGATCGAGCGCGTAGCCGGTCAGGCGCCGCTCGTGATCGCGCACCCACTCCATCCCGACCTGCTCCAGGTATTCGACCGCGACGCCGAAGGCGATCGCGTCGGCGATATTGCTCGTTCCCGCCTCGAACTTGCGCGGCGCGTCGTTGAACGTCGAGCGATCGTACGCGACCTTGTGAATCATGTCGCCACCGGAGAGGAAGGGCGGCATCGCGTCGAGCAGCGCGCGCTTGCCGTAGAGCACCCCGATGCCGGTGGGCCCCAGCATCTTGTGTCCGCTGAACGTATAGAAATCGACGTCGAGCGCCTTCAGGTCGACCGGCAGATGCGGCGCACCTTGAGCGCCGTCAACCAATACGACCGCCCCGGCCGCGTGCGCGCGCGACACGATTCGATCGAGCGGGAGAATCGTACCGAGCGTATTGCTGACGTGCGCGCAGGCTACGAGCTTGCACCCGTCGAGAAGCGCGTCGAGATCGTCGAGGACGTAAAGGCCGCGGTTGTCGACCGGAATAAAACGCAGCTCGGCGCCGGAGCGCTCCGCGAGCAGCTGCCACGGCACCAGATCCGAATGATGCTCGAGCTCCGTGAGCAGAATCGCATCGCCGGCGTGCAAATTCGCGTTGCCCCAAGAGTAGGCGACGAGGTTGATCGCTTCGGTCGTGTTCCGCACCCAGACGATCTCCGCAACCTCCGCGCCGACGAAACGCGCGATCTTGACGCGCGCTCGCTCGAACTCGCCGGTCGCGCGCTCCGCAATCTCGTAGACGCCGCGGTGGATGTTCGCGTTGTACTGCTCGTAGTAATCGACGAGCGCTTGGATGACGACCCGCGGTTTCTGCGAGGTCGCCGCGGAATCGAGGTACACGAGCCGCTTTCCGCGCGACGTCGGCCGAGCGAGGATCGGAAAGTCCGCGATGATTCGTTCTGTCTTGGGGTCCGTCGCTAGCATGCTACGATAGCTTTGCCGCGAGTGCGGCGCGGATCTCGTCGCGCAGCGCGGCAGTCGGGAAAGCCTCAACCGCGGGCTCGAAGAAACCCAGCGCGATTATACGCTCCGCCGCGTCGCGTTCGATGCCGCGGCTCTCCATGTAGAAGATCTGTTCGGCGTCGATCGCTCCGACCGTCGCGCCGTGATAGGCTTTCACGTCGTTCGCGGCGATTTCGAGGGCCGGAACGGAGTCGACGTGTGCCGTCGGCGAAAGCAAGAGCGCGTCGTCTCGCAGGCGCGCGTCGCTGCCCTGGGCATGCGCCGCGATTCGGATGTTGCCGAGAAAGCGCGCTTGGCCACGTTCGGCGGCGGCCGACTTTACGAGCGTTTCGGAGGTCGCTTCGCCGGCGCGATGATCGATGGTATTGATCAAGTCGACGTGCTGCGAGCCGCGCGGGAAGAAGAGCGCCGTCACGTGCGCGTTGGCTCCGGGAGCCTCGATCGCGACGCGAAGATCGCCGGCGGCGAGCGCGCCGCCGAGCTCGGCTAGATTCCATGCAAGGCGCGAATCGCGGCCGGGCCGCGCGGCGCGGCTGGCGATCACGCGCGCTTCCGGGTCGGCATCTTGGAGGACCGCGCACGTCACGTCGGCGTGATCGCCGGTGACGACTTCGGCGGCGGCGCAAACGAACGCGCCCGCCCCGGCCGTGATGCGCTCGATAACGGTGATGCGCGCGCCGCGCTCGGCGAGCACGACGCTCCATGGAAAGATCGCGCTGCCCGCCGCGGCGTGGTAGCGAACGACGATCGGTTCGTCGCAGGCGTGGTCGGCCGGCACGTATACAAAGACCCCCCGGCCGGCAAAGGCGTACGCGAGCGCTCCGAACTTATTCGCGGCGATCTCGCTCGTCGCAAAGGCGCGCGACAGCAGCTGAGGATGTTCGCGTGCGGCAGTCGCGAGATCGCAAACGACGACGGCCGGGTCGGGATTCTCGAAGCCGATCTCGCCTCCGTTGCGGTCGATCGCAGCAGCCTCCGGCACGAGCGACTCGAAATCGACGCGCCAAAAGCGCCCGGGCCTCTCGTGTCCGCTCGGAAGCGAGAAGAAGCGATCGAGTGCGCGCGAGCGCGCTGCGGCATCGACGAGCGTGCCGTCACATGAAGCGAGACGCTCGTAGAGTTCGTGCGTCTGCGGCAGAGTACCGAGGGCGCTAGACAACGCTGGCGATCTTTTCCCGGATCTTATCGTACCCTTCGCGCTCGATTCGATGCGCGAGATCGTGGCCGCCGGTCTCGACGATCCGCCCGTCGATCATCACGTGAACGACGTCCGGCGTAATGTATTGCAGAATTCGCGGATAATGCGTGATGATGAGGAAGCCGGTCTTGCGCCCTTCCTCGCTCGCACGCAACGCGGCGATCGAGGCGCCAACATCTTTGAGCGCGTCGATGTCGAGGCCGGAGTCGGTCTCGTCCATGATCGCGTACTTCGGTGCGAGCACCGCGAGCTGCAGCATCTCGAGGCGCTTCTTCTCACCGCCGGAGAAGCCGTCGTTGAGATAGCGTCCCATGAACGACGGATCGATGCCGAGCTGTTCCATCTTCTCGAGCAAGAGCGCGCGAAACTTTGCCGGCGGCAAATCGCCCGGGCGTTCGGCCTGTCGTGCGGCGTGGAGGAAGTTCGCGACTTTTACCCCCGGGATCGCGGCGGGGTATTGAAAGGAGAGAAAGAGGCCGGCGCGCGCGCGCTTATCGGGGGCCAGGGCGAGCAAGTCCTCGCCGTCGAGCTCGACGTTCCCGCTCACCTCGTACGACGGATGGCCCGTCAGAGAGAAGGCAAGCGTGGATTTGCCGCTGCCGTTGGGTCCCATCAGCGCTTGGACGCGCCCGGGTTCGACCGTGAGGTCGATTCCCTTTAATATCTCGTTGCCGGCAACGCTGCAGCGGAGGTTGGAGATGCGAAGACCTTGTTCGGGCATGCGATTTATGGTAGCCGAGCCTCTCTTAGAAAGTCAAGGAGAAACTTTACTATCTCGGGGTCTTCATGCTAGGATAGCCTGAAATAGATGCACGCCGACCGCTTTTTCCAGACGACCCGAGGCAAAATCGTCAGCGAGCTGCGCCGCCGAGGCTCGGCCTCCGCGACCGACTTGGCGCGCTCGTTCGGCCTCTCTGCCAATGCCGTCCGCCAGCAACTCGTGGTCCTCGAGCGCGACGGTCTGGTCGCCGAAACGCCGGTACGGCGTGGCCCCACGAAGCCGACTTACGAGTTCTCGCTCACAACGGACGCCGATAAGCTCTTTCCGCAAGCCTATGACAAGATGTTGACGGCCGTGCTGCGAGAGCTGCGCGCGCAGTTCGGGAGCGCCGGCGTCGCGCAAGTCTTCGACGGTCTCTCCCGCCGGGCGATCGAGCGCGCGCGACTCTCGGTCACGGCGAGCGAACCCGAAGCGAAGGTCGCGCAGCTCACGGAAATGCTGCGCAAGAGCGGCGTCGTGGCGGAGTATAGTCTGATCGACGGCGGCTTCGCATTGCACGAACACAACTGTCCGTACTCGAGCACCGCAAAGGAGCACCCGGAGGTCTGCCAGGTGATCCACCAGGTAATCGACGAGACGATCGGCGGCGAGCACTTACAGACCGAATCGCTCGCGCACGGCGGAAAAGAGTGCCGGTTCGAGCTTCATCCCACTCAGAAAGTAAGTTAAATAGCGATGGATTTTCCGAAGTTTCAGCGATTGGTCGAAGAGCGCGCCGGCTTCCGCACGATGGAGAACCCCACGGCGAGCGGCGAGTACTTCAGCGATTCGTGCGGCGACATGTACAACTTTTTCTTAAAGGTCGGGCCCGCTGCCGTGATCGAGGACATTTCGTACTTCACGACCGGCTGCGGCTTCGGCACCGCAACGTGCAGTCTCGTCGTTGGACTCGCCAAGGGCAGGACGATCGACGAAGCGGCGGCGATTACGACCTCCGACGTGGAGCGCGAACTCGACGGCTATCCGGAGAAGAAGAAAGATTATCCCGAGCGCGCGCTCGAGGCGCTGCACGTTGCGATCGACGACTATCGCAGCAAGGTTGCGTCGGGCGCGGTGCCGGATCACGCGGCGATGTCGCGACCGGCGGCCGATACTCCATCAACCCCCGAGCCCGTCGCCGCGGCGCCTTCGGCGAACGGCGCGAGCGACGCCAAGTTGACCATCAGCCTGCGCTAACGCCCTCCGGGCCCTTTCTCGGAAGCTGGCTCACTACCGCCCCAAATGGTTCGAGCAGGCCGTTCGTAACGGTCGCGTACAACGAGATGTTCGAAAACGTATAGATCGGTGCGTTCCGGTGAAGATGTAGCCTGAAGGCGCCCGGCCCCAGACCACGGAAACCGTCGGTTCAAGCCGACTTTTCCGGAGGTCGCCAGCGTGAAGCTTTATGTATCGAGCGCTATCTTCGTCGCCGTCATCTTCACCCTTACCGCGTGGGCGTCCGCGACAACCTGCGCTCCGGCCCAGCTCGTGCACATCACGATCGCAAACGTCTCGCCCGGCATCGATCCCGCGTCGTTTGCGGCGCAGCCGAAGAACTATTACCGGACCGGCAGCGACAAAGTGCGAATCGAAGAAGCGGTCGATGCGGCCAACGCCATCCACGGCGTCATCGTCGTCGCGGAGCCAAACATCTGGATGGCTAATCTCTTCGACGGCACCGGTAAACACATCGTGGATCCGGGGCCGACGTTCCTTGCAAAGGCGCCGGTCTTCGGCACGAGGCTCCAGGGAAAGCTGATTGGCTTGGAGTTTGGCTGCGAAGCGGACTTCATCTCCGCGAATGCGCCTAAGCCGGTGCGCGTCGAGCAAGTGGGTGGCGTAGGCTTTGAGGTGTATCGCGTCGAGGAAGGGCCCGACGCGGTCGAAATCCTCGAACGATCCGGCACGAACGTTCCGGCCTTCGCACGCTACTTTCATCTAGGTAATCTGGCGGCGGTTCTGCGTTACGATCTTTACGTAACGAACCTCCCCCAGGACCCGAGTCTCTTTCTCCCGCCGCCCAACGTTCGCTTTACCGAAGCGGGGCCGGGTTAATTACTCGCCGGCCGCAGGGCGAGCGCATAAGGTAGTTTCGTGCCGGGTATAAGGGGGCATGAACAAGCAACAGCATTCTCGGCGGGTGCTCGTCGCGGCGCTGCTCGGTTTCGTTCTGGCGGGATGCTCGCACAACGCCTCGCCGTCCGCCCAGGTCCACAGCGCTTTTGCGCCATTCAGCTCGACGCGAAATCAAGTTATCGGGCTGGTCGCCGGTACTAAGCGTTTGCTCGGCGCACAAGACGTCAACACGCTGGCGGTCGCGTATACGGCGCTGCAGCAAAAAGCCAACGCGTACGCCGGCTTTATGGCCGAAGCGATCGCGACCTCGTCGTTCGATGCAGCACGGAATGCAAGGTATGCCGCCGATTTGGCGACCGCGATCGCGGCGTTCGACAAATCGTTCGACGGGCTCACGGCCGTGCACCGGCCGGCGCTCGCGAGCGCGTGGGTGCCATCGTTCGCACAAGGCCTGCAGGCTCGATGGGATAGCTACAACGGACTCATCGCCAAGATGTCGCCACAGATGAAGGCCGACGTGATCGTCGACCTCAAGCGCGAAACGGTCTGGCCGAACTACGAGGACATCGCCACCGAGTCGGTCGTGGGCAGCCGGTAGAACGGCGCTCGGGCAACGATCTTGTAACGCGAGGTGTTGCGGGCTGGATCGGGGAGCGATTCGAAGAGCGCGAGTTCGCGGATCTCGAGTACGATCGGCGCGAACTCTACGAGCGGGAGGGTTTTTTGGGGCGCTTTGACCCGCGCGATCGTCACGTGCGCGACGGCATCGCTCTCGAACGCGAACCCGAGCTCCGCGTAGCGATTGCGAATCTCTCCAGCGAGCCTTCGAAACGCCTCGCCTTGCGCGCGGGAGCCGATGTAGACGACGCGCGGTCTACGCTCGTGCGGGAACGCGCCCAGCTTGTCGAGCGAAACGGCGAACGGCACGACGCGCGCTGCCGCCCCGGTCAACGCTGCCGCGACTTCTTCGCCGCGCGAGGGTTCGACGAAGCCCAGGAATGCGAGCGTCACGTGCAGCTTCTCCGTCGCTTCGTAGCGCGCGTCGAAGCCGGTCGCGCGCAGCGCCGCCGAGACCTCGGCGCTTGCCTCGCGAACGTGACCGTCTAACTCGATTCCCGCGAAGAGTTTTCGCCTGCGCGCAGCGCCTTCAGGCATCGGCGAGATATGGATTGGAGGTTCGCTCGGTGCCGATCGTCGTGAACGGTCCGTGCCCGGGGACGACCGGCGTCGCATCATCGTAGGGCAGAAGCTTCGTGCGAATCGAGTGCACGATATCTTCCATCGAGGTCCCACCGAGATCCCAGCGGCCGATCGAACCGGCAAAGAGAGTATCTCCGGTGAGCAGGGTGGTCGTTCCGTCGCCGGTGATCTCGAAACAGACGCTGCCGGGCGTATGTCCCGGGGTGTGCAGCACGCGGCAGCGCACGCTGCCGGTTTCGAGCAGATCGCCCTCGTGCAACTCGCCGTCGAGCGCGACGACTGCGGGTGCCTGCGCAAGCCCCAGCCAGAGCGATTGCATCGGCAGCGTGCGATAGAGCGGCAAATCCGCCGGATGGAGCAAGCCGGCTGCGCCGGTGAGTTCGCGTAACCGGCCCAAGTCGCCGATGTGATCGATATGCGCGTGCGTGTGAACCAGAAGCTTCGCGCGCCAGCCGTTTGTCCGTAGCCGGGCAATCACTTGGTCGACGCCGTCGCCACCATCGACCACGATCGCGTCGCGGGTCGTTTCGTCGGCGAGGATCGTGCAATTGCACGCCAACGGCCCCACCGGAAAGGTTTGCGCGATCAAGTGAGCGAGCCTACTCCACGTGAATGCCGAAGTTGTGGAATCCCCCGTTGAAATAGCCCAGCGGCGAACCTGGTCGTGCGCTGCAAGAGAGCACGCGTCCAATCAGGATCGAGTGCGATCCGATGTGATACTCTTCGGCGAGTTCGCAGTCGAAGTGTGCGATCGCACCGCTCAGGACGGGCGCGCCGCTCGTATCGACCGTATAGGCAATCTCGGCGAACTGGCGATCCCGAACCTTTCCCGAAAAATGCTCCGCGAGCGGACGCTGATCGCCCCCAAGCACGTTGACGCAGAAGATGCGCGAGCTCGAGATGAAGAGGTAGCTGCGTGCCTCGCGATTGATGCAGATCAGCAGCGACGGCGGGTCGAGCGAAACGCTCGCAAAGGAGTTGACCGTGATGCCGCGCGGCTCGCCTTCCTTAAGCGTCGTGACGACCGTCACGCCGGTCGGGACACGCCGCATCGCGTGCCGGAAGGCCGTCGCACTCGTCATTGACGGCGTGCGCCGATGCCGATGCCGAGGGGGAGAATCGTGGCATCCAGCGCGGGTTGGGCGAGAAAATGCCGGGCGAATTCGGGGATGGCGAGGCAATCGTCGAAGATCACGACTCCCGAGAGCTTGAGCATTGGAACCACGAGTTCGAGGTAGCGCGGATACTCGCTCTTGTTCGCGTCGACGAAGACGACGTCGAGGTTACGATGCGGAAAGTTTTCGAGGAGCTCGAGTGCTGGCGTATTGATGACCTCGATGTAATCGTCTTCGGCCGCACGCCGAAAATAGGAACGAGCGATATCGGTGCGCGTCAGGTCCGGGTCGATCGTCCAAATCCGTCCGGCGCTCGGTTGTGCGAGCGCCATCCAGAGCGTGGAATAACCGTATCCGGTGCCGACCTCCAGAATCCGATTCGCCTGCATTGCCGTTACGAGGGTTGCGAGAAAGCGTCCCGTCACGCGCGAAACCAACGGTAGGCGATCGCGGTCGCTGCGCCCTTCGATTTCCACGAGCAATGGATGCGGCGGGGGGTGCACCGCGTCGACTTCGCGCAGCAGCTCCTCGGGGATCACGATGCTCGCTTTTGGGCGCAGTGCAACTAGCAACCTGCGCGTTCGGCCGCCTTGACGACGTTGCGCAGCAGCGCGACGTTGGTCACCGGTCCAACTCCGCCCGGAACCGGAGTGATCGCTCCCGCAACCGCCGCCGCGCTCTCGAAGTCCACGTCGCCTTTGAGCACTCCGTCGACGAGCGTCGTTCCTACGTCAATCACGGTTGCGCCCGGCATGAGATCGTCGCCGCGTATCAATCCGGGAACGCCGGCCGCAACGACGACGATTTCGGCCATCTTCACGAAGGGCTGCAAACCGCCCGATTCCTTGTGAAGGATCGTCACCGTGGCGTCCTGAGCGAGCATGAGCATTGCGACGGGTGCTCCCACCACGATCGAACGCCCGACCATCGCGGCGCGGTGCCCGCGCAGCGGCCAGTGCGGACTTCGCTCGAGCAACAGCATGACGGCCGCCGGTGTTGCCGGCACGTACTCCGTGCCGCTGCCGAACGCAAGGTGCCCTTGATTTCTCGGATGCGCGCCGTCGACGTCCTTGTGCGGCGGTATGGCATCGGCGATCTCGCGAATCGAAAGATGCGCCGGCAGCGGCTGCTGCAGCATCACGCCGTGCACGCTCGCGTCATCGTGAAGCAGCTCGAGGCGTTCCCGAATTTCCGACGCGGTCGCGCGCTCTTCGAGGCGATCGACGGTGACCGCGATACCGACGCGCGCGCCGGCTCGTTCGAGATTGCGCACGTAGGCGAGGCTCGATTCGTTCTCGCCGACGAAGACCACGACGAGCTTGGGCGCTATATTCGCCTCGCGCAGAACGCGCGTGCGAGCGACGAGTTCGGTGCGCAAGTCGGCGGCGAGCGTTCTTCCGTCGAGAATCAAGGCAGGCACGCCGTCGCGTTTCGTTCGCCGAAGGATAGGAACCTAGGTCGCGCGTGCCGCACACGGCTGACGGATGTCCCGCTATCTCGTCTGGGTCGCAGCGGCGGTCGTGCTCGCAGCCGCGGGTTACGTGCTCGCGCCGTTCTTCTTTTCGTCGGCGAGCCGGCCCGGCGGCCCCGCAGGCTTGGCCGGCGAAACCGCGCCGGTCTTTCCGTTACGAGACGATCGCGGCGCGGACGTCTCGCTCGATCGCTATCGCGGTCGCGTCGTGCTGATGAACCTCTGGGCATCGTGGTGCCCGCCATGCCGCGCCGAGATGCCCGACTTGCAGCGACTCGCCGACGCTCATGCGGGCGCCCAGCTCGCGATCGTCGGGGTGAATGAAGGAGAATCGCCGCAGCGCGCGCGAGAGTTTGCCGATTCGCTGCGCATTCGCTTTCCGATTTGGGTCGACGGCGCGCAACGCTACGGGCGGACGTACACGGCGCTCGGCCTCCCCACGACGGTCGTTCTCGACCGGCGTGGGATCGTCGTGCGTGGCTTCGACGGCGCGCTGACGTACGCGCAGATGGAGTCGGCCGTCGCACCGCTGATGGAAGCGCATTGATCGGATTCGCCGCTGCGGCACTTGCCGTCGCAGCCGCGGCTATCGTGGAGATCCTCGTCCCGGGTCAGGGCCTCTATCACGCGGGATGGTTCAACGTTCTGCTCGCGGCCCTCGTCGTCGTCACGTTCGTCGCCGGGCGCCGGTACTATCGGCGCGCGGCGCGCTCGCGCACACGCATCGCGACGCTCGTCCTCGTTGCAGGGACAGCAATTGCGGGACTTGCCGCCGTGACGAGCGGACTCTTCGGCCCCGACAATCAAACGTTGATCGGCGCGCCGGGCCAGCGTATTCGCGTCGAATCGCTCGGAGTACTCGCCTTTCCACTGCCGTCGGGCGACGGGGCGGCGATGCAATCGGTCACGCTCGAGCGGCCGCTCCACGCTTCGGTCGCGATCGGCGAACGCGGGCGCGACGCCGGAAGCTTCATCTTGCATGCGATTGCGCGCGACGTCGTGTACGTCGAGGCGCGCGATCTTCGCGGGAATCGTCTCACGGTCACGCAGCCGGCCGGTACGGCATTTCTCTCGCCGGTGCTGCTAATGCAGCATCGTCAGACGATAGCCGGGCTCGACGTGCCGTACGATTCCTTCAACGTGCCCGCGCTGCGGCGCATCGTCAAAGCGATTCTTTTCTCGCCCGCGCAGGCCGCGATGATGCTGCACGGCGGCGCGCACTCCGGCGAGCCCGCGGTACTCTTTGCGGTCGACGACGAAAACGAGCGGCCGCTTCCGCATGCGATCGCGCTGAGTGCGGGCGGTCGCGCCGCCCGGGCCGCCGATCTCTCCTTACGCGGTTCGGTCGCCGTCTATCCAGCCGTCGAAGTGGTCGCTGCGCCGAATCTGCTGGCGGCCATTGCCGGCGCGCTGCTCGTGCTCGGCGGGGCCGTCGCTTTAATTCAGCGCCCGGCCACGACGGCGCGAACGTTCCTCAGGACGATGCTCCCTTCGGAGAGCTCGATGCCTTTGGGTGGCAGCACGTAGATGGAAACCAGGCGCGCCGCCCGCGTGTCGGCCGGAAAACGAACGGCGATGCTGCGCCAGCCGGGCTCGCCGAGCTGCGCCGCGTCGAGCAGGACGTCCTCATCGATCTCGTTGCGGACGGCGATGCGAACGCGTCCCGCGCTTCCGTCGTCTTGCAGGTCGAATGCGATGCCGATCGTGTCGGTAGGCATCTCTACGTTGGCGACGGCGTAAGCCGCGCGTTCCCCGCCTCCGAAAGAGAACGTCAGGCGCACGCAGGTTTCGCAGCCCGCGTTCTTTGCGAGGCTCCCTTGACCGCCACGCCGCACCGTGACGAAGTGCGCGTTTTGCGCGAAGGGCAACGCGACGTCGTGCGAGCCGACCGTCACACGCGCGGTTGCGACCGTCGCTCCGAGGTGCAGCGCTACGTTCGCATTCTGCGAACCTGCATGGAATCGGCCGTCGCGATCGATCGAGCCCGTCGTCGCACTCCAGTTCAGCGACGGCGGAAGCGCGAGCGCATAGCCGCGCGAATCGTGGGCGTGGGCGGCTAAAAGAATTGTTGAATTCGGATCGAGGTTCGGCCGCGCGGGCGCGATCGTAATGCGCGCCGGGGTCGCCTCGACCTCGATCGGCACCTCGCCTTTGAGACCGCCCCCGCGCAGCACTAAACGGCCGGCGCCGGGGCTTAGCGCAGCGAACGTGCCGTCGCGGAAGAGACCCAGCGTTGCGGGAACCACGCTCGCTTGGATGGACGCGGAACTCGACGCGACGTGATCCGCGGCGTCGACGGCAGCGATCGCCAGCGGGACTTGCGCGCCGGTCAACGCTCGCACGATTCCGGGACGCGCGACGAGGCGAACCGGTGGCCCCGAAGGTGCGGTGCTATAAACGAAGATGCCGTTAGAAACCGGGCGCTCCTTGCCGTCTGAGGGCGAGTTTACGACGCCGGCGAAGCTCTCGCCGAGCCGCCGAACGACGAGCGTCGACGAGCCGCCGCCGTCGAGGAGCAGCGCCTCGGTGGCCCCGAGCGCGCGCATCAGTGCGGCAAATTGGGGGCGCGTAACGCCGATGCTGATGTCCGCCTGGCGACCGTCGACCTCGACGAGCAGGACGCGGCCGTCGGATGTGATCCCCACACCGGAGCAAGGCGTGCGCCGGGAGTTCTCCTCGCGATACGGCGCATCGGGGTCGTCATACCACTGGCCGCCATGCAGAACGAGCGCGCCGCCTCCGACGGCGGCCGTGATCGAATCGAGTCCGAGCGGTTCCAAGTCGCCGCTTGTGGTTACGACCGCGCCCGTATCGGGCACGCCGGCGACGCCATACTCGTCGGGACCGATTGCCACGTAGTATCCGGGCGGCTGCGGGCTGAGATTGTCGGCGACGCCGGTAACGCGATAGCGCGCCAGCGGCGGAACGCCGTCAAGCGGTTGGAGTTCGACGAGCGTCACGTTCTCGCGCGGCGGAACGCGGCCGTAAGCCGGCGTCAGAAGCGAGATGCCGTTCCCGGCCTGCGGCAGCGCGTCGATTCCATCGAGCGGCATCGTGCGGTCGCCGATGACGATGTCGCCGGAGAACGTGAACTCGGCGATGTGAGCCGACCCGTCGCGCGTGACGGCGAAGACGTAGCGCTTGTAGGGAACCTGCAACAGCGCGCCGTCCCGCACCACCATATTGATCGGGCGGTACGTGTTGCCGATATCGAAGAAGTCGCCGTTGATTCCGGCGACTGCGCGCGAGCGGCGGCCCATCGATCCGACCGTCTCGCCATGCGATACGAGCGAGTCGTTCGCGATAATGGAGCCGATCCTCACGTCACCGCGATGAGCCTCGATCGCAACAACGCGCACCGCGAGCGGTCCCGCCGCCGTATCGAGCTGATAATCGGCGTAGTCGATGCCGGGTGCTACGCTTTCAATCGCCGGCGCTTCGCTGACGACCGGCGGAAAGGGAGCGTTGGGTACGATCCGTGCGGGCAAGAGTCCGGCCCGCGCCGTCGCGGCGCTCCCGAAAACCAACAGGAGGAGGCCGTAAACGGCGACCTTCAATCGTGCGGGGGCCATATCGCTATTGCAAGCGGGTAACTGCCCGTCGAAAACGGCGCGCCCGTGATGCGGCGCAGCGTGCGCGTGTCGAAGACGTCGACGGCGTTCGAACGGGCGCAGGGTACGTAGAGCCGGCGGTTCGCGGAGTCGAACGAGGGCTTCCAAGGCGTTTCGCAGGTGCGTAACGGCTCTCGTTTCTTGCGCAGCGTCCGCGAGTCGAGGACGTGCACCACCCCGAGGCTTTCATCGGTGACGAAGAGCGTCTTCGTTGCGGAATCGAGCACGGCGCCGAGAGGAAAGGCGAGATCGCCACTTCGCGCGACGATCCGCGGCTTCGAGCCGTCGAGAGCGATCGCAACCGCCGAACCGGCCGCACCGAAGAGCGAGCCAGCGCTCTGATTTGAGATTCCGTAGAGCCGCGTGCCGCCCGGTGCGAGCGTCAGCGAGAAGATTCGATCCACGACGAAGAATCGGCGCAGGACGCGCATCGAGCGAGCGTCGACGGCGGCGACCGTACCGTCGTTTGCGTTCGCGACGTACACGACTTGCCGCCGGTCGTCGATCGCGAGTCCTTCGGCGGTCTCCCCGGTTGCGACGTGCGCGACGCTGCCGTCCTCGCTCACGCGCGTGAGCGCTCCGCCACCGTTGAGGTCGCGATCCGTCACGAAGATCGCGCGAGTGCTTGGATCGATCGCTACTTCGTCGCCGACGAGCACGCCCGGAATGTGCGAGACGCTCCACGGCGCGAGCGTTGCGAGCGTCAAGGCGTCACCTTGCGTGTCGGGGGCGGCGATTCGTCCGCGCGCGTCGGCCGCGACGTCGCTGGGCGTACCGCCGGTGGCGAGCACCCCGAGCACGGCAAAGCTCCGAGCATCGTGCACGATGAGACCGTCGTCGTACGAGGCGACGACGAGCAGCGCGCGGGCGGCCGAGGGCGGTTCTCCAATGCGAAGATCCGTTGCCGCAAGGCCGGCGGTATTTCCGGCGACGAGCAGCGCGCGCCCCACGCCTGCATCTGCGGGGATTTCGTAAAAGTCGTTCGGCAAGATCCTGCCCGGACCGAGCAGCACGGCGCGATAGGGCGCTGCGAAGCCGTTCACCCGAAGCGGGATGAGACTTCCCGGCAGATAGGGCCAGGATGTCGCCGCGATTATTCCGGTCGCCCGCCGCGCCTGCGGCATTCGCGCCGTCGTGGCTACAAGAAGCATCGCGAGGAGCAGCGCGATGCTGCGAAGTGCGGTCATGCTCGCGCTAATGAGTCCGCAGCAGACCGGCGAAGAAGAGCGCGAGCCCGATGATGCTAATCCCGCCCGCGAGGGGCAGGAAGATTCGCGCGCCGGACAATGCCGCAATCGAGATAATGACGATCGATACCTCGAAGAGCGTCGTTGCGAAGAGCAGGGTCTCGTAGGAGCTCAGAATCGACTCCGAGCGTTCCTCGTCGAGAGCTGCGGCCGCCTCCAGGGCCTTCGCCCGCTCCAAGACGGCCTGCGAGGTGGTTCGTTCCTTGACGGCGATCGTTTCCAGACGCGTTCGATTCTCGGTGCCGCGCACGAGATTGCTCGATAGGAGCGCTTGATAAATGTTGTAACGAATCTGCTTGGCTTCGTAGACGTTATACGTCTCCGTTGCGCGAGACTGCGTGAGAATCGCCTGGTTCTTCGCCGAGAGCATGCCGATCGAGCGGTGATGGGAGAAGAGCGTTCCAAGGGCCGCGAGTACGGCGACGATCGCCGCCGCGAGCGCGACGACGCGATTGCCGCCGCGCGCGGTCTCAACCGCGCTCATTGCCGGCGATCGCTGCGACGCGCTCGAGACCCTCGACAACGTCGCTTCCGGGTGCGACGCAGGTCTCGATCGTTTTGCGCGGGTCGAAGAGGAAGCTCGCGAGCCGAAACGTCCCAAACGTTCCGGCGACAATCGCGCCGTCGGGGTCGACTGCAAACGCGCGATTCGCGGCGATGTCGAAGACGACCACGTATAGACGGAGCTCGAGCGCGCGGGCGCGCGCAAAGCGCTCTGCCCAGGGCGTGCCAAGGCTCGTCTTCCAGCAGATCAAGGCGTAACCGGCGCGCCGGAATCCGACGAGTCCCCCCGGATCGAGAACGAGATCGTCGCCGGCCATCGCGATCGGCAGGTCGCGCGCGGCCGTCGCGTTGCGCCCCTCGTCGTGCGGCGTCAGTGCGAACGCGTCGTCGAGCCACTCGAGCCGTCCGTCGATATCGTCGGGGAGGGGATCGCAGGAGATTGCGAGACGTACGCTTCGATCGACTCGCGGCGCGCGCGGGGCGGCCGGCGCCGATGCGGCTCGATACGGGCGTTCGTCGCCGAGCCGAATGGAGGCGAGGAGCGTTTCGGGTTCGCGTTCGCCGGCAATCGCAACGATTTCGCCGCGACCATCGACCACTTGGCTCTTCCCGCAATAGGCTACCATGCCGAGCTCGCTCCCGCATTTGTTGGCAGCGACGAACGGTACGCCGTTCTCGCGCGCACGAACTCGCGCGAGCAAATCGGCCTGGACGTTTTCGAGCGCCTCCGGATTGCGGCCGCTGGTCACCCAGGCCGTCGGCATGACCAGCAGTTGCGCGCCTCGATCGACCAAGGTTCGCGCGATCGTCGGAAGGCGTCCGTCGGCGCAGACCAGCACGCCCAACGTACCGGCAGCCGTCCGAATGGGCTCGATCCGATCGCCCGGCGCAAACCAGCGACGGTCGAAGTGCCAGAGGAAGAGCTTGTCGGCCCGGCCGGCGAGCGAACCGTCGGCGTCGATCGCGAACGCGCCGTTTCGAACGCGCCCGTCGCTGCGCGCGGCGGCACCGACGACGATGACACTCTGCGACGCTACGGCGATCTCGCGCAGCCGATCGAGGGCGGCGGCGATCTCCGTCTCGTCCACGGCAGACTCACCGAGAACGTACGCGGGGAACGTCGCCTCGGGCAAGACAAGCAAGTCCGCTCGAGCGGCCATACGTCGAACTTCCTCGATGATGCGCTCGCGTGCATTTGCAAAATCGCTGCGGTCATGCGCGCGAAGCTGCAGCGCGGCGACGCGGAGAGAGCCGTTCATTACCGGCGACTGATTCGCGCCTCGAAAAGGTATGACCTTACCACCCGACCAAGTCTGCGCCGGGGGAAATTACCGAACGTGAAATGTGCGATACCAACGTTGTCGCTTGCGGTGCTTATCGCAGGCGCTATTTTTTTAGGCGCGACCACGCCGCTCGAGCCGGCACTCGCGGCCACACCGCAACCGACGCCGACCGCGACGGCGACGCCGAAAGGCAACGACGTGTGCGGCGCGACGAAGAGCAAATGGGCGCACCTTCAGTGTGAGGAGTTTAACAGCTCGGCGCCCGGCGACGAGTATTTCGGCCGCATGAAGATGAGCTATCTCGGCATCGACAACACCTATAAGGACGGCGCCATCAGCGCCGGTGCCTACTCGACCGATCCGAACCTGATCTCCAAGCTTGATTTCGCCACGGAAGCGCTGCAACGGTGGGCGGCCAAGTATCCGAACGACCCGCAGCTTCCGCGCTCGTACTTTCTCGGGATTCAAGTGCTGCGAAAAGTCTACACGCAGCACGAGCAGCAGACGTCTTGGGAGTTCATCCAGCTGCTCGTGACCAAATACGGAAACACCTACTTCGGGAAGGTGATGAAATCGTCACTCGCTCACGACGGTTACACGGAGCACTGGTTCGCGCTCGCGCAGATCTGCCCGACGCCGCTCCCGCCCGGGGTGATGCCAGAAGCGGCGCCGGTCGCGACGCCGAGCCCATCGCCCGCGCCCGGGCATGCAGCGGTCGATCTAATCACGCCGCCCTGCGTGCAGCCGTCGCCGTCGCCCGTGCCCGCCGAACTGGGACCGGAACCGAGTCCCTTGCCCGCCGAACTGGGACCGGAACCGAGTCCCTTGCCCGCCGAACTGGGACCGGAACCGAGTCCCTTGCCCGCACCTTCATCCACGCCGCACTGACCGGGCTCAAGATAGTGAAAGCCCCTGCGGTAACCGCAGGGGCTTTCGATTGGTGCGCGGTCTGCTGCTTAGAGCTTCAGGCCGATGCCCGCGTACGGGCCGCTCTCTGAGAATCCGATCGGGGAAGCGCTTAGGTTCCAACCCCGGTCGCCCAGGAATCCGGCCTCGATGAAGAGTGGGAATCCAGGGAACGTGTAGCTGACGCCGATGTCGTACTTTAGGACGTTGTATCCGACATTGTACGTACACGGGCTCGTCGGCGGAGCGCAAGCGCCTGCCACGCTCGCGTAGTTACCGTTGATGTTGAAGTAATACACGGCACTGCCGTACCACGAAAAGACGTGGTCGAGGTCGGGAAGTTTCTCCAGACCCGCTCCCGCGCCGTTTTCCTCGGGATAGCCGTAGTTGTTCCGGCGCGACATGTAGCCGCCTACGACGTAGATGCGCGGCGAGAGGACTCGAATGCCCAGACGCGCGTCGAAGTCGTAGTCGCGACCGATGAATGCCGGAACGAACGAGGTGCCGAGTCCGCCGATCGTCGTGACGTAGCACTGCGGATCGCCGGAGCCGCCACAGTTGTGCTGCCAGTTGTACTGGCGATAATCCACCTCGACCATGAACGGCAGGTTCATGACCGGGATTTCAATCGCACCGTGGAGGCGGTATGAGAAGCCGCCGTTGTTATTGTTGCCGGTGGTGCCGGAGCTGAACTCGTTGTAGACCTTGGGCGAGATTATGTAATCACCCGCCACATAGAAGTCGTAGTACGGTGCAGGCGTCGGCGTCGGTGTCGGCGCAGGCGGCGGCGGCGGTGGGGGCGGCGGCGGCGGAGGCGGCGGCGGTGTCGCGGGGATGTAGCGGACCACGACGAGTCGACGGTCCGGCACCCATTGAACGTACGCCCCCATGCCTTCCGAAATTACTCGGACCGGTACGAGAACGGTGCCTTGATACATTTCGGGCGGAACGTCCAGCGGACGCGATTCGCCGTTAATCATAACCTCCGGTTTTCCGACGGTCACCTTGACCTCGGCCCCCGGTTTGCTGACTGTTGCGGTCTTGCTGGCCGCATCCCACGATACCGTTGGATATGGCGGGCCCATTTGCTCGAACATCGAGCGAAGCGGAATTAGAATCGTTCCACCCCGCACGAGCGCTGCGAGCACGCGACCCTGCTTCAGGATATCGGGCTTGGTATAGACGTGATGGTCATTGTAGAGAATCGGATACTGACCCGACGGCGGGGACCCGAAGTTCGCCGGCGGAGCAGCCATCGCACCCTGGTCCTGAGCGATCGCGTTGGTTCCAATGTTGCCATGCGACGCTCCGGGCTGGGCTGCGACCGCGGTGAGTCCAAGACCGGCTGCCATCAGAACGGCCAGGACTCCTGTGCTCAGTCGCTTCAATCTGTCCTCCTAGCTGATTAATTGAGCTTAGGCCTAACCGCCCGGACCCTGCGGGCCCGGTCGGTGAGTACCTTTGGCATCCTTTTCGGGGACGGGCGATTGCCTCCCCTGCAGTGGGAGCCTACTCACGCGAGCTTTTCGCGGAGCTTTGCCAGAAACTTGGCCTTCTCGATTATGTAGCGCTCGTGGGTGCCTTCCGCGACGGCTTCCTGTTCGTCGAAGACTTGGACCGCGAAGCTCACCCTCGGCCCGTCGAGCATCACCACTTCGACTTCGGTCCGGACGATGAATCCCACCGGGACCGGCTTCTTGTGCTCGAGATCGATATGCGTCCCAAGGGTAATCTGACCGGCTCGCAAGATCGGCTCTATGCAGTGGATCGCCGCACTCTCGACCAGTTGAACGAGCATCGAGGTGGAGAGGACGTCGACGCCCTTGTTGCCTGCCTTTTCGGCAGTCATCCACTCCTCGACGCGGCTCTGGAGACTATACGAGCGGCCGATGTCGAGTTTCGCGCCCATGCCCCCCGGAGATACGCCCTGCACCCGATGACCTCATGCCGAGGTTGTGGGGCGTGTAGGCTCCGGCGGCGACTCTTTTGAATCAAAGGCCCCACAGCGCCGTATATCTGACCATGAAGGACCGATTTTAGGAAAGTGATGCTCAGGATGACAGCCCGTTCCGTCTCGTTTAGAGCGACGTCCTTGGCGCTTGCCGCCATGGCCCTTCCGCTCTTCGCCGGCTGCGCGAAAAAGGCGCCCCCGGCCACCCCGCCCTTGACTGTCGACGCGGCCGCCGCCACGCGCCAGAACATTGCGACCTATCTGACGCTCGACGGCCAGATTGCGCCGCTCGAACAGTCGACGCTCGCCTTCCAACAGAGCGGCACGATTCTCAAGATCAACGTCAACATCGGCGACATGGTCCACAAAGGGGACCTGCTCGCAACCATCGACCCACGCACGCTGCAAGCGCAGCTCGACCAGGCACGGGCGCAGGCCGCGCAGTTCTCGGCGGCAGCGCAAGGCTCCGTCGTCGGGTATCCGGTGCAGGTCCAAACGAACGAAGCCGCGGTGCAGACGGCCAAAGCGAATCTCGAGAATGCAAAGCTCGTTTACGATCAGAACAAGCAGCTTTACAAGCAGGGATACGTTTCGGAGACGACCCTGCAGCAGTCGCAAGCAAACTACGTTCAAGCCCAGCAGAGCTACAATAACTCTGTCGTCGGCCTGCGCAACAACGTGGTGAGTTATCAGAACGTAAAATCGCAGCAGGCGCAAGCCTCGGCGGCTTCGGCGCAGGCACAGCTGCTCGCAACCCAGGTTTCGCAGACATATCTCTACTCGCCATACGATGCGGTCGTCGCAAACCGTCTCGTCGATCCCGGTGCGTACGCATCGCCGTCGCAGCCCGTGCTGCAGGTGGCGCGGGTGGACAAAGTTTGGATCAACGTCAACGTACCCGACGAAGATCTCCCGTACGTGCACCCAGGGATCGTCGTCTCGTATCAATCGACGTCCTTGCCGGGGCGGACATTCACGGGACCCGTCCAGACGGTGAACTTAGTGCCGACGTCGGGGACGCTCTCGTATCTGGCTCGGCTCCAGGTCCAGAACCCGGGCTACGTGTTGCGCGGCGGCATGCTGGTCACGACGACCGTGACGAAAGCGCGCGCCGCCAACGCCATCGTCGTGCCGCGCAGTGCGGTCGCCCAGACCCCGAACGGCAACGTGGTCTACATCGTCACCGACAACAAGGCACAGGCGGTTCCGGTCGGCGTCGGCGTTCAGACCGACACGCTCTCGCAGGTGATCAGTCCGAAGATTCAGGCCGGTACGATGGTCGTCACGACTCGTCCCGACGCGCTGAAAGACGGTAGCGTCGTCGCGGTCAGCAATGGCAACGCACCGGGCTCCACCAACGGCGGCACGGTGCATTAACGATGAGCCAAGGACGCCTTCGCGCGCGAACGCTCGTCACGGCGTTCGTGCTGGGAACCCTCGTGACCGGCGTGGCGTTTGCGCAGACCCTGCCCAGCCCACCTCCAAGTTCGGGCACAATACAAGGCGTGCCCGGGATCATAATGCCGTCCCCGCTTCCGGAGCCTACCATCAGCGGAACGCCGATCCCCTACCCCGCGTACGGAACGCCGGCTCCCGACGTCGAGGCGCTCAAGCCAAAGAAGGGAGTGCCGCAGTCGATCTCGCTCTCGGACGCCGTTCGCATCGGCGTCGCGCTCTCGCCGACCTTCGCTTTGCAGAACGCGCAGTGGGCGGCGATCCATGCGAGATACACCTCGTCGGTTCAGGCGTATTATCCGGGTGTCAGCGCGAACGCCCAGGCCGGAAACCAATATTCGAACGGAACGACGAGCAGTACCAGCGTCGGGCAAGCGTCGAGCAGCCCGGGCCCTAATCCCGCCGCGGCGTTCGGATTAGCGACGCCGGCGGCGTATTCACAGTCGACCGTGACCAATGAATCGGCGACGATCTCCATCACGCAGCTTATCTACGACGGCGGCCGGACAATCGCCAACATTCGCTCGGCCAAGGAAGCCGACATCGCGGGCCGCGCCACGCTGCTGCGCCAGTTGCAGACGCTCGCGTTCAACATTGCCAACTCGTACTATACGGTGCTCGAGGATAATGCGACGGTAACGGCCGACGCGCAGCTCGTGCGCGAATTCGAAGTGAACGAAGCCTCGGTCGCCGCACAGATTCGCAACGGCGCGGCGGCGCGTTCCGATATCGCCGCGGCCCAGTTCCAAACGGCCCAGGCGCGCGGCAATCTGGTAACGGCTCAGGGCACCGCGATCGGCGCCCAGGCCTCGTTTGCGACGACCCTTGGCCTCGATGCCGACGCGATGGTCGTCCCTCAGCAGATCACCGGCCAGCCGAACCAGCCGAATCCGACCTACGAGGCATCGCTGAAGCGGGCCCTGATCATGCGTCCCGACTACCTCGCCGCCGACTACAACGTCCAGTCCGCGAAAGAGAACCTACGCTACGCAAAGCTTGCCCGATTCCCAATTCTCACGGCAGGTGCGAGCGACGGCGTGAGCCGGGAGTTCATCGATTGCTTCTCCACCACGGAAACGGCCAAAAACGGCAACGTCGTCCCCGTTTCGATCTGCCCGGGCATTCCGCCGAGCTGGTCCAACTCCAAGTCGATCGGCGTCAATCTCTCTGTCCCAATCTACGACCAAGGCGTGACGAACTACAACGTTGCGGTGGCGGCTTCGCAGCTCGATCAAGAGATCGCCACGTTAAACTCTACTAGGCTCACGGTCGAGTCCGACGTCCGATCGGCCTTGGCGACGCTGATATCCGCGCGTTCGTTGCTCGTTCAGGCACGCTCGGAGCTCGTCGCCGCACAGGTCTCGTTGAGCGCGACGCAGGCGCAGTATAAAGTCGGCGCAACGACGATTCTCAACGTCGTGACCGCCGAGGCTAATCTGACGACGGCGCAATCGGCGTACATCAACGCGCTCTACGGCGTGCGCACGGCCGAGCAAAACTATCTCTATGCTACGGGTGTGAGCGACGTTCAAATTTAGGAGCCCGTAGGGCTAGATGATTCGGCCCGCAGCCGAAGCGCCCGCAACGATCTCGGATCCGGTCAACGCGGCGATTCTCGCGGTCTCGGAGGACCGTCTTGCGGGCTTTCAGACCGATCCGTTCGGTGAGATCGCCCTACGCAGCGGGGTTTCCCTTGAAACGGTAATGGAACGGATCGTGGCAATGCTGCAGGCGGGGACGATCCGCCGCGTTCGGCAGACGATGCTTGCGACGAGCCTCGCGCGCGGCGCGCTCTGCGCGTGGGAGATCGCGCCGGAGAAGCTCGACGCCGCGTTCGAGTACATGTTTACCGAGGATCCGTTCTCGGGTCACGTCGTGATCCGCACCACCGATGCGGCATCGCCCGGCAGCAGCTATCGGCTCTGGACGACCTTGAAGGTTCCGCAAGACTTTTCATTGCGCAAGCACGCCGAATGGCTGCGCCGCAAAGTCGGGGCGCAGCGTGTGAGGTTGATGCCGGCCAAGATGCTCTTCGCGCTCGGCGTCGGTCACGTTCGCCGCCGCGGTCTCGACCCAGGCGCGCGCGCATCGGAGCCGGCACGACCGCTGCAGACCTCGATCGTGAAGCTCTCCGATCTAGAGTGGCGCGTGCTGGTCGCGCTCAAGCGCGAGTTCCGCCCGGCCGAGATCGTCCGCGATCTCTGGCGCCCCCGTGCGCGAGAGGCGGGCGTCGACCTCGAGACGTTTGCGCAGGTTGCAGGCTCGCTCGACGCGAGGGGAGTGGTCGGGCGCTTCTCGACCTTTCTCGAACACGTCAAAGCGACCGCCGGAAACGAACGCGCGACTCGCTACAATGCGCTCTTTCACTGGGCCGTCGCGCCGGGGCGTGAAGTCGAGGCGGGCTGCGAAGTCGGCCGCCACTACGTTGTGACCCACGCCTACTGGCGCGAGGGCGGACCGGAATTTCGCGACGTGAACGTGATGGCCGTGGCGCACGGGATGGAAAAGCCTGCCGTCCTGGCACACAAAGCGGCGATCGACGCGCATTTGCGCGAGGCGGGAATCGACTTCGCGTACACTAACGTCTTCTGGGGCGGCCGCAGCGAGATCAAGCCGTCCGAGATCGCACCCGCGGCCTACCGCGAGTTTTGCGCGGCTCGCGGCATCGATCCCGAGGATATGCGCGCCGGAGAAGACGAGGAGGGAGCATCAACGTGAATCTCAAGGGAAGGGGCGTTGCCGCCGTGCTCGGCGTGGCCGTCCTCGCAGCGGGATGCACCAAAGCCGGCGGCGGCAGCAGCACGATTTCCGGGCGTCATCCCTGGACGCAGCCCGGCATCTTGCGATTCTCGGAGTTCTCCGACCCCAAGAATCTTAATCCCGCCTTGAACTCGGCTTCGCCGACGCTCGACCTCGGGATGTTCATCTTTTCTTGGACGGTTCGATACGACGCGAACGCGCGGCCCGTGCCCGACGCAGTTCGCGAGATTCCGACGATCGCAAACGGTGACGTGAGCAAAGACGGTCTGACGTTGAAGTACAAGCTTCGGCCGAACATCAAGTGGCAAGACGGCGCCTCGCTCACCTGCAACGACCTCAAGTTCACGTGGCAGGTCATGATAAATCCGCATAACAACGTCGTCACGACCGACGGTTGGAAGGATATCGGCAGCATCGACTGCAGCGATCCGCTGGTCGCCGTCGTGCACATGAAGAGGCTCTACGCGCCGTTTTTGCAGCAGCTCTGGAGCGAGAACGGCAACGGCCCGATCCTTCCCCAGCACCTCTTGGCGAAGTACAACGACGACAAAGGCTCGTTCAACACCGCTCCGTTTAACGCGCTGCCGGTCGGCAGCGGTCCCTTCAAAGTCGTTGCCTGGAACCGCGGGCAAGACGTGCGCATGGTGGCCAACCCGAACTTCTATCTCGGGCCGCCAAAGCTGAAGGAAGTCATCTACAAGATTCTTCCCGACGAGAATACCGTGGCGACGCAGCTCCTCACGCACGAGCTCGACATGCTCGCCCTGGGAACCGGCCTGAAATGGCCGGAGTACGCTGCAATGGCCGCCGATCCGAAGAATGGTCTGAAGGCGATTCGCGTAGACGCCTTTGCGTGGGCGCACGTCGACTTCAACCTGCGCCATCCGATCGTCGGCGACGTCCAGGTGCGTCGCGCGCTCGCCTACGCTACCGATCGCAGCGAGATCATCCAGAAGGTCGCTCACGGCTCGGCAATCGCGGCATTCACGGATCAGCAGCCGCGCTATTCCTGGGCGTATACGGACGACATCGCGCACTATCCGTACGACCCGGCGAAGGCCGCCGCGCTGCTGGATGCCGATGGGTGGAAAATGGGACCAGACGGGATTCGAGTAAAGGACGGCCAGCGGCTGGAGTTTACGATGAGCACGCAAACCGAGTCGAACTCCGGAAAGGCGAACGAGACCGTGCTCCAACGGCAGTGGCGCGAGGTCGGCGCGCAGGCCGACGTCAAGAACTATCCGACGAGCGAATTCTTCGACAACTCGGCAAACGGCACGCTGCAAGGTGGCCACTACGACGTTGCGCTCTTCACGTGGATCGGAGCGGCCGACCCCGATGACAGCGCGATCTATTCCGGTCTCAACTTCGCGCCGCACGGGCAGAACGCCATGTTTTGGAACAATCCTGCCGCGACGGCCGCGATGACCAACGCGCTCAAAACAATCGATCAGGCGAGCCGAAAGCGCGATTACGTCGTCGTACAGCAGCAGCTCGCGCTCGACGTGCCGACGATCATCCTCTACTTTCAGCGTTTTCCGTTCGTCTACAATACCGATTTAAAGGGCTTCGATCCGTCGCCGGTCATCTCGGCCTTTTGGGATCCCTGGAACTACTCGATCTAAGGAGCTTCCACATGATGAAGATACGGTTTCTGGGCTGCATCGCGTTGGTCGCAACGCTCGCCGCGCTCTGCGGGTGCACGAAGACGGGTGGCGGCGCCGTTGGAACCGGCGGCCGCGCCAACGCCTGGACCCAGCCGCACGTATTGCGATTCGCCGATGCGGGTGACGTGAACACGCTCAATCCGCATCTCGGTCAGTTTGCTGCCATCGGCTTCCTTTCGTCGATGACGATGGCGTATCTGATCAAGTGGGACGAGCAGAACAATCCCTATCCGGAGCTCGCGACGCAGGTGCCGACGCAATCGAACGGCGGCGTCAGTAAAGACGGCCTGACGATCGTCTTCCACATTCGCAAGGGCGTGCGCTGGTCCGACGGCGCCCCCTTCAACGCCGACGACGTCGTCTTCTCGACGAACGTCGTCAATAACCCGGCCAATAACGAAGTCGGCCGCCTGGGCTGGGATCAGATCACCAAATTGGACGAGCCGGACAAATATACCGTCGTCTATCATCTCAAGAAGCCCTACTCGCCCTTCGTTGAGACGTTCTTTTCAACGGCCGGCGCCAACCCATGCATTTTACCCAAGCACCTCTTGGCTCAATATCCGAACATCAACAACGTGCCCTACAACTCGCTCCCAGTCGGCCTCGGGCCGTTCAAGTATCTGCGCTGGGACCGGGCGCAGAAGATCGTGCTCGTTCCCAACCCGTATTACTGGCGGGGGCAGCCGAAGCTGAAAAAAATCATTTACGACATCGTTCCCGACCGCAACACGGTGCTGTCGCAGCTGCAAGCGCACGAACTCGATATGTGGAATCTCGTTCCGGGCTCCTATTTTGGGCGCGCGAAGGGGGTGCCGGGCCTCTCGATCATTCGGCAGCCGAGCTACCTCTACAATCACATCGACTTCAACACGGAACGGCCGGCGGTGCGCGACCCGGTGGTGCGTGCGGCGATCAGAATGGCGACCGACCGCCAGACGGTGATCGACAAGATCGGCCGCGGCGTTGGTATCTTGCAGGAGGTGACGACGCCGAAGCTCGCGCCGTACGCCGTGAAGTCGATCCCTCCGGTGCCCTTCGACATCGCGCGCGCGAACGCCATGCTCGACAAGGACGGCTGGGTGCGCGGCCCGGACGGCGTTCGGCAGAAAAACGGGATCAGACTCTCACTCGTTTATGCCATCAACTCGGGCTCGACCGACACCGACGAGACGATCGAACTCGAGCGTTCGTGGTGGAAGCAGATCGGCGTCGATCTTACGGTGCGGCATTATCCAATCGCGTTGATGTTTGCACCGTTGCAGCAAGGCGGGATCATCTACTCGAATAAGTGGGACATCGTCGGCTTTGCGTGGCTCAACGGCGCGACCGGCGATTCGTCGCCGTACTTTTCGTGTAAATCCTTTCCGCCGAACGGACAGAACAATACCCGTTGGTGCAATCCTCGCGCGCAAGCCGCGATGGATGCGTTCTTCACGCACTACGAGCAGCCACAGCGAAATGCCGACGTGCTGGTTGTCGAGCAGGAGTTCGTGAAAGACGTTCCGATGTTCGTGACGTCCCTGCGCGAGGACATCTACGCGTACAACAGCGACCTCAAAAACTTCCACCCCAATTCGATCACGCCGTTCGACAACATGATGAACGTCGATATATAGCCGAAGCGAGCAGCGCGCAGCCGGCGAGTGGCAGCGAGCGCAGGAGCGCCCAGGCCGGTACCGGCGCGAGCAATCCGCTCGCGCGTTGTTCGTCCAACCAGACGCCGGCGGCGCTCGCCGTCGCCGGTGCGTGAAAGGCGCCGAGTGCGTCGGGCCAAATGGGCGCCGGATGTGCGAGCGCGATCGAGCTTGCCGCGGCAAAGAGCGCGGCGAAGGCCGCCGCAACGGCGAGCGTGCCGCGCGCATTGGCGTTATCGCCGAGCGCGACGAAGGCGCCGCACGCCCCGAGCGCGAGAAGCGCGCTTTGCGTGAGGCCGGTCGGCCGCTGGGCGAGACCGAGCCAATCGACGCTCACAAGGAGCGCACCGATGAGTGAGAGCACGCGCTCCGCGCCGTTCGTCCGCAGCGCGCACCAGGCTGCGGCGGCGTAGGCGACTACGAGATCGTGCTCGTGGACGAAGCCCGCGACGAACGGAGCGAGCGCTGAAAACGCGGCAAAACGTGCGAAGCGATCGCGCACGCGCAGTGCGATTCCGATCGCAGCGGCGACCGCGAGCAACCCAACCAAGATACCGGCCGTGGTCGCTAGCGCCGGCGAGGCGCCGAAACCGAACGCAATCGATGCCGGCGTGAACTGAATCGCGTCAAAGCGCTCCGTCGCGGCGTGGGCGTGCAGCATTGCGGCGTAGCGCAGCGGCCACCCCGGGCCGGCCGCGAGCGCTCCGAGCGCGTAGGCCAGCAGGGCGCCGATCGCGATCGCAAGCGCTTCACGACGGCGATCGAACAGCGAGACGAGACCGAGCGACGCGTTCGGCTGAGCGAGGGCGACGCACGAAGCAATCGCGGCGATCAAGGGCAGCGAAGTCGCGACGAGCGCAACGAGACTCGCCAGCGCGAAGGCCGGAAGCGCTAGTTGCCCTAGAGCGAGGTCGCTCGTGACGGGTCCCCACGCGATTGCCAATGCCAGCGCCGCAAGGAAAACGACGGGCGCGTTACGTCTGCCACCGGCGGCGACGGCCGCTCTGACGAGCAGGAGCAGCGCGATCGCGAGCGCGGCGGACCATACGATCGCCGCAACGCCATATGGCAGCCGTGCAAGCAGCGACCAGAGCAGCAGCGTCGGCGGCGGCCCGACGAACGGTAAGAGCTCGTCTCTCGCGGGATCGACGCCCGGAACGGTGCGCTCCGCATGCCAGATCGCTCGATCGTACGGATCGGCGCGCGCGTTCCACGTAGCGCCCGCCGACCAGTACGCTTCGAAGTCGCGCAAATACGGACCCGGCGTGGAGTGGGGCCGAACGGCGAAGAGGGCTACGAGAATGCTCGCTAATGCGACCGCGAGCGAGACGTAGCGTATCACCAGCCAAACGCTCCCGACGCATGAGGCGTGGCGATGAGATGCGACTGCGCCATCACGAAGAAGAGTCCCAAGAGCGTCGCGAGGTACCAGCAACTCACCCGCACCCGCGCGCCGAACGTCATGCGCAGGGCGCGCGGATCGACGTCGCCGCGCCAAGCCGCGAGCATCGCCGGGAGGCCGAGCAGACCGATGATGGCGACGAAAAGAATCGGAATGTGCATGAAAATCGCGAGTGCCACGAAGAGGGCGAATCCGAGGATCCAGAGCGGCGGCCAGAGCGCGCCGATGATTCTTCCGCCGTCGAACGGCGGCATCGGAATCATGTTGAAGAGATTCAAGAATGCCGAGAGGTCGGCGCAGGCGTACCAGAATCGATCCTGCGTGAGGCTGCCGAGTACGTAACAGACCGCGGCAAGCCCGAAACCGACGAGCGGGCCCGCGAGCGCGATGTAGGCATCTTGCTCGAGATCTTCGGGCACGGCGCCGGCGGTAAAGGCGCCGAGCAGCGGAACGAAGGACGGCAGGCGTACGGGCAGCCCGTAGGCTCGAAAGGCGAAGTAGTGACCGAGCTCGTGCGCCAGCAGGAGGAGCATCACCACGATCGCGAGCTTCCAGCCGAAGATGACGACGTAGATCCAGAGTGAGAGCAAGAAGCTCCAACTAATCGCGAAGAGCTTGGCGCCGAAGAGCAGCAGGAACTTAAACTTGAGTAGGAATGCGGTCGCGGCGGCCAGGAGGGCACCTATTCCGGCACGCCGGCGCTGAACCGGCTTTGGGCTCTCGGGCTGGGGCTCGCCGGGCGGGAGGTATTGCACGCGACCCTCTTCAACCGCATCGCGTGCCGGTCATCGCGATCGTCGGCGGAGGCTTCGCAGGAATCGCGGTCGCCCGTAGGCTCGAAGAGCGGCTGCGACCAGGCGAGGCCGAGATCGTCTTACTCAGCCGCGAGAACTACACGCTCTTTACGCCGATGCTGCCCGAGGTCACATCGGGCGAGCTCGAGGTGCGTCACGTCGTCACGCCCATTCGCGCGCAGCTGCATCGCAGCCGCTTCGTCCTAGCCGACGTCGACGAAGTCGACATCGAGAACAAAACGCTGCGCTACCATCACGTTCTGACGCGCAGGACCGTCGTGCAACCCTACGACCAGATCGTCTTTGCGCTCGGATCGTCGACCTCCGATTTCGGGCTGCCGGGCGTTGCCGAGCATACCTGGGCGCTCAAATCGCTCGAAGACGCCGAGTTGCTGCGCAATCACCTGGTCTGGCTGTTGGAACTCGCCGACACGATCGATGACGAAGCCCGGCGCGAACGCCTGCTAACGATCGCCGTCGTGGGCGGCGGCTTCACGGGCGTCGAGACGGCCGGCGAAATCGTCGAGCTCTTTCGTAGCGTGCTGCGTTTCTACAAACGTCTGCAGGCCGAACGCGTTCGCGTTATCTTGATCGAAGCGGGACCGGTCTTGCTCGCCGGGCTCCCCGCGAAGATGGGAGAGTACTCGCGCCGCGTGCTGGAGCGTCGCGGTGTGGAGGTGCTCACGGGCGACGGCGTGGCTTCGGCCGAAGAGACCAGCCTCATGTTGCAGAGCGGGCGGCGCATCGAAACCGAGACCATCATTTGGAGCGCGGGCGTCAAGCCGTCGCGAACCGTCGCGAGCCTTGCGTTGCCGAAGACCAGACGCGGGGCGATTCAAACCGAGCGCGACATGAGCGTCGTAGGGCTGCGGGGCGTCTGGGCGCTCGGGGATTGCGCGGCGATTCCCGACGAAACGGGCGGCACGTATCCGATGACCGCGCAGCATGCCATTCGCGAGGGACCGCGTCTGGCAGAGAACATCGTCGCGGTCTTGCGCGGCAAGCCGACCACGCCGTTTCGATATCGGACGCTCGGCATGATGGCTGCCCTGGGCGGCCGCAAAGCCGTCGCTCAGCTTCCCGGCAATCGCGTCATCACGGGTTTCATCGCGTGGTTCTTTTGGCGGACGTACTACTTGCTGCGTCTACCGGGTCTCGACCGCAAGCTGCGCGTGGCTTTCGATTGGACGCTCGAACTGCTCTTTCCGCGCGATACCGCCGAGCTGCGCTTCGGGGAACGAAAGGATGGAGATCTTCCGTGAAGAGGTTGCCGGTTTTGGCTTGCGTGCTCGCAGCGGCGTCGCTCGCTGTCGCATGCTCGCCGGCCGGCACGTCGCTTTCGGCGCCCAGCGGATTGCGCGTGGCGAGTCCGCAGATTCTGCAGGGTGACTACGGCAAGCGGTGGATGACGATCTCCGGCGTCGGCAGAGGCGTGCCCTACCCGGCGAACGTTCTTGCCCGCAACGGCATCGTCTACACCGTGGCCGGTTGGGGGAAGTCACACTCGTACGAAGGCTTCGCTACGATCGACATGCACGGCAAGGTGAGACACGCGCCGCGCCAGCCCAAGTGCGCGTACTCGGGTTCGACGCTCGGAGCCTACGACATGTACGCATACGACATCGCGCTCAACCACGAAGGCAACGCCATCTTCACGAACCCCGACGTTACCTTTCCGGGATCGCAAGAGGAGTTCGGGTGGACGTTCGTTTCGCCGAGCAGCGGGAAGTCGGCGTGCTATTTGGCCGCCGTCAGCGGTGGCAACCTCACGGTACTTGCAACCGGGCCCGAAGATACGATTTGGGGCGCCGGCGCGACCAGCCCCTATCTCTGGCGCTTCTCGCCGGACGGGACCGCGACGAACTTTCCGCTGCCGGCGGGCGTGAGCGCTTTCGAATCGCTCGTTGAGGGACCCGATCACGTCATGTGGGCGCAGCCTTTCAACACGCAAACGGTGATGCGCATCAGCCCCGGGAACGGCAAGGTGCTGAGCACCTACGACGTGCCCTGCGCCGTGCCCGTCAACGCGCTCGCCGTAGCATCGGGGTTGGTTTGGGGTTACGCGAACGGCTGCATTTACTCGATCTCGTCGAGCGGCGTGGCGAGTTCCTATACCGCGAGCGGCGTGATCGCCCAAGACTCACCTCACGCGATTGCTGCAGGCCCCGACGGCAACCCGTGGTTCGTCGCGCTTCGCAAATCCCGGGAAGAGATCGGCACGGTCGACGGCAGCACCGGAAAGTCTAAGTTTTTTACGTTGCCCTCCGGCGCCGGCTCCGGCTTGTCGCTGGCGACAGGACCCGATCGCAACGTTTGGGTGATGGATGGAAACGACGACCTTTACGTCTACATCCCGAGTCCGTTGAGCGTGGACCCGCGTTCGGTCACGTTTCCACAAGTGCGCGCCGTCGCGCGCCTTACCGTCACGCAGCGAGGGACGACGAAGTGGAGAGCGTCGTCAGCGGACACTTCCATCGCGAGGATCGGGGCAACGTCGATTCCCAGCGTGTTTAAGGTGACGGCGACCGGCTCGGGGACGACCACGTTGACCATCGAGGATACGGTGGGTAACTCGGTGGTGGTGCCGGTCACGGTGGAGTAGCGGCCGAAGAAATCGTCCTCGAGGCGGCGAACGCTTCGAGCATGCTCCACGAACCGATCGAGCGCCTTATCCGGGATCCAAAGGAGTTCACGGCCGGCCTGCATTTCCCGGATCCACGGCAGATTCGCATTTACGACGAAACGCTGCGCGACGGCGAGCAGATGCCGGGCGTCTGCTACACGCCCGGACAGAAGCTCGAAATCGCCAAGGCCCTCGCCGGTATCGGCGTGCACATCATGAGCGTCGGGTTTCCAGCCGCTTCCGAAGGTGATCGCCGCACGCTGCAGCTCGTGATGGAGGCCAAACGCCGCGGCGAGCTCGGCGATGTGGAGATCGTGGTCATGTGCCGCAGCAACCGCAGCGACATCGACGTCACGGTAAAGACGCTGCGCGACGCCGGCATCGAGCCGCGCGAAGTCACGTTTTTTATCTTTACGAGCGGCAGCGATCTCCACCTCAAGTATAAAATTGGTAAGACGCTCTTGCGTTACGAGGGACGCGACGAGCGCGAGTGGCTCGACCTTCCGCTCTCGTTCTACCGCGAGGCCAATATTCGGCTGCAATGCGACGCGATCGCGCACGCGCGGCAATGCGGGGTCGAACGCATCGAGTTCGGCGCCGAGGACGGCAGTCGCGGCGACGTCGAGTACTTCATCGAATACTTCAAAGCCGGCCTCGAGGCGGGCGGCACGCGCCCGGCATGGCCCGATACGGTCGGAACGCTGACGCCCGAAGCAACGCGCTGGTACTGTTCGCGCATCGTCGAGGGCTTGCCGAAGGGATTGCCGATCGTCGCGCACTTGCACAACGACTACGGCCTCGGCACCATCAATGCCATCACCGCGGTCTCGTGCGGGTTCACGGTGATCTCCGTGACCGCGAACGGCTACGGGGAACGCGCGGGCAACGTCAAGCTGCACGAGTTCGTCGTCGCGCTCCGCGTTCTCTATGGGATCGAGCTGCCCGGCTTCCGTTACGACAGGCTGCGGGAACTGGCGCGCTTCATGGAGCGCATGAGCGGCATTCCGCTACAGCAGCACGAGCCGATCGTCGGATCCAAGGTTTTCGCGCACGAATCCGGGATCCACACCCAAGCGATGCTCGTCGACCACCGCATGTACGAAGCGGTACCGGCCGAGTTGGTCGGCGCCAGCACGAGCTGGGTCTTCGGCAAGCACACCGGCGCCGCGCTTGTCGAAGACACGTTGCGCCGCCGAAGCGACCATTTGGCCCGCGCGGGCGTCGAGCCGAGCTCCGAGCTCGCGCATCGCGTCACCGACGAAGTCAAGCGGCTGCGCGAGGAGCGCGCGGCGTCGAGCCGGAGTGAAGAGACGATCGAGCTCTACGAAGCTGCGATGCGCCGGCTCTCGCTGAACGAGGACGACGTCGTCGAAATCGCTATCGCGCTCGGAACGCCTGCGAAAGCATCGTAGCGCGGCCACGGCTTGACGTAACGCCGCAGAGCCGTTCGTCGCTCCGCCCTCCGGGCTACGCTCCTACTGCTCCGCCGGCTCGCTCCCGCCATCCATGGCTCCGCTCGCCGGTCGGAAGCCTCTGCGGCATTACGTCAAGCCGTGGCCGCGCTCGTCATGCCATTGCGCCCAATCGCCAGGTGGCGACGAAGGCTTTGAAGACGACCGGATATGAGTCGTGCGTGAAGCGTACGCTGCGGTGGCCGGTGCGTTCGAAGCCGGGAATCGTTGCGATGAGATGGGCTTGCGCGGCGGTGACGGTTTGCACGTCGAGCGTGATGGGCGGATCGAAGCGATACGGTTTTGCCTGACCGGCGTCGCGGACGGCCGCTTCGGCGCCGTCGCGAATGGCACGCTGCGCCTCGGGCGGCAGCATCGATGCGGCGGCGAAGTTGCCGATCGATTCCTTTACTACGACTCCGCGGACCCACGGCATCTGCGCGCGTACGCCTTCGACCGTTGTGCGGTCGCCGGTGACGAGCAAGAGCGGCACGCCGTGGTATCCGAGAAGGCCGGCGTTGAGCGTTGCTTCGCTGCACGTAACGCCGTTGATCCGGACTTCGTAGATTACGGTGGGTGTGTAGGTATGGCAGAGCACCGCGTCGGCCTCGCCCGCTCCGCCGTGGTAGCCGACGAAGAAGGCACCGCCGAAGCCGCCGTCGGCGTCTTGCACCATCGAAAACGGCTTGCGGTTTCCGAAGATGACGCGCACGTCGGGCGGAAGCTGGTCGAGAAGAAGATTGCGCATTGGGCCGTGCGAGTCGTTGACGAGCACGCCGGTTACGCCGGCGGCGCGGGCGCCGTCGATTGCGCTGGTTACTTCGTGCGTGTAGTAGCGGCGGAACGTTGCGTATTCCGGATGCGGCGTGCGTGCGTCGACCTGCTCCCAGGCGCAGACCCCCGCGACCCCCTCCATATCGCTGGAAATGTAGAGGTTCATGCGATTGGGTTGGCGGCTGCGGCGATGCGCGTTGCGGCGATGAAGGCGCGCAGGAGCGTGGGATAGTCGGTCGAGGTAAAGCGCACTGCGCGGCCGCCGATGCGCTCGAATCCCGGCATCAGCTCGATGAAGTCCGCATGTTCGACGGCCACCGTTTCGATCGTCAGCTCGAACGGTGAATCGAAAACAAAGGGCTTTGCGCGCGCGACGCGACCGACCGCTTCGCGGGCTCCCGCGCGAATCGCTTCGCAGGCCGCGTGCGGCGTCAGGGAGTTGACCGCCGAGAAACCGATGGCATCTTTGACCACGACGCCGACCGTCCACGGCATAGCGCGCGTGCTCTCTTCGACGATCGTTCGATCGCCGGTGATCAGCACGACGGGAACGCCGTAGCTCCCGGCGAGCGCAGCGTTGAGCAGCGCCTCGCTGCAGGGCGTACCGTTAACGGCGACCGAGTAGATCGATTCGCTGTAGGTGTGCGAGAGGGTCGCGCAATCGCCGGCCTTGGCATGATAGCCGGTAAAGAAGGCCGCGTCAGGCGCGGCGTCGAGCCCCTGCATCATGCTCCACGGCTTCGGCGCACCGGAGATCACGCGTAGGCCGGCGGCGGCGGGGAGCGCGTCGAGAAGCAGATTACGCATCGACCAATGCGAGTCGTTCACGACGAATCCGGTCGCGCCGCTCTCTCGCGCGCCCTCGATCGCCGCGCGGACCTCGAGCGTCATGTAGCGGCGGAAGATGGGATATTCGTGGGCATCACTCGGATCGCACTGCTTCCACGAGCAGACGCCGGCGGTGCCCTCCATATCGCACGAGATATAAACGTTCACTGACGCAAGGCTTCCTGTGCCTGCGCGAGCCCGGTCTGCGCGGCGACGTTGTGCGGATTCGCGCGCAGCGCCCGGCGGTAAAACGGGATTGCGTCCTCGAAGCGGTTGGCCGCGAGATACATGTCGCCGAGCTGCGTCAGGGCGACGTCGTCGTTGGGATGGGCCGCGATCCGGGCGCGCAGCGCCTGCAGCTGTGCGACGACGGGTGCCGGAGGGCCGCCTTCGACGCTGTTTTGAGAGCCTTGCTCCAGAGCCGCGCTCGCGGCCGGCTTCACGGCCTTTCCAAAAACCGAACCCGTCACGCCGAAACCAACCGCGACAAGGTAAGCCAGCGTCGCGAGAAAGATTGCTGCGACGATCGTCACGATCGGTACGTAGATCCGGGGCGGAAGACCGGACTCGTTTTCGGCCACATGATTCGGTTGGACGCCTCACGAACCAAATCTTGCGTGGCGCCCAATCCTTTGCCGAGCGAAGCCGATCTGCAGTTGCTCTTTGCGCGTTTGAACTACGAGTACTTCAACGGCGAGGCTCCCGACTGCAGTATTCGCTACAACGAGCGCTTTTCGAATACGGCCGGGCGTACCACCTACGGCCGCCATCCGATGATCATCGAGCTCTCGCCCAAGCATTTCCGGCAGCATCCCGATGCGCTGACCGAGACGCTCCTGCACGAGATAATTCACGCCTGGTGCTACGCGAAGTTTCGCGAGACCGGTCACGGGCCGCGGTTCAAGCGCAAGCTGCGCGACTGCGGCCTGAGCTCGATTTATCACGAGCTTGGGAGCGTCGCGCCGCTCAACGAATCGAGCAAGCGATTCATCCTTCGGTGCGATCGCTGCCGGTTTGAAGTCCTGCGCCGCGTTCTCCCGCGCGGGCCTTCGAGCTGCCCCCGCTGCAACAAACGTCGCTTTGACGACCGGTTTCCGCTGACGATTTACGAGGTCGTCGAGATGCGTGCCGTCGGTACGTCGCTCGAAGGAGCGCGTGCCGCGCGGAGAGGCCGCGAACGATGACGAACGGATCGGCATGACGATCGCGACGAAACCGGCTGCGGCGGTGCGCGCCGAGAGCGACTCCATGGGCACGATCGACGTACCCGCCGAGAAGTATTACGGAGCGCAGACGGCGCGCTCGCTGGTGCACTTCGACATCGGCGACGGCGAGTGGCCGCGCGACGTGATGCCGCGCCAGGTCGTCAAGGCGATGGCGACTCTCAAGAAGGCCGCGGCGCTGGTCAATCACGACCTCGGAAAACTCGATGCGGAGAAGGAGCGGCTGATCGCCGCCGCCGCCGACGAAATCATCGAAGGGAAACTCGACGCCCACTTTCCGCTGCGGGTCTGGCAGACCGGCTCGGGCACGCAGACGAACATGAACGTCAACGAGGTCATCTCGAATCGCGCGATCGAGATCGCCGGCGGCGAGCTGGGCTCGAAGAAGCCCGTCCATCCGAACGACCACGTGAACATGTCGCAGTCGTCGAACGACACGTTCCCGACGGCAATGCACGTGGCGGCCGCGCAGGCAATGGCGGGAATGCTCCCGGCGGTCAAGTCGTTGCGCGACGCGCTCGCTGCGAAGGCCAAGGGCTGGGCTCACATCGTCAAGGTGGGCCGCACCCACCTTCAAGACGCGACGCCGATCACGCTCGAGCAAGAGTTTTCGGGATACGTTACGCAGCTCGATCGCGCGATGAGGGCCTGCAAAGAGGCGCTCGACCCGCTTTACGACTTAGCGATCGGCGGAACGGCGGTCGGTACGGGACTCAACGCACATCCCGAGTTTGGCGAGCGCACCGCGACGAAAATTTCCGAACTGACGGGCCTACCCTTTCGCTCGCATCCGAACAAGTTCACGGCGCTCGCCTCGCACGACGATTTCGTCTTCGCTTCGGGTGCGCTCAAAATGCTTGCAGCCGCGCTGATGAAGATTGCCAACGACATTCGTTGGCTCGCGTCGGGCCCGCGTGCCGGCATCGGCGAACTCATCCTACCCGAGAACGAGCCCGGCAGCTCGATTATGCCGGGCAAAGTAAATCCGACGCAATCGGAAGCGATGACGATGGTCTGCGTTCAGGTCTTCGGGAACGACCTAGCGATTAGCTTCGGGGCCTCGCAGGGCAACTTCGAGCTCAACGTCTTCAATCCGGTGATTATCTACAATTTCCTGCACTCCGCAAATCTGCTGCGCGACGCCTGCACGATGTTCCGCGAACACGCGGTCGAAGGACTCCAAGCCAACGAGGAGCAGATTGCGAAGTATCTCGACCAATCGTTGATGGTCGTCACCGCGCTCGCGCCGAAGATCGGATACGACAAAGCGGCGGAGATTGCGAAGAAGGCGCACCACGAGAAGACGACGCTCAAGAAAGCGGCGCTGTCCCTCGGCCACGTAACCGAAGAAGAGTACGATCGCGTCGTCGTTCCGCAGAAGATGACTTCGCCGGGGTAAGTCTAGGTCTGGCTTGTAGCGGCTGGCTTAGACGTAATGCCGAGGAGGCTCGCGACGACGAGCGTAGCCATGGATGGCGAAGCGAGGAGCGCGGCAGCAGGACCGCGGCCGGAGGCGGAGCGACGAGCGTCTCCGAGGCGTTATGTCTAAGCCAGCCCCTACAACCCAGACCTAGAGTTGCCGCCACACGAGCGCCACAGCCGCGACGACGAGGGCGATTGAGACGATGATCAGCAACTGCGGCGTTCGCAGGCGCAGCGATAGGCGTGCGCCGATCGGTCCGCCGAGTAAGCCGCCTGCCACGAGGGGGATGACGTCTTTGCCGACGACGTCGTGCTGCAGTATGTGGACGATCAGGCCCGGCGGCGACGTGAGCAGAATCGCGAACTGAGAAGTGGCGCTGATCGCCTGGAGCGGCAGTTGGGAGAAATAGAGGAAGGCGGGGATCAGTACGATACCGCCGCCTAATCCGAAGAGACTCAAAAAGATTCCGACGATGAAGCCGAGGCCCAAGGCGCCGCGATACGACATTCCCTTGATCTCGTATATTCGGCGGACTTCCGGTCGCCCGGCCAAGCGCCGCTCCGCGTTCCACACTAGGTCGATCGCGATACCGATCAAGACGATGGCGAGGAGCACGTCAAAGAGGCGCGCTGAGATGCGCAGCGAGAGCATGGCGCCGAGGATGGTGCTGGGAAGACCGCCCAGTGCGATCAGCAGCCCGATTTTTAGGTGGATGCGTTTGTGCAGGAAGTAGGTGAAGGCGCCGCTCGCGCTGTTCGCCACGATGAGCACGAGCGAGGTACCGGCGACGGAGGCCGGAGGGAACCCCAGAAAGATTCGAAGGATCGGAACGAGGATGAATCCGCCGCCTAGTCCCACCATCGAGCCGAAGATGCTCGCGATGAATGCGGCACCGAAGAGCTCGAATGCAAAGCGCACTAACGCGCCCGAGTTTAGTTGGCTCGGCCGATGTAGCGGCGGTCGCGCGTGTCGATGCGGATGACGTCACCGCTCTCGACGAAGAGCGGAACCTGCACGGTGGCGCCGGTCTCGAGCTTCGCGGGCTTCGTCGTATTCGTCGCCGTATCGCCGCGAAAGCCGGGGTCGGTCTCGACGATCTTCAGTTCGACGTGAGCCGGCAAATCGACGCCGATCGCCGCTCCATCGTGAAACTGCACGTCGATCACCATGCCGTCCTTGAGAAAGTCGGCGGGTCCGCCGATGAGATCGCGCTGCAGCGTTACGTTCTCGAACGTCTCTTGGTCCATGAAGTGAAAGCCGTCGGCGTCGTTGTAGAGCATCTGCATCTGCCGGTTGTCGACAACGGCGCGCTCGAGTTTCTCGCCGGCGCGAAAGGTTCGCTCGAGGGTCGTGCCGGTCTTGACGTTCTTCAGGCGCGTTCGGACGAAGGCCGACCCCTTTCCAGGCTTCACGTGAAGAAACTCGATGACGGTCCAGAGGTTGCCGTCCACGACAACGGTCACGCCGTTACGAAGGTCGTTTGAGGAAATCATGCGATGCCCAGAGTACGGTTTGCGATGCGTGAAGCCCTGGCGAGCCGAGTGGTTTCGCTACGCGTCGCGCCTCGAGCTGCGAATCGGATTCTCGGTGCCGGCGCGCAGACGCGCGATGTTCTCTCGATGCATAAAGAGCACTAATAGCGCCGCGAAGGCGCCGTAGGCCGTCTCCGGGAGCGAGCGGCTAAAGAACCAAATGGCGAAGGGCGCGAGCACGCTTCCGAGCATCGAGCCGACCGACGAGTACCGCGTGAGCGCCGCGCCGCCGAGCCAGCCCGCGACCGCCACGAGACCGGCCGGCCAACTCAACGCGAAGATCGCTCCGAACGAGGTGGCGACGCCTTTTCCGCCGCGCCAGCGCAGCCACGGCGAGAAGCAATGACCGAGCACTGCGCCAGTTGCGACCACTGCGGCGAGGATCTGTTCGCTCGGCGGAAAGCTCCCGACGTCCAAGCGATCGCGAAAGAAGAAGAGCGCCCAGAGGGTTGGCGCGAAGCCTTTGAGCGCGTCGAGCAGAAGCACGGCGACTGCGCCGCCTCTGCCCAGCGTTCGCAGCGCATTCATCGCGCCGATGTTTCCGGAGCCTTGACTGCGGATATCGATGCCGTAGAAGACTCGGCCGATCAGGTATCCGAACGGAATCGATCCGATCAGGAACGCGCCGAGAAACGACGCAATCGGAATCGCAATCAAAATCGCGAGAATGACATCGGACGCGGATTGCGAGAGTCCGACGTCACTCATTGCGGTCGTCCTCCCTGCGGCGCCCCCGAAACTCCAGCGTCAACGGGACGCCTTCGAAATCGAAGTGCTGTCGAATGGTGTTCTCTAGGAATCGCCGGTAGTGCGACTGCACGAGATCGGGATCGTTGGTGTGGAAGACGAAGATCGGCGGGTGCGTCGCGGGTTGCGAGGCGTAATAGATCCGCAAGAGCTTGCCGCCGACCGCCGGCGGCGGGTGGGTGAGAACGGCTCGCCGGACGATCTCATTGAGCTGGGCGGTGGGGATGCGCAGATCGAGGTTTGCTGCGACGCGAGCAACGATCGGCATAATGCTCCCCAAACGGCGGCGCGTCTTCGCGGAGAGAAACGTAATCGGCGCGAAACCGGCGAAAGGAATCGCTTCACGAATGACTCGTGCGAGCTCGTTTTGGCTAAAGTCACCCTCTTGTTCGCGTACGAGGTCCCACTTGTTTCCGACGACGATCAACCCTTTTCGTTGTTCGATCGCGATGCCAGCGAGACGGCGATCCTGCGCCATGATGCCGGCCATCGAATCGAAGACGAGCACGGCGATATCGCAGCGCGCGATCGCGGCGAGCGAACGAAGCGCCGCGTAGTACTCGATCGCCCCGTGCGCTTCGGGTTTTTTTCGAAAGCCGGCGGTGTCGACCAAGCGAAAGCGGCTCTCGTGCCACTCGAAGACCGCATCGACGGCGTCGCGCGTGGTTCCCGGGCTCGACGAGACCAGCGCGCGTTCCTCACCGAGCATCGCGTTGACTAAAGAACTCTTGCCGACGTTAGGGCGGCCAATCACCGCGAGCGCGAGCTCGCCGGTTGCATCGGCAACGCTCGTCTCGGCCGGCAAGAGCGAAACGATGCGGTCGAGCAGATCGCCCGTCCCCTCACCGTGAATCGCCGAGACGGCGACGGGTTCGCCGAAACCGAGTCTCGCGAACTCCGCGTGGATGGCCGCCTCCGCGCTCGGCGACTCGGCTTTGTTCGCGACTAAGACGATCGGCCGTCGCTTGCGGCGCAGGATCGCCGCGACGTCGTCGTCGAGCGGATGGAGTCCCGTCTGAGCGTCGACGACCATCACGATTACGTCGGATTCATCGGCGGCGGCTTCGGCCTGACGACGGGTGGCGTCGGCGAGCTCCGCGCCGTGCGCCATGTCGGCGTCGGGGTCGATTCCCGCCGTATCCACAACGCTGAAGATCGAGCCGCGCCATTCGCAAAGGGCGTAGAGCCGGTCGCGGGTGACGCCCGGCGTATCCTCGACGATTGCGAGCCGCCGGCCGATCAAACGGTTGAAGAGCGCGCTTTTGCCGACGTTCGGCCGTCCTACAATTGCGACCGTCGCCGGGTGGAGCATGCCCCCCATTTCTCGAACAGCGCTCTCCGAGCATGCCCAGCCTCTATATTGAGACCTTCGGCTGTCAGATGAACGAGGCCGACTCCCGCTACATTGCCGAGCGCGCGACCTCGGCCGGCTACGACGTCGCGGCGGCGCCGGAAGAGGCCAACGTCGTCGTCCTCAATACCTGCACGGTGCGCGACAATGCCGAGCGCCGCGCCTACGGGCGCATGAATCACTTGAAAGCGCTCAAGGTGAGCGACCCGACGGTCCGTTTGGTGGTTACCGGATGCCTCGCCGAGCAGGACCGCGCGCGAATGCAGCAACGCGCCCCGCACGTCGACGCCGTTTTCGGGACGCGCGAGCTCGTCCAGCTCGGCGATCAGCTCGCGGAGTGGGCCGTTCGAGATGCCGCCGCCGGCTCGGCTCCTCCGGAGGAGAAAAAGGACGACATCGTTCGCTTTGCCCTGGGCGGGACAGCCGACGGCGTCACCGATGCTTTTTCGCACCTGCGAGCGTTCGTAACCGTGCAGCGCGGTTGTTCCTACTATTGCACGTTCTGCATCGTGCCGCACGTTCGAGGTCGCTTCGATCATCGGCCGCAGCAGACGATCCTCGACGAAGCGCGCGAGCGCATCGCGCGTGGCGCGCGCGAGATCATGCTCGTCGGCCAAACTGTGAACGCCTGGCGCGACCCCGCCGGCGGCGCCGACTTCGGCGATCTCTGCGTAGCGGTTGCGCGGCTGCCTGGCCTGGAGCGGCTGACGTTCATCTCCCCGCATCCCAAAGACTTTACCGAGAAGATCCTCGACGATCTCGCTTCGCTGCCGCAGCTCAATCCGCGGATTCATCTTCCGTTACAATCCGCAAGCGACGTGCTGTTGCGGCGCATGAATCGAAAGTACACGCACGCGCAGTTCGACCGGCTCGTCGAGGCGGTCCGCGCGCGAATTCCCGAAGCCGCGATTACGACCGATCTCATCGTGGGCTTTCCCGGCGAGAGCGAGGACGACTTCGAGACGACGCTCGCCTACGTCGGCACCGGCGTCTTCGCCAACGCGTTCACGTTTATTTATTCGATTCGCCGCGGTACGCCGGCCGCGCGCTGGGAGCAAGTCCCCGCCGAGGTCGCTGCGGCGCGATTCGCGCGGCTGATCGACACGCAGAATCGCGCGACCCGGCGCTACCACGACCGCATGGTCGGGCGCGTCGTGCGAGCCTTAATCGCCGGCGATTCAAAGAAAGACGCGACCCGGCTCACCGCTAAGATGCTCGACAACGTAACGGTCGTCGCGCCCAAACCGCCGGAGTATCCGGCGGTCGACACGCCGTGGCTGGACGTTGCAATCGAGGCCGCGCACGTTTGGGGATGCACCGGCCGTATCGTTGCGCGGGCCGCACGCTTTTCCGAGGCAGGAGCACCCGTCGTCCAGCCGGTGATCGATCTCATCTGAAAGAGTCGAGCGTGGCTAAATTCTCGCCGATGCTCGAGCAGTACTTCGGAATGAAAACGAAGCATCCCGAGGCGATCTTGCTCTCGCGCGTCGGCGATTTCTACGAAGCGTACGGCGAGGATGCCGAAACGATCGCCCGCGCGCTGCAGATCGCGCTCACGAGCAAAGAGGCCGGCGGCGGAAAGCGCGTTGCGATGGCCGGCGTCCCTCATCACGCGTTGCCGGGATACCTCGCAAAGCTCGTGCAGCAGCGATTCGTCGTCGCCCTCGCCGAACAGCTTGAGATTCCCCAGCCGAATCGTCTCGTCCGTCGCGGCATCGTGCGGCTCGTCACACCGGGAACGCTGATCGAGGAGCAGCTCCTCGACGGTAAGCAGAATAATTTTCTGGCGGCGATTGCGGCGTCCGGCGAAACCTTTGCACTGGCATACGCCGACGTTTCGACGAGTTATGCCGCGGCGACGGCGATTGCCGGCGACGACGCCTACGACGAATTGCTCGCCGAGCTCGCCCGGATCAATCCCGCGGAGATAGTTGCCGACGTTCCGTCCGACGTGCGCGCGACGATCGCGACCACGATCGAGGCGATGGGCGCGCGGCTCGCCACGCCGAGTTTGGGGATCGTCGAAGTGCGCCAGCGCTGCACGTTCGATGGCTACTCCCTCGAAGAGTCGCTCGCGATTCACCGCGCGCTCGAGGCTCTGGCGGCGTTTGTCGAGCGTACCGGCGTCAGCAACGGTCAAGGCGGTCCGATCAAGCCGCAGCTTTATCGGCGGCGCCACTTTCTGGTGCTCGATCCGGCGACGCGCAAGCATCTCGAGCTGACCCGAGCGCAGGGACAGAACCCGCGCGCAACACTGCTGGCAACGCTCGACGCGTGTGCGACTTCGATGGGCTCGCGTCTGCTCGCACGCTGGATTCTCGCGCCACTCGTCGATCCGGAGGCGATCGCGCGGCGCCAAGATGTAGTTGAGGCGCTGCTCGGCGAGCACTCGCGCCGCGGCGCAATCCGCGAGATTCTTCGCGGCGCCTTCGATCTGGAACGAATCGCGCAGAAGGTGCGCTTTCGGCGCGCGTCGCCGCGCGATCTCGGGTCGTTGCGCCGAACGCTCGAGATTCTCGCACCGCTTCGGCAGACGGCCGGTCCAGCGCTCGAACCGTTGTTCGCGCGCGTCGCGGATTTCAACCCCATGCTCGACGATCTGCGCGCAACGCTGGTCGACGAACCGCCGGCGCAGCTCGCGGAAGGCGGCGCGATTCGGCCGGAGGCAAGTGTGGAACTCGCGGAGTGCATCGCGCTGCGAAGCGACGCGCGCTCGAAGATCTCCGAGCTCGAAGAGCGCGAGCGCGAGCGGACCGGAATCAAGACGCTCAAGGTGAAGTATGCAAGCCCCTTCGGCTATGCGATCGAAGTCGCAAAGAATTACGCCGACGCGGTACCACCCGAGTACGTGCGCAAGCAAACGCTCACGAACGGCGAGCGCTACATCACGCCGGAGCTCAAGGAACTCGAGCTGGCGATTTCCACTGCGCAATCGCGCCAAGAGCGCTTGGAGGCGCAACTCTTCGAGGCGCTGCTGGAACGGGTTGCGGCGAGGGGCGACGAGCTCAACGATGCTGCGGGTGCGATCGCCGAGATCGACGTCCTCGCGGCGCTCGCCCAAGTCGCGGCGGAGCGCGGATACGTTCGCCCCACCTTCGGGCCGGAGAGCGTCGTAACGATCGAAGAAGGACGCCATCCGGTCATGGAAGCGGTCCTACACGCGAAGTTCGTGCCGAACGATCTCGATCTGCGCGACGCCGAGCGGCGCTTCGTGCTCTTAACCGGCCCAAATATGGGCGGCAAGTCGACGTATCTGCGGCAAACGGGCCTGCTCGCCATCATGGCGCAGATCGGCTCGTTCGTGCCCGCCAAGAAGATGGAGCTCGGCATGGTCGACCGCATCTTCACGCGCATCGGCGCGGGCGACGACTTGGCCTCGGGACAATCGACGTTCTACATGGAGATGGCCGAAGCGGCGAACATTCTGCGGCGCAGTACGCATCGCTCGCTACTCTTGATCGACGAGGTCGGGCGCGGCACCGGAACCCTCGACGGACTCGCGATCGCGCAGGCGATCTGTGAGTTCTTACTCTCGCTCGAGGATCAGACACCGCTTGTGCTCTTTGCCACGCACTTTCACGAACTCTGCGCGCTAAACGAACATTGGCCGGCGGTCGTCAACTATCACATCACCGCCGTCGAAGATACGGCGCGTGGCGGCGCGCCGGTCTTCTCGCACCGAGTTCAGGCCGGCAGCTCCTCGCGCTCCTTCGGAATCGAAGTCGCGCGCATGGCCGGATTGCCCGATGCCGTCGTCGAGCGCGCGCAAGAGATCGCCGACGCACTCTCCGGCGAGGCCGATTTGGAATCCCGGGTTCCCTTGAGCAAGAAAATGCGCAAGCGCGTCCCGGCCGAACGCCAGTTGCCGCTAATTTCCTGAAGAATTGCTGAGCGAGTACCGAGAGGGCTCGCCGTCGTGCCGGGGAAGACCGAACTCTTGACGCTCTCGCGATCGCGGTTCGGGTTCTGCCTGGCGGTCGCCGTCATTGCGGCGGCTGTTGCCGATCCCATTGTCGAGTTTTCCGCTAATGCCGGCTGGTTCGGCTCTACCGCCTTCACCGACCACAGCAATCTCGACGTTTTCCCCGCGTTGATCCTTGGCGTCGCCTTGATGGCACTCTATTTCGTGCGAAGATCGCGAGCGATTCTCGCAGGACGAACGATGAGTACCGGCATCGCCGTCATGATTCCGGCGATCTTCGTTCTGCAAATGGCGACGCTCTACGTGATGGAGACGCTCGAGCAGCTTGTCGTTTGGGGCCACCCATTGGCGGCGGGCGTGTGGCTCGGCGGTCCGCTTTTAGTGAGCATGGCGGTCCACGCGGCGGTTTGCAGCGTCGTCGCCTTCGTCATCGCGCGGTCGAGGCGCCGGCTTGCCGCGACGACCCTACGTGTCATTCGGCTCGTCCACGCGCTCGTTACATTTGCCGCAACTTCCGAGAAACCGCTGGCGGCGCGGGGACCCGCGCGCGTCTGCATCAAGGAGCTTCTGCCCGTCATTTGCGCGATCGGCAAACGGGCACCCCCGATCGTAGCCGGTTAAAACGCGCAACGCAACCGGCGCTGCGAACCGCGGCGAACGTCCGCGGCGAGCGCCTTTTTGGGGGGTTCTATGTTTGCAAATCGGTGGACCCGCGTAATTGCGGCCGCGATGGCTGCCCTAATCATTGCGACCGCGGGATTCTTCGTTGCCCGCGGCTCGCTCCGCCAAAGCATCGTCACCGAGACGGCTCGTCGATCCTTCGGTGACACCAAAATCAATCTCTTGATCCTCGGTTACCAGGGCGACGAAATGACAACCGATACGATCGTTCTCGCGCGACTCGACGTCGGGCGCCGGACTGCGACCCTGGTATCGATTCCGCGCGATACCTGGGTGAACGTTCCCGGAGAGGGTTTCGGCAAGATCAACTCGGCATATGCCTTCGGCGGTGCCCACGCAACCGCGCGGGTCGCGAGCAAGCTATTCGGAGGCGCACCGATCGATGCGATCGTGGCGCTCCAGCCCGAAGGCGCCGCCGCGATCGTCAATGCGATGGGCGGCCTCGACGTCAACGTCGACGAGAGCATGGACTACGACGACAATGGCGGTGGCCTGCACATCCATCTGAAGAAGGGCGAGCAGCACCTCAGCGGCGACCAAGTCGCGGAGTACGTGCGGTTTCGTGAAGACCCCGCCTCGGATTTCGGCCGCGTACGGCGCCAGCAACAAGTCCTCAAGCTGCTGATCGATCGAGTGAGCGAACCGCAGAATTGGGCGAAGCTGCCGAGCATTTTGCGGATTGCGCATGCGCAGATACGCACCACGATGAGTCCGCATCAGCTCGTGGCGCTGCTGTCGATCTATCGCAACGTTCCCGACGAGAACGTTCGATCGTTTACGCTCCCGAGTAGGGCGGGTTGGGTGCGCGATGCTTCCGTCGTCTTCGCCGATCCTCGCTGGGCGAAACTGATCGGCGCCGTGCTCTTCGGTAAGCGGGATCCGCCGCAAGACGAAGTGCTGGTCGCCAATGCGACCGGAAACGTGCAACTCGACCGCACGATCGTCGGCGCCCTGCGCGGCGCGGGCTGGAACGTTCCGACCTTCATCGACTCAAAGGTCAAACGAAAGAGCGTTGTGATCGGCACGACGCCGGCGGCCGCTTCGCTGGCGAAGACGTTCGCGACGGCGGTTCGGCCCGGGACCAAGACGGCGCTCGTGCTCGGGGCCGATCTTGCGCCCGATGCGGAATAGGCGGCTAGCTGCCTAGCGACGGAAAGATGATCTGCGCGGTCGAGACGATCGTTAACGCGCCAACGATCCCGACCGTGGCCCACGCAATGACGTTGAAGACCGGTCCGTTGGTCCACGATCCCATCAGCCGCTTGTTGTTGATGAGGAGCAGCATGAGGATGAGAATGATCGGTAAGAGCGCGCCGTTGAGCACCTGGGAATAAAAGATGATCGTCAGCAGTGGAGCGCCGGGGAGAATGACGGCCCCCGCCCCGATCACGATGAGTGCCAGGTAGAAACCATAGAAGACGGGCGCTTCCGAGAATCGGTGGTCGACCCCGCGTTCGAAGCCGAAGGCTTCGCAGACGTAGTAGGCCGTCGAGAGCGGGAGTATCGAGGCGGTAAATACCGCGGCGTTGAGCAGGCCCAAGGCGAAGAGCAGCGCGGCGAATTTCCCGGCGATCGGCGCGAGCGCCACGGCGACGTCGCCGACGCTGTTCACGACGATCGGGTGCACCGCGTGGAGGTTATGGAGAAAGATCGTTGCCGCACAGGAGACGATAATAAAGAACGCGACGACGTCGGTCCAGATGCCTCCGGCCACGACGTCGAGCCGCGAGTAGGCATACTCGTCTTCCCGGATGCCTTTGTCGACGACGGCCGCTTGAATGTAAAACTGCATCCACGGCGAGATCGTCGTTCCGATTACCGCGATGATCATGATAACGTAGGCCTTTGATGCTTGCAGGTGCGGCACGACCGTCTGATGGAGCACGTCGCCCCAGTCCGGGCGCACGGCAAACGCGCTAACGATGTAGGCAACGTACACGACGCAAAAGGCCAGCGAGATGCGCTCGATCGCTTTGGCGCTCCCCCGCGTAACCATGATGAAAACGAAGAGCGCGGCCCCGGCGACGAGTGCGACTTTGAACGTCTCCAGGTGCGAGACGTGCAGATAGCTGCCGAAGATGGGCGCCGTCGCGGCCACGCCCGCAAACTCGGTTGCGGTATTTCCGATTCCGCCCACGACGAAGAGCAGGAGACACCAGAAGGTTACCTTGACGCCGAAGTTCTCGCGAATCAGATCCGCAAGGCCCTTACCCGTAATCGCACCCATGCGCGCGCACATCTCTTGGACGACGATCAAGGCGATCGTCACCGGGATGAGTATCCAGAGGAGCGAGTAACCGAACTGAGCCCCGGCTTGCGAGTACGTCAGAATCCCGCCGACGTCGTTGTCGGCGTTGGCGGTAATGATACCGGGTCCGACGATCGACAGAAACATGACGACCGACCGCCAGAGGTTCGGGCGGTTCGCGCGCGCGGCTGCGGGCGTCATCGGATCGGTTCCGCGCTTCGACTCAGCTTACGAGCGCGCGCCAAAAACTGAAGGTGGGCTTTGGATCTCCCTGATTCGCGCGTAGCGTGTCGTCGTGAACCGAGTCGTCCGCACGTCCGACGAAGTTTCGACCAAAATCGAGCAAGAACGCGAGAAGCTTTTTCACAACACTTTTCCCCTTTTCTTTACGTCGCCGCGCCCGCCGACGCAGGCACAGCATGTAATACACGGCTCGTCGAGAGCCGACCGCGTAAGGTACTACCTGGTCCGTCGTCCATGGCTTGGCATCACCCCCTTCCCAAATAAAAAAACCGTCGCCGCTCCTCGCCAATCGACAGTTCGAGAAACTCCACGCGGCTCGCCGCGCCATCTCCCTCAGTGTCGAGCTTTAGCACTGCACAACGTAGCCGCCTTTTTAAGGAAGCAGCCGCATTAGATTCCGCCTTGATTCGGCGGAGTCTGGTCACCCGTTGGGGTCTCTCGACCTTTCCGGGCAGCGGCATCTCTCCGTGCAGACGCCTCACCTAACGAGGAATCCTTAACCAGGATACTCGCGACCGAGGCTTTGTCAACCCCGAACCGCGAACTCCCGGCACGTGGCGAGCATTCACGAACTCGACGCGGTGACGATTGCTCAAATCGCAGCCGGTGAAATCATCGAACGCCCTGCCTCGGTCGTGAAAGAGCTCGTCGAGAATGCCGTCGATGCCGGAGCGCAACGCATCACCGTCGAGATCGGACGCGGTGGGCTTGAGTTGATCGAAGTCACCGACGACGGAACGGGAATCGAACCCGAGGATTTGCCGCTCGCGGTGCGACGGCATGCGACAAGCAAGCTTCGCATTGCAGCCGAGCTGGAATCGATCGGCACGCTGGGCTTTCGAGGGGAGGGCTTGGCATCGATCGCCGCGGTTGCGCGCGTCGAGATTCTCTCGCGCCGAGCGGATGCGCCGGCAGGTTCGCGCGTACGCGCATACGGCGTGACCGTGAGTGCCGTCGAGCCGGCCGCGGCGCCCGCGGGCAGTTCCGTACGGGTTGAGGCGCTCTTTGAGAACGTCCCCGTCCGGCGCGAGTATCTTCGTTCGGCGAGCTCGGAGTTCAACCGGATCTCGTCGTGGCTCTCGAGTTTCGCGCTGGCATATCCGGATCGCACCTTTACGCTACGGCACGACGGAAAAGACGTCTGGGTGATGCCGGCAACCGGCGACGATCGCGAGCGGCTTGCAATGGTCTTCGGGCGTACGGCTGCTCGGACGATGCTCGCACTCGAGGCGAGCGCAGCGCGAACCGTCGACGGCAGGCTGCGCGGTTTTATCAGTGCGCCCGGCGACGATCGTCCGGATCGGCGATTGCAGCTCCTCTTCGTCAACGGGCGCCTTCTGCGCAGCGCCGTACTCGCCGGGGCCTGGACGAGCGGCTATGCGACCTATGCGATGACGGGCCGGCATGCATACGGCGTGCTCTTTCTCGATCTTCCCGCCGACCACGTCGATTCGAACGTCCATCCGACCAAGAGCGACGTTAGACTGCGTTACTCCAACCAAGTCTTCGATGTGGTGCGGCGAACGATCGCGGCGACGCTCAGCGCGCACGCGCAAGAACGATTCCGTGCGCAAACTCACTCAGCCCAGGAGCTCGGCCTATCCTTTGCGCCGCCGGAGCACGACGGCGCGGCTCTGCGCGTGCTCGGCCAACTCGATCGTACGTTCATTCTCGCCGCCGACGACGAGGCGGTGCTCCTGGTCGACCAGCACGCCGCGCACGAGCGCATCGCTTACGAAAGCATCGTTGCGGCAGCGCGTCGCCAGTCCGCGAGCGAGCCGCTCTTGGTGCCGCACGTCTTCGAGCTCGATGCAGCGCGCAGCGCCGTTTTGGATCGAACGATCGATCTGTTGCGGGAAGGAGGGCTCGAACTCGAGCCGTTCGGCGATCGCACCTACCGGATCGTCGCGACCCCCTTCGGCTACGGCGCGCGCTTGTTCGACATCGAGGGATTCATCGACGATCTGACCGACGAGCCGAAGCAGCGCGACGTGCGCGAGCGCGTGTGGGCCTCGCTGGCGTGCCACTCGGTCACGATCGCGGGCGAAAGGCTCGAAGCCGACGAGATGACGACCCTCGTCGAGCGTCTCCGTACGTGCGAGAACCCGATGCACTGTCCCCATGGCCGCCCGACGATGGTGCGCCTGGGCTCCGACGAGATCGCGCGCATGTTCAAACGTGTCTAGCAGCGACCTGCTCATCATCGCCGGGTCGACGGCGAGTGGTAAGACCGACCTGGCGATCGAGCTGGCACGCGAGTTCGACGCGGAGATCGTCGGTGCCGACTCGCGCCAAGTCTATCGCGACATGCCGGTTGGCACGGGGGCGCCCTCACCCGAGCAGCGGCGCGCGGTGCCGCATCATTTGATCGAGTTCCTCGATCCGCGCGAGCGCTACTCGGCGGCGCGCTATGCAAGCGACGCTCTCGACGCGATCGGCGAGATTCACTCTCGCGGAAAGCGTGTAATCGTCGCTGGCGGGACCGGCTTCTACATTCGTGCGCTGACCGGCGGCGTCACGCTCGCGCCCCAGTACGACGAGGCGCTGCGTAGCCGCCTAGCGCAGGAGGCTCGTTTGCACGCGCCCGAGTTTCTCCACGGTTGGCTGGAGCGGCGTGACCCCGCCCGCGCGCACGCGCTCGGCACGAACGATACCTATCGCGTACTCCGCGCTCTCGAAATCGCGCTCGCCGCGCCGGCGGCGACGTTGCGCTCCGGCGCGGCGCGGACGCTCGCGACGCAAGGGCTTCGCGGGCTGCTCGTCTTTCTCGACCTGCCATGGAACGTGATCGACGCGCGCATCGCGGCACGCACGCGGCGGATGCTCGCGAGCGGCCTGATCGACGAGGCGCAACGCCTCGGGAGCGACGCGGTCGCCGCTAACGCCGTCGGATTTCCGCAAGCGTTGGCATACTTGCGTGGATGGAGCACCGAAGCGGAACTGCGCGCCGCGCTGGAGCGGGCGACGCGACGATACGCGCGGCGGCAGCGTGCGTGGTTTCGCGCCGAGTCCGAGACGATCTGGATGGCGCCGGGTTGCGTGCGAGCGTTGGTGCGGGAAAAGCTCGGATGGTCTGAGAAGCGCGCTTGATGCGCGTAACGAAGATGCATGGTGCGCTCAACGACTTTATTGTCGTCGACGGACGGAGTGCGCCAATCGGTGACATCGCATCCTTTGCGCGCTGGGCCTGCGATCGCCGTGCCGGAATCGGTGCCGACGGCGTGATCGTTCTCGAGCCGTCCCAAAAGGCGGATCTGCGAATGCGCACGGTCAATGCCGATGGAAGCGAAGCGGAGATGTGCGGCAACGGCATTCGTTGCGCGGCGCGCTGGCTCGACGAGAACGGCGAAGGCGGGAGCGTCGCCTTCGAAACCGAGGGTGGGATCGTGCGAACGGACGTCGTCGCGCGCGGTTCGGAGTACTTGGTCCGCGTTGCGATGGGTCGTCCCCGCGTCGGGGCGCTTGCGATCTCGATTCTTCCCGACGCTGCCTTCGTCGACGTCGGCAACCCCCACGTCGTTATTCTCCGCGACGACGTCGACCGCATCGATCTGGAAGGCGTCGCCGAGGCGCTTCAGCGGGAACCGCGGCTGCGTGAGGGCGCGAACGTTCACGTTGCCGCCGTTCGCGGGCGAAACGCGCTCGAGGTTCGCCATTGGGAGCGCGGCGTGGGCGTGACGATGGCGTGCGGCACGGGCGCGGTCGCGTGCGTCGCGGTCGCGATCGAACGGGAGCTAACCGTCTCGCCGGTCGAGGTTTTTGTTCCCGGCGGGCGCCTCATCGTCGAATGGGACGCGCAGGGCGTTGCGTATCTTATCGGTCCGGCAGCGCGGGTCTTCGATACGGAGGTCAACGTTGGCGCCGGCACGCTCGCGTGAAGAGAGCGGGGCCGGGCTAGCTTCTTGCGACGCGCGCGGCGCGATCGCGTTCGACCCGCAGCTCGTTCCGTTCGCAGACGGCGGCCTCGTGCGCGAGGCGCGCCTCGACGAGCTCATCCCGGCGCCGGCCGGGACGCTGCAGATGGTTTTACCAAAACGCCGGCCGCTGACGACGATCGGACCGATCGCGGAACGAAACGTGATGGCGGTGGCGTTGCCGTCGGGGTATACGCGGTTGCTGCTTCCGGCCTATGCCACGGGGCGTGATGCGCCGCCACTTCCGCTCTTCGGCTACACGTTCGCGTGTGCCGTCGACGATCGCTTGCACGTCGCGGCGATGCGAACCGACGAGAGCGAGCACTGGGAACCACGCGCCTTTGGCGCGGGCGAACTCGAGGCGCTCATCGAGCAGCGTTTAGAGCGCGATCCGGAAAACCGCGTCTTGCGGCAGGTCGCGCTCTGTTCGTGCGATTATGCGTGCTTTACCGCACAGAACGTCTTCCTCGAACGTGGTGAGGCCGCACTGCCAGTCTCGCCGAAGTGCAATGCACGCTGTATCGGCTGCATCTCGGAGCAAGAACCCGATGCGGGCGTGCCCTCTCCCCAGGCGCGGATCGCCGACGAAGCCGCGGCTCAGGAGTTGGCTCGGGTCGCCATTCACCATTTGGAACGCGTCGACGACGGCATCGTTTCGTTCGGGCAGGGATGCGAGGGCGAGCCGCTCCTACGCTCGACGACGATCGCGCGTGCGATCGAAAGGATCCGCACCGCGCGGGCGAACGGGAGCATCAACCTCAACACCAACGGCAGCCAGCCGCGCGCCCTCGAGCGCTGTATCGAAGCGGGTCTGCAAGCGGTGCGGGTTAGCCTCAACTCGTTTCGCCCGCATGTGTACGCCGCGTACTATCGTCCGATTGGATATGAACTCGGCGACGTCTTCGCGTCGATCCGCTTGGCGCTCGCGCGGGGCCTGCGCGTCAGCTTGAATTTGCTAACCCACCCCGGCGTTACCGATGAGGAAGAAGAGGTCATCGCGATGGAACGGTTCCTTCGCGAATCGCCCGTCTCGATGGTGCAGACGCGCACGCTGAACATCGATCCAGCCATCTACTTCGAAGCGGTCGGGCGTCCGCGCGCACCGATCGGCATGCGCGCTGCGATCGAGCGCATCGGCGCGATCGCGCGGGTCGGAAACTTCACCCATACGCACTAGAGGCGCGGCGCGGTGAAGCTCTGGCAGATCCTGCTCGTCGTCGCTTTGGGCATCGGCTACGGACTCATCGAGCCCGACCGCTTTGCCTATGCGCTCGGGCACGCCACGCTCTACGTCTTTCTCCCGGCGCTGCTCTTCGAAGCCGCTTGGAATCTCAACTATAGGGCGATCGTCCGCCAATGGATGGCGATCGCCACACTTGCCGGACCGGGAGTATTGCTCACGGCGATACTCGTTGCTGGAGCCCTGTCGCTCGTGCGCGTGCCGTTTGGGCCGGCACTGCTCGCCGGCGCGATTCTGAGCGCGACCGACCCGATTGCGGTCGTCGCCATCTTTCGCCGATTGAAGGTTCCAAAGACGCTCGTGATGATCGTCGAGTGCGAGTCGCTCTTTAACGACGCAGTCGCCGTCGCGCTCTATCGCGGGGTGCTCGTCGCGCTCGTGACGGGCGCGGCCAGCGCCGGCGCGATTGCCCTCGTTACGATCGATACCTTGGCCGGAGCGGCGGGCGGCGTCGTGCTCGGAGTCGCGATTGCTTTTGCTGTGGCACGCGTACTGCGCGGCAGCACGAAAGCCAGGTTTCAGATCGCCGCGACGGTGCTCTGTGCCTACGGTGCGTACTTTGCGGCCGACTACTTTCGGCTCTCCGGCATCTTTGCAACGATTGCGTTCGGCATCGCGCTGCGCTACTACGAGCGCTCCTGGATCACGCTAAGCCTCGCGGAGGACGTCAATCGTTTCTGGGACGTCGCGGCGCTGCTCGCCAACGTATTGGTCTTCTTCATGGTCGGCGCGGCACTGCACATCGCGCGGATTGCAGAAGAACCGGTTTTTGCGATCGCCTGTCTGGTCGGGGTTGCGATCGCTCGCATCGTCGTCGCGGGGCTGCTCCTGCCGGGTGGGTATCCGCGCGAGTGGATCGACGTCGTGCGGGTTGCCGGAATACGCGGCGGTCTCTCCCTGGCACTCGCGCTGGCGATTCCGGCTTCGATTCCATATCGTGAAGCGATCATCGACGCAACCTTCGCGGTCGCGCTGGCGACGCTCGCCGCCAGCGGCCTCACGCTGGCGCGCACCGCGCGCAGGGTGGCCTTGCGTCAGACCCCGAGCGGGTAGGCCTCCTCGCCGTGCAGGTGCACGTCGAGTCCGCGCTCTTCGGCGGCTTCGTCGACCTTAACGCGCGTCACGAGGTTGATTAGCCAGAGCATCGCGTAGGTGAAGACGAAGGCCCACGCGCTGCAGACCGCCGCAGCGACGAACTGTTTGCCAAGGAACGAAGGATTCCCGCGCAGGAGGCCGTCGGCGCCGCTGGGATTCCAGAGTGTCGATGCAAAGACGCCCAGCAGACAGATGCCAAGGAAGCCGCCGACGCCGTGCACGCCCCAGACGTCGAGCGCGTCGTCCCACCCGAGATTGTTCTTCAGCGTTACCGCAAAATAGCAGACGATGCCGGCCGCGAGGCCGACGATCACGGCCGTCGTCGGCGAGACGTATCCCGCGCACGGGGTGATCGTCGCGAGGCCCGCAACCGCGCCGGTGAGCAGTCCGATGAACTTTGGCTGATGTCCGCGCGCCCACTCGACGAGCAACCACGCGATAGCGGCAAACGACGCGGCGATGTCGGTGTTGAGGAAGGCCGAGGCGGTCACGGCGTCGACGCGCAGCTCGGAGCCGGCGTTAAAACCGTACCACCCGAACCAAAGCAATCCGGTTCCGAGCGCGATGAGCGGAACGTTATGCGGCCGGTTGTCGATCACGCGGCGGCGTCCGAGGTAGAGCACCGATGCCAGCGCGGCAAACCCGGCGGAGGCGTGCACGACGATGCCGCCCGCGAAGTCGAGGCAGCCCCATTTTGCCAAAATGCCGTCTGGACTCCAGAGCATGTGCACGAACGGGAAGTAGACGAAGACGAGCCAGGCGGTGAGGAACCAGAAGTAGGCCTTGAAGGTCACGCGGTTGGCGAAAGCGCCGGTGATCAGCGCCGGAGTGATGATCGCGAACATCATCTGATAGGCGATGTGCACGATCAGCGGAATTCCCGCGTCGTTGCCGGTAAACATCGTGTGCAGCGTCACGCCGTTGAGGAAGGCATACGTCGCCGGGTTGCCGATGATACCGTGCCAGTCGGGGCCGAAGCTCTCCGAGTACCCGAATGCAAACCACAAGACGGTGGTCCATCCGAGCGACATGAAGCTCTGCATCATGATCGTCAGCACGTTCTTGCGTTGGACCAGTCCCCCGTAGAAGAAGGCGAGGCCGGGCGTCATGAGCATGACGAGGCTCGCGCACAGGAGCATGAAGCCGGTGTTGCCGACGTTGACCGGAATCGACGCTGTATTCATAAATCGCGCCGTTTAGCGAGGCTTGCCTGCCTTTCCCGCTTGGCGGATTTAATTCATGAACGAAAGGCCGGCTCCGAGGTAATGCTGCTGCTGGCCGTTGAGGAGCGTCGGCGAAAAACCGTACTCGACGTCGAATTGGAGATGGCTACCGAAGTCGCGCTGGTAGACGAAATCGATCAGGCTCTTCGCGGAAAGGCCCGGACCCGCCGCGGAGAAGTAGGCGTACTCCGCTGAGAGTTGCGAGGGACCGCCGGGGAGCGCCGCGGAGAGCTCGAGACTCGGAATAAACGCGAAGTACGACTGCGCGAGGCCGCCGGAGTTTAAGCCGCTCAACGCATTGAAGCTTAGGGTTCCGGCAAGGCTAAACTCCGAGTTGATCGTGTACGCGCCGTTAAGGTCACCGGTGAACTGCGCGTTCCCCGCGCTGAATCCCTTACTGCCGGTCGGGACGGTGAAGGCGCCGTAGATGCCCCAATCCGCATTCGAACTGTATCCCAGCTCGTACTTCGTCGCCAAGCTGATATCCGTCGATCCGGTGATCCTCGGCTCGCCCACCGAGGACGTTTCCGCACTAGGAAAGCCGAACTCGAAATCCAGGTGCGGGTCGAAGGTACCGATACGCACCAGCGACTGCGGATAGAGTGCGCTGCTTCCGCCGCCGATGCGGGTCGTCGTCGTATTCGTGTACCCGTTCTCGAGGACGACGTGCCCGGTGCGAACCGTGCAGACGCCGGTGCTCACCGTCGGGCGGTTGACGATCGAAAGCAGCGAACCGCACGGATCGGCGGGGAGGGGCGGCGAGGGCGAGTTCGCCGCCGGCGCCGCCGTCTGGCCAAATGCGACGGCATTGGCGGCGACGAGAGTCAGGGCGAAGGCCGTCGTGGCGACTAGTCCTGTCCGAGTCATCTCCAAGCAATAGCGCAAAAGACCTCGTCGATGCAAGGCGTACCGGCGTTTTTATCAACGCCCGGCTAGAATATCATGTGGCGCTGGAGCTGGAAGTGTTCGACGATGGGGCCGAGCAGGTCGGCAGGAAGAAACGTCAGTGCGCCGACGAGCAAGATCACGCCGATAAGAAGCGCCACGAAGAGGGCGTTGTCGGTGCGGAACGTGCCCGCATGGGAGAGATCGTTAGTCGGACGTGCCGCCAAGCAGCCCGCAAGCGCTAAGGTTGGGATCATTACCAAGAAACGGCCGCCGAGCATGACGAATCCGATCACAACGTCATAGAAGACGTTCGGGCCGAGCCCGGCAAAGGCCGATCCGTTGTTTGCTGCCGCGGAGGCGAATGCATACAGAATCTCGGAAAAACCGTGGGCTCCCGCGTTACCGAGCGTTGCCGTGCCCTGCGGTACGACGACGGCAAGCGCGGTCGAAAACAGAATCATGCACGGAAAAACGAGCACCGCGAGCATCGAGAACTGAATCTCACGCCGCTCGATCTTCTTCCCAAGGTATTCGGGTGTGCGCCCAACCATCAGGCCCGCCAAAAATACCGTGAGCACAGCAAAGACGAGCATTCCATACAGGCCGCTGCCGACGCCGCCGAAGATGATCTCCGCCACCTCGAGATTGAGCAATGCGAAGAATCCGCCAAGCGGGGTGAGCGAGTCGTACGTGAAGTTTGACGATCCAGTTCCCGAGTCGGTCGCGACCGCGAGCGATAGGCCGGCATTGGCGACGCCGAAGCGCGCCTCTTTTCCCTCCATGTTACCGCCGGGGACGCCCATCGAGTGGACGATCGGATTACCGGATTGTTCGGCGAGCTGTGCTCCAACGAAGGATGCGACACCGAGCAGGAGCATTGCAGCGAGCAACGTCCGCCCCGCGCGCTGGCTGCCGATCATTCGACCGAAGAGCAATGGAAAGGCCGCCGGAATGAGCCAGATGGCGAGCAGCTCCATCAAGTTTGTCAAACCGTTGGGATTTTCGTTGGGCGAAGCCGAGTTTGCGGCGACGAAGCCGCCCCCATTTCCGCCAAGGAGCTTGGGAGCCTCCTGCGACGCGACCGGACCGCCGGTAATGCTTTGGGTGAAGTTTTGGGCGTTGGTCGCCGTAACGTAGTGCAGAAAATTCTGTGGGACGCCCTGCGATGCGAACAGAAGGCCGAAGACGGCGCAAAGAGGTAGAAGCACGTAGATCAAACTGCGCACGCAGTCGACCCAAAAGTTCCCGAGCGTCGCGCTACCTTTCCGAGCGAATCCTCTGATGACGGCAATGCCGGCGGCAAGACCGATCGCACCGGCGATGAAGTTCAACCACGCCAGCGCCGCCATTTGAGACAGGTAGCTCATCGTATTCTCGCCGGCGTAGAACTGCCAATCGGTGGTGGTGACAAAACTGACCGCAGTGTTCCAGGCGATCCAGGGCTCGACGTTGGGAAAACCCTGTGGATTGAAAAATGGACCGTGCCACTGCTGCGTGCGCATGATGGCGTACGCGGCGAGCGTGGTCACGAGCGAGAAAATAAGCGCAGCGGCCGCGTATTCAACCCATCCCATCTCGCGCTGAGGATCGATGCCGCACCATCGGTAAATGGCCGCTTCACGCTTCCATCGGATGCGCCCCTCGAAGACCAGTTGCATGTATCGCGCCAACGGTGAGGCTGCCAGGAGCAGCACCGCGAGGAATACGACTGCGTTGAGCCAGGGCACTATCGCGCAATTATAAGATAAGATGCGGCGCCAGCACAGCGTCCTAACGGATCATCCGTTCGGCGGCTGGCGCTGATAAGAGCGTGAGCTTTAATCTGAAGGCGTTATGCTCGACTTCTCAATGCGGCGTCTGACCGCACCGAGTGCACTTCTCGCATGCGGGTTTTTCCCGCTGGCCGCTGCAGCCCAGACCGCGCCGTCGGTTGCCGTCGAGCCGCTGACGGTCACCAGTCCAGCGCCTTCGAGCGCTCCCGAGCTTCGGCGGGCGCTGCCGCTTCCGTTCGATCCGATATTTCCGAGCTCGGGTGAGTTCCCGGGGCCGACGATCGGCGTTCCCACCGCGGCGGGTTTGCGCGCCTACGGCTGGGCCGACGCGGGCATGGAGTGGAGCTCGTCGGCCTATTCGAACTACCCGCTTACGTATAACGACGTGCCCAACGTGCCGCAGCTCGATCAGTTCGTACTGCGTTTCGAGCGCCAACCCGATACGGTGCAGACCGATCATTTCGACTGGGGCTTCCGTTTGAGCAACCTTTACGGCGTCGACTATCGCTGGACGACAATGCAGGGGGTTCTGAGCAATCAGCTGCTGCTTCGCAATCAAACCAACGGTTACGACCCCGTCGAGGCATACGGCATTCTCTACTATCCGAAATGGGGGCAGGGAACCTACATTGAGGCCGGCCGATATATCTCGCCGCCGGACATCGAAGCGCAGCTAGCGCCCCAGAACTTTCTCTACACGCATTCGCTGATGTTCGATTTCGACTGCTACACGCAAATGGGCGTCCTCCTGATGACGAAGCTCAGCAACTACTGGACACTGGAATACGGCATCCATTCGGGCGACGACATCGCCTCCTGGAACGGGTCCGCGCACACGCCGACCTTCTTGCTGATCGCGCGGTGGGTGTCGCACTCAAACCGCGATTCGCTGCTGTTCGGCATAGATTCGCACTCCTTCGACGGGGCAAATTTCAAGACGTACACCTACGGCACGTACTATAGCCAGATCAATAAGAAGGTCGAGCCGCTGACGTGGGGGCACGACGACCTCCAACAGCAAAACGTCACCTGGACCCACGTTTTCAATCCGCACCTCCAAAACGAGTTCGAAGCGTACTACATCTACGAGAACAATGCGTACGTCGGTGGCACGATCAACAACTACAACGTCGCCACGGGGGGGCCCGTGTACCTAGGAGCGGGCGGCGGCCCGGGTGCTTTTCTGCCCGGGCTCTCGAACGCCGTGGGTCTGGTCGATTATCTCGCCTATCAGTTTTCGCCGAACGACTTCGTAACGTTCCGTCCCGACTACATCAACGACCCGCGTGGCGAACGCTCCGGATTTGCCACCGCGTATGGCAGCTTAACGTTGGGAATAACGCACAAATTTGCGCCAAACTTTGAGATTCGCCCTGAGTATCGGCTAGAAAAGGCGTTCCGCGCAGGTGTGACCCCTTGGGACAACGGCACGAAGGCGTATCAAAGAACGTTCGGCGTGGACGCTATCATCAACTTCGGAAACGATAACTAAAGACCGATCGTACCTCCGCAGCGAGCATCCACTCGGACCGTCCGTTCGAGGGCTACCGACGCCGGCGTGACAGGCGTATTCTATAAGGTGCCATGTTTAGGTTCGAAGTTCAAAAGATCGCCCGCGTCGCCGGGCTCGTTGCGGCGTTATGGGGCGCCATGTTGATGCAGAGCACCGCAGCGTTGGCAGTGACCTCAGTCAGTCCTATAACGATCAGCGACTGTCGGATTAAGAATTCGCGTTCCTACGTATCGGCCTACCGGCCCGTGATCGTCGAGTTCACTAACCAGCGAGCGATGTCAGTGGACGAGATTCGGTTTACCGTGGAGTATGCCGGCCACACGGAGCACATCGTCGACAAAGGGACGTTCGCTCAGAACGTCAAGATCGACCATGCGTTCAACGGCTTTTACAACGAGCTTTACTATGACGAATCCCCGAGCTGCAGCGTGGATTACATCGAGTATGCGGACGGCACCGTCTGGACGGCTTCATCTCCATCTCCGGCCCCAAAGGGGTCGTTAGGGACTGCCTAGCGGCCCAACGGCAGTTGAGATAGTCCGAACGGATCATCCATTCGGACGATGACGAAGGCCGTGCCGCGGGGTATCCTAGAAGGCGACATGCTGCTCGAAATAGGGATCGTCATCCTCACGATCGTCTGCTTTGTCGTTCTGGACCTGTACGTTCTCGGCTGCGACAAGGTGTAGGTATGGGTTTCGATGATGCGCTCGGGCTCGTTCTAACGCTTGCCGGGCTGGGCTACCTCGTTTTCGCGATGCTGCGGCCCGAAAGATTCTGATGACCTCGATCGGATGGCTGCAGGCCGTCGTCTTTTTCCTTATTATCCTCGCCCTGACCAAGCCCATAGGCGCGTACATGGCACGCGTCTTCGAGGGCGAACGCACGTGGCTGAGTCCGCTATTGGTACCGGTTGAGCGGTTCATCTACCGGCTTTGCGGCGTTCGCGAAGACGAAGAGATGGTCTGGTACGCGTACGCCTTCTCGATGCTCGCCTTCTCGTTAATCGGTTTGGCCTACCTTTACGTGCTGCTGCGAACGCAGAAGTGGCTCCCGGTCAACCCCCAGCACGTCGACAACATGGCTCCCGACCTCGCTTGGAATACTGCGGTAAGCTTTACCACCAACACCAACTGGCAGTTCTACTCCGGCGAGCAGGCGATGAGCTATCTATCGCAGATGGCCGGGCTCGCATGGCATAACTTCGTTTCCGCTGCGGCCGGCATCGCAATTGCGGTCGCGGTCGTTCGCGGCGTCGTTCGGACGAACGTTAAGACCCTCGGGAATTTTTGGGTCGATCTCGTCCGCTGCTCCCTCTACGTGCTGCTGCCGATCTCGATCGTGATCGGGCTCTTTCTGGTCTGGCAGGGGATGCCGCAAAACTTTCACGCGTATGCGAGCGTCAAATCGATCGAAGGTTTCGCGCAGACGATTACCGGCGGTCCGATGGCGTCGCAAGAGGTCATCAAGGAACTCGGGACCAACGGCGGCGGCTTCGTCAACGCCAACTCCGCCTCTCCGAACGAGAATCCGAACGCGCTCACGAATCTGGTCGAGCTGCTGCTCATCTTTTCGCTCGGCGCCGGGCTAACGTATATGTACGGCAAGATGGTGAAAGACACGCGTCAGGGCTGGGCGATCTTTACGGCGATGGCAATCCTCTTCTTCGCCGGATTCACTCTCGCATATTGGGCGGAATCGGCGGGAAATCCGATCGTTCATCAGATGGGCATCGCCGGCGGCAACATGGAGGGGAAGGAGTGCCGGTTCGGCGTTTCCGCCTCGGCGCTTTTCGCTACCGTAACGACCGATACTTCATGCGGTGCCGTCAACGCGATGCACGACTCGTTCATGCCGCTCGGGGGCCTCATTCCGTTGGTGAACATGCAACTCGGCGAGATCGTCTTCGGCGGCGTCGGCAGCGGTCTCTATGGGATGATTGTCTTCGTGGTACTGACCGTATTTATCGCGGGTCTCATGGTTGGACGGACGCCGGAGTATCTCGGGAAGAAGATCGAGCGCCGTGAGGTGCAGTTCGCGATCTTGGCGGCGCTGGTAACGCCGGTGCTTTGCCTCGTTCCAACGGCGATCGCCGCAGTATTACCCGCGGGACTCGCAACGTTGAATAACGGCGGTCCGCACGGATTCTCAGAGATCCTCTACGCGTTCACGTCGACCAACGCAAACAACGGCTCGGCATTTGCGGGTCTCGGGCCGAATCTCTTCTACAATCTGCTGACCGGTGTCAACATGATGTTCGGCCGTTTCGCCGTCGCCGTTCCGGCGCTCGCGCTCGCCGGCGCGCTTGCCGGCAAGAAGGCGGTTCCGGAGAGCAGCGGCACGTTTTCGACCCGTTCGTCGATTTTCGTCGCCTTGCTCATCGGTGTCATCATCATCGTCGGAGCGCTCACGTTCTTGCCGGCCGATTCGCTCGGGCCGATCGTTGAGCACTTGCTCGTTCTCCAAGGAAAGACGTTCTGATGCTCAGTCAACGACGGCTCGAGCGCCGTCCGCAGGCGCGTTCGCTCTTCGACCGCGCGATTCTCACCCGCGCGTTCTGGGACTCGTTCGTCAAGCTCGATCCACGTTGGCAGGCGCGCAACCCCGTGATGTTCGTGGTCGAGGTGGGCGCCGCGGCCACGACGGTCTTCTTTGTGCGCGACCTGGTTCGGCACGGCGGTACGCCGGGCTTCGATTTCGCCATCGCAGCGTGGTTGTGGTTCACGGTTGTGTTCGCGAACTTCGCCGAGGCGGTCGCCGAGGGACGTGGAAAAGCGCAAGCGGAGACGCTGCGCCGTACGAAGTCCGACGCGTACGCGCGTTTACTGCGCGATGACGGTAGGGAGGAGCGCGTGGCGAGCACGAGCCTGCGCAAAGGTGACCGGTTCGTCGTCGAGGCCAACGAGGTCGTGCCGGCCGACGGCGACGTGCTCGAAGGCGCCGCCACCATCGACGAGTCGGCCATCACCGGCGAGTCGGCACCGGTCATCCGCGAATCGGGCGGCGATCGCAGTGCGGTGACCGGCGGCACCCGCGTGCTCTCCGATCGGATCGTGGTGCGCGTGACCGCGAATCCCGGCGAGAGCTTCCTCGACCGGATGATTCGCCTAGTTGAAGGCGCACAACGGCAGAAGACGCCGAATGAGATCGCGCTTTCGATCTTGCTCGCCGGTCTGACGATCATTTTCTTGATCGCGGTGGCGACGCTCGCACCGTACTCCGTCTATGCCGGCGCGCACCAGAGCGTCACCGTGCTCATCGCGCTGCTCGTCTGTCTAATTCCGACGACGATCGGCGGCCTACTCTCCGCGATCGGCATCGCCGGCATGGATCGCGTGATGCAGCGCAACGTGCTCGCGATGAGCGGGCGAGCCGTCGAAGCGGCCGGCGACGTCGACACGCTCTTGCTCGACAAAACCGGTACCATCACGCTCGGAAATCGCCAAGCCGTCGAGATCGTTACCGCCACCGGAATCGATGCAAAAGATGCGGCTCGTATCGCCTACCTCTCCTCGCTGGCCGACGAGACGCCCGAGGGGCGCTCGATCGTCGCACTGGCGCAGCAGTCCGGAGCACGCGATGGCGAAGCGCCGCCCGGATCGGTCGCCGTTCCGTTCAGTGCGTACACACGCATGAGCGGCCTCGATCTCGCCGATGGCACGAAGATCCGCAAAGGTGCGCCGGACTCGGTGCTTGCGTGGGTGCGCGAGGCCGGCGGCACGCCCTCGGCCGAACTCGCCCCGGTCATCGAGCGGATCGCGCGGAGCGGCGGCACGCCGCTGTTGCTCGCCCACAACACGCTGGTCGTCGGCGTGATCTACCTCAAGGATATCCTCAAGCCAAACATGACCGAGCGCTTCAGCCGGTTGCGCGCGATGGGGATCCGCACCGTGATGATCACCGGCGATAACCCGCTCACGGCGGCGACGATCGCCAAGGAAGCCGGCGTCGACGATTTCCTTGCCGAGGCGACGCCGGAGGCAAAGATGGATTTGATCAAACGCGAACAGGGATCGGGACGACTCGTCGCCATGACCGGCGACGGCACGAACGACGCCCCGGCGCTCGCGCAGTCCGACGTCGGCGTTGCGATGAACTCCGGCACGCAAGCCGCAAAAGAGGCGGCAAACATGGTCGATCTCGACTCGGATCCGACGAAACTCATCGAGATCGTCGAAATCGGCAAGCAGCTGCTGATGACGCGCGGCGCATTGACGACGTTCTCGATTGCCAACGACGTGGCGAAGTACTTTGCGATTCTGCCCGCAATGTTTGCGGTGGCCTATCCGGCAATGGCCGTGCTCAACGTCATGCGCCTGACGACGCCGCAAAGCGCCATTCTTTCAGCGGTTATCTTCAACGCCCTCATCATCGTCGCGCTCATACCGCTCGCGTTGCGCGGCGTTCGCTACGAGCCGAAGGGCGCCGACCGCGTGCTCTTCGAGAACGTAATGCTCTACGGGGTCGGGGGAATCATGATCCCGTTCATCGGCATCAAGGTGATCGATATGATTCTCGCGGCGCTGCACCTGACGTAGGAAGAGTAAGAGCATGATCAGGCATTTGGGCACTTCGCTACGCGTCACGATCGTTTCGATCGTGCTTCTGGGGCTCATCTATCCGCTGGCGATGACGGCGCTTGCGGAAGCACTCTTTCCGCGACAAGCAAATGGCTCGCTCGTCTCGGTCAACGGCAAGGTCGTAGGTTCGTCGATCATTGGCCAGCTGTGGACGAAGCCGCAGTATTTTCACGGCCGGCCATCTGCGGCCGGTAAGGGATACGATCCAACCTCGACCGGTGGTACGAACTTCGGGCCCACCTCCAAGAAGCTCATCGATTCGACGCGCGCGACGATCGCGGCGCTAAAGAAGGGGAATCCCGGCGCAAGCGGGCCGCCGCCGATCGACCTCGTGACGTCGAGCGGCAGCGGTATCGATCCCGACATCAGCCCCGAAGCCGCGTACTGGCAAGCGCCGCGCGTCGCCGAAGCACGACACTTGAGTCTCGGTGCGGTCAACGCACTGATCGCCGCTCACGTAGTCGGCAGAACGTTCGGCTTTCTTGGAGAACCGCGCGTCAACGTTCTTGAAATCAACCTCGCGCTAGACCGGGTGAAGTAACAGATCTAAGCCCCCGCCGTCGAATCGTTCAGAAGTCTCGGCTATAGCTGCCGCAGCACCTCGCTGAAATCATTTTGCTGCAAGGCCTCAATCTTGGCGCGACCAGCGCGGTGAATGTTCTGGCTCCCATAGCGAAGGGTGCTCTTGTACTTGTAGAGTTTCGGCACACTGTGGCCGCCGCTCGCGGATATATGCCCCTTGATCTGTACCGAACTCGACATTATCTTGAAGGATTCATCAAAGAACCAACCATGCCCCCTGCCGTAGTCGTCACTCCCATAGTCTCCGGTGGCGGTGAAGGTTCCGTTATACACGCCGGCCGCACTGCCCGTTGTGCTATAGTCACACGTGACATTGTCGCCCACGGAGTAGCAACCGACATAAACGTAGGAAGAGTTGAGTTGCTCAGTGCTCTTATCGAAACTCACGTCATGTTGCGGCGCGTAACCTGGCAAGGCGACCCGGTCTACGAGGCGCCCGCTGTAAGAAAGATCCTGCGCAGGACGGCTTAGCGATTGTGCTGGGCCGTCACACCCTGCGAGCAATATTGCCGCGACGCAAACGCTGATCGCAGAGCGGCTTAGATTCAGATCGTTCATTTGTTCGCTCCTTTCGCAGGTCCGTCGAGCGGCTCGGGGTGCCTGACGACCGTTGGCCGCAGAGATCGTGCCTAAAGCCTACCACGCTTGTTGGGCCGAAACCACGAGGTTTCTTGATTTTTTGTAACGGTCACGGCTGCGCGTGCCGCCCACCGATTCGGCGGGCTGACATGGTGGAGTGTGTTTTTGATCCCGATCGGAGCTGCGGTAGTAGGGCTAGCCCTACGTGCGACAGATTATTACCGACGGCTGCGGTCTCCGGTTGCTGTGGCCTTCTCTGCGCGATACTCGGCGTTATCATGTGAATCGAGATTTTCTCCTAACGCTTGAGGTTCCATCCGACTAGCCGCCGGTCTTCGTCGATGCAGAGAATGGCTTGGCTCAGCGATGCGGGGGCGACACTTCAACTTCATTCATGGTGCCGCTCGGTACGTGAAAACGGACGAGAAACATTTGCTCGTGGCATTGAGTGCCCACCGTAACCTTCGTGTCCGACACGAACTTCGTAAGGGCAGATCTAAGATCGCTGTCAATATCGGTAGTAGGCGGAATGATCGAGGACTTGCTGCCGTCGCATTTGATGATGACGATGATGGATCCGAAATCTCGATTGAATCGATTAAAGTTCGTCGCTGACGCTGAAGAGATGTCGATATTCGCAGGCCACGACACGGCTAGGCCTTGGCTCGATGGGGTGGCAACGGATGGCTGCGGCGAAGGAGTTTGAGCGGCAACGGGAACGGTAAGCAATGGATTTAGCCCACGGTCCTAGACCATCGGATAACTTCCCCGTTCTCCGGATCGAAGCGGGTCCCAGCTCGACAGAATCCATTTTTTTCCAATACGCGTGACGATGCCGCGTTATTTATGCTGGTTTCGGCGGTGAGAATCCGCACTTGTGGATCGGTCTCCGCCGCGTGGATCACGGCCGCCACGGCTCTCGTAGCATGCCCTAAGCGGCGGCTTCGTTCTGCCACACCATAGCCGATCTCCGCTTGGCCATCTTTCGGCGGCCCCTTGTAGCTACATAGCCCGACGACCTCACCACGCGACACAATCATCCAGCGCCCTTTGCAATTCGCTTCTTCCAAGCGGCGCACCATTTTCCGAATCAGTATGAGGGTCGCGGGATCATCGATGCCATCTGGCGGCATCGTCAAATGCCTTCCAGGGTCTGATTGCCGTCCGAGAATCCACTCAAAATCGGCGTCGCTAAGCTCTACTAGCGATGTCAACGCGTCCTGCATTTCGCTAGGCGTCTCTACCAGTGGATGACGATCTGTCCGTCGCCGCTAGGCGCTGCACCTTGCCGGTTTTGGACGTGGGTTGCAGTTTCTTCGATGAATGAAGACGCGCCGGCGCCTCCGCCGCCGCCGCCAACCCCGCTGGTGCTCAACGAGCCAGCGCCGCCGCCACCGCCGCCGTAGTAGCCGCCGCCACCGCCGCCGCCGCCGCCGCCACTTTTGATAGCACCCCCGCCGGAACCACCGACGCCAAGCGCGCCGCTATCGCCGCGCCTCCCGCGATGAAACCCCGACCGGTGAGCGCCGCGACCGCCTCTTCCGCCAGCACTTTGCGTGCCGCCTTGTCCGCCGTGGCCGTCGGGGCCGCCGCGGGAGCCGCGACCTTCACCCGCGCCGCCGATTTGGCCGCCTCCAGCCCCACCGCTGCCAGCTCCATATATAGCGTTGCCTCCGGCGCCTCCACCGCCCCCGGCGACGACGACGCGATTCGTCAATCCGTCGCCGCCCTGCCGCACGTCCGATGCACCGCCGCCTCCGCCTCCGTTGGATCCGGTGATGTGGCCTTTACCGGCGGAGGCGCCGCCGTTGAAGCCGCCGCTGCCGTCAGCTCCGCCCTCGCCACCGACGAAGAGTGCCAGAGTCTCTCCAGGCGTAACTGGTATTGTGGCCTTCACCCAACCCCCGTCGCCGCCGACGGTGGTTCGTCCGCTAGCGCCGCTTGCGCCGCTAACGACAACGGTGAGGTGCGTTACACCCGCAGGCACGGTGAAGTTCTGCTGTGCACCTGTGTAACGAAATTTCTCGGTCTTCATTCCCTCGGCTATTTGCGGCGGCGCGGCCGCCGCGCCGATCGGCGACGTGTCCCCCTGAGCTTGTCTAAGGGCACCGCAGCCCGCGAGCAACGCGGCTACTATGCCGGCGCCTACCGCGCTGAGCTTGGGAAACGAGCGAACTGCGGTCGTCCCGCTGCCCGTCGGTTCTGTCGTTTGCGTCATGGGTTTAGACGTTCACTCCTCGGTCGTCGCAACACTTTCGGTGCTGGGTGCCGGCATGAGGAGCAACAGCTCCCGGGCGCCCGCATCGAGGAGCTTGCGCGGAAACGAGGGACGCTCGAACCAGCGCCGGGCCTGCCGCGCGCCGGCGAGCGCGATCGTCGTTTCGGGGCGCGCACGCGCGATCTCCAGCAGTCGCTTCGGCACGTCGTCGGCAATCTCGTCGATCCATTCGGCGTTGGTCTTGCGCGCCTCGGCGCGCATCTGCTCGACGATCTTGGCATCGCCGCGCGCACGTGCCGTCGCGACGTGGGCGATTGCGAACTCGACGGCGAGGCGGGCCGCGATGCGTCCCGCCCGCTTGATCATGGTCAGGTCAACGGGACGCGATCCGACGGCGAGCAGAATCCGCTCGAACGGAGAGGCGACGCGCTCGCGATGACGGGCGCGCAGCGCTTCGCGCAGCGCGAGCTCGCGCAGCGCAAAGAGATTCTCCGTGCGAAAGAAGTTCGCGAGGGCAGCGTCGATTCGCTCGGGCGGGTAGATCTTGCCCTCGCGCAGTCGCTGGCGCAACGTCTCCGGCGTAACATCGATGAGAATCACCTCATCGGCAAGTGCGAGGATTCCGTCCGGCAGGGTCTCGCGCACGACCGTTCCCGTGAGGCGCGTGACCGTGTCGCCCAACCCCTCGAGATGCTGGATGTTTAGCGTCGTGATTACGTCGATTCCGGCTCGCAGCACGGCGAGGACGTCGTAGAAACGTTTTGGAGCGATCGAACCCGGCGCGTTAGTGTGCGCGAGCTCGTCGATAAGCGCGACCTGCGGCCGTCGTGCAATGAGGGCGTCGCGATCGAACTCGCGGTAGCTGATGCCGTTCGCGGCGATCGTCTTGGGCGCAATGACGTCGAGGCCGTCGAGCAGCGCCACGGTCTCTTTTCGCCCGTGCGTTTCGATAAAGCCCCCGACGACGTCGACGCCGTCGGCTTTGAGCTGGTGCGCGCGGTCGAGCATCGCGTAGGTTTTTCCGGCGCCGGCGGCCGCGCCGAGATAGACGGTGAGCTTGCCGTAACCGACGCGCAGCCTATCTCCGGCGGTCTGCGAATATGGCGAGCGAAGCGGGTTTCGTCCGAGATACGTTTGCGCTGCGGCGACGATGAAGAGATCGTAGGGCAGGGGCTCGTTGATGAGCTTGGCGGCAACCCGGCCGTTCGGAAGCGCGACCAACGAGGCGCGTAACTCATCGCCGGGGGTCTTCGCCGGATCGACACTCTCGTGCAGCATCTCGACCCCGAGTTCGCGGGCCGTACGCTCGAGTGCGGTGCGGTCGACCCCGCGAACCGGTACGACTTCGAGGCCGAGATCGAGTGCCTGCGCAACGGCCGCCGTCCGTTTGAGGTAATGGACCGAATCGACGTTCGGATAGACGAACGCGGCGGCCATCGAGGTGCGGCCGTCATGTACCACCGGCAGCGTGAGGTTGTCGACCGTTCGCAGCAGCAGTTCGCGAAGCATATGAAGGGTCTGTTCTTTGAAGACGCCGTTGAGCGCCCGCTCGATATCTTGTTCGTTGACGATCTTCCCGGCGCGGACGCGGCTCTGCAGCAGACGGGGAGAGACGTCGAGCGCGACGACTTCGTCGGCAGCTTGGAGAAACGACAACGGAACGATTTCGCGCACCGGATAGCCGATCAACGCTTCGGCCGTGGGCGCGACCGTCTCGAGGTGCTGAATGTTGAAGGCGCCGATGACGCCGATGCCGTGCTCTTTGAGCGCCAGCGCATCTTGCCACCGTTTGGCGTGCGGCGCATCGCCGAGGTTTTCGTGCGCGAGCTCGTCGAGCACGAGGACGTCGGGGTTGGCACGCAACGCGGCGTCGTAATCGAAATCCTCGAACTCGCGATCACCGATTCTGGCCAAACGCGGCGGAATGCGCGGTAAACCCGCGGCGGCGCGCTCGAGGTCCGGGCGTCCCTTCGTTTCGATCCAACCGACGATAACGCGTTTGCCGTCGGCGGCGAGCCGCCGCGCGTCTTCCAAAAGACGTCGCGTTTTACCCGAACCGGGAGCGCTCGCGACGTAGACGACGAGCCGCGCGCGCCGGCCAAGTTCGCGTAAGAGTTCCTCGGCTCGTGCCGTGCGATCCATCGGCGCGAGCTTCTCCGCATCCGGCAAGGCGCCCCCGCGGGCCGGACCGAACGCCGCGTTGTGGCCTGGCTCTGTTACGGCCTGCTCGTCGCCGCTTGGCTCGTCGATCTCTTCACGCCCCAGCCGTTCATTGCCGCGATCCTCTTCAACGGTCCGATCGCGCTAAGCAGCCTGGCGCTGCAGCGGCGGCTCACGACGAACCTCGTCGTCGCGGCCGAAATCGCCAATGCCGTTGCCGGCTACGTAAACGGTCTTGCGGCGGGACATCATTGGGACGGGATCGCGGTCGCCGACCGCCTCCTCTTGGCCGCCTCGTTTGTCTTGGTTGGCTTTTTGAGCATCAAAACGCAGGAATATGCGCGCGAAGCCGGCGTTTCCGCCGGACGCATGCGCCAGATCGACGTCGAAAAGGCGCTTCGCGGAGCAACCGGCCGGGTGCGTGGGACGCTCAACATCGAGCTCGTCCAGCGCGCAATCGTACGCGAATCGGTCGAGCTTCTCGGTGCTTCGAAGGCGACGCTGATCCAACGGGAGGAGCCGTTTGGCCTGCCGCTCGTGCTCACGTACTCCGCCGGGGCGGGGGACGTTGCGGTAGAGCGTCACGCCCTCTCGATGGAGATGGCGTCGCTCGTTGCGCGCGCGGCCGAAGCCGACGACGTCTTTGCGGTGACGGTCAACGATCCGCTCGGGCGGCTCACGCTCGAAGCGCTTGCATCGAACGAGGCGCTCGTGACCCCGATCGCGACGAGCGGGAGCGCCGATCACGTGCTCATCGCCTCGGTTGCCGCCGGAGCGTCGTTCGTGCGGGATGCGGTGACGACGCTGCAAACCTTCGCCAAACAAGCCGCCATCGCGCTCGAACAGGCGTATCTCTTCACCCAGCTGGGCGAGCGTAACGACGAGATTGCGCGGCAGAAAGACGAGCTCGCCGAGCGCAACGACGTGATTCGTGACATAGTCTACGCCCTGGCACACGATCTGCGAACGCCGTTAGCGGCCGCGCACCTGACGATGAATCAGGCGCTCTCGGGCGCGTACGGCGAGCTCCCGGAGGCCTACCGGGGCATCCTGCGTTCCACCCTCGGCGCCAACGACGACGAGCGGCGAATCGTCGAAACGTTGCTCATGGTCGCGCGTTACGAAGCCGGCGAGGATTCGGCCGTGCGCGAGCGAGTCGATTGCGAGGAACTCATCGAGCACGTCGTCGCCGAGCTCCGTCCCGTTGCCGAGATAAAGGGAATCGAACTCCAAGAAGACCTTCCCCGACACGAACTGCCGGTCGAAGGGGACGCGCACGAGTTGCGCCGCGCGATCGCAAACCTGCTCGCAAATGCGCTCGATGCGACGCCGCATGGGGGTCACGTCACCGTGCGCGGTTACGCTTCGGGCGAATCGATTGAGATCGCGGTCGAGGACGATGGGTATGGCGTATCCCAAGAGCGGCGGTCCGAGCTCTTCGCGCGCTTCGGCGGCGGCCGCCCGGGATCGGGAACGGGGCTCGGGCTCTACATCGTCCGGCGGATTGCCGAGAAGCATGGTGGAACGGTGGGGTATGCACCGCGCACGCCGCACGGAAGTCTCTTCACGCTGACGCTGCCGAAGGCGAGCTGAGCGTGGAACGTCAGCTACGCCCGCGGGTCGTGCTTGTCGAGGATCATGCGCTGACGCGCGCGGGCCTGCGCACGGCCCTGGAACCGGCGTTCGACGTCGTCGCTGAAGCCGCCGACGGCCTCGCCGGGTGGGAGGCGATCGTTCGCGAGCGCCCCGACGTGGCCGTGATCGACATCGGCATTCCCGCGATCGACGGCATCGAGTTGACGAAACGCGTCCGCGCGGAACTGCCCTCGACGCACGTCGTGATCGTCACGATGATCGATCTCGAAGAAGAGGTCCTCGCCGCGCTTGCGGCCGGCGCCGACGCGTACTGCCTAAAGAGCGCCGAGCCCGAGCGCATCGTCGATGCGGTGAGGATCGCGAGCGAGGGCGGCGCCTATTTCGATCCGCGCATCGCGCACGTCGTGCTCGCGCGCTTCTCGAGCGATCGTCCCAGTTCGCCGGTGTTCTCGCCGCTAAGCGCCCGCGAAACCGAGATTCTGCGCACGATCTCCGACGGGCGCTCGAACGCCGAGATCGCCGAAGCGCTCCACATCGGCTTAGGAACCGTCAAAGGGCACATCCGCGACATTCTCGAGAAGCTCTCGGCTTCAGACCGCACGCAAGCCGCGGTCGTCGCGCTGCGAAAGGGCTATATTTAGAACTTTGTCCTAGGCGCCGAGGATCGTGCGAATTCGTTCGCCCGCGCCGTTCTTGACGATCACGATCATCGAATCGCCGGCGTGCAGCGTCGTGTCGCCGGTCGGAATTTCGAGGTCGTGCTCGGGACGATCGACGGCGACCACGACGGAGTTGTGAGGAAAGTCGATCTCGGCGAGACGCTTACCGTCGACCGGCGATCGCTCGGGTATGGCGACCTTGACGAGCTGCATGTCGCCCTTGCCGAAGAGGTGCATCGTCTCGAGCATCGAGCGGTACTTCGATGCGTTGACGTGTTCGTTGAGCACGTCGAGGATCAGCTCGGTTGAAGAGATGACGATGACCGGATCTTCGGCGTCGAGCGAGTTGAAGATCAGCTTGTTCGCCGGGTTGTTGACGCGCGCGATGCAGCGAGCCTTCGACTTGCGCTTCGCAAGCAGCACGACCACGAGATTATCCTCGTCGTCGCCGGTATCGGCAACGACGACGTCGGCGCGGTTGACGCCGGCGGCTTCGAGCAGGTACGGATCGCACCCGTCGCCCACGACCGTCACTTGGCGGTCGATCAGGCGCTCGAGCATTTTGGCCTTCCGGTCGTCTTTCTCGATGACGACGACCTCGTGGCCCTGATTGAGGAGTGCGCGCGTGAGATAGGTTCCGACCTTTCCGCCGCCGACGATGAGAATGAACACGTTACGCCGACACCTTGGGACGCGGCGTCACATGCGGAAAGCGCTGGGCAAAGTCGCTGATCGCGTTGGGCGCGACGACGGCGCTCAGTTCGTCGCCTTCCTCCAGCACGAGTTCGCTCGAAGCGACCATCACGTCGATGGGGCCGCGGCGCACCGCCGCGATGCGCACGCGTCCCGGCTCCTCGATCTCGCCCACGCGTTTGCCGGCATCTCCGCGTCCGACGATCGCGCTGAGCGACGTGAGCTTGCCGAGGTCAAAGCTCTGCGTGCCCCAGGGTGCCTCGATCAGCACGTCGCGAATCATCTTCGCGCCCACCGTCGTTGGGCAGACCGTCTCGACGCCGAGCTCCTTATACATCTGTCCGCGCGGGGGATCGTAGATGCGCGCGACGATCCGTTTGATTTTGAACATACGCTGCGCGATCAACGCGGCCATGATGTTGCGGTTGTCGCCGTTCGTGACGGCGACAAAGCCGTCGGCTCCGGCCGCACCGGCGCGCTTGAGGACGTCGTAGTCGATGCCGGTCCCGACGACTTCGTGCCCCTTGAATTTCGAACCCAGCCGCTTAAATGCAGCAGCGTTTTCGTCGACGACGATAACTTCGTGTCCGTCGGAGTCGAGGAGTTTCGCGAGTGCAGACCCGACGCGCCCGCACCCGACGATCACATATCTCATTGAATAGCGAACGGGTTCAGAAGAATCTCAGTTTTACCCTGGCGGCGGTCGGCCCTGCACATCGGCAAAAGGAGGGCGGCGCGGGGCTGTACAAGCTACGAGATTCGTCGGGGCGTGGCTCAGCTTGGTAGAGCGCTTCGTTCGGGACGAAGAGGTCGCACGTTCAAATCGTGTCGCCCCGATTTCCCCCTCTCTGCTCCCGTGTATTTTAAGCCTTGTCACCCTGAGCCTGTCGAAGGGTAGTCGAAGGAAATTGTTCTCGAAATTTAACTCGGCCGCGCGGCGCGTGCTTCGGATTGCGGAGCAAGAGTGCCGAAACCACAGCCATTATTACGTCGGTGCTGAGCACTTGCTCGCGGCCCTTCTCGAAGAACGGGACCCGTCGACGCTCCGTGCCCTCGACGAAGCCGGAATCGACGTACCGGAGGTGCACGCGCAAGTTCGGCGAGCGCTCGGCACCGGCGACGACCGGCTCTGGGAGGGCATCCTCATCACGCCGCGCCTTCGCCGAATCGTCGCACTCGCGGAGGAACGCGCCGGAGAGCGCGAGGTCGGACCGTTCGACCTGTTCGAGGCGTTGCGCGCCGAAGGGGGCAGCTCGGCCGCGGAAATTCTGCGGCGCGCCGCCGCACGTAACACCGCCTCACCCGTCGAGTAACGAGCTTCGTGGAGCATTTCCAGCAAGCCGTTATCGGGTTTATCGACCACTACGGGTATTTCGGACTCTTCATCGCGATTGCGTTGGGGAATTTCGGCGTGCCGATCGGCAGCGAGCTCGTGCTGCCGGCCGCGGGAGCGCTGACGGCGAACGGCCACCTCGGAACGCTCTGGCTGACCATCGCGGTGGCGCTGCTCGGTGAGCTCGGCGGCGGTTCGGTCGGTTATGCGATCGGGCGCTTCGGCGGCGTCCCGCTCATCGAGCGGTACGGCAAATACGTTCATTTCACGCACGACCGGCTCGTGCGATTGCACGGCTTCTTCGAGCGCTGGGGCACCTTCGCAATCTTCGTCTGCCGCTTTCTGCCCTTCATTCGCGGCGTTTCGGCGATTCCGGCGGGCATCGCGGAGATGAATCTGCTGCTCTTTTACCTTTGGACGTTTCTCGGCTCGCTGATCTTCTGCACGGTCCTGATACTGCTCGGAAGCGCGTTTGGAAGCCATCTCTCGGTCATTATGCCGTTGCTCCACCGCGGTGGGTACGTCGTGCTGGGCGTCGCCGTCGTCGCAGCGATCGCGACGATCGTGGTGATGCGCGCGCGGGCGCGGCCGGCTCGCGCCGAGTGATTCCTTCGATCCCCGACGCCCCGGGGGTCTATTTGATGCTCGGACGCGAGGGCGAGATTCTCTACATTGGCAAGGCGATCTCACTGCGAAGTCGCGTACGCTCGTACTTCCAAGAAGGCGCGGTCCACCATCCGCGCACGATCGCCATGATCGAACGAGTCGCCGACGTCCGCACGATCGTGGTGACGAACGAGGTCGAAGCGCTGATCCTCGAAGCGAACCTGATCAAGCGCCATCAGCCGCCGTTCAACGTTCGCCTGCGCGACGACAAACGCTATCCGTATCTGAAGGTGACGAACGAACCGTTTCCGCGCGTCGTATTCACGCGGTTCGTTCGCAACGACGGCGCACGTTACTTCGGCCCGTACACCAACGCGCACGGGCTGCGCGAGCTGATCGACCTGGTACGCGTGGTCTTTCCGCTGCGAACCTGCCGCGAGCCGATCGACGGGCGGCGTAAGCGCCCGTGTTTGCAGTACCACATCAAGCGCTGTCTCGCGCCGTGCGTCGGCTATCAAACGGAGACGGAGTACGACCGGACGATCGACGAGGTCGTGCTCTTCCTCGAAGGAAAACAGGAATCGCTGCTCGCGCGTCTGCAGCACGAGATGAGCGAGGCAGCCGAACACCTGAACTTCGAGGCGGCCGCACGCCTTCGCGACCGGATCGTCGCGGTACGGCGCGTCACCGAGGAGCAGAAAGTCGTCTGGAAATCTCGCCTCGACATGGATCTCATCGGGATCGCGCGCGCCCAGGGCCAAGCCTGCATGCAAGTCTTTCTCGTGCGCGGCGGCAAACTGATCGGCCAGGAGCACTTTATCCTCGAAGGCGTCTACGAGCAGTCAGACGCGGTGTTGACGGGCGAGTTTCTCAAGCAGTTCTACACGGCGCGAACGGCCGGCGCTCCCGAGGAGCCGGCCTTCTCCGCGGTGCGGGTCGCGCGCGACAATCAGGCGCCCGTGCCGGAGAAACGGCGTCCGAAGACGGCGAGCGCGGCGGCCGTGCCCAAGGAACTGCTCGTGCCGGCGCTTCCGGAGGAACGCTCGACGATCGAGGCGTGGCTCTCCGGCGTCAAAGGCCAGCGCGTTCGCGTCCTCCGGCCGCAGCGTGGAGCGCGCGTCGAGTACATGCGGCTCGTGCAGAAGAACGCCGAACAAAATCTCAAGGCCTTCCTCGCTCATCAAGAAGTGCAGGAGACGGCGCAAGCGCGTTCGCTGACCGATCTTGCCGATGCGCTCGAGCTGCCCGAGCCGCCGCACCGCATCGAGTGCTACGACGTCTCGAACATTGCGGGCACCAACCCCGTCGCATCGATGGTCGTCTTCGTCGAGGGGCGAGCGAAGAAGAGCGAGTACCGCAAATTCAAGATTCAGTACGATCGAGGACCGAACGACTTCGCGATGATGCAGGAGACGCTTCGGCGGCGCCTGCGCTATCTACGCCGGGAGACCGATCGCACCGAGACGCCGCTCGAACGGGAGCTGGCGCGGAAAGAGAAATTCAACAAGAAGCCGGATCTGCTCTTGATCGACGGCGGGAAGGGCCAGCTCAGTGCGGTGGTCGAGGTGCTCGAGGAGCTCGACATGACCGGCCTGCCGCTCGCGGGACTGGCGAAGGAGCACGAATGGCTCTACCTTCCCAATCAATCCGACCCGATCGTGCTTCCCGCAAACTCTCCGGCGCTCCACTTGATTCAGCGGATTCGCGACGAGGCGCACCGCTTCGCAGTCACCTACCATCGCCAGAGGCGTGCGAAGTCGATGACGCGTTCGGCCCTGGATGCCCTCGCCGGGGTCGGCCCCGTTCGCAAGAAACGCCTCCTGACTGCCTTCGGCTCTCCGGCCGGGATACGGCGCGCCGGCCTCGACGAAATTGCGGCCGTCAAAGGGATGACGCCAGCATTGGCCGCAAAGATTAAGCAAGAACTGGAAGGAGGTTATCGATCGTGAACTGGTTACTGCGGTTTCTCATCAATGCCCTCGTCTTCTACTGCATCGGGAAGTTCGTTCCCGGCTTCTACCACGACGTTAACATTTGGAACGCCATTATCGCGGCGATCGTCTTCGGGTTGGTCAATGCCATCATCGGACCTATCCTGAAGCTGCTCTCGCTCCCGCTCACGTGGATCACGCACGGCCTCTTCGCCTTCGTGATCAACTATCTGCTCTTCGTAATCACGGTCCGCTTCATCAACTTCTACGATCCCAGCAGCGGCGTGAATCCCTGGCTTGCGGATCTCTACGGCGCAATCATCATGACCGTCGTTTCGGTCGTCGTTCAGATGGCCAGCACCCAGGAGTCCCGCGCGTAAGTACCCCGAGACGGAAAGGCGCCGGCCCCTCGCCGGCGCCGAAACCGCACACTTGCGGTCGCGTGTTATACTAAGTGTCGCCCTTTTTGGGCACGGCATGGGGCTGAAATAGGTTCGACAAGAACGTCGTAGCCGGCGTCAGCAGGCGGAGTTGCGAGCTCTCCTAAAACGATCGCAACGGCAATATCTGCCAATAACGAATACGCACTGGCTGCCTAATCTAGGTTAGTCACCGGACGCAGAGAGTCGGCCCGAACCACTCTGCACTCCGGTCACAAATTCGGGCTGGCACGCGCGCCTGATTCGACGCACGTGCGAGACTAAGGATCTGCAGCGAACGGTAAGCCGCGTTTCGGGGCGTCCGTTCGATCAAGACAAAGCCGAAGCTGAGCCTGGAGAACGCGCCCGTTAGGCATCTTGGACTCGGGGGGCGGTACCCCGACAGCTCCACCACTTTCGATCCAAAAATCCACTCTCGCAGTGGATTTTTGAATTCAGAGAGAAAATCTCTCGACTATTGCTCGAGTTCGTGCAGCGTGTTCGTTTTGGTATCGGTATAGAACAACACCGTATCGGTATCGCTCGTACCACTTGCGACGAGTCCGAAGACGTCAGCAGTCGTGCTCGTGTCGAGTGTTTTGGTGGCCAGTATCTTCCCCGCCGGCGTCAGCTCCACCAGCTTGTTCCCACCCTTGGTATTCGCGACGATGAGGTTCCCGTTCGGTAGAAGAGCGGAAGCGACGGGCGCATTAAGCGGAGCGCCACTATATACGAGCGTCGCGCACGTGTCTTTTGGGTGAGCGCATTTAAATTTCTTTCCGCCGGGTTGCACGACGATCTCGTCCTTCTCAAGTAAGGCGCTGGCCGTCGAAATGGCGACGACCGTGTTATCGACCCCATCCACGATATACAATGTGTCGTTGCAGAGACTGCCGGTTCGGTGGTTATCGTATTGTATTCCGGATGGGCCCAAGGCACTCCAACCCGAGCCCTTATTAATCCCGAAACCGGTTATAACTTCGGTCAACGTCGTCTTACCACCGCTAACGGAAGTGAATTCCAACTTGACAATCGAGCCCGTCTTGGAATCCGAAACGTAGATGTCCTCAGGGGCGTAAGGCAGACCGCAGAATGCATCGACGTCGGCGAATGGAGCCTCGAGGTGCGCACTAAAACTCTTCTTGAGCGAACCGGTTTGGTCAAACTGCGAAACGAAACCGCTGAGCTTTCCCGCGGCGTAGACTTGATTTGCCTCGGTGACCGAATCGCCGTCGCATCCCTCTACCTTGGTGTTTTGCGTAAAGGTCGCCGGCTTGGAGTGCGGCTTCGGATTGAGTACTTCGATCGTGGTACCTTTTCCAGCAGCGCCCGAAGAGTCTTCAAAGTTGCAAACGAGCAGCTGTCCTTTTTGGAGGCCGAAGGTCGATCGGACGAGCGAGATCGCGCGCGGACCCATGTCGCCATTTTTAGCATCGACCGTCGAGCCGATCTGGACGTCCTTCGTAAGTTTTTTCAAAATCGAAGTCGTGTCGTTTGGAACGATGGAAGCCGCGCCTGGCACAGAGACTTGTGCCGCGTTTGGAACTGCGGCGTTCCCCCCACACGCCGAAGTAGCAAGAAGTGTTCCCGCGATTAGCACAAGCAGGCGATTGTTGAAAGTTGGCATCCGAAACCTCGCTCTGACGCAGTGACGACGAAGTTGGGTTCGAAGCCCTTCTTTAGTCGCCTGCAAGAGCGAGGAGGTCTAGCGCAGCCTGCGCTCGCGATAGGCTTGAACTGAGGGTACGACCAACCTCGCGCCGGCTGAGGCTTGCAAGGTTGGCGGCACGTGGGTACCGACGGTAGCGAGGTGTTCGACTACCCGGCCGGCGGTTCACCGCTCGGCACGGTGGCAGCACGGAAATAATCTAGATTCCAGGCGTGTCAACGGGTGCAGACTTCCGTGACGACGTTTGAGTGATCGGCGGTTTCGATGATCCAGTCAAAAGCATTCTTATTAACGGGGTTGATTGTAACCGTGGCGCCGTTGTCGTCGCGTTTGCTCTGAAATCGACTCCCCACCATGGACTCCTCCGGCGCGCGCAACGGGCTCAACCGCGAGGCTTGCTCACCGCGCTCATAGAATCGGGGCGTGACTTACATCCGTGAATTATTGTGCTTAGGTCACCGATGGAACTCGACGCGTTCTTTGCTCCTACCGACGTACCTCGCCTGAAGGAGACGCTCCGACGTCTGGCCGCTCACGACGTGTCGCGCTGGGCTGTGACCGGCGGAGTGGCGATCGAAATGCATATCGCGCGCAGCGGCGGGTCGCCGATTACGCGCGCCCTGCATGACATCGACTTCATCGCCCCCTCGTTTGAGACGATCCCGCAGGGGCTGGCCCAGGAGCTGCTACTGCGTCACGTTCATCCCGAAGATCCACCCGGGAAGAACATGCTGCAGGGCGTGCACCCGGAGACCGCGGTGCGCGTCGACGTATTTCGCGCCTACGGTCGCGAGATCGAGCGGCTGAATCCTGTCACGATTGCCGGACTGCCGTTTCACGTCGTATCGCTTCAGGACTTGGTCGCCCGCCACACCCGCCTCAATTGGGATCTCGTGGCGGGGCGGCCGGTCGCTCCTAAATACGTCCGCGACTTCCTCCGAATGATCGACTTCGTCACAACAGAAGAAGTGCAAGCTATCTGGCTGGAGCACCGTAAAAGCGAGAGCCCAGAGAGCTTTGCCGAGGCGGCACGTTGGGTGAGGCGGGAGATCCAGACTCGACCGGACCTGCTGGTCGACCCGGTCTACTCTACGGACGTAACGGAAGTCTGCACGCGTTGCCGTGTCGTAGAACGATTTCCGCTGGCCCAAGCGAGTCGCATCCTATCGATTCTGGGCTACTGCTGACGATCGGGAGATATACGTTGCACCGCCTGGGTCGACGTACCTACGCCGCGCCGATCGTGACTGCCGTGCGGTCAGCGGCACGTATCTCTTCCGCGCCGACTTTTTGCCCTAGCGCCGAGGTGCGACGCTCACGGTTACGCCAAAGAGACCGGGGATCTTGGCCTTGATGGTTTTCGTCGCCATACCGCCGGCTGGGTATTTCCAATACTCTATTCCGGAGTCACTTCGCAAATCGGGCTGAACGATCGTGTGATCCTTAATCCAAAATCCGACGCCCGTATACGGCTCGCGCTTTTGAGGATTGCTCAGCGTGATCGTACCGACGACGGTCCCGGCGCTCCCCGTTACCTCCACTCGGTCGATGGTAGAGGATCCGCGACCGCGATACCGAGGATCGCCGATCGCGAGATACGACCCATCCCACTGAATCGCACCGCCGCCGGTGATCTGCCGGTCGACTGAGATCGCCGAGAGGGAAGAACCGCCATGCGGCAGCTCGAGCAGCGCGAACGTCTGGTTGGTGGGAGATGATGCGCTCACAAACAGGCTACCGTGATTGTCGTACGCGCAGGTTTCGGCAGCGGTATCTGCCGGCACGGGATACAACACCGGCGTTCCTCGAGCGTTCCGGTAGATTGCAACGCTGGACGGTTTGCTGTCGACGCTCGCGTAATTGCCCACCGCGAGGTCACCGCTCTTCGGATCGACTGCGCAACCGTCAGGCTCGTAACCTCCATCGCTCAACGTGCTGATGGGAGAGGTTCCGCCGTGGGCGTACTCGACGATTTGCCGGGCAAAGAAATCCGGGAAGAACACGTCGCCGGCTTTATCGGTGCAGGGGATGCCGGCCTCGGAGAAGCCGGTGAGCGTGCCGACTCGCTCTCCTGTCGAGTATGCGAACACGTAGACCTTTGAGGCGCCTGTCGTAGCATAAATCAGGTTCTCGCCGGAACCCGGCATCGGTCGTGCGGAGCTCTGATGAACGGTTCCGGGCGGCCCGAGCGGCGTCCCTGATCCGCAGCTTGCCAGCACGATCACAGAGGCGCAAATTCCGAATAGGCAGAGGCCCAAAGTTACGTTCCGCATCGCGATACTCCTTACAGCGTGAATCCCCATAGGAAGATGACGACGCCGCCAACACCGGCAGCAAGACTAACGTACCATGCCGGCTTGAATCGCGCGAGGGCCCCGACCGCGCCCAGCGCGATCGCTACCTGCAACAGCGCGACGGCGTATTCGAACGCGTGGTGACGGCGCACCTCCGTCGCAGACTCTTCTTCGCGCTTGCGAGCCAGCTCTGAGAGCGGCTTCTCCTTCGCAATCTCTTTGTCGATCTGGCCCCGGTACGCGCGCATCCGAACCGTGTCCTTCGATCCGCGATCGATTAGCTCGTCGAGCGCGATGGTGTAGAGATGCTCCTTCTCACGCGACGCGTGATACTCAGTCCAAGTATCCGAGGCTTTGATTTGGTCGATGGTTGCCTCGTTGATAAGCGCACCCGAGCGAAGCGCCGCGACGGCGGCTATGACGGCAAAGATCGCGGCGCTTAGTCCTACGTACTTTAGCCATGCCGGAACGCGCTCGCCGCTGCGTTCGGTCAGCTCCTCGTGTGCCTCAGCGATACTCTCTTGCAGCCTGTGCGGCTCGACTTCGAGGTGGTCCGTCATCGCCGCTTGCGCTTGGTGCGCTCGGCGCGTTTCTCCTGCGCGGTATAGCGGCTACTTGGGAGTCGGGGCCGGCGTCGCCCATTTCTGGGCGAAGATCGTCGCGCGCAGGTCGTTCTCCAATTGCAAGAATGCCCTACCCTGAGCGTCTTCGAGGTCTGCGGTTCCTCCCTCCGAGGCCGTGCTCAACGTCGTCGTCACGCCGCAGCGAATTGCCGTTACGACGTCTTCGGGACCGTCGATTATGCAGCACGTCGGGGCGGTCATTCGCATGTCGAAGAAGTGGTTTTGCTCGAGCACCGTTACCACCGCACCGAACGCTTGATGCGGATTGGCGGCGACAAAACTCCCGGCGAAGGGCACGGCCCGGCGCGCGTTGAGCGAGCTTTGCGCGAATCCCTTAAACGAGCCCTGAGGAGGAAGATCCCGTCCTTTAAATTCGAAGCGCGGGTGCGTCGCTCCGACGAGCGAGTAGAGCCGAACGTTGACGTACGTAATGTCCTGGTACGACGGCGTCGCTCCGGCGGCGCAATTGGCCACGGCCGGAGCAGGTAGGAGGAACGCGATCGCGACGAGCAACGTCGTACGCATACGTTTCGAACGATTCTCCTGGCGCTCGTGTGACGCTTCGCGAGGCGAACGCGTTGCAAGAGCAGGAAGAGCGTCGCCGCCAGGAAATCGAGAGAATTATGACGCGACACTTTCAACAGATCGCGGCGACTGCACTTCTTGCGACGGTACTTAGCGCGTGTGCGTCTCCTGAAACGACCGCGACGAACCCTATGCCGGCGACCGCTACGCAGGAATCGAGAGGCTCGCTAGCGGGCGCCGCTCGTATTTATGCCGGCGATGCCGCCCGTATCGACGTCTTCAACGCAACCGCAAGCGGCAATCCTAAGCCGCTTTATAGCATTGTAGGAGCTAAGACCCGCTTAAACGGCACGGCATACTTTCTCTACTATCAAAAAAGTAAAATTTGGGTCGGCGATCAGAACGTGCCGCTGTTAGGGTTCGATTCGACCGATCGCGGCAACGCAGCACCGCAGGTAGCCATTGCCGGATCGATGACCGGTTTGATTGAGCCAACGGGCGTATACGTAACCAGCGGTGGTGAAATCGTCGCGGCCGACTATGGCGCGAACTCTATCTCGACGTTCGCTCCGGGCAGTAAAGGAAACGCCAAACCGGAGCGGACGATTTCCGGAGGGGACACGCAGCTCGACGGACCCGTCGGATTGACGGTCGACGCGAAGTCGAAGAAAATCTACGTGGTAAACTATGCCTTGCCAACCGTCCTCGTCTTTGACCTAACGGCAAGCGGCGATGTCAAGCCGCTCGCCGTAATTACCGGAAAAGCCACGCATTTAACCGATCCCATCGGCGCCGCCCTCGACGCCAAAGGGGCACTCTACGTTACGAACAGTACGGCTAAGGGCGCCGAGACGCCGGCCATCTGCGTTTTCGCCGCTACCGCGAAGGGTAATGCGAAACCGATACGGCTGATCGCTGGGACGAAGACGACGCTATTCGATCCCTTGGGCATCGCGGTCGATGCAAAAGGCTTCGTTTATACGGCCGACGGTTCGGGCATCAAGACCTTCGCTCCAGGAGCAAACGGCAACGTCGCGCCAGTTCGTACAATTGGGACCTCGGGGTACTTCGGCGTCACCGTTCACTGATTCATTCGAGCCGCTCCATCACCGGCAGCGACGAATCACTCGTAATCGGGTGCCAGGTAGCTGTTGGCGAAGCGGTGATGGAGGAAGAACTTGGCAGGATATGGAGCGGCGATCTTGACGAAGGGCCGAGCCTTCTGCGAGAAATCGAAACAGTCGACGGCGGGTGAGTTGGCGCGCGCGTCGGCCGCAGCGAGCTGCTTGAGGCCGTAGAGATCCTCGGCGAATCGTAGGACGCTCGCCGTCTCGTATTGCGTGTGCGAGACGTAATCTTTCTTGGCGTACGGCGAGATGACCAAAAGCGGAACGCGGAAGCCGTTACCGTCGTAATCTTCGTACGGAGGCGCGACGTGGTCGTAAAATCCGCCCCAGTCGTCCCACTGGACGAAGATCGCCGTCGAGTTCCAGAACTTGCTCGCCCCGACCGTGTTGACGATGGCTGAAACCCACGACGGCCCGTAACCCCCTCCGCACTCGAGGTGATCGGATTCGGCGCATTCGGGCGTGATCCACGTGAAGTTTGCAAGCGTGCCATGATGCACGTCGGTGATGAATCGCCAATTGGGCGAGATCACGTCCTTCTTCCAGTCGTGTCCGTTGAAGATATGCTTCACCGCTTGATACGCGGACCAGGTTCCGCCGTTTCCACCGGCGTCGTTGCCGTAGCGCACGGCGTAGAAACGCCACGAGAGCTTCGCCGTGTCGAGTTCGTCGCCGAGCGTCTGGTAGTCGAAACAGGCCTGTTGCCTGCCGCTGTACGGGTTGCGACCCTGCGAGATGATCTCGACGGTGTCGGGCGGCCCTCCCTTGCATCCCCAATACGAGTCGGGCAGGTCGACGCTCGACTGAGCCTGCGCGGCGATGACGTACTGATGTCCGACGAAGCTCTCGTCGAGCTGCGACTGGAACATGCGGTCGCCGACCACCCACTCGTGCGCCATGTCGAAATACGGCTTCGACTCGCTGTGCGGCACGTAGACGTACTGCGGATTCGGCGGGCCGCCGTAGGTATTCTCTTGATCGAAGCCGTTCATTTTGCAGTTCGTCCCCGGTAAGCTGCCGGTTCCGTTGCATGCGGCAAACATTGCGTACGCCGAGTGGTCGATAATATAGACGTTCTTCAGCGACGATGGCTGCAGTGCGATCGTCTGCCCGCTCGAGTTCATCCCTTGCGAAACGGTATCCGCATTGGGATAGCCTTGGAAGAGATTGTCGAAGCTCCGGTTCTCTTGCACGATGTAGATGACGTGCGTAATCTTCCCGGCCCCCGTGCCGGTGAGGGAGCGCAAGGCAGTATCGCCACGCATATACGGTATCGCCGTCGGGCCCCCGGAGCTGCAGCCCGCAATTGCTAAGAGCGAAAGGACGGCAAAACAACGCGTCATCATGCGCGCGCCTTCCGCACGCCGCCCGTTCTCGCCTGCGCCGACTACTCTCCCAGATCGACGTGCCCGGTAGAGTCCAGTACCTGGATCTCAACCGACTCGAGGTCAAAGGCCCGTTGGAGTCGTCGCAGCACCGTATTGTCGATCTTCCCTTGCTCGCGCAGTTGGATTAGCTTGAGTCGTTCTGCCGCGATTAACTCGCGTTGTATATGCCGAAACATCGCGGTCTTTCGCGCCGCCCCGGTTTCGTCGCCGGTCGACGAGAACTCGGCGAGCCGCGCGGCGAGCCTTCTCCGGTGCAGTTCCAAAACGTCGGAAGGATACGTGCCTTGACGTTTGAGGTCGTCGAGTCGTTCGATTCCCGCGCGGGCGGTTGCCATGAGCGCGAGGCGTTCCTCCCGAACCGCCGCGCCGTCGTCTCGAATTCGAAGCCAACGAATCAGCCACGGCAGCGTTCCGCCCTGTCCGACGAGCGTTACGAGCAGCACGACGAACGTGAGGAAGATCAAGAGATCTCGAAATGGGAACGGCCCGGTCACGGTCTCTAGCGGGATCGCAAGCGCGGCTGCGAGCGAGACGCCGCCTCGCATGCCGGTCCAACTCAGGAGAGCGACGTGCGACCAGTCGGCCTTGCCGCTGACGTGCTCTGGCTCGTTGGTCGCAGGCAAGAGTCCTTGCGCAAAGGTCCAGAGTAGGCGGACCACAACGCAGGCGGCTGCGATCGCGCAGCCCCACCAAATCAGTTGGAGAGCCGAGTACTGATGAAGCGACGATACGATCTGATGAAAGAGAATGCCGACTTCGACGAAAATAAACGCATTGAGCAAGAAGACGACGATGACCCAGAACCCAGTAAGCAGCTCTCGCGCCCGCGGCTGCAGCACTTTGGGCGCGAACCGACTGACGGCAACGCCGGTCGTCACCGTGGCCAGCACTCCCGAGGCTCCGATATAATAGGCCGGTAGGTATGCCAGGAAGGGCACGACGACCGAGATCGTCGCCTGCAAGGTCTCGTCCTTGAGCGTTCTCCACGCCATCGCCGCGAGCCCGGCGGCGGCGAGGCCAATGACGACCGACTCGACGATCGTCAGCGCCAAGGAACCGGCCGCGTGCAGCAGCGAGAAGGATGCTCCGACAACCGCGGCGATGCCGATTGCGTAGAGCGTGAGCGAGGTTGCGTCGTTTACCAGGCTTTCGCCTTCGATCGTGCCGATGATATGGCGCGGCACGTTGAGGCGATCGGCGATCGCCGCGAATGCAACTTCGTCGGTCGACGAGACGATTGCGCCGAGCACGAATGCCGCTCCCCACCCCATGCCGGGGACGATCGCGTGCGCGATCGCGGCGACTGCGATCGTCGTGACGATGACCAATCCGAAGGCCATCTGAAAGATCCAAAACGCCCCCGCCCGGAACTCGCTCGTCGGCGCCGTTAAGCTCTCCCAATAAAGCAGCGGCGGCAAAAAGACGACCAGCACCAGCTGGGGCGGGAGCGGAAACGTCGGCACGCCCGGAATGAAGCCGATCGCCATTCCGCCGAGGACCAAGACGATGGGATACGCGACGTTGATTCGGTTCGCGATCGTCACGAGGACGATGATCGCGATGAAAACAACGATGATCGCGGTCACGGCTTACGGTGGGAAGTCTTGGCTCATCCAGCGCTTAAAACGCTCGCACATTTCCTCCGACCAGCGGGTTTCGCCCGAACTGGGCGGCGGCATGCTTCCGTTGCTGACGGTCGTATAGATCGCCGAGGCGTTTGCCTTCACGTCGGCGGCATCGGCGAGATCGATGCCGAAGGGCTTCATGTGCGCGACGTCCGTCTCGGTGAAGAGCGGACGAATATCCTTTTCGAAACCCAGGGCGTCCTCATTTGCCATTACGATGACCCTCCTCGCCCGATGCTTCGGGCCGCGATAGGATTCACCCAGCCGGGGATAAACTCGATTAGGGAATGGCCTTGATGGGGCAGGTCCGGTTCACGGGGCCTCCCGAGCTCATCTTTCCCACTTTGACCGATCCGCAAATCGCGCGAGTTGCGGCGCGCGGCCACGTGCGTGCAATTGAAATCGGAGACGTCTTGATCGAGCAGGGCGAGCCGGTCTTTCCGTTCTTCGTCGTCCGATCGGGCGAACTCCAGACGGTACGGGCAATTTCCAGCGCGGAGACCTTGGTGAGCGTCACCGCACCCGGGCAGTTTACGGGCGAGATCAATTTGTTGGTCGGCCGTCCGGCGCTCTTTCGAATCCGCGTCACGAAGCCGGGCGAAGCGATCGAGCTCGACCGCGCGAGCTTGCTCTCACTCGTGCAGGGCGACTCCGAGATCGGCGAGATCATCATGGGGGCCTTCATCAGGCGCCGGGCGGGATTAGTGGACTCGAGCGTCGGCGACGTGGTGCTGATTGGATCGCTGCACTCCAAGGATACGCTGCGTATCCGAGAGTTTCTCACGCGCAACTCCTATCCGCACGCCTATCTCGATCTCGACCGCGACACCGACGTACAGGGCTTCATGGAAGCCTTTGCGTTCTCGTCCGAAGACGTACCGGTCTTGATTTGCCGCGGTCGAGCGGCTCTGCGCAAACCGTCGAACCAGGAGATCGCGCGCTGCTTAGGTTTCAACGACTCGATCAACCTAGAGCAAGTGCGCGATCTCGTCATCGTCGGGGCGGGTCCCTCGGGATTGGCGGCAGCCGTTTACGGCGCTTCCGAGGGGCTTGACGTCTTGGTACTCGAGACCGGCACACCGGGCGGTCAGGCCGGCTCCAGCTCGCGGATCGAAAACTACCTCGGATTTCCGATGGGTGTCTCAGGCGAGGAGCTTGCGGCGAGCGCGCTCGTTCAGGCGGAGAAGTTTGGCGCGCAAATGCTCACCGCGACGAGCGTCAGGCTTCGCTGCGATCGGGAGCCGTACGTCGTCGAGACGAGCGACGGGGCGAGTATACCGACCCGGAGTATCGTGATCGCCACCGGCGTTCAGTATCGAAGGCTCTCGCTGCCGAATCTCTCCGAGTTCGAATGTGCGGGAATCTACTATGGAGCCGCCCACGTCGAAAGAGAACTCTGCCGCGGCGATGAGGTAGTGGTGGTCGGCGGCGCAAACTCGGCGGGACAGGCCGCAGTCTTCTTGTCGCAAACGTCGAGCCTCGTTCACGTGCTCATCAGAGCGAACGGGCTCGCCGCCACCATGTCGCGGTACCTTACTCGCCGCATCGAGGAAACACCGAACATCGTACTTCACCCGAACACGGAGATCGCCGAGCTGATCGGTGACGATCATCTCGAATCCGTTCGATGGCGCAACAATCAAAGCGGAGAGACCCAGGAGCATCGAGTTCGGCACGTGTTCGTGATGACCGGCGGCGTTCCGAACACCGATTGGCTCGTATGCTGCGTTGCGATGGACGCAAAGGGCTTCGTTAAGACCGGGCCCGAGCTCTCGCCCGAGGATCTGAGCGCCGCACACTGGCCGCTCTTGCGGCCGCCGTACTTGTTTGAAACGAGCCTGCCGCGCGTCTTTGCCGTCGGCGACGTACGCAGCGAGAGCGTTAAACGGGTCGCGTCGGCAGTCGGGGAGGGATCGATCGCGATCTCGTTCGTTCACCAGGTCATGCGCGAGTAGCGGCTTCGCCGGGTCAACGGCACGACCGCACGACCGCGGTAACGATCTCCGGTAAGAAGGTGCGCCAGACCGGATACTGCCCGTAGTTTCCGGCCGTCACCATGATCGCGACGCCGAGCTGGGAAACGGCGATCGCGAGCTGTCCGCCGTTTCCGCCGGCGTTGACGACGTCGTACGTTCGTCCATCCACGTCGACACGACTGAGATGCCAACCGTAGCCGTAACGGTCGCCTTCACCTTCGGGTGCGCTGCGCGGCTCGATCGACTGCGCGATCCACGCCGCATCGACGATTTGGCGATCGTGCCAGCGCCCGGCGTCGAGGACGAGCTCCGCGAACTTCAAGAAGTCGCGCGGCCGCATGAAATCGCCGCCTCCCATATAGGCCGCATCGGCCGGCGGCGGCATCAGCCAGATCGCGTAGGTGCCAAACTGCATTGGCATCGCAAACCGGTCGTAAAAATAGCGATCGAGCGGAGTCCCCGTCGCGGTTTCGATCACTGCCCCGAGCAGATTGATCCCGGCGGTGCAGTAGACCGCGTGCGTGCCCGGATCGTAGGCCATCGGAAGATCGAGCGTGTAGCGATACCAATCGGCGCCGGCCGGTTGGTTCTGCATCGAGTCCTCGTTTCCGGGCGATGCGTCGTCGTTGTCGTCGCAGGCCAATCCCGACGACATCGTCATAAGATCGGCGACCGTCATGCGCTCCTTGCGGGCATCGTCGTTGCGCACCGGAAGGTACCGGCGGAGCACGGAGAGCACGCGCGACGATGGGGAGAAGGCGTTGGTATCCGCGATCGCTCGCCCGGTCATCAGCGTCGTTACGCTTTTTCCGGCCGAGCGAACGTCGTGCGGTTGAGCTGCCGAAAACCCGTAGAAGTATTGGTCGAGCACGAGCGTGCCGTGCCGCGCCACCGCGACGCTTTGAATGTAGGGCGAGCGCAGTTCCGGTGCGCGTAACGCGGCGATCGCGTTCATTACGGCCGCGATCGGTTCTTCGCGCATGCCGGCGGTTTGCAACGTTCCCACGCGCCACCCGTCACCGGCATCGCCGGGTTCTCGATAGCTCCAACGCGTTGTCTGCAACGGGTAGAACCACTGGAGATCGACCGGCGTCGCCCGGTGAAACGTGAGATCCGTTTCACTCGCGCTGATCTTGCGGAGCGTCATCGTTTCGTCGGCATTCATAAAGCCGGCGATCTCCGGTTCGCCGGAGGCGAGCAACGCGACGCCGTCCCCCGAAGCGACCAGCGTTCGCGCGCCGATCGAGGCGCCCCAGTTCGATTCGGGATTGCGGATGAACGCATGCAGCGAACCGTCGGATCCCTTTGAAACGACGAGGAAGTAGTGCTCGGTGAAGGCCGGCGGTGCCGGGATCCATCGCCGCTGGAGGATCGCAGGCGAAGCGGCGGCCCAGACGCCCGCGAGGCCGATTGGAAGCATGGCGCAAGCATCTCGCGCGATCGCCTCGAACTCCTCGCGTAATGAGCGGGAGTTTTACTGCCGAGCTCAAGGTTCCACCTCAGGCCGAGTTCGTCTCGCTCGTGGCCGCGTTCGCGGCCGATGCGGCACGACGGAGCGACCTTACAGAAGAAGGGCAGCAGGGCGCCGCCGCCGCCGCGCAGCGAGGCTTCGCGACGATCGTGAACCATGCGCTCGTTGGAACGCGCGATTCAATTCGGATCGTTGCATCGTGCACGCCGCTCCATCTGACGCTCTCGCTCTTCGAGCGCGGCCTGCCGATCGATGACGCATTCGCCCGGCGCGACTCGGAGTGGAGCGAGCTGATCGGTGAAGTCGATGAAGCGCACTGGTGCTCGCATGGAAGCGCCGGCAGCGAGCTGCGGTTGCGCGTCGACCGCCGTCACGGAATCGCCGTGACGGAACCCTCTCCGGCGGTCGCGGAGGATGAGGTTCCGCTCGCGCCCGAGCAAGAGTACGTCATTCGTCGCTTCGAACCGGCGGACGCGCCCGGCATCGCTCGCGCCTTTTACCTTACCTACGGTTACGCCTACGATCTCTGCGCCGTCTACGCGCCCGAGCGCCTTATCGAGCTCAACGCGAGCGGGCGGTACGTTTCGATCGTCGCGCTCACCACCGGCGGAGAGGTGGTCGGTCATTACGCGCTCGCCCGAGAGGGCGACGAGCCAATCGCCGATGCGGCCGGCGCGATCGTGCTCCCCGCGCATCGCGGTCGAGATCTTCTTAACCGTTTGCGCGATCGCGCGGAACGCGAAGCGATCGCGCTCGGACTCGCGGCGTACTTCTCTGAGCCCGTCACGGACCATCCCCGCACGCAGCATGCTAGCGAGAGTTTCGGCGCTAAGGCCTGCGGCATCACGCTCGGCGAAGCGCCGCGCGGCTTCATCGCACGTCACATGGAACTCTCGACGACGACGCAGCGGCAGAGCTGCATGCTCTACGTCAAGCCGCTCCGACCGCGCGAGCGGCGCACGATCTACGCACCGCCGCGTCATCGCTCGATCGTCGGGAGCATCTACGAACAGCTCGGTCTTCAAGTCGCGCTCGCCGAGGGAAGCGTGCCGAGCGGCCACGGGATCTTCCACACCGGCATTACGCGAGGCGATTGCATCGCCACGATCGCAGTGGAGGAGATCGGCGCGGAGACCGCGGAGCTTCTCGGTCAAGTGGTTGAAGACTTGCGCAGCACGTGCCGTCTCGGCGCGATCTATGCATCGCTTCCGTTGGAGCACCCGGGCGCGCCGGCACTCTGCGAGGCAATGGAGTCACTCGGTTTTTATTTCTCCGGCGTCGGCCCGTGGATGCTCGGCGGCCGGGATTCCTTGCGGCTGCAGATGCCGCTTACGCCGATCGATCTCTCCGCGCTGGTCGTCGTCGGTGAGTTCGGAAAAGTTCTCCTCGATTACATTGCGTGCGAGCGCGAACGCTGTGCTCGACCGGGCGCGACGGCATGACGCGTAATCGTGCGCTGCTGCTCGGTCTCGTTCTCGTGATCGCGGCCGGTGCGATCTCCGCGTGGGCGTATCCCTCCCTGCCACCGCGCGTCGCGACGCATTGGAATCTCGCCGGCCAACCGAACGGGTACTCGTCGAGTCTCTTTGCCGCGATCCTCATGCCCGCGGTCATCACGCTCATCTGGCTCTTGATGCTGGTGTTGCCGGCGATATCGCCTCGCGGGTTTAGATTGGAAGAGTCGTCGGCCCCGTTCTACATCAGCACTCTGGCGATCATGGTCATGATGCTGGTGCTGCACGTTGGAATTTTGCGGGTTCAGCTAAGCGGGAGCGCTCCCTCGGGGTCGCTCTTCATCGTTCCGATCGGTCTGCTTTTCATCGTGCTCGGCGGTCTGATGGCAAAGCTGAAGAAGAACTTCTGGATCGGCATCCGAACGCCGTGGACGCTTGCCAGCGACGAAGTCTGGTTGAGAACCAATCGGCTCGGCGGCACGCTCTTCATCATCGGTGGAGTCGCGCTCGTCGCGGCGAGCCTGTTTGGAAGGGCCGTGGGCCCACTCGTGCTCGGCGTTATCGCGGTCGTCGTAGTCGTGCCGATCGCCTATTCGTACGTTCTCTACCGGCGCATCGAGGGCTTCGGCGAGAACGAAATCTAATTGCTGCGATGTGGAGTAAATACCGCTTCGCGGCTCCTTGAACCGAGTGGTACGCACGCAATACGATCTCTTCATGAAACAAATTTACGCGATCTTAGCCTGCGCGGCGTTGTTCGCGCTCGCCATACCCGCCCTTGCCCAAATGGGCGCACCCCCAATACCCATGTCTCCGGCGGAGTTCGCCCAATCGAACGCCGGTGCGAACGTGCAGATCGCGGTGCGCGTGAAGCGCGTCGACCGTTCGACGCTTTACACGGAGTTGCTCGCCCATGAAACCGATACGCTAGCGAAGGCGACCGGGATCTCCGTTACGATCTACTTTCCGGATGGGACCCCCGTCATCATGGGCTCGGCTTCCGACGTGACGGCCGGCGCTCTACTCTACGTCTACGGCGTGCTCACGAAACCCGGTCACGTCGACGCGAAGCGCGTCGTGGTCGACACGAAGTACGTGACGGTGCACTAAAGGGCGGCGCCCCCGATACCAAACGTAGACCGCCGGCACGACGAAGAGCGTCAGGAGCAGCGACGTCACCAGACCACCGATCACCACGATGCCGAGCGCTTGACGGTACTCCGCGCCGGCGGTGTGGCCGAGCGCGAGCGGCAGCATTCCAGCGATCATCGCCAGCGTCGTCATCACGATCGGGCGGAAGCGTACCCGAGCCGCGCCGGAGACTGCCTGCGCGGCCGTGCTTCCGTCGCGGACCGCGCGCTCCGCGTACTCGACGAGCAGGATCCCGTTCTTTGCAACGAGTCCGACGAGCATAATGATCCCCAGCATCGAGTAGAGATTGAGCGGCGCTCTGAAGACGAAAAGGCTGCCGAAGGCGCCGATCGACGCCAGCGGAACCGTGAGCATGACGACCAGCGGCAGCGTATAGCTTCGATAGAGCACCGCGAGGACGAAGTAGACCGCGACGACCGATAGGCTCAGCGCTCCGAGCATCCGCGTCGCCGTATCGAGGAACTGAGCGATATCGCCGCGCGGCTCGACGTGCGTTCCCGGAGGAAGGAAAGCCGGGTTTCGTAAGGCGCGCGCGACCGGCGATGCCGCAAGACTGATCGGCGCGTCGCCCGCGGCGTTCGCGCTAACGGAGACGACGCGCTCGCCGTTCTCGCGCCGCGCGATCGCGGGCTCCTGCTCGGCGCGCACCTGCGTGACGTCCCCTAGCGGTACGCGCGTACCGCCCGCGCTTCGCACCGGAAACCGTTCGAGCGCGTCGACGTCCCCCGCTTCGGCGGCGTCGGCTTGGACGACGACGTCGACCAATCCGGATTCCAAGCGCGCCTTGGTCGCAATCGCGCCACCGCTCGCGATGCGTGCCGTCTGTGCCGCATCGTCGGGAGAGATGCCGAGGAGCCGGGCCTTCTCCATGTCGACGATGAGCGTGAGGCGCGGCTGCAACCCAAGGTCGCTCGTGCGCACGTCGATCGCGTATGGGTTTTCGCGCAGCAGCGACGCGATGCGTTCGGCGGCCGCATCGAGCTGGGTTGGATCGCCGCCGATGTCGTAGCTCACCGCCGGCACGCCGCCCATGCCTTTGCCCGCGCCCGCGATTCTACCCGACGGCACCAGCGCCGCCGCCACACGGACCCGCCGCTCCACTTCCGCGCCGCTCGAGGTTTGATCTTGGAGGACGATCGAGATCTCGGCGACGTTGCTCGCAAAGACGTCGGCCGTTCCGTCGAACGATCGACCGGCGCTGCTCTCGACGTGCCGGATCTCCGGATCTTCGAGCAACGCCCGCGTGACGCGAGTCGCCGCGGCATCTGTCCCCTCGAGCGGCGTTCCGGAGGGCATCGTCAGGTTGAAGGTCAGCCTGCCGCGCGTGGTCGCCGGCGAGAACTCTGCCGGTATCGCACCGGCGAAGAGCGGCACCAGCGAGGCTGCGCAGGCCGTCGCAGCAACGGCGGCAACGAGACGCGGTCGACGAACGATTGCAGGCAGCCAATGCTGCGCATAGGCGCCGGCGAAGCGGCGTTCCCACACATTGAACCCGTTGATCGTTGCGTGCCAAGCAGCGAAGAGGGCGAGTATTGCGCGGCTGCGCATCGTCCAAGGGAACCTGCGCGCGCGCGCCTGCAGCTCGGCGAGGACGTACGCGTATTGCATGCCGTCGAGCGGCGCTCCGGCGCGCACGAGGGCCCACCGAGCGGTCATCAGCGGCGTCAGCGTGAACGAGACTAGCAGCGAGAAGGCCGTCGCGAAGACGATTACGAGCGCAAACTCGCGCATGAACTCGCCGACGATCCCGCTCATCACTCCGATCGGTAAGAAGACGGCGACGTCGACGAGCGTGATCGCGAATGCCGCTCCGCCGATCTCGCGCCGTCCCGCCGAGGCTGCATCGTCGCCGCGCAGCCCGCGCGATGCCGCGCGCGCGATCGCTTCGATGATGACGATCGAATCGTCGACTAGAATCCCGATCGTGAGCGACAGGCCCATGAGTGAGAGGACGTTGAGGGTGAAGCCCATCGCCCACATCGCGACGAACGCCGCGCAGAGCGAGGTTGGAATCGAGATCGCTGCAACGATCGCGTTTCTCCAAGCGTGAAGGAAGAGGAGCATCACCGCAACGGTGAGGAGGACCCCCTCGCCAAGCGTCTGGAGCACGCCGGCTATCGCCGCATTCGTCGACGGCCGGTCGGTGCGCAGTTCGACGAAACGGATCTGGGGGTAGCGCTGTGCGAGCGCGGCGAAGGCGTGCCGCACCGCCGCGATCGTGCCGAGGGAATCGGCGCCCTGCGCCGCGGAGACGGAGAGAAGAATCGCCTCATCGCCGTCGGCGCGGGCGATCACCGTGCGGTCCGCGTGACCGTCGCTGGTGCGTGCAACGTCGGCGACGCGCGTCGAGGGTGCGCCGGGAATCGCGACCGGAAGGCGTGCGATCTCATCGGCAGATGCGACCGACGCATCGATGCCGATCGTCGACTGGCGCAGCCGCGACCGCAGCAATCCGCCCGGAAGCAGATCGTTCCCTGCGGCAACCGCTCTAAAGACGTCGAGCGGCGTTCCGCCGAGCGCATCGAGTGCGGCGACTTGCGGGCGTACCGTGAATTGCCGCACGACCGCGCCCGAGCCGCGCACCGCGCCCACACCGGCGGTCGCGCGCAACGCCGGAAGGATTTGCGTAGTGACGTTTTCCGCGAGCTGCGACGGCGAGAGCAGCACCGACGAGATCGCCTCTTCCAAGATCGGTGCCTGCGTCGGATCCTGGTTCGAAACAACGGGTGGAACGAGATCGAGCGGCAGGTTCGCGCGCGCCGCATCGACCGCGCTCTGTACGTTTGCACGATCGGTCTCGAGATTGCTGCCGAAGTGAAACGCAACGACGATCTCCGCGATGCCGCTCTGCGCCGACGACGAAATGCGATCGACCTCGGGAAGGCCGCGAAGTTCCTGCTCGATCGGTTCGATCGCGAGCCGTTCGATCTCTCGTGGGCTCGCGCCGGGATAGGCCGCGGTAATGCTCACGACCGGTAGCGCAATCGGTGGGAGAACGCTGCGACCCATGCGCGCGATCGCAATGAGTCCGGCCGCGACGATCGCGACGAAGAAGAGCGTCACTACCACGGGATTTCGCAGCGAGAAGGTCGTCAGGAACATTGCTGCTACGATTTACCGGTTTGCGACGGCGATGCTGCGCTGTGGCGATCGAGATTGCTACGCGCCGGAGTAAATTCCGGCCACGCGGCGCGCCGGACGTTGCCGAAAGGTCGTAGAGTAGCGTCATGAGCGGCGGCGACGCGGCGGCTTGGCTGGCGGCGGGACTCGTTGTGTTGACGGCCTTGGCTGGATGGATACTACGCAGGTTCCTATCGGGTGCCATCGCCGTACGGTTGCGTCCGCACTTCGTACTGGGCTACGCTGCGCTCGCGCTCGCCGCGTTTCACGGCATGCTCGCGATGGGCGCGATGCGCGTGCTGGGATCGGGCGGTGGATGGCTGGCCTTTCTGGCTTTTGGCGGACTAGCGCTGCAAACGTACCTCGGCGCGAGCCTTCAGGCGCCGGGCATCTACCGAGGCGTCCTACGCCGCTGGCACCTCGTCACCGCGCTCGGCGTCGCGATTCTCATCGCCGGTCACATCGCACTCACGATATAGGACCGTCATCGAGGACCCACTTCGGTTCCCAGGTGCGATCGCGCAACCGTCGGACCATGTCTTCCAGGAAGCGATGCTCGCTGCGCATGCGGTGATACGCGTGGGCGGCCGCAAAGTAGCCGGCACCCCCGCGTCCGCGCGCGTCGCCAAAGAGGCGCTTTAATCGCCGTTCCTGGCCCTCGATCTCACGCATCCGTTCGAGCATCAGCGCGAGCGCTTCGTCGCGGCGAAGCTGTCCGAGCAGCACGAAGGCCGTCTCTAAGGCGGGGTCGCTCGACTGCACGTCGGTAATCACACCGCGAAGCAATTCGTGAAAACGCGCCTCACCGGCGCTCGACAAGCGATAGACGGCCTTCGATTCGCGCGGCCCGCGACGAGTAGCCGCGCTGCGCTGAAGCAGATAGCCGTCCTCGCGTAGACGCTCGACGAGCTGGTAGATGTTTCCGCGGCGAAAGCGCCGGTAGAGTGGAAAATGCTCGCGCATGATCTGCTCGACCTCATAAGCCGAGAGCGCTTGACGCCGCAGGAGGCCCAAGACGAAGAGCTCGCGGTGAGGCTCCGCGTTCTTCAAGGCTTTTTAGGGGCGGCGTGGCCGGCGCTTGGCCGAGACGGCGCGCACGATCGTGCGGCCATGCCCGATGCCTTTGTACGGATTACCGGCCGCTTCGATGGCGGCCTTCATGAGGGCGCGAACGCCGCGTTTCTCGAGCGTCTTCTCATCTTCAATCCGAATGTGGCGCACTTGATTGCCGCCGCCTTGGAGCAGCCCCTCCGGATCGGGTACATCCACGCCGTAGATGAAGCAGAGACTTATCTTCTGCGGATGAATGACGATCGAAAAAAGCGCCGCCGACGGACGCTCGCTGGGGCCAAAACCAACGACGAGAGCGTACGCGTTATCGTAAACGAGCTCAAAGGCGCCCGGTAATCGCTTGCGCATCGTTGCGAGCGTAGCGCGTGCGCGCTTAGCGATCGCGGGTGAGAATCGCGCGACGAAAGAGTCGAGCTGCTTGCGACCGGCCGTTGCGGTGGCCGTTACGCTCATACGATTGCCGGCTCGACCGTCACTGGGAAGTTCACGGACCGCGCGATGAAACACATCGCGTGAGCCCGCTCGTGGAGTTCGAGGGCTTTTGCGTGCTCGTCGCCGGCGGCGATTGTTACGACCGGGCGCAAATGGGCGCTGACGAACTGCCCTGCCTCACCGCTCTCCTCCATCGAACCCGATGCGTCGTCGCGATAGTCTACGACCGTGATTCCGTTGACCGAACAGAGGTGCAGATACCAAAGCATGTGACACGATGAGAGCGACGCGACGAGCAGCTCTTCGGGATTGTATCGCGACGAATCGCCGCGAAAGGCGTGGTCGCTCGAGGCCGCGATATCGGGTTTTCCGTTCGCACCGAGGGTATGATTGCGGGAGTAGCTGCGATAGGTCTGCGTGCCCTCACCCTCTGCCGCGGTCCAGTGCAGATGCGTGCCGTAGACGTGCGTTTTCACCTCCACCGCCTTTCACGTGGAAGCATCATAGCACGAAAAGCAAGGCAAGCGGAGGAGCGCCGGCTCGCCGTGCGCAACTACGCCGCCACACTACACGAAGTCGCGGAAAGGAACGGGTTAATGCCACTCTCCAAACGCGTTTCTGCGGAGTTCCTCGGCACCTTTTGGCTCGTCTTCGGCGGTTGCGGCAGCGCCGTGCTCGCGGCTGCGTTTCCACAATTCGGCATTGGATTTGCGGGCGTCGCACTCGCCTTCGGGCTCACGCTGCTGACGATGGCCTATACGATCGGACCGATCTCGGGATGTCACATCAATCCGGCCGTCACCTTCGGGCTCTGTATTGCGAAGCGGTTTCCGGCACGCGACGTTCTGCCGTACGTCATCGCACAGGTTATCGGCGCCATCGCCGCGGCGGCCGTGCTCTACGCCGTCGCCAACGGCAAGCCGGGCTTCGTCGCCGGGCAATTTGCGAGCAACGGCTACGGGGCGCTCTCGCCGGGCGGCTACGGCATGGGATCGGCGCTGATCATCGAGATCGTCTGCACGTTCGCATTCCTCATGGTCATTCTCGGCGCGACCGATAAGCGCGCTCCCGTGGGCTTCGCCGGCTTAGCGATCGGTCTCGCGCTGACCCTCATCCATCTCATCAGCATCCCGATCGACAACACATCGGTCAATCCGGCACGAAGCACCGGCCCGGCGCTCTTTGCAGGTCCCGCCGAGCTCTCGCAACTCTGGCTCTTCTGGCTGGCGCCGCTAGTCGGCGGCGGGTTTGCAGGGGTTTGCTATCGCGCGCTCTTCGGAGAGGAAGCTAGCGAAGTGCCGATCGTCGGCGACGCCGTTTCCGGCAACTGAGCCGGCAGAGGATCGCTAACCGCCCGACAGCGTCGTAACGGCCTCGTCCGACGTTCCCCAGACCTTTCCGTTCGGCGCGACAATCAGATCGCAGTTCCAGTGATAGCCGTGGGGCGAAGCGTACGCGGTGAAGCGGTGTGCTTTGACGTCGAAACGTACGAAACCGCCGCCGACCACGCGCTTGTCGAAACGGATGCCGCGTAAACGCTGCGTCGCGAACCAGATCGAGCCGTCGGGAGCGACCGCTATCGACCCTGGGCAGGGCGAACCGCCGAAGTCGCGAGGCGCCATGAATTTCGCTTCCTGCTGCGTCGCGGGGTCGTACCGAACGAGCGTGTCGCGCTGGCCGGTGAGTTCAAACCACAGCGCCCCATCGGAAGTCGCGAGCATCGCTACCGCGCTCGAAGTCGTTGGAACGTCGTATTGCTCGACGCTTGCGGTGGCCGGGTCGAGGCTCGTTAGCACGTAGGAATGATAGGACGCATTGTAGGTGCTGAACCATACGAGGCCGCTCGGAGCCCACGCGAGGCCCGAAGCGCCCATCGTCTGCGGCGTCGGGTACTCCTTGAGCGCGCCCGCCGGCGTTAACCTCCCGACGTGCGACCCTTCGGTAAACCAAATGTTGCCGTCGCCGCCGAGGATGATTCCGCCGTACGCCTCGTCGCTCAGGGAGAACGGCGTCAGGTGCAGCGTCGCGCCGAGCGTCGCTCGAACGATTACCTGCAACGATCTCGCGTTTGTGAACCAGAGATCGCCGTTTCTATCCGCCGTCATTTCGACCGCGTAGTAGCCGATCGGATACGTCGTGACGTGCCCTTTTGGCGTCACACGCGATAACGTTTCGACGTCTTCGCCCGTAATCCAAAAATCGCCGTTCTTCAAACGCACGATCGCCTGCAGGGCCCCGTCGTCGGCGATCGATTGCCACGTACCGTGTCCCTTCGCATAGGGCTGCGCGTACCGGTCCGCCGGCACGACGAGCGAGGGTTGAAGCTGCCCGCAGTTCGTCAGCAGGGCCGCGATCGTTGCGGCGACGAGCGCGCGCCGACGCTTCACCTCAGCTCTTCCCCGCTACTTTGCGAAGAGGTCGCCGAAATTCAACATGTACATATAAGAGATTTTCGACGCCGCCGCTGCTACCGCTTGCCGAGCGCGACCAGCAGCTTCGGCGGTATCAAGAAGAGCAGCGTGCCGCGCGCCGAGGACGGATCGGTGATCTCTATTCCGGCGAGCGCGGCTTTCTTGAGCTCGATACTCGCCTCGCCGATCGCGCGGCCGATCGTCGCGCTCATCGACGGCTCGTGCCCCACGAGCAGGAGCGCCGCCGCGCCGGCGTGGGCCGAGAGGATCCCGCGGAACCGCTCGAAGTTAAAACTACCGCCAAGGCCCGGGTCTTCGAACGTGGTTGCCTGCATGCGCAGCCGCTCGGCAACGATCGCGGCCGTCTGCTTCGCGCGGACGAGCGGGCTCGTAACGATGCGGTTCAAGTCGAGCGAAAGCTCCTCGATCGCCTTAGCCTCGCGTTCCATCCGATCGGAGCCTTCACGCGTCAGCGGCCGATCGAAGTCGCTGCCGTTCCAGGCGGCGCCGTCGACCGCGATGCCGTGTCGTAAAAAGTACACGTTCACCGCGACAGAGTACGGCGACGAGAGGCTTGAGCCTTCGGCTCTATGAAAACGCGGTGATGGGCAAATCGTGGCAGACGCGGCTCATTCATCCGGACGTCGGCGTACCCGAAGGATATCGTTCGCTCGCGACGCCCGTCTATCGCGGCTCGACGACGCTCTTTGCGTCGGCCGCGGCGGTGAGCGATCGATGGGACCAAGAACGCGTCGGCTATACCTACGGCCTTTACGGGACGCCGACGACGCTCGAGCTCGCCGCGCGCATTTGCGCGCTCGAGGGAGGGCGCCACACGATCCTCACGCCGGGAGGGCAATCGGCGATCTCGCTGATCGACTTGGCGCTGCTCGAGTGCGGCGATCACATGCTCGTGCCGCGAAGCATCTATCATCCGAACCGATTGCTCGCAATCTCGATGCTGGCGCGTTTCGGCGTCACGACGACGTTCTACGATCCGCTGATCGGCGCCGGTATTGCCGGCCTGATCGAACCCAAGACGCGTCTGGTTTGGGTCGAGAGCCCGGGATCGGTAACCATGGAGGTGCAAGACGTTGCGGCCATTGCGCAAGCGGCGCACGCGCGCGGCGTCACGGTCGTGCTCGACAACACCTGGTCGGCGGGCGTGCTCTTCGACGCGTTCGCGCACGGCGTCGACGTCACGATGCAGGCGATCACGAAATACATCGGCGGCCACAGCGACTTGCTGCTCGGCTCGGTTACCGTTCGCGACGACGCGCTCTACCAAAAGCTCGGCGCGGCGCGTCAGGTCGTCGGTTGCGCGGTCTCGCCGGACGATTGCAGTCTGGCGCTGCGCGGCCTTCAAACCCTCGGCGTGCGGTTGAGCGCCGTCGAGAAGTCGGCGCTCGAGATCGCGCACCGGCTCGCCGCCCGTCCGGAGGTCGAACGCGTCCTGCATCCGGCGCTGCCGTCCTGTCCCGGCCACGAGTTCTGGAAGCGCGACTTCACCGGCTCGTCGGGCGTCTTCTCCGTCGTCCTGCGGCCGGGCCCGGCGCGAGAACGGGTTTTTGCTTTCGTCGATGCCTTGCAGCTCTTCGAGGTCGGGTATAGCTGGGCCGGAACGACGAGTCTCGCGGTCGCGTATACGATTGGTTCGGGTCCTGACCGGCCGTCATACGGCCACCGGCTCGTGCGTTTTAGCATCGGGCTGGAATCGACCACCGATCTCATCGCCGACATCGAACGAGCGCTGGAGGCCTTGCGCGAGTAAGGACCGCGGCAGTTGGCGACCGGCTGGTTGGCGAATGCAGCACTCTTCACAGGAGGGTTTGAAGAACGTGAAACAGTTAGGCCTGCTCGTAACGGCCATCTTTTTGCTGACCGCACAGACGTCGGCGGTTGCGCCGGCGGGAGCGAAGTATACGCGCCATCTCGTCTATCAGTTCGGTTACAACACGCCGGTGGCGAGCTCCGGTAAAGGCACCGGAACCACGACCATCGACATCTCGTATCCCACTAAGGACGGCGGTCTTTCGATTAGCGGAACCGATTTCTGGTGGAACACGGTACGCGCGCGGGCGACGAACACGTGTGAAATCCATCCCAACGGCAACGTAATGTGTTCGCAAGCACCCAATGCGATATCGCCGATGCAGCTAACGATCTTTCCGCTACTCGCGGTGGGCGTCTTCAAGTCGCTCAATGCCGCCGGGACGTCGACCTGGTCGCGCAGCTACAAGGTCTACGCTGCGATCGTCCCGGGAGCGTCGGGATTCGCCGGCACGCCGTACAACTGGCAGTGCTCCTACAACTTCCAGGGCAAAGGTCCGATGAAGAACGCCGCGTCGCTCGTACTCGTCGATGCGAACGGCACGCTCGCGCAGCAAGGCGGAACGTATCTCAAGGCCAAGTCGATGCAGACGATCGCTTACGAACCGGCAGCAAGGCTGGCGGTCGTCGTTACCGACCAGCGCACCCACATCCCGTATCGCAGCGTGAACAGCAACGACGTCGTCGGGCTAAAACTGCTTAAAGACTCCGGAATCCAGAGCCACTAAGAGCCGTCCTAGGGAATCGTCAGCGTTCCCTCGGCGAAGAGAACGCACTCGCCGGCGATCGTGACGCGGTCGCCGCGATCCTCGAGCCACAACTCTCCGCCGCGCGACGAAAGCTGGCGCGCGAAGAGTTTCGGCTTGCCGAGCACGCCTGCCCAGTACGGCGTCAACACGCAGTGGGCCGATCCGGTGACGAAGTCTTCGGCGATCCCAGACTTTGGAACGAAGTAGCGCGATACGAAATCGCAGTCACCCTCGAAGCCGGGCGCGGTCGCGATCAGCGCTGAGAAGGGGAGCGCCGCGACTGCGCTGGGGTCGGGACGCAGCTCGCGAACTTGATCGGCAGCGGCGAGCACCGCCATGCCGCGCCCGCCGGCCGCCTCCCAGAGCGCCGAAGGGGCCACGCCGATGGCTTCCGTTACCAGTGCGGGATCGTGTTGCTGCAACCGCGCCATCGCCGGAAAATCGAGGGCGAGGCGATCGCCGTCGCGTTGCACTTCTAGACGGCCGGCGCCCGCATCGAACGCTGCGCGCGAACGATCGCGCTGCAGGATGTTGAGAACGACGTATCCGCTCGCGAGGGTTCCATGTCCGCAGAGCTGCAGCTCTCCGGAGGCGGTAAACCACCGGATCCCAAACCCGGTCGGCCCGGGAACGAGAAATGCCGTCGCCGGCAGATTCTTCTCGCCGGCGATTGCGAGCATCGTGCCTTCGTCGAGCGGTCGCTCGAGCACGCAGACGCCCGCTGGATTTCCACCGAACGGCTCGCGCGTGAACGCGTCGATCTGGTAAAAGGGAATCTTCAACGAGTCTTCGGCGCTAGGCTGACGGTCGCGCCGCTCGGGTTTTTGAAACCGCCGGCTCCGATCGTCTTGCGCGGCTTGCCGCCGGCCGGATAGCGCCAGAGTCCGGCGTCGTGCCGGGCGCCGTTCGGCCCGTCGGGGCCAACGAGCGTCGAACCGTCGAGCCAAAACTGCACGACGTTCACGGCGCGGTCGAGATGAATCGTTTTGACGGTCTTCCCTTTCCCTTTCTCGATTGCAAAATCGTAGACCGTCGAAATGCCGTCGCCGACGGCGACGTACTTACCGTCCCACTGAACTCCGCCCCAGCCAGGGAGTTTCCGGTCCAGCGCAATCGGATCGAACTTCTTGGCCCCTTTCGGCCTCTCGATAAAGGCTGTGTCGTACGAGGAGTTGAGGCCGTAGACGTACAGATTGCCCGTGCCGTCGTATGCGCAGAAGAGATAGGCCTGCACGTTGGCGGCGTGATAGATCTTCGGCGTGGTCGCTCCGCGCTTATAGATCGCAACGCTTCCGGTGTTCGATCCCTTCGGCCCGTAGTTCGTGACCGCGAGCGCGCCCGTCGTGGGGTCGACCGAGCAATCGACCGGTAGAAAACCTTTATCGTTGTACGTCGCGATCGGACTCGTCCCGCCGTGAGGGTACTCGAGAATCTGCTCCGCGTTCGTGTTGTTTACGTAGACGTTGCCGGCCGTATCGGAGCAGACGCGAGGCGAGTGAAAGCCCGTAAGGGTTCCGACCAGCGTTCCATTCGGATAGGTGTAAACGTACACGTCATCGGTTCCGACGTCGGATATGTAGAGCAGATCGGAGGCCGTTGCTCCCCGCATCATCCACGAGCCGGCGTTTTGTGACGTGACGGGAAGGGAGCCAAGCCGCTGCGAGGATGAGGCGCATCCTATGAGGATTGCCGCGGCGATGCCCGCCGATGCGTACGGAAGCGGTTTCATGCGACGCCTCCCTTCCGGGGAGGATGGACGCCGCCCTTGGGTCGTGAAGCGCGAGCCTGTGATTTTTGTGCGCCCTCGAGCGACTAACGGGTGGTAATGAGCACGAGTCTCCCCCACGAAGCGTTCGCCGGCCTCGTCGACCGCCATCGCGGGATCCTTCTGAAAGTCGCCGGGGCGTACTGCCGCGACGCGACCGATCGCGAGGATCTGATTCAAGAGATCGTCGTGCAGTTATGGCGTGCCGTCCGGCGCTTCGACGGCCGTTCGACCTTCTCAACGTGGATGTACCGAATCGCGGTGAACGTCGCGATCGCGTTCTGTCGCAGCGACGATCGTAAACGGCGCAACGTCGTGCCGGCCGAGGCCTCGCTGCTCGAAGGAATTGCCGCTCCGGAACCGCCGCCGGAGGACGACCGGCTCGTTTGTTTGCGAGAGCTCATCGACCGGCTCGAACCGCTCGACCGCGCATTGATGCTCTTCTATCTCGACGACTACTCGTATGGCGAGATTGCTTCGATGCTCGGGATCTCGGAAACGAACGTGGGGACGAAGATCGGCCGAATCAAGGAGCGCTTCAAACGCACCCTCGCCGCCGAACGGCGGCCGTAAAGAGTGGAGAACGACGTGGAGATCGACGAAGTCAAGAACATGTGGCGCGAGAGCAACCGCAGACTCGAAGCGAGCATGCGCCTCAACACGGTGCTACTCGGGCAGTTGAACCTTCGCAGGACCGGTACGTCGTTGCGATGGCTCTCAGGCGGCATCGCCGCCGAGCTGATCGTCAACGCGATCGGAATTCTGCTGCTGGGCCTATTCATCGCGGCGCATCTGCAAGAGCCGCGCTTCCTGGTGCCGGCCGCGCTCCTCGACGCCTATGCGATCGCGCTCGTGATCGCCGGCGCCCGGCAGCTCGCCGCAATCGGCGGCATCGACTACGACGAGCCCGTCGTCGCCATCCAGAGAAGGCTCGAGATGCTGCGCTTGCAGCGCATCCGGACGACGCTCGCAACGCTGCTCTTCGCGCCGTTGATGTGGGTGCCGTTCGCGATCGTCGCGCTGCGCGCACTCGGCGTCGACCTCTACGCTGCGGGCTGGAGCTGGCTGGCCGCAAACGCGCTCTTCGGCGTCGCCTTCATACTCGTGGCGATTGCGGTCGCCCGGCGATTCGGGCATCGGTTCGCAAGGTCTGCGCGGATGCGGGCGCTTGCCGACGCGATCGCGGGTCGCACCCTCGCGAGCGCGATCGAATCGCTCGACTCTATTGCGCGATTCGAAGCCTCGTAATCCGAGAGTTATTCGGTGTCGACGGGCAGACGCGAAGAGCGTTCGTGCAGGAAAAAGCTCTCGGTGTGACTCGAGGGAATCTGCTCGAACTTACGCGGCGCCTGGGTGAAGTCGAAGCAGTCGGAGATGCTGGTCGCGCGCTGGTCGGTCGTGTGCAGCGAGCCGAGGTCGAACGTATCTTCCATGAATCTCAAGATGCTGCCGAACTCGTACTGCGTGTGTGAGATGTAGCCGGGCTGGCCTTTTTGCGCTTCGCGCGCGTACGGCGAGACCACGATCATGGGCACTCGGAAACCCAGGCCGCCCCAGTGATCGAACGACGGCGGCGCGTAATTATCGTAGAAGCCGCCCCAATCGTCCCAGACGATCACGATTGCCGTGCTCTTCCAATACGAGCTCTCGCCGACTGCGTTGACGACGCTAGCAACCCACGAGGGGCCGTTATAGGCTGGCGACTGCGGATGATCGGAGTTGTTGCGGTCCGGGATGATCCAGGAAACCGCGGGGAGGTGCCCTTTGGAAATGTCTTTGAGAACGTTGGTCTCCGGGCTGATGACGTTCTTGGTCCATTCGGGCCCGTAGCGTACCGCCTTGATCGCATCGAAGGCGTTCCAAATGCCGCCGGGCGTGTTGATCAACGGCGTGTAGAATTTCCACGAGACCGACTTGGCGTCGAGCAGATCGCGCATCGTTGCGTAAGTGAAGCACGGGGAGGGACCCTTATTGTACTTCATTTCGATCGTGGATCCGGTCCACTTCAGATAGGACGTGACCGTGCCGGACGGAGCGTCGCATCCCCACGGCGAGCTCGTCGGAAAATCGACGATGCTCTCGGTGTCGCTCGGTTGATCGATGAGCGTCGAGCCGGCAATCAGATCCTGGTGCGCCGTAAAACTGGCACTCCCCTGAGTCTGGAACATCTGGTCGCCCAGGGCGTATTGTTGGGCCATGGTCCAATAGGGTTGGATTTCTGACGGATTGACGTACTGGTAGGCGGCAGTGTGGTTTCCGCTGCACTTGTTGCCGTTGAGGACGAACCCGTCCATCTTGCCGCCGTCGTAGTTTCTCAAGAACCCCGCATAACCATGGCCGAAATCGCAGCGTTCGGAGAGATCGACTTGCTTGAGCGCGATGTAGCTATAGCCGCTCCCGCTTTTTATCCGTCCTTGCGTCGCTCCGTACGCGTTCGGAAAGGTGGCGAAGAGATCGTCGAAGCTGCGGTTCTCCTGAATCATCACTACGATGTGTTTGATTACGGTGGAGCCGTGGTGGTCCGGAGGCGAGGGTGCGGGTGCTTGTTGCGGTATCGGCGCCGTGGCCGATCCGCCTCCGCACGACGCGGTGCAGAGAGCGGCAAATGCCACCATCAGCTGCGCGCAATACGTCCTCAGCCCGAACTTCCTCGCCATCCTTTCCTCTTTACTTTACCCCGGCTCGGTTAGTCCCTTGCCGGGGCCACGGGCTTAGTCGCTCTCCCCCACGTGCCGGTGCACGGCATTGAAGCTTCCCTTGAGCGCCCGCTCGGGGTTGTAATACGGCGGTTGCGTTGGTATCGGTAGCGGCCGGATGTGCAGCGTCTTGCAGTTCATCGGTGAGGGGAACGCGTTGACCATCGTGCCGGGGATCTCGGCGAGCGAGGGTGAGTTGGGTAACGCGCTGCCGTCCAGCTTCGAGAGGTCGAACGCGCCGGCGAGATCGGATATCGCCGTGCTGCGATAATCACGCGGCCCGTACGGTGAGACGGAGGCCTCATCGGGGAGCGACGCCATCGAGGGAACGCCGAAAACGGCCTCGACGAACTTCGCTACCGATGCCGTATCGCTGTAGTCGGTGACCACGCCGCCCGAAAGCGCGTACGGCGAGATAACAATGAACGGCAGCCGCTGCCCGTCACCGCAGGCGAAGCCATCGTTGCATTGCTCGAAGGCATTCGGGGAGACGTGATCGTAGAATCCACCGCCGTCATCCCAGGCAATCAGGATCGCCGAGTCCTTCCAGTACTTGCTCTGGGCGATTGCGTTCACATAGGTCGCGACGAAGGCCTCGCCGAGCTGCGCGTCGGTATTTCCGGGGCCCGGATGGTCATCGTCACCGAGATAATCTTGCTGCACGAGCGGATTCTTGCTCGCCGGCTTCCAGCCGAAGTGATTCTTTTTCGAGCCCTTGATGAAGAAGAGACCGTTGGCGGGCAACGTTCCGTTCTTGATTTGCGATAGGACGCTCTCGGTCGTGCCGACGTTCGACCAATAGGCCGCATTCTTGCGAATGTAGTCGAAGTATTGCGGCGCATTGTGGTGGGCGACGTAGCCAGGGTTGGCCTTGGCACCGCGGCTGTCGACGAAGCCCTCTTGCGCCCACATCCACGGGATCGCCGGAGCACCCGAATCGGCGACAACCTTCAAGTCGTCGATCACCTTGCCGGGCTTACTCTCCGCGGTGCTCGCCGCCGCCGCTCCTCCGAGCGTCATGCCGAGCGTCGCATAGCTCTGCGGAATCTGGACCGTGGAGTCGTTTCCGGTATATGGTCCTGCCCAGGGGTCGAGGTCGCCGTTGATCGGGACGCCGGGTCCTTCGCTCGAATTCGAGCCTTCGCTCGGGAAGCGCTTCTGCTGAGAGATGCCGGCCTGGCCGGCGAACATCGCGACGTTCCCGGGTGACGACGGTCCGGTCTCCGACTGAAAGTAGTGGTCGAAGAGCGCGAAGTTCTTGGCGTACATCCAGAGATATGGAATCGTGTCGCAATCGTAGACCGCCATCGTGGTCAAGCCGTACTGGCGCGCGATGCTACGCTTGACTCCGTAGTTCTTGATGTTGTCGAGCTCCTCGCCCGCGAGAAAGTTATTCATCGCACCGCCGTTGAATTTGTTCTCGAGGATGTAGCGGTCTTGATCGGGCCCCAAAACGTCGGGGTTGTTGATCTTGAAGACGCTCTGCATCTGCTTGGCGACGAAATCGTATTGCGAGTAGCCGTGCGTCTTTGCAAGTTTCGTTCCGAGGTTCTCGGTATTCGGATAGGTTCCGAAGTAGTTATCGTACGAGTGGTTCTCTTGGAAGATCACGAAGACGTGTTTGATCTTTTTGTTGAGGCGTTGGACGAGCATGACGTGCGTTTGCGATGTCATACGCGCCGATTCGCTCGTACCGGCGATCGAGCTGGGGAGCGCCGAAGACGCGCCGTTGCAGCCCGCGAGCATCGATGCGGCGATTGCCGTCGCCGTCAACGATGTGGTGAAGCGTCGAAGTTGCATTCGTTTGCTCCATGCGGCGAAGTGAACAAAAGGGACCTTCGATCAGGCTTCGTCGCAACGGTCCGCGCGGCTCGTTAACGAACCGTAAATTTATTCAACCGCGGATTATCGCGGCGTGGCGGGAATCTGCGTGCGGCGGGAATCCGCGTGCGGCGACGGCGCCGGCTGCAAATGCCAAGAGTGCCGAAACGATCATCGCGCCGCGGAACCCGGCGACGTACGAGCCGGCGCTCGTCACGAGGATGCCGAGCGCCGCGATGCCGATCAAACCCGCGGTTCGCGCCACCGCGTTGTTGATGCCGGAGGCAACCCCGGCATGTTCGACCGGCACGGCGCCCATCACGGTGGTGGTGAGCGGCGCGACGAAGAGCGCGCCGCCGAAGCCGAGGATCGTGGCGGCCGGAAAGAACGTCGTCCAATACGACCCGTCGTTTCCGGGGAGCGCGAATGCGAGAAAGCCGAGAGCGGCGAGCGCGGCGCCGGCGATCAGCGGCGTCCGGGCGCCGATCCGGGCGACGAGTCCACCCGACCAGCGGGACGAGATAACCATGATGAAGATGAATGGGAGGAGCGCACCGCCGGCGGCCGTCGGTGTGTAATGGTGCACGTTGATGAGCACGAACGGAATGAAGTAGAGGCTTCCGCCGATCGCGGTGTAGAGCAGGAACGTATAGATATTGGCGGCGCTGAAGCTGCGAGAGGCAAAGAGATCGCAGCGCACCATCGGATCGGTCGCGCGGCGCTCGGCGAGTACGAAGAGCGCGAGCACGACGATACCCGCCACGGCGACCCCCAGCGCCGGGGCGGAGAAGCGGCCCGCGTTCATCTCGATCAATCCGTAGACGAGCAGCGCCAAGCCCAGCGTCGCGAGCGTCGCGCCGGTTACATCGATCCTTCGGACGGCGGACTCGTCGCGGCTCTCGGGGACGCGCAGGGCAAGGATGAGCAGCACCACGATCGCGATCGGCACGTTGATCAGAAAGACGTATCGCCACGAAAAGTCCTGGGTGAGCCAACCGCCGATAACCGGTCCGAGCGCCGAGGTCAGCGCGCTAAAGCCCGACCATAGGCCAATCGCGCGGCCGCGCGACTGCTCGTCGTAGGCCGCGCTGAGAAGGGATAGGCTTCCCGGCGTCGCGAGCGCGCCGCCGATGCCCTGAATGCAGCGCGCGGCGATCAACGCCTCGATGCTGCCCGCGAGGGCGCAGGCGAGCGAAGCGATCGCGAAAAGACCGATGCCGATCGCAAAGATGCGTTTGCGTCCGTAGATATCGCCGAGCGCGCCGCCGAGCAGAATCAACGCCGAGAGGAAGAGCGCGTACCCTTCGATCACCCACTGCGTCTGCCCGGCGGTCGTGTGGAGCTCGCGTTGAATCACCGGCAACGACACGTTGACTGCAGTGCTGTCGATGAAGGCCATCGCCGAGCCAAGAATCGCGGCGATCAGCACCCAGGCAATCTTCACGTCTCCGGCCTTCCCGGTGATGCAGTCGCTTCCTATCGCGTGCAGAAGTACCGGCGCGTGAGCTCGATTCTCGATCGCCCTCTGCGCGCCGGCATACTCGCGGCGGCCGACAACGCGTTCGTTCGCCGCGCCGTGACGCGATACGGAATGCGTTTGGGCGCGCGGCGATTCGTAGCGGGCGAGAGCGTCGCACAGCTCCTTGCGGCGGCGCACGCCGCAAACGCCGAAGGCTTCGCGGTCGCCGCAACGCTGTTGGGTGAGAGCGTGCGCGATCGAGACGAAACGTTGGCCGTGACGGCCGAGTACTGCCGGTTGCTCGAAGCGTTCGCGCAAGGAGGATTCGATGCAAACGTCGCCTTTAAGCTGACGCACGTCGGGCTCGACATCGACACCGAGTTGGCGTTTGAGAATGCCTCGACCATCGTTGCGGCCGCGGCGAAGTACGGCAACACCGTCCGGATGGACATGGAACAATCGCGCTACGTCGACCGCACGCTCGAGATCTATCGCCGGTTGCGCGCCGATCGCGCCAACGCCGGTTTCGTTTTGCAGTCGTATCTCTATCGGAGCGAGGGCGACCTCACCGCGACGATTTCGCTCGGACCCAACGTTCGGATCGTCAAGGGAGCCTATCTGGAGCCGCCGGAGATCGCGTATCCCCACAAGCGCGACGTCGACGCAAACTACCTCAAGCTTGCCGAGCTCGCGCTTTCGAACGACGGCTACACGGCGATTGCCACCCACGACCCGCGGATCGTCGAGCACGTCACCCGATTCGCCGCCGCCCGGGGCTTGCCCAAGAAGGGCCGCTTCGAGTTCCAGATGCTCTACGGGATTGCGACCCCGCTCGCGCGCAGAGTCCTCGATCGCGGCTATCGAATCCGGCTCTCGATCCCGTACGGCGAGTACTGGTTTCCGTACCTCATGCGGCGGCTCGCCGAACGCCCGGCGAACGTCGCGTTCTTTCTCAGGGGCGCGTTCTCTCCGAACACGTAACCGAAAAACAAAGGACGATTAGTGATACGAGGCATCTGGTCGGCCGTTCTCACCCCAATCGATCGCGATTGCTCGCCCGATGCCGCTCTCGCGGTTCCTTACTACCGGGGGTTGTTGGAGCGCGGCTGCGACGGAATCAACCTGCTCGGCACGACGGGCGAGGCGATGTCCTTCGGAGTGCCGCAGCGCCTGCGGTTTATGGAAGCGATCGCCGCAAGCGGTCTGCCGATGGGGCGCGTCATGGCCGGTACCGGCGCGGCGTCGATCGCGGATGCGGTGGAACTAACGCGCGGTGCATTCGGGTGCGGATTCGCAGCCGCGCTCGTCATGCCGCCGTTCTTCTTTCGCGACGCCACCGACGACGGAGTCCTTGCATTCTTCGAGAGGCTCTTCGGGCGAGCGAATCCGCCCCGGAAAGGCGTGCTGCTTTACAACTTTCCGCGGATGGGGATCGCATTTCGCCCGGCACTCGTCGAGCGGCTGCTCGAGCACTTCCCCGAAACGATTGCCGGCATGAAGGATAGCTCGAACGACGCGCGGCTCCAGAGCGAACTGCTCGCGCGCCATGAGGACTTTGCCGTGTTGCCGGGGTCGGAGAGCGATCTGCTCGCCGCGAAGCGTCGCGGCGTCGCCGGCTGCATATCCGGCAGCGTCGCGCTCTGGCCGGAGCTGGCCGCGGCAGTCTTCGAGCACGGCAACGAGTCGCAGGATCGCGAGCTCACGGAGCATCGGAACTCGCTCGACGGCCTGCCGTTCATTCCGGCGGTGCGTAGACTCGTCGCACGCGAACGCGGCGAGCCCGCCTGGGAGCGCGCGATGCCGCCCCAAGCGTCGCTCGCAGGCGACGAGACCGCGTTACTGCAGCGCGAAGCCCGTTAGATTACCGTTCTGGTCGGAGCAGTAGACCCAGCCGTTTGCGACGATGGGGCTCTGCCAGTGCACCGGGCCGATCGATTTCGGGTGCGTCGCGCTGCTCCAAAGCTCGGTGCCGTTGGTCGCATTAAGCGCGACAATCGCGTTGTCGAACGCAACGAAGACGATGCCGTTGGCGACGACGGGAGACGTGCCCTCGCCGCCAGTCTGCGCGGGACTCGCATGCCAGATGCCGACGAGCTGGCTCTGCCCGGATCCGTTCGTCTCGAGACGATATGCTTGCACGACGTCGGAGAAACCCATGAAGAGCCATGTGTTGCTCGAAGCGTCGCTCCAGACTGCAGGCGTCGAAAAGAGCGCCCCCGGCAGGTCGAGCAGCTGCAGCTCGTTCCCGACGCCGGGTAGCGCGGCGCGATTGAGCAGCTTCAGAACGGCATCCTTACCGCCTTCGGTCATCATCCACGGCGTCTGGCTATTCGGCTGCTGCGGCAAGATCGTCGGCGAAGTACTCCCGAGATCGACGTCGCCGTCCTGGAGTTGCTTGTAGTTGGTTGGGGTGTAGCTGCCGACAAGATCGGAGAGGTCGGCGCTGAGCGCCACGACCGAATCGCCGTAATCGACACCGCCGGTGTTGGCGTCGAAGTCGCCGTTGCCCGTCGCGGCGTAAACGCGGCCGTTCATGGATGGGTCGGAGTCGACGACTGCGCCGCCGCGCGCCCAAATGCCCGAGCGCTGCGACCCGCAGCCTCCGCCGCTTAGCAGCTGGTGCTTATCGCTGCAGAGCGAGTTGAAGACGGTCTTCTTGCCGGTTTTAATGTCGATCGCGACGACGTGCCCGTCGTACGGAGTGCCGTCGCCGTTGTAGCCCGAGATCGTGGCGTAGAGATAACCGTTGGCGACGTTGAGCGGCGATTCGTTCGCTTCGGTCGCCGGTATCAGGGTGATCTTCGCCGGAAAGCCGCCGGCATGGATCTCGTGTCCGTTGTTTGCCTTGAGCTTGTGAACCCGGCCGTCGACCCCCGGCGCGAAGATCGCCTTGCCGCCCGGTTCGGCCGCAGGAGTTGAATGAGTATAGTTGGGTCCGTGCGTTGCAAAGTGCCAGAAGATTTTTCCCGACGACGCTTCGATCCCAAAGGTCTCGCCGCTGAGCGTCGTTTGAAAGAGCATCGTATGATAGAAACGCCCGACGCGAACGTGCTGCACGAGGATCGGCGTAGAGTCGGCGACCGATCCGAGCGAAGTCTGCCACTTCTCGCGAAGCCGATGAACGTTCCCGACCGTCAGCATCTTTTCGTCGGAGTTAAAACTACTGCGTGCCGGATCGAATCCGAAGACGGGCCAATTGGTCGCGCCTGCGGGGAGGAGCGTCGTGGCGATCAGGCCGGCGACGAGGGCCGGCATCGAAAACACTCTAGCCATGGCGTCAGATTGGACGAGCTCGCGACAAACGCCTCGGAGCGGCTTTGCACATAAACCCCAGGTCTGCACAAAAAGTGCTAAGATCGAGCGAGGAGGCCACGCTTCCACCTGGCGGGGATCGGCGAAAACTGGTCCCCTTTGATTTTGCACCGCCCTACTGCTGCTGCGACTTACGTTCTTTACTCCTAGGAAAACGCTCTCGCACGACCTATTTCTTGAAGGGATGGATATAGCCGACAACGAGATCATCGCTCGCCTCGATTCCCTTCGGGAGGGGCAGACCGATAATTGGACCCTCTTACGCGATCTTCAGCGGGGGCAGAGGCTGATCGTGAAAGCTCTCCGCCAGATGATTCAAGAAAATCGTCGATCTCATCGCACAAGCCCTGAAGGCGCAGGTCGCAAGCAAGATCATCCAAGCCCCCAGGTGGCAGCGCCCGCGCCGGAGGCGCACCCCGAAGGCCGTCGAGACTAAAAGCCTCGTCGCTGAAACCGCTCATACCGCGGCCTCTACGGCGCTACCTACGACGCGGCGTGTTCCAATACGGGCTCTTGCACTTTGGGCAGACCATCGGTTCCTCGTCTTTGTTGCGAGGAACCCATTCGTGTTCGCAGCGCTCGCAGCGGTAACCCCAAATCCTGACCTTCGGCATGGCCTCATGCTATACCTAAAGAGAATATCCGTCAAGTATGACCTCCAAGGGTTGACTAGATATATACCTAGTGGTAATATATTCGTATGGATACTCGGGAACAACGCGGAATCGCTCTCGCCAAGGCCAAGGCCCTCAAGCAGAAGGGTGCCCTCTGGGTCGTCCCCTCGCAAAGCGGTGCGAGCACCTACGTCGTGGAGCCGAACGGCCAGCTTCCCAACTGCACCTGCCCCGACTACGAAACGCGGGGAATCAAGTGCAAGCACCTCTACGCGGTCGAATACACCGTCCGCCACTCGGTGAACTCCAACGGCGAAACGACCGTCGAACAGACGATGCGGGTGACGTATCGCCAGAATTGGGCCGCGTATAACGCCGCGCAGACCGTCGAGAAGGAGCGCGTAGCGGGCCTTCTGCATGGCCTCTGCTCCGCTATCGACAACCCGGTTAACAAGAACGGGCGTCCGCGCCTTCCGCTGTCCGACGCGATCTTCTGCGCCGTTATGAAAGTCTACGGCGGAACGTCGGGACGCCGCGCTATGGTCGATATGCAAGAGTACGCAGAGAGCGGATATATCGACAAGGCTCCCCATTTCAACAGCATCCTGAGCATCCTGGACAACCCGGAGGTTACCCCGATTCTCAATGCTCTGATCGAGGAAAGTGCGCGACCGCTCCAGCAAATCGAAACTGATTTTGCGGTCGATTCGTCCGGCTTCTCTAGCTGTATCTACGACCGCTGGTTTAGCCACAAGTACGGTCGGGAGCTTTCGCGGTCCCAATGGGTCAAAGCGCACGTTATGATCGGAACGACCACCAACGTCGTGACGAGTGTTCGCGTGACGGGCTCTCGCAGCGCGGATAGTCCGCAACTACCCGCCCTCCTCAACGCGACCGGAAAGCGGTTCGCCGTTAAGACCCTCGCTGCCGACCGCGCATATATCAGTCACGACAACCTCGATGCTATCGACGCGGCGGGCGCGTTCCCGCTGATTCCGTTTAAGTCCCACCACAACCCCACGGGAGCGCGCCAAACGCGGGACGGGAAGCGGCGCTACTCCCCGGAGAGCCGAGCCCTCTGGCAGCGTATGTTTAACTTTTTCACCTATAACCGCGAAGAATTCCTCAAGCACTACCATCAGCGGTCTAACGTGGAGGCCACCTTCTCGATGATAAAGGCCAAGTTCGGCTCTCGCGTTCGCGCCAAGACGCCGACCGCCCAGGTCAATGAGGTTCTCGCAAAGGTCCTCTGTCATAACCTCTGCTGCCTCGTTAGCGCGATCTTCGAGCTTGGAATCGACGCGAAGTTTTGGCATATCGAATCAGTCGCCTAAAGCAACGCGTCCTCGGCTACGCGCCGCGCGTCCGAGTCAAGGTCGTCGGCAATCTCGCGAAGGCGCCCGATGGTATTTGGGAAAACGCTTGCCCAACTCTTAGTGCTGGCGCCTGCAAGTTCAGATTCCATGCGATCCTTAATCTTTTGGTACTGTGATCGGAATCGTGAAAAGAACTCGCGCGAAATGACACCGGACGCTTCGGTGACATCCTTGCATTCGTCGGCAAAGTCGCGGATTTCTTTGGCGAGCAAACGCGCCGCCGCCCGAAGCCTCGTCGGGGTCGCTCTGCGTTCCCACTCTGCTGCTTTGCTTAGAGCCGCTTCACGCTCAGTGAGAGCGTCCTTGCGATCTCCTTCGCTTTGCTCCAAAGACGCCGCGCTCTCCTGAAGCTGTAGCGACAGACCGACGCCTTTTAGCCGTTCTCTCCCCAAGTCGGCTTCCAGGCCCTCAATGGTCGCGGTCGTGCGCGATGCGTCACGATTCTTGGCCGAAGCAAAACCGACTGAGACCCCAAAAATGACAGCGGATAACGCGATTAAGACCCAGGGCGACGTAGTCGCTACCATAGCGCCCCAGTCGTGAGCCTTGGCCCAAAGCAACTGAAGGAGGGCGAGCACCCCGCCACTGACGATGATCGCAATGGCACCGTCCAAGATCGGACTACCCGTAGTAAGTTTTCCCATGCCGCCCCTATCCGCCAAGCCGCTCGGGGCTCCCCCGCGTTGGGCATCACTCGGCTCCCAATGCGGGGTTTTTGTGCAGACCCGGGGTTCTTGTGCAAAGCCCCTCGGAGCGTAGGATTTAGGCGCGCCGAGCTTCAAGCTCGCCGTATGGCTGAGGGCGACGCTCGCGATATGACGCCGCCGGTCGAGAAAGTCGTCGTCGACGTTCCGGGCTGGCAGCAGGTTCGCCCCCGCATCCCCGACACGCAGCAGCGCCGGACGCTGGAGAAGCGCCGCAGCATCCGCGAGATCGTCTTCGGCATGCAAGACGGCATTCTGACGACGCTGGGCATCATCACCGGCGTCGGCGTGGCCGAAGGCGAGCGCGCAGCGGTCTTCATCAGCGGCTTTCTCGCACTGCTGGCCGGCGCGCTCTCGATGGGCGTCGGCGAGTATCTGGGCCGGAAGTCGGAGCGCGAAGTCGTTCGGGCGACGATCGACCTCGAAAAGCGCGAGATGGCCGAGGATCCGCAGGGAGAGTTCACCGAGCAGGTCGCGTTCTACAAGCTCAAGGGCTTCAGCGCCGATGAAGCCCAGATGATCGTCAAGCGCTTGACGCAGCATCCCGACATCTATCTCTACGAGATGGTCCGCGACGAGTTCGGAATCGATCCGCGCGAAGCCGAGGACGCGGGGTTGCGCGGTCCTCTATCGATGAGCGTGTCGTTCGCGCTCGGTTCGCTGCTGCCGATCATCGCGTTCATGCTTCCGCTTTCAATCGGTGCGTCGGCGTTGGCCTCGTTGCTCTTTGCGCTCGCGGGACTCTTCGGCGTCGGTTACTACGCGGGAATGCTCAGCGAGCGAAATCCGCTCGGTAGAGGCATCGAAGTCGCGCTCTATGGCTGCGGCGTCTTCATCATCTCGTATCTCGCCGGCCACTTCATTCCACCGCTCTTCGGACACGCACCCGTCTCGGTCGGCGGTTGATGGCGGCGCTCGCGCACGCGCTCGTCGCCGGGTTCGCGCAAGCCGGTCTCTTCTTTTGGGACAGCCTCTTCGGTCTGATTTTCGGCTTTCTCGTCTCGGCGATCGTCCAGGTTATGCTCGCGCCCGCGACGATGCACCGCTACCTCGGCCCGGGCATCAAAGGCGTGCTCTACGGCGCAGGCTTCGGCATCATCTCGTCGGCTTGTTCCTACGGAGCGGCCGCGGCCGCCCGCGGTTTCTATCGAATGGGCGCCGACATTCGCTCGGTGCTCTCATTCCTCGTCGCCTCGACGAACATGAACCTGGCGATCCTGATTCTCTTTTGGTCGCTGCTCGGCTGGAAGTTCGCGTTCGCGGAGTTTTTCGGCGGCATCATCATCATCGTCGTCGTCACGCTCGGATTCACGGCATTCTTTCGCAACGGCGAGCTCGCGAACGCGCAACGGGAGTATTTGAGCGAGTCGACGGGCGGCGAAGACGCCGAGGGATCGTGCGCGCACCACGGCGGCGAATCGAAGGTACGTGGGTGGGACGCGGTCGCCGCGACCGCGATCGCCGACGTACGCATGTTGCGTACCGAACTCGTCGTCGGATACTTGATCGCGGGCTTCGCTGCGGCGCTCGTGCCGCCGGGGTGGCTTGCCGGCGCACTGCACGCGGTCGGATCCGTTCCATTCGTGGGTTACCTGCTACTGCTGATCGTCGGACTGTTGATCGCGGTGGCGACCTTCGTCTGCTCGATGGGAAACGTACCGGTCGCGCGTTTTCTCGCTAACGCCGGCATACCGTTGGGCGCGAACACGACCTTCATCTATGGCGACCTGTTGATTCTGCCGCTGATCGCGATCTACCGAAAATCGTTTCCGGCGCGGGTGACGTGGACGTTCGTCGGACTGTTCACTATTGGAGCGATCCTTGCGGGTGCCGCGATGGAGCGTCTGATCGGCAGCACGCTCGGCGGCACGGCCATGGGCTCGATGGCGATCAACGACCGGTTCACACTGGTCTCCAACCTCGCCGCGCTCGTGGCGGTCGTTGCGGTCGCGCTCGCGTCACGCGCCGTTCCGCGACGCGTTAATTCGAGTGAGTAGCCTCAGGGCGGCGGCAGGGGGAGCCGCCGCCCGCAATCTGCCGGCCTCGATCGCCCGTTAATCAAGGGCAGTGCAGAACCATAACCGCAGCGAAGGATGGCGCCGTGGAAGAGGCAGGCCGGCTCCTCGACCGAGTGCAGGCCCGTGATGCCGCCGCATTCGAGGTCCTCTACGACCAATACCACCGGCTCGTATACGGACTCGCGATGCGCGTGCTCTCCGACCCCGCCGCCGCCGAAGACGTAACCCAAGCGGTGTTTCTCAAGGTTTGGAGCGAGCCGCGCCTTTTTCGCGGGGGCAACTTCGGCGCGTGGATCGCACGGGTCGCGCGTAACCGCGCCTTCGATCTGGTGCGAAGCCGCGCGGTGCGGGCGGAGGGCGAGTTTCCCGAATCGATGCCGGTCGACGATGCCCTCGAAGAGACGGCTCTGGCGCGCATCGACGGCGAGCGAGTTCGCGACGCGCTCGCGCAGCTTCCGCCCGAACAACGCGAGCCGATCGAGCTTGGGTTCTTTGGGGGAATCACGCAAGAACAGATCGCGCGGCAGACCGGCTTGCCGCTTGGAACGGTAAAGACGCGGATTCGCACCGGCCTGCGCCGGCTGCGCAGCGCCCTCGAAGGGGCGGTGACGGCATGATCTCGCATGACGAAATGCTCGACAACGTCACCGCGTACGCGCTGGGTCTCTTGCCGGCGTCAGAAGCGGCCGCCGTCGCCGCGCATATGGAGACGTGCGAATCGTGCCGGGAGGAGTACCGGTTCCTTCATCCGGCGGTGACGGCGCTCGCATACTCGGCCGAAGCCAGCGCCGATCCGGCGACCGGCGCCACCGCTGCGAGCCCGCTGATGAAGGCGCGCATCATGAAACAGGTGCGCTCCGAGGCCGCGCCGCGGCGAACGACGTGGGTCTGGCCGGCCTATGCGGTGGCCGCCGCCTGTCTGGCGATTGCGATCGCTACCGGCCTCGTCGATCTCTCGCTGAACGGAAAGCTCGACCGCGACCGCGCGCAGAGCGCCGTGCAGGCACAGACGATCGCCGACCTTACGGCCCCCGATGCGCGGCGCCATCGGTTCGCCGGCGGCGAGGTCCTTACGCATGGCGACCGGCTCTATTTGACGATGCATGGCCTCCCCGCGCCCCCCGCTGGGCACGTCTACCAGGCGTGGACCCTCGCGAAGGGCGCGAAGAAGGTAGCGCCGTCAAAAACCTTCGAACCGAGCGCGGGCGGCGTCGCCGTCGTGCCGCTTCCCGAAGCGGCGACGACGCTTGCGGCCGTCGCCGTCAGCGTCGAACCGGCCGGCGGCTCGATGCAGCCGACGACCAAGCCGATCGCCCTCGTTACCCTTTAGGAGTCGGATAGACTCCTAGGGTCCGCCAGTGCGGCGCAATCCAAGACGGCCGCGCGCGCGTTTTATTGAGGAATGTCTTACTCCCTAGAGCCTCTGCTTGGAAAGGAACCCATGAAGAATTTGCGATTGACCGCCGCGTTGGCGGTCGTTCTGGCGTCGATCGGCACGGGTGTCGCTTGGGCGAAACTCATGCCGAACGTCGTCAACGAACCGACCCGCTTCTCAGGTTCGTGTTGCGTTTATACCGGCGCGCCCGCACTCGCCGTAACGCTGTCGATGGTCGAGGCCGGCGGCGGCCCCAGCAGTTTCAGCACCGCTGCGCTGCTCAAGACGTTGGCCGGCTCGCACTTTGATGCCGAAGTCGCGAAGCTGACGACCCAGTATGGCAAAGACCAGGTCGCCCAATTTCTCAAAACGTTCGACTTCGTCGTGAACGACTCGCTGAAGATCGTTACCGCGAAGAAGATCGCCCTACCGGCCAAGCCGAGTCCCGATCCGAAGGACGGCGCGGCGCTTGCCGGTGCGTTGTGGGCGGCGGGTCAGAGCGGCGAAGGCTTCAACGTTGAGGTGATGCTCGATCGTGCCGTCTCGCATCCGATTCACGTCCAAGTGATGAAGGATATCGACGCGAAGTACGGTCTAGCTGCCGATGCGCAATACCATGCGATTCTCACCACCGCGATGAAAGATCTCGCAGCCGCCTACCATCTCAACAGCATGGGCCAGATGCAGAGCATGTAAGCAATACAGGCAAGGCAGGGCGGGGACGGCCCGCGACGAATCGCGCACCATGTACCCGTATCGCGCGGCCATCGCCGCCCTCTTTGCTGCATCGTTGCTGTTGAGCGCGTGCTCCGGTTCGAGTAACTCGAGCGCCGAGTCTTCGGCCTCTCCCGAAACCTCGGCGAGCGCGCCGCCTGAAGCGTCCCCGATGGAGTCGTCATCGCCCACAGCGTCGTCGGCTTCGATGGGAGGAGCGGCCGCCGCCTCTCCCGAGGCTAACGCAGGAACGCCGGTCTCTTACAGCGACATCGCGGGAACGTTCGGGCAGAAAGAGATTACCGAACTCGCCGCGTTGGGGGTTTTTGGAACGCCGAGCGGCGCCTTCAACCCGACCGGCACCATTACGCGAGGCGACTTCGTGAAGTGGCTCGTTCTAGCAAACAACGCCATCTTCTCGAACGCTTCCGGCAAGCAGATTGCAGCCTCGCAGGCGACCGCGTCGGCCTATCCGGATGTAGCCACGTCCCATCCCGACTTTCCGTATATCCAAGGCATGTACGACGCCGGCTTCGCGATCGGATTTCCGGACAAGACGTTCAAACCAAATGCGCTGCTGACGCACGAGCAGATGATCGCGATCAAAGAGAGTCTCGACCGCGGCGGCGTGCAGCAGTACTACGTAGCGAATTGGGATTCGACGATGCCGAACTGGAAGGACAAGGGCCAAATCAACAAGCAGTTCCGCGGGGCGATCGCGGAGGATTACGGGCTCGATCGGACGGCGGTCATCAACTGGTCGCATCCAAACCTCGTCATCGACAACGTTCCGCGCACGTTTGGAGCGATCGCGATGTTCCGCCCGCAGCAGCCCGTAACGCGGGGCCAAGCCGCATTGGTGCTCTGGAAGATGGGTGCTCACACCGATAAGGTCGCGAACCCAACGCCGGAGGATCTCCCGCGCAGCGCGGCCGACGCACTCGCTCCGGCTAGTCCGACACCAACGCCATGATACGCACGTTCGCCGCGATCCTCGCGTTGACGGCCCTGCCGATTAGCGCGACCGCAGCCTCAAGTGGATTGGCGTGGGATGCGGTCATGAAGTTTTCGATGGATGCCGATCCGTCGTCGTTACAGCCGGGTTCGTTCGATTCCGACTTTGCCGCCGCGGCGGCGGTCCAAGCACCGGATCAGGGCGGAGGCGGCGGGATCTTCAATCAGATGCACAAGGCTGCGGCGATGGCGCAGGCCATGCAGCAGATGATGAAAACCGGCACGGCCGAGCACCATTACCTTGCCGGTTCGAAAGAGCGCATCGACCGTCTCGCCTTTCAAACCGCGACGATCGTCGATTGCGCCGCTCGGACGATTACGACGCTCGATCTGCGCCGTAAGACCTACCGCGTCGAGTCGATGGACTCGTCGTCATCGGGCTCCAGCGGAGGCGGATCGGGCGGAGGGAAATTTTCCGACGACGGCAGCCGCGTGGCGATATCCGTGACCAACACCGCGCTCGGCGCGCGCGACGTCGGAGGGCTGGCGACGAATGGCTACCGTTCCGATATGGTCATGACCACGACGAAGCCTTCGGGTGAGTCGCAGACCGTGAACGGCAACTTGCTTGGCTATTACTCCAACGAATCAAGTCCGGCTCTCAACTGCTCCGGCGGAGGGGAGAGTGCGCCGGCCGGCGGCGCTGCGGGCATGGCGATGATGGGCCAGTACGCGCTCGCTATGCGCGCGCTCGCCGCTCGCGGCATGAGTTCGCGATTCAGCATCAAGCAGAGCGGTCCGCCACTTCCGCTCGGCAAGCTCGCGATGTACGACGCGATGACGTTTGGGCAGAGCGGGCACTCGGTTACGGTTTCAACGGAACGCGGGAACCTGCGACCGATCGCTGCGAACGACGCTGCCTTCAGCATTCCGACGGACTTCACGCGACAACAATAGCGCGACGTTGCCGTGAAGTACGTGCTTTTCTACGAGTCGTCGCCCGAGGTGCTGGAGAAGGCGCCGATCCACGGGGCAGCCCATCGCGCGCACTGGCAGTCGTTCTTGTCGAACGGGACGCTCTTGATGATCGGGCCGTTTTCGAATCCGCGTGAAGGCGCCCTCGGGATCTTTACGACACGTGGAGCGGCCGAAGAGTTCGCGGCGGCAGATCCGTTCGTGCTCAACGGCGTCGTGGAACGCTGGCACGTGCGCGAATGGATGGAGGCGGTCTCCCCCTGATGCGGCTGGTTGCCGCCGCGCTGGTACTCTCGTGCGCCGCCTGTAACTCTGCCGTAGCGCCCGCCCGAACCGTTACGAACGCGAGCGTCGCGTCGAAAACGATTTCGCGTGCTGCGACGAGCGTCTATCAGCCGCTGGCGGCCGGCGATTTCTGGACGTATACTTGCAATAATCTCTTCAAGATCGAGGATCGGGTCGTCGGAAAGTACGACGTCGGAAAGCACGCGACGTTCGCGCTCTCGCTCCAAATCCCGAGTTCGCCCACGAAGTCGACGAAGATCGTCGAACTGCTCGCCAACGACGTGCACGGCAACACCTGGATCTACGGCTACCTCGTCGCCGGCAAAGTGCACCCGGTAACCGCGCATGAGGTCGTGGCGGCGTCGCCCGTCAAGGGCAAGCATTATAATTATCCGTCTCCCAAGGGCAGTACGGTCGAGCGCATCTTCAAGGAGTTCGAAGCTACGAACAAGACGCCGCTCGGAACTTTTTGGGTGGCGGCGTACTTCGAGAGCAACGCGACGCACAACTATGGATACTCGCTCGGTCGCGGCGTGATGGAGGAAGACCACGGACCGAACTATCGCTACGACTGCTTGATCGAGAAGTACGTTCTCAAGTAGCGCGTCATAGCACGGGCGAGTTTGGCCGCATACCTTCTCGCGGCATCCGCATCGCTGGGGCGACCGGCAAGCGGTCGTTTTTCGCATCGAGCGGATGAGCGACGATTCGATAGTCGAACTCCACCCTCGAGCGTCCACCTTCGCCCTCGCGTACCTGGAAAGCCGAGACCGCCTTCGAGCTCACGTAGAGGCCGCGTGTCTCTCCGAGCGGTGTAAGGAAAACGTAATACCAGCGATGATCCATCACTGCAACGAAAGCCGGATCGATCGCGACGTTCGCGACGCCGGCGGCCAGTCGCGCAGTGCCGACGTCTTCGATGGTGGCCGTGGCCGATTCGGCCGCGTAAGCGAGAACGTGCTGACCGTTGCCGTTAGTATGCCGAGTGCGAACGCTTTTGACAACTGCGCCCCCGGTGCATGCTAGGGTCGCGTTGTAATCGATGGTGCATAGCCCGTCGGTTGAGGCGTTGTACCCCTCAAAGATGTAGGTGCTCGAACTGTCTGCTTTCGCCTCGAGCGCCTCATAGAGGTTGGTAGTATCGGCCGATTCCGAATAGACGCCGTCGCCGCTGCCCGACGACTTGCCGGACTGGATACCCGCAACGCCAGAGCCCGCTGACGCGGTGGAATGGCCTTCGACGCCGTTGTTGCTCGACGACGTACCATAGACTCCTTGGCCATTTGAGGAACGCCCGTATACGCCGTGAGCCGAGCCGCTCGTGCCGGTGCTGATGCCCGACGTACCGGAGTTTCCGTTGGTGGCGCTCGTGACCCCGTGAACGCCGTCGGCGCTTTCGGCCGTGCCGTAGACGCCCCAGGTGCTGCTGCCGGTGGAACTGCCCTCGAGACACGCCGTGCCGCTGCTGCAACTGAACGTCTTATTCCTCGCCGGTAGCGCGCGCTCGGCGCGAACGACAGCGAAGCTCGAGAACGCAACGACCACGCCGACGGCAATCATTCCGATTACCGCCGAGCGATTTAGCCGAGTGGTGGATTGTGACATCGTTTGAGTCTCCTTTCGAATCTCCGTGCCCAGAGGGGCTACGGGGCTAAGGCAAAGAGGATTCCGTCGTCGTTCGTTCCGCCGACGTCGGGTCGTGCCGTAGAGTGTGCGTGTAGAACCGCCAAGCCGCAACCTGCCGGCATCGCCGCGCCAGCGCAAACGATCGATGCGCATCGAACTGAAATTAAAGTTGTCAACCGGCACCTCCGTGTTGAACCGCGATGCGACCGGCCATCGCCATGATCGTGAGCATGGGATTGACGCCGCTCGATTGAGGAAAGACGGAAGCGTCGGCGACGAGCAGATTCTCGTAGCCCCATACGCGGCCGGTCGGGTCGACGACCGATCGCTCTGGATCGGAGCCCATTGCGCTCGTTCCCATTTGATGCGCGGAGAATAGAATCTGCCGATTCGGCGCGACGCCGATCGCGCGAAGACGTTTCGCAAACGCATCGCGATAGCTCGAGGTCCAAGCGGCTCGCTCCACCTCGATCGGATTCGTATGGAGCGTCATCATGCGCGCGGCACCGGCCGCGAACCCGAGATCGAAGAGACCGGTCAGACCTGCCAGCAGATTCTCTCCGTCGAAATGCGAGGGGCGATAGTGGACGGCGGCTTCGGCGTCGAGATCGATCGAACCCGGGTCGCGGTCGCGCGTGAGGGCAAACATCGTCGAAACGTTGCGAAAGCGTTCCATGAGCTCGGCATGGCGCGTGCGGCTCTCCCACGGAAGTGCGAGCGCTGCCATGCCGGGATGTGCCGGCGCGACCTCGACCTTCGCACCGTAATTGCCGGCGCGGTAATTGAATGCATCCGAGTAGACGCTCTGCATCGGTCCGATCCACGGCTCGATCGGAGAATCGAACTCGGCGATTGCGGCAGCGACGGGATGCAGGAAGAGCCGCTTACCGAGCAGCGGACTCCGTATGCCGCTGCGCGCCAACACTCCCGGCGTGCGAAGCGAGCCGGCGCAGACGACGACGAGGTCGGCTTCGACCTCGAACTCTCGCGATTCGTCGACCGCGCCACGTTGAAGGACGCTTACGCTCCGCGCCCGGGCTCCGTTCGTTGCGATGCGTGCGGCGGTCGCGTTGGCGTATATCGCCCCGTCGCTCTGCGCGACGTCGTGCAGAAAGGTCGCGGCCGTCGAATGCTTCTTAGCATACGCGCAGCCGTAGCCGCAGTAGCCGCAGCCGTCGCCGCAATCGGCAGCGGCGTTTCGTGGTGTCGCGGCAGCGTGGACGCCGAGATTCCGCGCGCCGTCGAGGATGACGCGATTGTTCGCATTGTGGTGTGCGGCCGGCTGGATATCGAGCCGCTTCTCGATCGCCGCATAGTGCGGCGCCAGCTCCGCGCCAAGGCCGGCGATGCCGCTGCGCGCTTCCCACTCGTGCGCGATCGCCTCGGGTAATCGCAGGCTGGTGCACCAATTGACGGTCGTTCCTCCGCCGAGCGTCGCGCCGGCGAGAATGACGACGCCGAGATCGCGACTCGAGGCGAGGCCGCCTTCGAGGTAGAGCTCGGACGTCATGAGCTCGCGTTGCGTAAAATCGAGCGAGCCGTACGCGCCGCCGGCTTCGAGCACGATAACGCGCCGGCCGGCACGGGCGAAGGCCGAGGCGACGACGCCGCCTCCCGCGCCGCTGCCGATCACGACGACGTCCGCGCGAAGACGGTCGCCGTCAACGGCGGTTGCATGCGGAAGGGGCGAATCGGTGGCGGCGGCGTCGTGACGAGGGCCGGGATAACCGATGCGCCTCCAAGCCGGGTTCGGTCCCCGGCTCGCTCTGCGCATAGGTCAGAAAGAGCGAGAGCCGCTTCATTGCGGCAAATCCGGTACGAAGCATTCCGGCAGGCGATTTCGCGAGCGTCCTCAAGACCGCGGCGCGGCGAGCGTCGCCGGACTTCATGGGGAGCCATAGTAGGTCGAGGAGGCGGTGGAGCTCGGCGCGGCGCCGCGGCGATAAGCCGTCGATCGCAAGGGCGGCGAGCGCGGTCACGCGTTCGACGCGCGCGTCCGCGGGCGCAAACGTGGCAACGACGTTCTGAAGCGTCGTTCGGCGGCGCGCATCCACCTTACGGACGTTGGCGCCGGCGCACGAACATCCCGCGAGGCAAACGAGGATGGCGTCTTAAGAAGCCGGAATCGCTGAAGTCATGAATACGTTGATGAATCGCACCGCCGTCCTTTTAGCCGTCGTTTTGACGGCCTCGGCCGCCATGCCGACCGCGAGCCCCGCGCCGACCGCTGCGCCGCCCGAATCGGCCTCGGAGCAGCAGTTCGTGGCGTCGGTCACGACCGATCTTCAAGACCGTTTCTCGACGACCGCGAAAGCCTCAGCTGCGGGTTACTTCCGCTACACGAATGAGGATCAGACCGGCGCGATTAGCTGGGTGAATACGAAGAGCTGGCAGAGCGACGCCACGCATCCGAGCCAGTTATGGTACGACGCCAACGGCCGGCTGATCGGCGCCGACTTCTCGGTGCTGCAAAGCAGTTCGCCGGGACGACCCAATGTATGGGGCGTCTCGCCGTCGCGCTTCCTCGACTTCTCGCCGGCGCACGTTCACTTCGCGATCAAAACGCCCACCGGGCTTGCTTTCGGCGGCGCCGGTTCAAAGTCGATAACCAAAGTCGGCGGCTCGGTCGACAACCCGACCGCTGCGGACGTCGTCAAGATCAGCAAGCTGAGCCGTTGGAAGAAGCTTGGAATACCGAAGCCGGCAAGCGCGGCAGACGTCGCATTCGTCTTTAGCTTCCCGGCCATTTGGGACTTGCAGGTGTGGCTGGTTCCCAATCCATTGGGCGCGTTTGCCGAACACAACCCGAACGTGACGCCCAGCGCAGCGGCAAAGGAACAAGACTAAGCTACTCGAGCGGAGGAGCGACGGACGCCGGCGCGTTGCGCGCCGGCGGGTGCAGCAGCGTCATCGAGAAATAGGCGCCGATCCACGAACCGAGCGCGGCAAAGAGTACGTATGTCCAGTCGCGCGTGTACGTGATCACCGCGAACGAAGAGAGCAGATACCAAACGCTGCTCCAGCTCGCCGCGGAGATGCGCCGCCGTCCGGATACGGCGGCGGTGAAGAAGACGTAGACGGCGTCGGTCGCCGCCGTACTGAGCGCGACCCCGATCGCAAGCAGTGGATGAAGCTGCGAGAAGTGCTGCAGCACGTCAGACATACTTGGCGATCAACCGTTGCGCGTACCACGCCGGCCATGGGTCCGTAGGGCCCGCCGCGGTGTAGGCTTCGTCGAGTTCGACCAAATCGCGCGTGAGGTGACTTCGGACCGGCCGTCGCGCGAGGAGATGCGGAAGATCTGAGTGTGCGAGCAGCCAGTCGGAGTAAAACGTCGCCCAATCCTCGTCGTTTCCGTCGGTGTCGGAGAATACCAGGTGGTGAATCTCGCCGACCTGATGCAACAGCTCCGCGATCTTTATTGCCGCGTCGTCGCTCATTGTGACCTCCTTTTTTGTGGAGCGTCCATCGTAACACCGACTCGATAAAGGAAGCAATTGCTTCCATGCGAACTCGGCGCGTAAGGAGGTCGCGTTATGATTTCATTTCGTCAGTTCTTTGGTGCCGTCGCGCTGTTGCTCGTGACGAGCGGCACCGCGTTTGCGGCCACGGTCACGATCGAAGGAACGCCCGCGCCGATACGGCCTAAACCAGACTTTTCATCGATGAGCTTTCTGGTCGGAACGTGGACGTGCACCGATCTCAGCTCGCGCCGGCCCGGTCCCTTTACCACGACCGAGGTCTATTCGATGGACTCGAGCGGCTACTGGATGAACCGCGACTCAACGATCCATACGGCGTCGTGGATTCCGCGCGAAGTTCAGAGCCAAACGAAGTACACGTACGACGCGGGAGCCACGCATTGGGTTCGGATCCAGACGGGCGAGCGGGGGACCTTTTCGGTCGCGACGGCGCCGATGCCGGCCGCCGGAGCGAGGAAGACCTATACGTACGTTATCCAAACGACGGCGCCGGGCATCGCCTCCTACGCGCCGGAAGTCTTCACCAAGGTGAGCAACACGAAGAAGACGATGAGCACGTCGTTTACCGAAACGAGCGGCCGGGTCGTTACGGTCAAGGAGAGCTGTACGAAGTCCTAACCGTACCGAAGCCGGGGTTATTTACCGCTCAGCATTACGCGGGCGGCATTCCAGCCGGACGCGCCCATAACGCCCCCGCCTGGATGCGTCGCCGCTCCGCAGAGATAAAGACCGCGGATCGGCGTCGTATATCCGGCGTAGCCCGGCACCGGGCGAAACGCGAAGAGCTGGTGGAGCGGCATCGCACCTTGGAAGATGCTACCGCCGGTGAGTCCGAACTTCTCCTCCAGATCGACCGGCGTGAGAATCTGCCGGTCGATCACCGAGGCCTTGAAGCCGGGCGCATACCGCTCGACGACGTCGAAACAGCGGTCCGCGTATTCGTTGCGCAGCGCGTCGGTCCAGGGACCTTCCTTGAGCTCGTACGGCGCGTACTGCGTGAACATCGACATCAAATGCTTACCGGGCGGCGCGACGGTCGGGTCGAGCGACGAGGGCATGGTGCATTCGACGACCGGATCGCGAGACATCGAGCCGTACTTCGCATCGTCGTAAGCGCGCTCGATAAAATCTTGATCGGGGCAAAGATGCACGGTTCCGAAATGTTGCGGCCCCGGTTCGTGACCGGGCAGCGCGGTGAAGCTCGGCAGCCGTTCGAGCGCGATGTTGATCTTACACGAAGCGCTGCTGTACGAAATGCGTGCGATGGCTTCACGAAACTCCGTCGGAAGATCGGCGGCTTCGAGGAGCCGTTCGAACGTGATATGGCAATCGACGCCGCTCACGACGCGCTTTGCTTTGAACTCCTCGCCGCTGGTTAGCGCGACACCGGTGACGCGTCCGCGCCGCGTGAGGATTCGGTCGACCTCGGCCTCGGTGCGAATCTCGACGCCGAGATCTCTCGCGGCTGCGGCGAGGGCCTGCGTCAAGCCGCCCATGCCGCCCCGCACGTAACTCCACACACCGCGCTTGCCGTTGGTCTCGCCCATTACGTGATGGAAGAGAACGTACGCGGTGCCGGGCATCGACGGCGCCATGAACGCGCCGATGATCGCGTCGGTTGCGATCGTTCCCTTGACTTCTTCGCTCTCGAACCAGCGATCGAGAATAGGCCGTGCGGCCCCGGTGAGTACTTCGATGGCTTCGCCCATTGCAGGTCCGAGCCGCTGCAGCGCCCGCCCCATTTTCCCGGCTTCGAGTAGCTGGCCGAGACTCGGCCGCATGAGGTTCGGCGGTACTTGAGTGAGCGTCGGCTCGACGACCGATGCAACGCGCTCGAGCATCGCTTCGTATTCCGGGTACTTCGCGGCGTCGCGTTTGCTGAACTTTCCGATCTCGTCGGCATCCTGCGCGATGCCGCGCCCGAGCATCAAGTACCGCCCGTCTAAGAACGGCGAGAACGAGGCCGGGTTGCGTTCGATCGCTTCAAAACCGTACTCGCCCAGGCGCAGATCGGCAATGATCTCCGGCCGGAAGAGACTGTTGACGTAGGCGGCGGTCGAGACTTTGAAGCCGGGAAAGACCTCTTCGGTTACACAGGCGCCCCCGACGACATAGCGGCGCTCGAGAACGAGAACGCGCCACTTCGCGCGCGCGAGGTAACAGGCGGTGACGAGGCCATTGTGGCCGCCGCCGACGATGATTGCGTCGTAATCCAATTTAGATGCTCAACCTCAAGCTAAAGTAGGCATTGAACGGCTCGGCGAGCGAGCTGGTCTGATCGTTGTACGTCCCGAAGTACGGTTCGTAGGGATAGCGCAGGAAGGTCTGCACGTTCGTGCCGGGATTGTAGGCGTTGCCCACCGGCGGCGATGACGGACCGCCGATGAGATTGGTATAGATGCAGGTGCTCCTGCTCCAAAAGTATGTGAAGGCGGTCTGCTGGCCGCCGAAACACGTCTGGAGAAGATTCGCGAGCGTAACCGAGGCGGTAACGCGCGGCGAAAACTGATACGAGATCTGCAAGTGTCCCAAGAGCTGCGCGGGTTCGCGGAAGGCGCCGATGCCGTCGAACTGGCCCGTATACGGATCCGGGATCGCGAGCGTCGCGGCGCAGGCCGGGTTATCGGCGTTGAACGGACTTCCGCCCGCGGCGCCGTATGGATAGCGCGGATCGCCCGCGATGCGACTCGTCAACGGTTTTCCGCACCCGGCAGCCGGATCGATTCCCGGCGTCGTGAGCGGCACGCCGTACCGGTTGCCGGCGACGTACTGAAACGACGGCGTGATCGTGAACCGGTCGTGTTTGTAGTTCAGGAGCAGCGTCGCCACATAGGGATAGTTAAATGCGTTGACCCCGGATCCGATCGGACCCGGAAAGATCGAGTAGGGCAGATACGCGGCCGCCGGGTCTAAGAGCGAGAAGGCCGGCGAGAGCCAATACGGGTTCGCGACGTCTCCGGCTTTGCACGAGGCGTCGGCGGTGCCGTTGGGGCGGTAGCAGGGTGCGGCGTAGGTTCCGTTCGTCGTATAGCCACAGAGGTTTTCGCCGAACTGCTTCTTGCCGTAGGAGCTTCCGTTCGGTGCGCAGGCCTTGGTGTAGGCGTTGTACTGCGCGATCGACGAGTTGATCGGCGAAAGCACGTTCGTGCCGTTGGGAAGCGTGCTGAACTTGACCGTCGCGTACGTGTACGCGAAGGAGAGCTGTCCCGCGAAGCCGTTACGGTTGAAGTCGCCTTTGTCGAACTGAAACTCGAAGCCCGTGGAGGTTTGATAACCGGCGTTGAGTCCCGAGGTGATTCCGGCGGTGTAGTTGATGTAGAAGTTCTCAACCTGGTCCTGCGTCTGCCGCAGGAAGGGCGTGAGCTTAAAGGACATGTCGGTGCCCGGAAAATGGTGTTCGAGCGAGAGATCGCTGTTGTACGAGACGGAGGGCGCCACCTGATGCCCGGGCGTGGTGAAGCCGAGCGAATAAAACTGTGCGAGGGTATCGGGCAGATTCTGTTCCAGCGAGTTGTACTGCTCGTAGGCCGCGCTCGGCTGCTCGTTGTACCGGCCGTAACTCGCGCGCAGCACCGTGTTGGGATTCACCGTGTAGGTCACGCCGAAGCGCGGCTGGGGAATGTTGTAGTCGAAGGCGCCGGGCACGTTCTGCAGGTTGGCATTGACGTACTGCTTGCCGAACGTGGAACAGGGCTTCTGATTGTTCGTGCTCCAGTTGCTCCCGGAGCCCGCGAGTGCGCTGCGGTCGATCAGCGTGAGCGTCTGGGTGTCGTAGCACGTGTCTTGATTGAAGGCGTTGAACCAGAAGTTCCGCGCCGCGCCGGTCACCGTGTTCGCGCCGACGTAGTCGTAGTTGTCGACGCGGACGCCGAGGTTGAAGAAGAGGCGGTCGTTGGGACGCCATTGATCGGTGATTGAGTAGCCGGAGAAGTACGGCGTCACGGTGTTGTTCAATCCGTACGCCCCGTTCTCGACCGCGAAGTAGGCGCAGGGACCGGTGCCGCACTGCAAGCCGGTGATGCCGGCGTGCGCTCCCGGATTGTTGAGCTCGAGAAAGGTCGGCAGCAATCCGTAGCTGACGCCGCCGCCCTGCCCGTCGGCGCAGGTCGTTGCGATAGTGCGCGTGCCGTCTCCCGAGAGGTGGTAGCACGTTCCGCTGAACGGCGCGTTCCGGTTGACGAGCACCGCAAACGCATTGCCGTAGGCTTTTCCGAACTGGAACATCTGCTCGTTATAGATGCGTGCGCCGGTCGAGGTCGTGTAAGAGGCCTCTGCTTCGAGCAGATCTTGAGGCGTCAACTGATCGGTGAAGGAGAGGCTCACGCCACGCGTGTGGTTGTTGATCTCGTAATCGCCCGAGTCGTAGTAGGCGTAGGGTTGGAGCGACATCATTGGCCCGTTCTCGATCCAATCCGAATAATACGTATAGCCGTAGAGCCGCAGGAACGCGTTCGAGCTAAAGTTTCGCTGGTATTGGAGCTTGACGATTGCCTGTCCGTTGTAGCCGCGGTCGCGCTGATTGTACGGATCGGGGATCGGTCCGTCGAACTCATGCTGTGGCGAGGACGGGTAGAGATAGGGCGTGACAAGCGACGCGTAGTTGGAAGGCAGAAAGGTGCCGACCTTGCCGCGATACTGGTACGCGTCGAGGTAGTAGGGCGGAAACGTACCGACGGTGTTGATCCAGTTGTCGTAACCTTCGTCGTTGACCGAGCTCAAAAACGTCGTGAAGATCTCGTCGTTGTCGTAGAGCAGCTGGACGTCGTCGCGCAGACCGCCGTTCTTATGCGGGATGCCGATATGAAAGTTGACGACTGCGGTGCGGGTTGCCAGACCGGCCGCGTTGATCGATCCGAAGCCGATCGGTCCGAGAATCCATCCCGGCGTGCCGTTCGGGCCGACGTTCGGCTTGCCGTTGGTGTAGCACGACGGCAGAACGGTGCCCGCTAAGGCACTGGGCGCCGGACACTGGCCGAGCTGTTGGCCGAACTCCGCCGTGTAGGCCGCGCCGCCGAACTGGTCGACGTATCGGTAGTCTTGATTGTAGCCGCCGATGCCGACGTAGTAGGAGAACATTCGGTCGGGCGTCGCGCCGCCGGCTTCCACGTTGGCGCTATGGTAGAAGATCGTCGAGCCCAGGCTCAAGTTCGTTGTCGCGTAACCGGGAAAGGTTCCGGTCTTGATGACTTGATTGACGAAACCTGCGAGTCCCTGAGCCTCGGCATTCGCCGGGGTCGCGCCGGTGTAGACCTGAAGCTCGAGCTGGCCGAGCGATGAGAGCGAACTCGACGGATAGTTGTCGAAGGCGCGGTTGACCGGAATGCCGTCGAACTCGTAACCTACCTCGGACGCGTCGCCGCCGCGGACGTGTACCGATTGCAAGTACCCGTTTTGATTCGCCGGAACGTAGGCGCCCGGAACCGAAGCGATCGCCGAGTAGGCGCTGTTGAGCGCGCCGCCTCCGCCGAGCACCGCGGTGCGCTGGGCCTGCGCTGCATTGATCGAGTAAATGTCGGCAGTGGTGCCGGGGCGCACGAGACTCGCGGCGCTGCGGGACGTGACGTTGGCGATCGTTCGCAGCGCGATGCGCATGTTCAGCGTGAGGGTCTGCTGTGCGTCGGCAAGCACTGCGACGCCCGCGTAGGAGAGCGGTTCGTACCCGTTCTTCTGCAGGGAGATCGTGTATTCGTCGGGCGCGAGCGAGACGAATGCAAAGTGACCGCGCGCATCGGTCGTCGTGACGGCGGTCTGCGAGGGGCTCGTCACCGTCACCTTGACTCCGTCGATCGGTGTCGTGTTTCCGACCACCATTATGACGCCGCTGATCCCGCCGGTCGTTCCGGCGACGGCCGGCGTCAACGGCGTCACCGCCAGCGACAGCGCGAGCATTAGCCACAAACAACGGCTCGAGCTCATGAACACACCTCCTGCTTAGCATCCGGTGGTAGGTTGTGCGCCGCCAAAAACGCGCGGTAGGCGGTCATCGCGCGTTCGAACTGCGCGTGAATCGCGGCGGCCTCGCGCTCGTGCGGCGGCAGCGGGGGCCCCTGCGAGAGCGCGACCGCTCCCTGCAGAATCGTGAGCCGCTCGCGCAAGCGGTCGGGCTTCAGTTGATCGTCCTCGGAGTTGACGACGCCCGACGTAAACGTCGAATAGAGTGCGGGGTCGTGGTAGGGCAGAGAATCCATGCGGTTCAGAGCGATGTCGATCGCCGAGAGCTGATCGTCGAGCGACCTGAGAAACTCATACCGTGCGATGTACTGCGCTTGCGTCCACGATGCCCGCGGATCGGGCCGAATCTCGAGCGTCTCGGAGACGGTCCCCGCACCGGCGTGGAGCATGACGGCGTAACGCCCCGGAACGACCGTCGGCCCCGCGCCGCCGCGATTCCATTCGCGCACGCGCCGCCATTGCACCGGCGGCGTTTCGGTAAGATCCCACACCGCACGCTGCACGCCCGCCTCGCCGGGAGCGTCGAAGCAGCGGTCGCGCCGCCCGTTCGAGTCTAGCATTTCGATCCATACGCGTCTGCGCGAGGGCAGATAGTATGTTATCGTCGCGCCGTCGGGCGGGTTGTCGCCCGCGTACATGCCGGCGGAAAGACAGCACTCGTCGGGCTGCGTTCCGTAATACGAGGGCCACCAGCGATACCACGTGTAGGCCGTCGGCAGCGTAAAGAGCCGCGGCGCGTTACCCGCCATCGCGGCGCTCAATCCGCTTATCGTGCTCGCGTCGTCGAGAATCCAAAATCCGCGTCCGTGCGTCGCAACGATCAGATCGTGGCGCGTCGGCTGCACGCGCATATCGTGGATCGCGACCGACGGCATGTTCAATCGAAGACTCTGCCAGTGCGCGCCGCGGTCGAGCGTGAACCAGACGCCTTGCTCGAGCCCGGCATAGAGCACGTTGGGATTTGCCGGATCCTCGCGGACCACGTGTACGTATTCATCGGAGGGTAGGCCGTCGACGATCTTGCGCCAGGTCGCGCCCGAGTCGTCGGTTACGAAGAGATACGGTGCCGGGTCGCCCATAACGTGCCGATCGATCGCAACGTACGCGCGCCGCTCGTCGGCACGCGATGCTTCAACCGTATCGATCCGGCCCCACGCGGCGACCGCGCTCTCCAGCGGGGTGACGTTCTGCCAATGGGCGCCTCCATCGGTCGTGAGCTGTACCAGGCCGTCGTCGGTTCCCACCCAGATGCGCCCCAACGCCACCGGCGACGGCGCGATATCGAAGATCGTGTCGTAGAACTCGGCGCCGGAAACGTCGGTGTTGATCGGGCCACCGGCAACTTGTTGTTTGCTCGGGTCGTTGCGCGTGAGATCGGGGCTGATCGGCGTCCACGTTCGCCCCAAATCGCGCGTCTGAAAGAGGACGTTCCCGCCGTAGTACGCGGCGTCGCCTTGGAAAGCGATCGGCGCTTCCCAGTTCGATCGAAACGGCAGCCCTTCCAACGTGCGCCCGTTCGTATCGGTCACGTCGGGCGTGATGTCGTAGTTTTGACGCGAGCGAAGGCTATAGATACCGAGCTGCCCGTTGAGCTCGTTGACGCCCACGTTCCAAATTGACGAAGGGTCGTTGGGCTGCGGCCAAACCCAAGAGCCGTCGCCGTCGTTACCGACGTCACGCCAGTCGGCGTTCTCGATCCCAAGCGGGCTCAGCGAATCGGAGGGTCCGCAGTACGAATCGTTATCCTGGATGCCGCCGCACAGGTGGTACGGATTCTCGTCGTCGTACCCGACGCGATAGATCTGCGCCAGTACCACGTTGAAGCGCCAATCCCACGTCGTCCCGCCGTCGATCGAGATCGGCGCCCCGCCGTCGTCGGCTTCGATGATACGCCGCCCGTCGCGGGATATCCATAACCCGTGGTGATCCTGATGAACGGCGCCGAGAACGTCGCGATACGTCACGCCGCCGTCGCGCGTTTCGATCAAGTCCTCCGAGGAGAAGAAGACCTTATCGGGATTCGACGGATCGACGGCGAGCCGGCTCATGTAGAAGGGGCGCTGGTTGACGAGCGTGTCGCGCGTCATCAGGCGCCAGTGCGCGCCGGCGTCCTCGGAGCGCCACATGACGCCCTCCTTCGACTGAATCAACGCGTAAACGCGGTGACCTGCGACAGTCAACCCGATGCGGCCCATCACTCCGTCCGGCAATCCGTTTGCGCGCAGGCGCCGCCAGGTGGCGCCGCCGTCGGTCGACTTGAAGATACCGTCGAGCGGACCGCCGCTGGAAAAGTTCCACGGGCGGCGGCGAAACTGCCAGATTCCGGCGTAGACCGTCGCGGGATTGCGCGAATCGATCGCGAGATCGGACGCACCGCTCGACGGGCCGAGATAGAGCGTGCGTTGCCACGTTCTTCCGCCGTCGGTGGTACGATAGACGCCGCGCGCCGTGCTATCGCGATAGGGATTTCCAATCGCGGCGACCCAGACGCGCCGCGAATTGGTGGGGTCGACGATGATTCGCGAAATCGCCCACGTCTGCGCTAAGCCTACGTTGCGCCAGTGGAGGCCGCCGTCGCGCGTGAGCCAGAGACCGTTGCCGTACGAGATGTCGTTACGCAGGTTCGGCTCGCCCGTGCCTGCCCAGACGGTATTACGATCGTGCCCGTCGATGGCGATCGCGCCGACGGCACCCGGCGCATCCTGCGGCCAGACGTTCTGCCAGGTGAGCCCCCCGTTGACCGTCTTCCAAACGCCGCCGTCTGCGCCGCCGAAATAATAAAGGTACGGATCCGCGTCGGTGCCCGCAACGCCCGAGGTACGTCCGCCCGCCACCGCCGGCCCGACGTTTCGCCACGTCAAGCTTTGCAGCGGCGGCAACGCGACGCCCGCAGCGAGAAGGAGCGCCAGCGTGGCGCTACGCTCCCATGGCTCGCAGGTAGTGACGGTCGAAAGCGCTCAGCAGCCCTTCCGCATTCGAGTAAGGTCCGGGCGAATAAGCACGCGAGCGTAGTCCAAGCTGCGTCAGCTCGTTGACGTGCCAATCTTGCCGGTTGGTTAAGTCCCAGAAATCGACGACGTCGCTCGGATCGAAGTCCGATTGCGTCATGCTATTCGGATCGAAGAGGAAGGCGCAGACGACTTCGGTGCGGTTGGGGGCGAGGGGCTTCACGTAATGCACCATCACGTAATCGGGATGCAGACTCAACAGCAGCGACGGAAAGATCGTATAGTAGTAGGCGCGGTCGAGGTCGGCGCCGTCGACGCGGGGCAGCGGGGGTCGCGATCGATGGCCGTTCATCGTCAACGCCATTCCCGGCTGACGCATCTCCGAGTAACCGCCGAGTACGGCTCCTTCCAAGAGATCGTTGCGCCCGCTATCGGAGGGCGAAAGCTTATCAAGCTGCGGGTGGACCAGCGGGCAGTGGTAGCACTCGGAATAGTTGAGAAAGACGAGCTTCCAGTTGCAGGCAAGCTCGTACGTGAGGCTCCGCGCCGTCCGCAGCGTTGCGATCTCCCAGCGCGCAAAGCGCCCGATAAGCGGCGCGTAGGCTTGCTCGAACGCAACGCAATCGTCGTCGAGGTTGACGAATATGAAGCCCTCCCAGCACGAGACCGCGGCGCTCTTGAGCGGATACTGCGCTCGATCGAAGCCGGGGACTTCGTTCATGTTGCGCGCAACCTTCAGCGCGCCGTCCAGAGCGTAAGTCCACGCATGGTACGGGCACTGAATCGAACCTTGGAAGCGTCCCGACTCGGCGCTGCAGATTCGCGTGCCGCGGTGGCGGCAGACGTTGTAGAACGCACGGACGCTACCGCCGGCGTCGCGCGTGACGATGAGGTTCTCACCGCCGCGTTCGATCGTGAAGAAGTCTCCCGTCGCTTGAATCGACTCTTCGCGCCCGACGCAGAGCCACTCGCGACCGAAGATCGCTTGCTCTTCGCGCGCGAAGATCTCGGGCGAGAAGTACCAGGACGCCGGCAGCGTCATCGCTCCGGCGCTCACGTTCGGCTTCACGAATGTCTGCATAACAGTTCTCCAGAATTATTGCGGCGAGCCGCTAATCCGCAAAGGACGGAGGGGCTTCTGTCTTGTTTGACGTAATCCGCCTCTAACCAGCGATTTGTTTGGCCTTTTGGTAAATCTAGCGATGAAACCTTCGGAGAATCTACCGCTTGAGGCCTCTCTTTCGCGGGAGGCGTACTGGGACCCGGGCTTCTATGCTCGCGAGCAAGAGGCGATCTTTTGGGACCAGTGGTTTTACGCCGGCCGGGCCGACACGCTGCGCGAGACCGGAGCCTATCGCGTACTCGACGTCGCAGGCGAGAGCGTCATCCTCGTTCGCGCCGAGAACGGGTTCCACGCACATCTCAACTTTTGCCGTCATCGGGGTAGTCGCTTGCTCTGCGGAGAGGGCACGGTGCGAGGCACGATTCGCTGCCCGTATCACGCCTGGGCGTACGCGCTCGACGGCCGGCTCGTCGCCTCCCCTTTTGTTGGTGAGGATGCGGTCCCGCCGGAGTCTCGCCGTCTGCATCGTGCGGGCGTCGCCGAGTGGGCCGGCTTTCTCTTCGTGCACCTTTCGCCGGAGCGTGCCGAAGCCGGCGGCGCGACGCTCGCGTCGCAGCTAGGACCTATTCCCCAACATGTCGAGCGCTATCCGCTCGCGCGGCTGCAGGTTGCGCGCTCGATTCAATACGACGTCGAAGCGAACTGGAAGGTGCTGCTCGAAAACTACAACGAGTGTTACCATTGCGCCGGAGTCCATCCGGAACTCTGCCGCCTCGTGCCGGACTTTAAGCGTCGTGGCGGCGCGCAGCTCGATTGGGAGCGCGGGATAGCGCACCGTGACGGAGCTTGGACCTTCACCGCGAGCGGTACGAGCGTTCGAACCGCATTCGCAACGCTGAGCGACGACGAGAAGGTGCGGCACAAAGGCGAGCTGATCTATCCGAATTTCATGCTGAGTCTTGCCGCCGAACACGTTGCCGCCTTCTCGCTGCAGCCGCATGGACCGGCGTCGACGACGATCGTCTGCGACTTTCTCTTTCATCCCGACGAGATGGCCAAGCCCGGCTTCGATCCCGGCGACGTCGTCGATTTCTGGGATCTCGTCAATCGGCAAGACTGGAAGATCTGCGAGAGCGTGCAGGCCGGAATGCGTTCACGCGCATTTCACCACGGATACTATGCGCCGATGGAGGACGCGAGCCTGGACATACGTCGCTATCTCGCCTCGCGCGGACTCCTACGATGAATCGCGAGTACGACGTGATCGTGCTGGGGCTGGGCGCACTCGGCAGCGGCGCGGCCTATTGGCTCGCGAAGCGCGGCGCCCGCGTGCTCGGTTTGGAACAGTTCGAGTTCGGGCACGCTCGCGGCAGTTCGCATGATTGGTCGCGGATTATCCGCCTCTCGTACTTCACGCCGGGGTACGTACGATTGGCGAAGGAGGCGTATACGGCGTGGGAGGCGCTCGAGCACGACGCCGGCGAGCGAGTCGTTTTCAAGACCGGCGGCCTCGATATCGGACCGCGCGACGGCGCGATTCCGCTTGCGAATTACGCCGACTCGATGCAGGCTTGCGATGTTCGGTTCGAACTGCTCGATGCCGGCGAGATCCGCCGGCGATGGCCGGTTTGGCAGATCGGCGACGAGATTCACGGACTCTTTCAGCCCGATAGCGGCATCGTCGCCGCCGACAGTGCGACGGCCGCGCTGCGCCGCACCGCGACCGAGTTTGGCGCGACGCTGCGTGAGAATACGGTGATTTCGGCCGTGCGCGATAACGGCGGGGAGATTGAGGTCGACGCCGGCGGGGAACGTTACCGCGCGCGCAAGCTCGTTATCGCTGCTGGAGGATGGAGCGATCGCGCGCTCGCGCATTTCGGAATGCGGATACCCTTCGAAGTAACGAAGGAACAGGTACTATACTTTGCGGCGCGCGACCTCGCGAGCTTTGCATTCGGCCGATTCCCGATCTGGATCTGGATGGACGATCCCTCGTTCTACGGTTTCCCGGTCTTCGGCGAGCCCGATGCGGTCAAGATCACGCAGGATGCGGGGGGAAAAGCAGTCGACGCCGATACGCGTGGGTTCGAAGAGGACGGCGAACTCACGGCGCGCGTTACTAGCTTCATCGAACGTTATCTTCCGAGCGCGTTCGGTCCGATCGTGCGCATGAAGACCTGTCTCTACGCGCTGACTCCGGATCGGGACTTCATCATCGATATGCTGCCCGGCCATCCGAACGTCTGCATCACCGTCGGGGGAGGGCACGCGTTCAAATTCGCTTCCGTCATCGGCCGCATCTTGAGCGAACTTGCGCTCGATGGTGCGACCGGCTCGGATATAGCGGCCTTCAAAATCGACCGGCCGATTCTGCAAATGACCGACCCGCCGAAGACGTATATGCTGTAAGGGGCAAGCGGCCGCGACGCCAGAGGCGTTGAAGGGCCGCGATAGCGAATTCGGCCGACTCCGCCAGTCGACCACTCGAGATGAAACGATATTTGGCTGAAGTACGGCTGGCGTCGGATATTTCGTCGGCGTTAGGACGTACGATGCGAAGGACCCCGATAGGAAGTTTCCGCCGTTCGAGCCGCTGCGACACCTCGCTCCCGCGCGGCGCAGTTTAATCTCTCGGTGCTGCCGATACACGCAGGCCAACTCGGGCGCTCGCGACGGTGACTTCGAGGTCTTCGAGGGCTGCCGCAACGACAGCCCGTATCTTACACGCGACCGCGCCGTACATATTCGGAATCCTGAACCTCGAATGGAAGCCACCACTGAAAGGCCACAGCAGTGAAAGCCAGAGAGAAACAACACCTTGTGGGAAGTGCAAGACCATCCCGTCGCGAGTTCGTGGCTCGCTCCGTGGTGGCGTCTGCGACAATGCTTTTATATCCGAACTTGGGCGTGGCGGCGGAGGGGAAGAAGACCTTCACCATCCTGCACACCAACGATCTTCACTCCAACTTGATCGGGATGGCTCCGGTCCTGGACTACGCCCCGGCCAAGACCAATGATGACGACGACGAGACCCTGGGAGGGTTCGCGCGTCTGGCCACTATGATCGCCGAGAGGAAGTCGGCGCGTGAGGATCTGGGTCCGGTGCTGGTGGTTGATGCCGGGGACTACAGTATGGGGACCGCCTTCGGCGCCGCCACCCGCGAGACCGGGGCAGAACTGCAGCTCCTCTTTCAAATGGGTTACGACGCCGTCACCTTGGGCAATCACGATTTTGACCTCGGGTCTGATGGCCTGGGCCAGTCCGTCGGCGTCGCCGCCAAGGCGGGCCGCGTTCCGACGGTGGTCGCTTCGAATACCAACTTCCTCGGGCATGATCCAACGCTCGCCGATCTCCAACGGCTTGCCCGGGATGGCGTGATCCGCCGATACCTCGTGATCGAGCGCGGGGGCATTCGCTTCGGCATCTTCGGGTTGCTCGGGAAGGAAGCAATATTCTTTGCTTCGGCGGCGGGGGCCACGTCGTTTTCCGATCCCTTTGAAACCGCCAAGGAAATGGTTACGGTTCTCCGCGAGACCGAAAATGTGGATGTGGTCATCTGCCTCAGCCACGGGGGCGTTGCGAAAGGGAAGGACGGGCGCTACAGCGATGGCGACGATATCCGCGTAGCCCAAATGGCGCCGGGCATCGACGTTGTGATCGGCGGTCACAGCCACATCGCGCTGGAAGAGCCGACTATAGTCAACGACCGCACGCCGGTCGTCCAGGCCGGAAAGTATGGAGAACACCTTGGCGAACTCGTGATCACTGTGGACGGCGGCAGGCTGACGGTGGAGTCCTACCAGATCCATCCGATTGACAACACCGTCCTTGGTGATCGCGTCATTGAAGACGAGATCGACAAGTTAAAGAAGACCGTCACCGAGGTCGTGTTCGCGTCCCGCGGTTACACCTTCGATCAGCCGCTGGCCGTGGCGCCGCGAGACGTGTCCTGCACGTACACCGACATTGCAGCGAGCACCCCGCTCGCCAATCTCGTTACGGACGCGTTCCGAAACGCTACAAAGGCCGACATCGGGATAACCGCGGCAGCGCTGATCCGCACTGGCCTTACGCGAGGGAAGTCGGGCATTCAAACGGTCTACGACGTATTCGCCGTGGCGCCCATCGGCGCCGGCGTCGTGGATTCGACGGCCGGAAGCGCGCTCGTGACGGCCTACTTCACGGGCCTCGAACTAAAGAATTTGCTCGAATTCATGCTCGCTAACAACCCCGACAGCGGCGAGTTATTCCCCCGTGCGTCCGGCATGAGGTTCCGCTACGACCCGGCGCGTCCGAAGTACGACGTCGTAACTGCGATCGAGATCGGAGACCTTGATCGCGGCTACCGGGCCATCGACATCGGCGCGAATAACGAGCAACTCTACAGCGTCACAACCTCGCTATACATGGGGAAGGTTATCACGGCCATACCGAAATATAGCAAAGGCGAGCTTGCGATTGTAGCTAAGAACAAGAACGGCCAGCCGCTCAAATCGAGCACCGACGCGCTCGCCGATCCTCGCAGAGACACCCCCGACCTGCTGCCGCCGCCGGCGACGACAGATGTGGAGAGTGTCGACACCGTCGTGGAGAACGGCGCCGTCTTTGAGATCAAAGAATGGCAGGCGGTCATGGACCACATCCGCGGTCTGCCTGTGAAAAGCGTGGGCGAACTCCCCGTGATCCCGGTCGATGGGCGCGCCGCCGAGGTGCGGGCGATTATAGGAAGCTGACCGGTTTGGACGAGCTGTTGCACTTATCAACCCGCGTAGCTGGCGTGATTGAGGACCTTCGCACGGACCATCGCGTTCGTTTCGTCAACCATGTACGTCCTCTGATGCTCGCAGTCCAAAGTTATCCAACCTAAAATGATTCTCACGCCGCGAGACCTAACCGTATGCGTGAACCTTGTAATCCGCGACGGCCGGATCGTACGTGCAACGCCGGGAATCACCAGCGGGGGCTCGAAAAGGACCGTCCCACGGGAGCATCTCGCGTAAAGGAGACGCTATGAAACGGCCGAGTTTCTTATTCGGAGGATTGGGCGGCTTACTAATAGCATCCGCGCCGGGTGCAAACGCACTAGCACAAAGCAGCAGAGAGACGCTCGCTGTCGCAGGAGAGGATCATCCGGGCGTCAGCCTCGGCATCGCGTCGGTACCGAACCTACGCGACCTAGGCGGCTACACCGCTAAGCACGGCTCCGTCGTAGCCTATAAGTTGATCTATCGCTCGGATCAGCTCAATCCCGTTAGCTCCACAGATTTAAACAAGATCGCTGCGCTCGGGCTCAAGACCGATTTCGACCTCCGAACGAAAGCCGAACGCGACCACGCTCCCGATATGATTCCTCCTGGCGTGGAGTACGTCTGGCTCGACGTTCTGAAAGACGCGCCTGGCGCCGGCGCGGCTCAACTCGGGAGTCTTCTGAAGGATCCCCAGAAGGCCGATGCCACGCTCGGAAATGGAAAAGCGGAGGCGTTATTCATCCAGAGCTACCGAGATTTCATCTCGCTGACGAGTGCGAAATCCGCTTACCATCGCTTGTTCGCCGCTTTGCCCCATCCGGGGAACGGGCCAGCGCTCTTCCATTGCACGACGGGTAAGGACCGAACCGGCTGGGCGGCGGCTTCTCTCCTGACGCTGCTTGGCGTCTCACAAGCACAAGTCTATGCCGATTACCTCCGTAGCAACGAATACATACTTCCGGCATACAAATCGGTCATAGATGCGTTCGTGGCAAAGGGTGGCGACCCACAAATCACGAGCGCCGTCTTGGGTGTACGGAAAGCATATCTCGATGCGGCCTTCGACGAGGTGGATCGGCGGTACGGCTCGATGGAGAGTTACTTCGAGATCGGGCTTAGCATCGACGGCGCTACCCAGCAGTTGCTCCGCAAGCGCTTTCTCGTCGCCGGCTAGCGCAGTAAAGGGATCGCTGCCTTCCACAGATCGAGAGGCCAGTTTGTGCCGCGTCGATTGAACCGCCCTGCGCTGTTCGCTCTTTGCGCGCTAGGCCTTGCGCTCTTTCTCTACGCTCCCGCGCAGGCCGAGTGCGTCGCGAATTCCGGATCGATCCTTTTTGTTACCGATCGCCAGCCGCTGGACGATAATCAGCTCTTCAGCGGCGAGTGGGGCACCGATGCCAACCACAATCCCTTGATCACCACCGGCGTCATATCGGCGCCGGTAGGCAAAGTCAACGAAGCGCGCTGCTCGACGAAACAAGCGCTCATCACTGCGTTACGTTCGCAGTTCATTCCACAGCGTCCGCGTCAGGTTCTCGTCTACGTTCACGGGTATTATACGTCGTTTGTAACGGCGGTCGAAACAGCTCTGGCTCTGAAAAAGGGGCTGCAGTTTCCAGGTCCGGTCATCGTCTATTCGTGGCCCTCGAGGAAGACTAGCGCCTTAGCCTACCGCACCGACGAGGCCAATGCGAGGTGGTCGATGCCGCATTTCACCAAGTTCCTCGCCAACATCAACAAGGCGTTCCCCGGCATGCCAGTATCTCTGGCCGGCTATAGTCTAGGCTCGCGTTTTGTCAGCGAGGGAATCGCATTTTTCCGTCGGGAAGGCTGCGACAACTGCTTCGGGCGCGCCGTCCTGTTCGCACCGGACGTTTTCACGGCGGACTTGCGCAGCGCGCTCACGGCCTCGAACCTGTGCTCCGGAAAGCCCCTAACGAATCCGATCGCTTCCGCGTCCGTGCTTTTGTACGCTTCGAACAACGACCGAGCGCTTAGACAATCCGAAAAGTTCCATGGAAATCAGCGCGCGGGGCAAGCCGGCGGCGATCTCATCTTGTGCAACGGCGTCGACACGGTCGACGTGAGCTACCTTAAGAGCGGCGGTAAATCAGGGCACGGCTATTTGCTCGACCACCGCGTACTCCAAGACGCCGCGGCAGCGTTCGCCGGCGTGTCCCCCACGTCGCCGAAACGCGGACTAAAGCAAATCTCGCGCACCGGCGGTTTCTACTACGAGTTGCTGCCCTCGCCTTAGCTCGCGGCGAGTTACTCGCACGTATGCTGGGTTGGGAGAGTCAAAACAAGGCTTTTCAGTACTGCCGGGGATCAGCCGGGACGGCTAGCTGCGAGTCCGAATCTCGCTGGGGCTAACTGGAAGGTTGTTACTATGTAAGGTCTCCTAAACCCACTCGCTCTGTTCGGCGAGATAGACTTCGACGCCGTCGGGATCGCGCAGGAATGCGAAGCGCATCGGCAGATCACTGACGATGTCGCCGTTAAACGTCACGCCGCGCTCTACGAGTTGCTGCCGGCTAGCGGCGACGTCGTCGACACCTAGGCCGATCGAGAGCGAGCCGGGCTTCGCGCCGCCCTCCTTAGCGGGATGTAAGCCGATGGTTACGCCGGGAGCCTCGACAACCGCGAACTCGTCGCCGTAGCGGGTTTTGAGCGGCAAGCCGAGCTCTTTGGTGTAGAAATCGATCGAGCGCTGCATGTCCGATACGATAATCGTCACGAAGCTGACGTTATATTGCGTTTGGGTCGAGAGGATGCTAGTCATGAGTGAGCTCTCCTGCGCTTGACGTTTTGGTGCTTGGTTCGGTTCAGCGCGGTTCGAGTGAGGCTGCTCAGGATTGGGAGCTGGCGTGCGAGCTCGGCGTAACCGGCCGAGGTCAGCGCGTAGGGACGGCGCCGGTAATCCTCTGTTTGAATTTCCTCGATCCAGCCGCGCCGGTCCATTCGGCTCAGCGCCCCATAGAGCGTTCCGGCGCGCATCGACCAGCCCGCGAGCGATTCGATGTCTTGCATGATCGCGTAGCCGTGCTTGGGCTCGTCGGCAAGGCTGATCAAGATCAGTAACGCCGGTTCGACGAGCAACGTTGTGCCACGCTCCATTACTCCACCTCACGTTATACCGCGTAGCGATATAGTAGCCGTCGCCGGCGCTGACGTCAAGCGAGGCGGTAAAAACGCGCGGCGCCGCCGGTCTTTGCGGCTGATCGTCGAAGCGTCGAGATTTGTGATCGAGAGCAAGGCCGACCTCATCGTCGCCGGCGGTACGATTCATACGGTCGACGATCGCTATCCGGCTCCCCAAGCATTTGCAGTCGCCGGGGACCGCTTCCGTTACGTTGGCTCCACGGATGAGGCAATGGCGCTGCGCGGTCCCGCAACGACGGTAATCGACGCGAGCGGACTCACGGTGCTTCCCGGTCTGATCGACGCGCATCTGCATCTGACCTATCTCGGGCTCAAGCTCGAGCAAGCAATACTCGACGGTGCGCGCTCGCTCGAAGAAGCCGTCGCCCGAACTCATTCCCACGCAAAGGCGAAGCGCGATCCGTGGGTGCTCGGGAGGGGCTGGGATCAAAATCTTTGGCCGGGCGGCGCCTTTCCGAGGCACGACGCGCTGAGCGCGGCGATCGCGGATCGCCCGGTCGCGCTCGCGCGCGTCGACGGACATGCGTTGCTCGCCAATGCGGTGGCGATGGCGATTGCCCACGTCGACGAGTCGACGCCAGATCCGCCCGGCGGGCAGATCGTACGCGACGAGCGCGGCAAGCCGACCGGCCTCTTCATCGACGCCGCGCAGGAGCTGATTTACAACCACGTTCCGAAACCCGAGCACCATCGGCTGGTCGGGGCGATACGCGCGGGAATCGCCGAGTGTAACCGATGGGGCGTGACGGCGGTCGCCGAGCCGGGGTGTAGCGCCGCGATGCTCGCGGCTCACCGTGATCTGATCGAAAGCGGCGAATATTCGATCCGCAACTACGCCATGCTCGACGACGATCCCGAGCTGATTGCGGAGCGCGCGCGAAGCGGTATCGTCGAGGCGGCCTACAACGGCCGGCTTTGGATTCGTTCGATCAAGATGTATGCCGACGGAGCGCTCGGCTCGCGCGGAGCGGCGTTGCTCGAACCCTACGCCGACGATCCGGGGAACCTCGGACTCATCGTCACGCCGCAGCACCGAATCGAAGCGGTCACGACCGAGGCGCTGCGCAGCGGCTTTCAAGTCTGCGTGCACGCGATCGGCGACCGCGCGAACCGGATGGTGCTCGACGCGTACGAGCGCGCTCTGCCGCGCGGCCGCGGTTCGGCCGCGCGGATGCGGATCGAGCACGTGCAGGTAATCTCTGGGGATGACGTGCCGCGCTTAGCCGAAATCGGCGTCATCGCGTCGATGCAGGCGTCGCACGCGCGCAGCGACATGCCGTGGGTGCCCGCGCGGCTGGGACCACAGCGTATCGCTCGCGCCTACCCGTGGCGTAGCATTCTCGATGCAGGCGCGCTCATCGCCAACGGAACCGACGCGCCGGTCGAATCGGCGAGCACCGCAGGGACGTTTGCAGCCTCAATCGCGCAGCACGGCGCGGTCGACTTGCGCATGACGCGGCGGGAGGCGCTAGCGTCGATGACGATTTGGGCAGCGTACGCAAACTTTCAGGAGAGCCTGATCGGGTCGATCGCGCCCGGGAAGTACGCCGACTTCGTCATGATGGACCGGGACTGGATGAACGCAGCGCTCGAAGAAATACCGGCCACGAAGGTTCTCGCAACGTACTTCGGTGGACGCCGTGTCTACGGCGAGTCGTCCGCGTAGCTCAGACGCTTAGCGCCAGATCTTCTTGATGTCGGAGGCCTGGCACGCGCTCGCGGTGCAGGCAACGCCGTCGATATCCTCGATGGTGCGCAGCGTCGAGTAATGGGTGATCTTCTGAGCGTACTTGCCCGGCTTGACCATCGGACCGATCAGGAGCGTCGCTATTTGGTTTTGACCGTTCGAATCGGGATCGGCTTCGTCCCACGTCAAGATAAGGAGGCCGTCGTGCTTCTTGTCGTACTTCAAAATCGCCGGCAGATTCTTCGAAAGCCACGTATCGCCGGTCTGAGTGCTGCAATCGTGCATGTCGTCGCAGAGATTCGGCACGACGATCGTCAACGTCGAGGGCGGGGTTACGAAACCGTTGTAGACGAGGTTCGACGATGCGGGCACGTTGGTGAAGTTGACCCAAGGATTGTGTTTGCGCGCGTACTCACCGGACGAGCAGCCGGTGTAGCCGTCGTAGGGCATCGACTCCGAATAGCCGGCGAACGTCAGACCTGCCGCGATTAGCTCCTGGCCCGCGTTGACCGCGCTGAAACTGTGCGGGCACGAGTCGTCGGTGACGCCTTGCGTCGAGCCGGAGAAGAGGCCGAGGTAGTTCGGCTCGCTCGGGTGCGTGATGGCGTGACTGTTCGTCATCAAAGCAGCTTGCGGAACGAGCGTGCCGTTGATGTACGGCGCCTGCGAGCTGCCGATCACCAGGTCGTAGTCGCGGTTCTCCATGATCACCACGACGACGTAGCTCGCGCGCGGTTTAGCTCCCCTCTCGCGCGTCGCCGCGGCGCCGGCCGTAGCATGCGCGGCGCTCGGAAGGGCCGCGCTCGATCCAAGACAGCCCGCAAGGAAGGGTGCGACGAGAGCGAGAGAGACCCACGAAGGCTTCATGGCGCTTGCGTTACTTCGTTATGATGCCGATGTCGTTCGTAGAGCAGCTTCCACCGGCGGTCGGACAAGCCTTGACGGCCTGCACGAAAGCGACTTTACCGCCGCTGTTCTTGAGCTTCACCTTCGCCGTAACCGTGCCGTTCGTCGGATCGCCGGGGTTCGGCTTAAACGTTCCAACGATTCCTTTGTAGAGTTTCTTCTTGAGCGTGAGAATTTTGCTCGACCACTTCTCTCCCGGGAAGGAGCCGGAGTTGCAGCTGGTAGTGGTCGTAATGCAGATCGTGTATTTGGCTGGATGACCCTTGGCGACCGTGATGCAACCGATGTACTTCGATGACGGACAGTTGTCGGGCGCGATGCCTTCGACGGCGAGACGTGTCGAGAAACCGCTGCCCATCGGTGCAAGCGACTGCGAGCCGGGTATTGCTTGTGAGCCGCCGCTCGAGCAAGCCGCGAGTCCGAGCGTCGCGACGATCGCGGCAGCGAGAAGAGTAGTACGCACGTAAAGCTCCTTTTTCCGATCTGTAAAGCCGGTGTGAAAACCTGGCTTTACCCTAACCTCGTGCTTCCCTTCCGCGGCCGGCGAGATAGATCGCTACGCCGACGAGCAACGTAACCGTCGTGAGTCCCACGACTTTAACGACCGCGAGTGTTTTATGTGGATCGTCGTCGGCCGGGAAGCCGGCGAAGACGATCGCCGATAGCGTGGTGAGCAAGCCGACGAGCGCGGCAATCGCGACGGTCCATTTTCCTCCGGGAATCCGGATCATTTCGGGCGACCGTGGCTCGTCGCGAAGCTTGATTGCTGCGGCGAACAAGAAGAGGAAGGGAACCAAGGTGACGACTACGGTCGAACTGACCAATACGTTGTAGGCGCCGCGAACGCTCGTTCCGGCCTGGCCGAGAAAAATGAAGACGGCCGCGATGATCGCTAGGCTGACGAGCGATACGACGGGCGATCCCCAGCGTGGGTGCACGCGCCCGAAGCTAGCCGGAAGATAGCGATCGATGCCGGCCACGAAGGGAAGTCGCGCGCCCGCACCGAGCCACGCACCCGCGCTTCCAAAGCAACTCAGCGCGACCAAAACGGCGGCGACCGGGATGAGCGCGCTCCAATGCATCCGTGTCGCGACGGTCGCGATCGCCTGCATGACGCCCGAGGAGGGGTTGACCGCTTGTGGAGCGAGCGCCGCTAACACGGCGGCGGTTCCGCCGATGTAGATTATTGCAATCGCGGGTGCTGCCAGCATAAGCCCGAGCGGAATCGTGCGCCGGGGGTTCTTGATCTCGCCACCCACCAAGGGCAGGCCCTCGGGTCCCGTCCACGCAAACGCGATCACCGACCAGAAGATGATGTCTTTGAGCTGCAGGCCGGGCCGCATCGTGGTCGTGTCGATCGGCGTCGCTGGGCCGAACTTCCACCACGCCACCGCCCCAAGCGCAACGAGCAGCAGCGTGACGGTCCATCGCGAAACCGCGCCGGCGTTGTTGAGCCACTTTCCGACTTCGAGGCCGTAAACGTTGACGATCGTCGCGAACAACAGCGCCGCGAGAGCGACGACGATGTAGTACCAAGGCGATGCCGAGAGCGATCCGCCGTTCGTTCCGCCGATGAAGAGCGCGTTTCCGGCGGCAAAATAGAGCAACGCCGGAAAGTACGGCAGCAGGCTCGCCCAGTACGTCCAGCCGGTAATGAATCCGGCGAACGGCCCGAACGCGCGCTTACTCCAAACGTAGAGGCCGCCCTCTTCGGGGTACTGCGATGCGAGGAAAACGACCGAGATCGAGAGCGGCGCGAACATTGCCAAGCCGCCGATGACCCAAACCGGAATCGCACTCGGTCCCGCCGCGGCCGCGGTAGCGACCCATTGCAAGTTCGAACTCGCGACGACGAAAAAGAGAACGACGTCGGTCAAACCCAGCGAGCGCCGTAGCCCCATTCACGCGCGAGTTCAACGGGAAGCAAAGAATCGCCCACCGCCCTACGGAGTCGCAGGGCGGTGGGCATGGTTTACGCGATGGTTAGTACGGGCGTCCCCAGTGACCGGCAACCCAGACCCATCCGCGATCGCGGTGAGCCCAATGGCCGGGATGCCAGGTCTGGCCCGAGTACGGAGGATATGCGTAGCGTCCGTGCACCCAGACGTAACGATATCCGTTCCAAGACCAATATCCCGCTACCCAATAGTAGCCCGGGCCCGGCGCGGCCGGAACCGGTTCGTAGATCGCCGCGGGCGGTGCGGCTTGAATGTATACTCCCCCGTAGACCTGTGCGGCCGCGGGGAGCGCGGCACCGGCGACCGCTCCGCCGAGCGCACACGCAAGAAGAAGATTTCGTAAGTTCATCATGCTTCCTTATTACCACCATACGGCGCTGCTCTCTCAGGAAAGCGATTAAAGCACCATTGCGATCCGATGAGAGTCGAGCGCTTGCATCAATTGCTGGAGTTCCGTCCAATTCGCGACGGCTCGGTCGACGCAAGCTTCACGATCGGAGCGAAGCCGTCGCTCGGTCGCAGTCATCGCCGCTGGAAGAATCGCTAAGAGCATGTCGCGATCGTGCGCTTCACCGAGCGCGTTCTGCAGCGCCGCAAGCCGCTGCGCGATTGCTTCCAGCGACTGGTCGAGCGCCGCAAAGCGCTCGAGCGCGTAACGCAAGCGCTTACAGGCGATCCTAAAATCGTGGAGACCCTGCTTGTCGCGGCGATCGAGACCGCTCGTGAGCGCATGCGCTTCCCGCAGACGCGTTGCGACGACCCGCTCGGCCAACTCGCGCACGTCGTCCACGCCCTCGAGGTCGATTCGTCCGGCTTTCATGATAGCTATGGATCGAAGCGCATGCGTCGCAGCTCTTTGGAGGCCGTTCGCGTCGCGATCCGCTCTTGTTGGTATAGACGTTCGAGCAGTGGACGGGCGAACGACCTCTCCGAGCCGTCGACGCTGCTCTCGAGGAGCCGCAGAACGATCGTCGCATCCCGTGCGGCGTCGGTCGCTGCGGCCGCGCGCTTGACGCGGCGGCGCAGCCGCTCCGACTCGGAGATGCCCGCGACGTCCTCGAGCAACGAGAGAAACCGGCGGTCCGTCGTGCGGACGTCGTGTAAGCGCCGTTCGTTTGGCTTGCGGACAAACCGCCTTCGCGCGCGTTCCAGCGCATGCTGCTCGCGGTGGATGGTTTTCGTCAGCCACTTCATCGTGGCTTGCCATTCATGGCAGCCGGTTCGACGGGGGTCTTTCGACCGACCTTCGCGAAGCAGGAATTCCGCTGTGAGATCGACGCGTTTGCCCGTCCTGTTCGTGCTGCTCGTCGTCGTTGCGTTGGCGTCCTGGTACTATCGTTCGCAGCGCGTGACGAGCAATACCGAAACGATCGCCGTCTATTATACCAAGCTCGATGGCACGTCGCTCTCCGACGTGCGCGTCTCGCTTCGGCCGCCGCTCCCAGGCGAGAGCGCGGCGGAACATCGGCATAACGCAGTGCTCTACGCCGCCGTCGAAGCGGTCGCCGGCCCTCCCAACGGCATCGCCGCGATTCGGTTTGCGCCCGGCACGCGCGTTTTGGGGGCTGCCGTCGACGGATCGACGGCAACGGTCGATCTCTCAAAGGAAGTCGCGCAGCAAGCCGGCGGCACGTTTGGCGAGAACGGCGAGTTCAAAGCACTCGTCTACACGGTAACCGGAATTGCCGGGATCGACGCCGTCCAGGTTACCGTCGACGGCTCTCGGCTGGAGACGCTGCCCGGAGGACATCTCGAGCTTGACCAACCGCTTCATCGCTCGGACTTCTAGCACCGCCGCGACGGCCGCGCTCGTTCTGCTGGCGACGATTCCCGCCCGCGCCGACGCGCCGCTCGTCGCGCTTTATCAGGGAGAGACGATTCGCTTCACGCACGTTGCTCAGAATTCGGGCAGGCTTGCGATCGGCGTGCAAGATCCCGGCTTTGCGGCGCTGCTGCACAACGCCGGAGCCTGGCTCACCTGGAAGCCGGGCGAGCGCTACGTCTTGATCACGACGTCGGTACCGGCCGTTATCAGCTTCGCGCTCGGCGACCGCCGGTACGACGCCGGCCCGATCGCGTTGCAGGCGGCCTTTGCCCCGTACGAGCGAGGAAACGAAGTCTACCTTCCGTTCGACGAAGTCCTGGGAGCGCTCGGCCTCGCATTGCGCCAGGACGGCAACGTCAAGGTGCTGCAGCCGCAGCTTGCAGCGCTCGACGTTCGTGAAAGCGACGGCCGCGTTACGCTCGCAGCACACGGGGGCGGACCGCTCCATCTGCGCGTCGTCCAACAGAGTGCCGCCGCCATGACGTACGCGTTCGACGGCGTCGGCACCACATTGAGCGGAACTCGCAAGATCGGTGCGGGAGGCGTTCGCAGCGTTCAGATCTCCGTTTCCGGCACCGTTAGCGAACCTACCACGCTCGTCACCGTGCGCCTCGAAACAGGCGCCACTGCGCAAGCGCCGCAAAACAATGGCGACCGCGACGTTGCGCTCTCGTTCAGCGCAGCAAGTTCGGGGCCGCAAGCCGTTGCCGAGGAGTCTCCGACGCCCGAGCCTGCGCCGCCGGAGGATAACGCGCCATCGGCCTCAAGCGCGGCGACCGTCACCGGCGTTACCACCGAACCGAACGCGGACGGCGCGACGGTCACGATTACGGTGAACGGGAGCGCCATCTACGAATGGCACCGGTTGCGCGATCCCGACAATCGGTTTTGGGTCGATATCAAGAACGCGCAGCTTGCGGGACCGCCAATCGAATTGAGCACGTCGAGCCCGATCGTGTCGGTACGAGCCCGCCAGACCGATCCATCGACCGTGCGTATCGCGCTCTCGCTCGACGGTTCTAAACCCATCGAGGTGACGCCCTCGGTGACTGGATTGACTCTCCAGGTCGGCGGCGAGGACGTTGCCGACGCGCCGCGATCGGGCGGCGGTAGTCTCGGCAGCTTGATTTCCGCGAGCGGACCGAACGCCGCATCGCCGGTAACGCCCGTAACGCCCGTAACGCCCGCACCGGCCGACACCTCGTCGGGTGACCTCGCGAGTCCCGACGAAAACAACTGGAAGTTCGGACCTCGCTCGGGCTACGTTCCGACGAATCCGCGCCTGATCGTGATCGATCCCGGCCACGGCGGGAGCGACGTCGGTACGCAACACGGCGGACTCCGAGAGGCCGATTTAACGCTCGATATGGCAAAGCGGTTGCGCGATATCCTCATCGCACGCGGCTGGCAAGTGAAGCTAACGCGCGAGAGCGACGTCGACGTCTACGCTCCCAACGACAGCGCGCGCGACGAACTGCAGGCCCGAGTGGACGTTGCCAATAACGCCGGGGCGCGCCTCTTCGTGAGCATCCACGCCAACGCATACATCAATTCCGGGCCGTATGGAACGACGTGCTACATCTCAAAGCCGGACGACGTTGCCTTTGCGCGAAGCGTAGAGACCCACCTAGCCGCCGACGGCACGAAGGACGACGGCGTCATCAAGAGTCACCTCTACGTTACCTATCACACGCGAATGCCTGCCGTGTTGGTCGAAACCGCGTTTCTGACCAATCCGAGCGATTATGCGCTGCTTGCATCCGCACAGTGGCGGCAAAAGGTCGCGCAGGAGATCGCCGACGGGATCGGCGAGTACGCGCGCGCCTACCCAGTGCCGAATCAACCCGCCCAGTAGTGATTGGGCTCTTCGACTCTGGCCTCGGCGGCCTGACGGTGCTCGCGCGGCTGCGCGAGGTCCTGCCCGAGGCCGATGTGATTTTCTTTGCGGATCAGGCTCACGTGCCGTACGGCGATCGCACCCACGCCGACCTTCTGCGATTGCTGCGCGCGAATTTGGCCCGCTTCGACGAATACGGCGTCGAGGCGATCGTGATGGCCTGCAACACGTCCTGCGCGGTCGCCGAACGATACGGTTGGCCGAGCTCCCGCGCGCCGGTGCTCGACTTGATCGAGTCCGCAGCGACCGCCGTCGAGGCGGGCGGATTCCGCCGGGTCGGAATTGTCGCGACGGCGGCGACGGTCGGAGCCGGTTCGTACGGGCGCACTCTTCGTTCGCGTATCGCGGGAATTGACGTGGTTGAAGTTCCCGCGCCGGCGCTCGTTCCGCTCGTGGAGGCCGGCGCAACCGCCGGCGACGAAGCTCGAGAGGCGGTCACCGAGGTCTGCGGGCACCTGCCACTCGATCTCGACGCCGTCGTCTACGGATGCACGCACTATCCGGTACTGGGCGCACATTTTAGAGCGGCACTTGCCCAGGATGTGACGCTCATCGATCCGGCGGTCGTGCAAGCCGAGCGCGCTGCAACGCTCTTGCGCGGTCGCACGCGCGGCAACGGCACGACCAGGTACGAAACGAGCGGCGACGAGGCCGCATTCCAGGCAGGGATCGCCCGAATTCTCGGGGCTACCGTGACGCCGTGAAGATGGCGCTGCTCTTCTCCGTCGTCCTCGTCCTCTACGACGCCGTCGCCGCGCTGATCGCCCGGTCGCTCACCATTTCGTACGATTCGTTTCTCGTGCTCTCCCTGGTGTTGATCTTCTTTATGGGGATTTATGCCGGGCGTAAAAGGCGCGGGCGCGGCGTCGTCGCGATCGCGATTGCGGCCGCGATCGAAGCGACGGCGGGGTGGTACGTTGCCGCGCTCATCGGGCCCGGATACGTGCCGGGTTGGACGATGAAAGTGCTGATCGTGATGGCCGTCGAGGGGTGGCTGCTCTCGACCGCGATCGGATTCGTGGGAGTCGGAATAGGGCTGCGAGTGGCGGGACCGCGGGGCCGGCTATCGTAGGGCAAAGCCCCCGACGACGGCGGCACCGAGAATGAAAAAGACCGGATTGATCTTCGTGCGGTTGACCGCCAGGAAGGTGAGCAACGCTAGAGCGATCGTCACCCAGTTCGTGATCGCGCCCTTGCCGAAGATGATCAACCCGCCTAACGCGAGACCGATCGCGACCGGTGCAAGGCCTTTCTGAATCGACGCACGCCATGGCCAGTTCACGAGCTTGTTCCAGAGGCGCCCGACCCCGAACGTAAGGACGCCGGTCGGAAGGAAGAAGGCGATTGCGCAGGCGAGCGCGCCGAGCGGACCCGCGACGAGCTGGCCAACTTCCGCGACCATCATCATGTTTGGTCCCGGCGACATCTGGCCGGTGCTGTAGACGTGCACGAGTTGCTCGCTCGTCAGCCAGTGATGCACCTGGACGATCTGTACCTTCATTTCGGGAAAGGCGGCCATGCCGCCGCCGATCGTGAGGAACGACAGGTAGGCGAAGACGCGGATCAGTGCAGGGATTTCAGCCATTCCTCTTCCTCCTCCGCGGGCTTGGGCGGCGAGCGGCGCGGGCGATAGGCGAAGATCGCGAGCGCTCCGACGATCAGCAGTGTGTAGAGCACGCCGATTTTGAAATACGTGATTCCCAGGATCGCGGCGACGACGAAGATCGCGTCGTAGACGCCGCGGAGCGATTTCTTGCCGATCTGAAACCACGTCGCCGCGAGCAGCCCCGTAGCGGCCGCTGCGACCCCGCGGAGCGCGGCATTCGCGATCGGACGTACGTGCTGCTCCGAGTACACCATCCCCGCGGCAGTCATGAAAACAAAGGCCGGGATGCACATGCCGACGAGTGCGGCGGTCGCGCCGAGCCATCCGGCGAGCCGGTCTCCGGCGAGGATCGCCACGTTGGTCGCGTTGAGTCCCGGCAGCGTATTGCTGATCGAGGTGATCTCGAGAAACTCGACGTCGTCGAACCACTTTTTCTGTTTAACGAGCGAGTTGCGAAGATAGGCTACGACTCCGCCGCCGAAACTGATCGCACCGATCGTTAGAAACGTCAGAAAGATCTCGCCGACGGAAGCCTTTTTATTCATGGCTTTGCGGTGGATTGCCGTGGAGCTGATAGACGAGCCCGGTCTTCGTGGTACCGAGGAAGAGCCAGCCCGTCGCAATGAGCTGGAGCTTGATGTAGTACTCTTCGACCCGTTGCCGGACTAGGTCGTGCACGTCCTCGCGGCGATCGAATTTGGTCTGGTAGGCAAACTCACCGCACATCACTTTATGATCGCCGAGCGAGCGCCAGAGCGAAATGTTGCATTTCGCCGAGAGTCCCTTGCCAAAATCGAGCGTGCCGAGATCCATCAACACCTCTTCAACGAGCGTCGAATTGACGAGCTCGACGTTCCCCTCTTGCGACCCGATCAAGCCGGCGATCGCGGGCAGGACCCTCGCGATGGTTTGCAGGCTCGTGCGATCGGGCTCGTGCACCGAGCTCAGGGGAAAGATGCAGTTATGTGAATAGAGCAGCCGGAAGCCGCCGATCTGATCCTTCAGAGGCAGCGCCTCCGACTTGAACTTCACGCGGTAAGGGCCCGCGATCTTCGGGCGGACGTCGACGGCGGCGGTGAGCGCCATGTCGGGGTTGCGGAACTTGAAGACGATCTCGGGGTCTTCGATCGGAAAGCCGTCTTGGTAGGCGACGCGCCGGCGAAGGATGTACGAGTTGTTATAGAGCCGGAAGTCGGCGGTATCGACGAACATCACTTCGCGAATCCGCGGGCGCAGCTTCGTCAAGTCGAGCGGCGCATAGCTGACGCCTTTGACCTTGCCGGCGGCCTCCGCAACCAGGTCGTTAAACCCCTTGAAGCCCCGAATGTTGTAGAAGAAATCCGGCTTCAAGATGAGCTTGGCATCGAAGAACTGGATGCGATCGTGCGGATTACCGTCCGCGTAGGTAAGCGGACCGTTGGCCGAGGCGACGTTCGTACTCATTAATAAGTCCTTCTCAGTGTGCCGAGAGCAATCCCACGTGGAAGAGCGAGAAGAAGAACGCGGTCGTCGCGACTGCAAGCCCGACGCCGGCGAGGACTTGCGCGATCGTGTGCGCCTTTAAATAGACGCGTGCCCAGCAAACCATCGGAATCAGGACCATGAACGGAAGCGGCTGCCGCCCGTAGAGCAGCGTCAACGCCGCCAGCGGAGCCGTAATTCCGATAGCGTGGGTGCTGATCTTCCAGTAGCGGGTGATGTACTGCACGATGAGCGTCGAGGCGAGATATCCGAGCATCGCGGCAATCATCAGGCGCGGCGCGTGGGCGAGCCAGAGCGCCCCAGCTCCCAGCGCGTCGAAAACGACGAAGGCGGTGAAGACCAGTTCGCGTTCGGCGCGCACCGACATATCCAGGTCGGAGATTCGATCGGTAGCGTTCAGCCAAAAGACGTAAAGCATCGGCCCGATCGAGACGAAGAAGGTCGAAATAAAGAGCAGCCGCCAGAAATCGAGCGTGTCCTTCGCGCCGATGTGCGCGAGGATTGCGAAGAGCCCGAACGCCGTCAGGAAAGGGTTGAAAATCGTCGAGAGGCTGCGCGCCAAATCGCGCCAGACGCCGCGCTTTTTGATCGGGACGATCGTCTGATGCGGCTCTTCCAACCGACCTGAATCGGGCACCTCTGCGTCTTTGGTCGCAAATAGGGCGGCGCCCTCGTGCAGGCACGACGAGGCCTGCGGTCGTAAAAAGGATGCCGCAATGCACCCCCTGTTAGCGGCCGCTGCGGCGGCGGCCAAGGTCGTACCAACGGCCGCGGCGACGGTTTTGCCGCGAGGCGCCCTGCCGTTGAATCTTCCGGCCGGCGCGCCCGCAGTTCCGCCCGCTGGGCCGGAGCCGAAGACGTGGTTTGCCATCCACTTGCCGTGGCTCACGCACACCTTCGCGGGTCTCTTCATCCTCGCGGCTATTCTGTTGATCTTCTTGCTCGCGATTCAAACGACAAAGCAAGAGGGGCTCACCGGATCGATCGGCGGGCGCGTTGAGTCGACGTATCGTGGCCGTCTCGGCGCCGAAGAGCAGCTCAAACGCTGGACCGGTATCGTGGCCGTCTCGTTCGTTGTCTTCGGATTCATTCTCTCGCTGACCGGCATCTAGCAAACTAGGACGAGCGTGCCGCTCCTCGAGGTCGCGAATCTCCGGACCACCTTCCGAACCGAGGACGGCCCGGTGACGGCGGTCAACGGCCTCTCCTTTAAACTCGATGCCGGCGAAACGCTCGGCATCGTTGGAGAGTCCGGATCGGGGAAATCGGTGACCGCGCTCTCGATCATGCGGCTACTCGCACGGACCGCGACGGTCACCGCGGATCGCGTGCTCTTCAACAACGAGAACCTGCTGCAGCGCAGCGAAGCCGAGATGCGGCGAATTCGCGGTTATAAGATCGCGATGATCTTTCAGGATCCGATGACCTCGCTCAATCCGGTCCTTACGATCGGCGAGCAGATCGCCGAGGCAGTCCGCCTGCACCTGGGCCTGGGAAAGCGCGAGTCGAACGATCGGGCCGTCGAGATGCTGCGCAAAGTGCGGATCCCCTTGCCGGAGAAGCGGCTGGGCGACTATCCGCATCAGTTCTCCGGAGGCATGCGCCAGCGCGTCATGATCGCGATGGCGCTCTCGTGCAACCCGCAGCTCCTCATCGCCGACGAACCGACGACGGCGCTCGATGTGACCATCCAAGCTCAAGTGCTCGAGCTGATGAACGAGCTGCAGCGCGAAACGGGAGCGGCCATCATTCTGATCACCCACGATTTGGGCGTCGTCGCTGAGTTTTGCCGCAACGTACTCGTCATGTACGGCGGCAACATGGTCGAATACGGCACCGCGGAGCAGCTTTTCGCGCAGCCCCGGATGCCGTACACGCAGGGGCTCCTCGCCTCGCTGCCGAGGCTCGACGACACCGAACAGCGCCGGCTCGAACCGATTCCGGGGCAGCCGCCGAATCTGCTGCGGCTCCCACCCGGCTGTGCCTTCGCGCCGCGCTGCGCGTACCGGATGCCGATTTGCGCCGATCCCGTGCCGCTCTATGATTTTGGCCAAGGTCACGTGGCACGCTGTTATCTCTACGACGAGCGCGCGCGGGATCAACGCCCCGAGACGGCCCGGGACCTGCCGACCATTCCCGCCGGCGGTCCGGCGTAAATGAATAACGGTGCGCTGGTCCGTGCGACGCAGCTCTTCAAGTACTTTCCGATCTATGCCGGCCTGACGTCGCGGCACGTCGCCGACGTCCGCGCGGTGGACGGCGTCGACTTTACGATCCAAGAGGGCGAAACGCTCGGGCTCGTGGGTGAGTCGGGGTCGGGAAAGACGACGGTCGGACGTCTCCTCCTGCGTCTGCTCCCCGTGACCAAGGGCGAGATTTTCTTCGAGAACCAAAACGTGCTGGCGATGAACCGTACGGAGGTCCGCCGCCTGCGTCGTTCGATGCAGATCATCTTTCAGGATCCATTCGCGTCGCTCAATCCGCGGATGACCATCCGCGAGATCGTGGCCGAGCCGCTGCGAATTCACGCACTCGCTTCGGGCAAGGAGCTGGAGAATCGGGTGATCGAGTTGCTCCGGCTCGTGGGTCTGCAACCGTATCACGCCAACCGCTACCCGCACGAGTTCTCGGGCGGCCAACGCCAGCGCGTCGGCGTCGCGCGGGCGCTTGCCGTCAATCCCAAGTTCATCGTCTGCGATGAGCCCGTCTCGGCGCTCGACGTTTCCATTCAGGCGCAGGTCATCAACCTGTTGGAGGACCTGCAGGCGAAGTTCAAGCTGACCTACCTCTTCATCGCCCACGATCTCTCGGTCGTTCGGCACATCGCGACGCGCGTCGCCGTGATGTACGTGGGGAAGATCGTCGAGATCGGCGATCGGAACGAGCTTTACGTGAATCCGCTGCATCCGTACACGCAGGCGTTGCTCTCGGCGATACCAATTCCCGATCCGAAGATCGAGCAGCGGCGCAAGCGGATCGTGCTGACGGGCGATATCCCGTCGCCGGTAAATCCGCCCTCGGGGTGCCGTTTTCACACCCGTTGTCCGGTCGCGTTCGACCGCTGCAGCACCGAGGAACCGCCGCTACGCGAATACGCGCCGGGACACTTCGCCGCATGCCACTGGGTCGAAGAGCACGGCGGTCAGGGACCAAACCTCACCGCCTAGTAAGAGCCGTGCTGGGAGAACTCACTAAACGAAACGGGCAGTCGCATCGCGACTGCCCGTTCTCGATTTCAAACGCGCAGGCTACTTCTTCTTGCGGGTAGCCTTCCGGCGCTTGCGGACCGTCTTTCGGACGGTGGCTTTTTTCGCCGCGCCCTTCCGCCGGACGGTTTTGCGCGCTTTGCGCGCGCCCTTCCGCACGGCCTTACGCGCTTTGCGCGCGCCCTTGCGCACGGCCTTGCGTGCTTTGCGCGCGCCCTTGCGCACGGCCTTGCGGGCTTTGCGCCCGACCTTGCGCGTTACCTTGCGCTTCGCGCGCGCTACCTTGCGCACGACCTTGCGGACCTTGCGCACTTTCTTTGCGGCTTTGCGTTTCTTGCGGCCGCCGGCGGCCTTCGCCAAGGCGACGGCGACGACGGCCTTTTTTCGCCGCGCTTTGCGACGCGGAGCCGGCGCTTCCGGCTTCGGGCCGCCATTCATTGTGGAATCGGAGTCCATTCATTCCTCCTCGTCCCCGGGGACGATAAGCTTTCAGTGGACAGCGCATTGCGCGCTTTTGAACAAATCATAGAGGATTTCGCAAAATGATGCAAATTCGCGTACGCGCGCACGCACGTTGTGAACCGAATCGCGGCACCGCGCCGTCGCCTCCGGAGCGAAGAAAGTTGCCCAGGGTTGACCCCGGCGGTATACTAGGCCCCGTGAAAAAGCCCCTGATTATCGTCGAGTCGCCGACAAAGGCCCGGACGATCAAGAAATTTCTGCCGGCGCGCTACGCGGTGAAAGCATCGGTGGGGCACGTGCGCGACCTTCCGAAGAGCACGCTCGGAGTCGACGTCGAGCATGATTTTACGCCAAAATACCTCACGATCAAAGGCAAGGGCGACATCATCAAAGAGCTGCGCGGCGCCGTAAAAAGTGCGACCGACGTCTATCTTGCGACCGACCCGGACCGCGAAGGCGAGGCGATCGCATGGCATTTGGCGGAGCTCCTGAAACTGCCGGACCCGCAGCGTATCGAGCTCCACGAAATCACCAAAGAGGCCGCCCTGGCGGCGCTGAAAGACCCGCACGTCATCGACATGGATCGCGTCAACGCGCAACAGGCACGGCGAATTCTCGACCGGCTCGTCGGCTATAAGATTTCGCCGTTACTCTGGTCGAAGGTGCGTAGCGGCCTCTCGGCCGGACGCGTGCAATCGGTGGCGGTGAAGCTGATCGTCGACCGGGAGCGCGAGATCGAGGCATTCGTCCCGAGGGAGTACTGGACGATTGCGGCCCTGCTTGCAAGCGCGCAAACGGAGGGCGAGCCGATCGCGTTTTCCGCCGATCTCGTCGCCTATCGCGGCGAGAAGTTGGAGATCGTAAACGGGGACCAGGCCGACGCGATCCTGCGCGCGCTCGAAGGCGCGGCCTATCGGGTCTCGTCGGTGAAACGGCGTGAGGTTCGCCGCAATCCCCCAGCGCCGTTTACCACCTCGACGATGCAGCAGGAGGCCTCGCGCAAGCTCAAGATGCGGGTGCGCCGCGCGATGCAGGTCGCTCAAGCCCTCTACGAAGGCGTCGATCTCGGCGGCAGTGAGGGTACCGTCGGCCTCATCACCTATATGCGCACCGATTCGACGCGCATCAGCGACCAAGCGCGCGATGCCGCGCGCGAGTTTATCACGGCGACGTACGGGCAAGAGTTCCACGGCGGGAAGATCCATCGCGTTCGAGAGGGCGCGCAGGACGCCCACGAAGCGATTCGTCCGACCTCGGTGCTCCGTTCGCCCGAGCGCCTCGCCGGAGTCCTGAAACGCGAGGAGCTGCGCCTCTACTCGCTGATCTGGGAACGTTTCGTCGCCTCGCAAATGTCGCCGGCGCTCTTCGACCAGACGGTCGTCGACGTCGCGGCACGGGAGTACGGGTTCCGCGCAACCGGAACGATCATGCGTTTCGCCGGCTTCACCCGCGTCTACGACGAACCGAAAGAGGAAGAGACGAAGGGTCGCGTGCGCCTCCCGGAGTTAGATGAAGACGAGGCGCTCGAGTGTCGCAAGCTCGAACCGAAGCAGCATTTCACCGAACCGCCGCCGCGCTATACCGAAGCGGCGCTCGTCAAAGCGCTCGAGGATAACGGCATCGGGCGGCCGTCGACCTATTCGACGATCGTCGAGACGATCCAGGCTCGCGGCTACGTCACCCAACAGGAGCGGCGCTTCATGCCGACGCCGATCGGCAGCGCCGTAAACGATCTGCTGGTCGAACACTTTCCGAAGATCGTCAATCTCGACTTCACCGCGCGGATGGAGGGCGATCTCGACAGGGTCGCCGAGGGGAATGAAGACTGGGTCGCGCTGCTGCGCCGTTTCTACGGGCCATTCGAGAGCGAGCTCGAAGCCGCCGAGAAGAAGCTGCCGCGTCTGGAGCTTCGCGACGAACCGACCGACGAGATCTGTCCGACCTGCGGGCGGCCGATGGTCATCAAACACGGACGTTTCGGCAAGTTCATCTCGTGCAGCGGCTATCCGGAATGCAAGACGACCAAACCAATCGTCAAGGAGACGGGAGCGGCGTGCCCGCGTTGCGCCGGTGCGATCGTCGAGCGCCGCTCGAAGAAGGGGCGCGTGTTTTATGGCTGTGCAAACTACCCGAAGTGCGACTTCATCTCGTGGGATGCGGTCGTTCCCGAACGTTGTCCCGCCTGCGGTTCGCACGTTCTGGCAAAGCGGCGCGGCGGTAACGTGCTGCTGCAGTGCGCGGCCGACCGAACGCACGACGTCTCGGGCCTCGCGCCGGCAGCCTCCTCGTAGGCGGCAACGTGGAACGCCTGATCGTTATCGGCGGTGGGCTGGCCGGATGCGAAGCGGCGTGGCGGGCGGCACGGTGCGGCGTCGAGGTCGATCTGTTCGAAATGCGGCCGCTTCGCAGCGGTCCGGCACATAAAACCGGGGCTCTTGCCGAGCTCGTCTGCAGCAATTCGTTTCGCGGTGCCGCGCTCGAGAATGCCGTCGGTCTGCTCAAAGAGGAGCTGGCGCGCTTCGGCTCGCTGATCGTCACGGCGGCGCGCGAGACGGCGGTGCCCGCCGGCGGGGCGCTTGCGGTCGACCGGAATCGTTTCTCGGAGCTCGTGGAGACGCGAATTGCCGGCGAGCCACGTATCACGCTCCATCGGGAAGAAGTGCGAGCGATTCCGCTCGACCGTCCGGTCATCGTGGCCTGCGGTCCGTTACCGAGCGAGGAGTTCTGTGCAAACCTCGACGGCGTCGTCGGCAGGCGATTGCACTATTTCGACGCCGCATCCCCGATCGTGGCCGCCGACTCGATCGACGAGTCGGCGATGTACCGCAAGTCCCGCTACGATAAAGGCGACGGCGACGATTACCTCAACATTCCGCTCGATCGCGACCAGTACGCGCAGCTCTTGGCCGATCTTCGTACCCTAGAGCGCCATCCGGCGAAGGATTTCGAGGAGACGCGCTATTTTGAGGGATGCTTGCCGGTCGAAGAGATGGCGGATCGCGGGGATGACGTTCTGCGCTTCGGTCCGCTCAAACCCGTCGGTCTGCGCGACCCGCGGACCGGGAATACGCCGTTCGCGGTCGTGCAGCTGCGAAAAGAGAACCGCGAAGGCACCGCCTACAATTTGGTGGGGTTTCAAACGCGCTTGAACTGGCCGGCGCAGCGTGAAGCCTTCGGGAAGCTGCCGGGATTGCAGCGCGCCGAGTGGCTGCGCTTGGGCGTCATGCACCGGAACACGTTCATCGATGCACCGCGCCTGCTCGACGAAAACTTGAAGCTGCGCGGAACGGAGGCGCTATACTTTGCGGGTCAGATTACGGGTGCCGAAGGGTACGTCGAAGCCGCGGCCTGCGGCGTGATGACCGGTATCCACGCGGCTCGTGTGATGCTCGGTCTGCCCCGAATCGAGTTTCCGCGGGCGAGCGCGTTCGGTGCCGTACTCGCGCATCTGCAGAACCGCGAGACGCCCGACTTCCAACCCTCCAACGTGACGTGGGGAGCTTTCCCCGAGCACTCGCACGGGGGAAACAAGCGGGAACGGCGGCGGCTGCTTGCCGAGCGCGCGCTCGCGGCCGTCGATTCGATCGCCTCTGAAACCCTCTGTGCGCCCGCCGGGTACTCACGCTAGCATGAAGTCCACGACGATTCTGGCGGTCCGCCGCGACGGAAAGCTCGCGATTGCCGGCGACGGTCAGGTCACCCTCGACAAGACGATCGTCAAGCACGGTGCGCGCAAGGTCCGCAAGGTATCGGGCGGCAAGGTGATCGCGGGCTTCGCCGGCTCGGCGGCCGACGGCATCACGCTGCTCGAGAAGTTCGAGGCGAAGTTCGGCGAGTTCAAAGATCTCCGGCGGGCGGCCGTGGAGCTCGCGAAAGACTGGCGGCAAGACCGAGTTTTGCGGCGGCTCGAGGCGCTGATGATCGTCGGTAACGGCGAGAATCTCTTTCTGCTCTCGGGAACCGGCGACGTGATCGAGCCCGACGAAGGGGTCGCCGCGATCGGGAGCGGCGGCGCATACGCGCAAGCCGCCGCCGCCGCGCTCCTGCGCAACACCGAACTTGACGCGGCGCAAATCGCGCGCAAAGGTCTGGAGATCGCTTCGGAGATCTGCATCTACACCAACGGCGACATTACCGTGGAAACCCTTCCGTGACGACCGCGCTGCCGGCGAGTCTCGATCCCGCGCGCCTGACCCCGCGGCAGATCGTCGAGGAGCTCGACAAGTATATCGTCGGGCAAGGCAAGGCAAAGCGCGCCGTCGCGATCGCGCTGCGCAACCGGTATCGCCGCGCGCAAGCGCGCGAGGATCTGCGCGAGGAAATTACGCCGAAGAACATCTTGATGATTGGTCCGACCGGCGTCGGAAAGACCGAGATCGCGCGCCGCTTGGCGGCGCTCGTCGGTGCGCCGTTCGTAAAGGTCGAAGCGACGAAATACACCGAGGTCGGTTACGTTGGACGTGACGTCGAGTCGATGGTTCGCGATCTCGTAGAAGCTTCGATCCGCAGCGTAACCAACGAGCGCCGCGAAGAGGTCCGCGAGCTCGCCGCGCGGCACGCGGTCGAACGCGTCATCGACGTCCTCCATCCCGAAACGCGGCCACCCTCGGCACAAGGCCAAGGGAATTCGCTCGGCGCCGCGCTCGGTTCGATCTTCGGCAGCGGTTATTCCGGCCAGCAGCAATCGCACGCCACGCCCTCGGCTGCGGTCTCCGCCGATGCTGCGCGCGTGCGCGATCAGACCCGCGGCGAGATCGAGCGGGGCTTCTACGACGTGCGGCTCGTCGAGATCGAAGTCGAGGAAGCGCCGAGCCTCCCAATCGGGATGATCGGCGGGGGCATGGAGCAGGGTGGCGACCTCGGCGAGATGCTCGGCGGAATTTTGCCGAAGCGCCGTACGAAGAAACGGGTCACGGTCGTCGAGGCGCTGCGCATCTTCGAACAGGAAGAGGCCGCGAAGCTGATCGATATGGATGCCGTGAAGCGCGAAGCGCTTCGGCGCGCCGGCGAAGACGGCATCATTTTCATCGACGAGATCGACAAGGTGGCCGGATCCTCGCAGCAACGTGGCGCTCCCGACGTTTCGCGAGAGGGCGTTCAGCGGGACATCCTGCCGATCGTCGAAGGCTCGACCGTCAACACGAAGCACGGTCCAATCAAGACCGACCACATCCTCTTCATCGCGGCCGGTGCTTTTCACATCAGCAAGCCCTCCGACCTGATTCCGGAGCTGCAAGGGCGGCTGCCGATTCGAGTCGAGCTCGATTCGTTGACGGCCGAGGATTTTAAGACGATCCTTACTCAACCGAAGAATGCGCTGGTCGAGCAGTACAAGGCCTTGCTCGCTACCGACGGCGTGACGCTCGATTTCTCCAGCGATGCAATCGAGCAGCTCGCAACCTTCGCGATGCGCGTGAACGAACAGACGGAGAACATTGGTGCGCGTCGGCTGCATACCGTGCTCGAACGGGTACTCGAGGACGTGAGCTTCGATGCGCCCGAAACGACGGGAGTCGTCGCGATCGACGGAGCCTACGTGCGCGCGCGCCTCGCCGACGTCGTGGCCAACGCCGACCTCTCCGGATACATTCTTTAAGCAGATTCCCATTGGGTCCGGCAGGGCTCGGACCAAACGCGGAGGATGTTCTACGCTATGAAGAAGTCAATAGGCGCTCTCACAGTTCTTTGCGCGGCCGGCATGCTCGCGGCGTGCAACGGCAACATCTACGGCCCGGGCCCGGGTCCGACATCGGGACCGGGCGGAAACTGCGGGGGCCCGCCGAGCTCGAATCAGCTCGAGGTGGTCTACCCGATACCGAATTCAAAGAAGGCGCCGCCGGCCCTGGCGAACATCTACGTCGCTACCAAAGGCAGTTTACCGCCGAGCAATCAGTTTGACTTTTTCCTCTCGCAGTCGAACGGCGGCAGCACGTTTACCGGACCGTTTGCTCTGATTAACGCATCGCAGGTTCCAACGCCGCACGCAAAGCCGAGTTATCCCAATCCCACCTACTACGCTTCGGCGATTGCCGGTCCATACGGTTCGAGTTACATCATCGGTCCGAACCAGTCGGTAGTGCTGCTTTGGAACAACGGCGGCGCGAACTGCACGCCCCACTTCCAGGTAGCCTCGTTCCGTACGAAGGGCTGACCTCGAGAAACGGTTGAAGAGTAGCGGGCGGCGACGAGGACGAATAGCCGCCCGCGATGCCCTACGTCCGCGATATTCTCACCGATGGCCATCCGACGCTGCGCAAAGCCGCGAAGCGGGTCGATCCCAGAGAGATTTGCGACCCGCTCTTTCAGCAACTGATCGACGACATGTTCGCGACGATGTATGCCGCCCCGGGCGTCGGCCTCGCCGCCCCGCAAATCAACGTTTCGAAGCGAATCTTCGTCATGGACGTGCACGATGACGCACACGAACCGGCGGTCGTCATCAATCCGAAGCTGGAACGGACCGGCGAAGAGATCGAGTTGCGGGAAGGCTGTCTCTCGATTCCGGGAATGGTCGGTGAGATCGTCCGCCGCGAACGCGCCGCCGTGACCGGTTTGGATCGCCACGGCAACAAGGTTCGAATCGAAGGCGACGGCCTGCTCGCCCAATGCCTGCAGCACGAAGTCGACCATCTCGACGGGAAGCTCTACGTCGATCGGGCTAAGAACCTGCGGCCGGTCACCAGCGACGAGGAAGAAGAAGCAGCCGAGGTGTGAGAAGCATCTTTTTCGGCACGAGCGACTTCGCCGTGCCGAGCCTGCGCGTCGTCGATTCGCGTACGGAGCTCGCGGGCGTCGTCACGCAGCCGGATCGTCCCGCCGGCCGCGGCCATCGCCTCAAAGCCACTCCCGTTAAGGCGGCCGCGCTCGAACTCGGCGTTCGTGTCTACGAACCGGTGCGGCTTCGGGAGTTCGCCGCCGAGTTCGAAGGCGAGCGCTTCGATCTCTTCGTGCTCGCCTCGTACGGGCGCATACTTCCCCAGGAGTTGCTGAATCTGCCGCGGATCGGTGCACTCAACGTGCACCCGTCCCTGCTCCCCAAGTATCGCGGAGCGACGCCAATCCAAACGGCGCTCGCAAACGGCGAAACGGAGACCGGTATCAGCATCATGCTTATGGACGCCGGACTCGATACCGGCGATCTCGTTTGCCAAGACCGCATCGCGATCGAACCGGGGGAAACCTACGGCGAGCTGCACGACCGGCTCGCCGTTCTCGGCGCGAATTTGCTCGGCAAGGCGTTGGATTTGGCCGCTCGCGGAACTCTGTCGCGCCGTGCCCAGAGCGGCGAGGCGAGCCTCACCCGACCGGTGTCAAAAACGGATCTCGCGATCGATTTGAATTGGCCGGCGAGCCGAATCGTAAACACGGTGCGCGCATTCTCGCCCCAGCCGGCCGCCCGCGCATTGCTTTGCGGCGAGACCGTCAAGATTCTGCGCGCGCACGTCGCTGCGGACGGCTCGCTGCAGATCGACGAACTGATCGCGCCGAACCGCGGAAGGATGAGCGGCGACGAATACCTTCGGAGCCGTTCCGAGTGGCGATAACCGGGGCGCGCGAGCTGGCGCTCGCGGTCGTGCGCGACGTTTTTCCGCCGCCGGATTCGCATGCCGAGGAGCGCACCGCGCAGGCCTCTTTCGATTATCACGCGCGGCGCTCGCACTTAAGCGAGCGCGACCGCGCCTTTGCCGCGGAGCTTGCGTATGGCGCCATCAAGATGCGGCGCGCTCTCGATTGGCAGCTCTCGCCGTTCGTGCCGGAGAAGCTGCCTCCGGCGATCGGCGAGATTCTTCGCCTAGCCGCGCACGAGCTGCTCTACACGCGCGCCGACGTCCACGCGACCGTCTTCGAGTTCGTCAATCTTGCGAAACGGTGGGGGCACCGCGGGTTGGGCAATCTCGTCAACGCGGTTCTCCGAAACCTGCTGCGCGCCGCTCCGGAGCCTCCGCAGCGCGAATCGTTCTCGAGCGACGACGAATTCCTGGCCACGCGGTATTCGCTGCCGACGTGGCTCGTTCGGCAGTGGCGTACGCTCTTCGGCGAGGAGCTCGAAGCGATCTGCGAGGGCGTGAATCGACCGGCGCAGCCGGCCATCGTCGTCAATGCGCTCAAAAGCACGGTTTACGAGATGGCGGAACGGTTGCACGCGGATGGAATCGAATCGCGGCCTTCGCCAATCGTGGAGGAGGTGCTCTTACTCCAACGCAGCGGGCTTGCGCGAATCGAGAGCGAGGGCCGCTGCTGGCTGCAATCGGAGAGCTCCGCAATGGCAGTCGACGTGCTCGGTCCGCAACCCGGCGAAGCGATACTCGACGTTTGCAGCGGACGCGGGAATAAGGCACTCCAGATCGGCGCACGACTCGCATCGCGGGGCACGCTCTGCTGCATCGAGCGCGATGCGCGAAAGGTCGCGACGCTGGCTCGCCGGGTGGAGGAAGCCGGGATCGCCGCGGCACTCGTTACCGGCGATGCGACGGCCGAGGTGCTTCCGGCGGATCGCCGTTTCGATCGCATCCTCCTCGACGCGCCGTGTTCGGGGCTCGGCGTGATCGGACGCCACCCGGAGGCACGCTGGAAGAAGCTCGGCACCGACGGCGAACGCCTCGCGCTGACGCAGCGCGCCTTGCTCGAGCGGTCGGCCCATCACGTATATCCTGGCGGCGCACTGGTCTATGCGGTTTGCTCGAGCGATCCACGCGAGACGACTGAAGTGATCGACTGGTTCTTGGCGCGGCAGAGTTTCGAACGTGGTTTGATTCCGGCCACGTATGCCGCCTTCATGACTCGCGACGGTGACGTGCTCGTTCCGCCCGGCATCGAGGGACGCGACGGATTCTACATCGCTCGAGTCGAGCGGCGGCCGTGAGTTTCTTCGCAAAGCTCGAACACTTCTGCGCGAGCCTGATCGAACGAGCGTTTGCGAAGACGTTTCCCAGCGACCTCGAGCCCGCACAGATCGCGCGCAAGCTCGTCGCAACGATGGAGGCGCAGACGCGCGACGACGACGGCAGCCTGCGCGCTCCGGGCCGGTACGAGGTTTACGTGAATCCAACGGACTTCGAGCGGCTCGCCGAGCACCGCCAGTATCTCGAGCGAGCGTGGGCCGACGTGCTGCGCAATCTCGCAACGAAGGTCGGAATCGCGTTTGACGAGGGGAGAGCTTCGGTTGTGATGGCGGCCCGCTCGGACGTGCCGGTCGGCGCCGTCGAAATCGGTCAGATGGCGGGCACGCTCGAGACCGTGCGTTCGTTCCGGCTGAGGACGCTCGAGGGCGTACCCCCCGACGGCCTCTACGCGCTGCATGGAACGTTGCGAATCGGAAGAAGCGAGGAGAGTGAGATCGTGCTGCTCGATCCTGGCGTTTCGCGCACGCACGCCATCGTCGAGATCGCGGGAGGGAAGGCGTTCGTACGCGACCTCGGCTCGACCAACGGGACCTTTCTGAACGGCCGCCGGATCGAGGCGGAAGCCCTGCGCGACGGCGACGAGTTGCGCTTCGGCAATACGCGCCTGCGCGTTGAAGCGCGATGATCGTTGCAATCGGAGAGGCCGCGGGCTTTGTCCGCGATATGCGAATCGGCACGCTCGAGATCACCGGAGCGCTGCTGCTCGTCGCCGTGCTTGCCGGGCGCCCGCGCGTTCGTGCGGCCGCGGACGTGGGCGTGCTAACGCCGATCGGCGTCGACGTGGAGATATTCGAGCGTGGAGCCCGGCGGGTCGCGCAGTTACGCACGCCGTTCGAAGTGGGACGAAGCCACGAAGCCGAGGTTGCCCTGCGGGATCCCGAAGCGAGCCGGCGACACGTACGGTTTGAAGGCCAGAACGGCCGCGTCTACGCCGAAGATCTCAAGAGCCGCAACGGCACGTTTCTCAACGGGCGGCGAATCAACGAGGCAATCGAAGTCCGGCAAGGCGACGAAATCGACGTCGGCACGACCCGGGTGGTCGTGACAGCGGTACGCCCAGCCTGATCGCGCGCGTGGTGCGGCGCGCGGCGCCGATGATTGGAGCCCTCGCGGCCGGCGCGATCATTTTGCACTTGGCGCCGCATCGAACGATCGGGCCGCCGTGGATGCTCGCCTTACTCGCGGCGCTCGCGCTGCTCTGGGTTCTTTGGCAGCCGGCGGCGATGGTGCGCGACGATATTTTGCCGGCGCTTGCGGTCGTGCTGGCGGCGCTCGGTCTGGCAATGGTAGCGCGGCTCGCGCCGGAGTTGGCGCAGAAGCAGCAACTCTGGATTCTCATATCGCTCGTGCTCGCGATTGTGGCCGGGCCGATCTTCACGCAGTTCCGCCGTTTTGCGGCGTACAAGTATCTCTGGGTCGTCGCCTCGCTGGCGCTCTTTGGTCTCTTGCTCTTCTTCGGTCAAGAAGTCAACGGCGCGCGGCTGTGGATTCGGCTCGGTCCGGTGCAGTACGAGCCGATCGAGCTGATCAAGCTCTTCATCGTCTTCTTTCTGGCGGCCTACCTCGCCGAAACGGCCGACGTTATCGCGAACGCGCGCCTGTGGTCGCTGCGCGCGAACCTCAAATACCTCGGACCGCTCTTCATTGGGTGGGGCGCCTCGATGGCAATCCTGGTCGTGCAGCGCGACCTTGGTATGGCGACGCTCCTGCTCGCCACATTCGCTACCCTGCTCTACGTCGCGACGCGCCGACTCGATATCGTGCTCTTCGGTGCCTTTCTCTTCGCGCTCGGCGCGTTCTGGGCGGTCCATCACTATCCGTACGTGCACGCGCGAATCGCCGTTTGGTTCGATCCGTTTTCGGACCCGCTCCACGCGGGGTACCAATCCTCGCAAGCGTATTATTCGCTCGCTGCCGGCGGGTTGACCGGAAGCGGGTACCGGCTCGGCCATCCCGAATTCATCCCGGACGTTTGGACCGATTACGTCTATGCGGCCTTTGCAGAGGAGTTTGGTTTGATCGGCGCGCTGATCGTCTTGGCGATCTTCCTCGATTTCGTACGCCGGATCTTCGCGACCGGCTTGGAGCAGCCCGACTTGTACACCAAGCTGCTTGCGACGGGGCTCGGAGCGACGCTCGGGTTTCAGGTCGTCATCATCGTCAGCGGCGTCATCGGTCTCTTGCCGCTGACCGGAATCACGCTCCCGTTCATGTCTTACGGCGGCAGCTCGCTCGTCGCGAACTTTCTGTTAGTCGCGCTCGTCTGGGCGATGAGCGCGCGACCTCGGAGGACGGCATGAAGATCCTTCTGGCTCTCGCGATGGCGCTGGTCGCAGCAGGTTGCGCCAAGGGTTCGCAGAGTTCGAGTGCCGCGTCCGCGTCGGCCGCGGCTGCGAAGAATCCCGCATCGGCAAGCGACGGCGCCGTCGTCTACATCGCGAACTGCTCGAGTTGCCATCAGACCAACGGGCAGGGCATTTCCGGCGCCTTTCCACCGCTCGCCGGCAACGCGACGGTGACCGGCAATCCCATCGCCGTGATTGCCATCGTGAAGGACGGTTTGGAAGGCCGCCTCGACGTCAACGGCCAGGCGTACAGCGGCATTATGCCGCGCTGGAGAGGCGTGCTCACCGACGAACAGATCGCATCGGTCATCACGTACGTGCGCAGTTCGTGGAAAAATAACGCGCCCGGCGTCAGCGTCGCCGACGTGCAGGCCGTAAAGTAGCCGCGACTGCGCTAGATCGAGACGACCTTTCGCGCCTCTAGGCGCTCGCCGAACTCGAACTGGAAGAGATTTTCCACGAACTCATGCATTCCCGGATCGCCGTGACGTAGTCGAGCACGGGTCGCGCGGGGCCACGGGGACGCGGCATCGTTCGCCTCGACGTAGGCGCGCAGCGACTCGGCAAAATACTCGTCGACGCCGGTTGCCGCATACGGTGTAACGAACGTGGTGGCGTTTGCGAAGAGTGCCCGCACTTGCGGGTCGATGCCGCTGCGGTAGACGCCGCCGCCGAGCGCACAATCCAGCGCGTGACCGAACTCGTGCGCGACGGTCATCGGACTGCGCGATCGGAGATAGAGCGCGCGTTCCTCCACGACGAAGAGCCCGGCCGGTGGAGCGGGCCAAGCGTCCACATCGATGCCGAGTCGTGCCAATGCCTGTGACGCCTGACGGTAGAGCTCTCCCGTATGCAGCAACGTGACGCGAATGCGATTGCGCGAGGCGTACGCGAGCGCGCCGCGCCCGAAGCGCAAGAGCGTATCGATTACCTCGGCCTCCGCAGGGCGGCCGCGGTCGCATTCGAAGAGGCGACGCGCGATGGCGTGTGCGTCCTTCTGCATCGGAGTCATCGTCGCGCGCGATGCTTGCGGTGGCGTGACGGCGTCGTTTCAGAGTTTTTTCATGGACTTCGCCTAGCGTGTAGGCTCTCGACCAAATCGGAGGACCCCCCTTATGCTTTTCTCTCGCACAACCACACTCGTCATCGCCGGAGCGGCCGCTCTCTTGGCAGCGGGCTGCAGTCATGGAAGCAGCATGCTCCCGACGCAACCTGCCGGCACGCCGGCGCTCGGCCGAATCGAGCCGCAGAAAGAGTCTTCGATTCTCAAGCTGCTTAAGAAGCAAGTCGTGATCGGATCGACGATCGATCCAAAACTCGGTCAACTCAACCCGTATGGTTTAAGCGTCGCTCCAAGCACGGCCGGGGATTTCCAGAAGGGCGATCTCGTCGTCTGCAACTTCAACGCAAAGAGCAACGTGCAAGGAACGGGCTATACCATCGTTGCGCTCCACCCCAAACCTGGTTCCACGCCGATGCTCGTTTCGGACGATAAGAAAGTGTTGCTCGGCTGCTCCTCGCTCGCACTCGGTCCGGCCGACGACATCTGGGCGACGGCCTTCGCGGCAGACGACAATCCGGTGCTCTCGGCCGCAGGCAAGCTCGAAGCGAACATCAAGGGCAAGAAATTCGATCATCCCTGGGGCCAGATCTACGCGGCACCGATCAGCGGCAATCCCGCCTTCTACGAGTCGAATGCCGGCAACGGCACGATCGTGCGGATCAACCTCGGATCACCCTTCACCTACGACGTGATCGCCAAAGGTTTTGCGGTCAACCACGGTAAGCCCGGCAGCATCTTCGGGCCGTCGGGCCTGACTTATGACTCCGGGATAGATACGCTCTACATCGTTGATGGAACGAATAACACGGTGGTCGCGTTTGCTAACGTGACGTCAATTCCGGCCGGCGGAATCATCGTCGGCAAGGACGGGAAGAGCTTCTCCGGTCCCTCGGCTTCCGACGCGCGCGTGCTCTATTCGGGCAAGCCGCTTGACGGTCCGATTAGTGCGGCACTGCTGGCCAACGGCAACATCGTCGTGGGAAACACCGGCAACCCGAGCGGAGCGAACATCATGGTCGAGCTCTCGGCCACCGGCAAGGTGATGGACGTTCGCAACGTCGATAAGGGCGCGTCGGGTGCGCTCTTCGGCATCGTCGCGACCGGCGACCAAGCCAAGAACCAAAAGGTCTACTTCAACGACGACAACGACAACAATCTGCAAGTCCTGGAACGATGAAGTTTGCGCACGTCTTCGTAGTTGCAGTACTCCTAGCAGCATGCAGCGGCGGCGCCTCGGCGCCGCCGCTAGCTCCGCTGAACGCGGCTCTTTCCACGGCGCGCGAAGACGTGCGCCACAGCGTCGGACTCGGCGCGGTCTTGTCGAGCAAGAAGGGCGGCCAGATCTACGGCTTCGACATCGATCAGAACGGTGACGACGGGGTACTCGCCACGGTCAACAGCGTGGAAACGTTCGATCAGGACACGGGGAAGATCGCCAAGGTCTTTCCTAAACGCGTTCCCTACGGCACGTCCTATAGCGTGGTGAACGTCAATGCCGGCGACGTTGGGCTCATTACGCGCTACGTCCAGCCGAAAGGCTCGCTCTTCGCGCAACGGTTCTATAACGTAATGAATCCGGTCACGGCGGGGAAGTTCACCGGCAAGTGGACGCCGCCGGTGAAGGACATTCAAGTGGAGGCGGCCGGCCCAAATCAAATGACCGGCATGACGGCGATCTTTGCGATCGAGCTGCAGAACAACGATATTCCGGATCTCTTCGAATCGAACGTTGCCAAGAACACGTTCGGAAAGGTGATCCATCTGAATCCCAGCAGCTTTTCGCTCGGAGACGGTCCGCAAGTCTCGCAGGATACGGCGACGAACCAAGCGATAATCGCCACGTCGCCGGACGGCGGCAGGGTCGGCGGGGCCGCTCCCATCAACCTGCTCGTCAATCTCAAGACCGGAAAGCAAACCGAGTTCACGGGCCTCAACGACGGTCCGTTCGGCGCGGGATTCGTTAACGGTTTGGCGGTCGACTCGGCGACGGGCATCGCCGCGACCGCGACGGAGCTCAACGCGCAAGTCGAGTTCTACGATCTCGCCAAGCAGACCGGCACCGCCGTCCAGCTCCCGTGCACGGGCAGCGCGTCGCAGGGCAACAGCGGTGCCGGGATCGCGAATGACTCGGTCAACGGCCTCTTCTTGGTGACCGACCCATTCTATTGCAGCGGCAGTCAAGGCAGCGCGATCGTCGTCTACGACGAGAGCGGCAACGTCGTCGAGACGATCACCGGCTTCAAATTTGCGATCGCGGAACCTCCGCCGGTCATCAACCCCAGCAAGCGGATGGGCTGGACGTTCGGTCCGGGGTTTAATCAGCTCCAGCAGTTCTTTTATTAAACGGCGGATTCGGCTATTCTGGGAGCGTGAAGAGACTCATCACGCTCCTTTTCGCTGCGCTGACCCTATCGGCGACCACGGCCGCGACGAGCGAGAGCGGCTCCAAGAGCGTCGACGATCTTGCCGCACGCTATTGGCAGTACGAACTACAAACCGACTACAACCTTCGTTCGCAGCTCGGTCTGCCGGTCGAGACCATCCGGCCGGTGGGGCTTGCCGCGGCGGATGCCGATGCGAGCGCCGCGCAGAGCGTCCTCGACGGTTTGGCGCAGGTCGACCCGTCCCGGCTCGATCACGATCGCTGGTTGACGTACCGTTCGCTGAGTTTTTTAGCATCGAGTGCGGTAGAATCACGTAAGTTCTTCTGGCTCGCACAGCAGGCCACGCCCTACGCCGGCGGATTGCAGCTCGGTGCGATTACGTCGCTCCTAACGACCTTCGGATTCGCGAACCCCGGCGACGCGCAACGATATCTCTCGCTGCTGCACCAATACGCGGAGTACGTCCGTTCGGTTCGGTCTTTTTTGGAGGGCCAGCACGCGCGAGGCATCATTCTTCCCAACGTCGAGAGTAACGCGGCGGAGGCGGTTTTCGAAGGCTACGCGGCGCCCCCGCAAAGCGGACTTCTCGTGCCGGACGATACTCGGCTTGGCGCAATCGCGGCGACCGATCGATCCGCCTTGAAGACGCAAGCCGCGGCGATGGTGTCGAGCGAGGTCGTGCCGGCTTTTAAGAGCGTGGCAGAATATCTCGCCGGAGCATATCGAATCGGAGCGCCGGCGGGAGTAGGGCTCTCGCAGTACCCCGGGGGCCGCGAATACTACCAGCACCTTATCCTCGCCTACACGACATTGACGATCACGCCCGAAGCGCTCCATGCGCGCGGCCTTGAGGAAGTCGCTCGTCTCAACGTGGAGCTCGACGGGATTCGGCGCGAAGTCGGGTTTGCGGGAACGGTCGCGCAATTCAAGCAGCACCTGACGCAGGATCCGCGGTTTTTCCCAAAGACGCCGCAACAATTCGGCGACCGTCTCGAGTTGTACGTCGGGCGCGCGCAGGCGGCGGTTCCAGCATTTTTCGCCCATACGCCGACCGCTCCGTACGGCGTCGCGTCGCTTCCGGAGGCGCTCGCGGGTTCGCAAACGTTCGGCTACTACGATCAGCCGAAAGCCGCGCGGCCGAAGGGGATCTACTATTACAACGCGTGGCATCCCGCGCGTACCTCGATGCTCGGAGCCGGCGCGCTAATCTGCCACGAGCTGATTCCCGGCCATCACTTCCAAATAGCCTTGCAGCAAGAGAACACCGCTCTGCCTGACGTGCGCCGCTACGATTTCAGCGAGGCGGGATTCGTCGAGGGCTGGGGCGAGTACGCCTCGCAGCTTTGCTGGGATATGGGCGTCTATCAAACGCCCTACGACAAGGCGGGCCGCATCATGCAAGATCTCATGGTTTCGACTCGGCTTGTCGTCGACACGGGAATGAATGCGCTGGGTTGGAGCCGGGAGCGAGCGATGGACTTCATGCGCAAGAACTTGACCCTCAGCGACGCGCAGATCGCGACGGAGTCGCTGCGTTACTCGACCGACATTCCAGGTCAGGCACTCGCTTACAAGACCGGCGAGCTTACGATGCTGCAGATTCGCAAGCAGACCCGCGAAAGGCTAGGCAGCGCTTTCGACATCCGCCGCTTTCACGGGTGGGTGATCGACAGCGGGACGATGACCCTCGACACGCTGCGGGCGCACGTCGAGTACGAGATCACTCACCCTTCCGGGTAAACCCGGGGTGCGAACGCTGCGGCGGCGGTACGACGCGGATCGTGACGGTTGCGTTCTGCCTGCCGTCGGTGGCGCGTATCTGCCACGTGCCGAGACGGAGCGGCCAGAACGCGTTGCCGCTCGCATCGAGCGCAAGCGCCGCGCCGTCGACGCTCCAGCGCACCGGTCCGACTTCGTCGACCGCGCGCAGCGCGAGTTGTTGCTCCGCTGCGGCGAGTCCGCCGATGGCAGCGTTGCGCACGAAAACGTCACCGTCGCGTGGGGAGATAATGTGCAGCCCGGGCGGCGCATCGGGGCGCTTCACCGCGGCGAGATCGCGCGCGAGCACCCACTCTTGTACGATTCCCGGACATCGCTGCCGCGGTGGCGGCGCGCGGCCGGTCGTCGCGCAGATCGTCGTACGAACGAAACCGCGCGGTGCGGGGAAGGGCGCCGGGTCGTCCTTACGTTCGTAGAGGTGCAACATGATGCGATTCCAGAGCGGGCCCGCGCCGGTGACGCCCGAGACGCCACGCATCGGGCTTCCGTCGAAGTTGCCGACCCACGCGCCCACCGTGTAGTCGCGCGTAAAGCCGACCGTCCAGGTATCGCGAAAATCGGATGAGGTACCGGTCTTTACGGCGGCGGGGAACGGCATCTGCAGCACCGAGCCCAGGCCGAAGGATTTTGCGCGCGCGTGCGAATCGGCGAGCATGTCGGTGACGAGCTGCCAATCGGCGCGATCTCCGATTGGCCGCGCGAGCGCCGATCCATCGCCCGAAACGAGCGTCAACGGCACGAAGTCGCCGCCGCGCGCCAGCGTCGCATACGCTCCAACGAGTTCCCAGAGGCTCACCTCGCCGCTGCCGAGCGTCAGGCCGAGCCCATAATACGACGCCGGACGATCGAGATGGGCGAAGCCGAGGCTGCGGAGACGCTCGAGCAGCGATCCGACACCGAGCGCCGAGAGCACTTGCACCGCCGGAGCATTGAGCGAGTTGGCAAGGGCATATCGCAGGCGCACCGCGCCGCTGAAGCGGCGGCTGTAGTCGACGGGCTGGTAGAGCCGGCCGCCCGGAAGCGCGTACGCCGATGGTGTGTCCGACAAGATCGTCGTCGATTCGATCGTCCCGCGTTCGAGTGCGAGCTCGTAGGTGAAGGGCTTGAGCGAGGAGCCCGGCTGACGAAGTGCCTGAACGCCGTCGTTGCTCCCGAGGAGGCCCGCGGAGAAATAATCGGGCGAGCCGACGTAGGCGAGCACGTCGCCGGTGTGATTGTCGACGACGAGGGCGGCACCGTCGGTAACGTGGTAGGATTGCAGCGCGCCGACCACGTCCTGCGTTTGAGCTTGGACGAAGCGCTGCAGACTCGCATCGATGGTCGTTCGAACGCGTCCGCCCGATCGTTCCGGGCTGCGAGAGAGAAAGAAGAGCGCGTGCGGCGCGCCCGCGATGCCGGATTCGTGCCGCCGCACCTGGAGGCTCTCGGCGTAGGCAAGCCCGGCCGCGTTCGACGTGATCGCACCTAGCGCCGCCATGCGTTTGAGGATAAAATGCTGGCGCGAACGCAAGGCCGCCCAATCGTCGCCGGGCGCGAGCTGCGCCGGATCGTTCGGAATCGCCGCCAGTAAGGCCGCCTGCGCGAGATCGAGATCCGCCGCGGGCTCGCCGAAGTAAGTTCGCGCCGCGGCTTCGACCCCGTAGACGTTCCCGCCCATCGGAACGCGATCGACGTATGCTTGCAGGATCGCAGGTTTGCTGGAGACCATCGCGATGCGTTCGGCCTGCGCGATTTGCACGAGCTTGCCGGCAACGGTGGAAGGTGTCGGATCGAGCAACCGCGCGAGTTGCATCTCGATCGTCGAGCCGCCGCTGCGAGCCTCGCCGAAGATCGCGAAGTCGCGCGCGGCACGCACCAGCGCCGCAACGTCGACGGCGCCGTGGCGCCAGAAGCGTGCGTCTTCGGCTGCGATGATGGCCTGGAGGAAGACCGGCGACACATCAGAGAGCGGCACGCGCGCGACGTGCGAGGAGCCGGCGCCGAGCACCGTTCCGAGAATGCCGCCATTGCGGTCGGTATAGGTCACCGACCCCTGCGGCGCACGCAGCGTTGCGACGTCGGTGCCGGCGAGATCGAGCGCGAGCATCGCCGACAACGCCAAACCGGGAACGATCCACGCAAAGAGTTTCATTGTTGCGATAGGGAATCTACGACGGCCGGGATGTGACTTGCTGCCGCCGGGGAGATCGCCGTTGCGCTCGTTGGGATTTTGTACGCTCGCCGCTGCTGCGCTCGCGATCGTTTCGTGCGGCGGTCCGGCGACCGGCGGTGCGAAGCTCGCGGCCGTCGGCGCCCTAGCAAACCCGTCGCTTCCGCCCTGGATCGCGTCGATTTCGCCGACCGGCAACGCCGAGACGCTGGCGCAGATACGCGTGATCTTTGCCAAGCCGGTGGCACCGGTCGAAGGTCTCTCGGGCGCTGGGACGGCGGAGGTGCTGCGCCACGTCGCCATCGCGCCGGCGCTGCGCGGTCACTTCACGTTGCTCACTCCGCGAATGGTCGGGTTCGTCGCCGAGCAGGCGTTGCCGATCGGGACGCGCGTGCAGGTAACGCTCCGTTCGGGATTGAGCGATTTGGCCGGCGACTCGCTGCGCGACGATCTCGCGTGGACGTTCGAAACCTCGCCGTTGACCTTTACAGACCTGCCGACGACGAAGGCCTCGGAGGACGGAACCGTTTCGCCGCCCGTCGATCTGCGCCCAAAACTCCAGGTCACCGCAAACGCCGCCGTCGACGAGTCGTCGCTGGCGGAGCACGTGGTGCTCGTCGGTTCGAACCGCGAACGGGTCCCCGTCAATGCGGTGCTCGAAACCGCGCCGACGCCCTATCCGGGTGCGGGCGCGGAAGAGCGTTTCGATCCGTCACTGAACACATGGGTCTACGATCTGCGCCCGACGACCGATCTGGCGCGCGGCACCTCTTACGCGTTAGCGATCGAGCCCGGCGTCGAGCCGCTCTACGGAAACCTCCCGACGACGCAACGTTTCGACGGCTCGCTCTCCACCTACGATGCGCTGGAGATCCTCCCCACGCCGACCGCGAGCCCCGCTGGAGGCCGCTTTGCCGGCGGGGATCCCGTCATCGCCTTCAACAATCCGCTGAGTTCCGCGTCGGTCGCCGGAGCGGTGACGATTTCGCCGGCGCCGGAAAAGTCGAAGACGCTCCTGAGCGTCCCGGATTACGCATCGAACGTCATCGCGATCGATCCGTATGCGCTCGATCCCGATGCAAGCTACACGGCGACGGTGGCCTCAAGCGTGAAGGACACGTTCGGTCAAACGCTCGGTCGCGAGCAGCGAGTGATGTTCCGCACGACGGGATTCGCGCCGGGAGCCTGGGCCCCGGACGGCACCAACGTCTTTCCGGCCGGCGCTCCGATCGCGTTGAACTTCTACGCTACGAACCTTCCGGGCAATCGCTATCAAGCGGGTTACGCGCGGCTGACGCCGCTGCAGATGCTCGGATCGCCGAGTACGCTCTCGCTCCTGCCACCCAACTCGAGCTGGCCGGCACGCGGGCTGCCCGGCGCGCGGCACAACGTACAGAGCGTCGTGCGCGTACCGATTCAGTCCCAACTCGGCGGCGAGTACGGCGCGCTCGCATATGGATTTCGAACCGCGCTCGACGCGCCTAACTCCGATCCGAGCCTGACGGGAATCGTTGCGCTAACGAATCTCGGCGTCTTCACGCAATGGTTCCCGTCGCGCGGCATCGTCCTCGTCCAGCACTTGAGCGACGGCGCGCCGGTGCGCGCGGCCGCGGTAGCCGTCTATCGCGTCGACGAAACTGCCAAGCTGCCGCCGCAGCAGTGTGCGCAGGGCACGACCGATGCCAACGGCGAGCTCGATCTCCGGGGCGTCGACGTCGAGCGCTGTTCCGTCTCGGCGACGGCGAATCAAGCGCCGAATCTGGGCGTCGTCGTAACGGAGGGCGCCGACGTGGCGACGGTGACTGCCTGGAACTACAGCGGGGTCTACCGCTTCGACGTAATGGGTGGATGGACGAGCGGCGCGCCGCTCTCGCGCGGAACGATCTTCAGCGATCGCACGATGTATCAGCCCGGCGAACGGGCCGAAATGACCGGGATCGCCTACTACGTAAAGGGTTCGAGCGTCGTTGCCGATGCCAACGCTCCCTACAAAGTGACGCTAACCGATCCCAACAATACTACCTCCGCACTCGGCACGGTGCGTACGGACGCGTACGGCGTTTTCTCGCTGCCGCTAACGTTCTCGAAGCAGCAGGCTTTGGGATATTACACCGTCGATGCCAAAGGCGCGAACGGCAACGACATCAACGGCTCGTTACGCGTTGCCGAGTTTAAGCCGCCGAACTTCAAGCTAACGCTGGCGCTCGGTGCGACCTCGGCGCCGGCGGGATCGAGCGTACGTGCGGACGTCTCCGCCGCGTATCTCTTTGGTGCGCCGCTGCAAGGCGGGACGGCACATGCCTACGTCACGCGAGATCTCGCCGCGGTGCAGCCGAAGGGCTGGGACGACTTCTGGTTCGGACCGCAGTGGTATTGGCCGGAACAGACGCCCTCGTTCCAGACGGACGTGCTACAGCGCGATCTTCCGCTCGATGCCCAGGGCGCCGGCTCACTCGACGTCGCGGTGCCCAGCGACCTGCCGTTTCCGATGAACTATCGCGTCGACATGGAGACGACCGACGTTTCAAATCTTTCGGTCTCCGATTCGAAGAGCTTCCTCGCGTTGCCCTCCGATGCCGTGATCGGCCTGGCCTCCGACGTGGTCGGCAAGGCCGATGCGCCGATGACGATTCGCACGATCGTTACCGATGCCGGAGGTAAACCGGTATCGGGGCGTGCCGTTCATCTCGAACTGCAGAGGATGACGTTCGTCTCGGCGACGCAGGAAGAAGAAGGCGGCGAGAGCGCCCAGCAGGCGATCAAGTATGAGACCGTGGCGACCGCCGACGTCACCTCCGGCGATACTGGCGTTTCCGCGCAACTCACGCCCGACGACACCGGTGCCTATCGGGTCTACGCGACTTTTCGAGAGATGAAAGGCGCGGCCAGCGCGGCGAGCGCGTCGAGCATCCAGGTTTTTGCGTTCGGACCGGGCGAGGCCGATTGGGGAGTCAGCGATCCGAACTCCGTCGCCGTGAAGCTCGATAAGAAGCAGTACGGTGCCGGAGAGACCGCGACCGCGCTCGTTGCGTCGCCCTACGCGAATGCCGACGTGTACTTCTCCGTCATTCGGAACGACACGATCTACCGGACGACGCTCCATAACGTAAGCGGCGCAGTCCACGTGAACTTCAAGATCACGCCCGCGATGCTGCCCAACGCCGCGGTGGAAGCGGTCGTCGTCGATCGCGACCCTCGCGCCGCACTTCGCCACGCCGGCGATGACACGAGGCTTGCGTTGACCGGTTTGGCGGCATTCAACGTCGATCTGGGCGATCGTTATCTCAAGCTCGCGATCGTTCCGCGCGAAGCGACGGTCCATCCCGGTGCCGCGCAGCGCGTGGCGTTTGCCGTCACCGGTCGCGCCGGTGCGCCGGTGCAAGGGGAGATCGTCGCAATGGTCGTCAACGACGCGATCTTGCAGCTTTCCGGATATCGTTTGCCGGATTTGGTGCAGACGGTCTTTGCCGCACAGCCGATCGCCACGATCTTCGCCGATAACCGCGAGCACGTGACGCTGAAGACGCAGAGCCCGCCGCTGGAAAAAGGCTTCGGTTACGGTGGGGGCTTTCTCGCCGGCGCCGCGAGCACGCGCGTGCGCACCAACTTCCAGCCGCTGGCCTACTACGCCGTGATTAAGACCGACGCCGGCGGGCACGCCAGCGCCGAGCTGACCATGCCCGACGATTTGACGACCTGGCGCGTCATGGCGGTCGCTCTCCAACAAGACCGCGCGCACTTCGCCACGGGCGATACCACGTTCGTCTCGACGCAGCCGTTGATCGCGAATCCGCTGCTACCGCAGTTCGCGCGCCCGGGCGATCGCTTCGATCTGGGCGTTTCGATCGCGAATCAAACCGGGGCCGCCGGGGCGCTCGATCTCGTCTTGAAACTCACGGGCGCGCTGGCCTTCGCGCAAGGCGATCCGCGAATGCAGCGATCGACGCAGCAGGCGGCGACGGGAATGCAGGCCTTCCGCTTTCCGGTCGTAGTCGGCACGCCGGTGCCGACCGCGCTCCAAGCGCAAACGGAGCTGCGCGGGCACAACGACGCATTCGACGTTGCGTTCACGGCGCGGGAACGCGACAGCACCGATTCGGTCATCGAGAGCGGCGCGACGCGTAAGGGCGCTTCGGTGCCGATCTCGCTTAGCGCGGGCGGCACGCTGCAAGTCACACTTGCGAACTCGATCGTTCCCCAGTTCGTCACGCCGTCGGAACGCGTGCTGACCGCCGACTCGCTGCCGCTCGCGGACGACGCGGCCTCGCGCCTGACGATCGCGAGCGCGCTGCGGCAACTCCGCGTGCCGTATCGTCTGAAGCTGGCCTTCGATCCGAGCGCGCTGGCCGCGACTAGCCTTACGGAACTCTTTTCATACCAACGTGGCGACGGCGGCTTCGGCGGATACGCAGGCGCCAAAGAGAGCGATCCTTTCCAAACCGCCGCGGCGTTGGAGGCGTTGAGCTTTGCGCGGGCGCACGGCGTAACGATACCTTCCGGTGCGGTCTCGAGCGCGGCAGCGTTTACCTCGCGAGTGCTCGCCGATCCGAACGTCTTCAAGTGGTGCGCGCGCGACGCGCTCTGCAAAGCGCAGCTTCGGTTCGAGGCGCTCTGGGCGCTCGCAACCGTGGGTTCGCCGCGGACCGATTTCCTCGCCGAGATCGTCGCGGCATCGAAGGACTTCGATAACGCGACGCAGATTCGATTGGCCCGCTACCTCCTGCGCGCGCCCGGCTGGCAATCGCGCGGTTCGGCCATGGCGCGGCACTTGCGGGAAACGCTCTACGTTACTGGTCGCTATGCCGTCGCCAACGTTTCAACGCCGTGGAGCTGGCTTGGCTCGGTGGTCGACGCGCAGTCGCAGATGCTGCAACTCTTACTCGAGCAGCACGCGCCGTCCGAGCAACTCGACGGCGCGGTTCGCGCGCTCGTCGCGCAACAATGCCGGTGCGGCTGGCCGACGACCGACGATACGGCCGCGGCGGTCACCGCGCTTGGCGCGTACGCAGCAACCGAACGCCTTACATCGGCGACCGCGACGGCGACGGTCGGAGACCGGACGATCGGCAACGCGCGCTTTGGCTCAACCGCGTCGTCGCAAGCGTTTACGGTTGCGGCTTCGTCGTTGCACGGCAACGCGATTCGCATCGCGGTTACGGGTGGGACGGCGCACTATCTCGTTCTCTACACCTACCCCGTGGCGCCGAATGCACCCGGCGAGCTGGGCGCATTACGTGTGGTGCGCGTGCTCAGCGACCCGAGCGCCGCCACGTCGGCGAAGACCGCCGCGCCGCTGGCCACGATGGATATCGCAACGGCGCTGCCGGTCTCGGTTGCAGTCGGCCGCGTCTTCGACGTGGGTGTGCGCACGATCGTCGATCATCCGGTCGACCGCCTCGTGATCGACGATTCGCTACCCGCCGGCTTCGAAGCCGTCGACACCAGTTTCCGTACGGCGTTGCAAGCGATCGTTCCACAGAGCAATAGCTGGCAGATCGACACGAGTCAGATCTATCGCGATCGCGTCGTGGCCTACGCGCAGCATTTGGAGCCCGGCGTCTACGAGCTGCACTACCTCGTGCGCTCGGTTACGCCGGGAACGTTCGCGTGGCCGGGAGCGCACGCGTACCTTCAGGACGCCCCGGAGCAGTTCGGACGCAGCGCCGGCACCACGCTGAACGTCGCGCAATAGGGATCGTCCAGTCGCTGCTGCTCTAGTGAGTAGAAATGGCCAACGTTCGGACTAGTGATGAAGAAAGATCGACGCCATGAGGGTGATCCAGCTTCCGAAAATCAGGGCGGTCATTCGCCACTGAAGTCCGTCGATTTTTGAATCGGTCGCCGCAAATCGCGCGTCGACCGAGTTGAATCGGCCTTCGATCTTTTGTTCGAATCCGTCCAGCCGGCGATCGATGCTATTCAGCCGGTCGCTCACCTGGCGGTAGGAACCCTCCAGGCTCGCGATGCGGACTTCTAACGGCTGGGCGCTCATTGCCTCTACACTACCACCCCTGTAGGGCAGAAGAAAGGCGTGGCCCACTCGCGGAGTCGGACGAATAGAGCGGACTCGACATCGTCGAGCCCGCTCTATTCCTGTGGCGTCGTCGCGTAACTGTAGACTAGGACGGCGGGCAGTAGTAGTTTGCGCTCGCCATTTTGGTGATACCGATCGTTAGATTCGTATCGTTGACCCAATAGACGTAATCGGTGCTCGACCCGGTCTCAGTCACGTTGACGGCAAGCGGCGTGCCGCCGTACTGACCCTTCTTGTAATAGTTGTTGAAGAAGCATCCTTTGCCGACTGCCTTTTTTGCCGAAGCGCAGATGGCGCCGGGTTTGCACGAACTGTCCGGCGAAATGGCGCTGGCGAAGATCGTGCCGGTTCGCGCCATCGCGTCCCCGTGCGGCGCTGTGGCGGGCATGAACGTGGCTGCGGATAGAAGTACTGACAGCAGGAACATCGGTTGGTGTTTTCTCCTTGCGAAGTATGCGGTTGTGTTACGACTACAATACGCTCTTGCGGCCTCGCTGCTCGCAAGCAGGCGGTGAGTTTTCCGCGGATTCTAATTCCCCTCAAACCGCGGACCGGGTCATGTCCGCTCGTTCGCTTGAGCTATTATTTTTAATAATGTATGATTTATCACTATCGCGAGGCGCCCCTCCGAGCGCTACGATACAAGAGGAAGAGGAGTCCACATGAGCGTCTATCGAGCCCCCTTGCGGGATATGCAATTCGCCTTGCGCGAGCTCGCCGGTATCGACGGGGTCGCCGCCTTGCCCGGCTGCGAGGAGACGCTCGACGTTCTCGACTCGGTCTTGGAGGAGGCAGCCGCATTCGCGGCCGGCGTCCTCGACCCGCTCAACCGCAGCGGCGATAAGGCGGGCTGCACTTGGAGCGAGGGTCAGGTCGTTACGCCCCCCGGCTTCAAAGAGGCGTATAAAAAGTTCGCCGATGCCGGCTGGATCGGCTTGCCGGTTCCGGCGGAGTACGGCGGGCAGGCGTTGCCGCAGATCATGCTCGGGCCGACGCTCGAGATGTGGAATGCGGCGAACATCGGCTTTGCAAACGGCCCGCTGCTCAATCAGGGGGCGATCGAAGCGATCGAGCTGGTCGGATCGGAAGAGCAGAAGCGGCGGTTCATTCCCAATCTCGTCTCCGGTAAGTGGACGGGTACGATGTGCCTCACCGAACCCCAAGCGGGCTCAGATCTCGCGCAAGTGCGCACCCGTGCGGTCCCCGAGGGAGATCGTCATCGCATCCTGGGGACGAAGATCTTCATCACGTTCGGCGAGCACGATATGGCCGAAAATATCGTTCATCTCGTACTGGCGCGATTGCCCGACGCTCCCGCAGGGACGAAGGGCATCTCGCTCTTCATCGTGCCGAAGTTTCTCGTCAATGCCGATGGCAGCATTGGCGAGCGCAACGACGTCATCTGCGCGAGCATCGAGCACAAGCTGGGCATCAACGCAAATCCGACCTGCACGCTCAATTACGGCGAGAAGGGTGAGGGCGCCGTCGGCTATCTGGTCGGCGAGCCGAATCGCGGGTTGGAATATATGTTCATCATGATGAACGCCGCGCGCTTCTCGGTCGGCGTGCAAGGCATTGCACTCGCCGATCGCGCCTACCAGAGCGCGCTCGAGTACGCGAAGGAGCGCGTGCAGGGGCGCGATCTCAAACCCGGCTCGCGGGAGCCCGAGACAATTATCAAGCACCCCGACGTGCGGCGTATGCTGATGTCGCAGAAGGCAACGATCGAGGCAATGCGCGGACTTGCCTACGTAACCGCGGCTTCGCTCGATTATGCCCAGCGCCATCCCGATGAGAAGGTTCGCAAAGAACACAAGGCCTTCGTCGAGCTGATGATTCCCGTCGTCAAGGGCTGGTGCACGGAAAGCGCAGTCGAGCTCTGTTCGACCGCGCTGCAAGTCTTCGGCGGAATGGGTTACATCGAGGAGACCGGGATCGCTCAACAGTATCGCGACGTCCGCATCATCACCATCTACGAAGGCACGACCGGAATCCAGGCACTCGATTTGATCGGCCGCAAGCTGCTGCGCGACATGGGCGCAACGGCCACGAGCGTTGGGAAGAGAATGGAGGCGGTTGCCAAGGAGTGTATCGGCCATGCGGACCCCGACGTCAAGCGCATCGGCGAGGCGCTCGCACGGGCATTGGCGACGCTGAACGAAGCCTCGCAGTGGATCGGAATGAACGCGATGGGCGATCTGCACACGGCCTTCGCGTGCTCGGTGCCCTATCTGCGGCTCTGGGGTACGGTCGCCGGCGGCTGGCAGATGGCTCGCGCCGCGCAGATCGCGGCGGCAAAGATCGCCGCGAACGATTCCGAGGCCGAGTTCTATCGCGCGAAGCTCGCGACCGCGGCGTTCTATGCAACGCACGTGCTCTCGCAGGCGGCCTGGTTCGCGCGCCAGATCGTCGACGGTTCGGGCGACGTCATGCGGGTGAGCGAGGCGCAGTTTGACCTAGATCGCAAGATGGCGGTAGGCGTCTAGACGTGTTGCCCTCCGATCCGGCTCCGCGCGACGAGCGCGTTAGAATCATTACGCTCGATAATCCGCCGGTCAACGCGCTCTCCTTCGCATACTGCAAGGCGCTGCTCGCAGCGATTGAGGTGGCTCACGGCGACGACGACGTCGAGGCCGTCATCTTCACGGGAGCAAACGGACTCTTTAGCGCGGGCGCCGACGTCAACGACTTCAATTCAGAGATGCCGCGCGACGCGGTCACGATCCGCGACGTGATCGCGGCCATCGAGGCGAGCGTGAAGGTGCACGTCGCCGCGATCGAGGGTAACTGTCTGGGCGGCGGCCTGGAACTTGCGCTGGCATGCGACTATCGGGTCGCGACGCCCGAAGCGAAGCTCGGGTTGCCCGAGATTCGGCTGGGGCTGCTGCCGGGCGCCGGCGGGACGCAGCGTCTGCCGCGACTGATCGGTGCGCGTGCCGCACTGGAGTTCATGCTCAAAGGTTCGTCGATTTCAGCGCAACGTGCGCTCGAGCTCGCCTTCATCGATGAGGTTGCGGAAGGTGCGGCCATCGTGCGCGCAACGGTGCTCGCAAAGGTTCGCAAGCGCCGCGTTTCAGAGCGCGAAGCAATCATTGCCAAGGATCTGCCGGCGCAAGCCGGTCCGTACGTCGTCGCACAAGCGCATAAAATGGTACCCTCTGAGGAGAACGGTGGCTTTGCCGCGCACAAACTCATCGATGCCGTGCAAGCTTCGATCGAGCTCTCGTTTCCGTTCGGCATCGCGCGCGAAACGCGGCTCTTCGACGAGCTGGTCCGTTCGAAACCGTCGAACTCCCTGCGGCACCTCTTCTTTGCCGAGCGGGAGCTGGCCAAGATCCCGGGAGTACCAGAGGCCGAGCCGTTGCCGATCGAGAGCGTTGGCGTCGTGGGGGCCGGAACGATGGGAAGCGGCATCGCGATCGCTTTTGCGCAGGCCGGTCTGCCCGTCGTCGTCGTCGATAGCAACGATGAGGCCGTCGACAAAGCGCGCCAGACGGTGATGGGCATGTTCATGTATCAAGTGCAGAAGGGCCGGTTGACGCAAGAAGAGGCTTGGAAGCGCGGACAGTCGATTCGTTTCACCGACGACTGGAACGAGCTCGCCGGTGCCGATCTCATCGTCGAAGCGGTTTTCGAGAATCTCGACGTCAAGCGCGAGGTCTTCCGGAAGCTCGACGCCGTCGCAAAGCCGAGTGCTATTCTAGCCAGCAACACGTCCACGCTCGATATCGACGCGCTCGCGGAGGCGACCAAACGACCCGATCGCGTGATCGGCCTGCACTTCTTCGTGCCGGCAAATATCATGCCGCTCCTCGAAATCGTTCGCGGTAAGGCGACGTCGGCGCAGACGATCGCGACGGCTTTTAAGGTCGGCAAGATGTTGCGCAAGAAGGCGGTGCTATCGGGCAACGCTTTCGGCTTTATCGGTAACCGGATGATCTTCGATTACCTGCGCGAAGCGACGGCGCTCGCCGAGGAGGGCGTCGCGCCCGCGCGCATCGATGCGGTGATGAAAGCCTTCGGTTTCCCCATGGGTCCGTTTGCGATGAGCGATCTCTCCGGTCTCGACATCGGAGTGGCGGTGCAGAAAGCGCGCGGCGCGGAAGCCCTGGGCCGCACGAACGTACTCGAGCGCCTCGTGCAGATGAACCGGCTCGGTCAGAAGACGATGGCGGGATTCTTCAAGTACGACAAGAGCGTCGGCAAAGGGCGCGAGCCGATCCGCGATCCCGAGGTCGAGGCGATCTTTGCCGAGGAGGCGCGTAAGGCGGGTATCCCGCGGCGCGAGGTGAGCGACGAAGAGATTCGCGAGCGGCTGCTCGGCGCGCTGACACATCGCGGCGAACGGCTACTCGAGGAGGGTGTCGCGCTGCGCCCGGGCGACATCGATATTGTCTACGTCTACGGATACGGCTTTCCGCCGCATCACGGCGGCCCGATGTGGTATGCGCAGGAAGCCAAGGTGGCAGCAGATGCGTGAGGCGGTGATCGTCTCGGCGGCACGCACGCCGATTGGGCGCGCCTTTCGAGGCGCCTACAATCAAACCGAGGGTGCGACGATGGCCGGGCACGTGGTCAAACATGCGATCGAGCGTGCTGGAATCGAACCGGCGGAAGTCGACGAGGTCATCATCGGCTGCGGTCTGCCGGAAGGAGCGACCGGGAACAACATCGGACGAACCGCGGCGCTGCGCGCCGGTTGTCCGGTAACCGTCGCGGGACAGACGGTCAGCCGCTTCTGCGCATCGGGCCTCGATGCGATTGCGGCGGGAGCGAAACGCGTGATCGCCGATGGTGCGGGCGTCGTGGTCGCCGGCGGTGTCGAGTCGATCAGCATGGTGCAGAACGACGTGCACGTGCGGTTCCTTACCGAGGAGTGGCTGCTCCGCCACGTGCCCGATCTCTACACGCCGATGCTCTTTACTGCCGACTTTACCGCGAAGAAATACGGCGTTTCGCGCGAGCGGCAGGACGAGTACGCACTGCAGAGCCAACGGCGCACCGCCGCCGCGCAAGCCGCGGGGCGTTTCGATGCCGAGATCGTGCCGTTGCCGTCGTGGAAATACGAAGAGAATAAGAAGACCGGCCGCGTTACCGAGCGCTACGTCGAGCTCGACCGCGACGAGGGAAACCGTCCCGAGACAACGCTCGAGGGCTTAGCGGGCTTGAAGGGGGCGGTGCCCGGCGTCGCCGATACGACGATCACCGCTGGGAACTCCTCGCAGCTCTCCGACGGCGCGGCCGCCGTTGCCATCGTCGATTCGGCGACCGCGGAGCGGAGAAATCTGAAGCCGCTCGGCATCTACCGGGGCTATGCCGTCGCCGGTAACGAGCCCGGCGAGATGGGCATCGCCCCGATCTACGCCGTGCCGAAGCTGCTCGCGCTCCACGGCTTGCAAATTGACGACATCGGCCTCTGGGAGCTCAACGAGGCCTTTGCGGTGCAGACGGTCTACTGCCGCGATACGCTGGGGATTGCCAACGAGCGATTCAACGTGGACGGTGGAGCGATTTCAATCGGCCACCCATACGGCATGAGCGGCGCGCGCATGACGATGCACGCGCTGATCGAAGGGAAGCGACGCGGTGTCAAATACGTCGTCGTGACGATGTGCGTCGCCGGCGGCATCGGCGCCGCCGGCCTCTTCGAAGTTGTCTAGCTCTTCTTGGCCCAGGCGGTGCACCAGCCGTTGGGGCTGATCGACCCCTCGACGAGCTTGCAGGTTCCGTTCGCCGTCGCGCTGCTGCCGGCGACGAACAATGCGCACTGCGAGCACTTCTGCCCGTTGTTGGGTGTCTTTTGATACTTGAACTGAGCCTGCGAGCCTTTCGCATCCGCGCCGGCCGTTTCGGCCAGAAGTAACCCGGCAAGAGCCGGTAGCACGACGGCGTTGGCGACGAAGGTGCGGCGCGTCATCGCGGTCCGAGAGTCTTTCATTGAAGTGGATCCTCCTGTGACGGCAAGGTTTAGCGCCGGGTCGCACCGAGCCTCTCACGCGAGCTTAATGGTAAGCTAATCCGCAGACGCTGCCTTCACCGCCCCATTTCGGCTTCAATGGATGCTGAGGGGAAGATGCAATTACCAATGATTAACAAGTGGCTCATCAGCCTGATCTCCGGGGTCGCCCTGATCGGGACGACTCTCTCCAGCGCGCTTCCGGCCTCGGCCGAGCAGGCGCCCAATAAGAGCGGACCCGGGGTTACCCGGGTCAGCATCGTCCAAGGGTCGGTCGTGGTTCAGCGCGGTGACAGCCAGAAACAGGTGGCCGCCGTCGTGAACGCGCCCCTCCTTCCTGGCGATTACGTGTCGACCGGGGCCGGCTCGCGCGGCGAGCTGCAGTTCGACGGTTCGACGGCCCTGCGCCTCGGCGGCAACGTGCAGGCGCGCATCACGAACGACGATCCGAGCAACCGGCAGGTCCAGCTCGCCGATGGGACGGTCGAACTCGGCATCATCCGCGCCGGCGAACCGGTGCAGATCGACACGCCCTCGATCACGGTGCGTGCGCGCGAGACCGGCGACTATCGGATTTCGATCGGGAAGGACGGATCGAGCTGGGTGACGGCGCGCCGGGGAAGCGCAGAAGTCGTTACCCCGCAACGCACCTACACGCTCGACTCAGGTCATACCCTGGTCGCGCGCGGTTCCGCATCGGATCCGGCGATTACCTACACGACGCAAGTCGGATACGATACGTTCGACGATTTCAGTGCGAAGCGTGACGAGACGATGGTTGCGGCACTGAACGCGAGTCCGAACTTGAATCCGGATATCGCGGGCTACGACAACCTCGGTGCCTACGGGCAGTGGCAAGACGTGGCGGGCTACGGGCAATCGTGGGTTCCGCAACAGTCTTCCAACTGGTCGCCCTACGGCAACGGATCGTGGAGCTGGGAGGACGGCTACGGCTGGACCTGGGTCGCGAACGAACCGTGGGGATGGGCGCCCTACCATTACGGGCGCTGGTACTACGCCAACGGCTACGGCTGGGCGTGGTCGCCGCCTGCTTACTCGGCCTATCCGGCGTGGTCGCCCGCGCTCGTCGGTTTCTTCGGCTTCGGCGTCGGGGGACCGGGATGGAACGTCTCGCTCGGCTTCGGCTCGGGCGGCTACGGTGGCTATGGCTACGGCGGCTTCGGCTATCCGTACGTCGGGTGGTATCCGCTCGCGCCGTACGCACCGTACTATCCGTGGTATCCGGGATGGGCGTGGACTGGCTTGGGCTGGGGCTGGGGCGGCTATGGCTGCTGCGGCTGGGGTTGGGGGCGAAACGTCGTGCGCGTCACCAACGTAACCAACATCTACCGGTATTTCCCGCACGGCGGCGTGCATGGAGTAACGGTCGGTCACTTCCAGCACGGAACGATCAACGGCAACACGTTCACCGTCAATCAGCACAACATTAGCGGACGCGTAGGGACGATTCACGGCGGAGTACCGATTACGCCGGCCCGCGATAATCTCGGCTTCGGCGGACACTCGATTAGCGCGCCGGTTTCGCTGTCGAGGGCCTTCGATTCACCGCGTTTCGCTTCGGCAGACCACAGCGTCGCCGGACACATGCAGTTCGACGAACAGCAGCGTGCGGTCTCGCACGCGATCCAAGGCAACGCGCCTCATGAGAACGTACCGGTCTCGCGCGATAGCAATCACGAGAACGCTCCGTCGAGTTCTTGGGATCGTTTCAACCAAACGCGCGGTAACGAAACGCGCGGCTCGGTCGCGTCGCAAACCGGGCGCGGCGACTCCGCATCGACGGGACGCGAGAGTTTTGCAAACGAGGGCTCGCGCAACCTAGACTCGGCGGAGCACCGCGCCCCTTCGGATTCGTGGAACCGTTTCTCGAATCAGCGCGGCAGCGTTTCGGCGCCGTCGTACTCGCGAAGCGAAACCACCGGGCGCGACAGCTACGGCGCGACCTCGCGCGGCTCGTATCCATCGTACGCCCGCGGATCGTATCCATCATACGCCCGCGGATCGGACTCGTCGTACTCGCGTGGGGGCTACCCGTCGTACTCGCGCGGATCGTATCCCTCGTACTCACGTGGTGGCTATCCGTCGTACTCGCACGGATCGTATCCCTCGTACTCGCGAGTATCGGCGCCGTCAAACAACTCACACGGTAACTACTCGGCGCCGCACCCTTCGGGGGGTGGCGGCGGCGACGGTTCCCGGCGCGGGGGCGGCGGGCGGCCTCCACAGTAAACCGCGACTCGCTTGATGAGAAGAAGGGCGGCGCCAAGGCGACGCCCTTTTGCTTGAAGAAGCTTGCGTTAACCAACGCTTCGAACTCTACTCTCTAAGAAGGAGATCATCTCGATGAACGCGGCTCGTTTTTCTCTCGGCGTCGCAGCACTCTGCCTAACGGCGGCACTCCCTGCTATGACCGTGGCGCAGACCTCGCACGTCGCCATGGCACAGGCCGCGCACCTGACTACGGCGCACCCGATCCGGGTTAATGGCTGCAATCCGGAGCGCAACGTCAGCTACAACTGGTCCGGTTACACGCCGGGCTACTTTCCGGGTCCCGCCTACGGCGGCTTCTATCGCGGCTATTGGGGATATCCGTCCGTCTACGGTCCGACGTACTATCAGGCCCCGGTCCAAAATGACCCGACCTTGGGCATCGACTACGCGAACGCTACCAACGTCGTGATGACGCAGATCGAATTCGGGCTGATCGTCCGCGGCGCTCTCGTCGCGGAGGTCAAGGACGTCGGAACCTTTTCGCCGGGCGCGGAGATCAAGCACAAGTTCGGTTTGAGTCCGAACGTCTTTCCGCTTCAAACGAGCTACGCGAAGTGCGTACCGTTGAAGATTACCTTCGAAGACGGCAGCAAATGGAAGAATCCGCATCTGCCGCAGTATAAATCCACGATGTACGGACCTCCGCACCATTAACCTGGAAAGTAACAATGGCTCAAGACGTTTCTGCCGTTCAGTCGCGCGATAACGTTTGGGAGATGGCCCAGCAGCAGCTCGACGAAGTCGGGCTGCTGATCGGCCTCAACGAATCGCTCCACGGGTATCTTCGCCACCCCAAACGCGTTCTCGAGGTATCGGTTCCCGTCCGGATGGACAACGGCGCCTTTCGAATGTTCACCGGGTACCGCGTACAGCACAATCTTTCGCGCGGCCCCGGAAAGGGCGGGATCCGGTATCACCCCGACGTGACGCTCGACGAGGTCAAGGCGCTCGCGATGTGGATGACCTGGAAGTGCGCGCTCGTAAACATTCCGTTCGGCGGCGCGAAGGGCGGCGTTATCTGCAATCCCAAGGAGATGTCGCTGCAGGAGCTCGAGAACCTCACGCGGCGGTTCACGAGCGAGATCTCGATCATCATCGGGCCCGAAAAAGACATTCCCGCTCCCGACGTCTACACGACGCCGCAGATCATGGCCTGGATCATGGACACGTTCTCGATGGAGCACGGATACTCGATTCCGGGCGTGGTCACGGGCAAGCCGGTCGCGATCGGCGGCTCGCTGGGACGCGACAAGGCAACCGCCCGCGGCTGCATGTACGCGGTGGACGAAGCGATGGAGGTGCAGGGTATGACGATCGAAGGCGCCCGCGTCGCGATTCAAGGCTTCGGCAACGCCGGGATGTACGCGGCGCAGTTGATGGGCGAACACGGCTACAAGATCGTCGCCGTCTCCGATTCGCTCGGCGGAGTCGCCAACGATCGCGGCCTCGACATCAAGGGTCTAGTCGCGCACAAGTTCGAGACCGGGTCGGTCGTCGGATTTACGGGCGGCGAGCGTACCGATAACCAAGAGGTGCTCGAGTTCGATTGCGACGTGCTCGTGCCCGCGGCGCTCGAGAAAGTGATCACCCGCGAGAACGCGCCGCGCATTCGCGCAAAGATCGTTGCGGAGGCGGCGAACGGACCGACACTGCCCGACGCCGACGACATTCTCTTCGATCGCGGCATCATGGTTTTACCCGACATTCTCGCAAACGCCGGCGGCGTCACGGTCTCGTACTTTGAGTGGGTGCAGGATCTTCAGGCGAACTTTTGGGAGGAAGACGAGATCAACGAGCGCCTCAAGCGCAAGATGACGCGAGCCTTCCGGGAGACCTACGAGCAGGCAAAGCGCCACGGCGTTTCGATGCGAAAAGGGGCATACTGCGTCGCGGTAGCGCGAGTCGCCGAGGCGACGAAGCTCCGAGGCCTCTACCCGTAGTAGGAGCCTGTCTACCCAGCTCGGGCTTTTCGGCGCCGAACGCCGCACGCTCGTCGACGATGAGACCGGCTCGATGTACTATCTGCCGGGATTCGCGGCCGCCTCAACGGCGCGGCAGTGGTTCGAAGCATTGCGGGAGGGCGTCGCGTGGCAGAGCGAGCGCCGGCGCATGTACGATCGCGACGTCGACGTGCCACGGCTCGTCGCACGCTACCGGCTCGAAGATCGGGATCTACCGCCGGCGCTCGCCGATGCGGCGGCCCACGTCGCAGCGACGACGGGAACGCCCTTCAATAGCGCCGGGCTGAACCTCTATCGCGACGGCCGCGACAGCGTCGCGCCGCACAACGACCATCTCTACGAGATCGTTGCCGGCCATCCGATCGCACTGATCTCGCTTGGGGCGACGCGACTGATGACCATCCGCAGCAAGAACAAACCGCGTCGTGTCTTCGATCTCGATCTCGAAGCGGGTAGCCTGCTTCTGATGAGTTACGAGACGCAGCGCAACTACGATCATGGGATTCCGAAGACGCGCGCCGCCGTCGGCGCGCGTATCAGCGTCGCCCTGAGGGTTCGCCCAACTTAAGGGGAAGGCGCGGGCGAGGGCGTCGGGCCGTAGAGCGCTTCGCCGGCGGTGCAGATCGTCGCGTTGTTCAGCTTGAAATCGACGAGCTGCTCGCCCTGTTCGCTGACCGCGCTGCCGCCGACCGCAACGTCTGCGCCGGGCGGTAGCGCGATGCGATTGTAGAGCAAATCGGTCTGATGCGTCAGCGCCCCGACCGACCGGTCGGTGACGTTATCGTTGAACCACTTGCAGGTATCGACGCCACCGCGCAGGCCGGTGAACGAATAGAGGATGACGATCAGGGAGAACGCCGCGAGGGCGGCCGGCGAACGCTTCATCTCTGCTTGATACTACGCGCTTGCGCGGCGACCTGTTCGAGTGCCATCCGACTCGGCCAAGAGACGCCGCACGTCGTCGTCGCTCGTTTGGGCGAAGTTCCGGTAGTAAAGGCCGACGGCGTGGAACGGTTCGGGCGTGTGGATGCAGACTACCCGGTCGACGATAGCGCGAAGCGCGGCGCACGTCCGCCGCGCGGCGACCGGCACGGCAGCGACGATCGCTGCGGGTTTGCGCGCTCGCAGCGCCGTCGCCGCGGCGCGCATCGTCGCTCCGGTCGCAAGCCCGTCGTCGACGACGATGACGGTCTTACCGGCGACCCTTGGCTGCGAACGCGCCTTGCGGTACGCGCGTTCGCGGCGGCGCACTTCGCTCATCTCACGGTCGATGACTTCCTGCAGCGCTTCGTCATCGATGCCGAGCGATCCGATCAGCTCTTCGTCGACGACGCACGTTCCTTCGTTGGCGAGCGCACCCATTGCGAGCTCTTCGTGGCCCGGTACGCCGAGCTTGCGCACGACGTAGACGTCGAGCGGCAGGCGCAAGCGGCGCGCCACTTCACTCCCGATCGGAACGCCGCCGCGCGGCAACGCCAGAACGATTGCGTTCGCGTCGCCCGCATAGCCGGCGAGCGCCTCGGCGAGCTGCCGCCCCGCATCGGTGCGGTCAGCGAAGAGCTGCACGTTTACTCTGGGACACCTCCGTCGTGGTCGATGATCGCCTTCTCCGAGCCCGGCTCGCTTTGCTTTTTCCCGCAGCTGAGCACGGGCGGCTCGGGAGCCGGCGAGAAGGCGTTCGGCTTCTGCGTGAAATCGAAGATGTCCATAATCGAAGTCGAGGTTGCGTCCGTCGTTCCGAGCGAACCCAAGCCGAAGGTCTGCTCGACGAATCGTAAGATGCTTCCGGTATCGTACAGCGTGTTGGAGATGTTGGCGGGCTTTGCGTACGGAGAGATGACGACCATCGGCACGCGGAAGCCGAGCTGATGGTAGTTGGTTTGGTCGGGCGGCGCGTTATCGTACCATCCCCCCCAGTCATCCCAGAGCAACACGATCGCGGTGTTCTTCCAGTACTTGCTGGTGCCTAGCGCATTGACGACTTTGGTCACCCACCACGGACCGCCGTTGCATCCGGCCGCCGGATGATCCGAATCGAAGAGCGTCGGGATGACCCAGGAGACGGACGGCAGCGTTCCCGCCTTTACGTCGCTAAAGAGCGTGGTGTTCGGGATGCTGATGTTCTTGTGCCAGTCGGGGCCGTAACGAATTTTCTTGATCGCGTCGTAGCCGTTCCAGACAGCGCCCGAGAAGTCGGAGCCGGGGCCGTTCCCGGACGAGTCGACGTAAAACTTCCACGAGACGTTTTTGGCGTCGAGCAGGTCGGCCATCGTACCGTACTGCGTGAAACAGGGGAAGGGGCCGTTGTATTTGTACCGGCCGTCCCGAAACAGCAGCGGCGTCGTGGTGCCATGTTTCGGCGCGTCGCACCCCCATGGAGTGTTGTTCGGCTGATCGGTGAGAACCGCATCGGCGCTGTATTGGACGGTGCCCGAAAGAATCGACTGATGTGCGATGAAACTCGAGGCCGTCTCGGTGAAGAACATCTCGTCGGCGAGCGTATATTGCTTCGCAAGCTTCCAATACGGCGCGCTCTCCTTGCGATCGACGTACGCGTACGGGTAGAGCTTTGCCGGAAGGCTCTGGCCGGCTTGGCCGAAGCTGATCAAATCGAATCCGTCGTTTTGACAGACGTTCGCGGTGGTGGGGTCACACTCGATTTTGAAGCCGTGATGGCTGTGATCGATGTCGCGACCGAAGTAACTCACTCCGTTGCTCTCAAGCTTGACGGAATGCAGCTTGACCATGTGCGAGCCCTTACACCATGGAGCGGGTTTGCACGCACCCACCAGCGTCGTGTCGGCGCCCGGAAAGCCCGCAAATATGTTGTCGAAGCTGCGGTTCTCCTGGATCATAATGACGACGTGTTGAATCGCGTTCGTCGAAGGACCGGGCCCCGCTGCCGGAGTCGTTCCGGAGCCGCAGGCGGCGAGCGCGACGAGCGCGGCAGAAAAAAATAGGGTCTCGAACCGTTTCATGGCACCTCCAAACGCCGAGTTACGTTACTCGTATGTTCGACGCAGGAAAACATAAAGTCTTGTCGCAGCCTGCTCGCAACAGAAAAAGATGGAGGCATACATGCGATTTTCAACGATTGTTGCGGTGACCGTGGTTACCGCTTTGACCGCCTGCAGCGGCGCGATGAACTCGATGCCCAGCGGGAGTTCGAGTTCGTCGGTTGCTTCGCTTCAGTCCCGGCACGCCACGGCGGCTGCGCAAGGTCTTTGGCCGCGCTCGGGCCCGGCCGTGCGAGTCTGCGGGATGGTACCGATCGGTTACGCACGCTGCCAAGCCTGGATCCGCACCGACATCAAGGGAATGGCGCGCCCAGATACGCCGCAGGGGTACGGTCCGAGCGACTTGCAGACGGCCTACGCTCTTACGTCGTTTAGCCAAGGCAACGGCGGCGGGCAAACGGTCGCGATCGTCGATGCGTACGACGATCCAAATGCGGCCCCGGACGTCGCAACGTATCGCGCGCAGTACGGCCTGCCGCCTTGCAACGCGTCGAACGGATGTTTTACGAAGCACGCGTTCGGATCGGCGACGAACACCGGATGGGCCGAAGAAGAGTCGCTCGACGTCGACATGGTTTCGGCGATCTGCCCGAACTGCAAGATTCTCTTGGTCGAAGCAAAATCGGCGACGACCGGCAACCTCGCTGCCGCGGAAGTCTACGCAACCGGACACGCGAACTACGTGAGCAACAGCTGGAGCGGGAACGAGGGAGCGAAGTCCAAGGACGGCGATTTCAACGTTAGCGGCGTCGCGATAACCGCGGCGACCGGCGACAGCGGACATAATACGACCGCGCAGTGGCCGGCGATTCTACCGACCGTCATCGCGGTCGGCGGAACGACGCTGACGTCGACGAGCCCTCGCACCGAATCGGCATGGTCGGGCGCAGGTAGCGGCTGCAGCACGATCTACGCAAAGCCCAGCTTCCAAGTCGGAATCGCCACCGGTTGTTCCAAACGTGCGCAGGCCGACGTCTCGGCCGACGCCAACCCGAGCACCGGCGTTGCAGTCTACGATACGTTCCATCAGCCGGGTTGGGAAGTCTTCGGCGGGACGTCGGTCGCGACGCCGATCATCGCCTCGGTCTTCGCGCTCGCGGGTAATACCAGCACGAACAATCCGGGGAACCTCTACGCGAACACGTCGAGCCTGAACGACGTCACGAGCGGCAGCAACGGCAGCTGCGGCGCACCGCTCTGCAAGGCCGGCATCGGTTGGGATGGCCCGACCGGTCTGGGAACTCCCAACGGCATCGGCGCGTTCTAACGCGCTCTTCGCCGTTACCGCGGCGATGGTGTGCTGCACCATCCCGCGGCCGGCGGGCGCGGTCGAATCGGTACCCTTCACCGCGGTCAACGGCGGTCTGATCGAGGTTCAGGCTTCGGTCGACGGTCAGCCGACGGTGCCGATGCTCGTCAACCTTGGCGCGGGCGTCGACGTGCTCTCGAGCGAACTCGGGCGGCGTTACGTCCAGATTAAAGGCAAGTACGTAAGCCTTCGCCTAACGGGCGAACGCGTCGATCTTCCGGTCGGAAGTGTCCTTAGCCTCGCGCTGGGCAGCGTCAAGATCGAAGCGCCGTACGTCGGCATCTGGAAGGGTCTGGACGGCACCGGAATCGACGGCTTGATTTCGGCGACCGCGTTCCGTTCGATTACCGCCACATTCGACTTTCGCAACCGGCAGATCGTAATCGAGGACGCACAGACACTCCCAGAACGCATCCGCCCGTTAGTGAAAATCCCGGTCGTTCTACAGGACGATCTCGGAATTTCGCTGGCGATCTTCGCACGGTTCGACTTTGGCAACGGGAAGACGGGCCTCTGCGAGATCGATACCGGCTCGCAAGGCATTACGCTCGACAAGACCTTCGCGGCGTCGATCGGCCTCGACGCAAGCGGCGCCGCGACCGGGCGCCTCTCCACGCTCGCGCTGGCCGGCTCGCCTGAAACGGCGGTCGCCGCACCGGAGGTACGCTACTCCGACCTGATCTACGATTGCGACGTCGGAAACTCGTTTTGGGCCGGGCGGACGTTCACGCTCGACCTGCCCAACCATTTCATGTACGTCTCAACCGCGACTCCATAAGGGCCGGTAGGGCTCAACGGTGACGCTGCCTGCAGGCGCGCCCCCAGTGCTCGCACAAATCGCGCAGCGTTTTGCGGAGACGAGCCGCGGCGTCGTGGTCTGTCAGTTGCACCGCCTCTTCGACGTGCACGCCGGCTTCTCGAGCCGGCACGAAGATCTGACGATGAACGCCGCCTACGACGACGGCGCGATCGTGAAAGTGCACGTGACGAGCTATTCGATCGACGGTAAAGATGCCGGTGCATCGGACGTTGCGTCCGTCGAGCAATCCTGGAGTCACCCCGATCCGGGGGGCACCTTTGCTGCGCCCTTTGACCCGCGTAACTTCGATGCATACAGATATACCAGCGGCGGGGCTTCGGCGATCGGCTTCACGTCGAACGTGCGCGATGCCGGCCATGGCGACGGAAGCTTTACCTATGACGCGCAGTACAACGTCATTTCATACACGTATCGTCCCGGTGCGCTTCCGCCGCATGCAAGCTCCGGCGAGATCACCGATGCTCGCGCCGAAGTGCTCCCCGGGTATTGGGCGGCGACGCAGGAGACTCAAGGGTATACCGGACACTACGGCCCGTTCGCAGGCGCCGGCACGGTTACAATCTCCTGTGCGAACTTTCGCCGCTTCCCCGACGTAGCGAGCGCGCTAAGCGCCTTGTAAGACCAAGGGCGGGGGTACGTGGAAAAGGCTTTGCGGTGCGGGGAGAAAACCGGAGAAGACCGAGAAGGAGATAGAGCATGCCCGACTTCCTAAAGACCCTGTTCGTGAATCCGCCGACCTTCGAAGGTTACGACGGCGGCGCTGGTTCGCGCTATCAGTGTCGCCGCGAGGTCCGGTCCTTCTGGTATCCGACCTGGCTTGCCCAGCCGGCGGCGATGGTACCCGGCAGCCGGTTGATCGACGCGCCGCCCGACGAACTCACCGTCGATCAGGTGGCACCCCTCACCAAAGAGTACGAGCGCATCGTCATCCATACGAGCGCGCCATCTTACAATAACGATGCGCGTTTCGCTGCCCGTGTCAAAGAGGAGAATCCCGACGCGATCGTCGGGATGGTCGGCGCGCAGGTGAGCGTGTTGCCGGAGGAGTCACTCAGAGGCGCGCCGGCGGTCGATTGGGTGAGCGTCGGTGAGTTCGATTATACGTGCGTCGACGTTGCGCTGGGTAAACCGTTGAGCGAAATCGACGGACTCGCCTACCGCCAAAACGGCAGCATCGTCCGCACGCCCGAGCGTCCGATCATTATGGATATGGAAGCCTTCCCCTCGGTACTCGACGTCTATCGCCGGGATTTGACGATTCCGAACTACTTTAACGGTTATCTCCAGCATCCGTATCTGTCGCTCTATACCGGGCGCGGCTGCAAGTCGAAGTGCACCTTCTGCCTCTGGCCGCAAACGATCGGCGGCCACCTCTATCGCGTCCGCAGCGTCGAGAGCGTCGAAGCGGAAATGACTCGGGCGAAGGCGCTCTTTCCCGAAGTCAGGGAGTTCTTTTTCGACGACGATACGCTGACCGACAACATCCCGCGTGTCGAAGAGATCGCGCGGCGGCTCGGGCGCGTCGGAATCACGTGGTCGTGCAACGCGAAGCCGAACGTTCCGCGAGCGACGCTGGAGATCATGCGCGCCAACGGACTCCGCCTGTTGCTCGTCGGTTACGAATCCGGGAACCAGCAGGTGCTCAATAACATGAAGAAGGGCACCCGTCTCGACATTATTCGGCGCTTTTCAAAAGATTGCCGGGAGCTCGGCATCAAGGTGCACGGCACGTTCATCCTGGGCATGCCGGGCGAAACGCCGGAGACGATCCGTGAGACGATCAATTTCGCCGTCGAGATGGATCCCGAAACGATTCAGGTCTCGCTGGCCGCGCCCTATCCCGGGACCCACCTCTACAAGCAGGCGCAGGAGAACGGCTGGCTGGAGGCCCAGAGCGCCGATCTCGTCGACACGCTGGGCGTCCAGCATGCCGCGCTCAACTATCCCGGCTTGACTTCGACGCTGATGTTCGAATCGGTCGACGAGTTCTACCGGCGCTTCTACTTCAGGCCGCGCAAGATGTTCTCGCTGCTCGGCGGCATACTCGGCGATCGTCAGGTGAGGAAACGCCGGCTGCGCGAGGGAGCAGAGTTCTTTCACTTCCTTCGGGAACGCAAACGCGAGCAGCGCGAGGCAGCGCGGGAAGCAAACGCTCTCCCGGCCTGAGACCAAGACGGCGTAGCGGCGCGAGGCGTCGCAGGCGGTAGCGGGCGCCACTCGAAGTTCGGTCGCATCACTCGCGCCGGAGGTGTGCTATGTGCGTCCGAATACCTTCGACCCTCGCTCTGGTCCTTGCCGCGTGCGCGCTCGTCGCATGCGCGGCGGAGAGCTCCAGAACCGCCCAGATTCCCACGATCTCAAACGCTTCTTCGGGTTTTTCAGGCGACGTTGGAGCGGCGAAACGCGGCGGCGGGTTCGTTCCCGACCGGATCGTCGTCATCGTCATGGAGAACCACAGCTTCGACGACATCGTCGGAGCGACGGACAAGTCGGGATACCACCTTTTAACGCCATTTCTCACGCAAACCGCTCAGACCGACCGGCTTGCGACGCTGGCCTTCGGCATCGCGCACCCGAGTCTGCCGAACTACCTTTCGCTCATCGCCGGCGATTACTTCGGCGTCCACGACGATAACGGAAGCTGCTTCGCGCCACATCGGCCAAAAGGCTGTCATAGCTTCGACAAAAAGAATCTCGTCGATAGCCTCGAGGCTGCCGGTATTAGCTGGGCCTCGTACAACGAGTCGATGCCGAGCGACGGTTATCTCCAGCAGCAGTATCCCAAGAAAGGCGACGGCCTCTACCGTCAGAAGCACGACCCCTTCGTATATTTCAAAGATATCGCGACCGATCCGAAGCGGCTGTCGAATGTCAAAACCTTTGTCGATCTCAAGAAAACGCTCAACAACGGTTTGCTTCCGCGCTTTTCGTTCATCGTGCCCGACGAATGCCACGACATGCACGGATCGGTCGGGTTCTGTCCCGGCCCGACCGCTGCTTTAATAGAAGCCGGCGACAGTGCGGTTCAGAAACTGGTTCAGGCGATCATCGGCTCTGGATCGTTTACGGCGCACTCGTTGATCTTCATAACGTGGGACGAGGGCGACAACAATTTGGGCTGCTGCGATGCCCCGCCGGTGCAGTCCGGCGGTCACATCCCGCTGATGTTGATCTCGGGTGTTCCGGGTGCGGTTCGCTCGGATCGGCTTTACAATCACTATTCGCTGCTCTCGACGATCGAAACGCTCTGGAACCTTCCGAAACTCGGATATACCGCGGACACCGACAAAGTGAAGCCGATGCTCGATCTCATACCATCGAGGTGACCGATGCGAATCGCAGCGTTTCGTTCTAGCGTTTTCTCGATCGGCGTCGCGATAGCGATACTCTGCGGCTGCAGCGCGTCGCAACTACCGAATGCCTCATCGAAATCCCAAGCCGTTGCCGGCAAGACCAAGACGTTCTCGCATACCGGCAAAGAGACGTTTTCGTATACCGGCAAAGAGCAGAAGTTCAAAGTGCCGGCAGGCGTTACGCAGATCACCGTTACCGCAACGGGCGGTGGGAGTCCGACCGGAAAGTGGTCGCTGGGCGCCAACGGCGGCAGGGTGCTCGCGACGATACCAGTCACCCCGGGTGAGACGCTGGCCGTGTTCGTCGGGGGAGCCGGCAATCTCAGTGCCGGCAGCAGTGGAGCAGGCGGAAGCGGCGGCTTCAACGGAGGTGCTGCGGGAGCGAAGGGCGCCTACTACGGCAGCTATAGCGACGGTGGAGCCGGCGGGGGCGGTGCGTCCGACCTGCGCGAGGGCGGCGACACGCTGGCGAACCGCGTGCTCGTCGCCGGAGGGGCCGGCGGTGGAGGCGGCGGCTCGTACTACGCGGCTGGTGGGAAGGCCGGCGCCGGAGGCGGCAAGACCGGCGGATCGGGCGGTTTTCAGCCGCTCTACTTTCCCGCCGGCCAGGGCGGAAAAGGCGGCTCGCAGAGCGCCGGTGGTAAAGGCGGACGCGGCGGGCAGGAGTTTGGTTATCGCCGCGCCGCGCGCGGGCATCGCGGGGACTTGGGAACCGGCGGATCGGGCGGTGGCGGACGCCGGCGCGACAGCACCGGCGGAGGCGGCGGTGGTGGCGGTGGCTACTACGGCGGCGGCGGCGGGGGAGCGGGCGGCCATTACTCGAGCGGTCCGGGCGGCGCCGGTGGTGGTGGCGGCGGCTCGTCCTACGTCGAGCCGGGCGCGACCCACGTCAAGAACGCTCGGGGCGGCGCTTCGTCAGCGAACGGTCAGATCGTCATATCCTGGTGAGCGCCGCGCCGGTCACGGGGCACTCGAGAGCCTGAGGACGGAGAGGCTATACGGCGGTAACGTCAGCGGAATCGTCGTACCGGTCTTCCCGAGGTTTTGCTTCTCGGGCCCGACCCAGCGGTCGTCCTTCGATTTGTCGTACTGCGCTTTGCCGTAGGTCGCCAGCGTCGCCGTAAAGACGTCGCGCTTTGCATTGGCGATGCGGGCTTGCGCGCCGATCGATGAGAGCGTGTCGTTGAAGATTGCAAGCGCGTAACCGTTGCGTTGCGCAAAGCCGTAAGCGCGGACGTGATGCAGCCGTGCCGAAAGCGTGACGCGGCGTACCAACGATCCCGCGGGTATTTCGTGCGACATCAGCGCCATCACGCGGGCCGTTGGAAACGGCGTGCCGCCCGGAATCTTCGGCGTCTTCGCGCAGCCCTCATATGGCGCCGGCAGCCCATCGGAGAAGAGCGCCTCGCTTCCGAAGTGCTGCCAGCCGTAGAGTTTCTTGGAAAAATCGCCGTTTTGATCGCAACTGCCGTAGGCTAGCCAGAAGGTCGAGCGCGGAACGCCGGCGTTCATGAGCGCGCCGAGCATCTGTCCGACGAAGAGCCCGTTGACGATTGAGACGGATTGCTTTCCTTCTTTGCCGGCATCGTTGTTGTACTCGCCAAGATAGATCGGTACGGTTGAAGCCAGCCCCGCCGCAGTCATCTCTTTGCGCAGTCCGGAGAGGTCGCGCGCGAACGTATCGATCGCGGGCCCCAGGAGAAACGCGTCGCTATCGACGTCGAACTGCGGATAGTAATGGACCTCGACGAAATCGAACGGCTGCGCCTCGCGGAGCACGACGTCGTTCCAAGCGTGGTCGTTCGGCGTATCGACCACGACGCCGACCTGCGCGCGCGAGTCGGCCTTCTTGACTTGCGGATAGTAGCCGTTGCGTACGGCGGATGCGTAGGTGTGCGGATCGTGCGGATGCTCGTGCAGATCGTACTCCCAGGAACCGTAGACTTCGTTGCCGACCGTCCAGAACGCAACGCGATAATCGCGGCTCTTTGCGTACGCCGCCCACGCGGCGGCTTCGCTCGGCTCGCCACCCGCATCGCAGGCGCGATTGCTTCCGTAATCGAGCGTGATCGCGATATCGATGGCGAGCGGCCGCGCAACGCCGCTCATCAGGTGATCGAAGGTCGATTGCGGCGTGACGTATCCTTGACCGGCGCAGACGGAACCGCCGCTCTCCCAGTGATATGTATCCGATTCGGAGCCGCCGGGAAAACGCACGAGATGAATACCCCCGGCGCGCAGCGACGGGTTGACGAACCCTTGAGTAAAGTCGTACCAGGTATCGAGCGAGGCGCCGTACACGTCGGCCGAGACCGTCGGGCCGCTGGAACCTGCGTCGAGTTCGATGATCGGTGCGGCGGCGACGTTTCGCCCAGAGGAAGCCGATTGCAACGGCGTCCCCGCGGGAATACTTGGAGCGCCCGCGCATCCCGCTGCGAACACCGAGAACAAGGTCGTTGCCAGTATGCGGCGGTATCGCATCGTCGCCTCCGTGAGCGAGTATAGCGCAAAGATTGACCGAACGTACGTTCGCATGATAGAGTCGATAGCGTGAAGTTCGAGAGCGCGCCGTGAGCTGGCTATCGCGTCTGCGCTCTTCGCTCGGCCGCGCGCGCGAGAGTTTTGCGGCCGTCGTCCGGCTCGGCCGTCGGGATCGTCCGCTAACTCCGGAGTTCTGGGACGAGCTCGAAGAGACGCTCATTTTGGCCGATTTCGGCGTTCCCGCGACGCAGAAGATCGTCACCGGTCTGCAGACCGTCGCCCGGCAAGAAGAGTGGAAGACGACTGATCTGCCGATCGCGAGATTTCGTAAAGACGTCGAGCGATTTCTAACGCTTCCGAACGCCGGCCTTCGGCTCGATCGCAAGCCGTCCGTGATCTTGATCGTCGGCGTCAACGGCAGCGGCAAGACGACGACGATCGGCAAGCTGGCGACGCGGCTGCGCGACGAGCGCAAACGCGTCTTGCTCGTTGCGGCCGACACCTTTCGCGCGGCCGCCGCCGAGCAGCTCGCGATCTGGGCGGAGCGCAGCGGCAGCTCGATCATTCGCGGCGCGGAGGGCGCCGATCCGGCGTCGGTCGTCTTTGATGGCCTGCGCGCTGCGTCGGCGCGCGGCGCCGACGTCGTGCTCGTCGACACGGCCGGACGGCTCCAAACAAAGACGAACCTCATGGAGGAGCTGAAGAAGATCCGGCGCGTGATCGAGCGCGAACTCGGCGAGCCGCCGGCCGAAACGCTACTCGTCGTCGACGGCACGAACGGTCAGAATGCGATTTCGCAGGCGAGACTCTTCCATGCGGCGACCGAGCTGACGGGCATCGTCATCACCAAGCTCGACTCGACGGCGAAGGGCGGCGTTCTTGTCGCGATCGTCGACGACCTCGAGGTGCCGATCAAGTTCGTTGGCCTCGGCGAAGCAGCCGAGGACTTGCGTCCCTTCGCCCCAACCGAATTCATCGACGCGATTTTCGAAGACGATCAGAATGCCATCCCCTTGGCACAGCGCCGTGAGAGCGTGATGTAAGCACAGAGAGAAAGGAATCGATATGGCAGCAGAAGACGAACGGCAACTCGCCCTCACCAATGCGCTCGCGCAAATCGAGCGGCAGTTCGGTAAAGGCTCGATCATGCGGATGGGCGATTTCCAGGAGCGGATGGCATTCGAGGTCGTACGGACGGGCTCGATCGCGCTCGACTTGGCGTTGGGCGTCGGCGGATTGCCCCGCGGGCGCATCGTCGAGATCTACGGCCCGGAGTCGAGCGGCAAGACGACGCTCGCGCTCCACGCAATCGCGGAGGCCCAGAAGACTGGAGGCACCGCGGCCTTTGTCGACGTCGAGCACGCCCTCGATCCGAATTACGCCGCCGCGCTCGGCGTCGATCTCGACAACCTGCTCGTCTCGCAGCCCGATACCGGCGAACAGGCGCTGGAAATCGCGGAAATGCTGACGCGCAGCAACGCCGTCGACGTCGTCGTCGTCGACTCGGTCGCCGCGTTGGTGACCCGAGCGGAGCTCGAAGGCGATATGGGCGACGCGCACGTGGGATTGCAGGCAAGACTGATGTCGCAGGCACTGCGCAAGCTCACCGCGGCGATTTCGCGCAGCAAGACGGTCATGATCTTCATCAACCAGCTTCGCGAGAAGGTCGGCGTCATGTTCGGCAACCCGGAGACGACCTCGGGCGGCCGCGCGCTGAAGTTCTACGCGTCGATTCGGCTCGACGTGCGCAAGCTCGAAACGATCAAGGTCGGCCAAGACGTGGTCGGTACGCGGACGCGCGTGAAGGTCGTCAAGAACAAGGTCGCGCCGCCTTTCCGCCAGGCGGAGTTCGACATCACCTACGGACACGGCATCTCGGAGATGGGCTCGATTCTCGACGTTGCGCTCGATCAGAATATCGTCGGGAAGAGCGGCTCGTGGTACACGTACGGCGAGCAACGTATCGGCCAAGGTCGAGAAAACGCTAAAGCCTTCCTCGAGGAGCACACCGAAGTGGCCGCCGAGATCGAAGCGAAGATTCGCGAAGCGCTCGGCAAAACGGCCTCGAGCAACGGCAAAGCGCCCGCTCCCGTCGCCGCGGACTAACCCCTTCGACTACGCTCAGGATGACATGAGGGCGGAGCCTGTTCGCAAAGCGTACGCTGCGGCGCTGGCGTATCTGGCGAGGCAGCGTTGTACGGAGGCGCGGCTCTGGCAGTATCTTGAGCGCAAAGGCTTCGGCGACGATGACGTGCGTGTCGCAATCGCTCGCTGCAAGGGCGAAGGGTTTCTCGACGATCGGCTCTATGCGAAGCTCTACGTCGAGGGTCGACGCAAGGCGGTCGGCAACGAGCGGCTCGTCGGCGAACTCGTTCGCAAAGGAATCGACGGCGAAGCCGCCGCGGTAGCGGTCGCCTCACTCGAAGCCGACGAAGGCTCGCGCTGCAGTGCGGCCTTCGACCGGCTGCTGACCAAGAACCCGGCGATCGAATACCCGTCGGCGGCGCGGCGATTGGAACGCCTCGGTTTCCCCGCGGCGACGATCTATCGCGTGCTGCGCGACCACGCCTCGCGCTTCGGCCCGCTTTCCTTCGACAAGCTCAGGATGACACGGTAGGAGCGGTGTCTCAGTAGGGATTGGCGGCGGGCACTGGTTGCCCCATGTCGATGCCGACGGTTCTCGTTGCCGAAGACGATCGAGCGGTCCGTGAACTGCTGACGCATCATCTGCAACGCGAAGGGTTCGCGGTCGTCGCTCTCTCCGACGGCCACGCTGCGCTACGGCACGCGCGCGGCGCTGCCGACTTGCTCGTCCTCGACGTCGGGTTGCCGGGCGTCGACGGCTACGACGTCGTGAAAACGTTACGGCGCGAAGAGCGCGCCTTGCCGATCGTCTTGCTCACCGCGCGCACCGAAGAGATCGATCGAGTCCTGGGGTTCGAACTCGGCGCCGACGATTACATCGCCAAGCCGTTCTCGCCGCGCGAAGTGGTCGCGCGCGTTAAATCGCTCCTGCGGCGCAGCGGCTGCGCCGTTCCGCCGCCCGGACCGGTGCTTCGCTTCGGACGCTTGGAGATCGACGCCGGGGCACGCGAGGCGCGCGTCGACGGCGTCGACGTCAAACTCAAACCGCGAGAGTTCGCTTTGCTGATGGAACTGGCTGGGAACGCCGGGGTCGCGCTCTCTCGCGATTGGCTCTTGCAACGAGTCTGGGGATTCGATTTCAGCGGCGACGAGCGCACGATTGACGTCCACGTCCATCGCCTGCGCGCCAAAATCGAAGAGCCGTGGCGCCTTTCGCTCCTGCGCACCGTTCATGGATTCGGCTACAAGTTCGTCCGCGGTTAGCCTCGCCGGAGGCCCGCCCGTTCCGCGCGCGCTTCTGGCGACGATCGGACACGAACTCCGCACGCCGCTCGCTTCGATTAGCGGATATCTGGAGACCCTGCTCGACGGGGAGTACGACCCCCCGACGACGCGCCGCTTTCTGGAGACCGCGCGGCGCGAGACGCTTCGGCTCGGCCGCCTCGTCGACGGCCTTCTCGAGCGGCCCTTCCTGGGTTGGTCGAGCACGGATCCGCGTGCCGCCTGCAACGTCGTCGAGCAAATTCGGGCGGCGATCGAGACGCTCTCACCGATGGCGGCGGCACGGCGCGTGACGATTCGAACCCGTCTGCCTGGTGTGTTGAATGCCTGCGTCGACGGCGATGCGTGCGTTCATGCGCTTGTGAACCTGCTGGAAAACGCGGTGAAGCACGGCTTCGAGTACGGAACGGTCGACGTCTCGTGCGTCTGCGAGGATCCGTTCGTCGCAATTGCCGTCGACGATGACGGCGGCGGGATCGCCCCCGAGGCGCGCGACTCGATCTTCCGCTTGGGCGTTCGTGGAGCGACGGCGGCGCGAGCGGGGAGCGGCATCGGACTTGCCGTCGTCAAGGCTGTTGCGGAGCGCGCGGGCGGCGACGTTCGGGTCGAGCCGTCGCTCTTGGGCGGCGCGCGTTTCGTCCTGCGCTTTCCGGCGGGATAACGGTTCGAGGTCGTCGTAGATAACGGTCCGTGGCTATGCCCCGGGCCCCGTTCGCTCATGCCAGCGAAGCCGAGCTGGCGCGAGTCTTCGACTTCTATCGAATACTCTGGCAGTACGAACCCCGCAGCTTTCCCATCGTTTGGAACGAGCAAGGCCGGCCCGTCGAGTTCTTCACTCCGGATTTCTATCTTCCCGAATACGACCTTTACATCGAAGTTACGGTGGCGAAGCCGGTGCGCAATACGCGCAAGAACCGCAAGCTGCGTTTGTTGCGGGTTCACCATCCGCGCGTGAACGTCAAGCTCTTCACTCGCCGCGACGTCGAGCGGGTCTTCTCCCGCTTCAAGCGAGCGTCGTGATCGGCGACCCGCTCTTCGATTCGGAATCGATCGCGGGCCGCGTCGCCGTCATCGGGGCGGCGATATCGAAGGATTACGCCGGGAAGACACCGCTAATGATCGGGCTGCTCACGGCCGCTGCGACGTTTCTCGCCGATTTGACGCGGGCCGTGACCATTCCGTGCGAAATCGACTTCATCTCGGTGAACCGGTGCGGCGACGGCGATGGGATCGCATTAGAGAAGGACGTCGCAACGACGGTGTGCGACCGTCACGTCATCCTCGTCGACGACACGATCGACACGGGCCTGACGCTTCAGTACGTCCGCAAGCGCTTGCTCGAGCGCGGCCCCGCCTCGTTGGCGGTCTGCACGCTCCTCGATCGCCCGCACAGGAGAATTGCCGATATTGAAATCAAGTATAGGGCCTTCGAGGTCCCCGACGTATTCGTCGTGGGCTATGGGCTCGATTATCTAGGGCGCTATCGGGAGTTGCCGGCTTTGTACGAACACGGAACCTGGCCCGCGTAGTGGGTCGTCTTTGGTCGACGTTCTTTCTCGTTGCGGCGGTCTTCGCCGGGACGGGGCTATGCTCGCTCCCCGCATCGGCTCTCGAACTGCGATCCATCGAGCAGGCAGCGGCACAGTATCGCAGCCCGAACGAGCATCTCGAGGAGATGTTCCGCGCCGCGTTGCTCGACACGAGCAAGCTCGCGGAATACGCGCCCGACGGCACCGCCTACATCATGACCGGCGACATTCCCGCCGAATGGTTGCGCGATGCGAGTGCGCAGGCGCGTCCGTATCTCTTCTTTGCCAAGGACGATCCCGACGTGCGCGGATTGCTGCGCGCGATCGTCGCTCGGATGGTGAAGTACCTTCAAATCGATCCCTATGCGAACGCGTACACCCTGGACTATCGCGTGTGGGAGCAGAAGTTCGAGCTCGACTCGCTGGCTTACCCGACGGCACTCGCCTGGAGCTACTGGAAGACGACCGGGGATACGTCGATCTTCACCAAGGATTTCTCGTCAATGCTCGACGACGTACTGGCGACGATGGAGCGCGAGCAAAATCACCCGCGCGACTCCCGGTACAGCCACAAGGAGCTTCCCAACCTGGGACGCGGCAATCCGGTCGGCTACACCGGAATGATCTGGACGGGGTTCCGTCCCTCCGACGATGCGTGTGACTATAACTTTTTGATTCCGTCGGAGATGTTCGCCGTCGTCGCGCTCGGAGACATGGCGGAGATCGAGCTGAACGTCTATCACAACGTTATGAAGGCACGGGAAGCCAAGGCGCTGCGCGACGAGGTTCAGCGCGGCATTCAAACGTACGGCCTGGTGCTAGTCCCGAAATACGGCTACATCTACGCATACGAAGTCGACGGGCTCGGCCACGCCATTCTGACCGACGACGCGAACATCCCCAGCCTCCTCGCCGCGCCGTACTTCGGATATACCGCGCCGGGTGACCGTTACTACGAGAACACGCGGCGGTTCTTGCTCTCGCAGGATAATCCGTCGTTTTATCAAGGACATTTGGCACGCGGGATCGGCAGCTACCACACACCCGACCATTGGGTCTGGCCGCTCGCGCTCATCATCGAAGGCATGACGGCGACGAGCGGCGCCGAGAAGCAAGATGTGCTTGGTCAGCTCCTCGCAAGCGACCCAGGCGACCATCTGCTGCACGAATCCTTCAATCCCGATAACCCGCAACAGTACACGCGGCGCAACTTCGGCTGGCCCAACGCACTCTTCTCGGAGTTCGTGATGACGCAGTTCCAAGGCGTCTCGGAAATCCCGATGGGGGATACAAGCGACCTCGAGTTCAACACGGAGTAAGGTTCGTTGCCGGCCCCGAAGGGCCCCGGATATGAGATTCGTCACGGCAACGACGGCGATGGCGGCGCTAATACTTCTGGCCGGTTGCAACGGTCGTCAGATGCAGGGCGCTACACTGCCGAGCGCCGGGAATATGTCGGCGCGCACGCAGCAAAGCCTTTCGGGCGAAGAGGCAATTCTACCGCAGCACCTCTTCGTTACCGACTTCGCAAACAAAGCGGTCGAGATTCTTTCCAACGACAAGTGGAAGAGAGTCGGTACCATTGTCGGCGGCGTCGGTCACCCCTGGGGCGACTGGGTCGACGGGAGCGGCAATTTTTATATTACCAGCGCAACGCAGACCGGAAAGCACACCATCGTCGAGTATAAGCTCCCCGCAACGAAACCCGACTTTACGTACAGCGCGCGCATGACCTCGCCGGTGAGCGTGACGACCGATTCTCACGGCAACGTGTACGAAGCCGATTACAGCGGCCACTTCGTGAACGAGTACGCGCAGAAGAAGAACGCCGTGGTGGCGACCTGTTCGCTCGACAGCGGCGATCTCGTTACCGGCGTCGCGGTCAACCACGAAGGCACGGTCTTTATCGATTACACGACCAATCAATACTACGGACGGGTCGTGCGCTATAAAGGCGGCCTGAGCGGCTGCCACGGCGAGACGCTTCCTCCGAAGTTCAAGTACCCGTACGGCATGGCGATCGACGCGCAGGGCACGCTGCTCGTCTGCGACATTACCGCCAACAAGGTATTCATCCTCAAGGCGCCGTTCGACAAGATTGCGGGAACGTTTGGGATTTTTTACAAGCAGCCGATCCACGTAACGATCAACAAGGCGAACAGGCAGGCGTACGTAACGCAAGCGGGGTCGAGCGTCCGGGTCATGGGCTATCCTCGCGCGAAGCCGCTGGCGACGCTCGGCGCGTCGAACGGCCTCAAGAACCCGTACGGCGCGGTCGACGGAGAGAATTTTGTCCCATGACGGGATGACGTCGAAGGCGGACGTCATCGTCGGGCTGCAGTGGGGCGACGAGGGGAAAGGTCGCATCATCGACCTGTACGCCGCGCAGTATGACCTCGTCGCGCGATTCGGCGGCGGAGACAACGCCGGGCATTCGATCGTCGTCGGTGAGCGCGAGCTGGCATTGCGGATCGTTCCATCGGGCGCGATGCATCCGCACGCCGAGCTCTTCGTCGGCGGTGGAACGGTCGTCAACTTACAGATGCTGCTCGAGGAACTCGACGCACTGGCGGCGCTAGGGATCGATATCGACCGGGTGAAGATCTCCGATCGCGCGCACGTCGTCTTTTCGCATCACATGGAGCGGGACAAGGCAGGCGAGAGCGCGCGCGCGTCTGCAATTGGAACGACGGGTCGCGGCATCGGGCCAGCGTACGTGGACCGCGTCGCGCGTACTGGCGTTCGCTTCGCCGACCTGCTGCAAAACGGCGCCGCCGATGATGAGACGGCTAAGGCGATGCGGCGGTTAGCGCCGCACGTCGTCGACGGCGTCGCGTTCATCCACGAGCGTTTGGCGGATGGCAAGCGGGTGCTGCTCGAGGGAGCGCAAGGCACGCTTCTCGACGTGGGTTACGGTACGTATCCGTACGTCACCAGCTCTCACACGATCGCTGGAGGAGCGTGTACGGGCTTAGGAATCGGACCGCACGCGATCGGACGCGTAACCGGCGTGCTCAAGGCCTACTGCACGCGTGTGGGCGCCGGCCCTTTCCCTTCCGAGTTGCGCGACGACCGCGGCGAACGGTTGCGGCGCCAAGGTGGCGAGTTCGGCACCGTGACGGGGCGGCCGCGGCGCTGCGGGTGGCTCGATGCGGTCGCGGGGCAGTATGCGGTCGCGCTCAACGGTTTGACGAGCCTCGTCATCACCAAGCTCGACGTGCTGACCGGGTTCGACCGCATCGCGATCGTGACCGGATACCGGCTGCACGGAAAGCGCGCGTCGTTTGCGCAGGCGGGCGCCTCGGGCCTGGAGCTCGAGATCGAGGAACTTCCGGGTTGGTCCGAGCCGATCGAAGATTGCCGAAGCATCGAGGCGCTGCCGAAGACGGCACAGGGCTACGTCGCGCGCATCCGCGAGCTCTTCGGCGTTCCGGTCGAGCTTGTTTCAGTCGGGCGCGAACGGAGTCAGTTGGCTCGCTGAGGGGGGCGTGCGGGAGTTCTCTTTGTTATGGCGGCCCGGTTTCAATTCCATCTTCAGCCGCTGCTGGAGTCACGCGAGCGCACCGAGCGTGAGAAGAAGCGCATCTTCGAAGTATGCCGTCAGGCCGCGGAGACGCACGGGGGCACGTTGCGGCGGTTTGCGGGCGCACGCAAACAGTGCGCGAGCGCGCTCCCCGAGATCGTGCGAACGGGCAGCGCCCGCGACGTTGCGCTCTACGACGGTCATCTGCGTGCGCTCGATCGTGCGATCGAACGCGAGAACCGCCGCGGCGCCCAACTCGAGAGCGGCTGCGCGCAGGCGCGCGAGGAACTGGCCGCCGCGAACCGAGAGCGCCGAGTCATCGAGAAGCTGAGAGAACGCCACCGGCGCGCCTTTGAGGCGGCCGAGGTAAGACGGGAAGAGCTCGAGATTGACGAGGGGAACGCGCGCCTTCACGCCGGAAAGGCGGTGACGTGATCGCACTCACGCGGCCCAACGGGCATCCGGTGATGCTGAACTGCGACTTGATCGAATCGGTCGAGCGCAACGGCGAAACGATCGTCACGCTTACGACCGGAAATGCCGTGCTCGTGCGCGAGTCGATGGAGGAGATCGAGCGCCGAGTCGTCGCCTTCAAACGAAGGATCTACGCCTCCGCGCACTCCGGCGAGTAACTCGATGCCGGCGAATTTTTGGGTGTCGTACGTCGCGAAGCTCGCGGTCGTAGCGCTCGTTCTCGCGGTGCTCTACGTGCTCGCTCGCAAGCTGCGCCAAACGCGATTTCTAGGCGATGGCGGCCGCTGCGTTCGACTGGTCGAGTCGACGGCGCTCTCGCAGCATGCCGCGCTTCACGTCGTGCGAGTGGGACGTCGCTATTTTCTGATCGGCAGCGCGACTGGGATCGACGTGCTCGCGGAGCTCCGGCCGTCGGACGTGACCGACGACCCTTCTATACGTTGAAGTAGCGGAACTGACCGACCTTATTGCCGGCAGTTTCGACGAAGTAGACCTGACCGTCGACACCGATCGTCATCGCGGTCGGGCCCGAGTTCGCGGTGGGAATCGAGTAGAAGTGGACGGCGTGCGATCGGACCAGAAACTGTCCGATCTTATTCTTCGCGGTGTCCGTGAAGTAGAAGTTTCCGTCGATGCCTTGCGCGAGCGCGTCGGGCGTCATCGCACCGTTGAGCGGATACTCTGCGATGACCGTCCCCGTAACCGCCATGCGGACGATTCTCTCGCCCTTTTGCTCCACGAACCAGAGCGCGTTGTCGCTTGCCGTGGTGATGCCCACCGGATCCGCGTTTTTGTCCTGGAGCGGATACTCGGTCAAACGTCCGGTCACGCTCAGACGCCCGATGCTGTTCGTCCCGGGCTCGGTGAACCACAACGCACCGTCGGGACCGTTGGTAATCATCGCCGGTTGTGCGTTGCCGGTAAGCTGGAATTGTGTGAATCTGACGTGAGGCTTGATCCGAAGCTGCTGTACGCGCCAAATCGAGTTCGTTCCCGGATCGACAACCCACATGTTTCCATCGGAACCGAGGGTGATTGCGGTCGGCTGGGCAGCAGAACTCGGCAGCGTGTACTCGGTGTAAGGCGGACCCTGAACCGTTACCTGCGCCACCCGCCCGACGTTCGTTTCGGTAAACCAAAGGTTGAGATTCGGGCCGGGGCCCGACGCGACGCCGTTCGGACCTGCCTTACGGGTCGGCGTGACGCTCTCGGAAAATTTTCCTCCGGGGTTGAGGCGGGCCAGCTTGCTGGAGGCGAACTCGCTTACCCAGAGATTGCCGTCGCTTGCGAGCGCAATGCCGAGCGGCTCGCTCGAAGCGGTGGGAATCGGATACTGTGCGGTGACCTCAGGAGGCAGCGTCGGCGACGGCGTCGGCGTTCCGCTCGTGATCGGGGTTCCCTTGCCGCATGCGGCTAAGAGGCCGCCGGTCAGAAGCACGAGCGCAAGGCGCGTTCGCAACAAATTTATTCTCCTAAAGGATACTCGGGGCGATGGGTCAGGCTCCTTATTGGCAGCCCCTTTCGGCTTTCCCCCAAAGCTCGGCAGCGGCGGCCTTCCCAGGGCGTGCTTTTAATCCTAAATATTTAGTTGACAGCGGATTCCCGACGGCGTATGATTCAACTAAATCGTTAGTAGCACCAGGAGGCACCATGACTCGCAAGCCCGATCCCGTTACCTCAGAAGAGCTGCCCATCACCGCGCGGACGCGGGTGCGATTGCCCGACCAAATCGGTTCCACCCGGATCTTTCCGGGCTGGGGCCCGGACTTGGGACGCTAGCATGGCGCGACGACGTTCCAGCACGCTGACCGAGGCCGAGCTGCGGTTGATGGAAGTACTCTGGCAGCGAGGCGAGTCGACCGTCGCCGACGTGACGGCGGCGCTCCCGCCGCCGCCACTGGCCTACAACAGCGTCCTCACGACGATGCGGATTCTCGAGCGCAAAGGCTACGTAGCGCACGTAGAGGCCGGCCGCGCCTACCTCTATCGGCCGCTGGTCGAACGCGAAGAAGCGGCGGGGCATGCCGTCGGACATCTTCTTTCAAAATTCTTTGACAACAGCGCGGGCGCACTTGCGCTACGCTTGATCGAGCAGGAACGTCCCTCGAACGCGGAGCTGCTCCGTCTGCGGGCGCTGATCGCCGAGTACGAGGAGCCTGGAAAGTGAGTGAGTTGCAGCAAGGATTCCTAACCGCCGCGAGCGCGCTCTCCGCCACCCTGCTCAACGCGCTTTGGCAAGACGCGCTCTTGGTGCTGTGCGTCTGGTTGCTCCTTCGCGCTTGGCCGCACATCAACGCCGCGACGCGATACGCCGTCTGGAGCGCGACGCTCGTGGCGGCCTTTATCGTACCGGTCGCGACGACGCTTGCATTCTTCGCTCCCCCGTCCGGCCACTCGGCCGCGCGCGTTTCGGTCGCTCGCCAGACGGTTGCGGCCTCGCACGTCCTTCCTCACGAGGCGGGCAAATTTACGCAGCGGCAAGTCCTTGCGACGCCGCCTATTTCGCAGCCAGAGACGCCGCGACTCCCGCAACGCGCCCGCGTCACCCTCCCGGTTCCGGTCGCCCTTATCGTCTTCGTGCTCTGGACCGTGCTGGCAGGGTATGCGCTCGTGCGGCTCGCGCTCGGTCTCATTCGGCTGGAACAACTCAAACGCGACGCCTTGCCTCTGCCGATCGAGTACCGCGACGCAATGCCGCAGTGGCTGCGGGCAAATAAAGGCGCACGCGACGTCCGTCTCTGCATCAGCGACGCGACGGACGTGCCGGTTGCGGTCGGGCTCTTCGATGCGATGATCCTGATACCGCGATCGCTGCTCGAGCGTCTCTCCGAGCCGGAGGTCGATCAGATCTGCCTGCACGAGCTCGCGCACTTGCGTCGCGCCGACGATTGGACGAACGGCTTGCAGCGCGTCATCAGCGCTCTGCTCGGCTGGAATCCGGCCGCGCAGTTCGTGGGCCAGCAGCTCGATCTCGAACGCGAGGTTGCGTGCGACGATTGGGTGCTCTCGCTGAGCGGCGCAGTTCGCCCGTATGCGCTCTGCCTTACCAAAATGGCGGAGAGCGCCGCGTGGCCGCGCCACCCAATTCCGGCACCCGGCGTCTTCGCAACCCGAAAACACATCTCATTGCGTATCGAACGGCTGCTCGGGGCCGGTCGCAACATCGCAACGAATCTCTCGCTGGCCCCCGCGGCGGCCGCCGTTGCGATCGTCGGCGCGATTGCGCTCGCAATCGCCGTCGTCGCACCGTCGGTGGCCGCGCCCGTGCTCCCGGCAGTCGCTGCAACCGCCGCAACAGCGCCGCGCATCGCCGCGTCGGCGGCTCCGGCCATCGCTCCCGCTGCCGCGCATCGAAACAGCGCGGTGCATCCGGCCTCGCAGCCGGCGCAGAGGGTTAGAGTAATTGAGATCCCGGCGCACCACGTTGCGGTTCCCGCCGTGACGGTGCACGTGCCGGCGCGGGTCGTCGACTTTCCCAAGATGACCATTGCGGTTCCACAGATCGACACGAAGGCTCTCGCGGAGCAGATTGGGCGCAGCACGCGGACGGTCGCGAGCAGCGTCGGCTCCGAGCTCGCCCAGTCGAAGGCCTGCGTGGGATGCGATTACAGCGGCGTCAACTGGTCGGGGAAGGACCTGCACGGCGTGAGCTATACCGGCGTCGACTTTTCCGACGCGAATCTCGCCCACGTCAACTTCTCGGGCGGCTCGTTCAACGGCGCAGACTTCTCGAAAGCGAATCTCGAAGGCGCGTCGTTCCGCAATGCGCACTTGACGGGTTGCGACTTTTCGAACGCCAATCTCTCGGGCGCGGACTTCACCGGCGCGTCGTTGTCGGGATGCCAGTTCACGGCGGCTCGACTCGCCTCGGCGCAGGCGCGCGACGTGCTCAATGCCTGCAAAGGTTGCGACTTCGCGCGGGCCGACTTGTCGGGGCTCGATCTGCGCGGCGCGCGCACCAACGGAGACGACTTCTCGGGCGCCGATCTGCGCGGCGTCAACCTTGCCGGCGCGGAACTCGTCGGCACCGATTTCAGCAACGCGAAAATGGACGGGATCAATCTGACCGGTGCGACGCTCAATGGTTGCGATATCAGTGGCGTCGATCTGAGCCGGGTCGATCTCACCAGGACGAAGATGATCGGTATGGACTTTTCAAAAGAACACTCACCACGCCCATAATCTAGACCCGCACGGTACGTTGGAAGAACGCCTCGCAAATGCAAGGCTTGGTTCCGTACGCCCAATCACCGCTAAAAGAGTTGGAGAGAACGAGATGATTGCCCGTCTGCCATCCCTGATCGCACTGATACTCACGCTCGCCGTCGGTCCAGGACTTCCGTCGAACTGTACCGGCTGCGACTTCGCGGGGCGCAACCTTCGCGGCGCCAATCTCGCGCGCGGCGCCTACGTCGGCGTCGACTTCGCGCGCACCGATCTTCGCGATGCGAGCCTGCGCGGCGCGAATCTCACCGGCGTCGACTTCACCGGTGCGGACCTGCGAGGCGCCGATCTTCATGAGGCGAATCTGACGGGGGTCGACCTGCGCGACGCGCGGCTGCATGGAGCCCGCTTCGGCGGCACGAACCTTACCGGCGCAAATCTTCGCGGCGCGCTCAACGGTCTCGACGATGCGGATCTAAGCGGACTCTTCCAACGTTGCACCGGCTGCGACGCCCGCGGCGCCGATCTTCACGGGCGCGATCTCTCCGGCATTGCCATCGTCGGCAGCGACTTGCGGGAATCGAACGCGCGCGGAGCGCGCTTCGAGCGCGCCGATCTCCAGGGCGTCGACTTCGTCGATGCGGACCTTAGGCAGGCCGATTTTCGCAACGCGCGTCTCTGTTCGCAGGGCAACGTGGACGTCGACAACGTCCGCTTTGCCAACGAAGGACGGATTCGCTGCGCCGATTTTCGCGGGGCCGATCTGCACGGGGCCGACTTGCGCGGGGCACTCGTCTGCCGAAACGGGCACGATCCGCAGGAGTGCCAGCCGGTCGATGCGGCGACGCTGCGGCGCGGTAGCGACTCGAACCTGGATGGGGCGATTCTCTAATGAGCTGCCGGCTCGCGGCGCTAGCCGGTGCGGCAATCGTGGCGGTGATGACCGCGCGGGCTCTCGCCTATCCGCAGCTCACCGTCCCCGACGGGGCCGATCCGCCGCTCGATCCGAGCGCGCCAATTACCGAGTGGGCACACGCTGCAAGCTTGCAACTGACGTGGAATCCGATCCGATCCGCGCCCGCGAGCGAACCCACCACGGCCTGGATCACCACGGACGGTCACGCGCTCTATCTGCGCTTCGACGCCAAGCAGCACGAGCCGATCTCGTCGGGACAGCATACCAACGACGTCGGTCAAGGCAACGACGATCAAGTCTGGGTCGACCTCTGGCCTAACGGCATCAGCGGGTACTTCTATCAGTTCTTAGCGACGCCGAACGGAACGCACTACGAATACTCCTCGGAGAATACCGCGTACTCGCCGAACTGGGACTCGCAAGGCGCGACGCATGGCGACGGCTACACGGTGACGATGCGCATTCCGCTCGAGGTCATTCGCAACGCGCACGCGGGGACGTGGAAGGCCCAGTTCGTTCGGTACGTCCGCGCGACGGGCGAACAGCAGGTCTGGTCGTTCGACCGCGTTCAGATGCAGCCCGACAGCTTCGGCAACTCCGATTACGCGCACGCCGGCAGCATCACCGTTCCTCAAATCAAGGTTGCCTTTGCGCATCCCAAGCCGCGTGCCGCGCTCTACGCGCTCGGGGAAGCCGCGAGCAGGACGATCGGCGGGTCGACCTCTCGGGTCGGCGCCGATCTCTCGGTACCGATTACGCCGACGGCCTCGTTCTACTCCACGTTTCATCCGGATTACTCGAACGTCGAGCTCGACCAGCAGACGATCTCCCCAACGGTTTACCAGCGCTACTACAGTGAAGTGCGGCCCTTCTTCACGCAGGCCGCGAGCTTTTACAATCAGTTCAACTGCAACGCGTGTCAGAACATTCAGTCGCTCTACACACCGGCGATTCCGACGCCCTCACAGGGATACGCCGTGGAAGGAAAGCAAGGCCCATTCGGCTTCGCGAGCTTCGATGCTATCGGAGATAATCGCAACGACATTGCCAGCGCCCTAGACTTTACGTCGTCGAACACGAGCTGGTACTCGAGCCTGCAGCGCGTCTCGGTGAGCATGCCGGGATTCATCGATACCACGACCGAGGGAGGCCTTGCGTACTCCGATTTAAAGCACTTCAACGCCTACGTGAACTACGGCGACGACTCGGGGACCAACGTGCTCGTCCCCAATCAGGCGCAGTACTACGAAGTCGGAACCGGCTGGTCGAATCAGACGTTCGGATTCTTCGGGGCGACGCGGAAGATCGGCACGTACTACGACCCGGCCGACGGATTCATCTCCCATCCGGGCATCGCCGGCTACGCGCTGTACGCTGCCAAGATCTTCGATTTCAGCCCAAACGACAAGCTCGTCTCGGTTGGGTTCGCCGGTTTTCTCGACCGGTATCAAGGGCCGACCTTCGGGCAGGCACAGAGCGACAACCAGTTCATCGTCGATATCCTCACGAAGAAGGCGCTGGACTTGCAGTTCTTCACCGGGTCGAACTATTGGCGGTTCGGCGACGTGCTTACGCCGATCACGCAGAACGGCGGCTTCCAGTTCACGTACGACAGCGGCCTGCAGACGAATAACCCGGGGCAGTTCCCGTACCATGGCCCTTCGTCATATCCGACCTCTATCTCGTATAACACCGGGCGCTACGGTGCGGGCCGCCTCGACACGTGGTTTCGGTCGACCACGCTCCGCGTTGGGAACCACGGGGCGCTCACGCTCTCCCTCGACGACACGGCCCAATGGATCCCCTCACCGACGCCGGATAACATTCAGTGGTTTGAGAGTCTGAGCTACGCCTACCAGCTCGGCCCCAACTCGTCGTTCGCGGTCGGGTTGCGCCGGGTCGTCGGCTATCCGCCGATCCCCAACGGAGGCGGAAACTGCGAGGGGGATTGCTCGAACGTCTCGGTCGCCTATCATTTGCGCCTCCGCCGCAGCGAGATCTACGTTGCTTACGGCAATCCGAACGCGCTGACGACGGTGCCCCAGGTAATCTTCAAGGTAATCTTCTACGCCGGAGCGCAGAAGGGTACGTGATGCGTTATGTGGTTTTTGCGGCGTTGGCTCTGGCGTTCTACCCGATGGCGGCGATGGCGGCGCCCGTCGCCCCCGAGGATCTCTACAAGCTGACATTACTGGGCAATGCGGCCATCTCGCCCGACGGCGCGCACGTACTCGTCGAGGCCTCTCGGATGAACGGTCCCAAGGATACGTACGACCGAACGATCGAGCTCGTCGACGTCGCGACAGGTGCGGTGACCGATAACGTCACCAAGAAGACCGGCGACGGCGATTACGCCTGGATGTCCGATAGCCGCAGTTTCGTCTTCGTTCGAACGGTGGAGAAGCAGAAACCGCAGCTCTACCGCTACACGCTGGGCACGGGCGCGATCGTTGCGCTTACGCACATCAAGGACGGCGTTTCGGGGCCGGTTGTTTCGCATGCGGGCGATCGCATCGCGCTCAGCGTTACCGATAGCGATCCCGCACCTGCCGCGCAGATCGATTTTGCCAAAGCGGGCTTCACGCCAAAAGATGCGCAGAAGAAGAGCGACATTCAAATGATCGACCAGCTCTTCTTTCAGGCGAACGGAGCGGGCTACACCTACCGCGACCACCAGCATATCTGGACCATCAACGCCGACGGCTCGAACGCCAAAAAACTGACGTCGGGCCAATACTCCGAAGGGTTCGATGCATGGTCGCCCGACGACAAGACGATTCTCTTCGATTCACTGCGCTACGAATCGGTCGATAGCGGACCGAGCGACGTCTACACGATGGCGTCGACGGGGGGCCCGATGGCGAAAGTCGCTTCGCCACTGCCGGCCAACAACGGGTTCTTCATTGGAAACGACGGACGCCGGGTCTACTTTCTCAGCGGCGACGTCACGGATTCGGCAGCGCGCCCAGCGCTGATCTCCGCGAATTTGGACGGCTCGGACCGGCGCGTCGTCGTGCAGCAGAACTCGATCGGCTGGGGCGACTCGCTGCTCGCCGACATGAAAGAAGGCGGCGGGCTGTGCGGTGCCCCGTTACCCGGCGCGGATACGGCGTTGCTTAACGTCGACGGACCCGGGTACGCTAATCTGCGAACGCTCGACCTCACCAACGGCACGCTAACCGACGTGACGCCGGCCCAGGGCGAGGCCTGGTCGTGCAGCGTTTCGCTGGACGGCAAGCGCGTCGCCTATCTGTACAGCGATTTCACCCATCCGGCCGACGTCTTCGTGGCAAACGTCGGTGGCGGTGCGCCGCGGCGGCTTACGAACGTGAACGGAGCCTATCTCGCTTCGGTGACGCTCTCGCAGCCGCAGGAGTTCGACGTCAAAGATCCGGCCGGCTTTACCGTGCAGGCGTGGTTCATGCCGGCAACGACCGGCGCAGCGGGCGCGAAGCATCCCACGCTGCTCAATATCCACGGCGGACCCGAAACGCAATTCGGCGAGACCTTCTTCCACGAGTTTCAGCTCTATACGTCGATGGGCTACAACGTGGTCTTCTCCGATCCCGCGGGAAGCACGGGTCACGGATACCCGTTCGAAGAGTCGCTCGAGAGCAACTACGGTGATGCGATGTTCCAAGACGTACAAGCCGTGATGGATGCCGCGGTGCAGCGACCCGAGGTTGACGTTACGCGTTTGGGCGTGCTCGGCGGATCGTACGGCGGTTACGCGACGCTCTGGGTCATCTCGCACACCGACCGGTATAAGGTCGCGGTCGCCGAACGCGCGGTCAGCAACCTTCAGAGCGAGAATCTCGCGGCCGACTTTGCCGGAAAGAACGGTTTGGGCGGGGGCTACTACACCTGGGGTCCGCCCTGGGATCCGGCGAGTACCGATTATGCGAAGTTCTCACCGCTCACGTACGTTGCCGGGATCCACACGCCGGTGATGATCCTTCACTCAGATGAAGACACGCGTGCGCCGATCGATCAGACCCTGCAGGAGTACACGTCGCTGAAGATTCTTGGGCGCACCGTCGAATATGTGGCGGTTCCCAACGAAAATCACGATCTCTCGCGCACCGGCGCGCCGATTCATCGCGTCGAGCGCTTGCACCTGATTCTCGACTGGCTCGGCAAGTATATCTGATCGCTTGCTTTGCGGGCACGTAGTCACAAGCAGGTCTTGCCCGGCGTCTTCACCGTAGAGATAGATCATGGTGTGGCGAGTAACGGTCGCATTGGCGACGGCACTTTTCGCGGCGGGCGCCTCGGCGACGCCGACGCCGCCACCGCAGATTTATCGCGTCGTGACGCGTCCGCTTTGCAGCCGGCTCCATCAGGTGATCGCGCCGGCGATCGGCATGATGCTGCAGAACGACTCGACGATCAAACGGAGTCCCGCTCTCTTCAAGCAGTATAACGACGCGGCACTCTACGGCAACGACGCCGGGAGCAGCCAGAACAATCCGGGCGGCGATCCAGGCGGCACCTCGAACGCGGCGCAGAACATGGCGCTGCAGGGGATGGAGAATCTGATCCGGCCGATCGCCAACAACATCATCGCAATACAGACCGCGCTCGATTCACCCGAGCTAACGCACGCCACCGGCGTCGTAGAGGACGACCGCCAGCTCCAAGCGATTCGCGATAAGCTGCTCAAGGCGCTGGCCGCCCAAAACGCCTCGCTCGACATCATCAGCGGCTTCGTCGATACCCAGCAGATGGCCGATCTGCAACACGCCGACGAAGGGTATATCAGTTCGATCAGCCAGCCCGATAGTACCAATGCGAAGATCTCGACACCCGGGCCGAATCCACTGGAAGCGAATCCGAACTATGCGGGCCTGCGGCCGAATCCGTACTCGATCGACCCGGCAACGATTCCCGGTTTGACGCTGGGCTACAATCCGGTGACGCGGCTCATCGACGCGCTGCATTGGACGATCGACGCGACCGAAACGCGAGAGAACGACGCGGCCAAAGCGGTGATGTCGAGCAATGCGCTCTGCAGTAACGCGGTCCCAGCTCCATCGCCTTCGCCCTAGGGCTTGTACGTAAAGCCTTGAATCGACGCCGCGCCGGTGGCGCGGTCGCTCCAAACCGCCCAGATCGTTCCCGTCGTTGGGTCGATTGCGGTCGTGTGGAGCCCCGGTGCCACGGGGAGCGTCGCGAGAAGTTTCGGATCCGCCGTGCCGTCGTACGAGTAGAGCGTGATGCCGTTCCCCGCACAGGCGAGCCAGCCGCGCGACGGCTCCCAACTGCATTGATCCACCTTGCTCGGATAGGTGACGCGATGCAGCAGATTCCCACTCCGGTCGTAGACGGCGAGAATGTTGTTCTCCCCGGCAACGAGCAGCGCGTGATGCGCGGCATCGTATTGAAGCGGATGATTGCTCGTAAGAAACGGCGTCGGTATAGAGCGCACGACGCGCAGTGAGATCGGGTCGATGATGGCAATTTGGCTGGTCGCCGGATCGCTGCTCGCAATATTCTGATAGACGTCGTGGGTCTCGGGATCGACCTGGATATATTCGGGCTTGTGCCCGGGTAACGTAACGGTCGCGATCTGCTTGAAGGTCGTAGCATCGATAACGAAGATGCGCGTCCCGTCGTCTTCGTCGGCGTAAATGCGCTTGCGCGCCGGATCGTAGGCGATCGCGTCGACCGGGCCGGCGACGGCGACCGTGCGCAGGATCGTCTGCGCGACTGGATCGACTTCGCTTACCGACTTACCGGTGCCGTTGCCGGTAAAGACGTGTCCGGTCGCATCGTCGACTGCAACGCCGGCCATCGGCCCGACCTTGACGATCCCAAGCACGTTGCCGGTACCGGCGTCGGCGATCATCAAGCCGCCGCCTCCTCCGTGCGCTGCATAGACGCGCCCTCGCGCGGCGTCGACGGTAACGTAGTCGAACCCGCCGCCCGGCGTGACGGCTTGTGGTTGAGTGACCGGAACGATCGGCATCGTGAGCCCTCCTGCCTCTTGCTAGCATAGAGTTTATTCTCTCCGGCTTCCAGTGTTTAGCGCCGGCGCGCTCGGGAAATAATGAAGACGTAAGTGCTAGGTGCTTACGTGAAGCAAGAACCAGGGGGCCCGCCGCCGGCGGGCCCCGCTCCTCGTGGCAGAGGTAGTCAACGGCTAGCGACGTATGCTCCCGGCGTGCAAGACGTAAGAGAGGCGCTGAGGCTGCCGTCGCCCGCGCCGCGCCCACAGGCGCTCGCTTTCGACGGTGACAAGCTGTGGATGGGATCGATTGAGACCGAGCGTCTTTATGCCATCAATCCGCTGCAATGGACCGTCATCGAAGAAGAGAAGGTGCCCGGGAAGCCTTGGGGCATGACCGTCGTCGGCGACGAGCTGCGCGTCGTCTGCGGTATCGGAGAGAACGACGACCGCGTGATCCGCCGGTTCATTCCCGGTCATGGCTTCAAGTCGCAGGACTCGATCGATTGTCCGGAGTTTACCGGCTCTCAGCTGAGTTTCGACGGCACGTACCTTTACCTTAGCCAGTGGTATAATCGCCGGATCCTCGGGCTCGACGAGCGCGGAACCATCGTGCGGCAGATCGACGTGCCGCATCAGATCTGCGGCCAGTGCTACCTAGAGGACGCTTTCTACCTCGTTACGACCGACGACGAAGAGAGCGGCGAGTATTTCCTAACGAAGGTTTCGGCCAACGGCGCCCACACCGCTGAGGATCTAGCTCGGATTCCTTTTGCGGCGCGGTCGCTCGCGTATGACGGTTCGAAATTTTGGACGAGTCATCGCGAAGCGAATCAAATCGTTTCGTTTGACCGCTGAGCAGTTCGCCTCGAGCGATCCGCACGCGCGGCTCGCCGTGGCGGCGCTCCGGCTAGTCTTCGGCGGAGCCTACGCGCGGTGCTTCGGCATTCGCCTCTGGGATGGGACGCACGTTTCCGGATCGGGGGACGAGCATTTCGTTCTGCTCGTTAACTCGCCGGGCGCGCTGCGCACGGCGTTTATGCCGCCGCTCGAGCTATCGGCAGGCCGCGCATTCGGCGCCGGTCTGCTCGATGTCGAGGGCGATCTAGAATGCGCCGTCGACGCGCTGCTCGCGTCGAGCGCGTCGCTGCGCGGGCGCGATCTGGTGCGCCTTGCCGCGTTGCTGCGCCGCTTACCGAAGGTGCGGCCACCGCATTTGCGCGAAGCGAGACTCCGCGGGCGGACGCATTCGCGAGCGCGCGACCGGGCGGCGATTGGTTTCCACTACAATCAGCCGATCGAGTTCTATCGCAGCTTTCTGGACCGCGAGATGGTCTATTCGTGCGCCTACTTCGACGACGGCGTCGAGACACTGGAGGACGCACAAAATGCGAAGCTTGAGCATACGTTGCGCAAGTTGCGGCTACGCCCGGGCCAGCGGCTGTTGGACATTGGTTGCGGTTGGGGGGCGCTCGTTATCCGGGCGGCGCAGTTCGGCACGTACGCGCTCGGGATCACGCTCAGCCGCCCTCAGTACGAAGAAGCGCGACGCCGGATCGCCGCGGCGGGCGTCTCGGCCTTTGCGACGGTCGAACTCTGCGACTACCGGGAGCTGCGCGGCGAGCGCTTCGACAAGATCGTGAGCGTCGGAATGTTCGAGCACGTCGGCCGTTCGCGGTTCGCGCAGTATTTTGCAGCCGCATACGAGGCGCTAAATCCCGGCGGACTCTTTCTCAACCATGCGATCGCCGAGCGCGCGGGCGAGCGACAGGCGTTTCGGTTCGTGGGACGCTTCATCTTTCCCGACGGCGAGCTCGTCACGCTCTCGGAAGGCTTGAACGCGGCGGAGCGTGCGGGTTTCGAGGTACGCGACGTGGAGAATCTACGCGAGCACTACGCGCGTACGCTGCGAGCCTGGCTAGCGAATCTCGAGTGCAATCGCGCCGCGGCTGTCGCCGCAGCCGGTGAGGCGAGCTACCGGCTTTGGCGGCTCTATATGGCGGGGAGCGCGCAGGGCTTCAGCGTTGGGCGGATGGGCGTCTACCAGTCGTTGCTCGCGCGGCCCCACGACGATGGCAGGGTCGAGCTTCCACCGACCAGGCGGGATCTTTACGACTCCACGCCGTCATGCTGACGCCCGCAATGTGTCATCCTGAGTGTGTCGAAGGACCCATCGAACGCGGTCGTAGCTCAACGGATAGAGCACCAGGCTTCGAACCTGTAGGTTGGGGGTTCGAGTCCCTCCGACCGCGATTATCAAAACGCAATGACGCTAGGACTTGGTAATGAAGGGAGGATATCCGTTGCGTTATCTCGTTGCGTTCCTTGCAGTTTCCGGTCGGTGCGGGCGCGCTCGCGGCCTGTTCCAACGGGCACCAGCTTTACCGGCCTCTCGCAGCCGGTCAACAGCGCTAGAAACCCACCACTGGCCATTACCGGCTGATTTATAGCTTTGGAAGTGTCCCGCACGACGGCACGGGGCCGGTCGCGGCTCTCATCAACCGGCAGGGCGTGGCTCTATGGCACTACCGCTAACGGCGGTTCAAGCGGTTGCCTTTACTCTGAAAGGGTGTGGAACGGTCTTCAGCGTCACCACGAGCGGCACCGAAACGACATTGCGCCGCTTCGGTCTCGGCTATGGTGACAATGGAAGCCATCCATATGCCGGCCTCATTGCCCTCCATGGGACGACTGGCCCCTCGGCGCAGCTGTTGCGCCTGCACCGCGTCCTTTACGGCACGACGGAGTTTGGTGGGGCATATAACGACGGCATGGAGTTTTCGGTGACGCCGTAAGCGACGACCGGAGAGGAATGAAGCCAAGCCATAACGCCAACTGATCGCGCCGGCGACGCGCTATGTTCGCTGGCGGTGCTATGAGGTGACCTAAGGTCAGAGGAGCAACAAGAACGATGCGGTTCTCAATCATATTAGCGTTTGCGACGGTTGCCTCGGCCGGCCTGTCACCATTGGCGGCTTTTGCCGGACAGGCGCCGTTTGCGGCCTCTGCTCCTGACATTCCAATTAGCCCTCGGGACAGAGTGTACGCTGCCGAACAATATTCCAATACGGTCTCGGTCACCGATCCCGTCGACAATAAATTGCTAGGCGTGATTCGTCTGGGAGATCCGAGTCCGTCGAGCCTGAGCCCGCTGTATACCGGTCAGCTGTTGGTTCACGGTATGGGCTTTTCGTCCGATCGCCGTACAATTGCCGTGGTCGCCGTCGGATCGAATGCGGTCAATTTCATCGATACCGAAACGAACACCGTCAAGCATGTCACGTACGTGGGACGCTCGCCGCACGAAGCGTTCTTCACTCCCGACGACTCGGAGGTGTGGGTAACGGTTCGCGGCGAGAACTACGTCGAAGTCCTCGACGGCAAGACCTATGAGGAAAAGACGCGCATTGTCGTTCCCAACGGGCCGGGAATGCAGATCTTCTCGCCCGACGGCAAGTACGGCTACGTCTGCTCCTCGTTCACTCCGGAAACCGTCGTCGTTTCGGTCGCAACGCACGAGATCGTCGGACGCGTGCCACAGGCCAGTCCGTTCTGTCCGAACATTGCGGCAACGCCCGACGGCACGCAGGTGTGGTTTACTCTTAAGGACGTGGGCAAGACTCAAGTTTTCGATGCGCGACCGCCGTTCACGTTGCTGAAGACCCTCGATACGGGCCCGATCACCAATCACGTCAACATCGTGCACAACGCCAATGGATCGTTCGCGTACGTGACCGTGGGCGGCCTCAACGAAGTCAAGGTTTTTCGCACGAGCGATTTCGTGCGGATCGCGACCATTCCGGTCGGGGACTTGCCGCACGGTATTTGGCCCTCAGGCGATGGAACGCGCGTCTACGTTGGACTCGAAAATGCCGATCGATTGGTCGCCATTGATACCTTAAAGAATTCGGTCATCGCATCGGTGCCCATCGGTCAGGCCGCACAAGCGGTTGTGTACGTACCAGGCGCCGTGCCTAGCGGGGACGGTATGAAAGGACTCCAACCGCTCGGCATCGCCGGCCAAGCCGCTCATTTGATCCTCGTGTCCACATCCGCGAGCGCGCCTCGCACCGAGAAGGCGCCGACCAACGTCACCCTTTTCGATCAAGGGCTCGTGCAAGTGCTCGAAGCGGCCGTAACGGGGCTCGATCCGAAGAAGCCCTACGTCCTTGCTCTTTCGCGACGATCTGACGGTAGCGGCGAACTCGAGCCACTGACGGCCTTCGTCACCAACCCCACCGGAAGCGCCATCGTCAACGCGGTTGGCCCCATTCGGCAAGCCGTCAGCGCTGACGAACACGCACAGCGCCGCTATCTGGTGATCGTTTCCGGAACGGCTGCCCAGCTTGGTCGTCTCGTGCAAATCCAGGCGCCATAAGGACGATTGACTACCGTGCTGATCTGGGAGCAGCTCACGACGGCGGCGGCAATCGGACAGATACTCGTCATAGCCGTGGGCGCGTTTTTTGCATACCAGCAGATAAATCGTTTCCGAAGACAACAAGAAGCGGAACTGATTCAGCGAATCTTTGAAACGTTCAATGAGGAGCGGTTCGCAGACGCCCTTGATTTTGTCTACAACGATCTGGCGATACGGCTGACGGACCCGGCTTACGTTCGGCAAATATTTGAAGGTAGAGCGACTGCAGCATCTCACCGTGAATTTGTGGTCATGCACTTTTTTAACGGAATCGGACTGCTGGTGCATAACAAGATGGTCGCGGAGTATCCAATCGTCTTTATCGTTGCTTCACCGTGCATGCGCGCCTGGGAGCGCCTTGCCCCAGTCATCGAGCTGCTGCGCCGGCATTATCCGCATGCCTACACACCATTTGAGTCGTTAGTGGCGCGCTCACGGGCAGTCGACCTAGCGACGATAAAGGAACGCTTTCGGAATGAAGCTCCACGATTGCGCGAGCAATGGGAAGCGACGGAGCGCGAACTGGCTAATAAGCGCATTCAAATGCTCGACGACCACGCCCCCAGCTAGGGTTCCTCGCTATTTCCGAAGAGCTCTGAAACCGGCGCGAACCTCTTCGGAAAAAACTTGCGGCTGTTCCCACGCGGCAAAGTGTCCGCCTGCGCTGGCCCGGCTGTAGTAGATGAGTTTGTGAAACGCGAGCGTCGTCCAGCTACGCGGCGCCAGGTAGATCTCGCCCGGGAAGACGATGGCGGCAGTCGGAAGGGAGACGTTGGCGGCGTTAAACGGGCTAGTCTTGTTCAGCCAATATGAGCGCGCAGCGGAAACCCCAGTATTGGTTAACCAGTACAGGGTGATGTTGTCGAGGACGTCGTCGCGCGTCAGCGCGCCTGCGCTGTGCCCGTCGACCGTGTGCCCAGCGACTGCTGAAACGACGGCCGCCGCCGGCTGTCCCCAGCCGTCGCCATGGTCCAGAAGCCAGCCCGCGAGGCCCACGGGCGAATCCGCCAGTCCGTATAGCGTTTGCGGCCGGGTGTGCATGAATGCGGCATACGCGAATTGTTTCCCATACAAGAGCTGCAGTTGCTGGTACGCTTGCTTCTCGTCGGCTGAAAGAGTGACCGGCGGAGGGTCGCCGCAGGAGAGCGATTTTGCAATGGCCGGTGGAACGGTCGCCGGCAAGCTAGTGTTAATCCCCAGTAATCCGGGCGGAGCCTGCTTGGCCATCAACGTCGTCACCACCGAACCAAGGTCCCCGCCTTGTGCAACGTACTGCGTATAGCCAAGACGTTGCATCAGCACGGCCCAGGCGCCTGCGGTAGTGTCCGTCGACCAACTGGGCGAGGTGGGCTTTCCGGAGAAGCCGTACCCGGGTATCGAGGGAATGACGATGTGAAAAGCATCTGAGGCCCTCCCACCATGTGCTGTTGGATCCGTCAGCGGCTCGATGATCTTGAGCTGTTCGATGATCGAACCGGGCCAGCCGTGCGTGACGATGAGTGGAAGCGCATCTGCATGCTTCGACTTCACGTGGATGAATTGAATGTCGAGCCCATCGATCGTGGTAGTGAACATCGGGAGCGCGTTCAACTTGGCCTCGCATTTCCGCCAGTCGTAGTTGGTCGTCCAGTAAGCTGCAAGTCCCTGAAGCATTTCCAGCGGCACCCCCTGTGAGGCGTCGTTGACGGTCTCCCGCTCGGGCCAGCGTGTTGCCTTGATGCGACTGCGCAGATCGTCGAGATCCGCATCCGGATAGTTCACATGGAAGGGACGAACATCGGGACTCGCGGATGTCTGCTGGGCAACCTCAGTCAAAGCGCTAGATCTTTCTGCAAAACCCGAGAGGCCCAGCGGACCGGCGACAACGGTTGCCGCTGCAGTTCCGACAAAGTTACGGCGATTCAGGCGAGACATCATGCGTTACTCCTTCGCAGCGCTCGGTACGAAGCGCAGTTTTCCAGGCGGACCGAAAGTTTATCGCGGGCAAGAAACGACTCACGATCTTCGGGTTCGAGCGTCTCCGCCTCTGCTGTCATCAGACGGCGCGCCGTTATCTGATCGTCTGCGACCAAAGCGCTCCGGCGGTAGACGTCATTGCGCCACCCTACACGAGCATCACGAGGACGCTCGGTTCGGGATATGAAGATCCGTTCCACGTAACGATCGACGCGGCCGGCAACCACGCCTACGTTACCGATTTCGCCGCGCGAGTCGTTCAGGTTCTCAACTATCCGAGCGGCACGATCGCCGCGACGCTCGGCAGCGCGAACGGGCTTGACGAACGCGCCGGAGCGGTCGATAGCAAGAACCGTGTGGTAGCTCCATAAGCTGCGCGTTACGCGGGTCTCACTGGGAAATCGCCAGTCCGCGGATGTCGTTGAAATGCGCAATAGAGCGCGTCGCCTTGCCGCCGGCTGGATACGGCCACGTCCGGAGGTTGTAGATGCGCTTACCGGCCATGCCGATAACGGCGTGGTTCTGCAGCACGAAGAGCATACCAACATCAATCCTGCCACGCAGGCCTTGCGGCTGCACAACTTGCACGACGTGACCTTTCGAGCCCGAGACCTGCAAGCGGTAGAGCCGCGGGGTCCAAAACTCTCCGAAAGGGTTGCGAGTCCGCCGGCTGAGCGCAGTACTAACGACGACGTACTTGCCGTCCCATTGCACGTCGCCGGGTGATTCTGTGTGTTTGTCGAGCTGCATATGCGTGACCTTAGCGCTGCCGCTTGCGAGCTCTGCCATCTCGAAGAACCAGTCGCTGCCGCCCTCCCAGCCGCTAATAAATAGGTTGCCGGCATCATCGTAGGTTGCAAATAAGGGTTCGAAGTCCACCTGGTACCGCGCGGGCTTTCCCTCGCGCCCGCCGCTCCAGATGAGTGCATACGGGACACCGTCGATGTTCTCTCCGAGAACAACGAGGTCGCCGCTGGCCGGATCGACGGCGCAGCCTGTAAGCATCGACCACCGATGGGGGGGCTGCAACTCCTCGATCGGCTTCGTGCCGGCGCGTGCAAACTTATCGGCGTACCAATGGCCGTGGCGGTAGTCGGACGCCCACACGTCACCCGATGCGTCGGAGCAGAGGCCGCTGATATAACCGTATCCGGTGATCTTCGTCAGAACCCTGCCCTCGGGCAGCGAGAGAATTGAGATCACGCTGTACGAATGACTCCCCTCGCCAAGCACGTGGTCGACATACAGAAGCGGGCCCTTCGCGTCGAGCGCGATCGGCGTTTCGGTGCGATTGGTGTGCATTGTGAACGGCGCCTCTTGCGGCATCGCACCCGGCGCGCCGATCGGCTGCGACCCGCCGCAGCTTGCAAGCACGGCGGCTGCGGCGCAAATGCTGAACGCATGGGGGCTCGGCCCTGAAGTCTTCATTTGCTGCGCTCCTTGAAGCCAGAAACGACCCAGTTAGGCACCATATTCGACGCGACGGGGCTTCGTTCCATCGCAACAGGCTGCCCGGAGGCCCCGTCAAAACAAGAGAGCGTGCGCGTCGCTCTGATCGCCATTCCCCTCGTCGCGCTCCTGATCGTGCCCGCGTTCATCGCGAGCACCGAACCGCGCATATTCGGCATGCCGCCGATCATGTGGTGGCTGGTCGCGTGGATTGCTCTTACCCCGTTCTTCCTCTTGCTCGTCGAGCGTCTGCGAGCATCGTGAGCCTTCCGCTGCCGATGGCGATCGTCGCTGCCGTCGTGCTCGGCACCATTGCTTTCGCGCTGCTCGCGGTGCGCCGTATCGGAAGCGATCCGACGCAGTTTATTCTCGGCGGCCGGTCGTTGGGCCCGATCCTGCTGTGGGTGCTGATGGGCGGCGAACTCTACACGACCTTTACCTTTCTCGGCATCGCGGGTTGGGCCTACGGTCGGGGCGCCGAAATCTACTATATCCTCGCGGTCGGCGGAGGCGCGTACATCGTCGCCTATCTTTATCTGCCTCGGCTATGGCGCTACGCAAAGGAGCGCAACCTTCTGACTTTCGCGGACTTCTTTGCCGCACGCTACGGAAGCAAACCCTTCGGCGCGGTTACCGCCCTCATTTCGACCTGCACGGAAGCGCTGGCATTGCTGCTCTACCTCACGGGGCTGCAAATCATTCTAACGATCGCGGGCCTCGGCGCCATAAACGGAACGCACGCCGTGCTGATCGCCTTCGGACTCATCACGCTGTTCGTCTTTACGGCGGGTCTTCGCGGGATGGCGTGGGCGAGCATCATCAAGGATACGCTGATGCTCGCCGGCATTGCGATCGCCGGCTTCGTCTTGCCGATCGCATTCTTCGGTTCGCCCTCGGCGATGCTGGCACACGCGATCGCCGCACGGCCGCAGGCCTTTGCGGTCGGCGCCTGGATGGCCGGAAACGGAAAGCTGTGGTATATGAGCACGGCGATTCTCAACGTCGTGGGATTCTTTGTGGGAGTCAACGCGGTGGCCGCGACCTATTCGGCAAAGAGCGAGCAGACCGTCCGTCGCAACGCGATCCTGCTGCCGCTCTACAGCGTGATGCTCGTGCCGATGTTCTTTGCGGGATATACGGCCTCACTCGTGCTTCCCGGCCTGCACGGGACGCAGAGCGACAGTGCATACTTGCGGGTGCTGCAAGCGCACTTTCCGCTTTGGCTGCTTGGGATCGTTTGTGCTGCCGGCACGCTGGCAGGTCTGCTTCCCTCGGCGACGCGCCTGCTGGCGGCCGCGAGTCAGCTGATGAAGAACGTCTTGGGCGACATCTTCAACCTCGCTAAAGAAGGCCCGGCGCAGACCTGGGTAACGCGCGGATTCATCGTGCTGATAGCGCTCGTTGCGCTGCTCTTGTGGGTCTATTTGAAGGCATCGCTCGTCGATCTGCTCTTGTTCGTCTACAATGGTCAAGCGCAGTTCGTGCCCGGGATCCTCTTCGGGCTCTTTTGGAACCGCGTCTCGCTGGTGCCCGTGGCGATCGGGCTGCTCGTCGGCGAGGTCGCGGCGCTCGGCCTGACCATTCATCCGCTGCCGCTGGCCGGCTTGAATCCGGGCTTCGCGGCGCTCGCGCTTAACGCGTCAATCGTGGTGATCCTCACGCTGCTTCACTCGAACGGGACCTTCGGCGGGTTGCATGACTTGCGACGAGAAGTGTAGGCGGTGATGCGAGGAAGTTCGATCGCCATCGCGGCGATAGCGCTGATTCTTTGGGGCTGCGCCGGCGCCGGCGGCAGTGCGCCGAGCGGCGCTCCCGTTGAGTTGCGCGGCGCCGCGAGAGCTCAACGCGGCAGCTCCGGTGGCAAAATTCAGCACGTGGTGATCATCATCCAAGAGAACCGCAGCCTGAACAACCTCTTCATGAACTATCCCGGTGCGACGACCTCGACGTACGGATACAACACGAAGCATCAGCAGATCGCGCTTCAGCCGGTCACGCTGGCGACAGCGTGGGATCTCCAGCACAACGCGCAGGGCTTCATCAAATCGTGCCGAGGCACCGGGAGCGTTCCGGGTACCAACTGCCGGATGAACGGCTTCGACAAACAACGCTGGAGTTGCGGCAAGCCTTCCGGGCCACCCTGCCCGAATCCGGATCCGCCCTACAGCTACGTGCCGCAGTACGAAGTGCAACCGTACTGGGCCATGGCGAACCAATACGTCTTAGCCGACCAGATGTTCGGCTCCGATTTCGATACGAGCAGCTTTGTTTCACATCAGTACGCGATTGCGGCGGTAAATCCGAACTCGTCGGTCGATAATCCCGACACGCTCTGGGGATGTCCCGGTGGTCCGTCCGATCGAATCCCGGTGCTCGGCCCGAATCGCAATTACGCCGATGGAGCTGAGGTACCGTGCTGGGATCCGCCGACGCTCGGCGACGAGCTCGACTCTGCTGGCCTCTCATGGGCGTTCTACGCTGCCGCGGTGAAAGGAGGCGGCAGTTTCAGTTGCGGCGACGGCGGCATTGGTGGCGATGCCGGGAAGGGCCGCGTCGGGATCTGGAGCGCCTATCAGGCGATCAAACACATTTGCTACGGACCCGATTGGAACGCCGACGTCATCTCACCCTCGTCGCAATTTTTGACCGACGTTGCAAACGGTCGGCTTCGTACGGTGACCTGGATAACGCCGACGTATGCCAATTCCGATCACGGCGGCTCGGGATCGAGCACCGGCCCTTCATGGGTGACGCAGCTCGTCAACGCGGTCGGCGAGTCGCAGTATTGGGACTCAACCGCGATCTTCATTTTTTGGGACGAGTCGGGCGGCTGGTTCGATCCGGTCGCGCCGGCGTACGTCGACAACGACGGTCTCGGCTTTCGCATTCCACTTCTCGTGATCTCGCCATATGCGAAGCAAGGATACGTCTCCCACGTGAGCTACGAGCACGGCAGCATCTTAAAGTTCGTCGAAGATCAATTCGGCTTGGCCAGACTCGCCGCCAGCGACACGCGCGCGAACTCTCCGGAAGCCGATTGTTTCGACTTCTCGCAACCGCCGCGCCAGTACGTCCCGATCACGTCGCCCTACGGGCGCGCGTACTTCATGCATCAGAGCGTCGATCTGCGGCCGCCCGATACGGAGTAACGGCGAAAGCTTCGCGATGCTGCGCTCAGGATGACGGGGTGGGCTCAAACGCCAGGTTGGAGTTGGCGCAGAGCGTGAGAGGATCGGCCCGCACTGCGTCGCGTTGATAGTAGGCGGCGGCGGCGATCATCGCTGCGTTGTCGGTGCAGTATTTCGGCGTCGGAATGAAGGCGGCGATGCCTTCGGCTGCAGCCCAGGAACGAAACGCAAACTGCAACGCCGAGTTCGCGGCAACGCCTCCCGAGAGGGCTACCGCATTGTATGTGCCGCGGTCCCAGGCGGCGCGTAAGCGGGCCATCAGTACGTCGACGACGGCGGCTTGAAACGACGCCGCAACGTCCTGCGGCTTTGCAGCCCGGCCCGCCTCCGATTCCAGGAAGTATCGTACCGACGTTTTCAAACCCGAGAACGAAAGATCGAGCGAATCACCCGATGGACGGTGGCGTGGAAAGGCGTGCGCGCGCGGATCGCCGCGTTGGGCCATTGCATCGAGTGCGGGACCACCGGGATACGGTAAGCCGAGTAATCGCGCGGTCTTGTCGTACGCTTCGCCTGCTGCGTCATCGTGGGTGCGCCCGAGAATTCGCATGCGCGTCGCCGAGTCGACGGCGACGAGTTGCGAATGCCCGCCCGAGACCAGCAGCGCGAGAAATGGATAGGGCGGCCCGGCGTCACGTTCTAGGAACGGCGCGAAAACGTGGCCGTGCAAGTGATTGACGGCATAGAGCGGACGCTGCAACGCGAACGCGTATGCTTTGGCGGCGGCAACTCCCACGACGAGGCTGCCGATCAATCCCGGGCCTGCGGTTACCGCGATACCGTCGATCTCGGTAAAGCTTGACTCGGCGCGGCCCAGCGCATCCTCGACGGCTGCGGAGAGAAGCGCGACGTGCCGGCGGCTCGCAATTTCGGGAACGATACCGCCGTACTTTGCGTGAAAGGCGTCTTGACTGGTTGCAACGCTCGAGAGGACCTCGCGTCCGTCGCGTACGACGGCGGCTGAAGTATCGTCGCACGAAGTCTCGATTCCCAGTAAGAGCACGACCAGCAGTTAGCGCTCGGAAGGAGCGGGCCTGCAAACCAAGCGAACGACGCTCTCAACGTGGGCGCAAGAATCTTTGGTTCGGGCGAGCGAATCTCGGTCTACGAGATTAACGATGCCGAGCTCGCCGTCGGCAGCACACTAGGCGGTCCCAAGGGCGCGATCGTTATCAAAGCCTCTGGTGCGCTTGAGAAGTTCTATTCGAGCGACCTCGGCGTGACGCTCATGGCCGGACTCTCGGTCCAGTTTTGGGATGGTCCAACCGGCGCGGCGCGGACAAAGATCGACGGCGCGGTTCGGATTCATCCGAGCTTTCAAGAGTACGAGTATCGCGTCGACGAGGGCGTAAGGGTTTTGGAGCGGCTCTTCGTTCTGAATCGCTTCCCGATCGGCGCGCGGGTCGATCCGCTCACCGCCTACCTGACGGTCGAAGTTCGGAACGACTCGGATGAGATGCGCCTGCTCGATATCTTGACGGGTGTGTTGCTGCGTGGGAACACGGCGCGCGACGTGTGCGCCCGCTACGAGGGCGCGCGCCACGCAGTCGTTGCTTGGAACTCAAGCGCGCCCGATCAAGGCCGTGCGATTGGCGTTTCGCCCACGGCAAGCGGATTCGAAGTGACCGGCGATCACGGTAAGATGAACCGCGCGCACTTCGCAGGCACACTTTCGAATGCGGTGGCGCGCAATCTTGCCGACCCCATCGCGATCTTCCACTACCGGATTCGGTTAGCGCCCGGTGCGAGGCGCCGGCTTTCATTCACGCTGACCGGCTCGTCCCAGGGCGCGTCTGGCGCGCGCCGTGCTCTTGCCGGCGCCCCGCCGGCTAAATCGGCGCTGACGCAGACGCGCCGCCACTTCGAGAAGACCCTTGCGCGCTCGATCGTGATTACGCCCGACGTCAACGTCAATCGCGGCGTGCTTTGGGCGAAGGCCAACATGCTTCGAACGCAGCTATGTGCGCCGACGGGCTGGTCGTTCGTCAACGACCCGACTCGTTCAAATAACAGCGTGGGGAGGGATACGGCATCGTTTGTCTTCGGCTCGGATTACGTGACGCCCGACTTCTCTCGGGAATCGCTCCGATGGTACCTTCGGCATGCGGAGCGAAGCGGAAAGATCGTGGAGTACTACGACGTTCGCAACGGCGAGCCGAGCGACTACGGCCTGAATGTCAACGACGACACTCCGCTGGTGATTCTGGCGCTCGCGCATCACTACCAGGTCACCGGTGACGTCGACTTCCTGCGCGAGTCGTATCCGCCGGCCAAGCGTGCCGCGAATTATTTGCTTTCGCAGCGCGACGCGCACGGTCTCGTGTGGTGCACGGCAACGAAGACGGCGGAGTGGGGCATCGTCGGCTGGCGCAACATCATCGACGACTATCGGATTTCGGGCGCGTCAACCGAAATAAACTCCGAGTGCTACGGAGCGCTGGCGGCGATGGCGTTGATGGCGGAGGTGCTTGGAAAGAAGGCGGATCTGAAGCGCTTCGAGCACGAGGCGGCCGCGTTGCGGCGGGCGATCAACCTCCACCTGCTTGACCCCAAGACGGGTCTCTACTATCTCAACATCGACGTCGACGGTAAGCCGCGTTCGAACGTCACCGCCGACATGATCTTTCCCGTTCTCCTGGGCGTCGCCGATCACGAAACCTCCGCGCGCATCGTCAGCCGTCTTAGCATTCCAACGTTTTGGACCGAGGCCGGCATCCGCACCGTTGCGCGCGACGACCTCGAGTATAGCCCGAACCAGAGCTGGGGATTGCTCGGTGGCGTTTGGGTCGGCATGACCTTTCTCTTTGCCCAGGCTGCCGCTCGTTTCAACTCCGGGCTCATGGCCTACGCGCTCGGAACGAGCTTTGCGCACTATTCGCGCGATCCGGGCCGGCACAACACCGTACCGGGACAGTTCTCGGAGTGGCTGCACGGCGAGACGCTCGCGAACCAAGGCATGATGCTCTCACCATGGTACCCGCCGCGTTACGTGTGGTCGGCAATCGAGGGCGCCTGCGGTCTCGATATTGCGGGCGCTCGACTCGCTTGCACTCCACGGTTGGCGCCGCAGTGGAAGTGGCTCGGCGCGCGCAACGTGCCGTTCCGCGGCAGGAAGCTGACGTGGTTCGCAGCGCGTCTTCCCGAACCGGCGCTCTATTCGACCTTCGAATGCTCCTCCGATTTGAACCTTCAGGTGTACGATCGCGACGTCACGCCGATGCTCCAGCTCGGCGAAGAGGTAACCGAGATCGCATTGCAGCGACGCGACGGGTTCGTCATCTTCCTTGGCAATACCGCGTTGCGCACCGTAACCACCCCGTTACGTTTCGCACGGAGGATCCGCGGGCGATATCACGTGCGCTACTTCACGAGCCTACTCGGCGAGTGGGCATACCGTGAGAACGTCGACGGCCGGGTGCTCGAGCGAGGCCTCGCCATCGACGTCGACGCGCAGGGGTTCAGCGTCATAGAGCTGCAGCGAGTCGGGACGTAGCGCGACCCGTCGCTTAGCGAGCTTTTTTTCGCGTCGCGGCTTTCTTTCGCGTCGTGGCCGCTTTGCGTGCCGTAGACTTCTTGGCGGCGCGCTTGCGTTGAGGATGAGCGCCGAGATCGTGCCACGACGTTTCAGAGAGATCGATCCCGTAGTAATCGGCTGCCTTCTTGATATTGGCGAACGCGAGAGCGCGCTCGGCATCCGAGACGCCGGTTACCTGGTCGAATCGCGCGATCGCATTGCGTACGTGACGCGCGTCGGTCAGCGGCTCCTTGCGCTCCTTCGGAAACGCGTAGACACTATCGGGAAGATCGCTTTGGCGGGTTAGCAGCCCGTGTTTCTCGTGCGGTTTCCAAGTCGTTCTCATGAATTGCTCTTACCCAGGGCCGCGCATTTGACTCGCCCTCGGACAACTACTAGAATGAGGCGGATGGAGCGGAAGCAAACGTCGTGAAGAGTTGCCGGCATGCCGTCGAGTTCTACGGAACCGACGAGGGTCGCCTCGCACGCAACGTTGCCGGCTATCTTGCCGACTCGCTGCGCTGCGGCGGGGCCGCCGTCGCGGTCGCGAGCGTGTCGCGGCGCGCTGCAATCGTTGAAGAACTGGCAGACTCGCAGGGCTTATCGCTCGCGGCGTGCGGCGATCGGCTCGTCTTACTCGACGACGAGGAGACGCTCGAGCGTCTTATGCGCGAGGGGAGTCCGAATGCCGAACTTGCAGAGCTCGTCGTCGGTGGACTCGTATCCAGGCTCGCGTCACAGTACGGACGGCTGCACGTCTACGGCGAAATGGTCGGTCGCTTGTGGGCCCGGCGAGCGTTCGCGGCCGCAGACGAGCTGGAACGAATCTGGAACCAGTTCCTAAAGCGCACGGATTTCAATTTGTACTGCGGCTATCCGATCGACGTGTTGAGCGAAGATTTTCAGATTTCGGCGGTGCGCGACGTGCTCTGCGCCCATGACCGGCTCGTTCCGACGCTCGATGATGGGTTCATCGTGGCGATGCGCCGCGCGATGAACGAGCTGCTTGGAGACCGTCCTTACGTGCCGGGACCCGCCACGAACGCGGGCTTCGCGACCATGAAGACTTCGCTGCCTTGCGCCGAGGGAACGATCCTGCGGCTGCGCAGCGCGCTGCCTCGCTATGCCGAAGACGTCTTAATTAAGGCGCAGGAGTACGCGTAATCGGTAGACGGGCGCGCACGTGCGTTCCGTAACCCGGCAGCACCTCGATGCTGAGATCCGCGCCGAGTCGCTGTATTAGCCAAAGACCTCTGCCGTGTTCCGTAAGGAGATCGGCCGCGCTCCGCTGCGTCGAAGCATAACCCTCGCCGCGATCGATCACATGCAGGACGGCGCTGCCGTCGCGCCACTCCAGCGCGGCTTCAATGGGGCCTCCGACATGTTGCGCGACGTTGGCGGCGAGTTCGCCGAAGATTAGTTCGGCGGCGCGCAGATCGCCGTGCGGCCCGGCGGCGGCGAGACCCGCGGCAAATTCGCGCCGCGCGAGACGTGCCGCGCGCCAATCGCTCGAGTCGAACGTCCAGCGGTGCGACTGCACGAAGTTCAAAAGCAGAACCGCGACGTCGTCGGGAGACGGCCCGCGCAGGCAGAATTTTTCGACGAACTCGGCCGGATTCTCAACGTAGAAGACGGCATCGCTGCCGAGCGCCTCGCGAAGAGTGCGCTCTCCCGCGACGGTGTCGCGGGTAGCTTCGGTCAAGCCGTCGGTATAAAGCGCGATCAACGATGCACCGTCGATCGACTCCGTTACCGATTTGACATTTGGGCGCGCGGCGCGCAGTCCGAGCGGCAGGCCTTCGGCCTCGAGCTCTTTGAGCGATCCGTCGGCCCGGCGAAGGATGGGATAGGGATGCCCGGCGTTTGCGTAGGTGATCGTCCGCCGGTCGGCGTCGTAGATCGCAACGAACGCAGTCGCCACGGAACCCGGATAGCGGCGCAAGAGAATTTCTTCGGCGGCGTCGAGGATTCGTACGGGATTGGGCTCGTACATCGCGACGATATTGATGGCGTGCCGCAACTTGCCCATGACAATCGAGGCTTCGAGACCGTGCCCGGTGACGTCGCCGACGGTGAGCAGCACGCGCCGCCCGTCGAGATCGAAGGCATCGTACCAGTCGCCACCGACCTGAACTTCCAGGGCCGCCGGACGATAGACGGCACTGAGCGAGGCGTCGGCGATGGTTGCCAACCGGGTCGGCAGCGTCGCCTTCTGCAGCGTTTGGATGAGCCGGCGCTCGCGCGCAAAGCTCTCGGCGCGGTCGAGGGCGAGCGACGTGCGCCGGCCCACCTCCTCGAGCACCTCGAGTTCGCCGGCGTCGTATCCGCGCGAGTTCGAACAGCACACGATTGCGCCGAAGACGGCGTCGCCCATATAGAGCGGAACCATCATCCACGAGCGCGGGTTCGACGCCTCGAAGAGCGGGCCGGATTTCGAGAGCGAAGCGCTGAGAAGCGAGCGCCGCTCGCGCAGCGCCGCCGCGATCCTGCGCTCGGAAATCTCGCGGAAGCGCCCCTTTGTTCCAGCCGCGGCAATAATGCGCAAGGCTTCGTCGTTGAGGGCCGCGGCCACCGCGTAGTCGGCGAACCCTTGATGAAGCGTGTCGACGACCAGGTGCAGCGTTTGGGTGGAATCGAGCGTCTCGAAGAGCCGTTCGGTGACGCGCGCCAAGAATCGAAAACGCGACGTGATTTGGCGTTCGCGTTCGAACGTCTTGATATTCTCGAGCGCCATCGTCAGCGCGCGCGCAACGACGACGGCGACGTCGACGTCTTGTGTGGCGAAACTCGAGGATCGCTCGGATTCCAGAAAGCTCAGCGCGCCGATGCAACTCGTTCCCACCAAGAGGGGAACGACGATCATCGAGCGGGCGCGCATCCGGTGTAGCAGCGCTTGCATCGGCTCGTAGCCCGGATCGCGCAAGGGTGCCGATAGCAAGCGCGGCTGCCTGGTGCGGACCGCCTCTTCGACGGCCCTTGCAAGCGATTCGTTTCGGCCGGCACCCCCGGGGTGCCGATCGGCTATCGCTTCGAGGTGCACCGCGCCGTCGTCATCGAACGCGTGGACCGCGCAGAGATCGCCGAAGTGCTCGACGGAGGTTTCGACGAGCCGGTTAAGGATGGTCGCGCGGCTAAGGGACGAGGAGAGCACCGCCGCCGCTTCGGAGACAAAGCGGCTTCCCGCATCGGCGAAACGATCGACTTCCGCGACGCTCCCCGACCAATGGAGTACCTCGTCGCGATTGTCCAACACGGGAACTGCTTGAATCAAGAACGTGCGCGGCCCGATTCCGACGCCGTGTACGTGATAGACGGCGCTGAAGCGCTCGGCGCACCGGGCACAGCGGCGCCACACCTGCTCGACTCGCTGCACCTCGGCTTCGTCGAGCGCGCCTTCTCCGCATGGCGCGCTCGGGCGGCACGGCGTGACGCTCGTAACTTGCCCAGCTCCGTCCGCCTGCCAAATCGCGTCGCACATTCGGGCCATCACGATGCGAACCGAGTGCAGCATTCGTTCGGCGGGGACGGGCGAGGGCTCGCGTTTATTCAGCCGTTTCATCGGAAACCGTGGGGGCTCTCTCCGGCGCCCACCAGCCAGTCACCTTCGCCCTGATTGGAGTCCACCCGATTTGGGGAAGATTGCCTGCAGTAGAGCCGGGGAGGCAAACTCGAGCTGAATAAGGAGGGGAATTTGGCAGGCATTCTTTGGGCGATCATCGTGATACTCTTCGTCTTTTGGCTGCTCGGATTCATGGCGTTTCACCTGGGCGGTTTGATTCACATCGTGCTGCTCGTCATCGTGATTCTCGTCATCGTCAACCTACTGACGGGCCGCGGGTTAAAAGTTTAGGGAACGTCGCTAATGGCAGCACGCAAGAAAACTACCACGCGTAAGAAAGCCACCACGCGTAAGAAAGCCACCGCGCGTAAGAAGTCGATTCGCAAGTACGGGCCGAAGGCGGGCAAGAAGGTCAAACGCGCGATGCACGAGATGAAGCGCGGCAAGCTGAAGTCCGGACGGTCGGGCAAGAAAGTAACAAGCCGAAAGCAAGCGATTGCAATCGGCTTGAGTGAAGCGCGCCGTTCAGGCGCGAAAGTACCGAAACGAAGCGCCCCTAAACGGGCGCTTCCAGCTCCGTCGCCCTCGCGAGAGGACCGCGGTCGGTCGTGATGCACCCGCACGAGTGGAGCGCGCGATCGACCAAGCCCTTCGAGGTTTCGTCGTCTCCACAGATCGGAATGTTTGCTCCAGATTGCGGAAGATTGATCAGGGCCCTGACGACTCGGTGCGAATCGAGCTTCCGGGCCAGCCGCTCGGCACCGCTCTGCGAGCCGTTCCCGCGCTCGGCTTCGACGGCGTCGACGATCACCGCGCCGGCTCCCGAGCCGACCGCCTTCACTGCGCGGTCGACCTCTTGGCGGGGGACTGCTAGCACAAGCAAGTCGGAGTGCATCGCCTGCTCGTAGGGGATCGCTTCGCGCGCGCCGAGTTCGGCAGCGGCTCGCTTGGCACGCTCTCTGGCAATGGGATCGCCGAGCGTGACCTGATGACCTCCGGTGCGTAACAGGCGACCGATCGCCTTGGCGCGGTCGTCGGAGCCTACGATTCCTATTTTCATGCCACGTTCGTACCCCACCGGTGGTGTCGAAAACCCGGGGTGACACAACCGGCACGGTGTGGTAGACTACCTATCTGTGCCCCGGGCCAGCGGCGGTGGGAACCCTTACGTGACGACGTGAGACGTGCTTCCCTGCGTAAGCGGCGCCCAAGCCCGTCCTTCGACTACGCATCGCGTTGCGGTGCTGCGCTCAGGATGACAAGCCGGGGGACCTTTTTTGAGGAAAATCCTTGAATCTGATCGACGTCAATAACTTCGACGCCATGCGCATCGGGCTGGCATCGCCCGAGCAAATTCGCGCTTGGTCGTTCGGCGAAGTGAAAAAGCCGGAAACAATCAACTACCGCACGCTCAAGCCGGAGCGCGACGGTCTCTTCTGCGAGAAGATCTTTGGGCCGACCAAAGACTGGGAGTGCCACTGCGGCAAGTACAAGCGCATCCGATTCAAGGGCATGATCTGCGACCGCTGCGGCGTCGAGATCACGCGCGCGAAGGTACGCCGCGAGCGCATGGGCCACATCGAGCTTGCCACGCCGGTGAGCCACATCTGGTATCTCAAGGGCGTGCCCAGCCGGATCGGCATCCTGCTCGACATGTCCCCGCGCCAGCTCGAGAAGGTGATCTACTTCGCCGCCTACGTGGTGATCGATCCAGGCGATACGACGCTGACCAAGCGTGAGGTGCTCTCCGAGCAGAAGTATCGCGAAGCCCGCGAGAAGTTCGGAAATCGTTTCAAGGCGGGAATGGGCGCCGAAGCGATTCGCGAGCTGCTGCGCGATCTGAACCTGCGCAAGCTGCAAGAAGACCTGCGCAAAGAGTTCAAGGAGACGAGCGGCCAGAAGCGGCTCAAGGCGATCAAACGGCTCGAGGTGGTCGAGGCCTTCCTTTCGAGCGGGAACCGTCCCGAGTGGATGGTGCTTGCCGCGGTGCCGGTGATCGCTCCGGAGCTACGGCCCATGGTCCAGCTCGACGGCGGTCGCTTTGCGACCTCGGATCTCAACGATCTCTATCGCCGAGTCATCAATCGGAACAACCGGTTGAAGCGGTTGCTCGAGCTCAACGCACCCGAGATCATCATTAAGAACGAGAAGCGGATGCTTCAAGAGGCGGTGGATGCGTTGATCGACAACGGACGGCGCGGTCGTCCGGTGACCGGCCCGAATAACCGTCCGCTCAAGTCGCTCTCCGACATTCTCAAAGGCAAGCAGGGACGGTTCCGCCAGAACTTGCTGGGCAAGCGCGTCGACTACTCCGGACGTTCCGTGATCGTCGTGGGTCCGACGCTCAAGCTGCACCAGTGCGGATTGCCCAAAGAGATGGCGCTCGAGCTCTTCAAGCCGTTTGTGATGAAGAAGCTCGTCGACCGGGGCCTTGCGCACAACATCAAGAGCGCGAAGCGAATGGTGGAACGCGTGCGCCCCGAGGTCTGGGACGTGCTCGAAGAGGTGATTAAAGAGCATCCGGTGCTGCTCAATCGCGCGCCGACGCTCCATCGCCTCGGCATTCAGGCGTTCGAACCGGTGCTCGTCGAGGGCAAGGCAATCCATCTCCATCCGTTGGTCTGCACGCCGTACAACGCCGACTTCGACGGCGACCAGATGGCCGTGCATCTGCCGCTTTCGGCAGGCGCTCAGGCCGAGGCCCGGATTCTGATGCTCTCTTCGAACAACATTCTGCTTCCCGCGTATGGAAATCCAGTCTCGATTCCGACTCAGGACATGGTTTTGGGTCTCTACTACCTCACGTTCAATCGCGACGAGTATAGCGGTCCCGCAAAGGCGGCGGTGATCGACGATTACGAACGAATGCCACGTGCGAAGAGCAAGAACGCCCCCGCGGGCGGCGACGTGGCCGGGTCGATCCCAACCTTCTCCAACGCAAAAGAAGCGGTCATTGCTTACGAAACCAAGCAGATCGGTCTTCAAGAATGGATCTACGTGCGCTGGAAGGGCGAGCTGATCAGGACGACCGTGGGTCGCGCGGTTTTCAACACGGCCTTTCCCGAAGCGTGGAATCACGAGTTCGTCAACCGCATCATCGACAAGGGCAGCCTTCGCAAGATCATCACGGATTGCTACCGTCAGTACGGCAATTCGGAGACGGCGCGGTTCCTCGACGCGATCAAAGATCTCGGCTTTCACTACGCGACGCTCTCGGGAACGACGGTCTCGATCAACGACGTGATCGTTCCGCCGAACAAAGACGAGATCATCGGTAAGGCCCAGGACGAGGTCGACGAACTGCATCGGCTCTACGAACAAGGGTTCATCTCGCAAGACGAGCAGTACAACAAGACGATCGACGTCTGGTCGAAGGCGTCAGATGAAGTCACTAGCTCGATGCAAGCCTCGCAAAATCCGTTGAATCCGGTCTTCATGATGGCGACCTCGGGCGCGCGCGGCTCGATCGCGCAGGTCAAGCAGCTCGGCGGCATGCGCGGCTTGATGTCCGACCCGTCCGGCCGGATTCTCGAGATTCCGGTCAAGGCGTCGCTCAAAGAGGGTCTGACGGTTCTCGAATACTTCATCTCAACGCACGGCGCGCGCAAAGGTCTTGCCGATACGGCGTTGCGTACGGCGGACTCGGGTTACCTGACGCGGCGTCTGGTCGACGTCGCTCAAGACGTGATCATCCGCGAGGAGGATTGCGGCACGAGTAGCGGGATCACGGTCAGCGATATTCGCACGGGCAAGGAGATCATCGAGCCGCTAGTCGACCGCATTATCGGCCGGCGTTCGGCCGAAGAGGTCCGCCTCGATCCGAAGCGACCCACGACCACGATCGTGGCGCGCAACGACGAGATCGATGAGGAGAAGGCTAACGCGCTCATCGCCGCGGGAAGCACCGAGGTCAAGATCCGCTCGGTCCTAACCTGCCAGTCGAAGTACGGCGTTTGCTCGCTCTGCTACGGACGCGATCTGGCCGCCGGGACCCGCGCCGATATCGGCACCGCGGTCGGGATTATCGCCGCGCAATCGATCGGCGAGCCGGGCACGCAGCTTACGCTGCGTACCTTCCACACCGGCGGCGTCGCGACCGAGGACATCATCACGGGTCTGCCGCGCGTCGAGGAAATCTTCGAAGCGCGCAAGCCCAAGGGTCAGGCAACGATCGTAGAACACGCCGGAACGATCAGGCTCGGCGAAGAGCGGAACAAGCGGATCGTCTACATCGTCGATGCGATCGGTGAGGAACACGAGTACGAAATCTCGCCGGGTACGCACTTGCTCGTGCAGGACGGACATGTAGTCGTGCCGGGCGATCAGCTCAACGAAGGCTCGCTCAACCCGCACGACATCCTGCGAGTGAAGGGCGAGACCGCACTGCAGAACTATCTCGTTCAGGAAGTCCAGAAGGTCTATCGTTCGCAAGGCGTCGACATCAACGACAAGCACATCGAGGTGATCGTTCGCTCGATGCTGCGCAAAGTGAAGATCGTCGAAGGCGGCGATACGCCGCTGTTGCCCGGGCAGCTGATCGAGGCGGCGCAGTTCCACGAAGCCAACGAACGGATGAAGGCCGCCGGCAAAGAGCTCGCGACCGCGAATCCGGTCTTGCTTGGGGTAACGAAGGCCTCGCTCGCAACCGAGTCGTTCCTCTCGGCGGCGAGCTTCCAAGAGACGACGCGCGTACTCACCGATGCGGCGATCAAGGGGAAGTACGACCCGCTGCTCGGACTGAAGGAGAACGTCATCATCGGCAAACTGATTCCGGCCGGCACGGGGATGTCGCGATATCGCAACGTCGACATCGTGCCACAAGGTCAGGATGTCGACGATGACGGGCGTCCGCGTCACGAGTACGACGTGCCATACGCCCCGATGACCGCCGACGATGCGGCGCTTGCCGAGGTGATGGGCGGAAACGGGGACGGAATGAGCCGGCTCGTTACGGCCTACGAACGCAACCGCGAACCGCTAACGGTCCAGTACGAGGGCGATTACGACGAGGCCCTCAGCCCGCACGCCGTTCCGAAGAAGACGCAGTACGACCGGCTGAAAGGGATCAACCCCGAAGACCTGTAGTCGAAGGACGACACGAAAAGAAGAGGCCCCGCCAAGTTGCGGGGCCTCTTTGTTGTCGTGGTTGGTGCAAATCATATGTAGCCCGTCCGCGGAGTGCTCGCCGGTACGGCTTCAATCGTGAGGTGGGAGACGCTGATTTCGCCGTGGCCGAGGAGCAAAAGGCCCGCGACGATGTTCGTTGCCTCGTTGGGCACTTGCAAGACGATGGAGAATGGCTGCCATGCCGAGGTCCCGTGCAGCATACGGTCGGTCATGTTGTCGAGCGCGACGGGTCCATTCGGCCCGTCGACGCGCGTCCAAAAGCCCCCGCCTTGTTCCGCGTTCGTGGTTTGGAGCATCCCGAAGATATGCACGGCCTTTCCGCGATAGGGTGACGCGTCGATTCTCTGACCGTTGCTTACGACATTGTTCGGCGTGGACTGCGCAGACGAAAGCGGTGCAATCGTGATTGAGTGGGTGCCGGTTGCGCCCGGAAGCGACTTGCCGAGGTTCGCCTGTTCGATGCGCTCGAGGGCCACGGTCTCTTTCGTGGCTCGGTTTCGTGCTATGCCGTCGGCCAGCTCGGTCGAGCGCATTTGTTTTAGTGCAGCCACCCTCGCGGTTTGCCCGGCTCCTGCCAAGCGAAGCGCCTCACGCAAGCCGGTTTCGAGCACGACGTCGCGCCCCGCCGCGACGTCGGCGGCGCTCGGCTCCGAACGGACGTCCGGGATAATGCCGATCCGCTGCAATTGCCGGCCGTCGGCGAACCGAACCCCCTGGCCGGAGAATATCAGCGTGAGACCGCCCGGAATTCCAAATGCAGTGATGTCGCCGTTTGCGCCGGCGGTCGGCGTTCCCACGAATCGCGTATGGCCGGCAGCCGAGAAGAAGAGTCCGGTGTGCTCGGCTTGACTGATCGTGCGTTCGTCGATGAGCGTGACGGTCGGCTTGAGATAGCGTGCTCCATCTGACTTCGGCAGGATCTGATAGAACGTGCGAAACGATTGCCTAAAGAATGCCTCGCCCTCGGTGACATAGGGAGCGAGTACAGTCACTTGATCGAAGAGTGCGGCGCGAACGTCGTCGCCTGCAGTGAGGCGCGGCGCAATCGACCACGCCGTCCCGCGTGGATAACCGCGGTCGTCGAAGACGATCGCGCGCGTTTTTGCCAGCCTGGCAAACATCGCGTCGACGTCGCTTGTTTCCAGCCGATTGAGATCTACGTATCCAACGTTGCCCGGAAGGACGCGGACGATCGGTCCGGAGCGTTGCTCGCGGACCAAAACGTTGCGTCGGCGAAAGCGAGCGGTGAAGAGTTTTGAAGATCCTGGATGGCGGAACGTTATCTCGATGCTCGACCCCGCAGGTCCCGCGAAGATGGCCGTTGCGACGTCCGCGACCAAATTTCGCGCGACTCCTTGTGGCGTCGAGCCGTTGACGAAGGGCCGTTGCGAGGCGAGCGCGTCGTGCGCGGGTACCCCTCCGACCGCCATGACGATGTCGCCGACGCGCACGCCGGCATCGATGCATGCAACTGTATCGACGAGGTTTGTCACGACGATCTCACCGTGAAGATAACGGCTTACGCACGGAGCGCCCGCGCCGAATAGCAGTTGCACGGGTTGGCCTTCGATAAAGCCGTGACCGTCGTGAATGAGTGCGTAGTAACCGCGTATCGCTCGAATATAGCTCGCCTCGTCGTTCGCGGTTCGTACCTCGCGAATTGCGCGCAGCGTGGCGGCCGGCCAATCTTCGTGCATCAGTTCGCGATAAGGAAAGAAGTAGCGGATTGCGTTATAGATGCGAAAGATGGCAAAGATGCGGTGCGGCTCGTCGGGGAGCGCGGCGGAGCCCGCTTCCGCAGGCAGGGTGACGCCTGGTGGCGCGGGTTGGAAGGCCGGCGCGGTCGGCGAATGTTGGTCGAGCCAGCGCGCGATTGCGGTCGCTGGATCTTCCCCCACTGGAAGCGGCTGCGCGAACGAAGCGCTCGCGGCGACTTCCGTATATTCGGAGACGCGGAACTGTGCGGTGAGGCCCTCCGGCATCCGTAGCGCGTCAACGTCGCCACCGTCGAGCGCCGGCGGCGGACCGTCACTGAAGACGACGGCCTGGTTCGCTCGCGCGAGCGCGACCGCAAGATCGGGGATGATCGTTCTTGCGCCGACCACAAACGCGACCCGCAGGTGCGCGGTCGCAGTGCCAGTTATCGTGGCGCCGTCGTTGATAATAAAGCCACCCGTGTAGTTGTCATCGCTGGATAGGTATGGGCTCGTCAGTCCGTTGTAATAGCGCCGGCGGTATGCGGGCAACTGCACTTTCCCGCGTGTCAGGGACGCGGCGAGCGGCGTGGTGTCGAAGAGCGCCTCGACGCTCTCGGCTTGATTGCTCGTTTCCGAATCCTTTTGCCGCAAGTCGATGATGACGGTCTGCTTAGATTGCAGGGTGCTCGCGAGTACCGTCGCACGATTTTGCACCTCCGGCGATCCGGCGTCGGGAAGGGCGGCCGCGTCGATCGTTAACACCGCTGTTTGCGGGGCCGGCGAGGCGAGCGTGAGCCCGTCACCACTTGCGCGCGCTGGCGGCTGCGGCGCCGCAGCGATATGCGTCAGGGGATCGTTGAGGGTCGCGAGCATCGCTGCGACGGCGTCTGAGACGGCGGAAGGCGACGTTGCTGCCTCGACCTTCGGAATTGCGGCCAGGGCGGCGGCGTCCCAATCGTTTGGTCGTGCGAGCTGCGGATCGAAGTATTCGACGTCGCCCCAAAGATCGGCGAGCGAAAGCAATAAACGGTCGGCATCGGGCATCGCGGCGGCACGCGGCGCGCTGCCAACGAGGTACGCCGCGATCAGCGATGCCGCTAAGATCGTTCGCACAGTATGACCAGGTTGGCCGGCGCCCCGAAGAATCCCGGGTTATGGCAGAGACCGAAGCCGTCCTCGAGAGCACGCGCTATCACGGCGCCAAGGCCGCCGCGCTTGGTTTAGTGGTGGAAGAGAATCGCGAGCATCGTCGTAGCCCAGGTTCCGGCGACGATGCCGGTCAGCCAGTTACAATGCAGCGTCGTGCGATGCTCGAATGAGTCCAGTCGGCGGTCCATTTCACGCTCCTTGGGCGGGAAGGAAAGGCGATGGACCGCGCAAGCGAGGCGTTAATAGCGAAACGACGATGAGGACTGTAACGTTTGCGGCGAGGCCGACGAAGCCCGGATTGATGCCGAACGGTGCGTCGTTGAGTGCCGCGAGCGGTACTGCGATCGCGAGACCTGTTGCGATGCCCGCGGCGACGCCCCATGCGGTGGCGCGTCGCCAGAGGAATGTCGCGATGACGCCGGGCGCGAACTGCGAGATGCCGTTGTAGTAGAGGAGAAGCATCTCGACGACGGTGCGTTGCGCCACCAACCACACGCCGAGTGCGAGCAGCGCGATGACGAGGACGAGGATGCGCGTCAATCGCGTGCGCGCGGCATCGCTGGTTGCCACGTTAAAGAGGTCGCCGGCCACGTTCTTGGTGATGACGCTCGCTGCGCCAAGGAGCAGCGCCGAGGCGGGAACCAGCGCGGCCAGGGCTCCGGCGGAGCAGATCAATCCCAAGATCCACGACGGATAGTAATGCTGCGTCACCAGAAGGAACGACTGATCGACCGCCGTTCCTTTTAAACCCGGAACGATCAAGGCGGCGGAGAGTCCCGCGAAGATCATCAGCACCAGAAAGACCTGATAGAAGGGCAGGAGCATCGCGTTGCGGCGCAGCGTTTGCGCATCGCGCGCGCTGTAAATCGCGTTGTAGTTCTGCGGACCCATGAAGTACCCGATCGACGTCAAGAGGACCGTCGAGACGAACCACGTCGTCCCGTGGAATGCCCCGGCGGGTGCCAGCACGAGCGCTTGCGGATGCGCGTGCAAAACCCGATCGAGCATTGCGGCCGGCGAGCCGAAGAAACGCATCGGAATCGCGATGCCGGCAAACGCCACACCGCCGAGAACGAAGAGGTCTTTGATGATGCTCGCCCAGGCCGTGCCGCGCAGCCCCGAACTGAAGACGAAGAGCGCCAGCACCAGAAACGCGATGCAGACCGAGGCCGTGGCATTATAAGCGCCGTAACCGGCGATCCGTAGGAGAATCTGCAGTCCGCTGAGCTGCAACGCTACGTAGGGCACGATCATTAGAAATTGGAGCACGGCGATCGCGACGCCGAGCGCGCGACTGTTGTAGCGCGTCTCGAAAAAGTCGGGCCCCGTAAGGAGATTGTGCTCCTTGCCGACGCGCCAAATCGCGGGCGTGAGAAAGTAGCCGATGATGTAGCCGCACGTGCCGTAGGCCAGAATGTAAAACGCCGGAGCCCCTTGCGAATACGACAGCCCGGCGATGCCGAGGAACGTGAACGTGGTGTAGATTTCTCCGGCGAGCAACACCCAGAGAAAGATCGTGCCGAACGAGCGTCCGCCGACGATAAACTGCTGCGGGTCCATCTTGATGCGCCGAACGCCGAGCAGGGCAAAAGCGATGGTGCCGAAGACGACGAGCGCGACGATCGTCAGGGCGATCGGAGCGCCGCTCACGAGCGCCGCTCCAGAAGGCCGCCGAGCCAGAGTAAGGCGGGTGCCGCCAAGATCCACGCCAGAATCCAGCAGAGCAGGAACGGCATGCCGAAGACGCGCGGCTCGATGCGGTTGACGAGCGGAATCGCAACGGTGAGCGCGGCGAAGGGGACCGCGGCGAGCGCCCCGCGTACGAAATGGGCGCTTGAGAAAGGGGCAGGCCGCATTCCGGCGCATTTACGCCACGCTATGCCACAACGTCCTTCGTATATCGGACCCTTGGTCGTCATCGGAATCGTGGTCGTCATCGGCTTTTGGGTTGCCGCGACCTACAACTCGCTCGTGACGCTCGGACAGGCCGTCGACGCGCAGTGGGGACAGGTGCAGAACGTCTATCAGCGGCGCGCCGATTTGGTGCCGAACCTCGTGGCGACCGTGAAAGGTGCGGCGAACTTTGAATCGAGCACGTACGAGGCAGTAGCGAAAGCCCGCGCGAGCGTCGGTCAGATATCGCCACAGGTGGTGCAAAACGCCATCAACAATCCGCAGGACTTCGCCAAATATGCCGCGGCGCAAGACCAGCTCGGTTCGGCGCTCTCGCGTCTGCTCGCCGTCGTCGAGAACTACCCGCAGCTTCGGGCGACCGAGAACTTCCAAACGCTGCAGGCGCAGCTCGAGGGAACCGAAAATCGCATTGCCTTCGAGCGCCGCAAATATAACGACGTGGCGCGCGACTTCAATACCAAGCGAGACACGTTCCCGACCGTGACGATCGCGGGCATGTTCGGCAACCGGTTCAACGAGAAACAGTACTTCCAGTCACAGCCTGGCGCGGAGAAGGCGCCGGTCGTGAACTTCAGCCCATGACCCGCGATCAGCGAGCGGAGGTCGCCCGCGCGATTGCCGGCGCTGAAGACGGCACGACCGGCCGAATCGCGGTGCGAGTCATTCCCGATCCGAGCGTCGATGCGTTCGAGCGCGCACGGCACGAGTTCGGGCAGATCGGGCTGCACCGGTATCAGCACGAGAACGCTGCGCTGATTCTGGTTGCGCCGAAGGCTCGCCGGTTCGCCGTGATTGGGGACCGGGCGCTGCACGAGCGCGTTGGCGATGCCTTCTGGAACGAGATCGTTGAAGAGAGCCGCCCGTACTTTGCGCGCGGCGAAGTAACGCCGGGCATCCTCTACGCGGTAGGAAAATTGGGCGAAGTGCTCCACGCGCACTTCCCCCAGGGGACGCCGGAATGATCGCGGCGTTTGCGCTCACGCTCTTGATCGGGGCGGTGGCCGATTTCAAAGTTCCACCGACACCCGCGCACTACGTTACCGACAACGCGGGCGCGCTTTCGAGCGGCGCGCAATCGAAGCTGGAGAACGAGCTTCAATCCTACGAAACGAGCACCGGCCATCAGATCATCGTCTATATCGATAAAAGCACGGGCGACGTTCCGCTGGAGACCTGGACCGGCGAAACGGCCGATCACTGGAAGGTGGGGCGAAAGGGTCACGACGACGGCGCCGTGCTGTTTCTCTTCATGGCGGATCACAAGGTGCGCATCGAGGTCGGTTACGGCTTGGAGAGCGCGCTGACCGATGCCGATTCGCACCGGATCATAGACGACGATATCGTGCCGCGGATGAAGGCGGGTGACGTCGACGGGGCCGTTTCGAGCGGCGTCGCGGCGATGCTCACGACGGTGACGCCGGCGTATAAGGGCGTGACGCCGCCGCCGGAGCAGCAGCAGAGTTCGACGATGAGCGCAGGCGTAGTGATTCTGATGGTGATCATCATCGGCGGCGGCTTCCTGTTTCTCATCATCGTGATCGTGCTGCAGGTGATCGGCAGTATTCGGTACGGGTTTTTGGTGATGCGCGAGGGATCGGTCGCGGCCAAGCGCGACATGAAGCGCTGGCCGCTGTGGGGCGGCGGGTTTGTTGGCGGAGTCGTCGGATCTTCGTTTGGTGGAGGCGGGGGCGACTTTGGAGGAGGCGGATTCTCCGCCGGTGGGGGTGGCTTCGGAGGTGGCGGCGCTTCGGGCGGCTGGTAAGACGATCGTCTGATGCTCGATCTCGTGCTCGGCGCCGCGCTTCTAGCCTACGATGTGCTCATCTCTGCCGGGCACGAAGGGCGGCCTGCAAGCTGCGCGCGTTTCCCGCAACATCACTGCAACCTGGGCGCGCACGGCGAGCGCGAGTGGACGCCGATCGTTGCGGATGCAGCAACGGCGATTCTGCGTAGTCACGGCGTCACCGTCGCCCGGTTGCCGGCGGATTTCACTGGAAGGTATCGCGTGGACGCGGCCGTGTTCATTCATTTCGACGGTTCGGAGCCGCCTTGCGCGAGTAGCGCCTCGATTGGATACCAGCACAAGCGCGACGCGGCGGCCGCGGCGGCTTGGCGCAGACTCTACGGCAGCTATTGGCCCTTCGGATTCCAGCCCGATAATTTTACCGTCGGGCTACGCGATTATTACGCGTTCAAGCAGGTCGACGCCCGGGCCGCAAGTCTAGTGCTGGAGCTCGGAGAAATCACGTGTCCGGCGCAGCACGCGTGGCTCGCGGCGCGCCTGCATTGGGAAGGTGCGCTGTTGGCATACTATTTGAGTCGACGGATTGGGAAGGGTGATGTCGAGAATCCCGGGCTCTATCGATAGCGCGGTCGAACCTTCTGAGCCGATCGAACGAACGCGCCTCGTCGATCGGCTGAGCGCCGCATCAGCCTGTCCGATCACACTGCTGATCGCACCCGCGGGCTATGGGAAATCGGTCGCGTTGCGACAGTACCTCGGCACCCTTGACCGACGGAGCGTTTGCTTTTCGCTGCGCTCGGAACATGCCACGTTACTTGGCTTCGTCCGGGGTTTCGCCGAAGCATTCGGGGAGAAGGCGCCCCATGCCATAGCCTCGCTCGCGGAGGCGTACGAGCGCAATATCTCCTCGCCAAATCGCGGCGCTGATCTGGCGCAGTGGATGCGCGCACATTTGGATTCCTTCGCAGGAGTCGTGGGAATCGACGATCTGCACGTCGCCGAAGCGGATCCGGAGGTTGCACAGTTCCTAACGTCGCTCATCGAGCTGACAAAGGGAACCGTTCGGTGGTTCTTAGCATCGCGCTCGACGACTGGCCTGCCGGTTGGAACGTGGCTCGCCTATAGGGACGCCGATCCGGTAATCGACGAGTGCGATCTGGCATTCACTTCATCAGAAGCCCGCGAGGCCGCGAACCGGCTTGGACTTGTACTTCGCGACGACGAGCTTGCCGATATTCTGCGGCTTACGGAGGGTTGGCCGGCCGCAACGAGCTTCGCATTGCGGACTTCAATGCATTCGGCGGATCTACGCAACGTCACCGCGACCACTCGGGAGATGAGCTATCGGCTTCTCGCAGAGCAGGTCTATAAGATGCTCGATGAAGACGAGCGCGCGCTCCTCGAAGTTGCGATCGCGCTGCCGTCAATCGATATACGTGTGCTCCAAGCTGCCGGTTTCGATCGGGCTCTCACGATTATCGAGCGTATGCGCGAGCGCACCGCATTTATTTACGAGGAGTCACCAGGCATCTACCGATGCCACGATCTCTTTCGAGACTTTCTACATCATCAAAGCGCGCTAAACGGTAAGCGTTCACTGCAGATCGCAAACGATCGGGCGGCGCGCGCCCTCGAGGCGAGCGGCGATGTGGAACATGCGATCGCGTCATACGTCGCGGCCGAATCCTCCGCCGATGTGCTCCGGCTATTAGAACGACACGGATTCGATCTCCTCGAGCGAGCTCGCGGCGATGTGGTCACGCGTGCGGTCGAGGCGCTAGACGAGAAGACCCGCCGCGAAAACGCGAGCGTTCTCGCGCTGCAAGGCGCGCTGCAGGCAACCTTAGGAAAGTTCTCGAGAGCCGAATCGCTCTTCCGCCGCGCGCTCGCTCAAGCGGGCGACGATCGTGACCTAAAGGCGTTGACAAGCCTTCGCCTGGCATCGGTGATCGGAAATCAGGGGCGCAGCGTTTCGTCGGTACTTGATCCTATTTCAAGCGACGGCGGGCAGTCAGCGTCGTATAGGGCCGAAGCTCTGTCGTTGGCTGCCGCCCGGCAACTGATGAGTGGCGGAAGCGTGGCAGTCGGGACCGTAGCATCGACGATCGAATCGCTGCTTCCACAAGTCGACTCTGAAATCACTCGAGCGCGTATATTGCACCACCTGGGAATAATCAACCGGCACGCTGGCAATATCGAGGAGGCATTTGGATGGCTCGTCCAGGCTAGCGAGTTAGCCACGGATCTCCATTTTTACGGGATCGCTTCACGAACATTCGCCGTACTTTCGAACTTGGCGCTTCATGAGCGAGACAACGTTGAACAACAGTTTCACTACGCCGAATTGGCCGCTGAGGCAGCGACAAAGGCCGGTGATGCGTTTGCAATCGAAATAGCGCTGTTGCAAATGTTGAGCGCACAGATGCGCAAAAAAGACGTAAAAGGGAGTATAGCTATTGAGCGGCGCTTAACGGCGCTCCAAATAGATCCGCTGGCTCATCATTACGTCACTTTGTTTAAGGCGCTACGATTAGCTTGGGAGGAGCGCTTTGGAGAGGCGCACCGTCTGCTGTCGGGTTGCTGGTTGAAGATGCCTTTTCCCGTTGACCGCGCTTCCTCAGGCTGCCAATACGCGCTGTTTCTGGCGCTTGATGGCCGGCGAGACGCATCCACTGAACAGATTCGACGGATGTTGGCCTTCATACCGACGGTTAAGTCTCTCGGACTCTTTGACGTTAGGCGCTTGCGATTAGTCGGGCGTTTTGTGCGCTGGCTGAGCTTGCCAATGGACGCTCGGCGAGCGCGGAGCGGATCCTTCGAGGAGCGCGAAGTGACGATTCGATAGCAAGGCTCGCCGTTAGTGTCGCTAAGCTTATTGTCGGAGCGTGGGGTGCGGACGGTGCGAACGAGTCGCCGCAAGTGGCGCAGGAAGTCGCCCGCCTGACCACGTTGGGCTATGGCGACGTTGCAGGGTTGTTAGCAGCGGCGTCGCGACAGATCGTTGGACGGAAGGCGCCAAGGGCTAACGTGGTGCTAACGACGTCAGAACGCAAAGTGTTGCGGCAGCTCGCTGGCGGCTTGGCGCCGAAGGAGATTGCCGAGGAAACCGAGCGCAGCGTTCATACGGTCCGGGTTCATATTGCAAATGCAATATCAAAGCTCGAGTGCCACGGGCGCTCAGAGGCGATTCGAGCGGCGCGAAGGCGGGGGCTCATCTAGCAACTCTATCCGTCCTAAGCGACTTTCCCAGGAGAATGAGCGCGCCGTTCGTACATCCCGTAATCGCCTTTTTGACCGTGTAAGGAGTTATGATGCTCAGCTTGCTCATTGCGCTTATCATCGCCCTCCACATTACGCCGCCTGATCCGTTTGTCTAGTAAGGGCAGCAGCTACGAAGGCCTAATCCCGTAAATCGGCGGCGCCTGGAGTTGTGCGCCACCCAGTTGGCACTCGTCCATGCCAAGATCGCGGCATGGACGAGTACTTTATCGGGGCGGGCGCGCTCCTGACGGCGGGGCCGGCGGCCTCGATCGCGGCCGCGACGCTCCACGCGCAACCGGCTTCGGGCCTGGCCGAGCGGGTAGAAGCCGCTCTCGTCGATTTCGAGGCCGCGCGGCTGGGTGAAGTCTCTCGCGTTCTCATCGTTGCCGGGGGATGGAGCGGCCCCCGATTCCACGCTGACGTCGTTCGCAGGCTCCTGGCAAAGCAGGATTGCTCGCTGACCGACGTGATCGCCACGCTCGCCGAGGCAACCGGCGTAGGTGAGGTGCATCTGTTCGCGCATTGGGTTCCCGACCAGGCCACAGACGACGCTCTCGGCGCTCGGGGTCTTCATTTCGTGCCCCACCCTCTCGAGGCGATTGGTCCGGCGGCGCTCGTCTCCGGTCAGCGATTGGAGCGGTGGCCGCAGGCCGCCCGCGCCGCCTAGACAGCGCTCCGTTCAGCCAACTCCAAGGGTGAGAACGCACGATGCAGCGTAGACATGCTTGCTATGCCCAATGCCCGCGTTGCGGTTATCGACGACGACCGCATGGTGCGGGAGATGTTAGAACTGGGACTCTCCCGTGAGGGCTACGAGGTGCGGACGGCCATGGACGGCCTGGCCGCCCTCGAGCTCGTGAAGGTCTTCGACCCCGAACTGATCGTTCTCGACATCATGATGCCGAAGATCGACGGCGTCACGCTCTTGCCCCGGCTGCGTGAGATCACCCAGGCGCCCATCGTCATGCTCACGGCAAAAGGTGGCACCGAAGACAAAGTCCGCTCCCTCAGCTCAGGGGCCGACGATTATCTCGTCAAGCCTTTTGTTTTCGAAGAGCTGATCGCGCGTCTTCAGGCCAAACTGCGCCGGCCGCAACTGATCGAAGAGAACGTTCTGCGCTGGCGCGACATCTCGATTAATCCGGCCACGCGCGAATCCTGGCGCGGAAAAGAGGTGCTCGAGTTCACCCAGCGCGAGTTCGACTTGCTCGAAGTTTTCATGCGCGAGCCACGACGAATTTTCAGCAAGGACCACCTGCTCGAAATCGTTTGGGGGCACGACTTCGAGGGCGGACCCAACATCGTCGAGACATATATTTCATATCTCAGAGCAAAGGTCGATCGCCCTGGCGAGCCCGGCTCGTTCATTCGCACGGTGCGCGGGGTAGGCTACGGCCTATCCCAATAACGGTGGCTGGCTAGCGTGAAGGTAGCAGCGCGCCTCTCGGCCCTGTACGCGGTGCTGCTCGGCGTTACGATTCTGATCGTCATTCTCGCGTCGTCGATCGCCTTGGTCTTCGAGCTTTGGCGATTCTCCGGCGACATGATGATCGCCAAGCACGAAGAGGCGCGCATCCTTGTCGATCAGTCTCGCCGCGAAGGAAAGACCCTGACGCAAGCCGCGCCTGACGTCGTCAACGCGCTGAGCGGAATTGGCTTGCGCGTGACCGTCTTCGATATGAAGGGGCGCTATCTCGCCGGCGACAAAACCTTGCGCCCGCGAGCCCTCGCCGAAGTCCTCGCCGCGGGCGGCATGCAGCATTTTATCCCTCGGCACGGCTCGGCCCCGGTGGTTACCTATCGCGGATCGTTGCCGCCGATGCCGCCCGACCCGACGCGGCTCGAGCCGCTCTCGTTAACCTACGTCGAGGGCGGATACGTCGGATTCGCGCCCTCCTTCCCACTGCTGCTCGTCTCGCTGATTCCGTACTGGCGAATCGTGTTGACGATCGCGCTCGCGGCGATCCTGGTTTCATGGTTCGTCGGCCGGCTTTTCGCACAGCAGTCGCTGCGGCCGATTAACGAGGTGAGCGATTCGCTGCGTGCGCTTGCCGACGGAGATTATACGCAGCGGCGCTTCGTGATGGCCGGAGGCGACGAGATCGCGTCGCTCACCAGCGCCTTCAACGACGCCGTCGCAAGCGTTGCCACGGCGATCGATCATCGGCGCCGCGCGGAGGAACGAATGCGGCAGTTCGCCGCCGACGCGTCTCACGAACTGCGCACGCCGCTCACCGTGATTGCGGGCTACATCGACGTGCTGCGGCGCGGCGCGATCGAAGAACCGCGCATCGCACGCCAGATTCTCGCGACGATGTCGATTGAGAAAGAGCACATGCGCGGCTTGATCGACCGCCTGATGCAGTTGGCGCGCCTCGACTCCGAGGCTTTGCCGCAACTGGAGCAGATCGACGTGGCCGACCTTTTGCGCAGTCAAGTCGAAGCGGCTCGACGGTTGGACGACCGGCGCAGGATCGACTACAGCGTGGAGGGCGTGAAGACGATCGAGGCCGATCGCGGCGAGCTGGGCGAAGCCGTCTGGAACGTGATCGAGAACGCATTGAAGTATGCGCCCGAGGCGCCGATCCATCTGCGCGCCTCGCGCACGAACGGCCACGCGGTGATCACGGTTCGCGATGAGGGGCCCGGCATGTCGGAATCCGAGCGCATCCATGCTTTCGAGCGATTCTATCGCGGCGACCAGCGCGGCGAGATCGCCGGCTCGGGGCTAGGGTTGGCCATCGCCAAGCGCGCCGTGGAGCGCGTCGGCGGCGATATCGCGATCGAGAGCGCGCCGGGTCAAGGCACGGCCGTTACCATCACGATTTAGCGCGTTTCACAGCGCAGCTTCAGGCCTTTCGCGCGTGCTTTTCCTATAATCAGGCGCATGGTGCGGCGAAGTGCTACTGCGGCAGTCTGCCTGCTGTTGCTATTCGGCGTGCTGACGCGCGGCGTGCCGGCGCAGTCCGACTCGGGTGAAATCGACATCGTCGTCGTCGATACCACCACCAAGCAACCGCTCGAACTTGCCCGCGTGCTGCTCGACGGACCGGTCATCACCTCCGAACTGACCGGCAAAAACGGCAAGGTCACCTTCACCGATGTTCCCGACGGCATCTATCGCGCGCGAATCGTCAAACGCGGCTACACGAGTTTGACCTCGGCTTCGTTTGAGGTGCTCGACGGCCGGATCGTGACCGTCAGTTTTTCACTGGCGATGGAAAACGGCGGCTTAAAAGTGATCGGAGAGGTAACGGCAAAGGCGTCGGTGGCGATCTCGTCGACGAGCATCGACCAGAACTCGCCGCAGCGGCGTCTTTCAACCGATCTCGCCGACGCGCTCAACAAGCTTTCCGGCGTCACCGTCTCGACATCGAGCGATGACAGCGATGCGACCCAGACGATCTCGCTCGAAGGCCACGACGCCTCGCAGACGCAGCTCACGCTCGACGGCATCCCGCTCAACGCGCCGGGCTCAACGGGCAATCTCGGCGGCTTCGCGACCGATCTCTTCGGCGGCGCGTCAGTGCACACCGGGCCGTCGCTCGGGGGTCTGGGCGGTTCGGTGAACTTCAGTACGCTGCAACCGACGCTGAGCTGGATCACGCAACTGCAGCTCTCAGAGGGAAGCAACGGCCGCTACAACTATTCGGTCGCCGAGACCGGATCGGCGGGAAAGCTGGGCCTCGCGGTGCAGACGGTCGACCGGCTCTATCCCAGTCTCATCGACGGCGACCTGTACCAAGATGCCAGCGGCCTCGACTACGTGCACGACGGGGACAGCACGATCTCCGGCAACGTCTTCTCGGCGCGTTACGACTTCGGCGAGAACAACTCGCTCACCGGAATGTTCATGAACTCGAGTCGCAGTACGAACGTCGTCTGCTTGCGGTATAACGGCGATCCGGAGACGAGCCTCCCGTGCGGCTACGGGCCGAACAATACCGACAACACGAACGTGCAGCTTTATTCGCTCTCCGACACGGCGCTTGTTGGCGCGACGCAGGTGCAGGCATCGATCTTCTCGCTCGATTCGAGCGGCCTGCTGAACGAGCTGGCGCGCTACGTCAACGGCGAGCCGTCGCCCAACGGGTACTCGACCGACACGCGGTCGACCGGATATTCGTTGAACGCCACGCTGCCGGCGCAGCAGCGGCACACGATCTCGATTCAGGCTTACGGCACCTCGTCGCAGTTCAACACGACACCACTCATTCCGCAGGCCGCTCAGTTCTATAGCGGCGCGCAAACGACGCAGTATAACGTGGCGCAGGCGACCGACACGATTCATTCCAGCGACAAGCTGACGCTGCAGGGATCGGCGGGCTTGAGCACCGCGACCGGCAATACCGGGCTTTCGGAACTGGCGAGCGTCGGCGGAACGTGGCGGCCGACCTCGCGCGATGCCTACAGCGCCTCGTTTGCACTCGGCGGAGCGGCCGCGACGCAAGGCCGGTCGCAGATTCTGAGCGATCCGGCCTCGCTGCGCTTCGATTGCAACGGGAAGGTCGCGTACGGCAGCGCGCCGGGCCAGCAGCCGACGAACAGCTCGTCGAATTCGGTGCGCGTCAGCTACACGCACCAGCTCCACGGCGGGAACGTCTCGCTCACGCTCTATCGCCAACTACAGAACGGCGTCTTGCTGCCGGTCTACGTGAACGGCACGATCCTCAACCAGCTCGGCGCGCTTCCGCCGTTTTACCTGGAGGAGGTCGCGCAGATCTACAACTCGCCGGCCGGCTGCAACGCGCCGCTCGGGACGCCCTTTATGCCGCAGCAGCTCTACATGACGACGCCGGTTTCGGGCGTGAATCGCCTCTATCAGGGTGCCGCGTTGACCGGGTACGCGACCTTCGGCAACCTCGTGGTGCAGGCGTTCTACAATCTCACCGGCGCGCAAGCCGCCTCGAATAGCTACATTTTCGATAACCCATGGTCGATCACGATTCCCAACGAGCAGCTACCGAACGTGCCGCTGCAGCGCGCGGGCCTCGTGCTCGACTACAAAGCGCCGCGATCGATCTTTGAGTGGCTCGCCGACGCCCAGCACGTCGGCACCAACAATCCGAATAACCTGCCGGCGTACACGACCTACGATGCGGGCGTTACCGCGCAGCTCACGCGCGGCACGCTCACGTTCGCCGCAACGAACATCACCAACACGTACAGCGGCATCTTTGCAAGTCCCGCCAACGCCGTCTCGTTTACGACCGCCGGCGGATATCTGATTCCCAACATCGCACGGCCGCTTGCGCCGCGTACCTATTCGGTCACCTACTCGGCGCGCTTCGGACAAGGCGTCACGAATTCGCAGACGGCTTCGGCGTTTCAACCGCGGGGCAGCGGACGCGGCGCGTTCGGCGCCGGCCCCGGCGAAGCGGGCGCACCCGGTGGATCGGGCGGGGCCGGTCCGGGAGGTCCCGGCGGCGGCCGCGGATTCGCGTCGCTCTTCTCGCCGCTGCCGCAGACGCCGCCCGCCGATCCGTTCGTCGTAGGCGCAAACGCGGCGACGTGCAGTGCTGAGAACGTCGGGAAAGCGCGCCAGCTTGCGACCGAGTTGAAAGCCTATGTCGCGCAGATCGAAGCGGCGCGCACGGCTACCGGTTATCCCGCGACGATGGCGGTGCCGGCGCTGACCGACGCGACCATCACTTACCACGGCCTGGGCGCCACGTACGCGCTCGCGATCACGCCCAAGGGCACGGGCGTCTTGCGCGCGCTCGCTGGGTGCCTATCGCTGCACATCGCGCGCAGCGACGACGTGACGCAGCGCAAACTCTACGCGTCGAGCAGCCCGCTCTTCTTCGTGCCACAGCTCAACTTCATGCCGGCCGTCGGACTCTACTTCGTCGCACGCCAGGCACCGGCGGGGCAGGAGATGTTCCGCGTCTACAAGCTGCCCGCATCGGCGCCCCCGACGCCGTTTGAAGTCCGCGTTTCGGCATCGTGCACGGGTCAAATCAAGAATCTCGCCACGCAGGCGCTCGGTGAGCTGAAGAGCCATTTCGCCGGCGGTGCGGCGACACCGAGCTGGACGGTTACTGCGCATACGGCAAAGAGCGGCGCGTGGTACGAGCTCGATCCCGGCGATGCGACCGTCATTCCCGCGCTGCTCGTCTGCGGCCGCGTCTCTGCAACCACGACGCAAGAGCTCACGCAGCGCGGATTCGATGGCAAGATCGTTCCCGAGCTCAACTACACGCCGAGCCTTGGGCTCTATCTGATTCGCCCCGCGCCGCGTCCGACGCCCTCACCTTAATCATTCGCGCTTAACTTACGTCGCACACGACAAAGAGTGTTGCTTGTTCCGATTTGTCCTTACTGTCATTTGTCACCCGAAAATACCATTTCACCATGCCGGTCGATTTCCCAGGATATGACGCCGTAAGGACGAGGTCTGGGCTGAGGTCGGGCGTCATGTTATAGCCACCGCTTACGACCGGGGCGGTCGGGTTCTTGGGGCAATCCAACACTATTCGCTTTTTTTCATTGGGGCTGAACATAAAAGTATTTGAATACACGTCATACGCATTGGAGGCAACGCGGCCCCACGGCCTCAGGGCGGCCGATTGATGGCCTTGACCACCGGCCGAAAGTGCTTCCGGTTGCGATTGAGCGGTGCCGCAGCCGGCTGTTGCAAAACCGAGGATAAGGGCGATGGGCGCAAAAGGGCAACGTCCCTGCATTAGTTCGTCTCCTCGTTCTTAGGTAATGGTTCCCGTCATCATACCGACCAAACGTGGGAAAGCAAAGCGCAGGCGACTACCGAGTGCCCTCGCGCCGCGGTGATTTCTTCCGCAAGTGATCGACGAGCGCAATCGGTAGCGACGGGCGCCAACTGATTCGCTGCATCGTTCTGGCAAGAGACCGAGGGCTTCCGTTCGAACAATGCAATCATCGATGTTTGCGCATCGAGGAGGTGTTGGTTGAAGGGTTCAGATTATGTCCGCTCCGCTTTAGTTTGCGCGACCGCTGCGGTGCTTTCGGGATGCGGCGACATGCCGCCGATCGGTTCGCCTGGCGCGTCGCAACAAAGCGCGGGGACCACAGCGCCCGCATCGTCCTCTTACCAGCTGCTGTACAGCTTCGGTGGCGGTTCCGACGGAGCGGGCCCGGAAGCGGCCTTAATCGACGTGCACGGCACGCTGTATGGCACGACCTACGGTGGCGGTGCCAACGGCTACGGAACGGTCTTTAACGTAACGACGACCGGGAAGGAGAAGGTGCTGTACAGTTTCAGTGGCGGCTCCGCCGACGGAGCGGGCCCGTACGCGGGCTTGGTCAACGTCAACGGCACGCTGTACGGCACGACCTTCTATGGCGGCGCGCACGGTTATGGGACATACCCTGGTGGCACGGTTTTTAGCGTTAAGAGGAGCGGTGCGGAAAAGGTGCTGTACAGTTTCGGTGGCAGCTCCGCCAACGCTTTTGGCCCCTACGCGGGCTTGATAAACGTCAACGGCAAGCTGTACGGCACGACGTACGATGGCGGCGCTTACTATCAGGGAACCGTCTTTAGTATTACGACGACCGGCACGGAAAAAGTGCTGCACGGCTTTGGCTATGGCTACGACGGTTCCCAGCCCCAGGCCGGCCTCATTAACGTAAACGGCGTGCTGTACGGCACGACCCCGATCGGCGGCGCCCACGGCATCGGAACCGTGTTTAGCGTTACGAGGTCCGGCGCGGAAAAAGTGACGTACAGTTTCGCCGGACGCCCCGACGGAGAGAACCCCGAGGCGGCCTTAATTAACATAAAAGGTACCCTGTACGGCACGACTGCCACCGGCGGCCAACACTATGGTGGCACTGTTTTCAGTATTACCACGGCCGGCAAGGAAAAGACGCTCTATAGTTTCTGCTCTAAACATCAGTGCGCCGACGGGTCGGGCCCAGAATCGGGCTTGATCAACGTCAACGGCACGCTGTACGGCACGACCATCTACGGCGGCGGAACCACACAATGCGGCAGCATCGGTTGCGGGACGGTCTTTAGCGTTACGACGGCCGGAAAAGAGAAAGTACTGTACAGTTTCGGCGGTCGCTCCGCCGACGGGGCGAACCCGTACGCAGGCTTGATCAACGTCAACGGCACGTTGTACGGAACGACCGCCGCCGGCGGCACATATGGCAGCGGAACCGTTTTCGCGTTAACCTTTTAGCTGCGAAAAGGCGACTCGGGCGAACGTCCCTGGCTGCGCGCGAGATCGACCATCTCGCGCATGCGCGGATGCTCGCCGCGAATCGTCGTCACCCACGACTCGAACGGCGGGACCGGTTCGCCGGTGCGAAAGAGAAAGTACCAGACGTTCATGTCGCCCATCAGCGAGAATCGCTGCTTGAGGTCTTTCGCAAGCGCTTCGTAGGAATCGAACGAACGCAGGTAGTTGGTAAACGTGCCGTGCTCGCGGGCGGCCTCGAGTAACGCACCCGCGTTGGCGATCGTCGCGCGCACCTTCTTGGGCATACGCAGGATGCCGGGCGTCGCGAGCACGCGCTCGAGATCGAGCTCGCCGTACAGAGCGACGCGCACCGGATCGAACGCTTCGAATGCCGTGCGATAGGCGTCCCACTGCGCGGCGATCTGCTTCCACCTAACACCCGCTTGGAAAACGGCCCGCGTCATCACTTCGAGATACTCCGCCGGCGAAGCGGGGACGATAACCTCGGGTATCGTGTCGGCCACGATGCGAGGTTTCGCCTTTCGGCCTTCGACTCCGGTGCTGGGCAGGGACCGGCGCTGCTGAGGTCGCAGAAGCGCTGACCAACATTGCTGCTCTCGTCACGTGGTCGGATTCTCGGTTACAAGTCCACACCGTCGGCAGAGTCTTAAGGAGTTTCTCGTTTCGTGTACGTAGATGAAATGCTCAACTGTGTGGACTGCGGACGGCAGTTTGTCTTCAGTTCGGGCGAACAGCGCTTTTACGAGCAGAAGGGTTTCCAGAACAAGCCGAATCGCTGTCCGGATTGCCGCCAGGCGCGCAAGCAGATGCGCACGAGCGGTGCAGGCGGCGGAGGCGGCGGCGGTGACCGCACCGGAGGACGTCCGCGCGAGATGTTCACTGCAACGTGCAGCCAATGTGGTGGCGTAGCCGAGGTCCCGTTCAATCCGCGCGGCGACAAACCGGTCTACTGCCGGGATTGCTTTGCTTCGCGGCCGTCATATCGCTGAACGCTTCGGCCGCACAACCTAAGCAATCGTACGACGCCGTCATTGTCGGCGCCGGCCATAACGGCTTGGCGTGTGCGGCGCTGTTGGCCAAGGGCGGGCTGCGGGTCGCGGTCTTCGAGCGCCGCACGGCCATCGGAGGCGCTGCCGTCAGCGAGACGGATATCTGGCCCGGGTATACGCTCTCGACGGCGTCCTACGTGTGCAGTCTGCTCGACCCGTGGCTCGTCGACGAGCTCGACTTGCGCGCGCGCGGGCTCTCATATTACCGGAAGGATCCGTACGCGTTCACGCCGCTGCTCGACGGCCGATCGCTGCTGCTCGGTACCGATCGCGCGAGCAACTCAGCCGAGATTGCGGCCTTCGACGAGCGCGACGTCGCGGGCTTTGCCGCCTACGTCGAGCGGACCGATCGCTTGGGGCGCGCGCTCTTCGATTCGTTTTCGGATGACGATCCGCGATTCGATCGCTTCGACACCGAGACGCAACAACTGCTGCGCGGATCGGCGGCGGATCTGGTCGAGCGATTCATCACGACGCCGGTTCTGCAGGCCGAACTCGTCAACGACGGATTAATCGGCACCTATCTCGGCCCACGCGATCCCGGAACGGGGTACGTGTTGGCACATCATCTGGCAGGGCGTCTGCTTGGTTCGCAGGGCTCGTGGGCGTTCGTCCGCGGCGGCATGGGCGCCGTCTCCGGCTCACTCGCCGCGGCTGCCCTCGCGTACGGCGCCGAGATCTTCGCTCACGTGCCGGTCACGCGTGTGCTGGTGGACGACGATGGCCGAGCCTACGGGGTTGAGCTCGGTAATGGCGCGCACGTTATGGCGCGCGCCGTGGCTTCGAACGCGCACCCGCGCACCACGTTTCTCGAGCTGGTCAATCGGTCAGCGCTGGAGAGCGCCTTCGTTTCGCAGCTCGAGGCGTGGAAGAGCGTCGGGCCATCGCTCAAGCTCAATCTTGCGCTCGGGGAGCTGCCAAACTTTATATGCCGTCCAGGTACCAATCCGCAGCCGCACCACCGTGCAACGATCCACGTTGCGCCGACGATTGAGTATTTGCAGAAGGCGTACACCGATGCCGTTGCCGGCGGCGAGAGCGAGGAGCCGCTCATCGAATGCTTCTTGCAGACGCCGACCGATCCGTCGCTCGCGCCGGCCGGTAAGCATATCCTCTCGATCTTCGCGCAATATTTTCCGTACGATCGGCCCGACGGCTGGAGCGAGAAGAAGCGGGAAGCCGCGGCCGATAAGATCGTCGCGATCCTCGCGCGCTACGCGCCGAATCTTCCAGCCGCGATCGAACACCGGCAGGTTTTGGCGGCGCCAGATTTAGAGGCGCGCTTCGGTTTGATCGGCGGCCACATCTTTCACGGCGAATTGTTGCCGGGTCAGATTTACGAGGACCGTTTTGCGACGCGGACGCCGGTGCGGAATCTCTACCTGTGCGGATCGGGCGCGCATCCGGGCGGCTGCGTCAGCGGGTTTCCCGGAAAACGCGCGGCGCGCGCAATCGCCCGCGACATCGCTGCCTCACCAACGACGGCGATGTAAAGGCTTTTCCTACCACCGGGGGAATCTCGCGCTATCGTCCTATGAAAGGGAGGTTTCCATGCGTTACTTCTTTTTGCTGTTGGGTGCGGTTCTTATTTCGAGCTGTTCACAGAGCACCGGATCGATGCCCTCGGCAGGAACCGCCGGGGAGGGGGGCACTCGCCAGACGGGACCAGGTATTACGAGCGTCAGCAAGATTGAGGCGAAGCAGACGCAGAAGATCGTCATTTCCGGAAGCGGCTTCGGGACCATGCAGCCGTACAACGGCGACTCGGGCTATCTTCAAATCTTGGATACGACCGGGAAATGGAGTGCAGGTTACATCAGCAGCTCGCAAGATGATACCGTGACGCTCAACGTCGCCAGTTGGACCGATAGCAAGATCGTTATTAAGGGATTTACCGGCGGCTACGGCGAGAGCTATTGGGTGCTGATAAAAGGTGATCACTTAAAGATCAACGTTTGGAATGCGCAGACCCACGCCGGTCCCGCAACGGCCGGTAAAAGGGTTAAGTAAGTTCTGACGGGGTCTTCCCGCGGACATCTGAGCCGGTTCCTCGTAGCGGCCGGCGTCGTCGTTCTGCTCGGCGCGGGCTCGAACGTCGACTATCAAATCGACGCGGCACGGTACTTCGCGAGTGCCTCGACCGAGGCAACGAGCCGAGCCGTGGTTGCCGCTTCCGCGCAGCGCTTCGTCGCGTCGGCGACGCCGCAGACCGCGGGGCGATTGAAAGCGTGGCTCGACGAGTACGACGCGCTGCTCGCGAGTCTCGAGCGTCACGATATCTACGTGTATCTGCGGGCTGAGGAGAACGACGCCGATACGGCCGACGCGCGCGCAGACGAAGAACTTGCGCAGCTCGAAGATCGCGTAACCGGTCGCGTTGTCGAGGGTGTCGCCCAGCTTGGTTCGACACGCGTCGCTGCGCTCGTGCGCGATCCGCTGCTCGCGCCGTATCGGTATTTGCTGGCCGACTCGCTCGCGAACGCCCGGCATCGCCTGAGCCGCTCGGATTCGCGCGCCGTCGACCTCGCCGTAGCGCCGGTGCTCGATGCGGCGGCTGAAAGCTACAAGCGCCTGCGTAAATCGACCGATACGATCGAGGCCCATCAAGACGCCTACGCTGCGCTGCTCGTTTCGATCGCGGCGGCGCGTAACGGCGTTGCACGATTGCGCGGATTCTCGGGCGCAGCGCAGGCGTCGTATTTCGATAAGGGGCTCTCGGTCGACTCGGTGGAGCGCACGCTCGCGGCCGTTGCAGCCTCGCCGGCTCACGCACGCTATCGAAGCGTTGCGGAAACTGCACCGAAAACGCCGTACTCCCCGCCGCCGCTCGGCATCGCCGATGCGATTCCGGTGATTCTGGCCGCCGAGCGTCCGATGGGCGATGAATACGCCGGTGCCTACGGCGCGCTGCTCGATCCGCAGAATAACCGGCTCGAGATCTGCACGGCTGAGCAGTGCGACAAGACCGGATTCTCGTTGGGCTTTTTGGGGACCGATTCGGCGGTTTACTACGGTGGCTTCGACGGAAGCGTCAACGCGGTGCGGGCGCTCGCGCACGAATCCGGGCACGCCGTTCATCGACACTTCATGGCGCAAAATCAAGCGATCGCGGCGTATAATCGTGGCCCGGCATTCATGTTCGAGTCGTTTGCGATCTTCAATGAGTTGCTCTTCCTCGATTACCTCTGCCGAACTGCCTCGAGTGATTCGGAACGCGCGTACTACCTCGACTACTTCCTAAAAGACGCGGCTTTTCAGGTGTTCGGCTCGGCGGAAGAGACCGAATTGGAGAGCGCGATCTACCGCGGGGTCGGCGACGGCACGATCCGCACCGCGGCCGACCTCGACGCGCTGACCGTGAAGATCTTCGCGCGGTACGATCCCGCCTCGGCACAGGATCCGCAGATGGCGCTCTACTGGGCGCGCGACCGGCTCTTCTTCACCGATCCGCTTTACGACGTGAACTATCTCTATGCGGGTCTCCTCGCGATACAATACTTTGCCGACTTCGAGCAAGACCCGAGCGCGTTCTCGCGGCACTACGTTGCGCTGCTAAAGAACGGATTCAACGATCCGCCGGCCGCGCTCGAACGGCGGTTTCTCGGCATCGATCTCGACGACGAACCCGGCCTCGTGGCAAACGCCGGCGCGCTGATCGAGCAGCGCACCGAGGAGCTGCAGAAGCTGTTGCGAACGCCACACAGATCCGCGTTCCGGAATGCTTACGGAACGGGGTCTTCTTAAGGTGAGGTTAGCCCGCGTCCGCCTGCGGGCTTCACATGGGGGGATTCTCTGATGCGACGAACTCACGCCATTGTCCCAGCGCTATCCGTGCTTGCGAGCGCAGCGGCTCTTGCCGCATGCTCGACCTCCGCGTCTTCCGGAAGCGTAACGCCGGTCGGCGTAGCTTCGACTGCGGCAGGCTCGGCATCGTTCCCGGCAACTAGTCTCAAGCTCTACGTCGCAAATCCAGGTGGAAACACCGTAACTGTCTATGCTCCTCCCAAGACGGGGCTGAAGCGGACGATATCGCAGGGCGTGAATCAGCCCGCAGGGCTCGCGTTTGACGGCTCCGGCAATCTCTATGTTTCGAACTACGGCAATAACACCGTGACGGTCTACGCACCGGGTGGCACATCGGTGCTGCGTACCATTTCTCAGGGCGTAAATGGGCCGGGTAACATGGTGTTTGACGGCTCCGGCAATCTCTACCTCGCAAACTTCCACGGCAACACCGTAACGGTCTACGCTCCCGGCGGCACGTCGGTGCTACGGACGATCTCCCAAGGCTTGGCCGAACCGTATTGCCTCGTATTTGACGGCTCCGGCGACCTCTACGTCGGAAACAACAACCTGCAAACTGACTCCGTGACGGTCTACGCCCCGGGAAAGAAGAGAGTGCTGCGCACGATCACGCAGGGCGTGCTGCTGCCAGAAGGGCTTGCCTTTGATGGCTCGGGCAATCTCTACGTCTCAAATGCCGACGCGAACACGGTAACGGTCTACGCTCCCGGCGGCACGTCGGTGCTACGGACGATCTCCCAGGGTTTGGAGCTTCCGGGTCCTTCAGTATTTGACGCCTCGGGTAATCTTTACGTCGCAAACTACGTGGGTCCGACCAGCAGCCCGGGCAACGTGACCGTCTATGCTCCCGGCAGCACGTCGGTGCTACGGACGATCTCTCACGGCGTGAACAAGCCCGTAGGGCTAGCGTTTGACGCCCCCGGCGATCTCTACGTCTCTAACTATCATGCGAAACCGTGACGGTCTACGCTCCAAGCGGCACGTCGGTGCTACGGACGATTTCCCAGGGCGTAAAGGGCCCGGGTCCGCTGGCCTTTGGGCCGTGAGGGCGCGCAGGAGGCGTAGGGAAATTAACCTCTGGTACACAGATCAGGACAGCCTCCGAATGGTCCCGAGCTTCCTGGAAGTAACGCAAGCGGCCACGCAATCACTATGATGCGCCGGCGTGGATTCGCCGGTTGTATGCGCGCCGCGCGGAGGTGGCGACGGTAGTGCTAAGAAGTTGGAGTGGCATCGGTCAAGTCGCAAGGAGCTAGCGTTTATGAGCCGTCTTTGCAATCCGGCGTGGGCTCTCTCCCTCGCCCCAATCATCCTCTGCGGAACCGTTTTGAGCTCATGTTCTCAAGGGCTTACGCCAGCGGGCCGGAGCGTGCCGCCCGACGGCGACATGCGTCCGGCGACGGCCGGCTATCATCAGCTCTATCCCTTTAAGGGCGGTACCGACGGCAGGTTCCCGACGGGCGCCTTCATTGATGGCGGGGGCGTCTGGTACGGCACGACCGGAGGCGGCCGACGTTTTCAGGGCACCGTCTTCGCGTTCACGCCGTCCGGCGGAGAGCACGTCGTTCACTTGTTTCGACACGGAAAGTCCGAAGGGGAACTGCCCGACGCGCTAACGGTTTTAGATGGAACGTTATACGGTACTACGCGTGCCGGCGGCACGAATGGGTTCGGTACCGTGTTTAGCGTGACGCCATCGGGTTCGCTGCACGTTGTATATGCGTTCGCCGGCGGCCAGGACGGCGCGACGCCGGCCGCTATCACGACCATCGACGGCAAACTTTACGGCGTCACTGAATCTGGAGGTATCAACAACGCCGGGACCGTGTTCGAGCTCACAACTTCGGGGAGCGAACGCGTCCTGTACAGATTCGCGGATGGTACAGACGGACGAACTCCCGGCGGGTGGCTCGTCGTTAAGGGGCACACAATCTATGGCACTACGAACACCGGAGGTAGCGATGGTTGCTACAGCGTCGGATGCGGGATCGTCTTCAGCGTAACAACCGCCGGTGTCGAGCGCGTGGTCTATGCTTTTCAAGGCGGAAATGATGGTGAATACCCGAGCACGCTGATCATGCTCGACGGAGCGCTCTATGGCACGACGCCGTTCGGCGGCCCCGACAATGAAGGTACCGTCTTTACGATCAGCGCGTCGGGTCAAGAGCGCGTCCTGCACAGTTTCGGAGGCGGGGCAGACGGCTATTATCCGAGCGGCCTCATCGCCGTAGACCATAAGCTTTACGGAACGACTGGTTTCGGCAACGCGAGTTTTATCGGCGCACTGTTTGAGTTGAGTAAATCCGGTCAAGAGAAGACGCTCTACCAGTTCACCGGACAGCGGGCCGGAGAGGTTCCATGGGGCCATTTGATTTATTCCAACGGCGTACTGTATGCGATCAGCGCATACGGCGGCTTCAAGAGCTTAGGGAACATCTACAGCTACACGCTGTAAGAGCAACGCCGTGAAGGATCCGACGACCCGGTACGTGCTTAGCATCGGCGCCGCCGCTATTTGCTTAGTGGCGTGCAGCGCCCTTCGACAAGGTCAGGACGAGACTCAGCCGCCGATCGGTGCCGCGGACGTCGCGTCGCACAGCGTGTTGTCGCTGGCCCTTGCGCCGTGGCTGCGAGCACTCGCACGAACTGATCTAGCCAACGTGAGACGCGATTCTACTCCTTCATGGATCGCGAGCGGCGCAACGGCTCAGAACCTTCTCTACATTTCGAACGGGGGCGGCGACAACGTGTACGTTTACTCCTATCCGGGAGGCGGTTTAGTAGGGAAGCTGGGTGATCTCCAAAGTCCTGCGGGCGTGTGCGTTGACCGCACGGGGGACGTCTGGATAGTGAATTCGGCATCATCGACGATTGTCGAATATGCGCACGGTAGTAAGAAGCGAAAAGCGACGCTTCAAGGCTACGGCTTGCAGAATCTGCTTGGATGCGCGGTCGATCCTTTAAATGGAAACCTGGCCGTTACGGAACTGGGGAGTGCCAGCAGTGGCGGCAACGTTTGGATCTACCCAAACGCCAAGGGTTCGCCGAAGAAGTACCACGATCCACAAATGCAATACGTCTATTTCTGCGGCTACGACGACCGCGGGAACCTGTTCGTCGACGGCCTCAACAGTAGTTATGGCTTTGTTTTCGCGGAGCGTCCGGTGGGAAGCCGCAGTGTAAAGAGCATTTCGCTAAACCAGAGTGTCGGTTTTCCCGGCGGCGTTCAGTGGGACGGCAAATACGTAGCGATTGGCGATCAATTCTATCAAACCCAGCATATGTCGGCGATCTATCAGGTTTCCGTTTCAGGCTCGACCGGCACGGTTCAAGGAACGACGTTGCTCTCCGGCGCTTGTGACGTCATGCAGTTCGCTATTTCGAGCCTCGGCAACGAAGGGAGCTCCGCGATCGCGCCCGATGACTGCCGAAATAGCGCTCGATTCTACAACTACCCTTCGGGTGGCTCGCCAACCAAGACGCTAGGCGGCTTTCAGTATCCCGTCGGGGCAGCGGTGAGCCTTGCGCAATAGTCGCGGCCACTTCGCCCGGTAGCGGTTGCGTCGCTGCGGCAATCTCCCGGCAACGAGGCGGCAACCTAACGCCGCTAGGATCGTGGAGTGCAGGTCACCTGGAAACCGATCCGCGAGCCCGGCGATGCCGCGCGCGCCGAGCTCCCGGAGAGTGCTTTTGCTTTTCCGAGGGAGCGCAAGGAGCCGCTGACGGATGCAGTTCACGTCCGCAGCGCGATCGCCCGGTTCGGGCAGGTCGGCGGGGTAACGCAGAAAGAGCGCGCCCAGGCCTTCGCCAATATCAAGGCCGCAGCACTCTACTATGGCGTCACCGTGAACGCCTCGAGCTGGCACGACTTGGAAGCCTAATGGCGCTCTCAGAGCCCTCTCAGTAACTTTTACGAAAGCGAGCCGTAGAATAGCTCATGAACAGAACACTTTTGGCGCTGGCGCTTGCGCTCAGCGTCCTTCCCGTAGCGGCGCTCGCGCAGGACGCGAACGCGCCGGCACCTTCGACCGATGCCCAGCGTCAACAGATGCATCAAACCATGGAGCGCTTCATGCAGCAAGCAGAGCAGCTCCATCAGCAGATGCGCGCGCAGATGCTCTCAGCGGTGAGTCCTGCGCATCTGCGAGCGATCGGCGCGACCATCGGCGAACTCGCGATTGCGCCGAATCCCGATATGCAGGCGGCGGCGAAGCGGATCGATATGATCCTTTCTCCGGGCGAGCGGCAGCGGATTCTGGCGATGCACTCATCCTTCCGCGACCAGATGCGACAGCTTCACGACCAAATGCGAACCGCGATGCAGAACGAGATGCCCGCGAATCATCCGTCGATGATGGCCGAGCACAATAACGGGATGATGATGCAGCACATGCTTTCGGATGCGGGGAGCGTCATGCTCATGGCGCTGAGCCCGCACCCGATGATGGATATGATGCCGCACGCCGGACCGATTCGGTAAACGCGCGGACCAGGCGCTCGATCCCCGAGCGATCGCCGTCGGTGAAGCGCGCGAGTACCGGGCTATCGCAATCGAAGACGCCGGTGAAGGCGCCGTCGAGCGAAAAGGGGACGACGATCTCGGAGCGCGAGGCGGTGTCGCAGACGATGTGATCGCGGAAGGCGGCGACGTCGTCGACGACGAGCGTCGAACCGCGGGTTGCTGCGGCGCCGCAGACTCCACGCCCAGGCGGTAAGCGCGAACAGGCGGGGCGTCCGCAGAAGGGCCCGAGTACGAGTTCCCCGGGCGGGGTTGCTGCGAGATAGAAGCCCGCCCAGTTCACGTCGGGGAGCGCGTAATAGACGAAAGCTGCGAAGTTGGCGGCGTTGGCGATGAAATCGCGTTCGTCCGCCAGCAGGGCACGGACTTGCTCCTCGAGCAGCTCGTACGAAAGCGTCACGGTGAGTACGGATCGCGGCTGTAAATCGGATCGCGCGTGCCGTCGACGGCGACCGAGTACCATGGTTCGTTCGTCTGCTTATGCAGCAGATCGAAGCGTTCGCCGTCGCGACGAAGATGCGCAACCTCGACCGTATACTTCAACTCTTGCCCCGCAACGAGATCCGGAACGCGATCCGCTCGAACGAGGTAGGCACCGCGGGCGCCTTTGGCATTGAGCAGCGTCGCCATGCCGTCGGGGTCGACGACCACGGCGCTGCCTTCGTCGACGCCAAGCGCGTAGACGCTGCGGGCGCCGGGCAGCAGGCCGTCGTGGAGAATGCGCGCGAGAAACGCGACGGTGCGCCCGAACCGATTGCGTACGGCGAAGTGCGTATCGGTAATGGTATTCACGAGCGCGGGCCACGCGAAGAGGCCGGTGGTGAAGCTTATGCGCGGCTCCAGCGGATTATCGACCGCGTCTTTGGTCGTGGTCTCGACGTTGAGGCGATCGCCGGCGACGGAATCGTAGACCACGGCGCCCTGAATCGCCAAACCGGCGCTTCCGCCCCCAACGACTCCGCCGCGTGCGTAGACGCGTTTGACCGCCTCCATCAACGCGCCGCCCTTCCATACGACGTAGTGCGCTTGATCGCCGCCCGCAAAGTACACGGCATCGGCCTTGTCGACGACGCGCGCAACCGAGTCGACTTGCGCCGGCGCGGCGCAAGGCGGAATCAAGACCGTTTGCACCGATGCGAAGTCACCGTATTGCACGAATGGGCGATCGTACACATCGGAATAGGAGGCGCGCACAACGACGACGTTTCCTCCGCGACTCGCGGCGTCGCCAAGGAGCCGGCGATGGAGCCACTGGATGGAAGAAGGCGGCGAGTCCGTGATCCCCGCGCCGTCGAGCAGTAGGCCCGGGCCGTGCAGGCGCGCGGTCGGAACGTACGTGCCGTGCCGCGGGAAAATTGTGATATTGCATGCGAGTGCCGCCGCTGCTATGAGTGCCATGCGCGCTACTTCGCGCGATTCGAGAGGGTAGCCCGCCTACGGGCGCGGAAGGTCAGTATGGCAAGCTAGGAGGGCATGCCATGCACCGCACACTCACCCTTATGCTTTCGATCGCGGTACTCACGTCGTGCGGCGGAACGAATCTGCCGTCCGCGGCCGGTGGAATCACCGGCGGAACTGCTGCCGCAAGGCCGGCACGCGTGCCGGTGGTCGGCGGGTGCCAAGTTTTCCCCGCGAACAACTGGTGGAACACCGACATTTCGGGCTATCCGCTCGATCCAAACTCATCGCAATATATCGCGGCACTTCCCGGGAATCTGCACCCCGACTTCGGCCAGAATCCACATTACGGCATTCCGTTCAACATCGTGCCGAGCTCGCAGAAGAGCGTGCCGGTGCACTTCCACTACAAATCGCAGAGCGATCCCGGGCCGTATCCGATTCCACCCAACGCGCAGATCGAAGGCGGACCGAACGCGAGCGGCGATCGTCACGTGCTCGTCTTGCAGCAAGGCATCTGCAAGCTGTACGAGATGTGGGATGCCTATCCGATCCACGGCGGCCAAAGCTGGCGTGCCGGATCGGGTGCGATCTTTCCGCTGAATACCAACAAACTGCGCCCTAACGGCTGGACGTCGGCCGATGCAGCCGGATTGCCGATTCTGCCGGCGCTCGTGAAATGCGCCGAGGTGCAGGCCGGAGAGATCGACCACGCGCTGCGCGTCACCTTTAACGAAACGCAAGAAGGCTACATTCATCCCGCGACGCATTACGCCAGCAGCAGCCGAAACAAGAACCTGCCGCCGATGGGACTGCGCCTGCGCATGAAGGCGTCGTACGACATCTCGCATATCGCCGGGCAATCGTACGTGATCGCCGTCGCTATGAAAACGTACGGCATGTTCGTTGCCGACAACGGGAGCAACTGGTATTTCCAAGGCGAGGGCGGGCATCAGTCAAAGTGTTGGGATGACAACGACCTCGATCAGCTCAAGAACGTACCGGGCACCGCCTTCGAAGTGGTCAAGACGGGAAAGATCCTGCGCAAGGACCCCTAGCGCGCCCTAGCGATCCGGCGCCTCGCGCCACCAGCCGGGATGGGGCGAGGCCGCCGGAACGTCGATGGTAGGCAGGGCGGATGAAGAAAGTGTGAAGGAGCGAATCCCCAAGCGTTGACTTACGCATACGCTGCCGCCTGTCTTTTGGGGTGTGTCGCCGGCTTACGCACGTTCACTGCGCCAGCCGTCCTTTGGCTCGTGCGGCATCGGTCGCCCATTGCCTACGTCCTTGCGATCGCGGCCCTGGTAGAACTGGCCGCCGACCTGTATCCGAAGACACCGGCCCGGACCGCCGCCGCGGGTCTGGTGGCGCGGATTTTGAGCGGCGCAGCCTGCGGCTGGGCCGTCACGCTCCCGGCCGGCGGTTCGGTCGCCGTGGGCGCGTTGCTGGGCGTCGTTGGAGCGCTGATCGGCGCGTACGGCGGGCTCGCCGTCCGGGTCCGCGCGATCGACCTGATTGGCCGCGTGCCCGCCGCTCTGCTCGAGGATGCGGTCGCGATCTTCGGTGCGGTCGCGGTGGTGCTGATGCTGGCCCCAACGTAGCGGAAACCCGTAGCGGCGAGCTATTGCATTGCGTCAAAGCGTGTGCTATAGTCCACGTCAACATGCTCGTTCTTAAGGCTGTGGCTTACTATTATTACGGCTACTTCGACCGAAGTCGGCCGGGTGGGTCATTGCAGTAACGAAGGAGTTCGTACAAGATGCAAGCCGCCTCGCCGATGCGAGGCGGCTCTTTTTATTTAAGGAGCCTGTCATGAGTACGGTTCTCGAGGTCCGAAGCGATCTCGCCGAGTTTGAGGAAGCGGTCGCACGAAGCGTCAACGAACATCCGATCGTCCGTCACAACGCCTATACGAGCTGGTTTTCGCGCGGCGAGGCCACCCTCGAGCAACTGCGGGACTTCACCATCCAGTTTTCGGTTTTCAGCCACCTCTTCATCGAAGCCCAGCTACGGAAATGCATCAACGCGCCGGACCTGCAGAGCTATCGCGCCGGCAAGGAGATCTTGATGAACGAGCTGGGCGTCGTCTTCACCCCGTCGGGCACGGTGGAGGGTGGGACGTTTCACTTCACCGCCGGGCATTTCGAATGGCTGGCACACTTCGCCGAGGCGCTCGGCCTGACGTGGACGCAGATCGGCAAGCGCTGCCACGGGCGTCCCTCGACGCTGGCCTTTTGCGACGCGTTGATGGAATGGTACAGCTCGGCGGACGAATCGACGGCGGCCGGTGCGTCGTACGCGATCGAGCATTGGGCCGCGGCCGGGTTCTGGAAAGAGCTGATCGCCGGGCTGCGGCTGGTCAAGGCAAACCGTTTACCCGAGCTTCCGCTGGGATTCTGGACTTGGCACGACGCGCTGGAAGAGAATCACGCCGCCCATACGTCGGAAGAGCTTCGGGAAGCCTTTGCAAAGCCGGGCTTCTCCTCGGAGCGATTCTTGTGCGCCGGGGAAGCCATTCTGGATGCCGTCGGCGGCTTCTGGAACGGATTGGAGGCAGCACGGCGATCGAATTCGACCGCGAGTTAAACGCACGTTCGTGGGTCAGTAGCTCGCAGGGGTCGTGACGCGCTGCACGCGAAGCGACCCCATTGCGAATGCTGAGATCGAAGCAAGGGAGCTCAATTCGACCGCTCCTCGCCCTGTGGCTCACGTTGCCGATTTGCTTTGGCGGCTGTGCCGGATCACCGCAAAGCGTACCGCAGGGACCGCTCGCCACGCGTGACTCGGCGATCGGGCCGGTTCGTCAGGCGATGAGCTTCAAGTTTCGAACCTTGGACGACCAGACCGATCCGCGCTTCAACGAACTGCTCGGCATCAACAACCTGCACCACATCGTGGGTTTCTACGGCGACGGCGCGCCGGCTCACCCCAATCGCGGCTACGTGGTTTATCCGCCGTATCACCAGATCAATTACAGGCAACTCAGCTTTCCCATGTCCGTCGAAAATCAGGCGACGGCTTTGAACAATACGAAAACGGCGGCGGGCTTCTACAGCGACAGCGAGGGCGAAATCTTTGGTTTTACCGACACGTTGAACATCTGGTCGGATTATCAAGACCCTCATTCACAGGGCATCGGAACGACGACCGAACTGCTCGGGATCAACGATCTCGGGTTTGCCGTGGGTTTCTATACGTCGAAGGCGCTGGGGCACCGGCACGCCTTCGAGGTGCCGATCGCGACGGGGATCTACCAGGATCTCATCCCGCCGAACGCAGTCGACGCGGTTGCGACCGGAATCAACGGTCGCGGGGACGTCGTCGGGTACGTAAAGCGGGCCAATGGAGCCATCCTGGGCTTTCTCTTCAATGATGGCGCGTACACGTTCTACACGTTTCCGCGCTCCACGAGCACCGAGTTCTTAGGCGTCACCGTGCTCGACCGAATCGTCGGATCGTACATCGACAAATCCGGAAAGTCGCACGGCTTCTTGCTGATGGAGCCGTTACGTCCGAATCACACGACCTGGCAATCGATCGACGATCCGGACGGCATCGGAACGACGGTCGTGACGGGAATGAACATCCATTACGAGCTGGTCGGTTACTACGTCGACCGCTTCGGAAAGACGCACGGGTTCCTGGCAACGCCCTCAGCGTTATTGCAGCGCCACCAGTACCGGGATTAGAGCGCGCATCGGATTGGGTGCGCGGAACCACCAGCCACACCCAGCCAGCCCGATCGAAGCCTTTACTGTACGTGTCCGGTCTAGCAAATAACGGATCCGCCAGCATCGTCGAGTTCAAACGAAGCGATTCAGGAAACGTAGCACCGCACGCGAACATTTTCGGGTCCCTCACTAAAATGCTCAGGGACGACGCAATCGCCACAGACGCCCAGCAACGGATCTACGTTGTGAACGACTCCGATGCAACGGTCCTACGGTTCGCCGCCGACGCGAACGGTAACGTGGCGCCGACCGCGACGATCAGCGGATCGAAGACGAAGCTCGCGGATAGTTTTGGTATTCAGATCGATGTCGATGGCGACATTTGGGTTTCGACCTGGAAGCCTACAGTTCAGATCCTCGAGTTTGCGCCGAATGCGAATGGAAACGTCCAACCGATACGTACGATTGCGGGCAGTAAGACCAACCTCGTCGAGCCGTGTTCGATGGCGTTCGATTCTGCGGACAATCTCTATGTGGCCGACGAGCAAGCTTCGGCGATACTCGAATTTGCGGTGGGGGCGAAAGGCAACGTCGCGCCGGTGGCAGTCATCTCGGGATCGAATACGAAGTTGGGCGCGCCTTTCGGCGTCGCAATTGGTCCGGCAAATACTATCGCGGTCGCAAACGCGCTGGGAAGCCTTACCGGATATGCGGCCGGCGCGAACGGCAACGTCGCTCCGACGTGGGACATTGCCGGCTCCTCGACGGGCCTCACCGCTCCCAACGGCGTCGCCGTCGATACCGCAGGCAACATTTTTGCGACGGATGCTTCCGGAGCGATTTACAAGTTTGCCAGCGGTGCGAACGGCAACGTCGCTCCGATCGCGACCATCAAAGGGAGCAATACCACGCTCGAAGTCCCCTATGGTCCGGCGCAGCTCTAATGCCGGTGACGAGCCCGTCCCCCCTCGCGAAACGGTGTGAGCCGCCGTTCAACTGACAAGCGCGGGTTTCTCTCGTTTGTTTACGACGGGCGTTTCGACGATCAGCAAGTTATCGAGGCCGGCGACTCCTCGAGCAGCTGCATTCAATCGATAGGAATTATTACCAAGTAAGAAGATCTCAGGCTTCAGACTTTTTTCATCGACCGAGCGTAAGCTCTGCGGCATCATCCCCCGACCTCGCAAGGAGAAACGATTTGCATATTCTCACGCGAATGCTTATTGTCACTATCGGCACGGCGGTTATGGCTTTGCCGGCCGCCGCGGCTACGAACCAGGGTTACAGCGGGAGTTGGCCCGTGACCGTGAGCAAGTCGCAGCACAGTAACGGTACCTACTGCCTGACGCTAAGCGATGGCGGAAGCCAGGGATGGCGTCATAGCGGCGCGGCTTCGTTGGTCATAGGTAGCAGTAAGTTCCCGTACGGTACGTTTCAAGTCATCAACCACACCCTCGTGGCGACAATCCAGGCGCAGGGGTACGGACAGAACGCAGGGTTGGTGTTCATCGCTTCCGCCAGTCGCGGCAATATCGCTAAGGGCGTCTTCGAAGACGTTTACGGCGGTGAAGATTTCGACTCGGGTGCGCTGGCATTCGGCATGAGAGGTGGCTGCTAGCGGCATCCACCTCTTCGGGCCGGGGTTACTGCGTCTTGACGCTCCCGATCGTAATCCGGGTCCGGCCGTCGGCAGTGGTGATGCTAACGGATTTGAGCCCGGACGTGGAGTCGCCGACCGTGAAGACCGCGGTCCGCGGTTGATCGGTGTGCGTTTTCTCGGCGCCCGCAGGCAGATGCTGTTGATACCAGGCGTAGACCTTGTCGAACGAGTCGTCGGTCGACATCACCGTGCCCGATCCGGTCTCGCCGCCCATGGTGCTGCCGCTGCCGGAGGCCTCGGTTACCGCACCCGGGTAGCTGGGGAGATCGCCCGGCGCGGCCGACGTCGCCGCATCGGTCGCGGCGGCCGTCGCCTCGGCCGTTGCCTGTGCGGTCGTTTGATCCGAGCTCGATTGATCCGAACTGTTCGACGAGGATTTGCCCGCGCAAGCCGTGACCGTCAGGAACGCCACGACGGCGAGCGCTAGTGTCAGATAACGCATGAAGATCTCCTTGATGTAGCTTACCCGATTACTTCACAGTTTCTTCAATGAGCGCCTTCTAAAGCGCGAAGCAGGCCCCGCCCTCCACTTGGCAAGAACTTTCGCTCCGTGCCAAGCACAGGTAAACGATCCGCCGCGACCGACAGCGCGCATCGCGTCGTCAACCTCGTACTGAGTCTGCTGATTCTAGGGTTTTTGATACTCTTCGCCGTCGAGTTCATACATATCAGTGGAGTCGCAGATGCGTGGCCGGTGGTACAACTTCACCATCTCGGAGATCCCATTGTGGCCGGCGTTGGCCGGTTGCTGCCTCTGCCGGCAAGACCGTACGCGGCGTTGCTGCTCGCGGGCATCCTCTACTTGGCGATGGTAATTTCCGATCGTCTCTTTGCCGCCGCGCATCGTGCAATTGCACCCAAACCTGAGCAGGCAAGCAAAGCGAAGACTGCGCGGACGGAAACCAGCGTCGAGTCGGAAAAGACGCGGGCGCAACTCTACAACGAGTATCACAAGATTGAGAAAGCTCTCCAGGACGCCAAACGCAGACGCTGCACTTTCCTTTCAGTCGACGTCGTCGGCTCGACGTTGATAAAATCCGGCGAATCGGAGATCGCCGTCACGTCAACCTTTCGGGCTTACGAAAACCTGCTGCGGCGTGTCTTTAAAGCCACGCGTGCGTGGAAGGAAGCTTGGACGCCCGACGGCGTCATGATTTGTTTTCAAAGTCTCGCGGATGCGATCAAAGCTAGCCAGACCATTCTGCTCCAGCTCGAGACGTTCAACGAGCGCGAGAATCGGTTGAAGGAGAAGTTCGAGGTGCGCTGCGGCGTGAACGAAGGTGAGGTCGTTATCTTCGAGGATTCCGCGCTGGAAAAAGTGGTCGAGCGGACGATCGATATTGCCGGGCACATGCAAAAATATGCGACGCCCGGCACTCTTTTGCTCAGCAAAGATATCTACGACGTGCTGGATGATCGATCGGGGTTCCGGCCGACCGGCCGAGAAGTCGACGGATACTCGACCTACGAGTGGTCGCCCGAATCAGCGCAGTAACGGCCTTCGGCCTCTTTGCCGTCAGCGCGATGCTCGTTACGTACGCACTCGAAAAGCGCAGCCCGTGGTTTGTTCTGGCGTTTGCCGGGGCGTGCGCACTGGGTTCAATTTACGGATTCCTTGCGGGCGCGTGGCCCTTCGGGATCGTCGAGGCAGTTTGGGCCGGCGTCGCGGCTAACCGATGGCGAAACATGAGCTAGGCGATTACCTCCATCGATCTCCGGGCGCCTTGACGTACGTTTCAAAGCAGTAGCGCCACGGAATCGTGAACGGGAAGATCACCCAGACCAGCGCGGTGGCTTTGATGGTGTCCCAGGTGCCGGGATCGACTTGATGCGCCGTCCACAGCGGAAATGCGAAGAAGAGGAGCCAGATCGTCTTCCAAGCCAGCTCGAAGAAGAGTACCGGCAACATCTTGAGGGGATAGCGAAGGCCCATTAGCATGAGCGGTGCCATCGCCGCCAACAGGCTGCGCGCGACGCCGTGCATTAGCGCCAGTTTGTCGTGGTAGATCACGCCGGGCCAGATGCTCGTCACTAAAAAGACCAAGATCAGCGCATAGGTTCCACGCAATAGATATAACTGGAGCGTCGAGACGCGAGACGCTCCAGGAACCGCCGGGACTGAGATTGCGGTCATAGCTAAACTCCTCGAAGCAGCGTTGACGTAAATACGTCCGATTTGGATTCTATGTTTCGGCTTCGCCCTTCTCGCGCAGCGCTCTCGCGATTTCATGCGGAAGCCTCTGAAGCTCTTGCAGCATCAGCGCTTGCGTCTCTCGTATCGACTCCATGACGCCATCGCTTTGGTCCGACAGGGTGTCCAGCGCCGTCCCGACCCCGTGTGCGAGAGCCAGCAACGCCTGCGATTCGTCGGGGGCGTAGGCCTCGCCGTCGCGCTTGGGCCCACAGACAAGCGCGCCGACGAGATCGCCGCGTGAGACCATGGGGAACGCAAACTCGCCGCGCAACTGCGAATCAGGAAACAGGTGCAGGTCGATCGGCTTGTTCCAGGCGCGAAGTGCGACGATGCCCGGGTCGTTTTCGCTGACCTCAGCTCTCCGGCTGTCAGCGGCGAAAGCGTACGTGGCCGTACCGTTGCGGACCAGGATCGCCGCCTCTTCCGCGCCGGTGTGCTCCCTGACGGTCTGCACGGCCCGATCCAGTAGCGTCGATCGGTCGGAGATGTAGGACGCCTCATGCGCGAAACCGCGTAACGCCGACTCATCTTCGTGCCGCTTGTGGAAGAATGCGCGGTCGACAAATCGCTCGACGTACTTATGAATGTACTGCAGCGAGACGCCAAGACCGAGAGCCACCGCCATGGCGATGAAGGCGCTGGTCGTGTGGGTGGTGCCGGCGAGCCAAGCATTGGCGGCCCATTCAGCCAAAACGAACGCGCCGATCACAATCGCCGAAAGTATCGTAAAGATGGCGGCGCGGTTCAGGAAAAAGCCGACGTCGAGTAGCCGACGGCTCAGTGCCGCGTACGTCAGCGCAACCGGTGCGGCGAGTAGCATTACAGTACTAGCAACGCCAACGAAGTCGGCGTACGATGATGACCACGAGGTTGCGATCACCCCTACGATGTAAAAGGAAAAAAGAGCCGCAAGAGGTCCGAGCGTCCATGCCGCTCGCTGACGCTCGACGCCGCGGGATGCGGCGATTGCGAGGACGCCGCAGAGGACTGCCATAAGGACGGCGGCCGCAATGGAAACTAACCCCGCGATCCCATCAACGAAAGGAACCGGATCGAGCCGCAGCGTGATAATTCCCGCTGTCCCAACTAAAGAGATCACCGTGTAAGCCGCGAGGAAAGTGTAACATAGCCATTGTGTGACACGCCGAGGCCGCGAGAGCGGTTCGGCGAAGCCGCTTGAGAACGCCGCCAACAACGCCACCGCCAACGGGGCAGTTATGCTCAATGAGATGTTTAGGAGGATATACAGCCAAGCCCATGGCGCCGCGAAGCCGATTAAGGCGCCTGAAAAAACAAAGGCCGCGAGCCACACCGATAGCAGTCGTATCTGGGGTACGTTTGGGCGACGCCATGCAATCAGAGCTGCAAACAGTAGAAGCCAAAGAGCCGCGAACGCACCCAGCCAGAAGCTCCACGTAAGTCTTAGTGCCTGCGGTATGACCGTAAGGTCGCTTTGTCGCGAACCCCTAGGCACCAAAAGCACGAGAGGGCGCCCATTGAGCGGCACTCCTTCGAAAAGGGAGTAACGCTCGACAAGCGTGTTGGCGCGGATGTCGATAAGGTCGCCTCGACGAAGCCCGGCACGGGCAGCCGGCCCGCCGCGGTCAACGGATGTAACCGTGAGATTAAACGGTTTCGAAGAGGCGCCGGTATTGGCTCCCCACCAGCCCAGCCATGGTGGAGCGCCGCCCATCCCAGTCGTGTCAAGGACGCCCGCTACCTGGGCGAGTGCCGCGAGAGCGCAAATCGCCAGGAGCACCGGCCGCCATGCCACGCGGCCTAAAACGTGCACTTTTTGCCATTACCTTGCCCGTAGGCTGCTTGGTACACTAGGACCCAACCCTAATACGCTTTGACCACCAAGTCCAGCGGGCTGGTCGATCCGCATCCCCGGGAGAAGGGTCTACGATAATGACCGCGATGGAGCGCGTCTGGACGCGCATGAAGAGCGCCGCTGCCAAAGTTGCCAAGCGTAAGACGTTCGTCAGCGTAAGCGAGGCACAACGAGCCATCCTTACCATGTGCCACCTGGAGAGGACTACGGTTCCGCCACCCGATGCGCTCGCGTATTTGTCCTCAGAGTTGGTACGTATGAGCCAGCACGATGGTCCAGGGGGAGCTAGCGACGACGGCTAGCCGGAGATCCGGGCGCCGCTATTTCTTGGCGAGGCTAACCGTCGCGCCGATCGGATCGGTTTCGCCGGTGATCGTCTGGATCGGATTGCCAACGTTTGGATAATCCCAGATCAACGTATCGGCGCCGTTTTGATTGGGACCGATGAGCCGCTTGCCCTCACCGTGTTTGCCGCCCGTATCGACGAATGGAATCCAAAACTGAGCGACCTCGTTGGAACCCGTGAGAACCATCGTGTTTACCGTCGTCGCCGCGCCTCCGCTGATCGCAAAATCGTAGATCGTGCTCGTGAAGTTATGCTTGACGGCGACTTGATCGCCGACCGCGAGGTACTTTCCGTCCCATTGAACGCCGCCGGGCAAGTAGATCGTTTGATCGATGGGAATGAATTTGAGGGTCTTGCCGCCCTTGGATAGTTTGTCGAGCCCGAAGACGCTTCCGTACGTCTCGCCGTCGGCGAAGAGGTTCCCGTGATTGTCATACGCGCAGTAATAGTAATAATAGATGTTGGGATTCGAGTAGGCTACTGGGGTGCCGCTCGCGTGCGCGTAGACGGCGACGTTGCCCTGGTGGTCGGTCGCGCCCCAAAGATTCGTGACCGCCAGGTCGCCCGTCTTGGGATCGACGGAACATCCGTTGGCTCTGCCATCGGGGTCGTTGATCGTGCGGAGAACCGTCGTGCTGCCGTGAGCGTACTCGCTGATTTGGTGCACGCCCTCGCTCGTGTCGTTGGTAACGTACACGTCGCCCGCCTTATCGACACATAAACCCTGCGGATTGAAAAAGCCAGTCAAGGTTCCGACGAGCGTGTGGCCTTTATACGTGTAAATGTCGACAACTTGGGCGATCAGGTCGGAGATGTAGAGCAAATCGTCGTTCTTTGCCTCGGGAAGAATCCACGAGGCCCCCACCGATGCGTGCGCGCGTGTGTTGGCGTTTGGCTCGCCGACCGACGGTTGCCACGCGGCGCCAACGCCGGCGCATCCCGTCAGGATGCCAACGAGGCCAAGAACTGCTGGTACGAGCCGGTATGCGCGCATAGTCCCTCCGGATGAGAGCAAGGTATTGGATGCATCATAGCATTTCTGCTACCCACGAGCGGAGGCAAAGGCGAGGGTATTGCTCATCCTCCGCGCAGGAAGCCGTGGCAAGAAGCGCGACTGGCCGTGGATTGCGTCGCCGTCGTGCCTCCTTAGGGTAGAAGTCGGAAAACCGTGCCGTAGGCGGCGTGCCGTGCGCCGCCGTTGAGCGTCGTACCGTAGAGCACGCCGTAAACGTATGTCAGGGGCGCGAATGGAGACACACCATCGGGAACCGGCTGAAAACTGTAGAGCACCGATTCGTCGCCCGTCGGCGTGAGTCTGTAGACTATTCCGTTGCCGTGCGCACCGCCGCCGCGGGTCGTACCATACAACTTGCCCTTGACGACGATCGGCGGCGCTTGGGGATAGGCGCCATCATCGGGATGCCCCTTGAAGTTGTGAACGACGCGAAAATGGCCGCTTTGGTCTAGCGCGAAGACCGAGCCACGCGCGAATGCGGCGCCCGCGGATGTCGCTCCATAGAATGTTCCGTTGAATTCGGTGAGGCCCACCGGATCGCTGCCGTCAACTGCGGGTTTGAAGGAGTGGATGACGCGCTCGACGCCGCCCGGCGTGCCGATTTCGAAGACCGAGCCGGCGTTGTATTTGCCGCCGGTTTCCGTGACGCCGTAGAAGTTGGAGCCAATCGAGATCAAGTCTCCAATCGGTTTAGTGCCGTCACCGGTGCTTCCGTCGAAACTGTGCAGCACGCCCTCTTCGCTGGAATTCTTCAACACGTACACCGTACCGTCACCGTAGCGTCCGCCCGCCCACGTCGTGCCGTAGTCGAGGGCCGAATTTACGACGAAGACGCCGCCTTTGGGGTGAGAACCATCGATGCCGCCTTTGAAAGAATAGAGGACGTGCTCGCTTCCGTTCGGCGCGATCTTGAAAATCGTTCCGCAACTCCCCGAGCACCCGCTGCCGCCTGAGTAGGTCGTGCCGAGGTAATAAGCATGTTTTCGGGCCGGGGTCAGGTCGGATTCGGGATATTCACCGTCCGGTGGCCCCTGGAATCGGTAGAGCACGTTCTCGCGGGCATCCGTCCCGATGCGATATACCGTTCCGCATGCGGCGCAGTTGGATCCGGTGAGGCCGCCCAGGTTGGTCGTTCCGTACAGCGTTCCTTGAAAGTAGGTCAGGCCCGCCTGCGGCTGCTCTCCGTCGGGCGGTCCCTGAAAGCTGTAGAGTGATTGGTACGCCGCGTTGCTCACGACACGGCTCTTTGCGGCGTCGGATACCCCCAGCGAACTGGGCAACGGCACCGATCCGCAGCCCGCCAGCATTAACGCACTCGCGAAAAGTCCGAACGCGCAGCGAGCGAAGTCCTCAACGTTCATCGTACTTGCTCCTCGCACCGTGAATGCCACAGCCTTTCGCTTCGCTTCGGGGGCATGAATCTCATCGACTCTTAGCCGTTTACGACGAATTACGCCGGGCCGCGCCGACGAACTTATGGAAGAACGATAGTCGTTATGTCGATCTTTTCGCGAGCGCTCGCCGGCTTTTCCGCAATCCTCTGCCTCCTGCCGGGAGCAGCGTGGGCCGCCACGTCCTCGCGCGAGGAGAGCTGGGAAACCCAAGTCGGCCGGCAGCGCTACATGGAGTACATGCAGCGCGGCGAGATCGTACCGCCCCAGTCGCCGCTCTATCGGACGCTCGACCCGATCGGAGACGCCGTGGCCGCGGTGGCGAACCGGCAGTACTTTACGCCGTTTCATTTCGTATTGCTGAACGAGCAGAGCCCAAACGCATTTTCGATGCCGGGCGGCAACGTCTACGTAACGACGGCGTTGTTGTCGTTTCTGAAGAATAGAGACGAGCTCGCGGGCGTGATTTGCCACGAGATGAATCACGACATCCACCACGATATGTATGCAGTATTTCAAACGACGCAGAGCGGTCGATCGCCGCAAGATCCCAACGTGGTAGCCTACGAACGCGCTGCCGAGACGAACGCGGATCGCGCCGGCGCTTACACGTGCGCGAAGGCTGGATTTAATCCGTGGGGAATGGTTTGGAACCTCAGGGAGCACCGTCAAGCGATGGGCGTGAGCAACGACGGCGGTGCCGATCACCCGAGCGACATGCAGCGCGAAGCCGATCTTGTCGAACTATTTCAACGCCACAAAGCGACCTTTGGAAAATTCTATGACGATGTCGCGAGCGCAACCCCACTAACGCTGCCGCGTCAGATGGCGCAACGTCAATACTCGCCGTACCCGCAGTATCCGGCGCAGTCGCAATACCCGCAGCAGTATTCGCAATACCCGCAGCAGCAGCCGCAATATCCAGAGCAAGAGTATCCGCCATATCCGCCGCCACCGCTCCCCGCCTGTTATCCGGACTGCTAACCCCCACGCAGGGCCCGCCTGACGTACGGCGGAATGTCGTAAGGTCAGGAGACACGGCGGATGAATATTTTGATCTCGAGCCGTTATGCGTTGGCCGGCACCGTTATCGCGATACTTGCAGGCTGTGGAGGGGGGAGCGCCACCAGCACCGTTCCCACGACAACCTCAGCCTATGATGTGCTCCCACATAACAAAACGTTTTACTATACCGGCAACAGGCAGTCGTTCATCGTGCCTGCCGGCGTCAAGAAGCTGACGATCGTTGCCCGCGGCGGTATGGGCGCGGGTCCAACTTCGAGCGGCGGCGGACGCATGGGCCGGGTGTTCGCGATTATTCCGGTCACGCCGGGAGAGCAGCTCTACGTATTCGTAGGCGGCGCCGCGCAGGGACAGGCCGCCGGCTTTAACGGCGGCGGTAACGGCGGCTCCAGCGTCTATTGCGAGTGCGCTGGCTACGGCGGCGGCGGCGCATCGGACGTACGGCGCGGCGGCTTTAACCTGACGAATCGCATTCTCGTGGCCGGAGGCGGCGGAGGCAACGGCGCCAATGGCGACGAGCCGTCGTCCGATATCGGGGGAATGGGCGGAAAGGGAGGCGGCAGCACCGCCGGCTCCGGAAGCGCCGGCTCCGGCGACGGCGCCCCAGGCGGCGGCGGTATCGGCGGAACCCAAGGTAATGGCGGAGCGGGAGGCACCGGCGGTGGCGGAAGCGGAGGGTCGGGCATCGTCGGATCGCTAGGCGTCGGCGGCGATGGCGGAACCGGCAATTCGCAAGGATCCGATGGTGCCGGCGGCGGCGGTGGCGGCGGCGGCTATTATGGCGGCGGCGGTGGCGGCGCCGGGTCGTACGACTCTTCCGATGACGACGAAGCCGGTGGCGGCGCCGGCGGTGGGTCGTCATACATCGAATCAAATGCCATAAAATACCGCGGCTGGGAAGGCTGGAAGAGTAAAGTATCCAGCGGCCTCGTGGTCTTCAGTTGGCAATGAACTCGTTCGCCTAGGGCAGGCAATCGCCGGACGCTCGCAAAATCAACTGACTGCCATCTAAATTAGATGGCTCGGCAACTTCCATTTATTCTTCTATCTACTCGGGAGCCGCCATTGACAGACCGCGAACTTCGTCGTCATCTAGGTCGCACGGTAAAGCTACGCTTTGCAAGCGGCGTCGTCGTCATTGGGCGACTCATCGTGAGCGAGCCGCCGCTCGCGCTCAGCCATCCCTACGAGATCACGCTGCCGGGATCCACGAGGGTCTCGTTAGCCCGTATACCGGATGCCTCGGTAGTCGAATCCGTGAAGCCCTTTGAAGACGGACTGCCGGAGATGAGCTTCTGATTGGTAAGGCGTTGGTTACGGGTCTTCGTGCGTCTTGTAGCCGTTGCAACTCGGTGTGAATGCCGGCGCGCTAATGGGAGTGAACGCGCGTGCTGATTGATTGTAGTTGAACGAATCCTGCAGATCGTCAGACGTCGCATCGGTTGTGCCGAGATTCCCCGTACCGAACGTCTCTTCGGTAAAGTGCAGAATGCTGCCGAATTCATGCCTCACGTGCGAGACGTGGCCGGGTTGGACGACGTAGGGCGAAATGAGCAGGATGGGCACGCGAAACCCCAGGTTGTAGTTGTTGCGGCGATGAGGAGCGACGTGGTCGTACCATCCGCCCCAATCGTCCCACGTAACGATAATAGCGGTCGAATTCCAATACGAGCTCTCTCCGACGGCGTTGACGATTGCGCCCACCCACGAGGGGCCGCCGCTATTACCGAGGCCGGGATGATCGCTATGCGTCCCATCCGGCGTTACCCACGAAACGGCCGCCAGCGAGTTGCTACTGATATCGGTTAGAATCTGCTGCGGCTGAGGGATTACGAGGTTGGAATAGTTGCCGCCGCTCCAGATGTGTTGGATGGCATCGTACGCGTGCCACAACCCCGCACCGGTGCCGCACTGGTAGTAGCGCCATGAGACGTTCGCAGCGGTCAGGAGATCGCCCAGCGTCGGACGATCGAAACAGGGAAATTGCGGCTTGCCCTCCCCTGCGCCGATGGGCTCGGGCGGGATAGTTTTAACGGTCGTACCTGGTGCGCTATCGCATCCGCCGCCGGAATGCTTGGGTACCGGATTCGCGGAAATTTGTCGCCAGGGGAACTGTGGGGCCGAAGATGCGGTTCCGCTGATGAGTTCCTGATGAGCGGGGAAGCTCGGACCTTCATTCGTTTCGAACATGCGATCCCCAAACGCGAACTCGGCCGCCATATCGAAATACGGCTGCGATTCGGAGCGCGGAACGTAAGCGTACGGGCAGTAGTCATCTCCGCTGACGGGACAATCCGGGCTGTTGGCCTGCGCGTGGTTCCAGCCGTTCATTTGACAGACGGCTAGATTGCTGGGAATGGGATTGCACTCGGTGACAAAGTTGCCATGGGAATGAGAGATGTCGCCGTTCCACTCGAGGGGGGTGGCATGGAGCGTCACCTGATTCCCATACGAGTCGAGCCCGTAGCTCTGAGTATCCGCGCCCGGCAGGCCCTGAAACAGGTTGTCGGTCGTGCGGTTTTCCTGAATGACGATGATCACGTGGGTGATGGGCGATTCGCTGCGCCGCAGCAACGGGGCCGTAGCGCCATTCGACCCGGTTGAGCTGACCGCGGATGAGTTCGCTGGGTTTGTCGCGGAGATGCCCGACGATCCACATGCCGGTAGCGCCAGCGTCGCAACTATCGCAACGAACCTTTTCATCTGCGGCGCTCCTTCCACGTAAAAGGTTGACGCTTTCGATTGTACGCCGCTGCCACGTGAATTCTCAAGGGCATAGGAAGGGGAAAAAATTGATTATAGTTTGCGATTTGCAAATTGTTGATCGTGGGTCACCCCACGCACCTAGCCATGTGCACTGCTTACACTATTGTGAGAATGTAAAAACGGTTCCGCAGCCGTGGCCGCATCCGTTTCCTCCGCCCGAAAGGGTGGTTCCATAGAAAGTGCCCTTCAGGTTAATCAAGGCAGCTTGCGGAAGGGCGCCGTCGGAGCCGCCTTGGAATGCATGCAGCACCTTTTCAGAGCCGCTCGGATTGAGGCTGTAAATCGTACCGCATCCGTCGGTGCACGCGGAGCCGCCGCCATTGTCGGTCACGCTGTAGAGCGTGCCATTCACGGAGATCAAGCCGGCGTTCGGGTTCTCCCCATCGGATCCGCCCGTAAAGGTGTAGAGTACCTTTTCCGAGCCGTTCAGGGTTACGCTAAAGACGTCGCCTTTGTGCGACGAGCCGCCGGCGTCCGTGGTACCGTAGAGCGTGCCGTTTACGTCGACCAATGGCCCGAACGGATAATTGCCGTCAGTGCCTCCGGTGAAGCTGTACAGTAACTTCTCTGAACCTGCCGGTGTGATGCTGAAGACCGTTCCCCAGTAGAGACCGCCGGAGGTCGTGGTGCCGTATAGCTTGCCCTTTACTGCAATCAGCGGTGCTAACGGCGCGAATCCGTCAGGTTCGCCCTTAAAGGCGTAGAGCACCGCCTCCATTCCGCTCGTCGTTATGCTGTAGACGGTTCCGCAGCCGTAATCACCGAAGCTGCCCGGACAGTTAGAACCGCCGACGTTGCCGCCCTCTGCAGTTGTGCCGTACAGCGTGCCGTTCAGATCGACGAGACCGGCCCATGGATTCGCCCCATCCGGGGCGCCCTTGAAACTGTACAATAGCGTCTCCGCGCCGCTCGTCGTTATGCTGAACACCGCGCCTTGTTGGTTCGCTCCGCCGGCGTAGGTGGTGCCATAGAGCAAACCGTTCACGTCAATCAAGGCGCTTCGGGGAATGCAGCCATCGGGCCCGTGGAAGCGATACAAGGTTTTATGGACGCCGGCCGTACTGAGGCTGAAGACCGTGCCGCATTCATCGTTGCCCGTTGATTTCCCCGAAGTCGTGCCGTACAGGGTGCCGTTCACATCGAGTAGGCCAGCGAAAGGTTCTGCTGACGGGTTACCACCTTTAACAGCGAAGCGATGCAAGACTTCGTAGGACTTCGACATGGTCCGGATGCCATTGGGAATCGCACCAAACGCGCCGATCGATGGCTGCGATGCACCGCAGCCTGCAAGCAGCGCTGAGGCCGCGGCGGCGCTCAGCGCGGAGCGATCTAAAATCCTCATTGAGCGAATGCCTCCCAGTAGCTGAACGGATGAGCGACTAAGGCGTTCGCCGCGGCCGAAAACGATCCCAGTGAAGCGAGCCTTTACGGTAAGGGATCCGTTGAAGGCATCCCACGCGAGTCGGCGTCGCAGGCGGCCTGCACGGCCGGCCAGAATTGACGGGGCAGGATGTTTCCCACAGAAGGCACGTGCGCGCCCGTAGCTCAAACTGGATAGAGCAGGGGACTCCTAAGCCCAAGGTTGCCAGTTCGATTCTGGCCGGGCGCACGTTTGCCGGTCGAGTGGCTGCGGAACGATGCGTTCAGGCGACTTGGTGCGGCCTGGCTCCTGAGGGAAGTAGCACGCGGCGCCGAAGTTTCAGAGCTCTCGTCCGGTAAGTTATCGGGAGGCATGCAGATGAAAACCTTGGCCCGTCTTGCGCTTACTACTAGCGCAGCTTTGCTTTTTTCCGGTTGCGGCGGCTCGCAATCGCAATTGAATGGAATCCCTGGAATGAACGCCGGCGCACGGCGCGCAGGCAGCCTTCCGTCGAAGTACGCGATGCTATTTAGTTTTGACAACGGCGACGGGGCGTCGCCGCTCGCCGGGCTGCTCAATGTAAACGGCACATTGTACGGAACGACCTCCACGGGTGGCGCCGGCACAAATTGCCCCGATAGCGACGGGTGTGGGACCGTGTTCAGCGTGACGGCGGGCGGCAAGGAGAGGGTGCTGTACAAGTTCCTCGGCGGTCCTGACGGCGCTAAACCCAACGGCAATTTGATCGACATAAACGGAACGCTTTACGGCACAACCAGTTACGGCGGTGTTTGTAACAATTCAAGCCTCGGCTGCGGAACGGTGTTTAGTGTAACGACGGGCGGCAAAGAAAAAGTGCTCTACCGATTTGCCGGTCACCCCGATGGCGAGAGCCCCACGGGGAGGTTGATCAACGTAAACGGCACGCTTTACGGCACGACCAGTGCTGGTGGCAACCACAACTGGGGCGACCGAAACGGAACCGTCTTCAGCGTAACGATCGCCGGTAAGGAACGCGTGCTGTACAGTTTTGGCCCCAAGGATGGCATCGAACCGTCGCCCTTAGCTGACGTAAACGGCACACTCTACGGGACGATGTATCTCGGCGGGGCCGCTAACAGCGGAACGGTGTTCAGTGTGACGTTGGCGGGCAAGGAGCAGGTCCTCTACAGCTTTGCTGGTCCTCCGGACGGCGCGTTGCCGACTGGCAGCTTGATCAACGTGAACGGTACGCTCTACGGGACTACCTCCTCGGGCGGCGCGCAAGGCTGCATCTCGTCGAGTTCCACCTGCGGTACGGTTTTCAGAATAACGACGGCCGGCAATGAACACGTGCTGTACCGCTTTGCGGGCGGTCCCGACGACGGAAGCGACCCCAACGGCCGGCTACTGAGCGTGGGAGGCATACTTTACGGCACGACCACCGATGGCGGAACGCACGGAAGCGGAGCCGTGTTCACCATAACGACGGCCGGTAGGGAGCGCGTGCTCTACAGCTTCGGCGATCATCATCGGCATGACGGTGGAACCCCGCTGGCAGGTTTAACCGATGTAAAAAGCAGGCTTTACGGGACTACCTATGGCGGAGGCGATTACCGCGTGGGGACTGTCTTCGCGTTGACCCCGTAGCAACGCAGAAGGCGGAAGCGACGGCCTCGTCGCCTGATTGGTTTCCAACCGCAACTGTCACGGCGCTCGGTGGGGTCGTATTGCCTACGCACCAACCTAAGGAGTTTTGAGATGGATTTGACCAAAGAGTACCCCCGAAGCGTACGCGACAAGTGGCAGGGCGTCGTGCAGTTGGGACGCACGATCGATAAGGGAAAGGCCGAGGCACGCGGCAACATCGGCGAGTACCACTATAACTGTCCGATGGATCAAGCGGTATTCGGTTTTCTGGGCATGGATCACGAAAAGGTGCTCGACGCCATTCGCAAAGCGAAGAGTGATGCGGAGATCGAAGCGTTCACACGCCCCTTCGTCGACGCGAAGTCGCGCGACGAGATCGAGGGCTGGAATCGGGAGTGGCTATCGCACGAACCCGAAGGTCCTTCGCGTGAAGCCTTCTTGAATCTGCGTGCGGAAATCGCGCCCGACCGCAGCGACGTGACGACCTGGCCCGACCTGCTCGACATCGACGAAAAGCGAGAGGTTCCGCGGCGAACAGCGAACGTGACCTAGGTATGTCCGGTTTTTGGGACGGCGTTGCGAGCGTTTCGATTGCAGTCGCGGTCCTCGCGGGGTGCGGCACCCTTCGACAAGCTCAGGATGACGCGTTGCCGGGCGCGGGAACTGCCGGCGTCGGGCAGGGAAGCTCGGCCGTGCAGACCGCACGGGGCGATCTCCTTTACGTCACCGGCGGATGCGGGGGCACGTGCATTCTTTCGTATCCGAAGGGCCGGCCCGTCGGAGCGCTTTCGATCGGCGGCGCCGGGATTTGTTCGGATAAGCATGGCAACGTCTTCATCCCAACCTCGACGACGAGCGGAAGCGCAGCCGTCTATGAGTTTGCACATGGAGCGACGAGTCCGAAGGCCACACTCAGCCTCTCGGGTATCCTGGCCGAAGGCTGCGGCGTCGATCCGAAAACCGGGAATCTCGCGGTCACCTACCTGTGCCACGCCTGTAACTACGGCCCCGTCGCGATCTTCAAGAACGCGCAAGGCACTCCGACGTCGTACGACGAGGAGGGCGTGTTTCTATCGTTCTGCGGGTACGACAATCAGGGAAATCTCTTTGCTGACGGGAACGGCGGCACGGGATTTTCGCTGCTCGAGCTTCCCCACGGCGGGAGCGCGCTGACGCCTATCTCGGTAGGTCAAACGATCGCGAACGCCGGTCAGGTGCAATGGGACGGCACGTATCTTGCGATCGAAGATCTTTCGCATCCGACGATTTACCAGTTCGCGGTTTCGGGCTCGGCCGCGACGCTCAAAGGCACGACGCAGCTCACCGGCGCCGGCGACTGGGGCGCGCAATCGTGGATTCAAGGGGGGAGCGCGATCGTGCCCTACGCCGCAAGCGGTTCGAGTCCGAGCGTCGTTGGCTACTGGAAGTATCCCGCCGGCGGTTCGGCTACGAAAAGGATCAAGAAGCATCTGGGCACGGGCGTACTCGCCGGCGTGACGGTAAGCGTCGGAAAGTAGCGTTCGCCATGATACGGGACAAGCGGACGTTCATTGTCATCAATGCCGTCGGTGCAGCCTGCGCGTTGTTCGTACTTGTTTCCTGGACCGTCAGTCCCCCGACTCACGCCTTGTTTCCGCCATGGTTCCTCATGGCTGACGGCGCGCTGCTGCTGGGCTATTTTATCTACAACATCGTTCGGCGGCTCCGCGGTCCGATTCAGCCGGCCAGGTGGGCGCGCAACATGACAGACAGGCAACTTTGGACGCTCAAGGGTTTAGTTATGGTAATCCTTGTAGGCGTTGCGTTCGCCATTATTTTTATTCGCGTGCCGCACCCCTGACTGTACGCAATCTTGCCGTAAAGAGCGAGTGACGGTGACCGTTGGAGAGTAGCACTACTTTTTTAGCTTATAGCTAACGACGACTCCGAACGGACGATCGACCGCGTGGGTAATCTCGGCAACCGGTTGGCCCCCGGCCGGATAGTGATACAGATTGACGCTACTGTAGCTTCGGCCCGATATGCCAACGACGATTTGCGTTCCCTGCAGGCCGGGCGTGTTATCGTAGATCGCATACGGTCCGCCTGTCGGATCGAGAGACGTATAACCGACGTAGTACGCCTGCCCGTGCAACAGGCTGATGCGATACGCATACCCGGAATCGAGCACAAAATACTTGCCGTCCCACTGGATCCCGGTGACGTACCAGTTATCGCTCGAGCCCGGGCCCGGAATCTTGATGTTCACGAGCCGCGTACCGCCGTTGGGAAGCCACGCGAATCCGGCAGGGGCGCTATAGCCGCGCCCGTTGGTCACCAGGAGATTGCCGCTCGCATCGTAGGCGCAGCCGATGAAATATCCGAGCGCCGAATCCGTATAGGTCGTTCGCTTACTGCTGCCGCCGCCCCAAATCGCGATGTTGCCTGGCTGCGACGTGCCGTTGTAGTTTGCGACGGCGAGATCTCCCGTCGCGAGATCGACCGAACAGGTATACGGCGAGTCTGGCGAGTCGTCGAACTTCTTGATCGGCTTGGTGCCGCCGTGCGCGTACTCAAGTATCTGCTTCGCGGAAGCGTCGGTGATGTAGACGTTGTGGCTGCTATCGGCGCACTCGCCCATCGGCTGCGTAAAGTCGGTGAGCACGCCGACAAGGGTGTGCTGCCAATAGCGATAGACCGTGACTTCCCCGTTCGTATTTGAAACGTAGAGGAGGTCCTGCTGCGCGACGCCCCCGTCCATCCGCGCGCGGCGACCGGGCTGCAGAGCGCCTTTTGGATTGCTGATCGCGGCCCCGACCGGGACCAAGTCGGTGCCGGCGTTCTGGTTCGTCGGCGAACCGCCGCCGGGATACGGCCAGAGATTGGTGCTGCTCGGCGACGAGCCGCAGAAGTTATAATCGGATCCGGCAATTGCGTTGCCGTACTTCACGCCCTGAATGAGATCGCAAATGCTGCCGCCGCTGGCGTCCTCAAGGTTGATCTTGCCCGTGATCGTCGCGGCGCTCTTCGAGACGGCGACATTATAGAGGCAGCTCACGTAGACGTTGCCGCAGGATTGATCGCCGATCAAGAGGTCGTGCTTGGTGGTGATCCACTGCACCATGCCGGGGAAATAGATCGTTCCGCCGGAGACCGAGAGCGTATGCGGAGATTTTGCTCCCTTCGAAAGTTCGGAGAGTATGAAGTTGCCGTTCTCGTCGCGGCCGTCGAAGAAGAGGTTGCCGCTCGCGTCGTAGCTGCCGAAGTTATAGAAAAACTGCTTCGTGTTCTGGAAGCGGCCGGTCTGGGACCCCTTCGTGTAGATCAGCACGTCGCCGCTTGAGCTGTTGATGCCGAAGATGTCCATCACGGCCATGTTTCCGGTTGTGGGATCCCACGCGCAGGCGGCGGGATAGCCGGTGGTGTCGCTGAGCTCGTTCTCGAGTCGTCCGTGGTGGTCGAGCTCGTAGATCGTCTGTGCCCTCGTATCCGTAACCCATACGTTGCCTTTGTTGTCTGAACACTCGCCCTGCGGCTGCGAGAAACCCGTGACGGTGCCGATGACCTTGAGCGCAGGGAGACTGTAAACGTACACGTCGGCCGTGCCGGAATCGGAGACGAAGAGCACCGGCGACTTGGCGCGCGCGAGCTCGGGCGAGATCCAAGACGCGCGGCGGTCGGGATGCGCGGGGGCCGGATGACGAGCGATGGACGTCGACAGCCGATCCGGCGCAGCCGCGCTTATCGCGGGCGGCGCCGCCGTGCCGTTGCACGCGCAGAGCGCGAGGCTGACGAGAATGGCGTAGCGGTGCGATACGTTCATGTTGCGCGTCACTTGCTCCTCAAGCTGATGGCGAGCCCCGATGGCGCGTCGAGGTCCTTGGTGATGGTGCCGCTCGGATCGCCGCCGGCCGGATATTTGAAGAAATCGACGGCGTACTTGCTGTTGTAGCTGTTGGAGTCGCCCGCTGCTTGCGTGGCCGGCGTCTTCAACGTCTTGCGATAGAGTGCGACGGCGCCGACGCCGTCGGTGCCCTTGAGGAGTATCAGGTCTACGAACGTCGCTTGGATGTTGATCGTGTAGCGCAAGAGGCTGCCATATGAATCGACCACCCAGTATTTGCCGTCGAAGCCCATCGCTTGAACTTGAGAGTAATCCCATCCCGATGAGGAGTATGGGTTAGGCAAGTTCATGGAGATCGCTTTCGACGAACCCTTGGGTACGTAATAGAACTCGGTGGAGTAATACCAGATGCCGCTGTAGCCGGAGAGCGTCGTGGCGAGCAGATCGCCGTGGTTGTCGTAGGCGCAACTCGTAAAGTGGTTGTCGTTGTTGTCTGCGTAGTAAGCCGGCGTGCCGGTGGCGTGCGTCCATACCGCGATGTTGCCGTCGCCGAAGTACGAGGAATATTCCGTGCCGTAGTTCGCCACCGCGAGATCGCCTTTCGGCGATACGGCGCATCCCTTAGGGCGATAGGGGCTGTCGTCGATGGCGCGGACGGCCTTGGTACCGCCATGGGCGTAAACGTAAATCTTCTTCGCGTTGTAATCGGTAATGTAGACGTTGCCCGACCAGTCCGAACATTCGCCCATCGGGCGCTGGAAATTTGTGAGGACGCCGACGAGCGTACGCTGCCAGTAGCGGTAGACGTTCACCGTACCGTTATTGTTGGAGACGTAGAGCAGGTCGCGCTGCGCGAGACCGCGTGCCATCCAGGATGCGCCGTGGCCGGGCATCACCGCCTTCCAGCGCGTCGGGGCAGTTGCGTTCGGCGTGCCGGGCGGAACGAGACCTTGCGGTGACGGGGCGCACGCGACGAGCGTTGTTGCGGCGGCTGCCGCGAGGGCGTAGCGAGTGCGAGGGTGCATGCCATTGCTCCTTAGGGTTGCGTCCGCAAACTGATTGCGACGCCGAACGGCGCGTCGAGGTCTTTGCTAATCTGTGCGATCGGGCCGCCGGCCGCCGGATATTTGAAAAAGTCGACGGTGCCGCTGCCGTAGGATCCGGTGCCGGCGACGAGTTGCGTTCCTTGGGACTTCAGCGCTTTGCGGTAGATCGCGGCGGGCCCGAAGAATGGGGGCTGCCCGTTGTTGAGCTTGAGCGTACCGACCTCGGAGGCTTTCACGTCGATCGTGTAGAGGATGATATAGTTGTAGCTCGGACCGACCAGCCAGTATTTTCCGTCCCACGCGACGCCTTGCACGACGCCGAAGTGCGAGCTGCCATAGCCCATGCCCGGCAAGCTCATCGGCAAGAGCTTCGTACCGTTCTTCGGCAGATAGTAGAAGCCGGAGTACCAGAAGGGGTCGTAACGGTATTGGTTCATTGCGAGCAAATCGCCGTGATCGTCGTAGGCGCAGCCGGTGAAATGAGTGCCGTCCGATCCGCCGCTGCCCGTCAGAATGATGGGCTTGCCGCCGGCGTGCGGATAGATCGCGATGTTGCCGCCCGTTCCGTATGTGCCGTAAGGTGAGTTGGCGACGGCGAGATCGCCGTTCGGCGGCGAGACGGAGCAGGTGAAGGGCTTGTACGGCGAATCGTCGAGCGTCGCGATCGGCTTCCTGCCGCCGTGCGCATACTCGTAGATCTTTTGGCGCCCGTAGTCGGTGACGTAGACGTGTCCGCTTCGGTCGGCGCACGCTCCCATGGGCTTCTTGAAGTCGGTCAGGATGAATGCGAGCGTATGTTGCCAGTAGCGATAGACGCTGACCGTACCGCTTTCGTTGGTGACATAGAGTAGGTCGTGCTTCTGCAGGCCGCCGGCCATCGCGTTGGACTGCTGCGACGGCAGGAGGGCGGAGTGCGAAGCAACGCAACCGGCGAGCAGAAGCATCCCAAGAGCTAGTGCGATCGCAGGGCGCGTCATCGAGCGAATCTCCAGCGGCATTGCTTAGGTCCCTGTCTTTAAGCTCACGGTGATGCCGACCGGCGCGTCGAGCCCCTTGGTTATGGTGCCGATCGGACTTCCGCCGGCTGGATAGTTCCAGTAGAAGACGTTAGCGTCGTTGGACCGAGTGGTGTATGTGCCGTTCGCGCCGACGATTTGGGTGGCCGGCGATTTGCGGCCCTTTCGGTAGATCCAGATATCGGGCACGAAGTCCGAGAGCACTATCTTGTCGACGTATTGCGCCTTGACGTTGATGCTGTAACGGTACAGGTCGCCACTATCGACGACCCAATATTTCCCATCCCAGGCGAGTCCCCGAATTCCGCCCCATTCCCAGCTGTTGCTCGGACCGGGCAGGTCCATCGGCTCCATGCTTTTGCTCAGCTTCGGCAGGTAGTAAAAGTTCGTGTAAAACGGCCCGGAGATGCCGAAAGCACCCGCTGCGAGCAGATCGCCGCGATCGTCGTACGCGCAGCCTTGGAATTTCTCCCCATCATTGCCTTCGTACTTAACCGGCTTTCCTTTACCGCGAGCGTAGATGAAGATGTTGCCGGGGCGATAGCGATTGTTTAAGTTGCCGTAGTTGGCGACGGCGAGATCTCCGTTGACCGGATTGACCGAACAATTCGACGGCGCGAATTGGTCGCGGATGGTTTCGATCGGCTTCGTTCCGCCATGCGCGTACTCGACGATCTTATTTGCTTCCCAGTCGGTGACGTAGACATTCCCCGCGTAGTCGGCGCACGCGCCAATCGGCCAACGAAAGTCGGTCAAGACGCCGACTAGCGTGTGCTTCAAATACTTGTAGACGTTGACGGCGCCGTTTTTGTTGGTGACGTAGAGGAGATCGTAGCCTTTAAGGCCTTTCGCCATCCAGGGCACGGCCTGCCGATCGCCCGATGGTATGAGCCCGGGCTGCGAAGGAACGCAGCCGGCAAGTACGCTTCCTAAGGTGAGCAGCGCTCCAAAGCGCAAACGAGTGGCAGTGGTCATCCGGGCGTCCTCTGTCGCAAGAATGGCGTTCAACGGTAGAAGGGTGAGGTCCCCGTCAAGTCGCCGGCTAGCGTATGCTGCCAGTAGCGGAAGACGCTGACCGTGCCGTGGCCGGCGAATCGTGATTCCGAGGAGCAGGGCGATGCCGCCGCGGCGAACACCCGGCCTTGGCGTTCGACGCGCTTGCTGCGGCGGCCGCCGGGAGAGAGGCGAAGCTTGCTTGCTTGGATGCTGGCTAACCCGTTGCGGCGGGCGGTCCCGGTGTGCTAGCATGGGTCTTTGGAACGGACCGGCGGTCCGTTTTATTCATGTTGTGGTAGACTACTGATGGCAAAGAAAGAAACTCGCGTGATGGTGGTCCTTGCCTGTACGCAGTGCAAGCGCCGCAACTATAACACGCAGAAAAATAAGGCAAAGACGACGGACCGGCTGGAGCTCAGCAAGTATTGCCGCTTCTGCCGCTGCCACAAACCGCACCGCGAGACGAGGTAACGGATATCTTTGCGAGAGCGGAGGGCGGTAGCTCAATTGGTAGAGTCCTGGTCTCCAAAACCAGTTGTTGCAGGTTCGAGTCCTGTCCGCCCTGCCACCCTTCGACAAGCTCAGGGTGACAATTTTAAGGTGAACTTCTGGTGAACGAACAGCAAAAGAGAACGGCCCAATCAATCGCAGGCGGCGACTTTGTACGCGGCGTGATCGCGGAGATGCGCCGCGTCACCTGGCCGACGCGCGAGGAATGGATTTCGGCCACCATACTGACGGTTGCGCTGGTGGTCGGCATTGGCTTGTTCACGTTCACTCTCGACCAGCTCTTCGGCTGGCTCTTTACCGTGATCCATCCGTTCACGACGACGCAGCAGTAACCTCAAGCCATGTACGATATCGAACGTCAGGAACTCGGCAGCGACGAGCCGGCCGCACACCTCAGCGCGGAAGAGCTCGACGAAACCGTCATCGACGACAGCAACATGGGCGACCGCTCGGGAGCGGTCGAGGAATCGGTCATCGAGGCGGGCCCGGTCGTCGCTGACGAGGCGATCGTTGCCGACGAGACCGCCCTGGACGAGACGGCCCTTGCGGACGAGATGCCCGTTTCGGACGAGGCAGCGGACCTGGCCCCTGGAGGCCCAACCCCCAAGGCGAAGGACAACCGCAACTGGTTCGTCGTCCACACCTATTCCGGATACGAGAATAAGGTAAAGGCGAATCTCGAGCGCCGCATTCATTCGATGGGCATGCAGGAGAAGATCTTCCGCGTGCTCGTCCCGATGGAGGACGAGGTCGAGTTCAAGGACGGCAAGCGCAAGATCACTCCGAAGAAGGTCTTTCCGGGTTACGTGCTCGTCGAGATGATCATGGACGATCAGTCTTGGTACGTGGTCCGCAACACGCAGGGCGTCACGGGATTCGTTGGGAGTCCCGGCCCGGGCGAGAAGCCGGTACCGCTGCAGGACAAAGAAGTAAAGACGATCCTCAAGCAGATGGGCATTGAAGCACCGAAGCTCAAGATCGACTTCAAGAAGGGGGATCGCGTCAAGGTGACGTCGGGCCCGTTCTTCGACTTTACCGGCGTAGTCGACGAGATCGCACCGGAGAAGGAACGGCTGCGCGCGCTTATCTCGATCTTCGGCCGCGAAACGCCGGTCGAGCTAGAGTTCTTTCAGGTGGAGAAGGTATAGGCGTCGCCTAGTCATCCTTCGACAGGCTCAGGATGACACAAGCTTGCTCACGCAATAGACCCCGATGCGTGAGATAAATCGAGGGGCAGAAGCATCGCTTGCGATGCATCGCTAAGGGAGAGTACTTATGGCTAAGAAGGTTGTAGGCAAGATCGGCCTACAGATTCCGGCGGGCAAAGCAACGCCGGCCCCCCCCATCGGTCCGGCACTCGGACCCTACTCGCTGAACATCATGGATTTCTGCAGGCAGTACAACGAACGTACCGCATCGCAGGCGGGCATGATCATTCCGGTCGAGATTACGGTCTTTGAAGACCGGACGTTTACGTTCATCACCAAGACGCCGCCGGCGTCGTTCCTCATCAAACAGGCGCTCAGCATCGAGTCGGGGAGCAAAGAGCCAAACCGTAATAAGGTGGGCAAGCTCACGCAGAAGCAGCTCGAGGAAATAGCCAGGGTGAAGATGCCCGACATCAACGCGAACGACATGGATGCGGCGAAGAAGATCGTCGCGGGCACGGCGCGGTCGATGGGCGTCGAGGTGGAGGCGTAAGATGCCGCAACATCACGGAAAACGATTCAAAGCGCTTGCCGCGGGCCACGACGCTCGCCAGCTCTTTTCGACGCCCGAAGCGGTCGCCGTTGTGAAAAAGAACGCGAACGCGAAGTTCAACGAGACGATCGAGGCCCACGTGCGCCTCGGCGTCGATCCCAAGAAGAGCGATCAGGGCGTGCGCGGTACGGTGCTGCTGCCGCACGGGACCGGGCGAACCGTGCGGGTGATCGCGTTTGCCAAGGGCGACAACGCGAAGGCCGCGCAAGAGGCCGGCGCCGATATCGTCGGCGATCAGGATTTGATCGATCGAGTGAAGGCCGGATTTGGCGAGTTCGACGTTGCGGTTGCGACGCCGGACATGATGGCGCAGGTCGGCAAAGAGCTGGGACGCCTCCTCGCGCAGAAAATGCCGAACCCCAAAGCCGGCACCGTTACGGCGAACATCGGCGGAGCGATTCGCGACATCAAAGCCGGTAAGGTCGAGTTCCGGCTCGACAAGAGCGGGATCATTCATACGATCGTCGGCAAGGCCAGCTTCGACGAAGCGCATCTGGTGGAGAATATCACGACGCTGCTCGACGCGATCGTCCGCGCGAAGCCACCGACGTCGAAGGGAACCTATCTGCGCAGCGTCACCCTCGCGAGTACGATGGGTCCCGGCGTGAAGGTCGATCCAAACCGCGTCAAGGCAACGGCGTAGCGAGGGCCTTGATGCGACCCGTACTCTTCCTTGTATTGGCCGGGCTGCTCGTGGTGGCTCTTCCGGCGGGCGCGCAGAACGCGCGCACCGCGGTCACCGACGAGACGCAGCTCCCCCGCGTCGCCTACCCGATGGCGACGCCGCCCTCGCAGGTTATCGTGGCCGGCGATGCTGCGTTCGCGCCGTTCCTCGCCGCCGTCGAAGCAGACGTCGCCAAGACGCTCGCAACCTACGATATCCAGGATAAGGCGACGTTGCGCGATTACCTCGCGACGCAACTGGCGGGCCATCTGTTGAACGGCGACGCCGCGGGGGTGCGAGCTTCGGTCGCGCAACTGCGCGCCGCGGAGACGAAGGCCGCAAGCGCGTTGCTCGCGGGCAGGCTGCAACTCGCTTCTTTATCGGGACCGGCCGGCTTCGCGGAGACCGATCGCACCGCGGTCGACGCGTTACCATGGGGCGTCGTCGCCGATTCCGTCAAGTCCAGCGCTGCATTCGAGCCGATCGTCACGCGGGACGCAATCGTCGGTCAGGTCGCGCACGACTTCGATCCGATTGCAACCAAGACCGGGACGCTCGACGGGCCTTCCGCCCGTGCGCTCGTGCAAGTGCGAGCTCAGCTGCTGCTGCTGCCGTACTATCCGCAAGATGCAAGCATTTTAGCGGCGTATATCGCGAAGCATAACGTCACCAAGCCGGATATTTGGAAAGCCCGCGACGTCACGCTCGCTCCATCGCAGATTACAGCTCCGGTGCGAATCGGGATCCTCGACTCGGGGGTCGATCCGCACGATTATCCAAACGTGATGTATGGGGGGCCGTCGGCGTCGCAGCACGGTCTTGCATTCGCCGACGACGGCGGACCTTCGACCTCGGACACGTATCCGCTGCCTTCCGACGTGGCGGCCGATTACCCCAAGCTCGTTAAGCTGATGACGGGCACCAGCGATTTGGAGAGCGGAATCACCTCGGCGGAGGCCAGTGACGCGGCATCGTATCTGCGCTCGCTCAACGCCACCCAGCGCAATGCGCTCGAGCGCGAGCTCGACTTCGTGGGTGAGTACGCGCACGGCTCGCACGTAGCCGGCATCGCGTCGCGCGGCAATCCGGGCGCGCGAATCGTCGTGGTGCGGTTCGACGACAATCTGCCGAATCTGCCGTTCGCGCCGACGACCGAGTGGGCGAATCGAATGGCCGGTAACTTTGCAAGCATCGGCGCGTTCTTCCGCGCGAAACACGTGCGGGTCGTCAACATGAGCTGGGGAGATCAGGTCAGCGAGTTCGAGGAGTGGCTGGCGAAGACGTCGCCGATCAGCAGCCCGGAAGAACGAAAGCAGAAGGCGCAGGAGCTCTATACGATCTGGCGGACCGCGATCGCGAAGATGATCGAGCAGACGCCCGGGACGCTCTTTGTCGCGGCCGCGGGAAACGGCGACAACGACGCGACCTTCGCGCAAGACGTGCCGGGTTCGTTGACATACCCCAATCTGCTCGTCGTGGGCGCGGTCAACCAAGCCGGAGATCCGACGAGCTTCACGAGCTACGGTCCGACGGTTGCGGTCTACGCCGACGGCTTTCACGTTCCGAGCAAGATTCCGCAGGGCTACACGGTGAGATTTTCGGGGACCTCGATGGCGTCGCCGAACGTGACGAATCTTGCTGCGAAGCTCTTCGCGATCGATCCGAAGCTGACGCCGACGGAAGTTCGCGACCTCATTCTTCGCGGCGCCCGGCCGTTGCCGAACTCAAACCTCAAGCTCATCGATCCGAAGCAGAGCATCTCGCTACTGAAATCGCGGTAACACCGGGAACGAAGCGAGCTCGAACGCCGTGTATACGCCGCGCGAATTCGAGGTAACGGATCGCGCGTGGGCGCTCGCGCTGATCAGGCGGTATCCGTTCGGGCTGTTGGTGACGAGCGACGACGAGTATCCGCGGGCAACGCATCTGCCACTGGTCGCGCAGGAACGTGACGATGGAATCTGGATCGTCGGGCACGTCGCCCGCGCAAACCCCCACGCGCGCTCGATTCTCGCGCAGGCTCCGGCGACGCTGATTTTCCAAGGCCCGCACGCGTACGTATCGGCCTCGTGGTATGAGGAGCCGTATGTGACCGTGCCGACGTGGAACTATACGGCCGTTCACGCGTGCGGCAGGCTGCGCGAGTGCGACGCGTGGTATGCGCTGCAGTTGCTCACGGAACGCGTCGAGGGGAGCCGCGCTGATGCGTGGGATCCGCAACGGCTCGACCTCGATTACCGCAACTCGCAGTTGCGCGCGATCATCGCCTTCGAACTGCGCGCCGAGGCGCTCTCGGCCAAGGCCAAGCTGAGTCAGAACCGCACCGAAGCCGATCGTCGGCGCGTTATCGAGCAGCTCTCGCGTTCCGAGGATCAGACCGACCGCGAGTGCGCCGATCTCATGCGGGCAGATTTCGAAGGAGTAAAAGAGTAATGGCAGCCTGGAATGGTTGGGAAACGAGCGTCCTTGGGCAGCTCGGATACCCGGAGACTACGGCGAATATTGAGTTTCTGGACGCATGGCAGAAATACGAGGGCGGAACGGCAGCATATAATCCCTTGAACACGACGTGGAAGATGCCTGGCTCGACGAACTACAATAGCGCGGGCGTACAGAACTATCTCTCCGCAAGCCAGGGAACGCAAGCGACGGTTCGCACACTCAATGATGGTTACTATCCGCACGTCTTGGCAGCGCTGAAGTCCGGCTCGCCTTGCGAATACGCAAACCGTTCTGGATTGGTCGCTGATATAAGCACCTGGGGCACGACGGGTTTTGCCAACAGATTAAAAAGCGGAAGCTGCCCATAGGGAAGAGGTATCTCGGTCAGGCCAACGCGCTACAGAGTTAACCTCCGGTCGATCGCCATGATGTCGACGTTCCCGACGACGACACGCACGAAATCTGGATGGACGGGATTGAGCAAGACGTTGGTTTCTATGCGCGCGACCGCGCTAGGCACGACCAGTCCAACGGTTTCCCCGCGGTTGACCCATGAATCGCCCGCGCGTTGACACTCAGGCGGCGCGGGAGAGTCGAACCAGTTTTGTGGCAATGTTCCCATATCGAGCACGTCGAGACGAGTTTCGTCTGGGATGTCCAAAGGCGCATAGACCATGTCTGGTGGAATGCGAGCGGTTGAAGCATTCACCATGATCTCGAGCAGGGCCAGCGAGAACGTGCTTGATGTGTAGACCATTGCCGTTCCGACCGAGTTCCAGCGGCCGCCGTAGAGGCGAGCGCCTTCCCCGGAAAGCGCCGTTGCTTCATGCTTTCGCTCGAAGGCACGATAGACTCGCAAGTTTAGCTGAAAACGCCGTGCTCGATGCGGCCGATGATCTGCTCGACCTGGCGTATCCCCGCGTCGGTTCCCAGCATTCCTAGTGGGACGCGGTGACCGAGAGCCACGTTTGGCTCGCGAAGCCATCGCAGGCCTTCATTACGTCCCAGGGCTTCGATAGCCAGCGCGGCCACGCGAGCTACGCGCGCAACTCGATCTGATTCGTCAACCTTCAAAAGCGCTCGCTGTTTAATTCGCCGGCTGAATGTCGATCGGTCGATAAGCGTGATCTCCTGAAGCTCCCCGAGTGAGGTTCCAGTGCTTTCGGCAAGATGGCGAACAACCGCAGCAGGCAGGCCCGCGGCGAGTACGTGCTCCAGGTCGGCATCTCGCCTGACCGGTCCCTTAAAAAGCGAGAGGCCGCCCATCAGTTCGACCATTGCTTCTAGTGTGCTCATTTGATACCTAGTATAGTATCATTTGAGCATGCCGGCAATACGTAACTAACGCGCCGAAGGGGGCGGAATCAGCGCGATCGACGCCCGATTACTTGTTTGCTGCCGTCACGCCGAGCGGCTCGGGCAAACCGCTTCCCAGGACCGCAATCGCCGAACCGCCGGCCGGGTACTTGAAAACCTCACCGTCTCCGTTACTCGCGTCCCCACAGTAGACAATTCCCTTAACGATCCAGGTCTGCGCGCAGTCTCCGGCACCCGAGTACGATACGGTGCCCTTCAACGTCGCCTTCGTCCCGCTGACCGTGTACTGATACGTCGCGTTCGCTAGCTGATCGAAGACGGTGATGTACGTGCCGTCCCACTGCACGGAGCCAGGAAACTGCACTGAGTTACTTGTTGTGATAGTTTTGAAGGTACTGCTCCCCTTACCGAGCTCAACGAGCTCGAAGTAACCGCTGGCGGTAAGGCCATCGGCGAACAGATTCCCCTGGTTGTCGTACCCGTCAAAGTACTCTGCGGTCAGCGGCGTGCTGTAAATCTTGCCCGAACCGCTTGCATTCTTGAAGATCACAACGTCGCCGCCACCCGGGCCCGACTCAAAGAAGGTGCCGACCGCAAGATCGCCGCTGGTATTCATGGCGCAACTGGTTGGAAAAGAGTAAGGAAACGACAGCGTCTTGATCGGCGTCTTGGGAACCTGGTATTCGGTAATCTGGGTCTGCCCCCCGACGTTCCAGAAAATCTTCTTCCCATAACCGTAAAGGACGTTCGTGCACCCTTGCCCCCCGTCGCCGGCAATCTCACCGACCATCTGGGTTGTCTTTGGATAGTGGAAAATGGCGGCGTAGCTGCCGTAGATGTTGAAGACGTATTCAAAGTGCTTCCCCATCAAATGGTGGTCGGGCACAATCTGCGTGTAACGCGGCGGGACGCCTAGGCGGGCTGCCGTTACCGGCCTTCCATTTACGAAAAGCGTCCTACCGACGTATGTGCCGTTGAGCGCCGCGGTTGGCGCCGTGCCGGGCGAGCCCCCGCCGCACGCCGAGCATATCGCGACCGCGACCAGGGCCGCGTACTTTACCAAACCGGTCGAATTCATGAAGTCAACCCTTTCTGAGCAGACACGTTTGCCTGACTTGTCAGGCGGCTAAAAAGCGGGGGAAAGCAAGTTCAAGTAACCGCAGTTGACCATCGTTTCTGCCTGCGCCTGCCAAGGTTGCGGCAGTACGCAAGCTTCCCGCTGCGCACCGAATGGGCGGCTTTAGGGCGTTGCGGCAGGATCTCCCGAGGCGTCCTCGATCGTCGCGATCTGGTCCCCGCCATGGATGAGTTCCCGAACGTCGTGCCCACCCTCTTGGATGGCGTCAGAGACGACTGCGTAGTGCCGGTGACCATGCCCCGATTCATCGGAGGCGTGGAGGACGCCAGCGAGCACACGCCGGTCAGCCAAAGTAACGCGCACGGCTTTGCCGAGATAGGGTTTAATCTCTTGATCAGTCATGCTTTCGAAATCGCCTAGGGGTCGCCAGAGGTTGCGCCCGTCTACGATTTCGTATCGACCGCCCAGTCGAGTGCGTCCTCCAGCGCCTCTTCACCCCAGAACAGCTCGCCATTGACGACGCAATTTGGCGCTCCAAATATGCCAAGGTCGATCGCGATCTCGGTATTCCGTCGAAGGCATCCTCGATATTCGGGAGAGGCTGCTTTTTCTGGGAAGTCCTTCGGCGCACCGACTTCATCGAGTAGTGCCGCGAGTATCGAGGCGTCGCCGATGTCTCGATCCTCGCCGAAGTTGGCAACGAACACGCGTCTAATGAAGTCACCGCACCAAGTTTCGGAGGCGGCCGCGCAAGCAATGCGGGCTGCGACGATCGAGTTTCTCGGAAATACGGACGGCTTACGCCAGGGCAGGCTTCCCTTCTTCGTGAGTCGTTCCATATCGCGCCACATGTAGGCTCCACGCCGCACGTTGAGGTTGAATGGCGAGTCAACCCACCCTTGCAGTTGAAAAATCGGCCCGAGGGCGAACGGCCTCCACACGAGATCTACTTCTCGCTGACAGCACAATTCTTGGATCCTCATTGCCGCGACGTACGAATACGTGCTCGCAAAATCGAACCAGAATTCGAGTCGCTTAAAAGGCTGCACAATCACGGTTGACATGCTTTAGCCGTCGTTACGGTGTTAGCGTGTACACTGTTCCGTAAGAGTGAGCGCCGCCGTTAGAGGTTGTTCCGTACAACGTGCCGTTGACGTTGACCAGACCTCCCGCCGGGGCTGCACCGTCCCCTGGTCGACCGGTGAAACTGTGGAGGATCGTTTCCGCGCCGGAGAGCGTCATTGAAAAGATGGCGCCGTGCCGGTTGGAAGTGCCTCCGGAGAGTGTTCCGTAGAGCGTACCCTTGATGTTGACAAGCATCGAGCCCGGGTACGTACCGTCGTTCGCGAGGCCTCTAAAACTGTACAGCACCGTCTCTTTTCCGGATGGCGTGATCGAGAAGGCGGTTCCTCGACCTCGCACGCCTCCGCCCTCCGTCGTGCCGTAGAGCGTACCTTTGACGTCGATAAGGCCGGCGCGAGGGCTTGTGCCGTCCGCCGTACCTCCTTTGAAGCTGTAGAGTACGGTCTCCGCGCCGGACGGCGTGATCGAGAAGACGGTTCCGAGATCATTCGTGCCGCCGGATCCGGTGGTGCCGTAGAGCGTGCCGCCGACGTCGTGCAAGGCCGACGCCGGATAAGATCCGTCTTTTGGTTTGCCCGCGAAGCTATGGAGCACCGTTTCCGTGCCGGACGGGGTGATGGAGAAGATGGTGCCATCGTCATGCGCGCCACCAGACGTCGTCGTGCCGTACAGCGTGCCGTTGAGCTTAACGAGGCTTGCCGTCGGACTCGAACCATCGCTGGGCTTTCCGGTGAAACTGTGGAGGACCGTTTCCGCGCCCGAAGGCGCGACTGAAAAAACAGTGCCATCTCCGTTCGCGCCGCCGTTGCGAGTCGTGCCGAGAAGGGCACCGTCGACGTCGAGGACGGGGGCAACCGGATACGCGCCGTCTTGCACGCCGGATTGAATGCCTTTGAAGGCGTAGAGCACGCTTTCGCTACCGGCGGTTGTAATGGCAAAAACGGTACCGAAACCGGGATAACGGCCATCGGGGTGAATGCCGCCGAGGTCGCGTTTTCTTACACCGCCATAAAAGGTCGTCCCATAGAGCGTTCCATTGACGTTGAGGAGGCCCGCGGCTGGATGCCTGCCATCGTCGACGCGTCCGCTAACGTGCGGTTGGAAACTGTAGAGCACGTTGTAGCTAAGACTCGGACGCCCTCGTTGGGCCGGGCGTTCCGCGGTGGCCGGATTCGGCGGCGCAACGGCACAGCCCGCGAGGGACGCTGCCATAACGGCGAACACTAGCGAATTGCGGCCGGAAGCGAAGTTTTTCATCTACTGTCCCCTTGCAGACGACGACTCGGCGACGGATGAGTTCGCTTACATTGCGCGCAACAACTTCTTTGGCAGGCGCAACAGCCGACGATCGAACTAGGCATCTTCTCCGACGCCCTCGAGGGGGCACCGTCTACGCCGGTTGCGTTCCCGTCAAGTAGATGGGTCCGCGTCGCTTCTGGATCGCTCTCGCGATCGTGCTCTTTTGAGGGTCAAGTTATGGAGCATGCCTGCGGCTTCGATAGAAGCCAGTTGTACAGCGACGAGGGGCCGCCGATTCGGCGAGGTGGCCACGGAGCCGTGGGTCGAGGCGGCTTCCGAGACCGCCGCTTCGGCGTTGCGATGAAACTGAGCCGCACAGGCCGAACATGCTAAGCCGCCGATGCGTTCACGCATCAGGGAGTAGGCAGATGAGGATTTCATATTTTAGCCGCTTCGCGCTACGCAGTTGCTTCGCCGTGGCTATGCTCGCAGGCTGCGGCGGCGCCAGCAACGGTACTCCTTCGTCAACGCCGGTGTCGGTCGCGCCGCCGATCGGTGCGCAGCGATCCGCTGCTGCAGGCCCGGCATCGCTCCCGGCAACAAGTCGCAAACTCTACGTTGCAAACGCAGCCGGAAACACCGTGACGGTCTACGCACCGCCCAAGACGGGGCTCAAGCGGACGATCTCGCAGGGCGTAAGCGCGCCCTTTGCGTTGGCGTTTGGACCGTGAGCGCCGTCTGCGCGAGCACCGAAAGCATGGCGGCGCAGATCGCATAGCAGTGACCGCCGATGTTCAAATGTATTGTCAATTTGACCGCCGCAAGCCGCAAGCAATACGGCTGCAGGGAATTGCCAAACGCAGTGCGGCTGACGATTATGATTCTCAGTGCCTTGCTCTAATGGTCGAACGAACTCAGTCCCCGACGCGAACGCTACTTCGAACGCAACGAGCAAAAGGTGGGCGATGACGAAGATTCCTTTGCGCTTCGTGTTGGGTTCGGCGTTGGTGCTTTTCCCGGCATTGGCCGGCGCGCAAACCGAAACTTCCACGTCACCATTAGCTTCCACGTCGCCATTCGCGCGCATGACGTGGCGGGCGATGGGGCCCGCCAGCATTGGACGTACTACGGCGGTAGCGGGTTCGGCGGCCAACGACAAATTGTACTATCTCGGCACTGCCGGCGGCGGCGTGTGGAAGAGCGTGGACGGCGCAAGAACGTGGTCGCCCATATTCGCGACGCAACGCGTCGCAGCAATCGGCGCGGTCACGATCGACCCCGCGGACGACGCCACGGTCTGGGTCGGGACGGGAGAAGACAATCCACGCAACGACGTGAGCTACGGCGACGGCGTGTATAAAACCACGGATGGCGGCGCGACCTGGAGCAACCTCGGTTTGAAGAGCACGAAGTATATCTCGCGCATCCTAATCGATCCGCGGAATCATAATCACGTCCTCGTCGGCGCGCAAGGCGATGTTTTCGCCGACGGCACGGAACGAGGCGTGTACGTCACGGACGACGGCGGCAAGAGCTGGCGAAAAACGCTCTACGTCGGCCCGATGAGCGGCGTTTCGGACATGGCGCTGGACCCGCATAACCCCAACATCGTCTATGCCGGCATATGGCAATTTCGCAGATATCCCTGGACGTTTCAGAGCGGCGGACCCGACGACGGTCTGTACAAATCGACCGACGGCGGGAACACGTGGAATAAACTTAGCGGACACGGCTTGCCGACCGACACGGTCGGCCGTATCGGGATCTCGGTAGCACCGAGCAACGGCAGTCGAGTTTACGCCTTGATCGAATCGAACCAGGGGCTCTTATGGCGCTCGAACGACGGAGGCGAAAGCTGGACGATGGTAAACGACGATACGCTCGTCGACCAACGTCCGTTCTATTTCACGCATATCGAAACCGACCCGAAGGACCCGGATCGTCTGTACGGGGTCTCGGAGGGGCTTTCCGTTTCAAAGGACGGCGGCCGCACGTTCGCTCGCATCGATGATATAAACGAAGATTACCATCAACTGTGGATCGCCCCCGGCGACCCCTCTCGGATGATCGTCGCGGCCGACGGGCAATCTTCATTGACTCTGGACCGCGGCGCGACGTGGTTCAGCTCAGCGAATCTGCCGATCGGCCAGACCTATCGCGTCGGCCTTAGTCGCGAAAACCCATATTGGGTCTGCGCCGGGTTTCAAGATAGTCCGTCGTGGTGCGCACCGAGCAATTCGCAAGATCCCAACGGCATTCTAAACAAGGCTTGGATTTGGGCGTCCTATGGTGACGGCCAATGGGCGGTTCCCGATCCGATCGATCCAAACTTCATTTGGGCCGACACGGAAAACGGGAACGTTTACGTTTCGAACAAGATCACAAAAGATGTTTGGATTGCAGCGCCGTACCTCCAGAATGCAAGCGAAGCTTTCGATAATCGTCTCGCGCGTTACCGATTCGGCTGGGAAGCGCCGATCGCATTCGCTCCCTGGGACGGGCATGTGGCATGGCTCGGCGGCGACCGAGTCTTTGAAAGCACCGACCGCGGTTTGCACTGGTCGGTCATAAGCCCCGACCTTACGCGTAACGAGAAGAAGAGGCAACAGCCGTCCGGCGGCCCGGTCAAACACGACGTTTCGGGCGCCGAAGAGTTCGATACGATCGTCGACATCGAAGGCTCCTCTCTGAAGAAGGGAGAGATCTGGGTCGGTACCGACGATGGGCTCGTACAGCTGACGCGCGACGGCGGTAAACACTGGCAAAATGTTACGCCGGCGGATGGACCGCGTGACGGCAGGTATGCCACCGTCGCGCCTTCACCGCTTCTCGATGGGACCGCGTACGCTGTCAACGACGCGCATTACACGGGTGACGGCGCTCCGTACGTCTTCGTGACGCACGACTTTGGGAAACGCTGGACCTCGATTACGACCGGGCTGCCGAAGGACGAGTGGGCCCGCGCGATTCGCCCCGACATTCGGAATCGCGATCTCATTTTTCTCGGAACCGAGCAGGGCATCTGGGCATCGTTCGATGCCGGGACGTCGTGGCAGAGTTTCAAAAACGACATGTCGACTGTCTCGGTTCGCGACATCCGGATACAACCCGACTTCGACGACCTCGTCGTCGGAACGCATGGACGTTCGATCTACATCATGGACGACATCAGGCCGTTGCAGGACCTTAAACAGGCACAAGCAGGTGGTCTGTGGCTCTTTAGGCCGCGCACTTCCTACGAGTATAATACGCGGTCCGACGAATGGATAAGGGCCGACTACGTGGCACTGAATCCGCCGAATGGGGTTCCGATCTCGTACTTCCAAAGCGCGCCTCAGAAGAACCCTCCGAAGCTCGAGATTCTCGATGCGGGCGGCCACGTGATCAAGAATGTGCCCAAGGTGCCGAACGACGCCGGCATCAACCGGTATGTTTGGGACTTCAGCGTCGACGGGCCCGTCAAGTGGAATGGCGCCGCACGGTTCTTGCAGACGTCGGATTCGGGAGCGATGGTTCCGCCCGGCACGTACGTGGCCCGCCTTACGCTCGGTGAAAAGGCGTTAATACAAAGCGTTCGCGTCATGGCCGATCCGCGGACGGTCGAGACGCAGTCGCAAATCGTAGCGTCCTTTGCTTACGCACAACATTGCAATGCGCAGCTCTCGATCGTCGATACGATGCTCAACAATTTGGACGACGCGTCAAAATCCTTAAGCGCGGCCTCGGCGCGATCCGAAAACGCCGGAAAATCGCCGCTGGGCGCTCGTATCGCAGACGCGCTGAGCGCGGAGAAGCGGGTGCGCGCCTATCTCACCGCCGACTATCGCGGCACGGAAGACAATGTTCTTCGGCCTGGTGCGTTGCGCGAAGACATTTGGATCGTCTGCGGCGAGACGTTGGTAACGCCGGCCTTCCTTCGGGCCCAGCGCGACGTCGATGCGTCGTTTCACGAAGGCGTCAATCTCTACAATGCGTTCGCCGGTACGATTCCATCGCTTAGTGCGGCTCTCACCGCAGCGAAGCAAGCGCCGTTGCCGATCATCGGAACGGTAAGCGACCAACGCCGCTAACTCGCAGCTTCAGGATCATTCGATTGCCATGACGAGCGTGCCGCCGGTCGACGTTCTGCGCCTCGACGCCGAAGTTAATCCCCAGGCCTTGCAGACGCTCTCCGGCCAGACGCGCCTCGCAATTTGTGCAAAACATAACCGCCCAAAGCGGTCAACGACTATCTAGCTGGTAACCTGCACGCACAAGCACCTACGTCGAGCTTGAGTGCGAGCGGGGCGGTTGCCGTCTGCAAGAATGCGCAAAGGTCAGCGACAGTTCCGCTCCACATGGCAATTGCATTTTGTTTAGGCTCTTGCTAAACTAAGGTCGTGGGACACAAGTATTTGTCGTCGCACGAGTTCGAAGTTCTCGGAAAGTTCTAACTGCCAAACTCGACGCCGTAGCGTTGCATGGCGCGGATGCTCGTTATGCGCCGGTGCTGCGGCGCGGCGGCCTCGAATCATGGCGTGGCGCTCATAAGAAGAGGATCCGAAGTCTGGCGCGGGGCACGATTGCTCTCGCACTTCCGGTTGCCACCAGAAAGCACATTCAGTGACTGAGCCTATTGCAAGCCTAAATGAGAAGCCGACTGCTCTCATTCCGAGTCTAGTAGCGCGCTTTCCTGAGCGGCTAGTCTGGATGGTGTTCGTGTTTGTTAATGGTTTCGTAGCGATTGCGATTCTAGCAACATTGGCAATGTTATTAAAGGCGCCGCTCATCTTTCCGTCGCTTGGTGCCAGCGCAATCCTTATGTTTTACAGCCCGCCATTACCAACGGCAAGCCCTAGAAGCGTCGTTGTTGGGCATGCGATCGGCATCGTCTGCGGTTTCGCGGCTCTCGTACTTACCGGGCTCCAAAACAGTCCATCAGCAATGATTATGGGCATTGACGGTCCCCGAGTCGTCGCCGCTGCGCTGTCGCTAGCTGCCACAGGTGCACTCATGGTGTTTTTTAGGGTTACGCATCCTCCAGCGGGCGCTACCGCGCTGGTGATTTCGCTAGGCGTCTTTACGAAGGCCTACCAGCTCCCAATTATGGAGCTAGCCGTGGTCCTCTTAACGCTCCAAGCCGTGGTCGTGAACAGAATGGCGGGGGTAGATTACCCGACTTGGCTCCCCCGCACTCCACCTCTACATTCCTGAACTGGAATTGATCGCATCGGCTCGTGATTGACGAGCCGTAGGACCGCGATCTAGCGAATGGCGACCCCTTGCGACTGTCTATGCCGCTGGAGCCAACGCAGCGTGACGCCAATCCAAACCATTAGCGGCAGTAAGACTAAACTGGGTAGGTCCGATGCTATCGAGCGTAATATATCATCCGCTGTAAGCGGTTGTCATCACCGTAGGACAAAGCTAAGGGCTTTCAAAATCAGGCCCCACCCTAGCGTCGGCTAAGCTACGACGGCCTCGGATCGCGGAGTCGTTGCGCGGGTAATGGGGCTTACTTGGCGAGGCTGACGGCCGAACCGAGCGGAAAACAACTTTGCGAGCTCCCACCGCAACCCGGAAGCAACTTAGTAGAGTCACCACCCGCCGGATATTTGTAGAATCGAACGTCGAAAAGCTGGACATCCGGTGCGACGACGGAACCGCCTTGGATCCAAAAACCAATAACGCGGCCAGAACCCGCAAGTGGGGTTTTGCCTACGATCTGTCCGCCTGCACCTGTGGTCTGGTAAATGGCCGACGTAGTCGGAGATCCAACGCCCCCATACTTCTCGTCGCCGATCGCCACGTACTTGCCGTCCCAAAGAACCTTGCCGGGAAAGTTGATGGTGCCACCCTTTAGGGCGATGTTTTTGAGCTTCTTTTTACCCTTGGGAAGTTCGGCGAATGTGGCGCCGGAAGTGGAGCCCTGACGAAGGCCGTCGACATAGAGGTTGCCCTTATCGTCGTAGCCGCAGTAGTGTACATTATAAACTTCTGAATCCTCGTAGATCGTGGGCGTGCCCTTGGCATGAGCGTAGATGGCCACGTTGCCCTGTTTGTAGGGGTAACTGTTACCCTGCAGGTTTGAGACGGCGAGGTTCCCTGTTATCGGATCGACGGAGCAGTCGATGGGGAAATAACCCGCGTCGCTCAGAGTCGCAACTGGACTCGTGCCGCCGTGCTTATACTCAACGATCTCGTAAGTCGTGTTGTTCACAATCCAGACGTCGCCTTGCTTGTCGACGCACACGCCGTCCGGGGTATAGAAGCCCGTCAGCGTTCCGACTAACTTGGCCCGCCGATAGGAGTATACGAGGACATCTTGGGTACCGTCGTTAGAGACATAAAGCAGGGCGTGCTTCGCCGCGTCGGGAGCCATCCATGATGGGCGACGGTCCGGATGCGGGATCACCATGGGGCCGCTCGCGGCGCCGGTTGTATTTGACGGCCCTGCCGGCGTTGGTTGTGACTGGGAGCTGCCGCCGCAGCCCGCGAGTATTGCGAACGCGGCGCAAATGCCAGGCCCGTATCGGCGAAGATCTAAAATATTCATGTCTAGAGGGACTTATTCGTCGGGTCGAAGCCGGCCGCCTCAGTATAGCCCGTGCTTTCGAGACCGTTGTTAAAACTATAGAGATATTTGATGCCCGTCGGTGCGTAGCTATAGACGTCAACGTCGGTATTCGCGATGTCGCCGACGGCTAACCGGTCACCCTTCTGATTCAGGTTGCCGAAGATCGAAGCGCCCTTGAGCGCCGACGAACTGACGAGCTTGCACTTGGGACGGCAGCCACTGTATACGTACAACTCGCCTGTCGAATCGATCGAGACCAGGTTGCCTTGCGCGTCGAAGAAGAGACCGCCGAACGCTGCGTTCTTCGTGCCCGTCGCAACCGCTCCGCCGCCCTTGCAGCCCTTCCAGTAGACCAGTACAAAGCCGCTCGTCGTGGATGTGGCCGCAGACAACCAACAATCTCCCTTGGTATCGATGGCAACGCCCGCCGCGAAGCCGGTAATCGCGGAACTCGTTACCGGTGATCCGCAGCTCTCGTTCTTCAGCGAACAGATCAGCAGATCGCCTTCATTCGTGCTCACGGTGGTAAGCTCACTAACGTAGATGGAGTCTTTTGTGGCGTCGAAACTCTTCGCGTCCACGGCTTGACCGTGAGGGTCCGGAATGGATCCGATTTCCGTTCCGCACAGTTTTGGGCCCGCGTAGACATTTATTGAGGGTGTCATGTTGGGTTTGGCCCATGGAAGAATCAAGTCTCCTTGGGGGTCGACGCCCCACCCGCCTATGGCGTTACCATCAATCGTACAAGTCGGTTCGACGTTTTTTTTGTCGGGGTCTGGATACCCGTTGATGAGGCCCGCATGCTCGCAACTATCGGTGCAGAACTCACTGCCGTAGATTCCTCCGCTAGGCCTTCTTCGGCCATCGGGAAGGCCGGTTGCCAAATGCAGGCGCTGTACGCCGCCGGGAAGCATCCATGGCGACACTAAGCTGACCAGAGCGTGGTTGTCGTGCGCGATTCGTGCCTGCGATAGCACGCTCGGAACGGAACCGTTCTGTCCGGAAAAATTGTTAGCGCAACCCGCCAGAAGTGCTACGCCGACCGCGGTACAGAGCGATGAGGTAAAGAAACGCATAGAGGATGCTCCTTGCACATTCCGATGAAGTGTGAATCGTGACTGCTCGGTTCACCGGCAACATCCTGCCTAGCGCGCGCCCGCGCGTCATGCTCGGTCCCGCGCAGGCGATCCGCTCAGTCGGCGTCTAACCAGCGAGCCGCGGCTTCCGCCGAGTCTTCCGGACGTGTATTGAACGCAATAGCTGCGTTGGGAGCAGACTTGCGGACCACATTGATTAGCCTCTCGAACAACAGGAGGCTTTTCTGAGGGAGCCTCAGACCGGCCCCGATCACCACGCAGTCGTAGGCAACACTGGCCAGTTGCTTCTCGAGCACCGGACCCGCCGTTTCGTCCGGCGCGATCATGCAAAAATCGCCCTGCCACCCGCGCTCAGCTATTTTCGACGCAGCGATTGCGATGCCGGCGTTGATCTTCTCAGCATTGAAGCCAGGCGGTATGGCAGGGTCGGTATAGTCCACCGTCTCCGGCGTCTGGCCAACCAACAATACTCGTTTCATGCAATCCTTTCCTAAGCGTGCCGCGCGACCGACGTGGCGGCTGATTTGAGAGTGAAAACATCGTCGCGCCGTCTCGATAGTAGAGCAAAATCCACGCGATGACCTGGGCACGATCGTGTGGATCGCGCGCGACGAAATGCTGCACGTGCCGATTAACGCCAAGGAATCCGATGCGCGCGGCCGCGGCGACCCGTTTGCGGCGTTGGGCTGGGCAAAACGGATGCGGGACTACTTCGATGCGGTGATCCAGAAGCAGTACGCGGGCGCAGCCTACATCTGGTGGATCAAGGTCAACGGCGGCGCCGGCGACGTCCAACGGCTCTCCTCGACGGCGATTCCGTTGGCGAAAGCACAGCCGGGCTCGTACATGATGACCAACGACGCCGCCGAGGTCCAATCGAGGGGCAGTCAGGTGCGCGCGAGCGTCTCGGGTGAGCGTACCGCCTACGACGCGCTGCTCAACCACATCGCGCTGTCCTTTAGGCTCAATAAATCGTACTTCGGCGTCGACTCGCGCGCCAACCGAGCCACTGCCCTCGTCGCGACCGAACCGACGTCCAACTCACCGAGAACAGCTACCTCACTTCGATCGGCACCACATTGGATTTGTCGCTCGGTGAAGAGACAAAATAAACACCTTTGTCAGGGCCTGTCCTAGCAAAGCCACGCACCTCAGGTATCGCCGCTACGGTATACTCGCCCGGCTCCTTAATTTCATAACCCCAGTGAGATACGTCCACCCAATCACGAAAGACGCCTGGCGCTTCAGGAGTATCGTACCCGATGGAGTGAGTACTTCCCGGTAAGTACTCTCTTATCGCTATGGAGCTTCGTCGGACTACACGGCTAACGTCCACAGCGGGTACCGCTTGTCCACTGCTGTTTAAAATTGTTACGTCGCAGAGTCCCCACGGCGGTACAGAATCAGCCTCGTATACGTCCGAGGTCTCATTGTGGACGGAGATTCGAACCTCAATTGGCTCGCCCATGCGATAAACTCTCTTGCTTGTCTCCAGACGTATGCCAAAGACGCTACTACGGGTGGGAAGTTCTTGCGGAATCGCGATGGACGCATGCGTCGCCAGACCAGTTACGCAGCAAACTATGAAAGCCATTCCCCAAGTCGCACTAAATCGCATAGCGGTGTACTTTCTCACTTTTCTCACCCGATAGAGGCTTAGCCGTAGGTCTTTGCAATCGGGGGATTGGTATAGTTACGTGCCTTAAGTAATAGTGGAAACCAAACGGGGCGGGGCCGCTTCCTAACCGTGGGATTACGCCTAGTTTCCCGATGACCTTCAGCAGCTGCGTCCTTGACGTTGTAAGGACCGGAGTTGAAAGCGGACTTGGTTAATCGGGCAAAGTTGCGGCGTTCGATGACTAAGGAAGACTGGAAGCGACATCGACGCTCACATGGGCTGCATCCAGTCCCGACCGAGAATTCAATCGTTTCCGAGGTTTAGGACCGCCAGATGGGATCACGCCGCCCGTATGATCCGATCAGCAGGCAAAGCCATCCAAGATTTACCACCGCAGGTCCGAGAGCAAATTGCCAAAATGACGTAAGCTCCTTGGAAATGCACGGAACGAAGAATCGTAAGGGCTACCATGGGCGTTCGCCGCGGCTAGGACTCTTGGGCCGAAATCGTTAACTCTCGGCTCGAAATGCTCAGGATCATAATTCTCTTGGCATTCTGGCTTAGCTTTGTCATGGCGGCCGTCGCCGTCGCTGCCCCGACCAACGCTAGCAACTCCGCCACTGTGCTCTTGAGTACCGGTGACAGCCAACTTCGACAAGGGCTGTATGCCGACGCGTTGCGTTCTTACCAAGAAGCGCTTGCGCTTTTCCAGCAGCTGAGCGACCACCCCGGCGAGGCGAAGGCTTTGGTGGGCATTGGCCTGGTTCAAATGAACCAGAATCAATACGGCGACGCGTTACAAGCAGAACAGCAGGCACTCGCGCTGCTCCAGCAGCAAGATGACCCCAACGAAGAGGCTACGGCGCTCAGTATCATCGGCGTCGTCGAGGGCGTTCACCTATTCCACTTCGCACTCGCGGTGCAATCACTTGAGCGGGCGCTGGCGATCTACCGGCAACTGGGCGACCGTCAGGGCGAGGCGACGACACTCAACAACATCGGCAACTTCCAGGATGATCAAGATCAGTTTGCTGACGCATTGCAATCGTACGCGGAAGCATTTGTGCTTTTGCAAGACTTCGGTAATCAGTCGTCTGCAGCGAGAGTCGAGCAGAGCATTGCGGCAGAGCAGTCGATAGTCAGTCGACTATCGAGTTCACCGCAGCAATCATCGCCAAAGCACGAGCTCGATGCGAACGCGTCCGCCCTTCTGAATGATGGTGACAGCCAATATCGGGAAGGGCGCGATGCCGATGCGCTCCATTCCTATCAAGAGGCGCTCGCGGCGTTCGCGCGCCTTCGCGATCCCGAGGGGCAAGCGAAGGCTCTCATGAGTATCGCCATAGTCCAAGGGAAGACGCAGTACGCCGACGCGCTACGCGCAGAGCAGCAGGCAGTCGCGCTGTTCCGGCAACAGGTGACCTCGTTGGAGAGGCTAGCACGCTCAACAACATGGGCGTTGCCGAAGGCGTTCACGGCCAGTACGCGCTCGCGCTTGAATCGTTTGAGCAGGCGCTTGCGCTTTACTGGCAGTTGGGCAACCGCGGTGACGAGGCAGCGGCGCTCGACAACATCGGTATCACGGAAGCCACTCACGGTCGGCACGCTATGGCGCTGCAGTCTTTTGAAGAGGCGTTGGTACTCTCCCGACAGCTGAGTGACCGGGACGAGGAGGCGCAGACCCTTCTGGACATCGGCAAGCTCCAGTTATCTCAAGGACAGCTTTCCGACGCGCTGCAATCCTATCAGCAGTCACTGGCGTTCTTCCAGCAGGTGGGAGACCAAGCAAACGCAGCTAGCGCCGAGCATCTAATCAAGCAGGTACGATCGCTTATGAGTGCACCAAGTCCATCGCCGCAACCAACGCGCCCAGGAGTTGCGGTGGAACCGCAGCCGCCGATCGGCGCGCCTAGTGCGCTGCGGCGAAGTCCGGATTGCGAAACTTGCCCGCAATAGCACCGCATAGCACCGTTTCTGCTAGAAGCGGTGCGCTGAGTAAACTTCGCCGCTTCGCACCGTGGCTAGCTCTTGCACTGTTTGTTCTGATGGGCGGCGAGTTGGCCTTATCCTATGTCGCGAAGTTGTTAGGCGTTCATGGCTTGTGGGATTCGACGCCGCAAGCGCTGCTGGCAATGGTAGGAGTTCGCACCGTGGCGGAACTCTGTTTGGTGCTCTTCGGTGTCTATGCTATTCTCCAAGTTCCGCTCTCGTCAATAGGGTTGCGGATACCAAAGTTTGGTGAACTCGCATTGGGGGTTGCTGGCGGTTTAGCAACCGCGCTTGTCGTTGCTCTGCTAATTCAAAAGCTGCGGCTCCAAACCAGTTACGATCTTCTGTACGAGCACTATATCTTATCTCACGCCACGGGGCTGGTTGCCGTAGCGCTATTCTCGGTCCTTATATTCTTCGGTCCGATTGTGGAAGAGATCGTTTTTCGTGGTATTGTCCTGGAAGGTTTCGTCAAGCTGACAAACGGCGTGGTCGCTGTTGTCGTATCGGCCGTCATCTTCGCTGGAATGCACGCGTCGGGAGGAGTCGACCAGGTAGTCGGTGCGTTCGCATTCGGCCTCTTCGCCGGTTGGCTCTACCTCCGGACTCGTTCGGTAGCGCCGACCTCGGCGGCTCACATTGTCTATAACGCGGTGGCTTTCTATCCACTCATACTTTACATGATACGTGCAAGGCATTCTTGACACCCTGCGAGGCCGCTTCGCGTTAAACGCGATCAAGCCCTAACGCTCAACGAGCCGCGGTAGGGAACGACGCGCTCCCTCCGGCGTTCGTCACTAGGGTCTGCCGCGACCGGCTAGCAAGCTGGGTGCTTCTATTGCGAGACCTCCACAGTTCGAACGGCGTCTCGACGACGTGTTAGCTGCGCAACAATCCTGTGCCGTGTGACAAGCGTTCCAAAAAGTCTTGAGTAGGCTGACTGCGCATAACAAGCGTGGATTCTTCGGCTTCGATCAAAGCAAGGTCGCCGTACCCGATTTTGTCACCAATCCGTTGACCGCATAACAAGTGTTCGGTTTTACCGTGAGTGGAACTGCTTGTCGGAAATAGCCTCGTATAAAAGCTGCCTCTAAGGTACGCGCGCGCACGCGTGCGCGTTGGGACTCCGGAAAATCGAACGTCTTGAGTACGGATCCGTGACGGCTTGGCCGTTGCACGGGGGCTTGCCACTAAGCACCGAACGTTCTCAGCCGCTGGTCCGTTCATGCAGCGGAAGCAGGGCTCGACCGGAAGTTTGAAGTCCCTTATGTAGTAGCCCCTCGGCAAATCTACCGTTGTCATCAGACACTGAAGAGCGCCGAGGGATGCCCTACGAAGAGTTGCCCACGACAGTCAAGCAGTGGGGCAGTTCATCCGAGGCGAGCCGCTAAGTCTACAAAGTGCTGTTGTAAGCAGCAACAGCTAGCCCGCGACATCGTCGCCAAGTTCCACTGTTAGGCGCTACTTCAGCCAGTCTTTCTCCCAATCGGATTCAGCAGCATGGTTCCAGCCGTAGTACCACCAAACCCCAACGCCGACGATCCCGATATTCTTAGCGTTTTGCAGAGACCGAATCTCGGTGGCGGCGGTTGCGATGTTCTCGACTGCCGGATCGTGCCAGCGGCTCTTGGTATAGGTTGGAATCAGAGGATATATTTCCGCGTTCGCCGCTTTATGCGCATATTGGTAAGCTAGAATCTTGGCGAGAAGCGCAGTGTAGCACGATTTGGAGCGACAGGAGGTGTCGTAGAGCATTGGCATGATCATGTTGAAATAGGCGGATACCGCTTTGAAATCCGAAGGCGTCCATTGGTAGCCCGGGTCGGCCGTGTAATCGAGGCTCAGGTCGGGCGACGTGCCAATCGCCCGCCGAACGGTGCGGAAGAGCCCTTTGTAGTTTGCAACATTATTCGTCCGATATGGTTCGAAATCGAGATTGACGCCGTCCACTCCATAGCGCTTGACGAACATCCGGCATACGCGGGCGATCTCGTGCCAGGTAGAAGCGGTATTCACCAGCGCCAGCGATCCGCTCAGGTAGGCGACGATCTTTTGATGCGGATCCGCGGCGCGCGACACTCGGATCCAGTGCGCCAACTGCGAGTACTTGGCGGGGTCCATGGTTCCATCGGCGTTGAATGCCGTGATGTTGTGAAGCTGGTACGTAAACGCGCGCGCCTTCAGCCACCCGACCACTTTGCGAATCCGTCGGTCGCTCATCACCGACGAGTCGAACCCGTGATCCAGAAAGATTCCGTTTTCTTCATGCGCCGTGACGCGAAGGCCGTGCGCCTCGGGCACGCTCACCATGACGCGAAGGCCGCGCGCCTCCGGCACGCTAAGGAAGACACCACCGCCAGCGCGGCAGGCGGTCAAGAGAGCCGATGCCAGAAGGGCTCCAGCCCATCGCCTCACGCGTATCACCCGGGATTCTCCATATGGTCGAGCCTTTCGACGCCAAATTGTCGGTGTCCAGCCTCCGGGCCCCGGCACGGCTCCCCTGGGCGACCGAGAATCGCGGCGATGGCGGCTTTTGGCGCGCCAGAACCGGAAACGCGGACTTGATGCTCATAGGGACGCAGTTCCCCGTCGCTTTGCCACCGAGCGCGTGGCCGTCGCATCTCATGGTGCCACAGGAGCCGGAGACGAGCGTAGTTTCACGATCAACGCCGGTATGTTCGTCAAACAGATGGCGCGGGACGGCGCTCGGCCAATATGCTCAGGAAGTCGGGGTCTGGCGGAAACCGAGGTGGCTCTTGCACGACGGTTCCGCACACCCAGGAAGGCCGCCACTTACCCTCACAAAGCGTTCCAAAAAGATCTTCAGCAGGATGACGCCGCATAACAAGCGTTCGGATTTCTCGGCTTAGGATCAAAGTAAGTCGCCATCATCGATTTGGTATCGATCCGTTGATTCGCATAACAAGTGTTCGCTTCTGCTGTACACGCGCTGCTGTCGCATTTTGCGTAGAAAAAGACTGCGTCTAAAGCTGCCTCTGAGGTACGCGCGCGTGCGCGTGCGCGATGGGACTCCGGAAAATCGCCGCGGCGCGCAAGCCTCCGACGACGCTGTGCGTGTAGGGCACAACCGAACAGGTGTTACGCGATCAACGGATTGGCGCGCATAACCACCAACGAGCACGGCCGACGTGTTCCGGTGGGCGCCGTGGCTGCTTCTCGGATTCAGGTCGACGGCGAGCCTCGTGATCTGCGGCGCTAAGGCGTCCCGTCCGGCACTATCAGCGGGAGTGGCAACCACGGCTACGATGGCTTCGGACGGTGTTCTAAGTGGTGCCATAAATTTGAGCCGATGTGCCTTAGGGCTAGGTTGGTGAGTAATCAACTAGGAAGTGCTACGATTCTACCCACGCGTCCGCAAGATGCCGCGGACGCGGGAAGGAACACGAGATGATCAGGAATCTGTTCATGGCTGCGGTCCTAGCCTTCGGATTTGCCGCGACTTCTTCGGCCGCTGTGATCTACGTACAGGTTGGGCCGCCTTATCACGCCGTCGAAGCGGTTCCAGCGGCGCCAGGTCCGGGCTACGTTTGGGTTGGCGGCCACTGGCGCTGGAATGGCGTCAAGTACATTTGGGTCTCGGGGGGGTACGTCCGCCACGCCGGCGCGTGGTGCGCAGGGCACTGGCGGCACCTAGCGGGCAGCGGGTGGTACTGGGTTCCGGGGCATTGGTGTTAATAGCCTGAGCTAGCAGCGCTCGAATTGCTTGCGCCGGCGGCCCCAGTGGTGCTAAGCCAACGGCGGAGCGCCCTTTCGGCGCGTCACGCGTTTCGCACCGGTGCACGTTCCAAGAATCGAACGCGCTCTTCAAGTTCGCGGACGCGCAGGGCGTCGAGCGCGTGGCCGACGGACGCGGCCATGTTCCGCAGCGACTCGATCTCGTCAGGCGCGTAGGCCTCGGCATGCTCCTTGTTGCCGCAGACGAGTGCACCGATCAGCTCGCCGCGCACAATCATGGGAAACGCGAGCACACCAGGCAACGCGGAGCCCAACGCATGCAGGCCGGCAACGACACGACGAGCCCGCATCGCGACGAGTGCGGGGTCATTCTCGTCGACCGAATGGCTTTGCGTAAACGAGGAATTGTGTGGCTCGTAGAGTCCCGATTGACCCCGCAGCCAAACCCCGGCCTCGGTTGCATGCCCGTGGCGCATCACCATCGCCACGCAGCGCTCGAGCAACACTCGGCCATCGGTCACAAATTGTGCGTCGAGCGCAAAATCCGCGATCGCTGCTTCGTCGAGGTGGCGCTGCCGGAAGAGCACCTTATCGACGGCTTGCTCGACACGCGCGTTGACGAAGCGGAGTGAAAACCCCAAGGCCAGCGCGACGGCGAGTTGGACCGCCATGCTGCCGGCGCGGCTGTGCTGTTCCACAAATCTTGACGTCAGCGTTTCGACGATGAGGATGATCCCTACAATGATGATCGAAACCGCGCTGTAGACGACAGCCCGATTAATTACGAAGCCGACGTCGATCACTCGGTGGCGCAGGATGACGTAGGCCAAACCGAACGGAATCGCTCCGATGAGGAGTAGCGTCGCATCGTCGACGATCTCCGAAGCCCCGATGGTATTTTGCACCGTGATATCGATCGCAATGGCGACTAGGCCGGTGCCGAGCATTAGAAAGACCCACCGCCGTCGCTGGCGTTCCCACGCCGCGCCCTGCACGTAGGCGAGGATCAGAATCGCAATTACGAGCAAAGCGCTCGCGACAAAGAGCCAAATTATTGCGGTGCGTGCTAGCGCGACGGTGCGCTCTGTCGCGGCGAACGAAGTACCCGCGATCGTGACGCCGACAGCGACGAGAGTCAAGATCTGCGTGATGCGCGCGAGCGCGCGCGGAACGGGCTGGGCGACGCCGTCGGGAAACTCCGCAGCGAAGGTTGCGGCGGCCGCGGTTCCGACGAGCAATAACAGAGTGCTCGCGGTTTGCAGCACGAGAACGGAAAGAAGCGGCGTCGGCATCACGGTGTTCGGCAGCCCAATCAGCAGACCGTAGCAGAGCAAGAAGAGCACGAGCGCGCGAGCCGTGGAATCCTCCCAACGGCGCCATGCTAAGAGCGCGGATACTGCGAGGAAAGCGAGGCGAATGACGAGCGGGACCAGCAGAAGCGTAGCGTATGCTGGCCGCGGCGTAAGCAGCGCGACCGTGTGCGAACCGTTGACCACGACCGAGATGCGCGAACCCGGGGCTGAATAGGAGGCCTCGGCCCGCTCGAACGGAGTCTTACCGAACGAGATCGTGTCGCCGACTCGAATGCCGGCCAGCGCGCCCGGCGAGTTCGGCGCGACCGAAATTACGCGTTGGTCCTGCGCGGCAGGCAACGTCTGGTTTGCCGTCCGCAGGCCATATTCAGGCGGCACCGGCAGCAACGTGTCGTAACAAACGAAGACGGCAGCGGCTGCGATGACGAGCAACGCGACGACGCGCCAGGCAGGGGCCCTCATCCGCGCGGCTTCATCCTTGCGGCGGGCGTTTCCCGCACTTCGCCTACAAGGCTTCGAGCGTCAGCCGTCATTCCCGCAGCGGTGACTTGCGGAGTCGCGTAGTTTTTAGATTCTGTATCAAATCTTGCGCGAGTCCGATAACTCGCGCTACGGTATCGGAGTCGTTCGGAGTGTGTGGTCCAACCCGGCGTCGCCGGTCCCAAAGCCCCGGCAAATCTACGCCGAACTGCGCGCCGCGATCTTGGAAGGGCCCCTGGGAGCCGCCGATGCGCTTCCCTCAACGCGCCAGGTGGCGAGCAAAGTTAGGCGTTGCGAGAAGCACGGTTTGGCTGCCCGTTGATAAACGCTCGTTGGTCTTGCGTCTTTACTCGCGATCAATCCAACCACGTCGGGAACGCTTGTTACGCAGGGACAGTGTTTTGCGAAATCCGTGCACGCGAGCCTCGGACTCTCGCAAGGCGCAGCAGGCAATGCAGCGTAACTTATTGCCTCTTTGGCGTGGCTAGCTCGGCAAGGGCGGGTTGACTCCGGCCCGCTTGCGCCTCCGGGCTCCGAATGAGAATAACGGCCGCGCTTGGTCATGGCTTCAGTGCCCCGATGGCTGAAGCGATTCGTTCGAGTGCGTTCACGGCTTTACGAATGTCTTCTGGCCGGGCAACCGCGTGACCAAGCAACAGGCCGCGTTTCCGAGGTTGCCCTGCATAGGCCACGGAAAGCGGCACCGAATCAAATCCCTCCTTCTTGAGGGCAACGGCAAGGGCGACGTCGTCGACGCCGCCGATCAGTTCCGTCACGGTAAACGTTCCAGTTTGGGCTTTTTTCGCGTGACGTGGGCGCCTTCGTTGCATACCAGCAGATTAATCGTTTGCGCGGACAACAAGAAGCGGAACTGATTCAGCGAATCTTTGAGACATTCAACGAGCAACGATTCGCAGGGGCTCTTGATTTTGTCTACAATGATCTCGCATTACGACTGACGGAACCGGCTTACGTTCGCGAAATATCTGAAGGCAGAGCGACTGCAGCGTCTCACCGCGAGTTTGCGGTCGGCGTTATCCTCACGCTTACACGCCGTTTGAATCGTTAGTGGCGCGCTCACGCGCAATCGACCTAGCGGCGATAAACGAACGCTTTCGAACTGAAACTCCGCAACTGCGCGAACAATGGAAGGTGACGGGGCACGAACTGGCTGAAAACCGCATTCAGGTGCTCGACGACCACGCCGCCGGCTGGCGGTCGACTCATCGCCATTTTATCCGCCGCGCCTTCTAACGATACCCCCGCCATGTGCTCACATGTGCATCGCGCCTTGAGAACCATGCTGCATAAACTCGATATGACTGACGACGCCGTTCCAGTCGTCCGGCGGTATGCGGAGATCGCTCTGGAACGGGCATTGCAGCTCGAACAGCAGAACCATGGTCGTGGTCATGATGATGGTCACGGCGGAAGTCATCACGAGATGTACGGTTTCGTTTTCAAACCCGAAGAGCCAGCAGAATCCCACGATGCATGCCGCGCCGACCATCGAGACGAGCCACTCGAACGGCGCCATTCCCCAGCGGTTTCCGGAGAGCCGGCGCCGACGATGGTCGTGTAGCGCGCCGAGCTGCTGCAACGTCGCACTCTGGGCGTTGGCCTCCTTGAGGTCGCGGGGATTGAAGTTGCCGGCTGCGGCGATGGCATCCATGACGATCACGTCAGCGTCTTTGTCGAACCCACGGCTTTGCATCGCGGGCCATTCCCTTTGCAGCATAGCGTTTGCATAAAGGAGCATATCGCGCCGTACGCGTGAGCGTTCCTCGGCTGGCAATCCGACCGAGGTGTGCCAGGCGTCGGTCGAGGCGGCCGATTCCTGCGCGACGAGTCACTGTGGGCCATAAACGCGAAGCACTTGTTCATGCGTGAAGCGCGTCCGCGACGGCGGTTATGGCGCGCGCGACGTCGCTATCCGAAGTCTGCCAATTCAGGACACTAATACGCATGGCTCGCATTCCACGCCAGGTCGTCGGGCCGAAGTAGGCCTGCCCCCCTTGGACTACATGATCTATTACTTGCTGCGTACGCCGATCGTGCTCAGAGATCGAGGCGTCGCTGCCGCTTGCCAGGAATCGCACAAGACCTTGGTTGATATTGGGTCGCCATAGCACTTGCGCACCCTCGAGACTTCCTATACCGTCTACGAGTTTCTGAGCGTACCGGCACGAACGGCCGATCAGGTCCGCAATCCCATCGCGCCCAAGCTGTCGCAGGGCAGCATACGTTGAAAATCCTCGTGCACGGCGGGACCATTCGGGGTTCCAGTCGATTTGGTCGCGGGCAATCGCATTTTCCGTGATATAAGGAGCCCGTGTGGACAATGACGCGCGGTGCGCTTCTGCATCTGCCACGAATACGTACCCGCTGTCGAATGGGACGTTAAGCCATTTGTGCCCGTCGGTCGCCCAGGAGTTGGCGGCACCTGCTCCCTTGGTCATATCCCGATACTCCGGGGTAGCAGCCGCCCAGAGACCAAAGGCGCCGTCTATGTGGACCCAGGCTCCGTGCTCCATCGCTATGGGTACCAACGTTTGGAAAGAATCGAACACGCCGGTATTAATATCACCGGCCTGAAGCACCACGATGGTCGGCCGGCCGCCCCTCGCCTCCAAGGCAGAGATAAGAGCCTGGGCATCCATCGTTTCGTCTTCGCCTGGTTCAATGTACTCAACGTGCCGCGTTCCAAGCCCGAGAAGTCGAATGGCTCGATCGATCGAAGCATGCCGATTGCTGCTTGAAATGACTCGTATGGGCGGTGCTCCGTAGAGCCCGCGTTCTTCGATGTCCCAGCCAGCTCGTGCAAGTAACGAGTGTCGCGCCGCTGCAAGGGCGGTTACGTGAGCCATCTGACACCCGGTTACGAGCGCGAAGCTGGCGGACTGCGGGATGCACAGGAGGTCTTTGAGCCATACACCGACGACCTCCTCGACGACCGCAGCCGCCGGGCTGCAGGAGTAAAGCGCTGCGTTCTGATCCCAAGCAGACGTCAACCAATCCGCCGCCAGCGCGGCCGGGAGCGAGCCGCCAATGACCCAGGCGTAGAAGCGGCCTCCGGGCATGCCGAGGATACCGCCCTCCACATCACGCACGAGGTCTTCGATCACTCGAACGGGATCTGTCGGCTCGCTCTCCATCGAACGGGACAATCTATTGCGAAGGGTTGTAACGTCAATGCTTGCGCTGACAGGCCCGTTATCGAGAGATTCTAGGAATGAGAGCGCGTCTTCGAATGCTCTGTGTAAAGCCGGCCTGAACGCCGAGGCTGCCTCTATCATGTCACCAGAATATTGCTACTCGAGCCGAAAATCTATCCGAATCTTGCTGTAAACCCAGGGAGGCGGACAAGCGCTCACAGCATCCATCCCAACGAGTAAGGATGGTTCGTGGGAATAGGCATCACGTAAAACTGGTGGTCAACGTCAAGTGGGCGCCATATGAACGCGCCTTCGAAGCGGATAAAGCTGCGCTGGGAATCTAGTTCGATACGAAGCGCGTCAGGCCAAAGCGCGGTGACGCTGATTCGATGCAGTCTCTCTTGTTGCGCTGTGGGCTTACGCTACTAGGTAAAGGTGGAGGTGACGGCGCGTTGATGATTGCGATCAAGCCCTAAAGCGCGGGTACCACCGACTTGTCAACAGGGCGCTCAAGGCACCGGCGCGCGATACAAGTGTTCGGGGTAAGTGCCGCGGTAAGCGATACAGGTGTTCGGCGCGGCCCTAAGGCGCAGTCGCTTGAAGCGGCCGTTTGACATGTATGATAAGCGCGCGTGTTGGGGCGGCAAACAATGGCTGGCTTGACGTGGGGAACGCATTGATCGTCGACTTCCAGCCGATCGTGCACATCTACCCACAGAGGCCGCAACGACCCTTTTGCTTGAGGAGCAACAGCTCGCGCCACTCGGCGCGTGTCCTTGCATCGCGAAATGGATTCCAGTCCGCCATGCCTCCTATGGTTCGCTCCAGACCCTACGGACTCCCGATGCCGTACCGGCGAGCGTAACCTTAATCCGGCAACAAGCGTTTTAGGATCTTCGGCTTGACGTAGCAAGCGTACGCTGTGGCGCGTAACAAGCGTTTCAAAAGGAGTTAAGCAAGAATGACTCCGTGTAACATGCGTTCCGAAAACTCTTCAGTTGGGCAATTCAGCGTAACAAGCGTTTCGGGGTCTCCGGCTTACCCCAAGTAAGGTCGCGATAACCCAACTTGTAACAAAGCCGTCGATCGCATACCGAGTGTTCCGTTTTGGCATACACGCGTTGTAGTCGCAATTAGCGTCGCTGTAGTCGCAATTAGCGTTGCAGACTTGGTGTCTCTTTCTAACGCGTCGGCTGGGAAAGCAGATTCGATCAAGCCCTAGCGCGCGTCCCACGATCAGCCAACAGGGTCCTCAACGCGCCGACTCGCCGGTCCGCAACGCCACTACCGTGCCGCTCCGCCGACGCCGCTGGTGATCGCGTGGGCGTATTTCCGCACCAGGTTGGTGCCCGCTATCTGATCGAAAATCCACAGCCAGCCGCCGGTGATGCCACATTGCGTATGCCAGTTCTTCATCGCCGTCTTTGCCTCCGCCGGCGTCAGATCGGGCGGCGCCGAGCGTTGGTCCGATACGCCGGGGTAAACCGGAACTTTGCCGAAATTCCAGTTCATCTTTGACCCCGAGCAGGGACTGTTGCCTGCCCCGCCGGCATAAGTCTGCAAATGAATGGCATCCACCGTACCGGCCCGCTTCTTGTTGATTTTCGACACGACATCCGTCCAGAAACCGGAATCGGTATAGGGGTCCATGGTGACCTCGTAGCCAAGCTTCCCCAGCATTACTGCGAATTTGATCGTTGAAGATTCGTCGTAGCCGTTCTCCTCATCGAAATCGATTGCGTCGAGCGGCAGCGCCGCCTTCAGCGCGGCGAAATCCTGATAGAGAATGCTGTCCGGTCCGGTTCCCTGCGATTCGATCAGCGCTTCGATATTCTCCCAATCGCCGTAGTTGGACGACCCGATGCTGAGCGTGACGCGGGTGACCTTGCCCCGCTTGATCTTCTTCAGATCGGCGGGGAAATCGTGGTATGTTTCATTCCCGATATACTCGCCATCCGATGTCAACGGAAATTCGCCGTTTAGATTCAAATCGCCCGTGCTGCCGACCTCGACGCTCCAGACGATCAGTTCATTGAACCCTGAGTTCTCGAGTTCCCTTATATTTTTCGGGATGTGTTTATAAACCGGCCCTCCCCCCAGAATGCCGACATAGCCTGTCTGTGCAGGGGCCGCGCCGGCGAAAGCGCCTTTAGGGCCATGAACCGCGGTCAGGACTTGCAGGCCCGAAGACGACGGCGTATTCGCCAACGAGCCGGCATTGCCGTTGCACGCTGAAAGTACTAGGTCTGCGGCGAGCGCGGCGCTAGCCCCGAGAAGGCTTAATCGCACGTTTGGAACTCCTTTCTATATAGCCGCTTCTAAGATAGGCCCCGTCATCCGGCGGGTCGCCCCTAAAGCGATTATTTCGGCGGATTCTTTGACGATGCTCTTTGTCGATGGAGATTTTTGTGCCGATTAGCCCATCCGTTACCCAAACGAACGCATTAACAGTGAAAACTATTGCAAAATAGGCACGTTTGAATTAGTCCCGGCGGGAATCGAACCTACACTCGGGGTTCCGGGGACTGCCCTCCACTACGCTGTCGCTGCTCGCTTCGCGGCCGGCGCTGCCCTCACCGAGCATCAGGCATGTGACCTTGCATTGGCGGTTCTGGAGCTCGGGGCTTCGCCTCGTCTGACCGAGCCGAGCCGCCGATGAACAGGGCTGCGCGTCGGGGGTCACGGCGGCGTGCCCACCGAGGAGCGGGCTGAGTGGCCTCCGAGCTTTCGGTCTGGTAGCGGATGCAGTACACTATCCATTGCACAAAGTTATCTGAATCGCGAAGGAGCTACAGTGGCGCTTAGGTTTGGCGAAAAGGTGGGCGATTGCCGATGAAGCCGCTCGCGATCTTCGGTATTAACGTACTGGCGAGCTTCGTGAGTTCGGTCGCAGCCGCGGTGCTTTTTGCAGTGCCGTGGTTACAAGTTCAGAACACTCACGTAGCCCTGCTGTGGCTGGTGGTGCCGCACATGTTTCTACGCTTCATTGGCCTCAGCTTTCTCGTACCCGGTGTCGTTTCCGCGTCGTTACCGAGGAGCTGGGCGGCGCCAGCTGCTTACGGCGACCTCGTCGCTGGGATTCTCGCTATCATTGCGGCGGCTGCGGTAGCGCGTAATCTATCTTGGGCAATTGCGGCCGTCTGGATTTTCAACGTTTGGGGTGCAGTCGACCTTTTGCACGGGTTTTACAAAGGACTACGCGTCAACCTCGCCCTCGACCCCGGTTCATTAGGCGCCGGGTACTATCTTGTAACGGCGATTGTACCGCCGCTGTTAATATCGCACGCGCTGGTCTTCGTGACACTCCTACGGAACGGCCCGTAAGACAGCTGACGAAGATGCCGCTAGCCGCTTCCGCAGGCACGGCCGGCGGCATGGGGAGGGGCCACGTTTTTAGGGCCTTAGCTCGGGACGAAGCGTTACCCGCACGTGCGTTAGGGCGACAAGGAACGCGAGGCGTGTTCACCTTTAACCCCGCGCGCATAACAAGCGCAATGGCAATTAGCTAAGCCCCTGTAAGCGCACGGGTGTCTTAGGAGTCCGTATAAGCTAGCGACTCCACACCCCGCGGTTATCGGAACACACTCCAGTAGGATTGTCGAAGCCATTGAGGGTCCCGACAAGTTTACCGCCGACATACGAGAAAACGAATACGTGTCCATTCGCTGCTGCGTCACTTGAATAGATCAGCTTCTCACCTTTTGCGTCGGACGCCATCCACGATCCGCCGCGCCCGGCGTGCGTGATGATCGCGGAGGTTTTGCTTTGCGGCATCGCGCCCGGCCCCGCGACCGGCGGCTGCGACCCGCCGCAGCCGGCAAAAAACGCAGCTGCGACAATGATAAGCGCCAAGCGGGCCAAGTATGTCATGTGCGATGCCTCCTGAAAGCTGAACGGGCCGACCGGCTAACAACGTTCGCCGCCGCTCTGCTTAATCCCAAAGGCTCAGAATCCGGTTATCGAATAGACCGTGCCTGGCCCGTATGCGCCGCCGTAGACGGTCGTGCCGTAGAGCGCGGCGTTCACGTCGATCAGGTCGGCTTCCGGTTCTTCGCCGTCCCCCGGTGCACCAAAGCTGTACAGCACCGTTTCAGTGCCGTAAGGCGTGATAGAGAAAACCGTTCCTCTCCCGTAAGTGCCGCCGTAGACGGTCGTGCCGTACAGCGTGCCGTTCACGTCGATCAGGTCGGCCTGCGGCTCTTTGCCGTCTCCCGATGAGCCAAAGCTGTGGAGCACCGTTTCGGTGCCGGATGGCGTGATCGAAAAGACCGTACCGCAGCCACCAAGTGGACTACAACTGCTGCCGCCGTAGGCGCCGCCGTAAAATGTTGTGCCGTACAGCGTGCCGTTGACATTTAGGAGGCTTGCCTGCGGTGCTGCGCCGTCCTTCGCGCCGCCTTTGAAGCTATGGAGAACGGTTTCTTTTCCGGATGGCGTGATCGAGAAGACGGTTCCGTAGCTGCCGGAAAGGTCTTGGTAATACGTCGTACCGTAAAGCGTGCCGTTGACCTTGATAATACCCGCCATCGGTCCGTAGCCGTCACCTGTGCCGCCGAAGCTGTGCAGTAGTGTTTCTGCGCCGGACGGTGTGATCGAGAAGACGGTGCCGCCGTTGCGTTTTCCGCCGAATCTGGTCGCGCCGTAAAGCGTACCGTGCACGTTCAGTAGGTTGCCCTGCGGTTCTGAGCCGTCGCCGCCACTGAAGCTGTGCAGCACTGTCGCCATGCCATCAGGGGTAGTCGAGAAGAACGTGCCATGGCTCTTTCCGCCTCCTCTGGTCGTGCCGTACAAAGTGCCACTGACATCGATAAGGCCGGCAAATGGATACTTGCCGTCGCCGCCTTTGAAGCGGTGAAGCACGGTTTCTGCGCCGGACGTTGTGGTTGAAAAGACTGTGCCGAAGCCGCCAGGGTCATACCTTAGGCCGTACGCGCCGCCTACTGAGGTCGTGCCGTAGAGCGTGCCGTTCACGTTAATGAGACCGGAGTGCGGGTAGTGGCCATCGGCCATGCTTCCGCTCCCGGTTCGAAAACTGTAAATCACGTTCTCGACTACGGTTGGCTTGTGTCTCAGGACAGGTTTGACCGATGGGTTTGCTGGGACGCGGACCAGGCTGACCGACGCCTGCGGCATCGCGCCCGGCGCGCCGATCAGCGGCTGCGATCCGCCGCACCCTGCTAGCATCGCCGCAGCAGCAAAGCCGCCCAACACGTAGCGGCCAAAATCCAAGCTCTTCATGCCTTACTCCTCGATCCGTGAACGGACCAGCCGGTGAGAACGTTCGGGCTTAGCGGGGCGGTCCCGTCGCACCAGCCAGGCCGCAAGGACCCAAGCGTCCCCGGCCGAGGGCTCCCGGCCACTGCGCCAGTCAGCGGCTGTCGCATCGCGAACAAGGCGAAGTGCGCCTATTTCCAGCGGCATATGGTCCGTCATGTTGAAGCCCCGAAATCGCGAACACTTGTATCGCCGAACGCTTGTTATACGGGCCGCTGTCGAAGGGCCTCGCGGGGCCTCTTCATTTGGGTAAGCGGTCTCAGACTCGCGGTTAGGCGTTAGATTTTGGTCCGGCCCCTCGGAAATGGCGAGGTCAGCCGTTACATTCTGATCCGGCTCCATGACGGTGAGGAGAGTGGCCAGAGGCGGCGCTTTTTTCGGTATTTGAACGAATGCGGCGCGCGACGGAAACGAGTTCGCGCCTTGTCGCGATGGTGCGTAAAGCGTCGGCTTTAGGCAAGGTCACGCGAGGACGAACCGCAATTCTGTAGCGACAACGCGGGGCAGCTAGCGGAATGCGGGTAGCTCGGGCTTGAGAATCATCAGAACAAATGCGATAAACGGCAGAACTAGCGCGATCGTGCCCCAGAGATTCCACGACTTTGAGAGCTCCTCGTATTCTCGAAGATTGCCGGCGTGCGCGGCAACGGAGATGCGCTTTTGCGCGCGCGAGAGCGGAGCGAAGGCGAGTCCCGCTAGAATGAAGGCGATGATTCCCCAGAGGAGCCAGCCGGTAGAGAGAATGGGGATATTAGCGACGAACGCCGCCGCCAAACCGCCGCCGAGCAAGAGCAGAACGCCCGGAATCGTGAAGACCTTGTCCGCGGCGATGATGCCGTCGATCGTGCTGGCCATGATTGCGAGGTTTCCGGTTTTGTCCGCGTGCCGTTTCCAGAAGACGCCGACGGTGATGTTCCCCAAAAAGAGGACGACGCCGAAAATGTGGATCAGCTTGAGGACGAGGTAGGTCATGGCTCGTTATCCTTTCCCGCCGTTCGTTGGCGTCCCTCGACAGGCTCAGGATGAGAGGGGTGTGCCGAGCGCGCGGATCCGGTTTTCGAGTTCGGCGATGCGAGCGTGCGACTTCTCGGCGTCGATGTGGTCGTACGCCGCGCCCGCGCTGCGAGCGATCGCTTCCAAGAGCGTGCGCTCGTCGGCGGTCAGCAGCGTGCCGCTGCCGCGCGGTCCGTAGAAGACGAAGCCGAAGACCGATCCTCGCATGAGCAGCGGCACGACGAGCGAGGGCGCTTTCGATCCGCCCGGCAATATCGTTTCAGCGCGTGGACGGCCGTCGAGTGCGATCGGTGCGAGCTCGGCGCGCAGTTCGACAATCAGCGGATCCTCGGGATCGATCGACTCGGACTCTTGGCGCGTCCAGCCTCGATCGGCGGTGCGCTTGAATGCGCCGCCCTCGCGCGGTGCGAGAAAGAGTGCTGCCGACGTCAGTCCCAGAACGCGAACGGGCTCTTCGACGAGAAACTCGATCAGCGTCTTTTCAGAAGAGGTATTTGCAAGCGCCCGAGCCGCGTGGTGCAAGGCTTCCTCGGCACGCCGCTGCTCGCGGAAGAAGAAGGTGTTCAAGAAATTCTCGACGCGTCCGTGCAATGCGTTGAGCGTAAATCCGATAATGAGCGCCGCAAAGAGACTCACGTAAATCGCCGGGCGAGTGCTCTCGAAGATCTGTTCGAACCACCACTCGAGGATTCCAAACAAGAGCAGCATGATCGCGGTAACCGCGCCGTAGATGGCGGCGCGTCCGATTGCGAATCGAAAGTCGATAACTCGCTCGGAGAGGAAACCGTAGACGACGAAAACGGAGCCGGCGAGTCCGAACCAGGGCAATAGGGCCACCGTCCAATCGAGAAGATCGAGCAGCGGAATCGACGCGTTGCCGATGAGCGTGCTCAAAGTGTTCGCAAGCGCCCAAGTGAGATCGAGCGTCGGCGCCAGCGCGATGCCGGCAATCACCCAGTTGACGCGGCCAGGTGCGATGCCCGTGGCGCCAGACGCGATATACGCGAGCCCCGTTAAAACGACGACGAGCAGCGACGCATCGGCGATGCTTTCGAGGAGGAGTGCCGGCCCGGGATAGCCCCAATGCTGGTAGACCATCCAGATGATGGGGTCGGTCCAGACGAAGAAGACGACAATTGAGAGCACGATAGCGCTTCCGAGAAACCACGGCCACGCGCGACTCGGTTTGCCGTAGAGCCGTTGTGCGAAAATCAAAATCATGAGCTGAGCGGCCGGATAGATCACTTGTATCGCCAGGTAACTTGCAAAATTAATCGGCCACGCCGCTAGGTCGAGGGGCGTCTCGTTGACTTTGAGCAGCATCAGCATCGTGTAGATGTAAAAGGCGAGCGTGATCGGGCGCGGGCGCAGCAAAAAGAGCACGCTCGCAAGCGCCAGCGAGAGAAAGAAGCAGAGTGGTATGCCGACGTAGCGCGCGATCGTGGCGCGCGGGGAATAGTCCGGAGAGCCTGCAACGATCTGGGTCTGAAACGTGCGGCCGTCGCGCGTGACTTCGACTGGAATGGTTTTTTGGGCGTGCGCGCCTCCGACCAATGCGAAGCGCTGCGGCTGCGTGAGGGCTTGAAGGTTGATGCGATCGCCCGTCTTGAGGGTGCTCGCAGGCATAGAGCCGGCTTCGACCTGTACGACGTCGGCGTTGAACGGGAAGAGGATTGGGAAGGAACCAAGTTGAGTCGAGTTCCCTTCGACGACGGCGAAGACGATGACCATGAGAATCGTCCCGATCGCTACGACTGCAAACGAGAGACGTTCGCAGAGGAAACGTACGAACGACTTCAGGGGCCCGCTACGAGAAGACGACGATTCCCGTGCTGAGATTGTAGATTCCACCAATCACCTTTACTTCGCCCGCATCGACCGGAGCTGCGATGATCGTTGACCGGGCGGTGGCCGCTCGAACGTTGAGCATGACGTTGTGAGCTATCGCGTTTTGAAGCCAGCCCCCGGGAAAGCCGCGCGCCCCCTGGACTGCCGGTTCGAGCGCATTGACGAGTCCTTGGATATGACCGGGTTGGGTTGCGCCGTCGCGCACGTAATCGACCGCGGCAGTCACGGCGCCGCAGTTCTCGTGCCCGAGGACCACGATCAGGTTCACGCGTAGGACTTCAACCGCGAATTCGATCGAGCCGAGGTTGTCGTCGTTGAGAAAATTGCCCGCGACGCGAACGACGAAGAGCGCGCCGGGGGCTTGATCGAAGACCGTCTCGATCGGCACCCGTGAATCCGAGCAGCCCAGGACGGTCGCAAACGGAGCTTGACCGCCGGCGAGCTCGGCGACGCGAAGGCCGTGGGGCTCCGCCTGGGGCGTGCCGGCGACGAAGCGGGCGTTGCCGGCCTTGAGCAGCTCGAGCGCTTGCGCGGGGGTGGTGCGAGGCATGCAAGCGGCGCTTTCTCGGCGGCACCCTTGCGCTCCCGGCCATCCCTGTGATAGGCTAACCGACGGCTCCAAAGACCGTAGCCGGCCGCAAGGCCTTAATAGTGACTACCGAGGAAGCGATCGTGAGAGTTTGCGGCATGGCACGTGCGATGCGCAGTTCAAATGAGGCGCCCTCGAATGGGGCGCTTTTCGTTTAACCGCACATCTAACCGCACATCGCTTTTGTTGGAAGCTAGGACGCATGCCGACTACCCGTAAAGAGAGTACCGTCAGCGAGCTCGCCGAAAAGCTCGCCGCAGCGAAGAACCTTTTCCTTACCGACTACCAAGGCTTAACCGTCGACGAGATCACGCGCCTGCGCGGCGAGCTTCGTAAAGACGGAAACACCTACTCGGTGGTCAAGAACACGCTCTTCCGCATCGCGGCCGGCGATCTGGCCGGAGAGCTGGAGCGGTTTCTTGCCGGCCCTACCGGCATCGTCTTCGCCGGTGCCGACCCCGTCGCGCCCGCGAAGGCGCTCAAAACCTTCAGCGACACGGTCAAGAAAGTAGCGGTCAAAGCCGCTTATATCGACGGCCGAGTCGTCGATGCCCAGCAGGTCGAGAAGCTCGCAAAGCTTCCGCCGAAGATCGAACTCATCGCAAGTCTCGTCGGCACACTCGCCAATCCGCTTCGCGGGCTCGTCACGGTGCTCTCTGGAAATCAGAGCGGCCTCGTGCGCGTGCTCGAGCGAATTCGCGAGCAGAAAACCGACGCCACCGCAAACGCTTAATCGCTTTAATAAGGATAACGACGTATCATGGCAGTTGCCGAAGTCATCGATCAAATCGATAAGCTCACCGTTCTCGAGCTGGCCGACCTAGTCAAACAACTCGAAGAGAAGTATGGCGTCTCCGCGGCCGCACCGGTCGCGATGATGGCCGCCGCTCCCGCGGCAGCCGCACCCGAGGCCGAGAAGACCGAGTTCGACGTCATTCTCGCGGAGATCGGCGCGGAGAAGATCAAAGTCATCAAGGCCGTTCGCGAGCTCACGAGCCTCGGCCTCACGGAAGCGAAGGCATTCGTCGAGAGCGCTCCCAAGGCCGTGAAAGAGGGAGTGACTAAAGACGAAGCCGAGCAAGTGAAGAAGAAGCTCGAAGAAGCCGGCGCCAAGGTAGAGATCAAATAACGCCGCAGGGCAACCAAGGCGTTCCGGCATGGGCACAGTTGCTGCCGCTGCTTATCGTGGCGCTGCTGCTCGCCTATCGCATGATACGTCCGCAGAAGATCAGCGTGACCCGCATGTGGGTCACGCCGATCTTTCTCTGCGCATTAACGGGGTTCGCGATCTACGGCACCGCGCTGCAAAACCCCGCGCCGCCGCTTGAGATAGTAGCCGGTCTTGTGATCGGCGCGATCGCCGGCATTCCGTTCGGCATACTGCGCGGCATGCACACCGACGTTCGCCCGACCGAGCGTCGCGGCGTAATGTATCTCGGATCGTCGTGGGTAACGCTCGCGATTTTCATCGCGGCCTTCGGGCTGCGCTACGGCGTCCGGGAACTCATGCCCCAGCGGGGAAGCCTCTCTGCCACGCTCGGCGATGGTTTGCTCGGTTTCGCGGTCGCATTCATCGTTTCGAGCTACGTGGTGATCTTGCGCAAGTACGAGCGCCTCGTACCGAAAGCTGGAGCGGCGGAACGTGCGTAAGAACCTGGTGATCGGCGTCGTGGCCGGAGGCGTTACGGACATCGTCTTGACGAACATCCTGACCGGTCCGATCGCGGTCTACGTTGCCCTCACCACTGGCGTCCTCACTCTACCGAAGGATCAGCAATCTGCCGCGTGGATCGCGGCGCTGCACGCAAACTTCGTGCTCTATGCCCTGTTGCTTTGTATCGGAGCGGCGTGCTCGATTGCCGGCGGATACGTCGCGGCGTGGATTGCGAAGGAGCGCGAGCTCGTCGTCGGAGCGTGCTCTTCGTTTCTGTGCGTTGGATCGGAGATCTACGCCCTCGCGACCGGCAAGTCGTCGGGGCCCCTCTGGATCACGCTTTTGTTCTTACCGCTGAGCCCGGCGCTCGGTGCGGCAGGCGGATATCTGCGACGTAGTGGACGCTCCGAATCACATCGCGAGGAACAGCGACGCTAACGGGCGCTGGATGTTCCGATAACCGTGGAGTACGCGCACCACGTAAACTCGGTTGCGCTCCGCGCGGTAGAAGATGACGTACGGCAGCACCGGAAAATAGCGGACCTGAGAACCAAACTCGGGCCGAAGTCTGCCGACTCTGGGGTTTCGCGCGATGAGACGTTCGAGCGTGGTAACGACTCGGCTTGCCAGCCTCTCGGCGACCTCGGCCCCCGCGTGGTAGCGCTTTATGTTCGCGAGGTCGCTAGCGTTGCTCGCTGTACTGAATGGTCATCCACGCTCTTCATGCGGAGTGCGCCCTTCCGCGCCGACCGTCGCAAGATAAGCTCGAAGCTCCGCGGAGCTTAGCGTTTTACCGGCACTGATAGCGGCTTCACCTTCGGCGATCGCGTTGCGCAGCCACTCTAGTTTGCTCGCCTCTTCCTGCATCAACAGACGGATGCCGTCTCGGACGACTTCGCTTGCATGTGCGTATTCACCGGAGGCAACCTTTGCCTCGATGTACGCCTCCAACTCCGGCGGAAGCGAAATGTTCTTCGTGCCCATGGAGCGACGGTAGCATTCTTGGCGTTTTTTGCCAAGCGTCCATCGCATCGTTTTCGGACGCTGGTTTGCCTGGGAGGCAGGGCCTAATGCGGCGCGAGGCTGACCGTCACGCCTAACGCGTATTGAAAACCAGTGATGCTCCTTATCGACTTGCCACCCGACGGGTAGCGCCAAACTCCAAGATAGTTTGGGTTATAGCCCGAGCCTTTCGCCCACGGCATGATCATCTTCCCATTGACAATCCAGAACTGAACGCTCACCCCAGAGTTCCCGTACCAACTATCGAAGAGCTTGACGGTGTTGATAACGGTTCCGGTTGAGCTAGAAACCTTCACCTGGTCGATGAGTTGCGGCCCTTTCTGACCCGAGCCGAAACCTCTATCGTCTGCAACGACTAGGTACTTCCCGTTCCATTGAATATTGCCGGCGTACGTGCCGGGGTTTGCGATAGCGATATTCTTGAGCGCGCTTTTGCCCCTGGGAAGCTCTGCGACTAAGAAATACGAGTAGAGCACGTAGCCGTCGACGAATAGATTTCCCTTATTGTCGTAGGTGCAGTAATCGTACCAGTCGATGCTCGGATCGGTATACGTTTGGGGAGCGCCCTGAGCATCTTTATAAATCGCAACGTTGCCGTGAGCATAGCCGCGATAGGTACCCCAGTTGCTAACGGCGAGGTCGCGCGTCTTTGGATCGAAGGAACAACCGGAGGGGTAGGCGCTCGAATCGTTCAGCGTTGCGATTGGGCTGGTGCCGCCATGCGCGAACTCAACAATATTCGCGCCGCTAAAGTTCGTAATAAAGACATTACCGGAAGTATCGACGCACTCACCTGCGGGCGCATTGAAGCCCGTAAGTGTTCCGACCAAATGACCTGCCGGATAGGAGTAAACATACACGCTGCCGGCGCCCTGGTCGGACACGTAGAGCAAGTCCTCGTCCTTCGCTTCCGGTCGCATCCAGGAGGCGCCATGCCTAAACTCGGCCGCGCTAGACGTGCTTTGGTCGAAAGTGCTGTGTTGCGGAATCGGCGGCTGTGCCCCGGCGCAGCCGGAGAGTACTGCGACGGTTGCGTAAAGGCCAAAGGCGATGCGGCTCACCGTGATGAGCCGACGCTAACAGTCACGCCGTAGGGATCATCGAGGCCGGAGATCGTGTTCGTCGGATTGCCGCCCTGCGGATAGTTAAAGACGTAAACATTCCCTTGACTTTGGGTGGCGATGACAAGGCCGGAGTCCTGAATCCAGAACTGCCCGCGAACGTGTACGTCGCTAAGCATAACTTTTGGCCCGATTTTGGTCCCTTTCGAACCGCTTATTTGGTAGCGCGTCAGTACGGATTCACCAACGGCCAGATCTGTGCCGTCCCATGCAAACCAACCGTCGCTCAGGGGATTCAGCTTAAGTCGCCCGACGCTGGAGCTGCCCTTGGGAAGCCAGGCCCTGCTCTTCCTCCACGCCGCGAAATAGAGGTTCCCCGAGCTATCGTACGCGATTGTTTGCGGGTCTTGGACGAATCCCACGGTTGAATAAAAGGTCGGGTTGCCCCGAGCGCCCGCGTAGACCGCAATATTCTGAGTCGTACCCACGGAAATGTTTGCCACCGCAAGGTTCCCCGTCGTTGGATCGACGCTGCAAGCCTGGGGAGCGTTTTGAGGGTCCTGCAGCGTCGCAATCGGCTTTGTTCCTCCATGTGCGAATTCGGTCAGATAGCCGTAACCGTTCTCAATGTCGGCATTCGCTATCCAGACGTTACCTTTAGTGTCTGAGCACAGGCCCTCAGGCTCGTCGAATCCCGAGAGCGTTCCCACCGATTTACCGCCGGGGTAGGTAAACACGTAGACATCGTTGGCATCGGGCGAGCTCACGTAAAGCAAAGCCTCGGTCTTTGCGGGCAGCATCCACGATTGCTCGAGCGCAGGTCGCGTTCCATGTGTGCGGCCCTGCGGCATCATGCCGGACGAGTCCATCGGCGACCCCGACCCACCACATCCCGATAGCAACGCCGCAGCGGCCATTACGTTAACAGCGGTACGCATTTTTAGATTGTAGCCGCCGGCAAGGGTGCGACGCAACTTTGCGAATGCAAAAACGAGAGCCGTGGTGCAAAAAACTGGTTAGGTCGCCAAAAGTCGCGTGAGCTCTCTTGCTTTGTGGCGCAGACGAGAGTCAGCTCTCACCTTGCTAGCGAGATTGTAGGCATCCCTCAGAATTGGCGTCGATCCGAGCGCTTCGGCTTCAGGAATCAGTGCCTCCAGGATAAGGTTAGCTTTGGGCTGCCAGCCAAGCGCGTAGGCTGCGCTCGCTGCTACCAGTTGGTTGGTCAGCGCCAGGTCAGCATATTCACCAGACTCGTTTCTTAAGTTTGCCAAACGCCATGCCTCTTGGAATCTACGCAGCCGAAGGGCGCGTACGGCAGTAAAAGACAGGGCATTGGCGCGGTAGAAAGCTTCGCAGCTATCGAAGCGGTCCACATCAGAAAAGAAGAGGAGACCATCCTCCCATTGCTCCGTGCGCACTAACTTAGCGGCAATGTCGATTGAAACTTGCTTCCTTACTTTCTCGTTTGCCTGTCGCTTTGCTAACGAAACAGCAAGTGCAGCGGCATGAAGAGCGTCTGCCTTACGCCCTGCGAGCGCGTTACACTCGGTAATCACCCCTAGCGCGTCCATGGCTTGCGGCAGCGACCCCGAGGCGTAAGCGTCTTCAAACGCAGTCCTGAGCCCTCTTAGGCGCTGCCATGTCGGATGCCAAGCCTTGGAACTCATCAGGAGACGACTGCGTTGTTTCCAAAGCGTTACGGTGATTTGTGATTGCAACTGATTGGATGACTTGGGGGCGTAACGGAGACTTTCTTCAGCCTTCACTAGATATTCATGCCCCCGATGTCGCTCGCCGATATTCCACAACGCAACCCCAACTTCGTAAAGACTTTCGGTGTATAGTTCCCTGATGTGCCCTGAGGCGGTGCATTGAAGCGGTTCGAGGCCGACCACGGCGCGCTGACCAATGCTGATCGCTTCTCGCGAGTTGCCGCGGTATTGAGCAAACTTCGACCCGGCGACATCGACCCACACCTGAAGAGGGTCCGACACCGGTGAAGCGTTTTCGCCCAGCTGTCGAGCAACGAACATCTTCATCTCGTTAAACGCGGACTCGGCTCGTTTGACGTTTCCAAATGCCAGCGATACGAGAGCCTTGCGGCTCAGCGCTTCGACCTTCTGCTCGGCCGAAGCAGCGGCGAGAATCAACGCGTCGGTATGTCGGAGTGCCGCGGCGACGTCACCAGAATCAACGTGGCGACTCGTTAGGTCGGCGAGGGATCGAAATTCATCTAGCTCGGCGAGGTAATCGAGGACCGGCGGATCATCGTGCTCCCAGATGAAGCGAGCCACGCGCCGGCAGATATTGGCCCGTTCACGATAACAATGATAATATGAAATTCCAAGCGATTCGGCGACTTCTCGAATCGGCCGTTGGCCGAGACACTGCAAGGTGATGATCGAGTGCTGACGCAGCGCTCGTTCGCGTCTTCCAGCGCCGAGGTCAGCATCTCTGCATTTGTCGGCACCTTGACGAACAAGTTCGTGGATTCGATTTAGGATCGCGCGGTCGCGCTCGCGACCCGGGACTGCAATGGAGGGATTGTCAAAGAGGCGCTGGACGATCGGGTTTCGGCTCAGAGCCCGGCCGTCGTGCAAATGCCGAAACAGGTGTTTCACGGCTTTTTCGAACGGCGCGGTCACCTCCACGACAATGAAATCCCAACCTTCTTTCTGAGAATCTGTGATTGCGCAGTTCTGCAGGGCTTCCCGGACTCCGCCGCGTCTCTAGCGCAGCGCCAGGCCCCGTCTCAAAGATCAAAAGAGACTGGGGTCAACGCCCACAGGCGGGAGGCGGGGAGGCATTCTAGCGCGGGGAAGACTCGCGCAGAGGAGGCCGCCATAGCGATATGCCACGTGCAAATCCCGCTGCTTCGTTCGAGGCCGCCGTACGTCATCTCTTTCGTCATTTGGATGACGCTAGGGAGCTTAAGCGTAATCCTCTAGTGCAACAAAGTGCACTCAGCGTTATTCGAGCGAGGATCCGGGCCGGGGCGAAGGATTACTTCGACTCCGCCGGGCCCGACGAGCGAGTGCAGGCCCAAAGACGGCTTGCCATCTTGGATGGTTGCCTCCAAGGGCGGTCGGTTAAGGAACTGGCGACGCAGTTACAAATGTCGCTGAGGCAATGTTATCGCGAGCGCTCGTTAATCTATCGCTACGTCGCTGAGTCTTTGCGGCGCGATGAGTTCAAGGCCGAGCGGCCCGTCGCGCATTTTGGGAGCGTCTTTGAGATAGAAATGGAGAGGGCGGCGGCCCGCGCCGCAAACGGCGACTATCTTCTCGCAATGCGCGAATATCAAGCCTTCATCGATGAAGGCAGCGTTTGTCAAAAACTTCAGGCACTGATTAGCCGTGCCGAACTCGAACTGGAGCTGGGAGCCCTAAGGTCGGCCGAGTCATCATTGACCGCTCTATCGACGTGCTTCGCGCAAGCCGACGATCTTCCAACTATTGAAACCAAGGCGTCAGTGGTCTACATGCAATTCCTCGAGGCAAAACTCGCCTGGGAGAGGGGATCATTTGGCGAAGCCTCACGCCGGCTCTCTTTGGCGAGGGGCGCTTCCGCTGACTTCGGAGCCGACCCCACGGAGCGCCTCAGAGGTCTTTATAGCGACATTGCAATCGAATCCGCAAATCGAGCGTTCGATTTAGGCGATTTTGAGGCCACCAAAGCGTTCCTCGCGGCTGCCAGAGAGAGTAGCGACACGCTTTCGGGGCCGCCTCAAAGGACGGCTAATGCTTTGCTGATGGAGGGGACGCTGAGTTTTGTCAACATGCGTCCGGGCGCGGATATTCCGCTTCAAGACCCGATAGCGTTGGCAAGCCGAGCCCATTCCGTTGCCCTGCAGTGCGGGTCCATAAAGTGGCGTTTGAGAGCGGAAATGTTTCTTACCGCGTTACAGCGAGCGACGGTTAACGTGATGCAGCGGGGCGAGCTAATTCTCTCCCTCGCAAAAAGCCTCCACAATCCGCGACTATTTGCCATGTTATCGCTCGAGCTGGCAGATATGCTTTTGGAAACGCCTTCTTGGCGGCAGGCCGACCGATTGATGCGCGTTACTCTGCCACGCGAGAGCTTTTATGCCGGCAGTTTCAGTATGCTCAAAGCCGTATATCGGCTAAAAGCACGGGCTGTTCCCGCTGCCAAGAAACACGCGCAAGTTGCTCATGCGATCGCACAACGAGCCGCGGCCCCTAGATTTCAGGCCTCGACGCTGCGTCTTCTGGGATGCTCGTCATACATGTTAGGGCAACGCGATCAGGCGGCGGATTACATTAGCTCCGCCGTGCCGCTCGCCGAGCAATACGGTAGTGCGCCGGCACGTCTGAAAACGTTTCGGACCGCCGCGCTGATTACGGGCAAACGCAAGTACGCGCGGGAAGCGGAGCGTCTCGCATCGGCCATGCAATAGCGAGCGACTTTTTGCCAGAATGCGCCGGTTTGCCAAATGCATTCACTTTTTCGCAGGCCATGGTTAAGATGGTCAGGAGATCGCATTTGCGTTAGCGTTGCGCGGATTGGAGAAATCGTGACTATAGTCATCCGGATCGTGTTGATTTCGTGCGCGGTTGTTGCGGCCGGCTGTAGCGGCAACGCGATTAATCGAGCTTTGCCAAGCGGAGTGCCTTCGAGTACGAGGACGCAGTTCGCCGACGCGAACCGGACGGCGTCGCCGGCGTTCGAGCACCTCTTTAGCTTCAACGATGTCGACGGCGCCCAGCCTGAAGGCGGCCTCGTAGAGTTGGGCGGCGCATTATACGGCACGACGCAACTGGGCGGCAACAGCGGGTGCTTTGGCGGCTATAGCACACCGGGTTGCGGAACCGTCTTTAAAGTGACGACCGGCGGCAAAGAAGTTGCGATTTATAGCTTCAAGGGCGAGCCTGACGGGGCAATATCCTGGGCGCCTCTCATAAGCGTCAACGGTGAGCTATTTGGCACGACGATAAGGGGCGGGAACAGTCCGTGCGACGCCAGCGACAACGTGCCGGGTTGCGGGACGGTTTTCGAAATTACGCCGTCGGGTGGGGAGACGGTACTTCACAGTTTTCAGGGTGGCAGCGACGGCGCGACGCCGTCATTTTGGTGCCCCCTTGTCTTCGTGAAAGGCGCTCTTTACGGAGTCACCGAGCAAGGCGGCGCAAATGGCGCCGGCACCGTCTTCAAAGTAACGATGTCGGGTAAGGAAAGCATTCTTTACAGCTTCAAGGCCCAATCTTCCGAATCGGATCCACGCAGCATCCTCTTTAGTAACGGAGCCTTCTACGGCGTCTCATTTGGCCAGGGAAGAACGTACAGCCCGAACTATGGCAGCGTCTTCCGAGTCACCATGTCGGGTAAGGAAAAAATAATCCACAGTTTTAAGGGTTCACCAGATGGAGCGAATCCAACCGGTCAGCTGGTCGTATTAGGAGAAACGCTCTACGGCGTCACGACCAGCGGCGGCACAGGTAACTGCTATCCGTACGGGTGCGGAACCGTCTTTGGCGTGACGGCGGGCGGCAAGGAAAGCGTCTTACATCGGTTCGACCCTCGAAAGGCCGACGGTGTCTTGCCGTATTCGGGTCTCGTTTTGCTGCACGGCGCTCTCTACGGTACGACCGTCTCCGGAGAGAAGAAGGACGATAACGGAGGCATCGTTTTCAAAATGACTGCGTCGGGAACGGAGACGATACTCCATTACTTCGGATTGTACGATAAGGACGGCACGTTTCCAGACGGAGGCGTGACGCCGATCGGCAACACGCTCTACGGCACTACGAGTTACGGCGGGAAGGTTAAGTCCGGCCACAAGTTCGGATACGGAACCATCTTTAAGCTCTCTATTGCCAACTAAAGACGACGAGTCCGTTGCCGGTCGCCTGTTTCCAACCGCGCCACGTTCGAAACTTGATCGCGCTGGGCTCAATATAGGAAGATCCGCCTCCGCCTCCACCGCCGGCCGAACCGCCGGAGTAGCTGGCGCCGCCGCCACCGCCACCCCCGCCGCCGTCTCCGCCACCGCCGCCGGCGCCTCCATATCCAATATAACTAGAGCCGCTGCCGCCTTCGCCGCCGCTGCCGCCAAGGCCGAGCAATCCGGTGCCTCCGAGGTGCCCGACGCTGCCATACGAGCCAAAACCACCGCTACCACCGGCGCCGCCGCTAGTTTGGGTTCCACCACCGCCGCCGGCGCCGTCGTAATAACCACCCGACCCGCCCGCACCGCCGGTACTCCCACCTCCGCTGCCGCCACCTGGGCCGTAGTTGGATGCGCCTGCGCCGCCGCCACCACCGACGACTAGAATTCGATTCGTCAAAGAATCTCCGTTCTGTCGCACGTCGGCGGCACCGCCGCCACCATAGCCTGCGCAGTACCTGCACGATGGTTGGCTCACGCCACTAGCGCCGCCATTGAAGCCGCCGTTGCTTCCGGAGCCCGCGCCGCCAACGAAGACGTACAACTTCTCTCCCGGCTTCACGGGAACGATCGCAAAAACGCGTCCGCCGCGACCGCCGCGGCCACCGGTCGAGCGGCCCGAACCAGCTCCGCCCGCGCCCCGTGCAACGACCGTGATGTGCGTCACGCCCGTCGGTACGGTGAAAGCCTGCTTCGTGCCGGTGAAATAAAACGTGTGGTGATGCGAAAGAGTCTGCGGTAGTCCCTCGACCGCCGGCACCGATCCGTCTCCAGAGCGACCTCCACAGGCCGACAAAAATGCCGCGGCCGCGCCGATGCTCAAAGCATAGCGGGCAAAGCGAACCACTCTCATGTGTGCCTCCGATCGCGTCGATTGTCGGTTAGGACGTTCGCCGCCCGGGCCCCTATTCCGTCGGCTGGCCCGCTACGAGCGCAATGTTGCGGGCGTGACGCCGGTAAGGCGTTTCATGCAGCGCGCCATGTGGCTCTGGTCGGCGAAACCGGCCTGCAAGGCGACGTCGCTCAGCGCAAGGCCATCGCGCACGATCAGATCGGTCGCGTACTCGACGCGGGTTCGGATAACGTATTGGTGGACCGGCGTGCCCGCGGTTCGTTTGAAGACGACGCGAAAGTGCGACGGGCTCATATCGACGAGTTCCGCGAGTTTCGCCAGCGAAAGCTCATCGCTTAGGTGCTCGTGGATGTAGTCGACGACGCGCTGCAGACGGCGGCGCGAAAAACGTCGGTCGCAGCGTGCCGCTCCCGCGGGAGCGTACGCGCGCAACAGATGCGAGGCGAGCGCTAGACCGAGGCTTTCGCCGTAAAGGCGTCCCAGCGGTTCGGAGGTCTCGAGCTCGGCCTTCACCGCCCAGCCGATATGTTCGATCCGCGGATCGCGAACGTGCAACTGCGGGGCGACGGCGACCCGATCGAGATTCACGCCCATCGCTTCGGCGGCGGAGTGCATCAGCAGTGGGCCGAGATACATCGAGAGCTTGACCGTCGGCGACTCCGTTTCCCAGATGCGCGGCACGCCGGGCGGAACGATTTTGACGTCGCCGGGAACTTGCAGGCGTCGCAGGGTTTTACCGTCGCAGCGGCTCGTAACCAAGAGCGGTCGCCCGACCTGCATGCTGACGTTGTGGCGTACATATTGGTCCTTGGAGAAGCCGGCCGATGCCTCGTAAAGAATCGCTTCGAAGCCGTTCCAATGACGATCTTTGCTCGACGCGCGCGCGCGAAAAAGCATCTCGCGATCCTCGTGTTGTGCCCACGCGCGCTCTTGCCACATATCGAGGACCGAATAACGCGGCGGGGCGGCCGATCGTGACCGCCCCGCCAGCATTCTTACGGGGTCAAGAGACGGCTGCGGATCATCCGGCGTAGAGCGTCGGGCAAGCGCGGGCGACGTACCGGCGCACCCGCATGTTTGCCGGCCATACCGCCTGCCGGGGTCGCCATAAAGGCGGGCGATTCGCTGCCGCAAGCGCCGCTGGTGAGGACGCAAGCGCCCCCGGCGATCGCGCCGCTATCGTTGATATCGTTGGCGAAGATCAGATAGAGCGGCGAACTCGGCGGGATCAGCGTGTTGAGATCGGTCATCGTGCCGTTCTGCCAGATGAACGCGCGAGCGCTCGAGGGTGAGAACGATTCGCCGACCACCGTTCCTGCGTCGTTGATGCCGAGCGCTTCGCTATTCGTATCGCCGGGGAGCGTGCCGAGATTCTGCATTCCCCCGCTCTTCGTCCAGAGAAACGCGACCGGATTCGGCGTGCCGTCTTGGTCGCCGGGCAAATCGGCGAATCCGACGACGACGCCGTGATTGTTGATCGCCATCGGCGTATTCCACGCAACGCCGCCCAGACTTCCGAGTCGATGCACGCGTCCGTTCTCCCAGATCACCGCGTGGCGAGCGGTGAAACGTCCCACGGCTTGATCGCACTTTCCGGAGATGCCGACGATCTGTCCGCGATCGTTGATCTCCGTTGCCGCGCCGTCGAGATCGCCTGGATAAGGCGGCAGCTCGCGAATCTTCGTTCGTCCCGACGGGTCGTAGACGACCGCTTCGAATCCGAGCACTTGGGGGCTCGTGCACGTGCGATCGTGCTTGCGCGTCTCGGCCCAGCCGACGACCTTTCCGGCATTGTTGGCGCCGGCAGCGAAGCCGTTGTTGCCGCCGAGGGTCGGAAGCTGCAGCATGTGTCCGCGGTGCCACGCGAACCCGCGGCAGATGTGGCCGCTCGGCGGCGGTGGGAAGAAGGCAGCCGCGCACGACCAGATCTCGCCGAGCTGTTGCGGCGCGCTGGTTTCGGAGATGCCGCTGATGAGGCCATAGTCGTTCTTGACGGGCCACTCAACGGCGCTGTTCGGGCCGCCGAGCGTGCCGAGATCTGCGGGACCGCTCCCGTTTTGCCAGAGCGCGGCGTGAATGTAAGGGCTCGAAGTTAGGGTTGAGAGACCGGTCACCCAGCCCGGATTATTGATGCTGCTGCCGGCGGCAAACGAACCACCGAGCGGCTGGAGTTGCGTAACCGTGTATTGCGGTGACGATTGCTGGGAGTTCGCGGGGGGCACCGCGCCCGCTCCGGGCGGCCCTCCGCCCACCGCCGATTGGCACCCGGCCAGAATCGTCAGCGCCAACGTACAAGCTGCAATGCGAAATTTCATCGGACTCCTCCATTGACGAGTATGGGAGGAGCGTAGCAGCGGTTGGTGGTGCCGTCGCCCACGTTCCGACGCTTCGGAGTACAAACGGACGGAGTTCGGCTAAGGCGACGATAAGTACGGTATTCCGATGCCGGTCGTGGATAGAGTTTCATGCGGGCTCGCCGCGCTGCTGCTCGCAACGATGGCGGCTCTTCAAGTGAGCTCGGTCATGCAGGAGTCGCAGACCTACGATGAGGCGGTCTATATTTCGGCCGGATATTCGTATTGGAAGACCGGCGACTTCCGGCTTAATCCGGAGCATCCGCCCCTAGCAAAGCTCCTCGTTTCCGCACCGCTGCTCTTCAGTGGAGTTACGTTACCGCTGCGCGATCCCGCGTGGCAGAAGGCGGATCAATACGCGTTCGGCGCGCAGTTTCTCTATCACAATCGCATCTCGGCCGATGCGATTCTCTTGCGGGCTCGGTGCGTCACCATCGTGCTGACGGTGCTGTTCGGCCTCGCGGTGTTCTTTTGGGTGAAGCGACGAGCCGGTCCGGTTGCGGCGCTGGCCGCGCTCGGGCTCTTTGCGTTCGATCCGAACCTGCTCGCGCACGGGCGCTATGCCACCAACGATCTCGCGTTGGCGTTTTTCTTTTTTGCCGGCGTCGCTTTGTGGAACCGCGCGCTGCGGCGCGGAGAGCTTGCGGACTATGCTGTGGCGGGCGTGGCGATTGGCGCGGCGATGGCGACAAAACTGTCGGGCGTCGCGGTGATTCCGGTTGCGGTGTTGCTCTGCTTCGGAAGGCCGTTGAATGCGGGCGCGCTCGCGCGAGGTGCGTTGGTCGCGGGTGCGGCGGCGCTGGCGTTCGTTGCACTGTTATATCACGGGCAGCTGCATTACTATCGCGACGTCGTTACGGACTCACTGGGGCATGCGAGCGGCGGGCAGTTGGCCTATCTCTTCGGATCGACGTTTCGCCGCGGGCGATGGTATTTCTATCCGGCCGTCTTCGCGGTGAAGACGCCGGTGGGCGTGTTGCTGCTCGTCGCTGTCGTTGCGGCGGCGATTGTAGTGCGTCGATCGCTCGCGCGGGGGTCGCATGTGGTGCTCATCGCGGGGGCGGTGTACGGCGCGGCGTGTTTAGCGTCGCCGATTGACCTGGGCGTGCGGATTTTGCTGCCGGTCTACGTGTGTTTGTACGTCGTGCTGGCGTTGAATTTGCCGAGCAGCCGATGGCGATGGCCCGCCGTGGTTGCCCTCGCCGCGGTTGTCGCCGAGTCGGCAATGATCTATCCGAACTATCTCGCGTTCTTCAATGTGATTGCCGGCGGTCCGGCTCGAGGGCCGCGCTATCTCTTGGACTCGAATATCGACTGGGGACAGGATACGAAGCGGCTCGCCGCCTTTCTGCGCGCGAACCGCATTCCGAACGCCTGCACGGCCTATTTCGGAATGGCGTATCCGTTTTATTACGGCATCGTGCAGCGGCCGTGGGTGGGATACGTGAACGCCGGCAATCGCGAGAGCTTGAACTGCGTGCTTGCGGTGAGCGTCACATGGCTCTACGGGGGCCCGGCGATCGCCGGCGACACCTGGGGCTGGCTGCGAGCGCAACGTCCCGATGCGCGCGTCGGGTATTCGATCTACGTGTACGACTTCCGTAAGCATCCGACGCTGAATCGCTAGCTACCGGGCTGGCGCCCGCATCGGCTGGAGTTCCCGCGATGCAGGGTCGAGGCTGATGCATTCAGCGCTTGATGGCTACGGCCGAGTTTGCCGCGGGATACTACACAAGGGCCTCCAAACGTCCGGTTGGCCATGCGGTCGAGGTAATGCGTCGTCCGCATTATGCGGTAACGATCACCCGGGGAGAGGAGACGGAGCCACAAATTGTGCGCCCCCTCCGCGGCTGCGCCGGCCTTGCGGCTATGCTCGCTCAGCCGATCGGCAATGCAATTCCTCCGGCGTCGTAGGGCGTCCTTCGATCCTTGAGATTGTCACGGCGGGCGTGCCGTGAGCATTGGTGCGAGAGTTAGGGGTTCAACGCGAAGACCGTTCCTTGCTGGTAGGTTCCGCCATTTTTGGTCGTGCCGTAGAGGGTGCCATCCACCTCAATCAGCCCAGCGTACGGCAACTCTCCGTCAGGCTTCCCGGCGAAACTGTGCAGCACTTGCTCTGTGCCGCCCGTTGTGAGACTAAAGACCGTCCCGCAGCCGCCGCCGGAGTCGGGGCAATACGCACCTCCCTTTACAGTTGTACCGTAGAGCGTCCCGTTAACATCGATCAAGCCTGCATTAGGGCTCGAGCCGTCGGGGCTTCCGGCGAAGCTGTACAGTACTTTTTCTACCCCGCTGGTAGTGATGCTGTAAACCGTGCCTCCGTTGTTGTACGCGCCGCCATAGTATGTGGTGCCGTAAAGCGTCCCGTTTACGTCGATTAAACTCGCAAAGGGACGCTCGCCGTCAGGGCTGCCGGAAAAGCTGTAGAGCACTTTCTCCCTGCCGGTCGGAGTGATACGAAAGACCGCGCCTTTTTTGTGCGCCCCTCCCGTACTCGCCGTGCCGTAGAGCACGCCGCCCACATCAATTAAGCCTGCCTGGACCTCAGCGCCCCGACGTCCTCCGAAAAATTGCAACACTTTCTCCGTGCCGCCCGTCGTGAGACTAAAGAACGTTCCGCCGCCGGAGAAGGTCTTGCCGCCGATGGTTGTGGCGCCGTAGAGGTTACCCTTAAACGCGATCAGTGGTGCGTCGGGAGCGCCGCCATCGTGCTTTCTGGGACCGAAGGCGTGCAGCACGTGCTCTCTGCCGCTCGTCGTGATGCTAAAGACCGTTCCGCCGCCGGTGGTTTGACCGCCGCCCCATCTCGTCGTGCTGTAGAGCGTGCCATCCACGTCGATCAAGGCCGCGAGAGGTGTAGCTCCGTCGGACTGGCCGGCGAAACTGTGCAGCACCTTCTCCATACCGCCCGTTGTAACGCTGAAGACTGTTCCGTCAAAGTTCCCACTCGATGTGCAGGAGCGTGAAGTGTAGGCGCCTCCTGCGCTTGTCGTACCGTAGAGCGTGCCGCCCACGTCAATCAGGCTCGCGACGGGGCAGCCCCCGTCGGGAGGCGTACCAAAGCTATATACGACGTCGTAATTCGCACTATCGGGGCGTGCCACGAGCGCCCGGGCTTGCGGGGGAGCGCCCGGCGCGCCGATCGGCGGCTGCGATCCGCTGCAGCCCGCCAGCAATGTCGCAACGGCAAAGCCGCCCAACACATAGCGGCCGAAATCCAAGCTCTTCATCTACCTTGCTCCTCGCTGCGTGAACGGACCAGCGCCTAAGAACGTTCGGTGCTCAGCGCCCGGCCCCCGCGCGGCACCTAAGCGGCAAGGCAAAAGCGGCCTAGTTGGCTGCGCGATCGGCGCCGCTATGCTGCGCGGCTGCGGTGCTCGCTCAGCCAACGGTGCGGGCCGGGCGGCTTCAGTGGGAAACGAGGCTTAGAGTCACGGCGTGAGGTGCTGCAACATATTCGATTGTTCGTAGCGGCGAACCACCGCCTGGATAGTCGCATATTCCGATTACTCCCGAGGCAACGTCGGCGTTGATGACCCTATCCTTAGCCGTCCAAAACCACTCGACGTACTTGGTCCCGTAAAGGTGGGTCGTTCCAACAATTGTCGCTGCTGCCGAGGAAACGTGGACCTGGTAGACGGTATCGCCGAAGAGGCCGCCGACGGCAAGGTACTTACCGTCCCAGCGCATTCCGCTAAGAGGTTTAATGAACTTGTCTACTTTGAGGTTCTTAAAGCTCGAAGAACCGCGAGGCAACTCGCCAATTAACGGCGTGTGATGACGGTAGAAGTTGTTGGTAAAAAGGTTACCTTTTGGATCATATGTGCAGTTCTCCATAATTCCGCCGGAATTGAAAAACTCTTGTGGATGCCCCTTGGCCTTGCGGAAGATGAGAACGCCCGACGAATCTCCTTGTGTCGCGGCGAGATTGCCGGTGGTCGCGTCGACCGCACAGTCAGTCGGACTAAACGCAGAGCCATCCGTCAGCCGCTTTATCGGTTTATCGCCACCGTGCGCATATTCTACTATGTCGTGACCGACAAAATCGGTGATGAAAACGTTGCCTACGGAATCGGAACAGAGCCCTTCCGGTGAGAAGAACACATTTAGATTGCCAGCTATTATCCCCGAAGGATACTCAAAGACATAGACGCCGTCATTGTCCGTTGAGACGTACAGTAAATCTCCGCCCTTCGCTTCCGGCAGCATCCAGGATCCGCCGCGCTCAGTGTGCGCGGCGATCGCGCGGCTTAGCGGCATTGAGCCCGGCGCACCGATCGGCGGCTGCGATCCGCCGCAGGCTGCGAATACTGCCGCAACGACGCAAGTGCTTAACGCGTATCGAGCGGAAATGATCTGATCTCCTCGCATAGCTTTAGTCAGCCGCGCCCTTCTCTTCGAACCATTCAAACATGTCTCCGATCTTTGCAGCGACGTTCCAGAGCAGCGTCTGATCTTCCTGAATGCTAAAGGTCAGTTCGGGCAAGATCTCGCCGGTGCGTGGGCTGCGAAGCGTTATCGCCCAGAAGACGTGACCGAAGCGGTCCATCGTACAGTCCACGATGACGTTCGATTCCATGGACTCGAAGTGAGCCTCGCCCTGGAGCGTATTGTGCATGGCTGTCACCTGGTCTTTAAAGGCTGCAAAGTCGCCAAGCTGCGACTCAAAATCAAAAAGCACTTCAAAGCCGGGTGCAGCCGCCTCGGCTCGAAACAGATGCCAACCCTCCTCCGGTATTCCAATAGGCTTCAGGTACGTGATCAAAAGGCACACCGTGGGCTGTTGGCCGATCCGGAATCCATGCCAGTAGTCAGACTGGTTCATTTGGATGCTAGCGCCGCTCTCGGCAGAAGGCCTCAATTTAGGTTCTTTATGCATAGTGTTCGGATCGCCGCTTCAGCATTTGGATCAGGCAGTGCGTTTGCAGGTCGGATATACACGGCCATGTATCGCTCAGAGCCCCATGTGGTGCTGACGGCCTCCCATATTTGGCCGGGGTCGTTCGTTTGAAGCATAAGCACAGCCGCGTGATTGCCACAGATGGTGATGTCTTTCCATCCCGGCTGGCGGTGAGGAAGTGGGCTATCCGTGGCTTGGGCCATGATCGATTCGTTTGATCCGCCACCCTTGACCCACACCTCGCCGCCACCGGGCACAGCAGAATATACCCAGCCACTTGGAGCCCGAAATGCAAGATCTTGGGTAAACGTGCGAGTGCAGCCGATGCAAACAATCAAAACACAGAGCGCTGTTAGCATACGTCTAGCGCGGTCAATCGTTCGAGACATACTCCTCTCTTGCGCCCGGCCCGCCAATCGGCGGCTGCGATCCGCCGCACCCCACCAGCAATGCTAAGGCCGCGCTGTTTAGTGCGTAGGGGCTTAGAGCAAGGAGTTTCATCTAGTATGCTGCCTCCCGTTTAGCGGCTTGGCGTGAGGCTGACGGTGATGCCACCAAGCAGCCCTTTATTGAGAACGTGGTACAGTGCTTTCAACTTCCCACCACGAGGATAACGCCAAAGCCCAACGCTGCCGTTGTGCGGGCCTGCTGAGGTAATGATTGTGCCGGTCGGTAGCCAGAAATTATCGTCGGCCTGATGCCTTATACCGTGAAGGGTGACCGTGCCCACGACTGTAGCGTTTGAGCCAGATACAGTAACCCGATAAATTATGTCCGAGCCATGGGCGCCAACGGCTATATATTGCCCGTCCCATTGTATGTTGCCGACTCCATCAACTGCTTTATTTAGGTTCAGTATCTGTATCGCGCTCGAACCTTTCGGAAGCTCCGCCAGGATGTAGGGTGTGCTGGCGTTACGACCCCCTATAAAGAGATTTCCGCTTGCGTCGAAAGCACAAGAATAGTACGTCGTGACTTGCGGCGTACTATAGAATGCTGGCTCTCCGCTTGCATTGCGATACACGGCGATATTTCCGCCCCCTTGAGTGTACGTAGAAAGGTTTGCGACGGCCAAATCGCCCGAGTTAGGGTCCACACTGCACGCTCTTGGTAAATAGTTTTGGTCCGATAGCTGAGCTATGGTTTTCGTCCCTCCGTGCGCGTATTTGGAGATTGCTCCACGGTGGGGCATAAAGACATTTCCTTGCGAGTCGGAACAAAGGCCAACAAAGCCACTGGTTTCGTTAAAACTCTTAAGAAGTGACCCGTCGTCGTAGGACAGGATGTACGTCGCCGTTGGACCCATGACGTATATCAAATCGCCGCTTTTTGCCGCCTGCCGCGCGCCCGTGCGGCTTTGCGGCATCGCGCCTGGCGCGCCGATCGGCGGCTGCGATCCGCCGCAGCCTGCGAGGATTACCGCAGCAGCAAAGCCGCCTAGCAAATGGTGGCCGAAATCCAAGCTTTTCATTCCGCTTTGCTTGCCGCCCGGGAACGGATCAGCGGCTCGGCTCGACGCTGATGGTACTCGCGAAAAACCGATGGTAGCCCGATACGTGGCGGACGATTTGCGTCACACCGCCGCCTTCCGGATAGGCCCAGAGGCCAACGTACTTCTCACCTGACGAGCGGGTGCTGTCTCCGGCGGCAACTTGGCTGCCCTGAATCCACGAAAGACCGAGATTCTTTACGCCGTTTAAGGCGATCGTGCTGATGATTTGTGCCTTTGAGCCATTGATTTGAAGCACATCAATTGCCTTGGAGGCTAGGCTTTCAACGGTTATATGAGCGCCATCCCATTGAATCTGGCCCAATTCACCATCTAGCTTGAGTGAGATTGGCACGAACGTTCCGCGTCCAGCCGGAAGTTCCGCAAGGCGAGGCCCGCCCTGTGATATAGAGGTTCCTCCGACGAAGAGATTACCTGAAGCATCGTAGCCGCATTGCCCAATGACGAGACTAGAGTCTCCGTAGACTGTCGGAGTTGAGCTACCGGGTTTAAAGACCTCTACGGCAGATCCCCACGAGGGCGTATCCATTACCACAACAGCTAGATCGCCACTATTCGGGTCAACCGAACATTGGGTTGCCAAAATCCCCGTCGGCCGCACGGTGCGCGTAGGCGTACTGCCGCCGTGCGGATACTCAACAACTACCACCGGCCCTGGCGGTGATGCGCCAAAGGCGGTCACGAAAACGTCGCCGTTGGAGTCCGAACAGAGTCCTTCGTTCGATAATTGGGGGTCATCAATGCGTCCAACCTTTTTGCCGGCCATCTTAAAGATGCAAACACCGTTACAGCCGAAGGTGGAATAGACCAAGCTAGAACTAGACGCATCGCGAAGGCTACCTTCCGATATCGCCCCCGTCGGGCCGATCGGCGGCTGCGATCCGCCGCACCCAGCAAGCATTGCCGCGGCGACACCAATGCTTAAGGCGAAGCGGCCAAGATCCAAGCTCTCATACCTTGCTCCTCGATCCGTGAACGGACCAACCGGTGAGAATGTTCGGGCTTAGCCGGTTAGTTCCGTTGCGGCGACCAGGCCGCAATGACTCAAGCTGGCTCGACCCGGAGGGGGCCCGTAGTGATTCACTAAGCCGGTGTGGTTACCGTAACGATTGGCCCTCGCCATAACACGCGAGGGCCGCGTTCATCGACGTCACTTGCGCACTCTCGTTTGCGTGCCTGAGGGCTCAGTTCGGTAACCGCCGGCGCTGTTTGTGGGCGAGTTTAGGGCGCGAGAGAATAAACGGTGCCGTAGTTTGCCGTGCCGCCGCCCGACGGCGTCACGCCGTAAAGCTTGCCGTTGAGCACGGCGGGCCCCGCGTCTGCGATGCGCTCGCCGATCGCGCCGTCCTTCCCGCCCGCGAAGCTGTGGAGCACGCTTTCTCCGCCCGACGTCGTCACTTTGAAGATCGTCCCGAGCGAGTGCGATCCGCCGACGCACGTCGTTCCGTAGAGCGCGCCGTTCAGATACGCAAGGCTGGTGAAGTTGGGATACCCACCGTCGGGGTTGCCTTTAAAAGAGTGAAGGATCTTTTCGGAGCCCGAGGTCGTGATGCGGAAGACCGTTCCGGAGGTTCCCGTGCCATTTCCATACGCTCCGCCGTACGCGGTGGTACCGTAGAGCACGCCTTTGACCTCGGTCAGGTTACCCGTGGGGCCGTCGCCGTCGCTAAAAGCGCCGCCTTTGAAAGCATAGATGACCCTTAGAGACCCCTTCAGCGAGATCTTGAAGACGATTCCCGAATCGTACGGCGTGCCGCCCTGGACTGCCGTTCCGTATAACGCGCCGCCCACATAGGCGAGGCCGCCTTCCGGACCGTCGCCGGTCGATATGCTTTTGAAGGAGTACAGCACTGTTTCTTTGCCCGACGTCGTGATCTTAAAGACCGTTCCGCATCCTTCGTTACTCGCGCAGTTGCCGGTGCCGCCAAGCGATGTGGTTCCGTACAACGTTCCGTTCACGTCGACCAAACCGGCCCTCGGCCATTGACCATCCTTGCCGCCCGTAAACGAGTGAAGTACTTTTTCCTCACCGGAGGGACTGACGCGAAAGACCGATCCTAAAGAGTGTGTGCCTCCCTGGTAGGTCGTGCCGTAAAAGATCCCGCCTACCTCGACCAGAGGCCCGAACTGCGGGCCGCTATCGCCGGCCGAAACCTTTCCGAAGTTGTAGAGCGTTTTCTCCGCACCGCCCGCAGCGATTTTGAAGAACGTACCCAAACGCCCCGAGCCACCTTGCGGCGTCGCGCCGTAAAGGATGCCCTTATAGGCGATTAAGCCGGCCGAGGGATACGCTCCATCGGTGTTGTTGAAGTGGAAAATCGTCTTGTAACTTGAGGCTCCAGGCGGTTGGAGAGCCGCCCCGTCGGACGGCGCCGCGGGGAGCGGCGACGAGCTAAACGCGCGGGCGCAACCCGCTAGCGCAAAACAAAAGCCGAAAGCTATCAACCGCATATCGCAGCCTCCACCAGACCACCGCTACGACGCCGTGCGCTCCTCTGCCTTCCGACGGGGCATATAACGATCGCCGTCTCAGTCCTTATCGCCCTGCTGAAGCGTGTGCGGATCCCTTAGGAAATGATCGATCGAGTACTTCGAGCCAATCGTGGTAAATTTACGCGGCCTCTGACTATAGTTTAGGACGTCGCCGATGCTAGTTGCGCGCTCATCCGATGTGCCCAGCGATCCCAGGTTCCAGTTTTGCTCGATGTACTTGACAATGCTTCCGAACTCGTATTGTGTGTGAGCGATATATCCACCGCTGCCTCTCCCCGCTATGGCATACGGCGACACTAGAAGCATTGGTACGCGAAAGCCCAGTCCCCCGAAGTCGTCGGTAAACGGTGGCGCCGCGTTGTCGTAAAACCCGCCCCAGTCGTCCCAGACTACGATGACGACGCTCGACTTCCAATAGCTGCTCCTGCCGACGGCGTTCACGATGCTCGCGACCCATGAAGGTCCGTTGTCGCACTGACATGGCTGAGCAGGATGGTCCGAATTCCCGTCGGCCGGGATGACCCACGATACGGCGGGTAGTCTGTGCTTGGAAATGTCCGTAAATATGTTTGTTTCGGGCCAGGAAACGTTTGTGCCCCATTCGCTTCCGTATCGCACCGGATAAATCACGTCGAATGCATCAAGAAGGCTGCCGTTACAGTTTGGCTTAGTGCCTGAACAATCCGAGCTGGGAGTGCAGCCGGGCTGCGCCGTGTTGCTAAAGCACGGCGTATAGTACTTCCATGTAACGCCAGCGCCGTCCAACAATGTGGCAAGCGTGTTGTATCCCGCGTAGTCGTGGAACTGATTCGAGCACGGATACGGTCCATTCTGTTTCTCTACGCCGTAGATATTCAGAGTGTCTGTGACAACAGGTTTTGGAGCATCGCAACCCCACGGCCAATAGGTCGGATTGTCAACGAGTGTTACGGTATCCGCAGAGGGCGTCGCGCACCTTTTTATGCAGGTGCCTCCGCGGATGAGGTCCTGGTGTGCGGTAAAACTTCCGCTGCCTTGCGTTTGAAACATTTCATCAGCCAGCACCCACTGATTCGCGATGTCCCAGTACGGCTGGATGTCTGACTCTCGGACGTAATGGTAAGGCTTGTCGCCTGCCGGTATCCCGCTTCCGCACGCAGTATCAAGTTCAAGATTGAACCCGTCCATTTTCCCGTTATCATAGTCAGTGACGTACCCTGCGCGGCAGTGCTCCAGGTCATTACCGTTTACTAATGACTGGGAGGTAAGGGTCACCCAGCGGTCGGCGTAGCTGCTCCTCTGCTTAATCTTTTCTTTCCCTCGCCTAGCGCCGTGCGCGCCTGGAAATCGTGCGAAGAAGTTATCGAAGCTTCGATTCTCTTGGATCACGAGTACGACGTGTTTAATGGCCGAGGATGGTGCGCCGTTACGTCGGGCTGTGGTCTGCGGCATCGTGCCCGACGCGCCCATCGGCGGCTGCGATCCGCCACACCCAGCGAGCATTGCCGATGCCATACAGCTGCTGAGCGCATAGCGGACACAAGGTGAAAGCTTCATTCGCGCTGTCTCGCCTTTAGTGGCTTGGAGCGACGCTGACGGTGACGCCCCATATCGAGCGCCCACCAAAGCCTTTAATTTTGTTGTCAGGGTAACCGCCTCGAAAATAGTGCCACACCCCGAGGCTCTGATCGTTGACTCGGCCGTAACACTGTATGATGTTGGGCCCTTGTATCCAAAACTGCTGCCAAACCGTGCTTTGAGGGTGGCTTTTTAGATATATCTTGTTAACGATACTCGCTTGATTACCGGAAACGATTACGCGGTACACTGGCACCGGCTGTTTCTTGTAATTCTGACCGCCCACTGATAGATATTGTCCGTCCCATTGGACGACGTTCGCTTTTATATCCTGATTGAAGGCGACCGGGACGACCGAACTGCCTCCGCTCGGCAACTCCGCGAGGGCGTCCCTTCCAGAAGGCTCTTGGCCATAGTAACCTACGGAGAATAAATTGCCTCTGTCGTCGTAGCCGCCGTATTCCAAACCAAGGAAGCCTGCTGCCGTGTAGTTTGTCGGTGGATTTTGGGCGTTCGGGAAAACTGAAATATCATTACTCGTGCCGATAACGGCTAGGTTACCCGTGGTTGGGTCGATCGCGCAACCGACCGGAGCCCCATAGGGAACGATTAACGTGGCTATCGGCGTCGTGCCGCCGTGAGGGTACTCAATGACCTCGGGAGGCGATCCATTGACTATCCAGACGTTGCTCGCTTTGTCCACGCAAACGCCCACCGGTGAATCGAAGCTCGTGAGAGTGCCTACAAGCTTAGCTCGGGGATAGGTAAACACAAAGACTTCGTTGCTCAGATTGTCTGATGCGTAAAGTAAGTCATGACTCTTTGCCTCCCGCAGCATCCACGATCCACCGCGCTCGGCCTGCCTGGCGATCGCACGGCTTTGCGGCATCGAGCCCGGCGCACTGATCGGCGGCTGCGCTCCGCCGCACCCAGCTAGCATCGCCGCGACAGCAAAGCCGCCTAGCGCATGGCGACCGAAATCTAAGCTCTTCATCTGCCTTGCTCCTTGCTGCATAAACGGCCGGCGTTGCAATGCGCCACGTGCGGTGTCGACGGGTCGATTTAGATATTGGGGCAACGTCCGATTGCGCACTCGATTGCCACTATTTCTTTCTGAGAGACGAGACGGGGTCGCCAATGATCGTCGGAATCGCGAGGGAAGACGTACGCGTACTCTCCGTGCACTCCAATGAAGTTCCCGGGGCCGTAGATGATGAAAAGCACATACAGGGCGCCCTTCGGCAGGCGTTGTGCGTTCTTGAGGAGATTCCCATATGCAAGATGGGCTGCAGCATCTCGATCTAATGTTTTCGTTGAATTGATCACGACCAGAACCACGAGGCGCCCTAAGACGCGAGAGCGCATCACTCCCGCTGCAGTCGTTGGCGGATTGCTTCCAAAGCCAGTCCAGTCGGGTATGTTGTTGTACGGCACTAGATAGGCCTCACTCGCCGTTGCTTGAGCGAGAACCAACGATGCAAGAAGCGCCGTAATCGAAACGATGCGTAAGGCGTGTCGAAAAGTAAGAATTCTCACTCTCCCCTCCAAAGCCCGAAGGGACTGCTAAGCGCGGCAATATTCAGCGCGGCTGGGCTGAGTTCCGGTTAAAGCAGCCAGCTCGAAGAGCGAAAGCCGCCTCCGATCAGGGCTTCGCGGCGACGGCGCGGGCCGAAGGGCTCGAACGAGGCCCCGCAGTAGGTTGGAGCGTCTATGCGTGATTGTGCTGTCTGCGTCCGTCCACTGACGATAGCGGCTTCGTTACTTTTCGCCCTTGCGGCTTGCAAAGGCAATAACGGGATCGCTGGAGCGCCCGTGATGCCGCTTGCCGGGACGCAACACGACCAGGCATCCTTCCAACCACTTGCGGCCAAGGGCAAGATTAAGCACGTAGTCATCATCATTCAAGAAAACCGAAGCTTCAACAATCTCTTCTACGGCTATCCTGGCGCGTTAACTAAATCGTTCGGTCTCGACTCGGAGAACAATAAGATAACGCTTACACCAATCTCACTCAAGACCACCTGGGACATGCAGCACAACGGCCAGGGTTTCTTAGTGTCGTGCAACGGCACCGGAAAAGAGGTCCAAGGCACCGACTGCCGGATGAACGGTTTCGATAAAGAGTTATGTAGTCCCAAAGTCATCGGAACGCATTGTCCGAAAAGTAAGTACTTAGCATACTCCTACGTGCCGCACGCTGAGACGAAGCCTTACTTCGATATGGCGCACCAGTACGTCTTAGGCGACGAGATGTACGCGTCGGACTTCGATATCAGCAGCTTCATATCGCACCAATACATCATTGCGGGCGTCAACCCCAAGTCGTCGGTTGATTACCCCACAGCCGATTGGGGTTGCCCGGGCGGCCCCATCCAACTCGACAACATTGCGGTTCTCCTACCGGGTCGTGTATGGCTCAATAAACAGCATCAGTCGATCAAGACCGAACGCCCGTGTTGGAATCCAAATACGCTAGCCGATGAGCTTGACGCTGCAAAACTCTCCTGGGCGTTCTACGCGGTCCCGGTGGGCGCCGGCGTCGCTCCAAAATACACCTGTGGTCACGGCGGTGAAATTGGGCCGGACGGTAAGGGCAGCCGGGGATCGGGGATCTGGAGCGCCTACCAGGCCATCCAGCATATCTGCTACGGTCCGGATTGGGCGACCGATGTGGCGCCCTTCGCTCCACCGTCAAAGTTCTTGACCGACATGCAGAACGACGAACTCCGCGCCGTCACGTGGATTACGCCGACCGATGCGAACTCCGATCACGGCGGATCCGATTCCGCTGCCGGACCTTCGTGGGTTGCATCCGTCGTCAATGCGATCGGCCAATCGAAGTACTGGAGTTCTTGCGCGATCTTCATTTTTTGGGATGATCCCGGCGGCTGGTACGATCCCGAGCCACCGCAGTATTTGAAGGACAGCAATTACGACGGACTGGGTTACCGTCTGCCGCTGCTCATCATTTCACCCTACGCCAAACAAGGCTATGTCGACCACACGCATTACGAGCATGGCACCATTCTAAAGTTCGTAGAAAACCAGTTCGGTTTACCGCCGTTGGAGGACCCAAGCGACAAAGGCGCCAGCGACATACGCGCCAACGCGCCCTCGAATGCCTTCAACTTTAAGCAGGCTCCGCGCAAGTTCGTTCCGATTAAGGCGCCGCTAAACGCCGACTATTTCATTCACGAACGCCTTGATGGGCTGCCGCCTGATTCGGACTAAACTTCTATGATTTCTATTCGATTACCGAACGGATCGGATACATAGCAATGCGCTCGCCCATCAACGAGCTGTTGATCGGGAACGATGGCGACGTTATGTTGCGTCAATCGGTGTAGAAAAGCATCGTAATTCTCGCAGAGGAAGGCAGGGTGCGCTTTCATTGCCGGACGGAAGTTCGTATCGACGCCTAAGTGGACCGATGCCTCTCGGCTGCGGAACCACGCCCCGCCGCGCTTCGCTAGGTCAGGCGGCTTCGGTACTTCATCCATACCTAGTATATCGCGATAGAAATGACGCGCCTCATCCTCCTTACCTGGAGGCATTGCAAGCTGAACATGATGTATCGCACAAACCGTCATCACTAAACATTACACAAGGGCTTTGGTAGCTCCGGTCAGCTCATACGACGAGGTAATGCGGCATTCGCTCGTGGCGGTATCGATGACCCTGGGATAGGAGACAAAGCCGCAAAGACGAGACACCCCCAAAGCCGGCCCGGCTGGCCGTATAGCTCAGCCGATCGGCGGCGTGGCAGCTAAGCCCTCAAAGCGCTACGCGATCGTTGCGGCGCAGCTGCGGGAGCGGCGCGGGCGGCGGGAGTGTAGGCACGCCTAGCGGATAGATCGCAACACGTCGAGCCAGGTTAGGACCGCGCCAACGATAATTAGCGCGGTAGATGCAAGCCAAAATCGATACGGATCGTTACCCCACGACGGGACGATGAAGCGCAAATACCGAGTCCCGCGTCCTGTCACCCATAAGAGCAACACCACTCCGTACAGGAGCATTATCGGGCCGATTACCCCGGCAAGCACCTCGCTAGGATTCGACGCTGAGGTGGCGCACGATTCTAGGTGAGACATTTACCGTTGAGGCGCAGTAGTAGCAGGCATGAGCTTACCAACGTCGATCGTCGTGGCCGCCGCAATGCTCTGCGCTACGCAGCTAGCGACGGTTCTTATCGCCCTTGCTTGGGTTGCAGCCCGCCACCACCCGTAGCCGCTCGCAATATCAACCTCAAACCGGCATTGCGGTGGAGGGAGTGGTGCCTGGCTAAGCCCTCAGGGCGCTAGACGGATCGTTGCCGGCGGTGCAACTGCGGGCGCGGCGCGGGCGGGGCCATTTTGAGTTTTGCTTTGATTCTCGCCACCATCGCAAGGTCATAAGGTATGCTAGGCCCACGACGCAGAGGAAGCCGATTCTCTAGTTCTTCGAGCGTCGGCAGCGTTGAGCGAATCTCTAACTCACTGATCATGACTAACGCCGTATGCATCAGATTGGAGTCCTCAGAGAGCACCCACTCAGCCACTACTTCGTCAGCCAGGAGCCGCTCTGCATCATCAAACTTTTCGTAAAGTTTGCGCATCGCTTTATTTTCTTCAAAAGGGACTTTACTCCGCAGGGCTTCCGCACGTACCTCATCTCGGTACGACCGCATGTGCTCTCGAAACTCTTGTATATTCACAGTTACGGCATCGCGCCCGGCACGCCACTCGGCGGCTGCAATCCGCCGCACCCGGCCAGCATTGCCACGCCCACGCCCATGCTTAGGACGAAGCGGCCAAAATCCAAGCTCTTCACCTGAATTGCTCCTCGTCGGAAGTACCGAACAACGGAAGAGAACGAGTTTTGGGTCACTATTAGGGCTCGCGCGAGCCTTTCGGGCTGACGCTCACCGTTATGCCGCCGAGTTCTCCCTTCGAAAGGACGGCATACTTGACATATGGTTTTCCGCCGCGGGGATATTTCCAGATGCCGACGCTACCCCGGTGAGGATTGGCAGCGGTCAAAACGCTGCTACCCTGTAGCCAAAAGGTAAAGTTCGGAGTCTTTAACGTTTCGAGCGTAACAGCGCTCACGATGGTCGCCGAGGAACCGGCAACCTTTACGCGATAGATATGTCGCGCTCCGTAGGCGCCGACAGCCACGTATCGCCCGTCCCATTGCACCGACCCAGGAGACTTTACAGGTTCGCTAAGGGCGTATTCTTGAAACGTGCTAGACCCGACAGGCAACTCTGCGAAGATGAAGGGAGTGCTGGCGTTGCTGCCATCTAAGAATAGATTACCCGAATTGTCGTAGCCGCAAGAAAAGTAGCTTGTTATGTTCGGGTCGTTATAGAACGTCGGGCTGCCACTAGACTTTTTAAAAACGGCGATGCTCCCAAGTTTAGAGCCGCTGCCGCTATCAATGTTCGCCACGGCGAGATTACCGGTTACCGGGTCTACGCTGCAACCCAGAGGACGAAAGTTCCCATCGCCAAGCTCCGCGCTTGGACTTGTGTCCCCGTGAGCAAATTCTAAAATCTTAGTAACATTAGGCATGAAGACATTGCCTTTTTTATCTGAACACAACCCACCGTACCCGGCCGTCTCATTGAAGCTATTGATAACGGCCCCCGTGTCATAGTTCAGGATATACGTCACTCCCGCGCCGCCGACGTAAATCAGGTTGCCGCCCTCGGCCGCATGCCGCAGGCCCACATCGTTTAGCGGGACCGCGCCCGGCGCGCCGATCGTCGGCTGCGATCCGCCGCACCCTACCAGCATTGCCGCAGCGACGCCTATGCTTAGGGCGAAGCGGCCAAAATCAAAGCTCTTCATTGACATTGCTACTTCGATCCCGCCGTACTCGCGCGGCTTAGTGGCTCGACCCCGCGCTTACTGTTACGCCGAATAGGTGTGCATGAGCTCGCGCCGTGTGGGTCAGGGTCGGCTTGCCACCCGCGGGATATGACCAGATCCCGACCTTTTCGTTGTAAGTCTTGGTCCCTGGAGTGGCGACAATGGCGTTGCCTTCAATCCAGGACTGAGAGTCGCTGCGGAATCCGAGCCCTTTAAGGCGCGTCTTGCTGATGACTTTTGCCGTGGAACCCGAGATTCTTAGCCGATAAACGGTGGCCGCGTTCCTCGTTGCAAGCGTGATGTATTTGCCGTCCCATTGAATTTGGCCAAACGAGTCATTCGTGTGCACGGCTAAATCGGTGAATGTACTGCTTCCGCTAGGCAGTTCTGCAAAATGGCTTGTTCCCAAGCCGTCGACAAAAAGGTTGCCTTTGTTATCGTATCCGCAAAACAGTAGCCTCAACATGTTCTGGTCGGAGTAGACCGTTGGGCTTCCTTGTGCTTTTTGGAAGATCGCGATGTCGCCGGAGTAGTCACCAACTTGGACATTTGCTACTGCGAGGTTCCCCGTCGTCGAGTCTACGGAGCATCCATAGGCTTTCGCATTGGCAACGTCTTGAAGCGTCGCAATTGGCTGAGAACCACCGTGCGCGTACTCCAGGATCTGGTCGCCTATCGGTACGAAAACATTGCCTTGACTATCAGAACACAGCGTACCCGGTAGTGGAAATTCCTGAAGAACTCCAACCGGATTGCCTTGCGGATAGGTGAAGACATAGATGAGGCCGCTAATGTCAGCGGCGTACAGAAGATCGCCCCCCGACGAGACAGCTGGGCGCATCCACGATCCGCCGTGTTCGGCACGCGTGGCGATCGCTGGGCTTTGCGCCAGCGCGCCCGCCGCGCCAGCGGGCGGCTGCGATCCGCCGCAGGCTGCCAGCATTGCCACGCCCACGCCCATGCTTAGGGCGAAGCGGCCAAAATCCAAGCTCTTCATGCCTTACTCCTCGATCCGTGAACGGACCAACCGGTGAGAATGTTCGGGCTCAGCCCGGTTAGTTCCGTCGCAGGACCTGGTTGCAAGGACCCAAGCAGCCCCGGGACCCCGGGCTCTGTAGCCATGGAGCCGATCGGCGGCGGATTTCAGGCCGATGCGCCCTTCTTGTTCAGCGCGTCGTTTCGATCAACAAGCCTTAGGCACAAGCTGGCAAGGGCCAAAATCTCCGCAACTTCGACAATATCCTCGATCCCCGAATCGCGATGCCCCGAGGCGTTCCTGTATCGTTTAAACGCACCAACCATTAGCGCTTGTTCGCCGCGCTGCTCTTGCTCGTCCAGCGTCACATTGGCGAGTGGGCCAAGTTTCGGCTTAAAGGCGGTGTCGATCATTCCGGAGCCGTGAGAGTGTGTAGGTAGACCGCTGGCCTTTCTGACGCGAACCTCAACCTCTTTAAACGCCTGGTAGATCGCGGTATCAAATTCGCCGCTCATGAAGTTCTTCAAGGAAGCCTTCAACAGAGCTGGATGGAGAAGAGAGGGATCGAGGTAACTTTGACGCGCGGCTTCCCGGAACTGTACTGTGTCATTGATCGAGACAGCACGTCGCGAGAGCGTAAGGGCATCCGCCTGAAATAATCCTTGCGTCACTCGCGCTACGAGAAAACCGTGAACCTCCAGCCAGTTCATGGCCTCCGCGACCGCCAGCTCGATCTCTCCTTGCTTTGCAGCGGGACCATATTCCATGGCGGCGCCGTTCGCGATGCCATTTGTGGTCACCATCGAGTTATTTCGCAAACCTTCACGGCACGCGCGTAGACATGGCCAAGCTACGGAAATCGTGTCGGCATCGATAAGCGCCTGCGCATTCGGGAACTCTTGCTTGAAGTTGGTCACCGCGGACGAGCTTCGACTGAAAAACGCAGCTTACTGCGCTAGCGTTATCAGCCTTCTCCAATGTCTCTTGTGTGGGACGAGCAGCCCACTGCGCACCTTCGAGCCGTGAGAGATGCTCGCGCCCATGGCCTCGGCGATCACGCGCACCGGCACACCCTGCAGCCGCGGCAGAATATCGCGCCGGAAGTCCACGCCGTTGAGGCTGCCGTCGTCGCGCCATGCTACAACGGCTTTGCGCTGCTGCGAGGCGGTCGAGGCACGGCGGCGCCGGGCTTCGGGCGTCGAGGTCGGATCATGACCGGCCGCGCGCATGCTGGCGATTTTCGCCGGTCCCGCCGCTCGGAAGGCCGGGTTCGTTTCGCGCTGTGCCTCGTCGCGCCGATCGGGCAGGCATTGATCGCAGAATAATCGTTTTCGCACCGCGAGCTTGGCGCCGCAGCCGCGGCAGGCATTCCGGGCCGTAGCGATCGGCACCGAGCGAGCAGCTTTCGGCACAACGGGCGCCGCAATCGGCCGCAGGCGCACCGATACTCGGGCGCGCTCCGCCGCGGGTTTCGGCCCGATCGGCGCCGCGACGCCCAGGCCGCTCTTTGCCAGGCGCGCCACGTGCCGCGCAACGGCCTCGGCGTACGGTGCGACCAGCTTGGCCCACGTCGCCATGGTCGATGCGAGTTCTTGTGCGAACGACGATGCGAGGCGGCACGCACCCTCGCGCGTCTCTGCAAAGTCGCGGCCCGAGAACGTGCGCGTGCGCGCGATGTTCAGCACGAACGCATCGACGTGCGGCCGTACCGGCTCCATGACATCCGCTGCGAGGCTTTGGCGGTTTGCTTCGTCTGCGTGGAAGAGCGCGAGGCCGGGATCGAGCCCGCGCGCGATCAATGCAACGCGCGTCTCCACCTCAAGCAACGTGTAGAGGTAGTTCAGGATCGCGTTGCATGGATTGGCTGCATTGCGAGGTGCGAGCGTCAACGGCGAGCGCCGTACACCGAACGCGCGCCAATGATCAGGTACGCTATCGCGCCGTGCAAACTCCATCGGCACGTCGGCCCATGCATCCCAGTATGTCTCCGCGGCCTTCGCTTCGGCAATCAGCACCCGATCGATGCGGTCGGTACGATCGAGGAGTGCGAGGGCCTCGCGCACGGCGCCCGCACCATGCAGCCCGAACGAATCCAGCACGGCGAGCTGCCCTTTGAGCTTGGCTTCGAGCAGCTCGCGCGCGATCGCAAGCCGGTGCTCAGTATGCGGAAGCAGCGCCTGCGCTCGGCGCAGCCGCGCATCATCCAAGCCGCCGATCGAAGCCGTCAAGATCGAGGCGTCGTAATCCAGCTGAATGAAAGCGGCCTTCGCATCGTGCAGCCAGCGCAGGGCTTCGAGCGTCACGTAGCCGGTCTGTGCGAGGACGACAAGCCGCTTAATCCGGCTCGTCGCCTTGGCGAAGCACCCCGCGCGACGATGCCGGCCGATCCCGTCGCTGACGGCCAAGTGTCGGCGATCGACGCCAACCTTGATCCCGTAGCCGCTGAGCATGACGATGCCGCTACGGACGGGCACGGCGCTGGGCCGTGTGGTAGAGTCGTCGTGCATTCTGGACTATACCTCCGGAGTGCGAGGCTCCCGGTCCGCCACTAACGGGCCGGGGGCATCTTCGAGTAAGTTCAGTTCGGCATTTGAAAGATGCTAACGTCGGGCAAAGCTGCGCGGCGCAGCTGTGGCAGCCGAATCTCCGGCGTCATCTTGTCGATAGAAACACCCGCAAGTCCGAAGTACTCCAGACTAGCAAGGCGCGCATAATGCGTGTATCCTTGGCAGATCGCGTCGGCCCATGCCAGCATAAACTCGGCGGCTATGATGCGCCTGCCGTCCGTTGAAAGACGTGTATCCCGCAATGACTCGTCGGCGCGGGCGATGCTCGCGATCAGTGGGGCTTTTGCGACCTGCAAGGCCGCGTCGGCCATCGGCGTAATGGCTTCGAGCAGGTGAACGGTGTACATATCAACACCCTGCTTCCAGATATCACCGCGACGCGGAAAGCCGCAGATCACAACGAGGATTGCGGCGGCCATGGGCTTCGGCACCACGTACGCCCATTGTTCGGAAGGATCCGCCGCTTCCTCAAGCATCCGCAGCACGTCGTCGGGGATATTTTCCGCGCCTTTCGGGGTGCTGTTTGCACGCGGCAACCGCACTTGCGTGATCTCTCCAGCTATGTACCGCTTTGCAAAGTAGCTGCTTTCCAAAGCAGCCCATACGACCTGACCGTTGAGCCACGTTACGCCCAGCGAGCGAAAGCTGAGACGGGCGCCGTCCCGTTCAAAGGCCTTGTCTTCGTCCAACCATTGCCACCCGAGTTGAACGAGGGCTGCTAGCGCCTCTAACACATCGCGGTAATAGCCTGCCGACGCAAAGGCGCTCAACCACGAGAGACCGAGTTCACCGCAGATGATCCGCAAAGTTGGCGGCGAGGGCAGCATGACGTGTTTCGGCCGGCCCATGGCGTCGCGGATGACCGTCTCGTACGCCTTGATCCGTGCGGTGGTCGTGTCGGCCGCCCGCGTCTTCCAGATCGCCCGCGCCAGCTGTTTACGGGAGACCCCACGCTGTTCGCGCTCCGATTTGAGCCAGGCCGCAAAGGACGCCCGCTGCCGAAGCCCCGCGTAGCTGGGGGACCTGGGGCTGCGAGCGGGCACATCCGAGTACGGCGCCTGGGGTACACTTGCCACGCTTTAAGTGTTCTCTAGCGGGCATTCGACCTTCCTGGTAATCTTGATTCACTCACTACTTCGAGTGACCACCGGAGGGTACGGATTACGTGTTGCGGCTACGATTATGGCGCCTGTCCGAGGGCCTAACGCAGGCCGAGGCCGCGCGCCGCCTCGGGATGAGCCACCTAACCCTGGGCTACCTCGAAAGCGGCCGGCTGCGGCCGGGGGAGCGCGATCTGGAGCGCCTGCGAGCCGTCTTCGGCGACCAGGCTGGCCGGATGTTCGAGCGCGTCGGCCATGACGTGGGGGAGGCGGCGCGGTGAACCTCCCCGTCACGCAGCTGCCGATCGGCGGCATCGAGATAGACGATTCGCTCCAACCGCGCTCCGACGGCTTGAGCGAGGATCACGTCCTCGCGCTCCTGGAGACGCCGGAAGACTGGCCGCCGATCATGGTCGCGCATGTCGATGGTGTAAACGTTCTCATCGACGGCTTCCACCGCTATGAAGCCGGCCGCCGCCTCGGCTACGAGTCGATCGCGGCCAAGATCTTCTACCCGGACCAGAACACCGATCTCTTTCGGATCGCGTTCTCGCTCAATATCCAACACGGCCGGCCGCTCACCCGACGCGATCGCAACGCGTACGCCGCGCATGTGCTACAGCGGCATCCCGAACTTTCCGATCGCGAAATCGGCCGACGGTGCGGTCTTCACCATGAAACCGTTGGCGCAATCCGAAACCGGCGCGCCACATTTCGCGCCACCGAACACAAGCCCGGTGCGTTGCCCGGCGAGGTGGGGCTGCTCGATCCGATTCGGCGCGCAAAGGCAACGAGAGCACAAAAATCGATCGCGGGCTACGTCGCGCGCCTGGCGGTCGCGCTGGGCGATCCCTACGAGGCCGGCTCTTCCCTCGACCGATGGCCCGACGATCCAGCGGAAGTCGCGCAGGCGTGCGTCGCCGCGATGGGCATCAAACGCGCGCGAGAGACGCTGCACAACGTTGCCCTTGACGCACAGTTCATGCTCAACGTCGCTAAGTCGGCGCAAGTAATCCTTCGGGAGGCATCATGAAAACCAGCACACGAAAGCGCAAGACCGTCGTACAAGATGCCGCCGCGTTCGCATTCACGTTCAGCGGGGCTCGTTACGCGAACAAGAATGAACTGGTCGCTGGCAACGTCACGTTCACGATCGCCGCGGTGGAGCACGACCCGAACGGTGGCTTCACAGGCGAGAGTCGATGGAAGATTACGGTACGCCGCGACGATACCGGCGCCTTCGAGATCGTCACCTTGCCGAGCAATCCCAAGCGCGACGCGCAGATGCAGGCCGCAGCGGAGCATATCGCCGCAAAAGGCTCGATCGCCGGCGTCCGGCTCGCCAAGTCCGGTAATGCGTACTACTTCAGGGAGGCGCGGGGCACCTAATGCACGACACGACGGAGGACCGGCGATTGCAATCGTCCGGTCCCCAAGGATTTCACTACCATGGCAAAGCGTAAATCAAAGCCGAAAGCCGGTCAAGGCAAACGCACACCGCGCACGCCGCAGTCCACCATTGCGCGCGTCGTCACGACCATGCGGAGCGAAGGACTCTCGCTTCGAGGGGCAGCGGCCGAGGAAGGCATCAGCCCCGCAACGGTGCTGCGCAACGCGAAAGGAGCGCTGCGCAAGAACGCCCGCGGGCGGTACCGGGCCCGGGCGTCAGACCGGCTGCTCCGGCCGCTCGTAGTCCCGTCGTCCCAGGGCCTGGCGGAAATCGCCACCCGGGATTCCCGAGCGGCGACGATCGTGGGCGAGTACTGGAACGCGGTCAACCACTACCTGGAGACCGGCGATGAGACCAAGCTTGCGCGGTTCCGCGGCGTTACCATTACGGCCGCTCAGGGGCACGAGGTGTCGCTGCTAACCGACACCGATGAGCTCGAACGTCTGGGATCGGTCGGCATTCTGTCATTTCAGTCCATTTACGCGCGGGCGAGCTGATGGCGCGCCGATCGAACGACCCCATCAAATCCGGCGCACGCAAGGCGAAGACAAGGCGGCGCGTCGGCGTCAATGCGACGTGTACGCAGTGCGCCGAGAAACGTGCGGAACAGCTTGTGCGACGGAGCCGTCCGAAGCTGTGTCTGCGCTGCTACGCCCGCAAACACGGTACGAAAGAGACCGAGGGTCACCACCTTGGCGCCGAAGCCAACTCGCCAGTCATTGTTGAGGTTCCTATTACGGATCACCGCACCCTCACCGAGGCGCAGTACGAATGGCCACCCAAGACATGGAGAAACCCGGACGGCAGCCCGCTGCTGGCGATCGCCGGAACCTTGCGCGGCATTGCGGATTTCATCAGCGACCTCATTGTCGCGTTCATTAACCACTTAGCCGAAGCGGCCGAGGATATCGACGCCTGGCTGCGCGACAAGTACGGGTTATGGTGGAAAGACGGCCCGTATGACGGGTGGCAGCCCGGTAACGCCTGACGCGCTGAAGCTGGCGATCCGAGTCTATCCGGAGCCGCAGCGCGACGAGCCCAAACGCAAGCGCGGGCTGCGGCACTGGCGCCGACCGCCGCGCATGCTCGTCTTCGACACCGAGACGCACACCGACACAGCCCAGGCGCTGACGTTCGGCAGCTACCGGTATTTCGAGGATCGCGTCTGCCTGGAGGAGGGCCTGTTCTTCGGCGACGATCTGCCGCGCACCGATCGCGCCAAACTCGAAACCTACATCGCGGCGCACGAGGCCGCGACCGATCGGCGGCGCGGGGTCTCGCAGCTGCGGCTACTCGATCGGCGAGCATTTCTTGAAAAGCTCTATGGCGCCGGCTTCGACGGCCAAGGCATTATCTGCGGATTCAACTTGCCGTTCGATTTGTCGCGTCTCGCGGTCGATTTTGGAAATGCGCGCGACAAGCGTTTTGCCGGCGGCTTCTCGCTGACGCTGTGGGACTACGAGGACGCGCAAGGGGTACGCCGGCCCAACAAGTATCGGCCGCGCATCTCGATCAAGCACATCGACAGCAAACGCGCCCTGAAAGGTTTTACGAGCGCGCGAGACCCCGATCCGGTCGATCTCATCCCGGACTGGTCGGAGACCGGGGAACCCGAAGGCGGCCCTTTCCGCGGGCACTTCCTCGATCTGCGCACGCTGGCGTTCGTGCTGACCGATCGCGGGCATAGTCTCGATTCGGCGTGCAAAGCCTTCGGCGTCGAACAGGGGAAGGGCACCGTCGATCGGCACGGCGTCATCACGCCGGCATATATCGCCTACAACCGGCAAGACGTGGCGGCGACCGCGGAGCTCGCGTTCAAGCTGCTGGACGAGTACGACCGCTTCGACGTGGACTTGCAAGAGACGCAGGCCTACAGCCCCGCGTCACTCGGGAAAGCACACCTCCGCAAGATGGGGATTGCGCCGATCCTGGAACGGCAGCGGGTCCACAAGCGCTGTCTCGGGTATGCGGAGTCCGCGTTCTTCGGCGGCCGGACGAGTGCACATATCCGGAAAGTCCCCGTTCCAGTCGTGTACACGGACTTTCTTTCCATGTACCCGACGGTGAACGCCCTGATGAGTCTCTGGCGGTTCGTAGTCGCCGCGGAAGTCGCCGTCGTTCCCGTGGAAGTCTCCGAGACGACCGATTTTCTCCGCACGATTACGCCGGAAAAACTGTTCGATCCGGCGACGTGGACAAAACTTCCGGCGTTCGCGCGCGTGATACCGTCAGGAGACATTCTCCCGACGCGCGCCAAGTACAGCCGCGAAAGCAACGACTACCAGGTTGGGCTGAACTATTTGTTCGCGACGAGCGACAAAACAGAAGACGGTCTCTGGTACGCCCTTCCCGATCTGGCGGCGTCCGTGCTGCTGACCGGCCGCGTTCCGCGGATCGTGGAAGCCTTCCGCATCGTTCCAACGGGTCAGCTGCAGGGTCTCCGGCCGATCACCCTGCGCGGTGCGGTGGCGATCGATCCGCGGCGCGACGACTTCTTCCGCAAGGTGATCGAGGAGCGCAAACGGCTTGCGAACGATTCCGGCCTCTCAGACGATGAGCGCAAGCGCCTGGATAAGGGGCTGAAAGTCTTGGCGAATGCGACGAGCTACGGCATCTTCGCCGAGATGATCCGCGAGGAGACCAACAAGAAATTGCCGGTGACGTGCTACGGCATCGATCCGGCGCCGTTCCGGTGTGAGATCGCAAACCCCGAGCGTGCCGGCGCGTATTGTTTCCCGCCGCTGGCGTCGCTGATTACGGCGGCGGCGCGGCTGATGCTGGCGCTACTCGAACGCTGCGTGATCGATCTGGGCGGCACGTACGCCATGGAGGATACCGATTCCATGGCGATCGTCGCGACGCAGCGCGGCGGTCTCATCAAGTTCCCTCGCGGCCAATACCGCCGAAACGGCAAACCTGCCATTCGACCCTTATCCTGGGCGCAGGTCAATGCCCTCGCGCAACGCTTCGAGCGGCTGAACCCGTACGATCGCACCGCGATCGGCGGCTCCGTGCTCAAAATCGAAGAGGACAACTTCGATCCGGAAACGCACCGGCAGCGGCAGCTGTATTGCCTCGCGATCTCGGCTAAGCGGTATGCGCTCTTCGTGCGCGATCCGATTGGGGAGCCGTCGCTGCTTCGCGAAGGGATCAACAACAAAGAGGATCGGTATTCCGAACACGGTCTCGGGCATCTGCTCAATCCGACCGATCCGCAGAGCGACGATCGCAGCTGGATCGCGCAAGCATGGCTCTCGATCGTGCGCCGATCGCTGGGGCGATCCACCGACCCGCTTGGGTTCGAGAAGCGCGTTGCTGTTGGCCGCACGACGGTCAGCAGCCCGGCCGTTATGAAGCCGCTGCTGGCGCTTAACGAGGGCAAGCCGTACGCGAAGCGGATCAAACCATTCAACTTCATTCTCAGCTGCCACGTACGCAAGCTGGGTCATCCGATCGGCGCCGACCCGGAGACGTTTCATCTGATTGCTCCGTACGAGACCGATCCGCGCAAGTGGGAGCGGATGCGGTGGATAAACCAGTATTCCAAACCGGTGAAGCGATACCGTATCAGCGCGTCAGCGCCGCACGGCTCGCGAACGATGGCGCGCGTCAAGAGTTACGGGGACGTGCTGCGCGAGTACGAGTATCATCCCGAAGCAAAGTGCGCCGACGCTACCGGTCGGCCGTGCGGAAAGCAAACCGTGGGGCTGCTCGGCCGAAGACACATCGTGATCGACGGCTTTGACTACATCGGCAAGGAGTCGAACAAGCTTGAGCAGGTCGAAGAGGGCGGTGTGCCGGCGGAGGGTGACGCATATACCGTGTACCGCGATTTGCGCCGAGACGAATGGAATAATAAGTGGCTGCCCAAGTTACTGCGCACTCCCGTTCCGAAGTTGTTGGAGCGAGGCGTGTCGCGGGCCACGATTTATGCTGCGCGCTCCGGGCGCCCGTTGTACGAGAGCACAAAGGCCAAACTTGTATCCACCCTAAAAAGCCTTACGACCCGAGTCAACGGCGATGTTTGAACACTGGTATCACTTCGCACCGCAGATGGCCCCTCAAATCGGAGTTCCGGCTGACGTCATGGTTACGGCTCACGACATTGTCTGTTCCGTTATGGGGACGGAATGGATAGAGCGACAAGGGGCACGCATAGACGTGCGGGCCCGCTCCATTGCTGACGTTCATCCATTATTCCGCGCCCTCACTGGTGGAACAGAGCTGAGCATCGTCGAGGTTTGTGAACTAGCGGCATATCTCGTTGCGTTCAAGTTTGATCCGCGCCTTGGTGAGGCGATCATCTCGTTGCGTGATCCAAGCAAATACGCGCCGACGTTCACCGAGCTAAGCATTGCGTGGAAGTTTAGGCTAGCCGGCGCAGCCGTAACGCTGGCCCCAGCAACGGTACGTGGAACAGCTGACTTCATGGCCGAGATAGAGGGAACTGAACATGTGGTCGAGGTCAGTGGATTCCCAAACGATCCCTTTCAAAGCGATTCGATGGCATTTATCGGAGCAATGCAGGTCGCACTGAGATCCGGACTAAAAAGAAGCGGCGTCACGCGGCACGTTGCACTCGAAGTTGATGTAGTAAGTCGCGCAGTTGATCTCCGGCAACAAACGCATAAGGCGGTCGTTGAGACGATGGAGGCGTTCGTCAGAGCGGGCGCCGACGATCCCGTCAGCCGCGAGTATCCATTTGGCTCCGTCAGCGTAAGGCTTGCGATCGCAGGTGAGAAACCCGACACGACCCACTGGAGCGCGGCGCTCTGCCTTCAGCTGGTCCCGCCCCCCGACACTGGGCTGCTTACAATGGCCGATCTGCAACAAGGCCAGGACACGCATTGGCTATATGTTCGATTTCCATCGCCCGAGTCTGATCCGTATAAGCGCATCCGGCGCAAACTGAAAACCGAAGCGCGGCAGCTGAGTGGCTGTAAGGATGGTGTCGTATTGTTAGATTCAGGTGGACTGCGGCGCGGCATCTTCTCTGACGATGACCGCGCGCTTTGTGCAATCGCGGCAGGCTTTCAAAAGCAGCATACGAGCACGACGGCCTTCGGTGTTTTCGCGCAACCGGTCAAGATGGATGGCACGAGAGGCTTGGCGGGAGCGTACTTTCCCCTGACGGATGAAGCGCTGAGCGCCGCCTTTTGGCGACTTATCCTTGAGCGTGATCGCGAATCTACTGCCCTTTGGGAGCTGGACAAGCTACAGAAATGAAAAACGCCGCGTTATCTTACGTGATCCCGAGCTTTAGCCGCTTAGCAGCCGCGCTCTTCTAAGCCTTTGAGCCTGCAGGCTTGTTATCACTACGCGCGTCGATAAGGACCACATCTTCATTATCGGTAAGCTTGAGCTCATCTAAGATTCGCATGACCCGTTCGTGTTCTTCCTTTGAGAAGTACAAGATGCACTTGATGCCTGCACTCGCGTCGCTTGCTTTTTTGTAGATTTCAGTCTGCCGCTCCAAGTTGCGTCGCAAATGTGTATTTCTTGCTAGCTTGAATTCCACAATCGTCTTATCTCGGGCGCCTCGGCTAATCTTAAAATCCGCGGGACCACGCCCGTCATTTACCTCGCGGGACACGTCGGAAGGCGTCCCATACCACACCAGTCTGAACATGACTTGAAGGTCCGCCTCTCGCTGTACAGGCTGTTTGTCGACGTAAAATACGCGATAACCACCTTTATTTTCGATAACATCCTTTAGATAGTCGAGGCGCTGATGAGCTTCGGCGTACGTCTTGCCAGAAATGTTGTAGAACGAATTCAGTGCTAGGGATTGCTGGAAACTCTCTGTTTGCTCAACAAAGAACTGAGCGGACTGCTCAACCTTTGCGGCGCTCGCGGCCTGAGCTCGATCACCGGTGTCTTCCTTTTGTCGAATGTAGTAGTCGATCAGGACGGGGTACTTTAGGATCGTCTGGCGCGCGGCGTCGGTGCGCGCTTGTCTTGTCGGCTCCCTCCTTTTATCGCGAACTAGAAGCTTGTAGAAGTAGTTGTTGATCTGGGCGCGGAGCTCTTCATTCGGAAGTGCATCGGGGAGCGACTCGAAATCGTCGATAAGGTCGCTCTTATTTATCCAAGTGTCGTCTTTCGTGAGAATATCTTTTGGCGTGAGTAATACATAGTCGCCTTGAAACCACGGAAGGTCGAACGGCGCGGTCTCCCAAGCTTCGATCTGGTAATTGAATCTAACCTTGGGGACTGGTACAGCTCTACGTTGTCCCGGCAGAAGATATTCCCTAGCAAACCTCTGAGTATTACTCGCACAAGAACCGTTTGATCAGGTTAGTAGTGAAGTCGCTTATATTATCTCGTCCGACACCTTCTTTGATCAAGCAGAGTTTCTCAAGGTGGCTACCTTGAGTAATTGCTTCGGTGCCGAAGTCCGAAAAGAGATTAGTGAGATTTTCATTCAACGCGTCGGCGAACTCGTGCCCTAACCCACTTCCACTATTTCCTTTGACCGAGAACCCGAGCCAGTTTTGCTTGACCTCCTTGAACCGATACCATGCATCTAGTAGGCCTGGATTAGCTCTCGCCCGCTGCGCGTTATCGCGTAGAAAGACGAGATAGTTAGTGATGCCGTCGTGCAGGTCCCGATATTCTTGCTTCTCGCTTGCGAACAACAGAAAGGGATCGACAAAGAGCGGTAGATCGTTTACAAGCGAGATGTTGAAAGCGCCGTACTTGTCCAGCGTTTCGGGCTTCACTCGGAAAATATCGGTGAAGTAAGTCGCCATTTTCGCTCAACTATGATGCTGCGCGGCGCGTCCGCCCACCTTGGGGCGCCGGCCGTACGATCGACCGGCCAGGGCCGCCCCCGCCCCATTCCCTCTCCCGTCGCACCGCCGGCAACGATCGCCGATCGCCGGTGAGCGGGGATAAGTCGGCCTATCGGAAATGGACGCTGTTGTGATAACCGTGATGGCGAGTATCGTCGCGACGCTCTTGGCGGCCACACCATCGCCGCCCGTGATGCTGAGCGATCCGGCAACGATCGAGGCCGGTTCGAGCGTGCGCGATTTCGTCTTCGTACCGAGCGGATCTACCAATCCGATCGCAGTCGCCGGACGGCCTACCGTCCTGGTCGTCTTCTCGTCATCGTGCACCGACTGTATGAAGCAAGAAATTCCAAAGTACCTCGCCGACTATGCTAAGTACCACGACCGCGTAAACTTCTTGGGTATCGACTACTACGAGGAATCGCGCGATTCGATCGTGCGCCCGTTGCACATTCCGTTCCCGATCGAGTTTTTCGGCAGCACGACCGACCTCGTGTACAAGGGATCAAGTAGCTATTCTATAAATGGTGCGACAGCGAAGAACTTTGCACAGGTCGTACCGCTGATGAAAGAGCACGTGCCGCCCGAAACCTATGCAGCGCTGCAAGACGTCGCGAAGCGATGTGCCTCAATGACTCAAGTTGACTGCGACGGAGCGGCAGCGAACGTGAATGTTTATATCGACGGAACGGTCCACGTACCACCCGGTCACCAACCGGTCAGTCTTCCGCTCGCGTTCGTCATCTATCCGGATGGGACCGTGATGGCGAAGATATCCGGCTCATCGCCGAACTACGACCTGATCCCGCGGGAACTTGAGAAGATGGGCGTTACACCGTAACCGCTACTCTGCCTACACTCCCCCCGCCCGCGCCGCTCCCGCAGCTGCGCCGCAACGATCGCGTAGCGCTTTGAGGGCTTAGCGGGGCTTAGCTGGCCACGCCGCCGATCGGCTGAGCTATACGGCCAGCCGGGCCGGCTTTGGGGGTGTCTCGTCTTTGCGGCTTTGTCTCCTATCCCGTATCGATGACCCTGGGATGGGAGCTAGCCGCAGAAAGATGGCGCCCCCCCTCCCCTGGCCGCGGAGCTGCTACGCTGCAGGGCCGCCGCGATCTAAACCGCTAATCCCAGCCGCCGCGCTGCAACGCGCAACGCGTTAAAGCCAAGCGGCAACGCGTTAAGCCCCGCGCTCTAAGGTGCGAGGCTTGATCTCGACGCGGCGAGGCTGCAATGCTACGCGATCGGCGCCGTGCTGCGCAGCTGCGAGGCTTCGCTAAGCCACGAGCGCGATGCGGCCTCGCGGGCGGGGTGGTGGGCGGAGGGTAGAGGCGCGGGCGCTAAGGCGTCACTGCAAAGACGATTCCGCAGCCGACGTGTCGAGTCTTCGATTTGGGGCAGTTCGAAGCGCCACCGTAGGGAGTCGGCCCGTAAAGAGTGCCGTTCAGGTCGATCAGGGCCGAATCGGGCCGTGCGCCGTCGGAGCCGCCGTTGAAAACGTGAAGCACCGTCTCATAGCCGGCCGTGGTGAGGCTGTAAACAACTCCACAGCCGATGTTATAGCACCCAGTACCGTTGCCCCCCACCGGCGCCGTGCCAAACAAGACGCCGTTCACGTTTACCAAGCCGGCGGATGGCGCCGCTCCTCCGCCATAGTCGTTCGCCGGAGAGAAAGCATAAAACACTTTCTCCTTGCCGCTTGTGCTAATGCTGTACACGATCCCGCAAGTATAACTAACCTCGTAACATAGCGCATTGCCGCCCGAAGGCGTTGTGCCGTAGAGCGTGCCGCGGACATCGACCAATCCCGAGCTCGGCATCGCGCCGTCCGGTGAGCCGCCGAAGCTGTGCAGCTCTTTCTCGGTACCGGTTGTGGTTACACTATAAACCGTTCCGTCGCCGGATGAACCGCCCGCAGCCGTCGTGCCGTACAGCGTACCCTTCACGTCGATCAAACCCGCCTGTGGGTTCCCGCCATCGCTGTGTCCAGCGAAGTTGTAGATGATCTTCTCCGAGCCGCTCGTGCTTATGCTGTAAACGGCCCCGCAGCAACTGCCGCCGCCTGCCGTCGTGCCATACAAGGTGCCGTTGACGTCGAGCAACCCCGCGTAGGGGTACTTGCCGTCGGTTTCGTTGTCGAAGCTATGAAGCATCGTCTCCGTGCCGTTCGTGGTAATGCTGAATACCGTCCCGCAGCCATCGTTGTAGCCGCATCCGCCGCCACCGTAGGTGGTCGTGCCGTACAGCGTGCCGTTGACGTCGATCAGGCTACCGTTTGGGTACGCTCCGTCGGTGCTGTCGCCGCCGAAACTATGCAGCTGCTTCTTCCTACCGGATTTCGGATCTAATTGATAGACAGTTCCGCAACCTTTGCCGCCGTAGATGTTGCACGCGCCTCCGCCTCCGTAGCGCGTCGTGCCGTACAGCATGCCGTTCACAGCGAGCAAACTACCATCGGGACGGCCGCCGTCATGTGTGCGACTGAACCTATACACCACTTCGTAAGGCGACGTCGTCGTGCGGTGCGGGTCCGTTCGAGACGATGCACTCCCCGAGGTTTGCGTTATCGCGTTCGGCGTGCCGATGGGCGGCGTCGGCGATCCACTGCAGTTGGCAAAGAGCGCGGCCGAGCAGATTGTAAGCGTGAAGCGAGCTAAGCTGCTCATGAGCGATGTCTCCCGAAAGCTGAACGAGCGAGCGGCTAAGAACGTTCGCGGACGCATGGCTCAGTTCCCACGCGGCGGCCTCGCTCCGAAGTGCGGCTTAGGTCAGCTTTTCGATGCCACAGCAGCGCCGATACCAAGCGCAAAGCGAGCCCAGATACTCACGTACCGATGCTGACAGCTTCCACGCTTCCTAGTTCGGTCTTGACCTTGTAGGTCTTGAACGGGTTGCCGCCCTGCGGGTAGTGCCAAAATCCAATCTCGTAGAGGCCCGAGGCGGTGCACAAAAGGTTGATGCCTACTATGACTCGCCCTTGCCGGTCGTTCACGGGCGTGTTCTTCTCTCCCAGAATGAACGGCGCGGCAATGGAGGTAGAAGCGCCGTTGCACGTGTCGCTGAGTATAGCTTCGTGGTGGAACGTCAGTGCTTTGCCGGAGAGGCTCGCATCGACGATGCCATCGGTCGCGTCCTTATCGGCGTCTTCGTCGGTGAGCGCGAAGTACTTGCCGTCCCACATCGTATGACCCGCCGTATTGATCGTAAAGCCCTTCATCGAGAGGGTTCTTAAGGATTTTGCGCCGGACAGTAACGCGCAAGGTATAACCGGCACGGTTGCGGACGCAAGTCCGACGAGATTGCCCTTGGTGTCGTAACCCAGCGGGAGCATGTCCTCGCAATCTTTCTCGCTGTACGTCTTGCCTTTCGCGGGGTCGCCGCCGGCAAAGACCGTGACGTTGCCTCCGTTGCTGATAGCCAGGTCGTTCTTTGCATCGGCCGAGCACCCGTCCGATACAGCGGCGGTAGAATAGGTGTTGAGGATCTTAGTGCCTCCGTGGGCGAACTCCAGGGTCGTGGCGTTGCTCTGGCCGATGAAGACGTCGCCGTTCGCATCGACGCACGCCCCGAAGCCTGCGTTTATCTTTAACTTTTCGACCTGTTTGCCCGTAAAGTAATCGTAGACATAGATTCCGCCGTAAATACCTCCGGCATAAATCAGGATCGACTTGTGGCCGCTGCTCTGCGGCAGCATCCACGACCCGCGGCTTAGCTGCGTCGCGCTCGGCGCGTCGGTCGGCACCTCTGATCCGCCGCAGCCTGCCAGCATCGCCGCAACAAAAAAGCCGCCTAGAACACAGCGGCCGAAATCCAAGGTCGTCATCTACCGTACTCCTTGCTGCATGAACGGATCAGCGGCTTAGGAACGTTCGGTGGTTGGTGCCAAGCCCCCGCGCAACAGCCAAGGAACCCGGTCTCCTCGGTCCATGCTGTCGCGTCTGGAAGCCCGCGCACGGTCGATGGCGCAGGCGAGCGCGACATCGCTCGCTATAAAAGGGATGCTCAGGACACGGTGCTAGCGGAGGAAGGCGACGAGCAATAGGGCGACGATGTTGAGGACTTTGATCATTGGGTTGATTGCGGGGCCGGCTGTGTCTTTGTAGGGATCGCCGACGGTGTCGCCGGTGACGGCTGCCTGGTGCGCGATCGAGCCCTTTCCGCCGTAGTTCCCGTCTTCGATGTATTTCTTGGCGTTATCCCACGCGCCGCCGCCCGACGTAAACGAGATCGCGACGAAGAAGCCCGTGACGATAGAGCCGAGGAGAATGCCGCCCATCATCTGCGCACCGGTATCGCCGGGAAAGACGCCCGTGTATGAGAGGATGACGACGAGCAGCGGAACGCCGACCGGAATCAATGCCGGAACGATCATCTCGCGCAGCGCCGCTCGCGTGACGATGTCGACGGTCGTCGCGTAGTTCGGCCGCGTGGTGCCCTCCATGATGCCGGGAATCTCGCGGAACTGACGGCGCACTTCCTCGACGACCGAACTGGCGGCGCGTCCAACGGCCTGCATCGAGAGCGAGGCGAAGAGATACGGAAGAAGACCGCCGATGAAGAGCCCGGTGAGCACGAAAGGATTGCCGATCGCGAAGAGATTGCGAACGCCGTTCGTACAGGCGATCGTCGCCACGCCCGGACACTTGTGGTTGATGAGCTGTTGCAGGAACGACGCGAAGAGAACGATCGCGGCGAGCGCGGCCGAACCGATTGCATAGCCCTTGGTGACGGCCTTGGTGGTGTTGCCGACCGCGTCGAGCGGATCGGTGATGGCGCGAACCTCGTGCGGCATATCGGCCATCTCGGCGATGCCGCCGGCGTTGTCGGTGATCGGGCCGAAGGAGTCGATCGCAACGATGATTCCCGCCATCGAGAGCATCGACATTACGGCGATGCCGACGCCGTAGACGCCCGCCATCGCATAGCTGACCAAAATGCCCACGACGATGACGATTGCGGGAAGCGCCGTCGCCTGCATCGAGACGGCGAGCCCGGCGATGATGTTCGTCGCGTGACCGGTGAGAGAGGCCTTGGCGATCGAGCGAACCGGTCCGAACTGCGTGCCGGTATAGTATTCGGTAATCAGCGTGATCAGCGCCGTGATGACGATGCCGACGACCGCACAGATGAAGATACCGTTCTCACTGATACCCGCGGCGACGGCGACGGGGTCGCCGAAGACCCGCTGCGTGGCAAAGTAGAAGCCGACGAGCGCGAGAATGCTCGCGACCACCATGCCGCGGTAGAGCGCGGCCATGATCTTGGTTTTGCGGACCTGGCCGACGCCGACGAAGATGACGCCGACGATCGAGGCGACGATCGAGATTGCACCGAGCAGAAGCGGGAACGTGGTGGCGTTGGGAAGCGTCGCACCGAAGAGGAGATTGCCGAGCAGCATCGCCGCGACCGTTGTAACGCAGTACGTTTCGAAGAGGTCGGCTGCCATGCCGGCGCAATCGCCGACGTTGTCGCCGACGTTATCCGCGATAACGGCCGGGTTGCGCGGATCGTCTTCAGGAATTCCGGCTTCGACTTTTCCGACCAGATCGGCGCCGACGTCGGCGGCCTTCGTATAAATGCCGCCGCCAAGACGCGCAAACACGGAGATTAGCGAGCATCCAAACGCGAGCCCGACCATCGCGTTGAGCGACGTGGCGGAATCGCCGTTGTTCACGGCTTGAAGGATCGCGTAGTAACCGGAGACGGCGAAGAGTCCCAAACCGACGACCAACATGCCCGTTACCGAGCCGCCGCGGAATGCGACGTTGAGTGCCGGCGTGAGGCCGCCGCGCGCGGCTTCGGCGGTGCGAACGTTCGCGCGCACCGACACGATCATGCCGATGAAACCGGCGGCTCCTGAAAGGATCGCGCCGATCAAGAAACCGATGGCGGCTTCCTTGCCGAGCGTCGGAGCGAAAAGGATCACGATCGCAAGAACGATTGCGACGATCCCGATCGTCATATACTGACGCTGGAGAAATGCCATCGCGCCTTCTTGGATCGCAAGGGCGATCTCGCGCATGCGCTCGTTGCCGGCGGGCTGGGCGAGCACCCAGAAAGTCAACGCGATGCCGTAGAGCACGGCGAGGGCCCCGCCGATAAGTCCGATGTCGATCGCTGTCTGTGCGGTCATGGTTTTCCTTAAAGTTTAGTAAAAATAGGGCCCGAAAGGGCCGACCGGCCTGCCTACTCCCTTTTGTTGCGCAAGTCCTCGCAGGCGGTCGCCGAAAGTCCAAGCGATGCACGGAGGCAAGAGCGCGGAACTCCTCATCGTGGGCTGCGGCCCAGCGAGGGGGACCTGCCGTGGCTAAGCCGTTACCCGACCGCGAGCAGATCATCCATCGGTACTTGTATCTCGTCAAATACGTGGCGGACCGGCTCGCGGCAAACCTCCCCGCGAACGTTGAAACCAGCGACCTCGTCAACGACGGCGTCTTCGGATTGATCGATGCGATCGAAAAGTACGACGACGCTCGTGCCGTCAAATTCGAAACCTATGCAATCGCGCGCATCACCGGGGCGATGCTCGACGCGCTGCGCTCCCTCGACTGGGTGCCACGTACGGTTCGGCAACGCGTGCGCGAAGTGCGGCGCGCGTTCGAAGGTTTGGAGTTCGAGCTGGGACGCGACCCCACCGATGCCGAGCTCGCTGGGAGGCTGCATTTGTCGGTGCAACAACTCGACCGCGTTCGCCAGCGCGCGAGTGCGACGAACATGGTCTCGCTCGAAGAACCGCTGCGCGGCGGCGACGACCGTCGTCGATCCGTTGGAGAGACGCTCCAGGATGTCGAGGGCGACGTCGAGCGGGGGCTCGAACGCGTGGAATCGCTCCGCGAACTCGTGCGAGCGGTTGAGGCGCTGCCGCTTCAAGAGCGGACGGTGATTCGCCGCTACTACTTTAAGGCGGAGACGCTTAGGCAGATCAAAGACGAGCTCGGCATTTCGGAATCGCGAGTGTCACAGATCCACGCACAAGCGGTCGTCCATCTTCGCCAACATCTACAACAGGCGGAGTAGCGAGCTTCTTACAACGACAGCAAGAACACTGTGCCGTAGCCGCCCGTACCGCCCCGGTAGCTGGTGCCATAGAGTGTGTTCCCCTGATCGATCAGGCCGGCTTTCGGGGCGGCGCCGTCTTCATTATGGTCTTTGAATCTGTAGAGTATGGTTTCCGCACCGGAGGTCGAGACCGCGAAAACCGTGCCGCAACCGCGACCGTCAGCGCAATTCGCACCTCCGCTGTAGGTTGTGCCGTAGAACGTGCCGTTGCTATTGATAAGGCCCGCAACCGGCTCTGCGCCGTCCTTGCCTCGCCTCGCGCCCTTGAAGCTGTAGAGAACGCTTTCGTTGCCGGACGGCGTGAACTTAAAGACGGTGCCAAGGTTGTAGCGGCCGCCGCCGTGGGTGGTGCCGTAGAGCGTGCCGTCGACATTAAGGAGGGTCGCCTGCGGGTTAGCGCCGTCTCCCGCGCGACCGAAGTTGTGGATGATCGTTTCGTTGCCGGACGGCGTGATCGCGAAGATTGTCCCGCAGCCGTGCACGTCACGGCATCCGACACCGCCCCCAAAAGGCGTCGTGCCGTAGAGGGTGCCGTCAACGTTCACGAGGCCAGCCTCCGGGTATTCACCATCCTTTGAGCCGCCCGCGAACTGATGGAGGACGGTTTCCATCCCGGATGTCGCGATTGAGAAAATCGTTCCGCAGCCCGATGTGGGCCCTCGCGTTCGGCAACCCGCACCGCCGCCATGGAGAGTGGTGCCATAGACCGTGCCGTTGACGTCAACGAGGCCCGCAACCGGAAATGAGCCGTCTCCCGAGCCACCTTTGAAGCTATGGAGAATCGTTTCGTTCCCGGATGTCGTAACCTCAAAGACCGTTCCGATACCCTTCGCGCCGCCGCCACTCGTGCCGAGGAGCGTTCCGTTGACATCGATGAGGCCCGCTTCCGGGAGCGCGCCGTCTTTAGGACCACCCTTGAAGTTATACACGATGGTCTGCGTGCCGGAGGGGGTGATCGCGAAGACCGTTCCCAGGCTATTCTGACCTCCGTCATAGGTCGTGCCATAGAGTGTGTCGTTGACGCTGATTAAACTCGCCTCTGGGTACTCGCCGTTGGTTCCGGTGAAGTTGAGTAACACCCTGTAGGCAACGTTCCGGCCAAAACGTTCTCGTGTTAGTTGTGCAACTGACGGGCTCAGCGACGGCTGCGAGACGCCGCAGCCCGCTAGCATTGCCGCAGCCACGCAGCCGCAAAGCGTGTAACGGCCAAATCGTGAAATCCTCATCGCGTGCCTCCTGACCTTTAGCTTTCGCCGTCGAAATAGTCGAGGGTTGGACTCGCGCGCACGATGATCGATTCGGCGCCCTTGATGAGCGGTGACGGCGTGTCGAGTAGCAGTTTGTCAGAATCCGGATAGTAACAAGCGTCGACGTCCTCGGCGCGGGCTAAGAGCAGTACCGTTGCGGGAGCGTCGCTCTCGTTGAGGAGCTGGTGCGTTCCGCTCTCACCGACCGGTAACGCGATGAAATCGCCTTTTCGGCAGCGGATCGTGCCGGAGAGAGTGCGGACGCTCGGTTCGCCGTCGATTACGAAGAAGAGTTCCTCCTCACGCGCGTGGCCGTGAAGCGGGCAAAAGCGCTGTCCCGGATCGAGCGTGCTCACGCGGTATCCCAGCTTGCGGGCGCCGATCGCGAAGCCGACCTCGGCGTCGAGGCAGGCGAACTGCGTGGGCTGATCTGAACGCTCGTCGCGTTCGCCGAGAAACTCGAGCTCGTCGAGGTTGATTCGCAGCACCTCCGCGCCGGCGCGTTTGTAGAGAAGCTCGTAGAGCGCCTCGAAGGCGCGCGAGAGCAGCGAGTGGCCGTGACTCAAGAGCAGCCGTTGCGGATTCTCGCGAAGAATCGCGCGCAGACCGAGCGCGGCTTTGCGTTCGTTCGCGTACGCGCCGGTGTCGGCCATTGCGAGCGCACCGGCCGGTGCGCCGACCAGCGAATCTCCGGCAACGACGGTGCGCCGATCGGGAAGGCTGAGAACGAACTCATCGTCGCGCCGCTGATTCTGCAGCCTGATCGCAATGATGCCGGAAGCGATGCACTCGCGGTGTTCCGGGCGATCGACGAGCCGAGCTCCGTACCGTTCGGCCAGAGCCTCGGCCGCGTTTCGGCGATCGGCGGACATGACCACGAGCCGCGAGATGCCGCCGAGCCCTGCAACAGCCTCGTGAGTCGCAGCGTCGAACGGCAGCGGATCGACCAGAACGTTGCCGTCGTCGGCGACGAGGAAATGGCTCGCGGCAACGAAGGGCGGTTCGGGCAGGAGCTGCGCGTAGAGGTAGACGCCGGGGATCGAAAGCGGTTGCAGCATGGTGGGCGCAGTAGTACTACGCATGCCAGAGACTCACCCGCACCGCGAAACGCGGATTCTCCCGGCGCTCGCAGTACTCGTGCTCCCGGCTTTCCTAGCGGCGTTGCCCGGACGCTACCAGCTGATGCCGCGGGGCATTCCCTTCGCTACCGGCGTAGCGCTTGCGATTCCGATGCTGCTTGCCGGATTCTTTCCGACGAATCGGTTCTTCGTGCGCCTCGAGCGTCTCGTTGCGGCGATCGTGATTCCGCTTGCGGCGTGCGTCGAGATTGCGCTGCTGGCGCTGCTCTTCATCAATATGGTGAAGGCGCACTCGCAGCTCAGCGGGATAACGCTGCTCACGACGTCGATCGCCATTTGGATCAACAACATCGTCATCTTCGCGTTGGCCTACTGGCAAATCGATCGCGGCGGACCCGCGGGGCGTTCGAGCGGCTGGCAGGGCCGATCGGATTTTACGTTTCCGCGCGGCGATCCGTCCGATAACTTTCCGGAGGATTGGCAGCCGGGCTTCGCCGACTACTTGGCGCTTGCGTTCAATACGGCGACGGCATTTAGTCCAACCGACGTCTTGCCCCTGCGGCCTCGAGCGAAGATGCTTATGATGGCCGAAAGTTTTATCTCGCTCGTCACCGTCGTTGCGGTCGGCGCCCGCGCAATCAATATACTCGGCAGCGGCTAGAAGAGTGGATTAGCCTTTGATCGGAACGAACATTCGCGGCGGTTGTGAGAAATCGAAGCAGTCGGCGGCAGGCGACGTTGCTCGACTGTCCGCTGCAGCCATCGGTTTGAGTCCGAAGGTATCTTCGATGAATCGCAACACGCTGGCGGTTTCGAATTGTACGTGCGAGACGTAGTTCTTTTTTGCATACGGTGAAATTACCAGGAGAGGAACCCGGAAGCCGAGACCGTCGAAGTCCTCATACGGTGGCGCAGCGTGGTCGTAAAAGCCACCCCAGTCGTCCCACTGTACGAAGATAGCGGTTGAGCGCCAGAACTTGCTTTTGCCGACGGCGTCGACTAACGACGACACCCAAGCTGGCCCGTCTCCCGCACCGCACTCGACGGCATCGGAATCGGGGCAAGTCGGCGTAATCCAGGTGACGGTGGCTAGCTTGCCGCTTTCGAGATCGGCAAGGAACGCGCTCGACGGCTGGATGACATCCTTACGCCACTCCGGCGAGCCGTAAACCCGCCTGTCGAACGCGAAGCTGGAGTCGGCTTTATCGGCCGTGTAATAGCGCCACGAAAGGTGCGCGTGCTCGAGCTCGTTGGCGAGCGTAACGTACGTGAAGCACGCTCCCTCGTTCGGACCGTAACCCCGGCGCTTTGTCAGCGTTGCGACTTGATCGTTCCGACCCCCGCCGCAGCCCCACTTTCCATCAGGGATGCCAACGGCACGACCGGATTGAGCGGCGACGATGTATTGATGCGCGGTAAAGCTGCCGTCCAGTTGCGAGGCGAACATATTATCGGCAACGACCCACTCATGCGCCATGTCGAAATATGGCTTCGACTCATCGTGCGGCACGTAGGCGTATGTAGGATATTCGACGGCCTTCGGGCCGCCGTAGGATTGTTCTTCATTAAACGCGTTCATGCGGCAGTCCGTGCCGGGTAGTTTTCCGGTGCCGTTGCAGGCGATGAACATCGTCTGTGCCGACGTGGCAATGTTATAGCGAACTTTTAGACCGATCGGCTGCAACGCGATCGTCTTGCCGCTCGATATCTCCCCGGTGGACGTTGTATCCGCGCCGGGGTACCCTTGGAACAGGTCATCGAAGCTACGGCCTTCTTGCACTACGTAAATGACGTGGTCGATCTTGCCGCTATCTGTAGCGTTTGAGATGCCACGTGTCGCGGTGTTGTTTTGTAAGGCAGCTTGCGGCGTGCTATTAAGAGCACCTCCACATCCAGCCAGAGTGACGAGCGCTGCGAGAAGCATGTATCGCATTAGTATCCCTCCCGGGTCACTTCTGAATCTTCGTCGCCGCGCGCCCTGGCCCATGCGCGGGGGCTTGGCGCTAAGCACCGAACGCTCTAAGCCGCTGGTCCCTTCATGCAGCGAGGAGTACGGCAGATGAAGACTTTGGAGGTTGGTCGCCACGTGCTGGTCGGCTTTGCCGCTGCGACGATGTTGGCGGGGTGTGGCGCCCTTCGACAAGCTCAGGATGACACGCAGCCGCCGATCGGCGCGACGGGCGCAATACCGCAAACGGTAGCATTCGAGTCCGCTAAGGCTGCGCTGCGTACCGGCGCTTCAAAATCGCTTCAAGTTGTACTCGATTTCCAGCATTACCGGGGAACGCACCCTTCCGCGCCATTGCTCGACCTCGACGGCACGCTTTACGGTACCACCTCACAGGGCGGTAAATACAAAAGGGGCACCGTTTACTCGATCAGCCCGACCGGCGCTTTCAAAACACTGCACTATTTCGGCGAAGGCTACGACGGGGCGCGACCCATGGCTGGCCTGATCGACGTAAACGGCACGCTGTACGGAACGACTGAGTTCGGCGGCACGTCCGGAGTGGGAACCGCGTACGCAATCAGCACCAGCGGTTCCGAAAAAGTGCTTTATAATTTCACCAATGGCGCCGACGGCGGATACCCGTGGGGCCCTGTCACCAATATCGACGGTACGTTGTACGGCACGACCAACACCGGCGGCGATTTGAGTTGCAGGGGTCAGTATTTTTCTGGATGCGGCACTGTTTATAGCCTGAGCCCCAGTGGCTCGGAGCGCGTGCTGCATAGCTTCACCGGCGGATCCGACGGCAGCTTTCCGTACTATGGGTTACTCGATGTGAAGGGCGTCTTGTACGGCACGACGGCCGGCGGCGGCGATACGACGCGGTACAATGGCTGCTGCGGTACCGTCTTTCGCATAACAACCGCCGGAGAAGAGAAGGTAGTGCATGGCTTCACCGGCAGCGACGGGTCAGAGCCGTTTGGGCCGCTTATCAACATAGACGGGACGCTCTACGGTACTGCGTCTGAAGGCGGTAAGCCCGATATCGGATCCGGCGTCGTCTTCAGCTTAAGCATGAACGGTGCCGTGAAGGTTCTGCATTTTTTTACCGACGACAAAACTGACGGGCAGGAACCCGAAGGTCAATTGGTCTACGAAGGCGGCGCGCTGTACGGCACGACCTACTTGGGTGGAGTGAGCTGCAAAGGTGCTGCTTGCGGCCCTGGAACTATCTTTAGCGTTAGTCTCGCTGGGGTCGAAAAGGTTCTCTACCGCTTTAGCATCAGTTCCGGCTTCGAGCCAGTTGCGGGCTTAACCGCAGCAGAGAAGGGTCTCTACGGCACAACAATGGCGGGAGGCAGTCATTGCGCCGGCGGCCGCGCATATCCCGACGGGTGCGGAACGGTTTTTGTGTTCTCGCCATAGGGCATCAGCGCGGCAGCATTGCTCGTAGCGTGCCTAGCGCCCCGGTGGCGCGGCGCGGGGGCTCGACGGCCGGGACCGAACGTTCTCAGCCGTTGGTCCGTTCACGGATCTAGGAGTACGGCATGAAGAGCTTAGGTTTTGGCCGCTACGCGCTTACGGGCTGCGTGGCTGCCGCAATGCTTGCAGGGTGCGGCGAGTCGCAGCCGCCGATCGGCGCGCCGGGAACGATGGCGCAAAGCCACTTCATGGAGCGCGCAGGGGCGCCCGGTGAGAAGAGACCGAGCTATATGTATGTGACGGACATCGCCGACGTGCAAGTCTTGACCTACCCCGTGGAAAGCTGATCGGTACTATCCCGCTCTATGGTCCAACTTGCACAGACCCTAAGAACGGCGACGTCTATATTCCAAACGGCGACAGTATCGAAAAATTCAAGGCGGGTAAGCTAACAGCAAGTGCGACCCTAAATCTGCCGTCCGGTGCATTTGCGTCCGGATGCTCCGTCGATCCAACTACTGGAAACGCTGCGTTTTCGATGTCGCAGGGGTACGGTAGTAGCGCCGCCTGGTACGTCGCCGTATATTCAAGTCTTAACGCCCCACCGACAACTTACGGCGACGGTGATATCAAGTATTCTGTTTTTTGTGGCTATGACGGCAGCGGCGATCTCTTTATCGACGGAGCTGGTGGCACTGGCTTTGAGGAACTGCCGAAGGGTGGTCATGCCTTTCAGGAAATCTCGGTGAATAAAGTACTGGGGGCCGGCCCGTTGCAATGGGACGGCACTTACATGGCGGTTCAAGTTAATTCTGATCCACCGACAATCTACCAAATCTCAGTCTCGGGTTCGACTGGCACCATCATCAGCACAACGGTCCTGGATCGTCATCGCGGAAAGCACATCAAGCTCTGGGGCAAGATGTGGATCCAAGGTAGCACGGTACTGTATCCGCAAGGCGGCCGTAGAAATGCCAACGTTGGTTTCTACCATTATCCGCAAGGCGGGGAAGCATACAAAAAGCTCAATCCCGATCCAAAAGCAAAGGGAAAAACGTTCGTGAACTACATTAGCGTAAGCAATCGGGGCCCACGCTAGGGGAGTGAAATAAGACAAATGAAGGGCTTAGGCCTTGGTCGCGACGCGCTGTGCAGCTGCGTCGCCGTTGCGTTGCTAGCAGGGTGCGGTGGACCACAGTCGCCGGGCGCGATGCGGCAAAGCCGCGGGATCGCTACCGCACGCCGAGCACGGCGGGTCGTGGATGCTGCGCGAAGCGAAAGGTGAGGATCTGATTTACGCCGTTGGTGGATGCGGTGGAACGTGCGTGCTGTCTTATCCCGGTGGAAGGCTTGTGGGCACGCTAGACGTAGGCGGCTACGCGTTTGAGGATGGGGACTGCTCCGACAAGGCCGGTAATGTATTCATCACGCACGAGGCCACCATCTACGAATATAGGCATGGTGATTCCAGCCCCATAGCGACCTTAGGTCTGCCAGGCAATGACGCCAAAGGTTGCGCCGTAGACCCCGTGACAGGGAACCTGGCAGCTGTTTTCGTCGGCACCGACGCCGATGTTGCAATCTTTAATCACGCACAGGGCAGCCCCTCACTTTACGTATCGCACTTGGAGTCATCCGACTGCGGATACGACCCTTCCGGAGATCTTTTTGTCGACGGCTACGATGGCGGCCAGCCTGGATTATCAGATCTTGCATACGGTAGCCCTGGCTTTATCGAGCTTGCGATAAGTTACTCGGTTGGAAGTCCGGGGCAAGTGCAATGGGATGGTAAGTATATGACCTACGAATCAGGAAGCCCCGGCGCTGCGAAAGTCTCACGTCTCTCCATCTCGAAATCCGCTGCGACGGTCGTCGGTACGACCCTCCTAAAGAGCATCCTTAACGGTGCAGAGGCTTCGTGGATTTACGATAAAGTGATCCTTGTTCCATACTCGAACCGCGCTACACGCGTTAATAAGATCGGCATATGGAAATACCCGCGCGGCGGCAAGTCGATCGACGTACTTCAGAAGTTCGGCGATCCAAAAGCCGTTATCATGTCCGCCGTAACGCTTTCAGTCGCGCCCAGCCACTAAGCCGCTGATTCGTTCACGCAGCGGGGAGTAAGCCGGATGAAGAGCGTTGGTCTTGGCGGGTATGCGCTGAGCGGCTGCGTAGCTGCGGCGCTACTGGCAGGATGCGGCGGATCGCAGCCGCCGGGCGCGATGCCGCAAAGCCGAGCGATCGCCACGCAAGCCGAGCGCGGCGGATCGTGGGTGCTGCCGGGCGCAGCCAAAGGTGACCTTATTTTCGCCTTGGAGACTCAACGGGAGAGCGGCGGAGAAATCTTCGCGTACCCTAGCGGCGAGCGTGTGGGATACTTTGGATTTTCGCAGTCACACTTTTTTTCGTACGGTATTTGCTCGGATACTAAAGGGAACGTTTTCGCCACCGTAGGGTTCCTGACTTCGTCTTACAATTTCATCGATGAGTTCGCTCATGACGGATCGGCGATCGCAACGCTGTACACCTACGATTTGCCGATCGGCTGCTCCGTCGATCCCACGACGGGCAACCTCGCGGTCGTTGAATCCGACATCGCGATATATCCGAACGCAAGTGGGACCCCGCATTATTACAACGATCCGGCCTTTAAGTGGTTCGCGTCATGCACCTATGATGGGCGTGGCGATCTCTTTGTTATCGGTTCGCCGCTTAAAGGCGGCTACTTCGCCCTTGCGGAGCTTCCAAGAGGCAAGGGCACATTTACCAACATTTCGCTAAATAAAGAGCTGGGCTACCCCAACTCCATCCAATGGGATGGTAAGAACCTCGCGGTTGAGGCTCAGGCATTCGTCAAGGGTCGGCTCGGGCGTTATACGCTCTACCGAGTTCAGGTGTCCGGCGCGAAAGCGACGGTTCTTGGCAAAACCCAGTTTAAGTTTTGGCGCCGTCCGGGGCGCTCCACAATACTGCAGAGCACATTCGTCGGCGTTTACGGGGAGAACGCCAAGAGCATCGGATATTGGGAATACCCGATGGGTGGGCATACGTACAAAGTGATCAAAGACGTCGCTACTTTACGGCTTGGCAACCTAACAATTAGCCGCGCACCTCATTAGGCCGACCCCCTCATGCAGCGAAGGACAACGCATATGAAGAGCATCGATGTTGGACGCTACTTGCTAAGGAACTGCCTGGCTCTAGCAATGCTGGCGGGGTGCGGTGGCTCGCAGCCGCCGATCGGTGCGCCGGGCGCGATGCCGCAAAGCCGCGCGATCGCCACTCACGCCGAGCGCGGCGGATCGCGGGTCCTGCCGGAGGCGAAGAGCGAGGACCTGATTTACGTCCTTGCTCCGAGAAAAGATTATATTCTTTCCTACTCTACCGGCGCGGTGAAAGCGACTTTTACCGGGCCGCCATTAGGTGGGTTTGCCCTGTGTTCTGACAATAGCGGAGACGTGTTTATTCCCGGCAATGAGGAGATTTGGGAATATAAGCACGGCGGCACAATTCCAATAAACAAGTTGAAAGACTCCGGCTATCGCGGCGTCGGCTGTAGTGTAGACCCCACAACCGGCAACCTAGCCGTCGTGAACGAGGAAGCGTCAACGGGCAGCGCCGCTGGCAATGTCGCGATTTTTAGCAAGGCCACAGGAAAGCCAGAGTTCCTAAAAGATGACACAATAACGAACTACCTTTCTTGCGGATACGATAACGTGGGGAATCTTTTTCTCGATGGCTCATCGCATAGCGCGCCGTTTCTTCTTGCAGAACTGCCAGCAGCGTCGAGTAGCTTCGCCAACTTGAGGTTTAATGAGCCGGTAAAAGACGGCGGCGCGGTTCAGTGGGACGGACAAAATCTCGCGATTGGAGCCAACGGCGCTCGACTTATCTACCGCGTAACTGTCACCGGGTCCACGGCAACGCTGGTCGGTCAAACCCGCCTAGACACGCTAAAGAACGCAAACCTTACCTTCTGGGTCCAAGGAGGTAACGTGTTAACTGCGTCGGGGGCGACTCATAAGAAGGTGGGTCTTTGGGATTACCCTCGAAGCGGCAAACCTGTGAAGCAGTACGGTCCTATCTCTCACGGCCCCGGTAGGCTCGGCGGTATGACTGTCAGCGTCGCGCCGAGTCGCTGAGCCGTTCAGGGGTCGAGGAGCAAGGTATGAAGGACTTGGATTTTGGCCGCTTCGCCCTCAGCGTAGGCGTGGGTGTGGCAATGCTGGCCGGGTGCGGCGGATCGCAGCCGCCGATAGGCGCACCAGACGCGACGCAGCAGCTTACGAGGAAGTTCACGATTCCGGTTTGTCCGCAGGTCACCGGCAAGCCGACCTGCTTGACTCTGATCGAATCAACGAGCGGCATCCGCCCGACCGTCGCCGGTTGGACGCCCTCCGATTTCCAGGCCCGCTACAAGCTGCCGTCGATAACCAAAGGATCGGGTCAAATCGTCGCGATCGTTGATGCCTATGACAATCACAACGTCGCATCGGACCTTGCGGCATATCGCTCCGAGTTCGGGCTCGGAACGGCAAACTTCACAAAATACAACCAGGACGGCCAACAGAACAACTACCCATCGGGAAACACCAGTTGGGGCCTCGAAAGCGATCTTGACGTCGAGATGGTCTCGGCGACTTGCCCGCTTTGCACGATCTACCTCGTCGAGGCGAACAGCGCAAACTCAAGCGACCTCGAAGCCGCCGAAGTAGAAGCCGTGAAACTTGGGGCGCATATCATAAGCAATAGCTGGATATGCTACGGCTCGCTGAACTGCGTCAGCCGTCGCGACTTCAATCACAAGGGCGTCATCTATCTCGCCGCAGCGGCAGACGGAGGGTACGGTACGGAGGGGGCTCCAGCGGACTTCGACACCGTTGCCGCGATTGGCGGCACGGCGCTTACCAAGAGCGGGTCGCGCTATACCGAAACGGCGGATGGCAGCTTGGGCGGCTGCGCGACGGGTATCAAGAAGCCAAAATGGCAACACGACACCCACTGCGCGTACCGCCTGGCCAACGATGTCGCAGCGGTGGCTTGGAACGTCGCGGAGTACGATACTTACGGCTATGGCGGCTGGTTCACGGTCGGTGGCACGAGCGTAGCAACGCCGTTGCTGGCCGGCGTCTTCGGTCTTGCGGGCAATGCGATCAAACAAGACGGCGGACGGACCTTCTGGCTGGCGCGCCATCACAAGTTTCTCTACGCTATCCCCGGATGCAATAGCGGATACGGTTATGGACAGTACAACACATGCACCGGCTGGGGGTCGCCGAATGGTATCGGCGCCTTCTAGCCATCGTTTGGAGCAAATCGAGTGAACTTGAAGGTTGTGCGCTACGTCCTCAGCTGCCCCGTGGCCGCTGCGTTGCTCGCAGCGTGCGGCGCATCGCAGCCGCCGATCGGCGCGCCGGGTGCGATGCCGCTAATGCTCTTGCTTAGCGATTGCGCGCTTGATTAACGAAGATGATCGCAATCGTGTTCGCGTCTGTGGTCGCCAGCGGCGCCTCGATCCCGAAGAACGTACAAAAGGATGGCCCACACCTCGTCCGCGTTGAGCACGTCAAGGATTTCCCGCCGGGCGCGGTTCCGTGGCCGATCGCGGACCCAGGTGCACGGTTTAACAACTCCGATGCCCGCGACCCGGAACTCCCGAATCGAGGGCTCATCCTCGCCGGATGCTCAGCCGATCTGTGCGTTTTGCATTTTCAAATAGGGGGGATTTTTAGCCCCTATTGCCTGCTTGCAATGCAGCGCACACAGCAAAAGTGGGAACCCGTTTGGTACGCGCGCACACCCAGACCGCTCGCGTCGTTTGAAGAACTACAAGCCGTAGTTGAGCGCGCCTCCCCCCTTGAACTCACAGAGGAGAGTTGGTGCAACGAGGTGCTGTGAGGGTTGCTCCTAGCTGTTACAGCGCTTGTCGACGGGAGCGCGTGCTTGAGGGAGAGGGTAGCATAGGACGATCAATGTTCCTGCGATGCTCTTGAAACATTTTGCCCGAGACGGGAGCGTGAGGCTCGGGATTTGACTGCGCTCCAGCTTTGGCTTGCGCTACTAATAGCCGGCGGTACGCGCGGTGCTGAGCCCGCCGTATCGTTCCCGCCACTGCCTGCCGTGGATCAACGCATCGAGGATTCAGTCGACTCTACTTGCGCTGCCGCCCGAGCACAGCGTGTGACCGCCATACGAGTTGAATCACCGGAAGACTGGACCCTGTATGCACGCACCCTGTCCCGCTGTGCAGGTCATCACACCGGGCTTTTACAAGCGAGGATACTTGCGGAGGCTGTTTTCGCCATTGAAAGCCTCCTAGACTCGATGCCCGATACGTATGGATCAGCCCGCTGGAGAGCCAAGGCGGACGACCTAGTTGAAAGAGCTCTTCCAGGAGCTGCCCCAGATACTCAGCTCGTTGCGATCTTGGAAAATATGCACACGAAGATGACGACGAATGTCCGAAAGTCCGACCTCAAGCCGAACCCAGGCGATGTCGCACCCGGCAAGCTGGTTCCCGCCGGCGCGATCCAGATAGGTCACGATCACTTACGCGCCGCTGATATGGACGAAATTTGGTTCACTCTTGATTCTTCGGGGCTGTCACAGGCGAGGGCTGCGCTCCGCGCGCACCTAGCGGCATTAGGCTGGACGTTTTGTCCGCCGGAAAATCCAAACGGCCCGCGTGACGCGGTTGTGGTCAGGTACGTTGGCCCATCGCCAACGCCTGATCCCCATTTGCCCCGTGAGGCTGACGAGCGATTCGACGCGTCGCTGCGGAACGAGTGGGATATTACGGTGGACCTCTTCGCCAGTGGAACAACATCTACTAACGGGGTACTATTTATCAACCCTGTTGATTTTGCCCCGCTTTGCTCGCCGTACAAACCTTCCCCGTAACCCCGCCCGCGCCGCGTCCGCAGCTGCACCTTCCTCGAACCACCCCCGCAGCGTTGGCTGAGCGAGCATCGCCGCCGCGCGGCATAGGGGCGCCGATCGCGTAGCGGTGTAGCCGAGCAGCCTCGCAGTCTAGATCGCGGCGCTTAACGCGTTGCAGCACGGCAGCGCGGCGGCTTCGACGGCGGCGCTTAACGCGCTGCGGCTTGGGGTGACCTGAGGTGGCAAAACGGCTCAAGTTGAAACTGTGAGTTCCGGGGCTACGGCCCAAGGAGAACTCACGTGAGGAAAAGTCGCTTCACCGAGGCGCAAATCGTCGCCATTCCTCAAAGAGCTCGACGCCGGCACGGCCGCGACGGAGCCTGCTCGGCGACACGGCATTCATGCCAACACGATCCGACAATGGCGCGATAAGTACGCCGGCTTGGAAACCAGTGATTTGACGCGGCTCAAGCAGCTCGAGGCCGAGAGCGCGCGCAAGGATCGGGTGATCGCACGACTGACGATGGAGGTTGATGCGGTCCGGGAGCTGATCGCAAAAAACGGCTGGGCCCCTCGCGGCGAAAAAAGCGGTAAGGCCTTGCAAGAGTACGGGGTCTCCCAAGTGCGAGCATGCGCGATCGTCGGGCAATCGAGGCGGACGTTGCATTACTGTCGCAAGCCGTCGATCTTTACAGTGCGTTCGCCGGTACGATTCCCCCGTTTAATGCGGCTCTCACTGCAGCGAAGCAAGCCCCGTTGCCGATTATCGGAACGGTACGCGACGAGCGTCAATAGCTGGCAGCTTCGACGTTCTGCGCCATGACGCCCTAAGTTGATGCCGGGTCCTTGCATACGGCTCGCCGGCCAGACGTGCCCCCGCAAGCGGATACCGAGCACCGCAATCCCAAACCATCGATCCAGACTTTGACGACTCTAACGTACCGAGCGCCACGTCGTCGCTCCGAAGAGTTTCGGCCGGTCCGCACCGACGACGGCCTTGCGTGGATCGTGAACGACGAGACGACTCTTCGGCAGATTTCGGTAATATGCGGTGGGCCTATTGGTCCAGTATTACAAGTAGAACCCTCCGAGTTAAGAGCGGTCCATATTGCTCGCGCCCGGGACACTGAGCTCCGCTATGGAGCATGCCTGCGGCTTCGGCAGAAGCCAGACTGACAGCGACGCGCGGCCCGCTGATCGACGGCGCGGTCGTTGCGGTTCACTGCGCCTCATTCCAACGTTACAGTCTGCTTCGGCAGTTGATCGTCGAGAAAGCGGAAGAAGCTGCTCGAACGGTCGTTGAAGTGGATGCCCGTTTCTCGTCGCAGGAGTGCTCGCGCTGCGGGCAGGTTGCGAGCGAGAGCCGCCGGAGAAGGCGTTTTGCGTGCGTGGCGTGCGGCTATCGGTCACATGCCGACGTCAATGCAGCGCTGGTGATCCGGGGGCGAGCGCAGTTGGCGCTCATAAGTGAGCTATATCCGGCCGAGGACGCCGGTCGCCGCGCATTACGCGTGGCGTAGGCACACCCAACGAACGCGTTACTGCCAGCTAAAGACTACAAGACCGTCGCCGGTGGCGTCTTTCCAATTCTTCCAAATACGAACGTGCGTGGCGCTAGGCTCGGCGAACGAAGAACCGCCGCCGCCGCCACCACCACCGCCGTAATAAGAAGAGCCGTTCGAGCCGCTTCCTCCGCCGCCGCCGCCGTAATATCCGCCGCCGCCGCCACCCCCGCCACCGAGGGCGTAGTAACCCCTCTGGCCGCCGGCCCCACCGATGCCGAGCCGCCCGTTTTCCCCAGCATTACCAGGGTACGGGGAGTTCGGTGCTCCGCCTTGTCCGCCGATGCCGCCGGCGCTCTGCGAACCGCCGGTGCCACCCCCACCGCCGCCGCCATAGTAGAAAAGCCCGATGAGGCCGTCGCCTCCAACGAGTCCGCCACCATAACCAGGGCAGCCAAAATCCGAGTAGTTAGTGTTGCCAAAAGGCTCGCCTGCGCCGCCGCCGCCGCCCGCAACGAGAATGCGGTCGACGCGTCGTCCGGGCTCGACGCGCACATCCGAAGCGCCACCCCCGGCCGTGCCACAGCATGACTCGCCACCGCTACCACCGCCGTTGAAACCACCAGACGATCCGTTTCCTTTGCCGCCAACGTACACCCGTAGCTTCTGATGGGGCGTCACCGGAATCACGGCAAAAACTCGGCCTCCTCTACCTGCATACTGAACCGGCCGACAGTTCTCGCCACCGGACGCACCGCGCATGACGACGGTGATGGTGTGCACGTCTGCGGGCACTCGGAAAACCTGCGGCTTGCCGGTATAGACGAACGTCTTTCCGGTCGAGGCGGAGTGCGTTCTCGCAGCGCTACCAGACGTTGTGGGCATCCCGATTCCGGGATTTGCAGTGCAGCCCGCCAAAAGCGCGGCCACCGATGACATGGATAGCGCGTAAGGAACGATCGTTGAAAGCCTCATAGTCAGCCTCCTAGCCCTGCGGCAGACTTCAACATTCGCGAGCGCTTCGAATCCATCCGGCTGCTGCGCTACTGTGCGACCGCAGACCACGCTTGCCCGTCGTCCAGAGCAGGCCAGCAAGTGTGTGGGCTACTTGTGTTAGTCCGCTATTGTCGCGGCATGGGCACGCTGGCTACCATCGAGGCAACGATCGTAAGCCGAAAGGATGCAGCATGAAGATTACGGAGTTTAGCTGGTTTGCGTTGAGTGCCGGGCTTGGCGCATCGATGCTCGTGAGTTGTGCCGGATCGCAACCGCCGATTGGTTCGCCGAGCGCGAGCTCGCAGAACTTAGCGATCCGATCGGCCGGCGAACGATTTGCGCCCGACTCGATCAGGCGCGGAATTTACGTCAGCGATGTGAACGCCGTCCTCGGCTATCGCGCCAACAACTCCGCCAACGAGCCGCCGATTTGTAGCCTGGCGGAGAGTTATCCAGGCGGGATCGCGGCCGATAGCGACGGAAATCTGATCGTGACCCAGAGCGCGCAAACAGTAACCGTTTACAAAGGGCCTCGCATGTGCGGGCCGCAGCTCGGATCGTTTAGCGATCCGTACGGTCAGCCGGTCGATGCGGCGAGCATGCACGCGGCAACGGGAACGATCGTCGTTGCGAACGTCTTCGATGCGAGCGGTCCCGGGAGCATCGCGGTCTGTACGCTCGCGGGCGGTTGTACGAAGAACCTCCGGGGCCTCGGCAGCGAAGAGATGTACGAGGTCGCTGCCGTGGCGCTCGCCGACAACGGCGATTGCTGGGCCTCATCGACGAACTCGGCGGGAACCGCGACGCTGACCTATTTCAAGCGCTGTTCCGGCCGCGGTCGAACTGCAACGGGCTATGAGAATACGTATTATGGCGGCTTGGACATCGATAGCCAGAGGCATCTGCTTGCGATCAGTGCGTTCGACGGCAAACTCTACGTTTACAAGGGATGCGCTCCGGCTTGTACACTGGCTGCGGGCCCATACGCACTTGTCGGCGAGGCGGTCTACGGGCATTTGAATGAGAAATCGACTATGTTTGTCGCGTCCGATTTTCTAAACGGTCAGGTCAACGTCTATGCTTACACACCGAGCAGCTTAACCTATCTGTATCATTTCAATAACGGCCTCTCGGGGTCGACCGATCCCGCGGGCGCCACGTATAACCGGCGCGCAAAAGAGTAGGGACGCTCAGGATGACGCAGCGAAGCTGAGGCCGCGCGTTTCTTTGCGTACGAGATAGCCGATTAGGGCGAGCAGAAAGACTGAGGCGAAAACGACGGCGGTGACGAGCGCCATCGCGCCGGCGTAGTTTGGAGCGCCGTTGCTCAGCGGGATTTTGGTCGCGAGGATCGCTTCCATCTGCGCCACGCCGGCGACGAGCAGGTTACCAAGCTGATAGGTGAAGCCGGGGAACGTACCGCGTACTTCGCTGGGGGAGAGCTCGTTCAGATGCGCGGGAATGACGCCCCAGCATCCTTGCACGGCGAGCTGGATGAGAAAGGCGCCAAGCGCGAGCGACGCGATCGTGGAGCTGAATATCCAGAGCGGGATGACGCAGGCGCCGGCGACCGAGCAGAATATCACCGCGATGCGGCGGCCGAAGCGTTCCGAGAGCGTGCCAAAGCCGATGCTCCCGATGATCGCTCCGATCGCACCGACGATTGCGAGCAGCGACGTCGTCCCGGTCGAGAAGCCGTGCTGCTTTTGCAGGAACGTTGCGTAGAGATCCTGGGTGCCGTGCGACATCGCATTGAGGCCGGCCATGAAGGCGATCGCATAGAGAAAGAGCGGCCAATGCGCCGCGATCGATTTCAGCAGAAAGTTCGGCGCGACGGCGATACGCTGTGCACGACCTTCGAGCCAGACGGGCGACTCGGGGACGCCGGTGCGGATGTAAAAGATGAGCAGCGCCGGCAGCGCGCCGATGATGAAGAGCGCGCGCCAATCCCAATGCGTGAAGGTGAAGACGAAATAGTAGACCCCGGCGGCGAGGAGAAAACCCCACATGTAGCCGCTCTGCAGCATGCCGCCGATCAGTCCGCGACGGTGGGGCGGCAGCATCTCCATCGTGAGCGCCGCGCCCAATCCCCACTCGCCGCCCATCGCTACGCCGTAGAGCGCGCGTAAGACGAGAAAGACGGTGAAGTTCGGCGAAAAGGCCGTTGCCAGCTGAATAACCGAGTAAAAGCCGATGTCGATCATCAGCGGCGTGCGCCGTCCGTAGCGGTCGCCGAGCCATCCGAAGATGAGCGCGCCGATCGGCCGACACATGAGCGTCAGCGTGAGCGCGAATGCGACCTCGGCGACGGTTTTATCGAATGTGGTCGCGATCCGCGTGATGACGAAGGTGAGAAGAAGAAAGTCGAACGCGTCGAGCATCCACCCCAGGAAGCTCGCGACGAACGTTCGACGGGCGGCGGAAGTCACGCAGTTCGCTGACCTAGAGCTTTAGTGCAAAGGCCGAGCCGCCCCAGCCGTACTTGCCGTATGCGCCGCCGTACAATGTTGTGCCGTACAAGGTGTTGCGCACGTCGATCACTCCCGCTGCCGGTTGCGCGCCATCGTTAGGCTTTACGCTGAAACTATGCAGCACCGTAACCTTACCGCTCGTCGTGGCGCTGAAGACGGTACCGCCGGGAGAGGGTGCTCCCGAAGAAGCGCAGTTGGGGTATGCCGCGCCGCCGCAGCGCGCCGTGCCATACAGCATATTGTTTACGTGGGTGAGGTCTCCATATGGCGCCGATCCATCTTTGCCGGTAAAGCTATGCAGTAACTCTTCTTTTCCGCTGGTGCTGATCTTGAAGATGATGCCGTCGCCGTGGCTGCCACCCAACGCCGTAGTTCCGTAAAGCGTTCCGTTCACGTCGGTGAGGCCGGCGAGAGGCTGGTACCCCTCTTGAAAGTCGCTTCCAAAACTATACAGATCCTTGAGGCTGCCCTTTAGAGTCATTCGGAATACGGTGCCGTCCAGACCGCTTCCGCCCGCGAACGTCGTACCGTAGAGCACCCCTTTCACTGCTACGAGACGTGCCGTTGGGTACTCGCCGTCAGCGTCATCAAAAGCATGGAGGACGTGTAGGTCTCCCGCCGGCGTTATGCTAAACACGGTTCCAAAAGCGTTAACGCCGCTGGAGGTGGTGCCGTAAAGCGTGCCGTTCACATCGATCAGAGCCGCTTCCGGATTTGCTCCATCGACGTAGCTGAAGTTATGAAGCACGCGTTCTTTGCCGCCCGTGGTTATCGTGAAAATGGTGCCGTAGCCGGACCCCCTCCCTTGACCGTGCCGACCGCCGCCTTCAGTAGTTCCATAAAGCACTCCATTTAGGTAAATCAGGGCACCCCGCGGCTCCGCGCCATCGAAACCTTTTCCGAAACTATGCAGAACATGCTCGGCGCCGGTGGAGCTTATCGAGAAAACCGCGCCTTTATCGTTTGCGCCGCCCGCCTCAGTCGTTCCGTAGAAGGTGCCGTTAACGTCGACGAGTTCCGCGGTCGGAGCCGTGCCGTCGCTGCCGTTACCAAAGCTGTGAAGAAGGTCGTAATTCGATGACCCGTCGCTGGTGGCGCGGGTCTGCCTTTCAGCCGCGCTGATCTGCGGGGGGAGCGCCAAACGGTTCGCGCTCGGGCCGCAGGCCGCGAGCACAACAAGCGCGATTAGCGTAACGCGGAATTGCACCACGAGACTTCCTCCAGGCAGTAGCACCGAGGAGGTTCTGCGGAGGCTGGACGACTCCGCTCGCGGAGTCGTGGGTGGGTTACGGAGAGCTGGCCGGTGAGGTTGTGGGAGAAGGTGTTGGTGAGGGCGTGGGTGTGGTGCCCGGCGGGATCTGCGCGCCGTAGAGCGCGAGCAGCCAAATCTGGGTGTGGCGCACCGTGACCTTCGGAACGTTGAAGGCAAACTGTACCGTATTACTCGTCGGCGTCGTGAACTTCTGATAGCTCGCGATCAACTGGTCCATGCGCTTGCCGCGCATCACCGTTTCGTTGAAGAGCTGGAGTGCGAAGACGCGCCCGGTATACTGCAACGGCGGAAGCGTGTACTGGGTCGAGGCGCCACCATTGAGGACGAAGTCCGTGTTGCTTTGCAGACGGATCGCCACGACCGGGGTGATGTGCATGAAGAGCGGATTCGGATTGCTCATGTTCGGCACATCGTGCGGCAGCGACTCGACTTGGAGCGTCATCATGCCGGCGGGTGAGGGCGTGGGCGTTGCGCTGTCGCTATCGTCGCTGTCGTCGGAATCCGATGACGAGCTCGGCTGGGGCGTCGGCGACGGGCTCGCGGTCGGGGCGGCGCTGCTGTTCGCGCCGGGCGAACCCTTAGGCGCGGGCGTCGGCATGTTGAACGCGAGCGTACAGTTGTATTGCTGGTTGAACTGCTGCACGACGGGACACTTCATGCCGTTGGGGCCTTGGCCGATCGGATATTGCGCTTCGTTCGGTGCGAGCGTTGCGCCGGGGTTGGTGAGCTCTTCTTGTCCGTTGGCGCCGACGTTCGGACCGGCCATCTGATTGTTGCCTAGGCCATTGATACCGCCGTTACCGGGCATTCCCCCGTTCGACATCGAGCCGGGTTGCGAAACGGGCGGGGTCATGTCACCCATCCCGCCGCTGTCCAGGCCTTGTCCTTGGCAGGAGGCTAATAGTAGCGCGAGTCCCGCCAATACGGCACGAGCGTCCAACTTCATCGTTTTATTGTTTCGCCTCGACGACTCTCTGTAACTCTTCGACGAATGCGTCGACTAAAACCGTACGCTTCTCTTCCACGCCGCGCTGATTCACGTTCACCGTACCGTCTGAAACTTCTTGTTTGCCCGCGACTAAGATGTACGGCACTTTCTGCGTCTTCCAGTGCCTGATCTTATACCCGAGCTTCTCGTTGCTTTCGTCGAGCTCGACCCGAAAGCCCGCTGCTTGGAGTTTTGCTTCCACCTCACGAGCATAGGCCACTTGATCCTGGGAAATGGCTGTGACGACGACTTGAATCGGTGCCAACCAGGCGGGGAATGCCCCTCCGTAGTGCTCGATGAGGATACCGAAGAAACGTTCCAAGGAGCCCGCAAGTGCCCTATGGATCATGACCGGCCGGTGGTCTTGACCGTCGGCGGCACGGTACTTGAGGCCGAAGCGAGCGGGCAAAATAAAGTCGACCTGCACGGTGCCCAACTGCCACAAGTGGCCGATCGCGTCGCGAACGTTGATGTCGAGCTTCGGCCCGTAGAAGGCGCCCCCGGCCTCGTCAACGACGTACGGCAACCCATAGCGATCGAGTGCTTTGCGGATCGCCTCTTCGGCGACCGCGTCGGTCTCGGTTCGTTCGCTCTCCTCGCGACGCGAGAGGACGTATTGCATCTCGGCAAAGCCGAACGCGTCCATCAAGCGCCGCGCTTCGTCGAGCGTGCGCTCGAACTCGCTCTGGAGTTGATCGGGCGTGCAGAAGATATGCGCGTCGTCTTGGGTGAAGCCGCGCACCCGGTTGAGCCCGTGCAGCACGCCGGATCGCTCGAAGCGATAGACCGTGCCGAACTCGGAGTAGCGCAAAGGAAGATCGCGATAACTGCGCAGGTGACTTTCGTAGATCAGGATGTGTCCGGGACAGTTCATCGGCTTGAGCCGGAATCGCTGCGTCTCGACTTCGATCGGGCCGAACATATTCTCGGCAAAATTTTCGAGGTGCCCCGAGATCTCAAAAAGACGCTCGCTGACGACGTGCGGCGTGACGACGGGTTGGTAACCCCGCTCGCGCAAGCCTTGGCGAATGAAGTCTTCGACGATGCCGCGCACGATCGCGCCCTTTGGATGCCAGAACACGAGTCCGCCGCCGGCCTGCTCTTCGATCGAAAAAAGATCGAGTTCGGCGCCGAGCTTGCGGTGGTCGCGGCGTTGTGCCTCTTCGATGCGTGCGAGGTACGCATCGAGGTCGGCTTTCGAACGCCAGGCCGTGCCGTAGATGCGCTGCAGCATCGGATTGTGCTCGTCGCCGCGCCAATAGGCGCCGGCAACACTCGTGAGCTTGAACGCGCCGATTCCGCCGGTCGAGTCGGCGTGGCCGCCCCGGCAGAGGTCGGTAAACTCGCTGATCGTGTAGAGGGTGACCGGTTCGCCGTCGGGGATCTCGCGGGCGATCTCGACCTTGTAGGGATTGCGGGCGAAGGCGTCGATCGCTTCGGCTCGCGTGACGACGCGCCCGGTCATCGGGTAATCGGCCGCGACGATCTCGTTCATGCGGTTCTGCAAGCGTTCGAGGTCTTCGGGTGTGAACGGCTCGGCGCGGTCGAAATCGTAGTAAAAGCCGTTCTCGATCGCGGGGCCGATCGTCGGCTTCGCATCGGGAAAGAGGTCCTGGACCGCGTAAGCGAGCACGTGAGCGGCCGTGTGGCGCAGCTCCGCAAGCGAAGGCCTCTGGTCATCCATCCGCTCGCCCTTCGCCCTGCCCCAACCGCAGTCCTGAGCGGCGCCCCGTGACACCGCTTGAGGTAGGGCCTTAACGTGGGGTTAATCGGCATGACGATAAACTAGAGCGTACCTACTCTCTATAAGGAGTTGTCTGTGAGAGCATCCCTGGTTCGCTGCTTCACCACGGTCGTCGTTGCTGCGTCGCTTACCCTGCCGGCCATCGCGGCAACCCAGCTGACCGGTGCCGGATCGAGCTTCGACTATCCGTTTTTCTCGAAAGCCTTCTACATCTATAGTGCGAAGAACCCGGACGTCACGGTCAACTACCAGTCGATCGGCAGCGGCGGCGGCATCCAGCAGTTCACGGCCAAGAACGTCGACTTCGGGGCGACGGACGTACCGATGAACGCTGCGGAGCTCGCGCGCGCCGGTCAACCGGTGCTTCAGATCCCGGTGGCGCTCGGCGGCGCGGCGGTCGCTTATAACGTGCCCGGCGTGAGCGCGACGATTCGGCTGACTCGCCAGGTGCTCGTCGACATCTACCTCGGCAAGGTGCTCAAATGGAACGATCCGCAGATCGCCAAGCTGAACCACGGGGTCAACCTTCCCGACATGCCCATCGTCGTGGTGCACCGTTCGGACGGCTCGGGAACCAGCTATATCTTCACCGATTTCCTGAGCCGGGTTTCGGCCGAGTGGAAGACCAAGGTCGGCGTGGGTAAGAGCGTTTCGTGGCCTGCCCCGAGCGCGATCGGTGCCAAGGGGAACGAAGGCGTCGCGGGCCAGATTCGCAGTACCCCCGGCGCGATTGGTTACGTGGAGCTGGCGTACGTGATCGAAAACAAGATGCCGGCGGCGATCTTGCAGAATCGAGCCGGGAAGTGGGTCGGCTGCACGCCCGAGAACGTCGCGGCCGCCGCGGCCACAAAACCGGAGGTGAGTCCCACGAACTTCTCGATCACCGATGCAGCGGGTGCGGGCTCGTATCCGATCTCGGGCTACTCCTGGGTCGTGGTCTACAAGAAACCCTCGGACGCGACGCGCGCCAAGGCACTCTACGACGTGCTCTCCTGGCTCGTCGGTCCCCAGGGACAATCGAATGCGAAGTCGATCGATTACGTGCCGTTGCCGGTAAACGTACAGAACGCGGCCTCGGCGACGCTTCGGCAAATGCAGCGCTGATTTTTAGCGGGGCTCAGGATGACAGGTGGTAGAGCCGCAGTTTAGGCGCGTTGCGCGGTTTGTTAGTCCCGCCGATCGCGGCTTTGCCGCGGTGGTCTACGGTGGGAGCATTCTGTTTGCATTGTTGATCCTGGGCCTCTTTGTCGAACTGGTGCTCGGATCGTGGCCGTCGATCGTGGCGTTCGGGCCCTCGTTCATTTGGAAGAGTTCCTGGGATCCGATTACCAGCAAGTTCGGAGCGCTCCCGATGATCTACGGCACCGTGGTGACGTCGTTCGTCGGGATCATCCTGGCCGCGTTCGTGGGAATCATGGCGGCGGTCTTTCTCGCCGACTTCGCGCCGCGGTGGCTCGCGACGCCGCTCTCGTTTCTCATCGAGTTGTTGGCGGCGGTCCCAAGCGTCGTCTACGGCTTGTGGGGACTCTTCGTGCTCTCGCCGTTCGTGCGAACCGTCATCGGACCGGCGCTCCAACACGTCCTTGGGTGGACTCCGCTCTTCTCTGGACCGATCTACGGCGTGGGCTTGCTGACCGCCGGCATCATCCTCGCCTTGATGATCGTTCCGACCGTCACGGCGATCTCGCGCGACGTGATCGCGGCGATACCGCGCGACCTGCGCGAAGCCTCGATGGCGCTCGGCTCGACCAGATGGGAAACGGCAACGCGCGTCGTGCTGCCCGCCGCGCGGGTCGGAATTTTCGGGGCGTGCGTGCTCGCGCTGGGCCGCGCGCTCGGCGAGACCATCGCGGTGACGATGGTGATCGGCAATCGGCCGGAGATATCCGCCTCGCTCTTTGCGCCGTCGTATACGCTGGCCAGCGTGATCGCCAACGAGTTTACCGAGGCGACGACGAGCATTTACATCAGCGCGCTGATCGAGCTCGGTCTCATCCTGTTCGTGGTAAGCATCGTCGTCAACGCGCTCGCGCGGTTCATGATCTGGAGCGTCCGGGGATCGCGATGAGCCTGCGCTATCAGCGGCTCGGCTATCGGCGGGCCTACGGGTCGATCGGAACGGGGCTCGCGCTTTGCTGCGCCGCGCTGGCCGCGGGCGCGCTGCTGGCGATTCTCGGGTACGTCGTCGTGCAGGGCGCGGGCGCGATCAATTGGGCCTTTCTCACGCAGCTCCCGCACCCGATCGGCGTACCGGGCGGAGGTGTTGGAAACGGCATCCTCGGAACGATCATCATCATCGGCATCGCGACTGCGATGGCCGTGCCGGTCGGCTTGCTGACCGGCATCTATCTCGCGCTCTTCGGCCGCGGGGCGATTCCCGAAGCGCTGCGGTTTCTCTCCGACGTGCTCTCGGGTGTGCCGAGCATAGCGATCGGGCTTTTCGCGTACGCGGTGCTCGTCGCGCCGCTCAAACACTTTTCGGCAATCGCCGCGTCGTTCGCATTCATGATGCTGATGCTGCCGCTTCTCGTGCGGACGTCGGAGCAGGCGATTCGCTCGGTGCCGCAGACCGTTCGCGAAGGCGCGCTCGCGCTAGGCATGTCAAACTTTCGCGCCACGGTACACATCGTGCTGCCGACGGCGCGACCGGCGATCATCACCGCGCTCTTGCTGGCGATCGCGAGGGTGACCGGCGAGACGGCACCGCTGCTCTTTACCGCCTTCGGCACACAGTTCTGGGAGACGAATCCGAACCACCCGATGGCGGTGCTCGCGCTGCAAGTCTTCAACTATGCAATCTCGCCCTATCCCGACTGGCAGGCTCAAGCGTGGGCCGGCGCGCTGCTGCTCGTGGTTGCGGTCTTCGTCTTGAGCTTGGGAGCACGGCTGATGCTCCGCCGCGCCATGCGGGGGCTCGAGAGTTGACGGCCATCGCGCCGGAGACCGGCGACGTCGTGATGGCGACCGAGGATTTGAGCGCGTATTACGGCGATCGCAAAGCGGTGGGCGACGTCTCGATCGGATTCACACGCAAGGCCGTGACGGCGCTAATCGGCCCGTCGGGGTGCGGGAAGACGACGCTTTTGCGATGCTTGAACCGGATTCACGAAGTGGGATTCGACGCGCGCGTGCAGGGGCGCGTGCTGCTCGACGGCCAGGATATTTATGCCGGCGGCATCGACCCGATGTCGATCCGACGGCGCGTCGGGATGGTCTTTCAGCGCCCGAACCCCTTTCCGACGCTCTCGATTCTCGACAATGCGTTGGTCTGCGCGCCCAAGGGTCTGGGTCGCCGCCAGAAACTCGAACGCGCGGAGAAGGCGTTGCGATCGGCGGCGCTCTGGGAAGAGGTAAAAGATAAACTCCGCAGCAGCCCGTTGCGTCTCTCCGGCGGGCAGCAGCAGCGGCTCTGCATTGCGCGCGCGGTCGCGGCGGAGCCGGAAGTTTTGCTAATGGACGAGCCGACCGCCTCGCTCGACCCGATTGCGACGGCGATCATCGAGGAGTTGATGGCATCGCTCGCCGAGGAGTTTACGATCGTCGCCGTGACGCATAACATGCAGCAGGCCGCACGCGTCTCGGATCGCACCGCGTTCATGCTCGCCGGCGAGAGCGGCGTTGGGGAGTTGATCGAGGTCGACGACACGGCCAAGCTCTTCACCAAGCCGACCGACCATCGAACCGAGGACTACATCACGGGTCGCTTCGGCTAAAGGCACGGTCGTGCGTCCCGCGAACGACATCGGTGGAGCGTGAGGAGGTCGAGGTGCGGGTAGTATCGTTTGGGTTCGCCGCCGTGCTTTTGCTCGCGGCTTGCAGCAGTTCCACAACCACGATACCGCAGAGTTCGAATCCGGCGGGCGGCGCGAAGATCAAGCACGTCGTGATCCTGCTGCAGGAGAACCGCAGCTTCAACTCGCTCTTCATGGGCTTTCCGGGCGCCGAGACGGCCAGCTCAGGGCCGTGCGAAATCAAGAAGTCTGCACCGTGGTGCAAGGGCCAGCCGATTACGCTTAAACCCGTGAGCTTGGAGAGCGTTGGTCCGCCGATCGGCACGGACATCGGTCACGAGCACAGAGACTTCGATGCCGAATGCGACCGCGACACCGCTACCGGCGTCTGCCGGATGGACGGCTTCGATTTGGATCGCTACGGCGTCAGCGGCGGCGAAAAGCGCGCAAAGCTCTATCCATACCGTTACGTCGAGCGTTCCGAGACGAAGCCGTATTGGGACTTGGCGAGCCGGTACGCGATTGCCGATCACATGTTCTTCACTGAAACCGCCGCGAGCTTCATCGCGCATCAAGAGATCATCTCGGGAACGGTGCGGCTCAACTCGACACGCTCCCTGACCGACGAGCCGGACGATTCTATTTGGGGTTGCGACGCCTTTCCGGGGACGCAGACGCCGGTCTTGCTCGTCGACGGCCGCGAGCTCGAACCGGGGCCGAGCACAAAGTTGCCGTTCCCGTGTTTCACCGAATACCCGACGATGGCCGACGTCCTGGATGCGGCGAACGTCTCGTGGAAATACTACGTCGCGCCGACATTCGGCCCGCGCGGCGATTTCTCGGGCGGCGTCTGGAACGGCTTCGACGCCATCAAGAAAGTGCGATACGGTCCGGATTGGAAAGAGCACATCAGCCGTCCGAACACGAACTTCTTTGCCGACCTCAAGAGCGATTCGCTATCGTCCGTTTCGTGGGTCATGCCGACGGTTGCCGACTCCGATCATCCGGCGAGCGGATGCAATAGCGGTCCGCGATGGGTGACGAAGGTCGTCAACGCGATCGGCACGAGCCAATACTGGAAAGATACCGCGATTGTCTTGATGTGGGACGACTGGGGCGGCTGGTACGATCCGGTCGCGCCGCCGCGGATCAACTATGCTAGCCTGGGATTCCGCGTTCCGATGATCGTGATTTCGCCCTACGCGCGGCCGGGCTACGTTTCGCATACGCAATACCAGTTCGGGAGCGTCTTGAAGTTCGTCGAGCAGACGTTCAAGCTCGGGTCGCTCGGCACCAGCGACGTCAACGCGAACTCGATCGAAGATAACTTCAACTTCACGCAAGCGCCGCTCGGATTCAAATCCGCTCCGCTTCCGCCGGCGCTGCGATTATGCGAGAAGGAGCAGCAGGACGATTTGCGGCCGCTCTTCAGACGCGAAGGGTTCCCCGATTACGGCTAGCCGTTAGTAGTCGTCGTCGGGGGTGTCGTAGTTGATGGGCTGGTTTTCGAAATATGAGGCTGAATATTTCGTGCGGATTCGCGTGAACGGGCGAGGCGCGCGTTTGAAGTCGAAGCAGTCCGTGAGATCGTGCGAACGAACGTCGGTGCGCCCGAGCGATCCGAGATCGAACGTCTTCTCGATGAACTTCAGAACGCTGCCGAACTCATAGCGGACGTGAGAGACGTGCCCTTGCTTCGCATATGGTGAGATTACGAGCAGCGGCACGCGGAAGCCGTCCTCAAAGGAGTTATAGATGGTGGGCGGGACATGGTCGTACCATCCGCCCCAGTCGTCCCAAATCACGAAAATCGCCGTGCTGTTCCAATACTGGCTGTTGCCGATCGCGTTGACGATCGAGGCTACCCACGACGGACCGGTGCCGTTGTTTTTTGCGGGATGATCCGACGCTTGCGCGCTCGGAGTGACGAACGTGACGTCGGAGAGTTGGCCGGCTGCGACGTCCTTGAGGACTTTTGACGAGGGCCAAATCACGTTCTCGTAGGACGGGCTCTGCCAGATCGGCTTGAGCGCGTCGACCGCGTGCCACTCCCCGGATCCCTTGAATTCCTGATAGTAGTGCCAACTGACGTTCTTGACGTTCATTAGGCGGAAGATCGAGTCGCGAACGAAGCAGGGAAAAACGGCCGAACCTTCGTTGCCTTTCGGGTCGATCGTTACGACGGTCGTGTCTGATTGCGAATCGCATCCGCCTTGGCGCTTGCGCCCTTGCGGGTCGGTGGGGTTCTCGGCGGCCTTGAGGTCGGAGCGGTCGCTGATTGCCGAGGTTGCGCTCACGATGTATTGGTGCGCCGAGAAACTGGGACCCTGACTAGTTTGGAACATCCGGTCGCCGAAGGTGTATTGCTCGGCGAGATCCCAGTACGGCTGCACGTCGCTGCGCGGAACGTATCCGTATGAAGCGACGTCGGCTTCCGGGCACTTGTAACTATTCTTCGAGTAGCAGTTTTCAGTCTCGGTGTCAAAACCGTCCATCACGCCATTGGCGTCGTCCTGGACCCATGCGGAGTGCTTGTGCGAGAGATCGTAGGGCGCGGTCAGGGGTGTCGACACGAGCTGCACCGTCTGCCCGTGGGAGTTCTTCCCGGATTGCACGGTGTCTGCACCGGGAAGTCCGTTGAAGAGATTGTCGACCGACCGATTCTCTTGAACGATCACGACGACGTGCTTGATGCGTCGGGCGTCGGGCTGCATTTGAGCCGGCTGCGCGATGTTTTGCGGCGTGGCCGGCGGCGTTCCAAATGGAGTGGAGCATCCGGCCGTGGCGAGCATAGCGGCGACGAGAATTGCGCCGGTCAGTCTGCTTACACGGAATGGAAACATCGGTGTGAGATGTGCGTCGCGAACGGGCCGATGCCCTTCGTAAAGCTTGACGAGCGAGCGGTTACTTTGTACTTACGGCCGCACCGAGCGGTTCGACGAGGCCGGCGCCGGCATTGTAGTTCGTTGGTGCGCCGCCTCCGTCGAACGGCCAGCGGTTTGCAGTGGTCGCCGTATAGCCGCACGATTCGTAATCGGCACCGGCGATGTATCGCTCACCGTTCGCGGCGATGACGCCTCCAGCGAGGTCACAGACCGCGCCGCCCTGATAGTTGGTGAGGTTCGTCGTGCCCGTAATCGTTGCGGTCGAACCGGAGACGGAGAGCCAATAGATGCACGAGGATGGGCTGCCGCCGCATTGCTGATCGCCGAGCGCGAGGTAATCGCCGCTGCGGTACCACTGAATCATGCCCGGAACGTGGAGCGTTCCGCCGCTCAGAGCGATCAACTGCGTGGTGCTGCCCCCGGATGGGAGCTCGGCGAAGTAGCTGGTGATGCGGCTCGAGTCCATTCCGTCGAAGAAGAGGTTGCCCGCGTTGTCGTAGCCGACGAAGAAGTAGAGATAGAAGCTGGGGTTCGTATAGGTGGTTCCGCTTCCCGACGCGTTGGCGAAGACCGTCAGGTTGCCGGCGCCGCCGCTCGTGCTCTCGATATTCGTGACGGCGAGGTCGTTGGTCGATTTGTTGACCGCGCAACCGGCCGGATACTCGCCATACACGCTGAGCGTCTTGAGCAGCGCTCCGGTGCGCGAGTAGAGCTGCATCGCCGAAGCTCCGGTGTTCGCGACCCATATGTTTCCGCTTGCGTCGGCGCACTCGCCTTCGGGGAAATCGAGCCCCGTCAGTTGCCCCTTGAGCGCCATGGCCGGCATGGTAAAGATGTCGACGTCATTGGCGCCATAGTCGGAGATGAAGAGCAATCGCGGCGCGAGCTTGGCGTCGGGCGAGATCCAACTCGCGCGGCGATTCGGACGCACCGCCGAGACCGATCGCGGCGCCGGCGCCGGCGCCATTGCGGTGCGGATTGTCGCGGGCGAGATGGCGGCCGGCGTGGTTCCTTGCTGCGAGCCGTTGCCGCAGGCCGCGAGCATAGCCGCGGCGGCGACGAGTGGGATCGAGATGGCGAGCTTCTTCATACATGAAGGTTCAATTAGCCGAGCGCTTCCCCTGTACGGACGGCAACACCGAGCGTAGGAGTCGCGTGGCTCGTTTTGAAAGGCGGGATACGGGAGGAAACCGTGGTTTCCAAGCTGCTGCTGATACCGATTCTCGCCGGTCTCGTGCTATGCGCGGGCTGCTCTTCATACGGCAGCAGTTCGCTCGGCGGCGCGGCGGCGCCGGACGTATTGGGTGGGGACGTGGTACGACGGCATATCAAGCACGTGGTCGTGATCATCCAGGAGAACCGAAGCTTCGAGAACTTCTTTGCCGGATATCCCGGAGCCGACGCGCCGATGACCGGCTGCGCGCGCGGAAGCGGCCCCGATTTCGTAGCGCGCTCCGGCAATGGCGTACATTGTCCGAAAGGCGATACGGCCGTGCCGCTGCACCAAGTGACGTTTGAGAACAACTCCGACCTGCCGCACAACTTTGGCGTAGCGATCCAGGATTGGGACAACGGCAACATGGATGGCTTCGCGGCGTTTGGAAAGAGGCCGGACGCGGCCTATTCATACATCGAGCGCTCCCAGGTTGCGCCGTACTGGACGATGGCAGCGCAGTACGTGCTTGCCGACAAGATGTTCCCGACCGAGTTCGGCGGGAGCTTCACCGCGCACCTAACCCTGATCGCCGGGACCGACGACCTCGTGCTTCCCTCCACCGCCGAAGTCGATTTTCCCAACGCGGCACCCGACGATTGCGATTCGCCGCCCGGCACGAAGAGCTCGTACCTCTCTGAGGATCGCAGGGTCCATTACTACAACGGCCCGTTCCCGTGCTTCGATCAGTTCAATACGATCGCCGAGGTGCTCGATAAGGCGAGCGTCTCGTGGAAGTTCTACGCGACGCGAGTGCTCGACGGCGGATTCTGGGAGCCGTTCGAAGCGATCAAGTACGTGCGCTACGGTCCCGACTGGCCGGGCAATATCGTTGCTCCGCAGACGAGGATTTTAACCGATCCCGCAAGCGGCAATTTGGCCGACGTTACCTGGGTGACGCCCGACTATGCCGACTCCGATCACCCGGCGCACCACAGCGATCAAGGACCGTCGTGGGTTGCGTCGATCGTGAACGCAATCGGCGAGAGTTCCTACTGGCGTTCGAGCGCGATCGTGATTCTTTGGGACGATTGGGGCGGCTTTTACGATGACGCGGCGCCGCCGCAACTCGACTATCGCGGGCTCGGCATTCGCGTGCCGTGTCTGATCGTCTCGCCGTACGCGAAGCAGGGTTACGTTTCGAGCGTGCAATACGAATACGGCAGCATCCTTCGCTTCATCGAAGAGGTTAACGGGCTTCCCGCGGGCAGCATCGGACCCGTGAAGAAGGGCTATACCGACGGCCGTGCGACGGGCCTCGAAGATGCCTTCGACTTCAGCCAGAAACCGCGTACGTTCTCACCGATTCCGACGAAGTATCCCGCCTCGTATTTCCTGCACGAGCGGCCCTCGAACGAACCGCTCGATACGGAGTAGGCGGTGGTTTCCAGATTGTGGCTCGTACCGATTCTCGCCGGTCTCGCGGTGTGCGCGAGCTGCTCTTCATATGGCAGCCTCTCGGGCAGCGGCGCCGCGTGGCCGGCGATGCCGGGAGAACGTTCTGCGGCGCGGGCAAGCGGGGACGTGTTTATGCGGCATATCAAACACGTCGTCGTGATCATCCAGGAGAACCGGAGCTTCGAGAACTTCTTCGCCGGCTATCCCCACGCGAACGCACCAACGTTCGGCTGCGGACGCAAAATGCATGGCTCGATGCCGGCGAGCAACCCGGACGCGCCGGGAGCTTCGTGCCCGTCTGGAGATGAGCAGATCCCGCTGCATCAGGTCACGTTCCGGACCGGCCCCAATCTCGACCACGACTTCGAACCGGCGATCATCGATTGGGATAACGGGAAGATGGATGGGTTTACCCGTTGGGGCCACTACAAAGATATCCATACTGCGGCATACGCGTACGTGGATCGCCCGGAGGTCGCGACGTATTGGGATATCGCAAAAGAGTACGTGTTAGCCGATGAGATGTTCCCGACCGAGTTTGGACCGAGTTGGACGGCCCATCTCACGCTCGTCGCCGGAACGGATAGTATCAAGCCAAAGCTGGCCTTGGCCGATTTCGCCGATGAGGGGAGCAACTGCAAGGCGCCGGGAGGGGCGAAGACGACGACGGTGGATGAAAGCCGCGTGCTCCGTCGCGCGTCGGGTCCGTTTCCGTGCTTAGATCAGTTCAATACGATGGCGCAGGACCTCGACACCGCCGGAATCTCTTGGAAGTACTACGTGCCCATGAAGCTCAAGGCATTCATATGGTCGCCCTTTGCCGCAATCAAATACGTCTATGGTGGAGCAGACTGGGAAAAGAACATCATCATGCCGCAGACACAAGTGCTCCAGGATATCGCACAGAAGAACCTCGCCGCCGTCAGTTGGGTGACGCCCAGCAGAGACGATTCGGACCATCCGGCGTTTCGCGCCGATAAAGGACCGTCATGGGTCGCCTCGGTGGTCAACGCGATCGGAGAGAGTTCCTATTGGGATTCGACGGCGATCGTGGTGCTTTGGGACGATTGGGGCGGATACTACGATAACGCATCGCCCCCGCAGCTCGACTTCCGCGGCCTCGGCATTCGCGTCCCGTGTCTGATCATCTCCGCGTACTCCAAACGCGGCTACGTTTCACACACCCAGTACGAGTACGGCAGCATCCTAAAATTCATCGAGCAAGCGTTTGGGCTTCCGGCCCTAGGAACGACCCAAGACGGCTACACGGACACCCGCGCGAACAGCATCGGCGATGCGTTCGATTTCAAGCAGAAGGCCCGCGGCTTCTCACCGATTCCGGCGAAGTATCCAGCCGCGTCCTTCTTACACGAACCGCCCTCAAACGAACCGGTCGACACGGAGTAAATGCTCGTGCGTCTTTACCTCGCGCTTCTCATCGCTCTAAGTCTTGCCGCTTGTAACGGTCCGTCGCGCCCGATCACGCCGCCGGTGCAGGATGGAGGCGTCAACGACCAGCGCCGCCCCAACGCGACGACGCCGATCCGTCACGTGGTGATCATCATTCAAGAGAATCGAACGGTCGACAATCTCTTCAACGGATTTCCCGGCGCCGATACCGTTCGGACGGGGCGCACATCGGAAGGGCACACCGTCGCGCTACGGCCGATCCACTTGGATGCAACCGTGCTGGTCACGCACGGACACGTTACCTTCTTGACGGAGTACGATGCGGGGAAAGTTGACGGGTTCAATCTCATCAAGACGGGGTGCTCGCACCACTCCGTCTGTAAGCCAACCGCTTACGGCTACGTTCCGAAGTCGGACGTCGAGCCATACTGGGAGATGGCGCATGAGTACACGCTGGCCGACCATCTCTTTCAGACGAATCAAGGCCCCAGTTTCCCGGCGCACCAGTATCTGGTGAGCGGGACGTCGACGATCGCCAACGACTCGATGCTTCGCGCGTCCGAGAACGCGGCATCGCCGAAGGGGAAGGGCACGGGCGGGTGCGATTCACCGGCGGGATCGCACGTCTTGGTGATCAATCCGGCGGGAAAGCAGAGATCGTCGGTCTACCCGTGTTTCGATCGGCTCTCGCTGATGGCGGAAGCGAATCGCGCTTCCGTGACGTGGCGCTACTATCAGGCCATTAAGGGTGCCGGAACTTGGAACGCGCCCGACGCCTTGCGAGGGATACGATACGGCCGCTTCTACGACAACGTCGTCGCGCCGTCAAAGCGGATTCTCACCGACGTTGCGTCGGGAGACTTGGCCGATATTACGTGGGTGACGCCCACGCTGCACGAGTCGGATCACGGCGGCGAGAATAACGGCACCGGTCCGTCGTGGGTGGCCTCGGTCGTCAACGCGATCGGTGAGAGCTCGTATTGGAACTCGACTGCAATCTTCGTGGTGTGGGACGACTGGGGCGGTTGGTACGACCACGTCCCACCGAAAGAGGAGAACTCGTACGAGCTCAGTTTTCGCGTACCGCTCCTGGTTATCTCGCCCTACGCCAAGCCGCACTATGTGTCGCACGTTCCCCACGAATTCGGCAGCATCTTGAAGTTCGCGGAAGAGACGTTCGGACTGCCCTCGATGAAAACGACCGACGAACGGTCGGACGATCTTTCGGACTGCTTCGATTTTCACAGCCGGCCGCACGCATTCCAGAAGATCCCGGCGCCCTACCCGCCTGGGTACTTCCTGCGTCAGCCGCCCGATGGAGAAAGCCCGGACGACGACTGACGCTCCCTGAGCGCCGAGGCGGGACGTTTCCGAACGCCCTCTCGTTTAGCATGGGATCAGGGAAGCACATCCCGGTTCCCATTTCTATGGAGGAAACTCGTGAAAACCATTAACTTGGTCGCGGTCGCCTTGCTCTTGGCAGGGTGCGGCGGCGCGATAAATCCGGCGGTGCCGGCGTCGTCCTCGGCGTCGCAAGCGGCCGTCTCCCAGCCCGACGCCGGCGTCAAAGTCTTTACGGCCAATCGCGACGGTAACAGCGTGGTGGCGTTCTCGAATAAGGGTTCGGGCAACGTCGCGCCCGCGGTGACGATCGCCGGCTCGAAGACGACACTGAGCGCTCCGGACGCGCTCGCGCTCGATTCCAAAGGAAACATCTTCGCGGCAAACGACAGCGCAAACAACGTGGTCGTGTTCGGTCCGGGCGCCAATGGCAACGCGAGCCCGAAACGAACCATCGGCGGAACGAAGTCGCAGCTCGGCCCGACGGAGGGCATTTTCGTCGACAAGTCCGGCAATCTCTGGGTGTCGAATTACTCGGGAGCTACAGTCACCGAATATGCCGCGGGCGCGCACGGAAACGTGGCTCCGATCGATACCATCAGCGGCAACAAGACGCAGCTCAGCGAGCCGTTCGGACCGGCGATGGACAAGCAGGGCCGGCTCTTCGTCGCCAACGGTAATGGCGGGAACGTGCTCGGCTTCGCGGCCGGCGCGAGCGGCAACGTTGCACCGGCCGTCACCATCGGTGGAAACAATACGGGTTTGGAGAAACCTTTTGCAATCGCGTTCGACTCAAACGGCCGCCTCTTAGTGGCCGACGAGGATGCGGGCGTTCTGGTCTTTGCCAAGGGTGCGAACGGCAACGTCGCACCGGTTGCGCACATCACCGGAATGGGCGAAGCGGCGGGTATCATCGCCGATGCCAAGGATCGTATTTGGGTCGCCGACTTCGGCTTCGGAGCGATCGACGAGTACGCCAAGAATGCCAACGGCAGCGCAACGCCGATACGAACAATCGCAGGATCGAACACAACCTTGAGCGGTCCCTGCTATCTCGGGTTCCATTAACGACTAACGACCGCGCGACGGCTCGAGGGGGCGCTGCGGCGCCCCCGTAGCGCGGGACAGACGAGGCCGCGCCGCGAATTTGCGACGCAAAGGAGGGCGCGGCTGTGTTTGAAGGTCGAGTAGCAGTGGTTACCGGCGGTACTCGGGGCATCGGTGCCGCCATTACCGAATGTCTCGCGGCGAATGGGGCTTCCGTGGCGGCCGGCTACAACCGCGGCCGCGAGAGCGCCGAAAAGTTCGCGGCGCAGATGACGGATAAGGGCGCGAAGGTTTCGATCCACCAGGGCCGGGTCGACGACCGCGATGATTGCAATCGCGTCATCAAAGAGGTGATGGACCGCTTTGGGCGGGTCGACTACCTGATCAACAATGCGGGCATCACGGTCGACAAGACGGTGCGCAAGATGACGATCGACGATTGGCGCCAAGTGCTCGAGGTCAATCTCTCGGGCGCCTTTCAGATGACCAAGGCGGTGCTCGAGCACATGATCGAACGCGGTTCGGGGCGGATCGTGAACATCAGCTCGGTCATCGGCGAGACCGGCAATATCGGACAGGCGAACTATGCGGCGTCGAAGGCCGGTTTGTTCGGATTCAGCAAGAGCCTGGCCCTGGAGATGGCACAGCGCGGCATCACCGTGAACTGCGTCGCGCCGGGCTTCATCGCGACCGAGATGGTCGCTGCAATCCCCGAAGCCGCGCTTGCGAAGGTCGTCGAGAAGATTCCGCAACGACGTCTCGGCCGCCCCGATGAGGTCGCGCGCGTCGTTCGGTTCTTGCTCGAGGACGACTCGAGCTACATCACGGGAGCGGTCTTCAGCATCAACGGTGGCCTGGATATGTGATCCGGCTCGCTCTCGGGAGGCTTGGAGGTTTCTGAGAGCGGCGTTGGGTAAATCTAGCGCGTGGATAGTTTACCTCTCAGAGAACGCGTTGGAGTCGTAACCGGGGGATCGCGCGGGATCGGCGGCGCGATCAGCGCCCTGCTTGCCGAGGATGGAGCGACGGTCGCCGTTCTCGGATTGCCCGAGGACAAAGCTCGGACCCAACACCTCGCGGCGAGCCTCAACGGCGCGGCCTCGAGGCTGCACTTCTACGAAACGAACGTCGCGAATTACGATCGCTGTCAGGAGGCGGTGGCGGCGGTGCTGCGCGAGCACGGTCGCATCGACATGCTCGTGAACAACGCGGGCATCACCCGCGATCACACCGTCCGTAAGATGACAGTCGACGAATGGGAAGCGGTCCTGCAGGTGAATCTGTCGGGGCCGTTTTTTATGATCAAAGCCGTCCTGGACTCGATGGTCGAGCGAGGATACGGCCGCATCGTCAACATTAGCTCGGTCGTGGGGGTGAGCGGGAACTTCGGCCAGGCAAACTACGCCGCCGCCAAGGCGGGGCTGATCGGCCTGACCAAGACCGTCGCGCGGGAGGTCGCCAAGCGCGGAATCACCGTCAATGCGGTCGCGCCGGGCTTCATCGATACCGACATGACGCGCGCGATGCCGATGGCAGCGATTGAGAATGCCATCGAGCAGACGCCGCGAGCGAGGCTCGGAAAGCCCGACGAGGTAGCGCAGCTCGTACGCTTCCTGCTCGACGAGAAGGCCGGCTACATCACGGGCGCGGTGTACAATATCAACGGCGGATGGTACATGTAGCGTGATGAACCAAACGATCGCACCGGAAGAGCTGAGCTACGGCATCGACGTTACCGGGCTCGACCCCGCGTCGCTAAGCGATGCCCTGCGGGCCGTCATCGCCGACGTGATGATGGATCCGATGCGGATGAGCACCTGGCTCGCCGGGTTCGCACTCGCGGAGCAGAACGTCGGGCTAAAGATGCTTCAGCGCTTGAGCGGGATCCCCGACTCAGGCGACGCGAGAAGCAACGGCGACAAGCGTTTCGCGGAAGCCGAGTGGAGCAGCAATCCGTTCCTGGCCGGGATCGTGGAAGATTACAAGGCGCGTACGCAGGCGGCGCTGCAGCTCGTCGACTCGGCGCGGCTGCCGGAGGCGACGCGCCGTAAGGCGCGCTTCGCGATGCAACTTATGTGCGATGCCGTTGCGCCGAGCAACATCCCGTGGATAAACCCGGGCGTCGTCAAGGAGGCGACCGAGTCCGGCGGTATGAGTCTCGTGCGCGGCTTACAGAATTTTCTCGACGACGTTAAAAACAACGGCGGGTATCCGCGTCAAGTCGACAAGTCCGGTTTTCGTTTGGGCGAACAACTCGCGGCGACGCCGGGGCGAGTCGTGATGCGTAACAAGCTGATAGAGCTGATCGCCTACGAGCCGCAGACGCCGCAAGTACATGAGATTCCGCTGCTCTGCAGCCCACCCTGGATCAACAAGTACTACATCATGGATTTGGCTCCGGGGCGCTCTTTCGTCGAGTGGGCGGTGCAACACGGTCATCAGACGTTCATGATCTCGTACCGGAACCCCGACGAGACGATGTCGCACTACACGATGGATCACTACCTGCGCGAGGGCGTCCTCGCCGCGATCGACGCGGTCGGAGAGATCACCGGAGCGCCGCAGCTCAACATCGCCGCGCTCTGTCTTGGCGGGACGCTCGCCCTGATCGCGATGGCCTACCTTGCGGCGCACGGCCAAGGGAACCGCGTCGCGTCGGCGACGCTCACGAACACGCTGGTCGATTTCAGCATTCCCGGAGAGCTAGGGGTTTTCACCGACGAGGACACGATCGCGCGGCTCGAAAAACGGATGCGCGAGCGCGGCTATCTGGAGCCCGCGGAGATGGCACGGACGTTCGATTGGATGCGTTCGAGCGATTTGATCTGGAGTTACGTCGTCAACAACTGGTTCAAGGGCAAGCAGCCTTCGGCGTTCGACATTCTCGCGTGGAACAACGATTCGACGCGAATGCCCGTCGAGATGCATTCGGAGTATCTGCGGGCCTGCTATCTGTATAACGCAATCGTGAAGCCGGGAGCCTTCGTGATCGGCGACACGCCGATCGATCTCGGGAAGATCCTTGCGCCGATGTACGTACTCGGTGCGGAGAACGACCATATCGCGCCGTGGCGAGCGACTTATTTGACGACGCAGCACGTCGGCGGCGAGTCGAAGTACGTGTTGACCAATGCGGGGCATATCGCCGGCATCGTGAATCCTCCGGGCGGCAAGAAGACCTGGCACTACGCAAAGCCGCGGGTGCAGCGAGGCGAAACGGCGGACGAGTGGCTGGAGAGCGCCGACCGTTACCAGGGCTCGTGGTGGCAAGATTGGGCGGACTGGGCGCAGACGCACGGCGGCGCGATGCGCGCACCGTATTCTATCCCGGACGGAGAACCGGCTCCCGGGCGTTACGTGGCCAACGAGTCGGGCGACTTGTTTGCACCACGCATTGAGGCGAAATCATGAGCGACGATGAAAAGAACGTCGCCGGCGGCGCCTGGCGCAGCCTTGGCGACTTTATACGCGGCCAGCGGGAGCTGGCGAATCTCTCGATGCGGCAGCTCGCCGAAATCGCGAAAATCTCGAACCCGTATCTGAGCCAGGTCGAACGCGGCCTCTACAAACCTTCAGCCGACGTGCTTAAGAACATCGCCAACGCGCTGCAGATCTCGGCCGAGACGATGTACACGCAGGCGGGACTGCTCGACGACTCGCCGACCCGCGAAGAGAGCCATCACGGCGTCGAGCACGCGGTGAAGATCGACCCGCGTCTGACGACCGATCAGAAAGAGGCGATCATTCGCATCTACCGCAGCTTCGTCGGGCGAGAATAGCGCGCGTTAAAGACCGATTTAGGGAGTAACCGAGGTCGCTAAATAGTCGCGGTTGAACGCTAGGGTCGGGAGGTGCCTATGATGTTTTGTAGCCCTCGACGGCTGGTCGCGATCGCGGTGATTCTTGGAGCGATCGCGCTTGGGTCATGCTCAGCGCAGACTGGTTTCACGTTGCCGTCTTCGCAATCCGCGCCGACACTGAAGGGGGCGCGTGGGGCGACCTACCAATACATCGCCGGTACTTACGCTGGGACGTGGAAACAAATCCGCTACTACGGGTCGGAGTCGGGGCTGATAACGATCAAGGTTCGCCAGTATCTCAACTATGTGTGGGGTCCGATCACGCTAAAGTATTCAACGCACCGATCCCACCTGACATTTACGGGTTTTCTCAAGCAGCGTGGGAGGCACCTGAGATTCAAGATGCGGATTAGCCAAAGGAAAGCTGACGACACGGGCCATGCTACCGTAGATGGTTCGACGCTCTCCGGGACGATCGTATTTCCGGCGAGGGGTACGGCACCGGAGATTATCATCGCGTTCACAGCGACGAAGCGCTAAGCGCCGATCGGTCCCGTAAACGACCGGTTGCGGGATTGGAGAGGTTGTTACGTGTAAGGTGGTATGGTGGCTCGTGTAACCGGGATTGGTGGTGTGTTCGTTCGGGCGCGTGACCCCGAGGCTCTGGGCGAGTGGTACAAGCGGCACCTTGGGATTGCGTATGCGGATGGCTTCGCAAAGCTGGTGTGGGCGGAGGACTCGGACCCAGAAGCATGTACGGTCTGGGCGCCGTTCGATGCTGCGACCGAATACTTCGGGCCCGGCCCGCAGCAAGCGATGATCAACTTTCGCGTCGACGATCTCGACGCGCTTCTCGCCGATCTCAAGGCGGCGGGCGTGGAAATCAGTCCCGAGCAGAGCGGGGACGATAACGGCCGTTTTGCGTGGATCGTCGACTGCGAGGGAAACCGGGTCGAGCTCTGGGAACCGCCGGGCCGAAAGCAGTAGAATCGGCTATCGAGCGCTCGCTCGCATAGCCAGGTCGGGCGGAGACGGAAACTTCATCGGGCCCAGTTGACAGGCATAGCACGTGCTTGGTATACTTAGCACAACCAGTAGGAATACCGATGAGGAGAACCAGTTCACAATGTCCGTCAACGTTACAGAGTACATGAACAAGTTTCAGCAAGAGAGCCTCGCCGCGCTCAAAGAGACGCAGGATGCGGGCCTCAAGGCGATGAGCTCGTTCCGCGCGTTCGGCAAGGAGCTCAACGAGAAGCCCGGCACGATGCCCGCGTTCGAGAACATGCCGACCCCGACCCAGCTCGTCGAGTTCTCGTTCGGCTTCGCCAGCCAGATGCTCGAGATGCGCAAGAACTTCGCGATGCGCATCGCCGAGATGATGGTTGACACGCAGAAGCAGACCGAGGCAACCTTCAACGCCGCGACGTCGGCGAACCGGCCTCCCTCGGCCCCCGTCAAGTAAATCGTTCAAGCCCTCTCTATCGAGCGACCGCCCGGCAAACGCCGGGCGGTCTTTTTTTTCTGCGCCACGAAGAGCGCGCGATGAACGCGTCAACGACGATCACGATCGGTAACGAGCTCACCGTCAAGCGCCTCGGCTACGGGGCGATGCGGCTCTGCGGACCACTGATCATGGGCTGGCCGCAAGATCGGGAGAATGCGCTGCGCGTTTTGCGGCGCGCGATCGAGCTCGGCGTGAATTTCATCGATACGGCCGATGCATACGGCCCGCACATCAACGAAGAGCAGATCGCGCAGGCCCTTTATCCGTATCCGAGCGATCTCGTTATCGCAACCAAGGGCGGCTGCACGCGTCCCGATGGGCGCTGGGAACGTGACGGACGGCCGGAGCATCTCAAAGAAGCGTGCGAGGGGAGTCTTCGGCGCTTACGCGTCGATCGTATCGATCTCTATCAGCTCCACGCCGTCGATACGGAGGTTCCGCTCGAAGAGCAAGTCGGCGCACTGAAAGAGCTGCAAGAGGCCGGGAAGATTCGTTTCGCCGGGCTTTCGAACGTGGATCTCGAGCAGTTGGAGCGTGCGCGGCGCGTCGTCGAGATCGCGTCGGTGCAGAATAACTACAACGTCGCCCATCGTCTCAGCGAGCCGATCGTGGAGTATTGCGAGCGCAACGGGATCGCTTTCATCCCATACTTTCCGCTCGACGGCGGCGACCTCGAGGAGGTCGAAAGGCTGACCCCCATCGCGCAAGCCCACGGTGCGACGATCTGGCAGGTTGGCTTAGCGTGGCTGCTGGCGCACTCGCCGGCGTTACTGCCGATACCGGGAACGTCGTCGCTCGATCACCTCGAGGAAAACGTCGCCGCATCGGCGCTGCGACTGAGCGACGAGGAGTTGGCGTAGCGCTATTGCGTGTCGGCCGGCTCGTTGGAGATGGGTTGGTGGAGGAAGTATGCTTGCGGGTACTTTGACGGGATCACTTTGAACTTGCGCGGAGGCATGGTGAAGTTGAAGGCGGTGCCGATGCTGGTGGAGCGAGCGTCGTTGCGCCCGAGCGTGCCGAGATTCCAGTTGTCTTCGATGAAGCGGAGGATGCTGCCGAACTCGTAGAGCGTGTGCTCGACGTGCGGTTTGACGTAGGGCGAAACGACGAGCATCGGTACGCGAAATCCCGGACCACCCTGCCAGTTGCGCGGCCGCGGCGGAGCGACGTGGTCGTAGAGGCCGCCCCAATCATCCCAAACGACCACGACCGCGGTCGACTTCCAGTACGTGCTCTTGCCAATTGCGTTGACGATCGATGCCACCCACGAGGGTCCGGTATCTTTACTCGCACCGGGATGATCGGAGTTGGGCGTGTTCGGCGTTATCCAGGAGACGGCGGGAAGCTGGTGCTTGGAAATATCGGTGAAGATGTCGTTGGGCGTTCGCGTGACGTTCGTCTGCCATTCCGAACTATACCGGACGGCGTGAATGGCGTCGAAGGCGCTCCAAATGCCCGGCGTATTGCCGCGCCCCGGATCGCTCTTTTCGTACTTTAGGACCTTCACGGCGTAAAACTTCCACGAAACGGATTTGGCATCGAGCAGATCGCGCATCGTCGTGTAGGCGAAGCACGGAAAGGGTCCACCATAATTGTGAACGGTTCCGTCGCGATCGATAATTGCCGTGACGAGCCGATGCGGTCCGGTTTTGAGTCCGTCGCAGCCCCACGGGAACCACGTCGGGTTGTCGATCAAAGCTTCGTTGTTGGAGAGGTTGGTGCCGCCGGCTATGAGCTCTTGATGCGCGGTAAAGCTTCCGCTGCCCTGGTCTTGAAAGGTGTGATCGGCAAGAACGTACTGCTTGGCCATATCCCAATACGGCGCGATGTCGTTCGGGTTCACGTATTGGTACGGATAGGTGCATGCGGGGCGTCGCCGCCACCGGCGCCGATTTGCTCTTTGTCGAACCCGTCCATTTTATTCTTATCGCGCTCGGTTTGAAATCCGCTGTAATTGTGATTGAGATCCTTTCCGGTTTGCAGTCCAAAGCCACTCGGAAATCCCGCGCCGAGCAGACTTACCTCGGTGAGCGGGATGGTCGTCTCTCTCGGTACGGGCGTCGGACAACCCCACGAGGACGGAATCGGCTCGGCTTTGCCCACTTTGGTTCCATCGGCGCCGGGAAACGTCGCAAAGAAATTGTCGAAACTGCGGTTTTCTTGAATGACGATCACGACGTGCGCAATGGGCGTGGTCGCCGCGGCTTCGCGCGTCGCGGGAAGCACGCTGCTTCCTTGGGAGAATTTGCTGCCCGAGCAAGCGAGTACGCCGCCGGCAACGCCGGCAAGCAGGAGCAATAAACCGGCACGGGATGGTCTCATAACGGGCCTTTCGACGCGGGTTTGGGCGCGTGCTGCACGATATATTATTCAAAGGTGACTTCGGTTACTTGCCCTTGCAGGCTGGGTGGGAGGGTCCGCGAAACCGAGGCAGACGCATCCCGGCTCTTTGGTGAGGTAAGCATGGTACACGTGAACAAAATTGCGATGTCGTTCATCGCAGGCTCGCTGCTCGTCTTGACGGCGTGTAACGCGCACAGCATTCCGTCGGCGGCTACGCCGATGTCGTCGTTTTCGTCGGACGATTCGTCGGTCGTTGCGAACGTCGACACGACCTCGATCTTAAAGAAGTTAAAGAAGGACGTCGTGATCGGATCGACCGTCGATTCGAAGAACGGCGACAAGGGGCCGCGCGGAGCCTCCATTGTTGCTACTGGCTTTGGGGGTTTGAAGAAGGGCCAGATTCTGAGCTGCAATTTCGACGACAAGACCGGTGCCGCCACTAAGGGCACCACGATCGAAAAGCTCGGTCCCAGCCCCGGAAAGCCGACGAGGTTCGCGCAGTCCACCAAGCTCTTGGGCTGTGCCGACGATTCGGTCAGTCCGGCAAGCGACGACGTCTACGCGGCTGCTTACGGGAGCGGCCTGGTTGTGCAGTACAAGCCGGCCGGCAAAATCGGAAAGACCTGGGGAAAGCCGCTGGTGAATCCGATCTCGGTCGTGGATGCGGCCTGCACGGGCGGCGTGTCACACTGCGGCTACTCCGCGGAGTACGTCTACGCTAGCGATGCGACCACCGGCGGCATCGTCTCCTTCAGCGTCAACTTTTATGGAAATCGTAAGCCGACCGAAGTGATTAGCGGCTTCGACGTCAACAAGAAGAGCGGTTGGAGCGCGCTTGGGCCCGCCGGTGTGGTCTTCAACACGAACAAGAAAGGCACGCTCTACGCCGTCGACGGCGTCGACGACACGGTCGTTTCGTTCAACAATGCGACCGAACTGCTCGTCGCAAACGAAATCGTGGTGAAGAAGGGCGGCAAGACGTTCACTTGCAAGTATCAAAAGACGTCGTGCGGTACGCTGATTCATGCCGGCGCGCCGCTCAACGCGCCGGTGGCGATGACCCTGCTTCCGAACGGGAATCTGGTCGTCGCGAACTCAGCGGGCGGCAATACGCTGGTAGAACTGACGCCGACCGGCAAGATCCTCGCGACGAAGGTGGTGGACACGGGCAAAACGGCGGGCATCTTCGGGGTGCGCGCTTCGGGAACGAACGACACCAACACCGTCGTGTACTACACGGATACGAACGACAACAGCCTGCACGAGCTCGAGCCGTAGGTTACGGCGTCAACGCAAAGATCGTCCCGTGATCGTGGCGGCCGCCGAACGTGGTGGCGCCGTATAACGCGCCGTTGAGCGAGAGCAGCCCGGGTGCCGGCACTTTGCCGCCGGACTTACAGTCGAAGGCATAGGCGATGCGTTCGGCACCCGATTGGCTGACTTGAAATACCGTCCCGCCGTAGCTTCCCGAGACGCCGCAAACGTTGCCTCCCGAGGAGGTGCCGTAGAGCATCCCGCCGTCGGCAACCAACGTGCCCTGCGGATATAGGCCGTCGGGCGCTCCTTTAAAGGCATAGAGCACCGATTCGGAGCCGGACGGAGTCGTTTCGAAGAGCGTCCCGCAGTTGCATGCCGAGCCGCCTTGCGTCGTCGTTCCGTAGAGCCGGCCTTTATGGAGGATCAATCCGCCTGAGGGATTGGCGCCGTCGAGTGCGCCCGTGAATCGGTAGAGCACCGTCTCGGTGCCCGCCGCACTCACCTGGAAGATCGTTCCGCAATCGTTGGCGCAGCCAACTTTGCCGCCAAGATAGGTCGTTCCGTAGAGATTGCCGCCGAAGGCGAGCAGCGCCCCTTCGGGGAGCGCCCCATCGTTGCCACCGGTGAAGCGATGCAGCACGCGTTCGTGACCCGCAGTGTCGACGGCGAAGAGCGTTCCGCATCCGTTGGCAAAGAAGTTGCGGCACATTCGATTTCGTCCGCCGACCCAAGTGACGCCGTAGAGCGTGTGATCGAGCCGAGTTAAGCCGACGATTGGTGCGACGCCGTCGGAGCCGCCCTTGAAACGGTAGAGCACGCGCTCTTGACCGGAAGTGGTGACCGAAAAGATCGTTCCACATCCAGGGATGCCGAACGGAGTCTGCGGACAGTGGCGCCCTCCGGCAATGGTCGTTCCGTAGAGCGCGCCCTTCACGGCGATGAGCCCGCCGTTGGGCGATCGTCCATCGGAGCCGCCCTGAAAACTATAGATCACGCGCTCGTCACCCGAGGTGCTGATGGAGAAGATGGTGCCGAAGCCGTGCGCGCCGCCATCTTGCGTGGTGCCGTAGAGGGCGCCGTTGAGCGCGGTGAGCGCACCGCTGGGTGTGGACCCATCTTTGCTCGGGCGCTTGAAGTCGTAGAGGTTGACGTAGCCGCCGCTCGCTAGCGACCGAGTGGCGCGCTCGTCGGCCGAAACGGGGAGCGTAGGGTTCGCGCGATCCGCGCAGGCGGCGACGATTATCGTTGCGGCGCACAGGGCGCCGAATCGGAAGGAGGACGATTGCATCATCTTCCGCGCTCCTTTTGACGAAGCAAGAGGGGTCGCTAGCCTTCGAGCGAGGCTCTGCGAAACCCCGGTCGCGGGAGAGCCGGTCGTTACAGGTATGAAGATTCGCATCGTGCCCGCGCGGCAACTACTCGAAGGCGGCGGGTTCGTCGTCCATCGCCCGTTCCCGGTGGACGGCCTCTCGTACGTCGATCCGTTTCTGTTGGTCGACGAGATGGGACCGGCGCAGTACGCCCCCGGTGAGGCAATCGGGGCTCCGGACCATCCGCATCGGGGTTTCGAAACCGTGACGTACATGATCGACGGTGCGATGCAACACGAGGATTCGCACGGGCATCGCGGCGAGATCCGCGGCGGAGACGTGCAGTGGATGACGGCGGGCGCGGGCGTGATTCATTCGGAGATGCCGGCGCCCGATATCCTAGAGCGGGGCGGGAAGATGCACGGGTTTCAGATTTGGGTGAACCTTCCGAAAGAGCAGAAGATGGCGCAGCCGCGATATCAGGAGTACGCAAGCGCGCAGCTTCCGGAATATCGGCAAGAGGGGCGCTGGGTGCGCGTAATCGCCGGCGAAGCCGATGGACGCCGCTCGCCGATCGAGACGAGCATTCCGACGACAATGCTGCACGTTCGGCTCGATAGCGGAAGCTCCGCCACGTTTGCGATCGCGCCGGGTTCGAACGCGATCGTTCACGCGATCTCCGGTGCCGGAACGGTGTTGAACAACGAGGTGGGCACGCACGAGGTGGCGATCGTCGAAGATGCGCCGGCCCGGATCGACCTCGCCGCGGGCCCGGAGGGTTTCGAAGTTCTGCTGTTGGCGGGCCTCCCGATCGGCGAGCCGGTTGCGAGATACGGACCGTTTGTGATGAACACGATCGACGAGGTAAGGCGCGCCTTCGACGATTTTCACGCGGGTCGGTTCGGACAAATCGCGAGGGGCTAACGCATGGCCGCTCCGAAGCAATGCGGCGACGATGCGGCGACAATGGAGATTCGACCCATGCGCCTCCGAAGCTGCCGAACGCGTGCGCTCGGAGATCCGGCAGACCCTGGAGATGCACGAGCGCGAGGACGCGATGGTGCGCTTGGATATCATCTACGCAGAGATCGTTTCCAATGCAGTTCGCCACGCGCCGGGAGTATTGGAAGTGCGCGTCGAGTGTGGGGAGCGCGGCGGAGACGTGACGCTGCACGTGATGGATCGTGGACCGGGATATCGGGTAGAGCCAAGGCTTCCCAGCGATCTCTTTAGCGAGACCGGACGCGGCCTCTTCATCATTTCGATACATGCCGATCACTTCATTGTGGAGCAGCGGACCGGCGGCGGCAGCCACGCGCGCATTGTGTTGCGGGCGCTCTCGGTCGTATAGAGGAGGGAGTTCATGGATTTCGCCTACCATGTGGTCGACGTCTTTACGACGACGCCGATGCAGGGCAACGCGCTCGCCGTCTTTCCGGATGCATCGGGAATGGAGAGCGAGACGATGCAACGCGTCGCTCGCGAGCTCAACCTCTCGGAGACGACGTTCATCCTGCCGCAAGAATCGAAAGACGGCGCGACGCGGGTGCGGATCTTTACGCCGGCCTCGGAGCTGCCGTTTGCGGGTCATCCGACGATCGGCACGGCCTACGTGATGCGCCGGCTCGGCATCGTCGACGCGAGCGTCGAGTCGTTCGCCTTAAACGAGAACGTCGGGCGAGTGCCGATCCGCGTGGACGTGGGCGAAGACCCGATCCTCTGGCTGACGACGCCGCCGATTCGCAAGCTTGCGGAGTTTTCGCGCGATCGCTGCGCCAGGGCGTTGACCTTGAACCCCGACCGGCTGGCGACGGGCGTTCCGTGCGAACAGCTCTCGGCCGGAAGCCCGCTCATTTTCGTGGCGGTGAAAGATCGTGCGGCCGTCGACGCCGCGCAGCTCGATGGTGCCGTCTACGCCGACTTGGTGCGACCATCGAGAGAGGCCACGTCGATCTTCGTCTTCGCAGCGACCGAGAAGGGCGCGTACTCGCGCATGTTCGCGCCGCAGCTCGGCATTATCGAGGACCCCGCGACGGGGGGTGCGACCGGACCGCTCGCGGCCTTCATGATGAAGCACGGCATCGCCGGCAGTGCGGACGGGACCAAGTTCATCAGCGAGCAGGGAGTGAAGATGGGGCGCCGCAGCGTGCTGCACGTGTTCGTCCACGGAGAGGGCGGACGCGACGGGATCGAGGTGGGCGGGAACGTCGTGCACGTCGCCGAGGGGACGATGCGGCTGCCGGTTTGAAGTAGCTTTCAGACGCCGGAGTGGGGGTACGCCGATGGCCGAGCTTCGTTGGAATCGCCGGATATTGGGACTCGTTGTTGCTGCGGGGATGGTCGCGGGATGCGGCGGCGCGGCGCCGTCGATCCCCGTTTCACCGGCGGTGCCGGCAGACCGGTCGACCCATTCGGGAGGCGCGCTGCTCTATACCGCGCACGCGGAAAAGGGAACGCAGGGCTATTACGGCGTGTTATCGGCGTACGGTTTTCCGGGCGGAAAGCCGGTTTCGTCGGTTAGGCTGCCGGGATTCGGGACGGGCCTTTGCTCCGATTCGTCGGGAAACGTGTGGGTCGTCGTGACGAACAGGAAGCACCACGACGCCTACGAGTTTGCGCACGGCGGAACGACCCCGATTGCAAAGATTCACATCGAGCATGCGGGCGGATTGGCCGGTGATTGTGCGGTCGATCCGACGACCGGCAATCTCGCGGTGCTCGTCGGCATTTTCGGCGGGTCGAGCAGCCACGCGAATGCTGAGATCTGGGCGGGGGCGCGCGGTAAGCCCACAGAGTATCCGATCTACTTTCAGCCGGCGGCCTGCGCGTACGACGCGAACGGCGATCTCTTCGTCGACGGCTACATCGGCAGCACGGTCTCCTTCGAGCTGGCCGAACTGGTAAAGGGCGGTCCGTCGTTCGCTCGGATCACTGTGAAGAAGGACGGTTTGTTCTATCCAGGCGGCCTCGCTTGGGACGGGCAGTATCTCGATGTGGTAACGAAGCGTAGTTCGAAACCAATCGCCATTTACCGCGTCTCCGTCTCCGGCTCGGTGGGGCACGTGGCGGGTGTCGTTATGCCGCAGCGGCTTTACTTTATGGCGTTCATCGCGATCGATGGAAACACGGTCGCCGGGATGAGCGGGGCGAACGGGCACATCGTTTCGACATGGCCGTACCCGCATGGCGGGAAAGCGACAAAGAACCTCGTCCATTACGGCGTCGGGCCGAGAGGGCTGACGATTTCATTGTGAGGAGTTCGCGCGCTTACGCCGGTGCGGTTTTGAGCGCCTTGATTGCCGGGTGTAACGGTCAAAGCGGAGCGTTTGGACCGTTGGGGTCGGCGGTTGGGGCGTTGACGTCGTCGGCGTCGCCGGCCGTTTCGCGGGCGCCGAGCAGTTGCCGGATTGCGCGGTATTATCGGTTCGAGGGTTCGTGCACGTCGGGGCCACTTGCGTCGGGAGGGAGCACGTATCGGCTCGCAACGTATCGAGGGATTCGCGCGAGCTTCAAGATTCCGCCGAACGGTAGCCACGGTTATGCGTTCACGTTCGCCGATGCGACTGGTCAGGGCGACATCGGCCGATTTCGCGGCAAAGCGTTTCCGCGCTATCCCAACCCGTGCGGCGATTCGAGTTGCCCGGGCGCGGCGTTTCTTTATGTGGGCGCGCGGCTTACGGGGCCGGGCGTGCTGATGACGTCGGGACCGAACGTGTTCTCGTATCATACGCGAGCGGGATATCCGGGGACGACCTGTGGCGAGGCGGAGCTGCTGCGTGGCAAGTGGTACGCATTTGGACAGAGCGCCTCGCCTAAGGGAGAGAAGCTGACGTTCAGCTCCGCCATCGATTATAAGGTCGGCGCGTTCACGATCGCCGTCTACTGCGAATAACGTTCGAGATTCGGATTGGTGTTGATGCTCGCAGAGTTTTTGCTCTTGGCGCAGAGCACGACTTTACCGTCGCCAACAGCTACGCAGTGCTCTCACGACGCTGAAATCGTCAAAGCCGCGCAGCCTCCGTGGGATGCCGATATGGGCAGGCCCACAGAGGACTTGTTTTGCGATCGTTGCCGTGCGCGTTGGACCCGACGGGTCGATTGAGAACGCGCAGATTTTCTCACTCGAGCGGCGACCTCCATTTTGACCAGGCCTCAGTTCGGGCCGCGCGTCACTCGACTTACAAAGCCAAAGTGACAGATTGCAAACCTGTTGAAAGCACGATCCTTTTTAAGACGAGCCTTACAGGAGGTTATGCGCCTGGTCCCAATGATGAGCCAACGCCTCCGCGTTGGCCGACCGACCTAAGTCCCTCCCCGCCTCCTTTGATAATCTGAATTCATTGGCTTAGCATTCGGCGCCTTTGAACGTCGCAGATTCCATAACCCGTGCGCTGAGAGGATAGCGGAGAAGACAGAGGTCACGGCGAGCGCTAGGAGAGTCCAAACGAAGAAGAACGCTCCACTGGACTGAGCGAGCGTGCCGGCCAGTCCTCCGGCTCTGTTCACGTGAACAGTGAAAACTACCATGCCCGCGACCGATCCGAGGAGCACGATCGCGTACCCCGATCGCCGCCCGGCGAGCACCAGCGCCCCGTATAGCCAGATGACGAGGACAGCGATTACCACGACGTTTGAGACCGGTGATCTGTCGGTCCCATAGACGATGTCATCCGTCAAGTGAAGCGAGAGGAGGATGATCGAGAGCAGAGAGATGATGGTTAAGAGATTGTTGCGCTTCATATGGGATAAGATTAGCATACTTAGCTTTGGACAATGGCGTAATCCGGCGGTGATGAAGGCGTAGGCCTTTTCGGGCGGCAGGCAGTGCGCTTGACGTCGCGTAGCGGCGCCGATGACCGCCGCCACTGGGACGACGGCTTGAGGGGCTCGTCAAGGGCGCGGCGATGCCACGGGGAATCAACCGGGACCGGCTGTCCGTTGCTAGGGAGTACGCATATGAAGGTTTCGAAGTTTTACCACAGACTGCTTTGCGTCTACGCTGCTGCGGCATTGCTGGCGGGATGCGGGGGAGGGCAACCGCCGATCGGCGCCTTGGGCGCAGCGCCGTGGATGCTTTCAGAAGCCAAGAGCGACAGCCAACTGCTCTACGTCACCGACGCGCAATCAAACCAAGTCTCCGTCGTGAAGCTTCCGCAAGGCAAACTTGTCGGCACCCTCGATGGATTCGACGGACCAAGTGGAGAGTGTACGGACTCAGGCGGGGACGTCTTCATTATCGACACGGGGGCAGCTCAGATTTGGGAGTACGGTCACGGTGCAAAAAGCCCGAAGAACATCCTGGACGATTCCACCTATTACCCCATCGGCTGTTCCGTGGATCGCAAAACGGGCAATCTGGCCGTCACAAATGAGATCGGCGACAGCGGTCCCGGCAACCTTGCCGTCTACGCAAAGGCCGCCGGAAAGCCGAAGTTTTACTCAGGCGCGGGCATCACGCAGTTTGGTTTCTGCGCGTACGATGGTGTCGGCAATCTCTACACCGGCGGGGGCAATTCAGGTGATGATGACTTGTTCGCCGAGCTTCCAAAGGGCCAAAAGAAACTCGCCGCACTCTCACTCAATGCAAACGTCAGCGGCCTCGCGCCGATGCGATGGGATGGCCAGGACTTGGCAATCCTAGACGGCGTTCCGGGCTCGCTGATTTATCGTTTCAAGATGAGCGGCCGCACTGGGACCGCAGTGGGTTTGCTACGGCTTCGGGGTGCCGCCGAGATTGGAGACTTTACGATCCGAGATGGGGCAATCTACGCGCCGCTGTACAATAAGAGCGAAGTCGATCGGTACGCCTATCCCGGCGGCGGCAAGATCCTCCAAACATTTTTTGGTTTCGGCGATCCGGGCGGCACGGCCGTCAGCACGATCGGTAGTAAGGATTAGGAGCACGACATGAGAGGTTTCGCTTTTAGCGGCTGCGCGCTCGTCTGTTTGGCTGCGCTGCTCGGTGGTTGCGGCGCGCGCGACGGCAACGGCGTCGCTCCTGCTACGATCGCCTCAGATCTTCGTGCCGCCACTCCGGATTCGTTTTCGAAGCATCGAACGTTCACGTACACGGGCGGCAAGCAAACGTTTACGGTGCCGCACGGCGTAACGCAGATACGAGTCATCGCTCGCGGCGCTAACGGCTCGAGCCAGTACGACGACCTCTTCGGCTTCGGTGCGCGCGTTAGCGCGGTGATTCCGGTAACTGCGGGAGAGAAGCTCTATATATTCGTAGGCGGCAACGCGTCGAAAGGGAGCGGCGGATTTAACGGGGGCGCAAACGGTGGTTCGGACGGCTGTTGCGTCGGTGAGGGAGGCGGAGGCGGAGGCGGCGGGGCTACCGACGTGCGAGCCGGCGGCACGTCGCTGAGCGATCGAATTCTCGTTGCCGCCGGCGGCGGCGGCGAGGGCGGCCAAGGCGGCGGCCAAAACGGTCAAGGCGGCCGCGGTGGAAAAGGCGGCGGCTTAAGCGGCGGCAATGGGGGCGTGGGAAAGTCGGCGTATTACGAATGTAACGGAAAAGCTGGACGCGGCGGATCGCAAACGGCCGGTGGCGTCGGCGGGGCTGGGTCGGACTGCGCGTACACCCCGGGCGGGAATGGCGCGAACGGAACGTTCGGCGCCGGCGGAGCGGGCGGCGACGGCGGCAGCAAAGGCGTCGGATCGGACGCTGGTGCCGGCGGCGCAGGCGGCGGCGGATATTACGGCGGGGGCGGTGGCGGTGGCGGCGCCGACAGCCGCAACGAGTTTGGCGTCGGAGCCGGCGGCGGCGGCGGTTCGTCGTACGTCGAGCCCGGCGCGACAAACGTGCATTTCTACACGGGGATGCAACCGCACATCGGCGGACTCGTCGTTCTCAGTTGGTAGTTAATTCGGTAGCGCACTTGGCGAAGGTCTGCAGCAGTATCATCGGGCTTGGCTCGACTTCGTCAAGCACTACGGTGTTGGCGTCAAGCTCTGCTCGCCATGCTGTGCGCAGACAAAAGGCAAGATCGAGCCGCACCCTGTTCGTGTTATTATCGGGTTATGAAGCGGCCGAGAATATTTAGGTCACTGCTCCGTTCGCTGCGCCAGACAGCCATCACGCTTGCGGCCGGCGCTACGGTCACGGCATGCGGCGGCGCCGCACAATCCACGCCAGCGTTGCCCGTGTCAACGGTAGCAGGCATCTCGTCGCCCCTTTCGCGTGTGTCGTTCCGACGACCGTCAGGCTACCACGGGTTGAGAGCTTTGTACGTGAGCTCCGCCGCATACTACGGAGAGATCCGAATCTACGGCAACAAGACCTATCAGCAGGGTTCGACAATCTATACGGGATTTGCCGATCAAGGTCCCGATGTCTTGGACGCTCAAGGCAATCTCTACGTCATTAACGGGTACGTGTACGAATACGCGCCCGACACTAACGTGCCTTTCTTTGTCTACGACACGCAGGCGCCCCTCGACATCGCCACCGATACTGCCGGGAACCTGTACGTGGCTGACGGGAGTTATGTTAGCGAATACGCTCAAGCGAGTAACACTCTCGTCAATTGGTGCGAAGCCTCCGGTGCGGATGGCATTATCGTCGGCAAGAGCGGCGCGGTCTTCATCTCACTTGCCAATGATGGCGGCGCCGGACGAATTGGCGAGTTTCCCACCGGGCTCGCTGGTTGCAATGGGGTTTTGCTCGGGGCCACGCTTGGGTTTAGTGGTGGCATTGCCATCGATCGCCAAGGCAATCTTGTGGTTTGCGACGAGTATGCCAACGCCATCGATATCATCGCGCCTCCCTACGCGACGATCACGCGAAGTATTTCCTCTCCCGGGGAACCGACTCGCGTTAAGCTGGATAAGGGCAACCGCTACGCGTTCGTCGTGGATGGATCACGGCAAGTCGTACAAGTCCTCAACTACCCGAGCGGTACCGTCGTGACCGAATTACACGTGCCGGAGCCAAGAGGCGTCGTCGATGGACCGAATGCCGTGTATTGACCGTACTCCACGGGGTTAAGAAGGATTACTTAGCGCTTACACTCCGCGTTCTAGGGGCCTTGGTTGTCTACGACCAAGTTGTGCTCGTCGACCGCGCTGAACGGGGCTACGACGCCCGTGGTCGACGCCATGTCGATCGTCGCGACGTTCGCGCCGGCCGGATAGGTAAGCACGTCAACGGCGGCCGCGCCGGCATCAGTCACATATGCATGCGTGCCGCGAGGTTTCCTTCTGCGCGCCATAGCACCGCTGGACAACACGATTTCGCCGCTGCGATCTGCACGGTGTGGTTATTTTTCCTCGGCGGCAATGAAGTAAAAATCGTGGTCAGGCTTTTCGTTTGTCCCTGGATACTGAAGGTAAACGTGAAAGATGGGACCGCAGCCGGACTCCTGATGCACTTGGGTGGTGATGCCCTCGCCGTTGGGGTGAATCGGCTCAACAACCATAGCTGCACAACCCGACGGAATCACGCCCGGGCTGAAGTCGATTTGGTATTTGCCCGGGCCAACATGCAGCGCCGTAAACCCCGTGCCGTGGCCGACTCTCCCATACCGGTCTATTTCGCCCGCCACGATTACGGGGTTCGACGTTGGCGAAAAGTACCGATACATAGTCGCCGCTGAGACTGGGCCGACGAGCGCCACCGCAAACGCGACCCCGAAAAGAATGGAACGATTCATCGCCATTTCCTCCAGCGCAAAAGTAAGTCTGCCGTGAAGTTATGGCGCTTTAGTTCGGTGCCGAAGTCGAACTATCTTAGGATTCATCTTGAGGATCCGGGATTAGACGTACGTACCTTTCTGGTGAAGCCCCCTCCAGAGTTACGGTTTGAGCTTGCGGAAGCCGGTGTAGTCTTCGATGGCGAGGCCCGTGAAGGAGGCGTTGGAAGCTTCGACGCTCGCGACGTTTGCGAGCTGTGCCTCCATGTAGGCCGTACCGCTGCTGGTGGTGGAGTTGCAATACGACGTCTGCGGGGGATGCTGGTGGCACGACGTCAGAGCGCCGATAACAACCGCTTTACCCGCGATGCCATTGGCGTATGTGAGATCGATCGTTGCCTGGCTCTCCATGCGCGATGCGGTGTCCCAATAATCCATGATGACGTATTCGTCGACGGCCCGGATGACTAGCTGGTTGAGCGGCGTCGTGACCGAGCCGCGCTTCACCGGAATAGTGGAGTACCAATAGGGTACGTCGACCGACAGCTTCGAACCGATGGCGTGCGCCGCCCTCGTGAGCTTGCTGACGAGATCGACGTAATCCGAAGCCAACGCATTGCGGTGGGTCTTCCACTGCGGAAGGCCGTACGGCTCGACGTCGAAATGGACGGCGACGGGCTGCCCCGTCGTCATTTTGCTCAAGAGCTGCGCCGCGTACTTCGATACGAGCGAAACGGCGTAGCCTTGATGTGGATATCCAGAGCCGGGAAGCACCCATTTGTCGTCGCCGAACAGCAACTCGGTCGTGAGCCGGTGCGAGGTAGCCTTCTGCAGAAAGGCGATCAACGCCGGCTGATTCCTCTGGATCGATCCTTCGCACTCGATGTAGACGCGCTTGACGCTGTGCGACCTCGCAAAGGCGAAGAACTCGGCTTCAACCGAAGCATTTGTTATGACGGTCTCCTGCCAGGTCCACAACGCCGCCGGTTGATATGTTCGGGCTTGCGCGCCTATCGGCGCAACGGCAGGCGTCGCAGTCGATTGGCAGGCCGCAAGCGTAATCGTTGCGACCGCGACGGTCCAACATTTCGGCCTCGGCCAAAATCTATGGGTTGGCATGACATTGCGGAAGGTTCTAAGCTTGCACTCGGGAGCCTTCGCTCGAACTACCCGCATCAGTCTTCTCTCGTGATGCGCCTCAGCGCCCCGAAACCGTTCGTTCCCGGATACGGCGCGCCGCTTCATTGCGTTGCCGCGCTCGGCACACGAAGCGGTTCTAAGACTCTCGTCGAATATCAGATCAGATGCGCTTCGTACCTGTAACGGTTCACGCCGGTATGATCGGCCTTTCGGGTTGCAATGGTGGTACCGATAAGACCCCGCCCGGGTGCGGAAATTCGCCAATCAGGTGCGCATAGTGCGCATTTCGTACGGAGTGTGAGGTTCCGTTGCTACCCGGTTGCTACCTAGCGGCAACGTGCCGTTCGTCGGCATCAACTCATAGGCGGTTGGTCCCGCTGGAGTGTTTGGCGGAGCGCGGGTCGCCAAGCGATTCGACCACTATTAACTGGAGGCAAAACGGTTCTGTGCGTTTAAACAGAGTTTACCAAAGGGGCATCGCACATGAAGGGTTTTTTTCGCTTACGGCAAGCCATTGCCGTGGTCGGCATCATATTGCTGGCAGCTTGTGATGCGGCGCAGAACGTTTCGCCAAATGTTGACGCCGGTTCAAACTCTCGTTTAAGACCGACTCGCGTAGCTTTCAATCATGGAGGACGGTTCACCGCGGCGTACTCAGGGAGTTATAGCAAAACTGGAGACTGCTCCGCCACGGCTATGTTTACTTATAAAGGCAATGGCAACGCAAGGTTCTTACACTCGAGCAGCGAGGAGATCAAGTTGACTTGGATCTGCGGCTCGCGGAATGCGACAGGTTCGGCGACGCTGACGAGCAGTCGGGTTCCGGGAGATAGCATTACCTCGAGCGTAAGTAGTACAGATTTCATGTCTCCTTGCTACGACTTCACCCTGTCGTTCGCGGTCACCGGCGGCACTGGTAGATTCCGGCATGCTTCGGGTAGCGGCACTATCGTTTTCCATAGACTTTCTAGCGATTGTTCCTCGTACCCGTACAGCGACAAATGGCGAGGAACGCTGAAGTTCCGACGGAACGTTAAAGCCTGAGCGGCCTTTCCGATGCTGGGGGTACATGGATGAACATGTGACCTCTTCCGTGTCAAGGAGCGCTTTCGTGCGGGTGCGTAAAACGAGTCTGCATTTTGCGCATTGTGTGCGGAGCGGTTGCTACCGGGTTGCTACCCGGCAAGCGCAGTTCGCTATCGGCGTCGACTTCGTCAGAATGAACGGTTGCGGCCAAGGTGCGATACGGCACTCCTCCGCGCCGAGCGGCGTGGTCGTTCACGGTGTCGCTTGTTGGCTTTATTTTTTGCCCTGGGCTTACTATCGCGCTGTTATTCTTCGCGCATCCGCAGTCAGTTTCAAGTGCCCGAGCCGGGAAGCCCTAATCGCCGTCGAATGTTGCCATCCTAGCGCCCAAAGAGTGCCAAGGAGAGCGGATTTATGTTGCGATCGGCGTCGATCAGGCGGGGCGTAGTAGCCGCCCTGAGCGTTGCACTTCTGGCCGGATGCGGCATATCGCAATCGCCGGTCGGCGCGCCGGGCGCGCCGGGCGCAGCAGCCCAAACTTCGACGTCCTATAAGGTGCTATTAGCATTCGGCTCCGCGCCGCGCAGGCAGTCCCGTGGTAGGCACCCTCTAACGGGATTGCTCGACGTGAATGGGGCGCTCTACGGCACGACCGGGCGCGGTGGCGGATTCGGCGACGGCACCGTTTTTAGCATTAGCGCTGACGGAACGGAAAAGGTGCTGCATCATTTCCGCGGCGGCTCAGACGGCGCACACCCGAACGCCGATTTGATCGATGTGAACGGCACGCTCTACGGGACGACGGAGTCCGGTGGCAGTTCGGGGTGTTATCCAAGCGATAACGGTTGTGGGACCGTCTTTAGCATTACGACGTCGGGCGTAGAAAAAGTCTTGCACGCCTTCACCGGGGGATGCAAAAGCTGCCCGGACGGAGACTTTCCCTCCGGTAGCCTTATCTACGTGAATGGCAAGCTCTTCGGAATGACCGGGGGCGGCGGCGGTCTTTACACGAGTTTATACAACTGTTGCGGAACGTTTTACAGCGTCAGCCTCACCGGAAAAGAGAAAGTGCTCTTCCGCTTTGGTAAGAACGACGGATACTACCCGAACGGCAGCCCGGTCGCCGTCGGCGCCCTACTCTACAGCACCACGTACTCGGGCGGCACATTTGGAAAGGGAACCGTTTTCAGCATCACGACGACCGGAAAAGAGCAGGTGATCTATAGCTTTGCCGGCGGCTCCGACAGTGAGTACCCGTTCACCGGATTGACCGACGTCAACGGCACGCTATACGGCACGACGTCTGGGCCCTATCCCGTCACGCACGGCAGCAATCCGCATTGTAAAGGCGGGTGCGGAACGATCTTCAGCGTCAGCGTCTCCGGCGAAGAGAAAGTGCTGCACGTGTTCAAAGGCGGATCCGATGGCGCCCTCCCCGACGCAGACTTGGCGAATGTGAACGGCGTTCTCTACGGAACGACGGAGTACGGCGGCGGTGGCAATTGCCAATCCGAATACGGTAAGGGTTGCGGTACGGTCTTCGCGATAACCACCGCTGGTGCGGAGTCGGTGTTGCACCGTTTCGGCGGCGCGGACGACGGAGCGGCCCCGCTCGCGGACTTGATTGGTGTGAACGGTACGCTCTACGGAACCACGTCGCGTGGCGGTAATGATGGCTGCCGAGGCGAGGGATGTGGAACCGTCTTCGAATTGACACCGTAGACTCTGACACGGGGGAGACTGTAGATAGCGCCTTCGCGATAGTCGACTGCACTCATTAGCCTGCATGGGCGCGGCGATTCGGGAGCTCCGCGGGATCGCCGGCGAAAGCTTGAGAAAGCTAGCAGCGGAAACGGAAATCACTTCCTCTGCGGCGAAACCAATAAACTGTGGCCGAGCCGAGAGCAGGAAAGGACTTTTGGGACAAATTCTCATCCATCTCGGTGTTTTTATCGAGCGTCATTGTTGCCGGTGTTGGGTTGGTGGTTGCGTGGATGTTCGATCAACGGCAAGCACAAGCGAATGAGCTAGAAGTTCTCGAGAAGTTCATTCCGCATCTGGTATCAACAAACCCGATCGAGCAAAAGCTTGCGATCATCGATATTAATACTCTGGCGACTACAAAGGTCGCCGCAGAGATCGTGCAGTTATACCCGACGACCGGAACCGTTGCCGGGCTAAGGGCCATTGCCACCAACGGCAGCGCGGCAGATCGTGCCGTGGCTGAGAATACGCTGAATACGCTGAAGCGGAGCGCCGCTCCGCAGAGTGTGTCGCAAGGTGCATCTACCGGAGCTAACATCGATTGCCCGGAACAGCAACATATTAAAGACTTCATCCTCAACCACCCGCCCGTTCCTCCGCCACCGTCCGACACCGGGCTCGGCTACTTCGCACAGCGGGTGTCTCAATTAAGCGTCGCACAACAGCAGATTGTGTATCAACGGTCCGTAGCCTATAATCCCTTGTCGGCTACGGCGGATGACATCGTTAATGTGCTTGCAAGCCACTGCAGACTTGCGGATTTGGAGTCGCTCGCCGGGCGGACGAAGAACCCGACAGCGGCCTGGAAGACCGCGGACTATGCGCCTAATGCGCAAACCGAGAACGATCTGACTAAAGCGTCTGCTGACTTGGTTGCGGGAGAGATGGCGGCTGAACTCGCCGTCGAAGCCCGCGGTCTCGTCAGCGAAGCCACCCTAGAACGGCTCTACATCGCATTTGAGCCCGTGATTCCGCTTTCAACCATTCCGATGAAGTTTAGGGAAGGTTCTGTCACAGCGCTTACGCGCTAGGGACGCCATTAAACGAGGCCGCAACAGCGGCGCGCCCTTATCGAAGCGTTGCTACCCGTGCGCAAAATCGAACGCGTGCACGCAAAAGAAAAGGCCCGCATCTTATTTATTTTACGGGCCTTTCAAATGGTGGGCGGTACATGGATTGAACATGTGACCTCTTCCGTGTCAAGGAAGTCACGAGGGAAACGAGTTTTGGCCTATGGCTACAGGAAAATCCTTAAATGACAGGGGTGTTTAACATTTTCCATATCCGCCATATCCGCCAAATGGGTGCCATTTTTGCCCCCTTTGTCGGTACGGGACCCCACCACAGACCCCACCAGTCTTGACCTCTTCCTGGGCCACGCTGGAGCGGAAGAGGTCACGCCCCCACCAACTCTTTTCGATTAACGCTGAACCCCACCGGCCCCACCGGCCTCAGGAGGAGCCGCTTCGCCTCCTCGTGGTCCTCGGGGTGTGGGCTTAGGGCCAAGGCGTAACCGGCTTGGATTCGAGCGCTCCAGAGGCGATTGACTGTTCGCGGGCCTTCGAGCCATCGTTCCCACGCCTTATCTATGGCCGGATACATTTTGAGTGGTAGCGGCTTTCCGTAAAGGTCACACCCATACACTGAGCGCTGAACCGCTAACTCCTTTTCACCGGCGGCTATATCGGCTTCAGGGGTTAGCTCATAGAGAAACTCGCCAAAACAGGCCAAAGCGTCCGCCCAAAATCCCCCCGCAATTAACCCGTCAAATCCCGAACACGGTCGACCGAATTTACTCTCAAGAGTGCGACCGAACTTATAAGCAACGGCCATGCTCGGGTTTTCCTCGCCCTCTACCAAACGTCCAACGCGAAAGGTTTGAGGGCTCTTACGGTCCAGAGCGATTGCGAGTTGATGATAGGTTACCGCACCTGTCTGGGGTAACGGCTTGGCTTCCTTGGTAGCCGCACGATAGACGCCCATGTTCTTACTCCAGGTGCAAAACGTTTTCATGACCGTTGGCCCGTGTAAGAGCGTGGGTGAAATTGACACTGGCTTTACATACACTACGACCGGCATTCTAACATGGTCACAATGGATACACAAGAATTGGATGCACAAGACTTTCGAAGCCACAACAGGTCGGTGAACAAAAAGTCGGTGAACAGCAGGTCGGCGCAAGAAATCCCGCCGCCTCTCTTGTCGATTGAGGACCTGGCCAACCGTCTGAACGTTTCCCAGAACCACGTTCGTCGGCTTGTCAAACGGAAAAGGCTCCCGTATGTTCCGCTAGGCGCTCGAATTATGTTTCGGCCAGAATCGATTGAGGCGTTACTTCGAGAGCTTGAAGAGGGAGGCTCTATCGCCCCCAAGCGTGGTCGCCGACCTGGGCGAACATGAGCCCCGAACAATTTGCCGACATCTTTCTGCACGATGCCGAACATCTTGCCGAATTGATTCGCAATATAAAAAGCGAACAGCTCACATCCGAGTTTTTAGAAGCAGAAACGCGCCTTTCGAACGTCCTCGCAATAACCGCCAATTCACCGACGGTCAGCCCGGAAATTGTAGCCGCCGTATTGTGCCACAAACTGGCGGAACCATTGACCTGTCGAACTGCGAGCATTAAGGAGCCTTGCTATTGCGGATGTGGGCACGGATAATAAACAAGGCGGAACAACTTTCCGGTAATAGTTCCAGGATGTGTTCTCGCGTACCACTGTTCCGAAAGCACCGCGTTGCGCGATGGTGCGTCACGCTTCTAGTGCGTTTGTGGTATAATGCTATCAGGAGTAGCGCGTTGCGCCCGGATGGGCAGGCGGATGCCGTAAGCGATGGACGCGCCCCGAGAGCATTTAGCTCGAACCAGTGGACCCGGATGGGCCGCGTGGATAACACACACGCCCAAAAATATCGGAGTCCTGTTCCATGTCCAAACTCGAAACCCACAGCGAAACTATCGTCTGTTATTCCGTCATTCGTGTAGCCGAACTTCTGGGCTGCTCAAAACGTCACGTTGAAAACCTACGAGCCACCGGAAAACGTCCTTTCGTGCGGCTTGGTTCCAAACGGGTTGCCATTCGTCATTCCGACCTTGCTGCATTTCTGGACCGTCAACGCGACGGAGGTACCCAAGATGCGGCATGATGTTCGAACGTGTTGCGGACCCACACCAGGAACTCTTTAAGGAACTGCATCGATCCGGGTACTGGCAAGAATCGCTTGACCAACCCCGCGCAGCGCAGGTGGCACATTGGGATGAGCAAGAGCGCCTTAATAAGAAGCGGCTGACCTCCACTGAATTCTTGAAAGAGTGGGCTAAAAGGCGACAGTTGGGCATTCAGCTTGTAGCCATGGGCGTTTCCAGAGAGAAAGCCCAAGCATTTTTGCGAGCGCTACGAGATGCTATGCAACGGGCGCATTTTGATGACGATGGCCGATTCCATCCGGCTTTTCGCAATGAAGATAAAGTTGATTGGGAAGTCAGTTGGGCTTTTGCCGATGATGAACACCGTCTAAATCCCGAACATAACGGTCGGGCTCCAAAGCACCTCTACGGCGAGCCAGAAGCAGAAGAAGAGTTTTCGTCGGTGGATGAGCTTGCCATGAGCGCCAATCCCGACTTCGACTCAGCGAACGGCTTACAACGACAGCGCGCAGTCAAAAAGCGTGAGGCACCAATGTCGTAACGGTCCTTCATGCGCGTCGAAATTTAACATTACGGAGTTTGTAAAAAAAAGCGCCGGGTGCGAACCGGCGCTGAGGATGTTCCTATGTCGGGTGTTATATTACCAGAGCCATTAGTGCAGCGCAAGCCGCCTGCGACTAATGGTCAGTTTGCAAGACCACAGCGAAACCGAGAACAAGTCGCTTGGGCACGGCGTATTTACGACCTGTTGCAACGACCTGCTAGGGGTAAACCACAAGATGGTAAGGCTTATGGTGGTCATATTCGAATTGGCCTAATGGATTTCGAGGACCATCTTTTTGGAGGGGTTGGCTTCGCGGTTGCCTGTGTCAACGAAGACGGGTGTAATTTCTTAGCCTTCGATTGCGATGAAGACTTCGCTCTCCGTTTACCCATTTACGGTGAAGTGTTAGGACGCCGGGGATTAGCACAGGCCGCTTTCGGAACAACGGGCTCAACTTCAGGTCGGGGAAAGGTCATCGTAACCTTAGCCAAGCGCCTTCCCCAATCGTATGCTATTGAGCTAGCCAAGGAAATTCAAGACGAGACAATAGCTCATCCTGATTTTGGTATCACAAGGCCTGGCTCATTGACCGCATTCCCAAGTGGTGGGGATGGAAGTTATTGTCGGATTGGTGGGAGCAAGTACGGCCCAAACGGCCAACGGGAACTCTTCATCGACCTTAAGGGGTATGAAACCGACTTGGCCGTTATCGTGCCCGCAATACTTGAAGTCGGCCATACTCCAACCATAAAAGTGATTTCGGAGAAACGTTCTAAGACCGACCTTTCTTCTTGGGCTCAAGTTGTCTTATCCCAACCCTTTACAGGTACGGAACCTGACCTTCTCAAGGTTCAACTACGTTTGGTCAGTGAAGCCGTGCAAGTTGTCGGTGAAGACGCTGAATCCACGTTCATGGAATGGATGGAGCAAATAGCCAAAAACTCCCCGACCCTTTCCAATAGCGTTCAACGTCAGTTACATAGAACCGATACCTTTCAAAAAGCCCTAGCTCGTATCTCCAAAGCGAAGCCCCCAAAGGCTTGGGAGCCCCTTAGACCACCTTATACACCTGGAGTAACGTATAAGGTGGTCGACAAGGGAGTTAATAAGGTGGCCAAGGGCGCTGAACGTGTGTACTCTTCCCTTGCCGCTTACGTTCTCGCCCATCACCTCAACCCTCACGCCATCAGCATGGACTACGAGCGCCTCACAGCGCTAACGGGCTATAGCGACAAGTCGACGACCCATAAAGCTGCCCTCAAGGCCGAAGCGGCTGAACTCTTATTTATCCTTGATAAGGGGAAGCCACGCTCCAAGAATTGCCCAGGCGTTAGCGCCCTGTTCTGCCTTCGGGGAGAAGGGGAAACGATGGAACAAGCAATGGTCGCTGGTAAACGTTCCAGGCACTTTCAAGGCCGAACTGAGTCCAAGGAATCACGCCCAACGCCGCAAGCGCTCTACACCGGGGCATTAACTTGGAACGAGCTACTAAATCAAGACCCTCAACGCTATGGGCAAGTGTGCGAGCTTCTTCGCGAGTCAATGTATTTACCCGAGCAGCTACTACACCATAGCGAACTCAAGGCCGCATAGCTCTACGCCACAAGTAGCCTTCTCTGGCCGACAGTTGCCCTACGTTGCGTTCTAGCCTACGACCAAGTGTCTTACCTATGGCAAATCGACACAAGGCAAACAAAGCCAAAGGACGCTACGGGTTCCGCTAAACTCTGACTCCTTCCACCCCGTCGAATAATTATGTATGGAGAAAAACATGTCCGCTCTGCACCTAGCCTTAGCGGCTAAACGCCATGGCGCAATCTTCGGCTATGACGATGAAGGCCACATCGCTGCCGACCTGCGCCGACTGCCGCCCATCTTACGGAAACGGGTAGAGGCCCGACTTGGGGACGTTTTAAGCTGTGTAGCTGAACACTCCATCCCAAACTCAGTCGGTCCAGCTTTTGCCTTTGATGCCGCACTCGCTATACTGAATCAGAGAGCAAAACCAAGAGTCCTAGTCAAAAAGCCGCAGTCGGGTAAGCTCAGACCAAGGGTTCTACGGTGAAAAGGTCTCGCTCCTCACGTTGTCGGTGCACATATGGCATCGGCCTCTTCGGAAACACTCCCGGAGGACGAAGGCCCAGTGTTGGTTGCGGTGGCTACCCAACCTTCGTCAACTCGACCACCCTGATTAAGCCATGTTGACGTAATTTGATAGAGAAGGTTGATATTGGAGGAGGGAGCGCCCGATACGAAGCCACCACCCGTTGCGACGTAGCCATTTGGGCAGACGGCATACGCCGACCTACTGCTTTGTGGGGGGACGCTAACCGTACTCCAAACTAACCAGAACTTGCCGACTTTTCTCTTTCCCGCCGGAGTCACATGGCCAACGTTAGAAAAGCTTAGCCTCTGCCCCTGAGATAAAACGAGTGGCGATTGCACAGTTGCTCCGCCGCAACCGGCCAGGGAAAGAAGAACCGCCAAAGCGCGCAGCGAGAGAACTGGAACACTAAGGCCTTTCATTGATGGTGCCTTCACTTTCTGGGCGCTCGGACGCCCGACCCCACAGCGTTCTCGCTATCCCAATTAAACCATCGAGGAACCATGGACCAACCACCCGTCGCAAACCGCCAAGCCGGAAGGCGCTGCACAATTTGTGAGCACTCCGAAGTTGGAGAAATAGACTTAGCCCTAGGTCGGGACCGAAGTCCGAAAGGAGAAGTCGCAGTCCGCTTTGGCCTCTCTGAAAGCGCTGTCCAACGCCATAGGTCCTTACACTTAGGCCTCACGCCAAAGACGAATGGACGCTCGGGACCTCGACCGCCCAAAGCGCTAAAAGCTCGGGGCCGGTTCACCCACGGCGACGATGGGCGCTGCCCGACCTGCGAACAATTGACCGGAGAAAACGTTGGCGCTTTGGCCCCCGAACAAATCGTCAAGCGCGCAGAGCGAATTCTCCATGTCTCGGAATCCATCGCGCTCAAGGCGCAAGACGAAAACGATAGTCGCTTAGCGCTTCTCGCAGTGGATAGGTGCCAAAGAAGCATTGACACACTGGCAAGGATTGCGGGGCTTCTAAAGCCTGACGTTCTCGTTGATAACAGGAGCGTGACCAATCTCTATGCGACCTGGACAACGGACGCTCTAGAGGCCCTAGAAGGCTTTCATTCGGCCCTCGCAGCAGGCGCTACGGTGGCCGAAGCAGTGGAAGCGCTTCAGAGCAAGACGATTAGGGCGTTGTCCTCATCGAATGCGACATAATATCTATAACGTCGCATAAGGTTCAAGCAAAAAGCGCCATAATTCGAGAAGTTCGAATTACCGAACGAACAAAGCAATGCTACGAAAGCGCTTTCGACCTCAATCGATTCGGTGAAGCGCCGTTAAATAAAGCGGCTCAAGCTCGGAATTCTAGCCCGCTAAGAAACGGAACACCCCACCCCCGGTACCCCGCCCTCTTAGCCGCTGGTGAGTGCGGCTTGTCTGCCCCCGATGCAAACTAAATTTTGCGCGAGTTCCGTTGAAAAAGGCCCGCTGGATTGTAGCCCTAGCAACTCCCGTGATTTCTTACGAAATTAGGACGAGCCCTTAACCTTAAGAACGGCTTTTTCAGATTTGTCCTGCTGATTTTTCTCAACAATCGTACACCTAAAACCGCTGGACCCCGTGTCGATGACGTACCATGACTTGTAATAAAGACCGCCTTCGTAGCCGTCGGAATGCGCCACGAACATCACCGGATAGTCCTTTTGGGTGCACGAACCGTACCCGCCGCCGGGTGCGACACCAGGAGACCACCATAATGTTACAAGGGGTTCATTTTGGTCACTACCAGGATAAATCGTGACAGCCGATGGTGACCAGTAGAGCGTAGAGGGCGGCGGCACAGAACGACCGACGGTGCGCGAACTTTGACTTGATGACAGGACGCCCATAGGGGTTTGCACGACCTGTTGACCTCCACACGCTGTTAAGGCAGCACCGAGCCAAAAAAGTAGGGACAGCTTAAAGATTCGCATCTAAAGGCTCCTCTTATCTTCGAACGTTGATTGTGAGCGTCGTTGCCAACGAGGGTTGGTCCCCGTCATATGCCTCGAAGGAGCATGTGTACGGCCCCGGTCCTATGGGAGCAATGTTGTACAGGTAGTAGTTGTGCTCTCGACCTCCTCCTCCGCTGACGAAATGAATAAACACCTTGCCATAGTCGCAGTTTGTTTGGATTTCGGGAACAATGGACGGGCTGTAATGTAATTTTGTCGTCTTGTAGTCGTTTCCGCTTGGCTCGTACCGTAGGTTTACGGGATTGGGTTTCCAATAGAAAACCAAGCTGGTAGGCCTGATTGCAGTTCGTCCTTGGGGCAGAGGCGCTGCGCCTGACTGCGCGACCTGTTGGACTCCACAGGCCGCAAGGACGAACAGACTTAACCCCAGGGCGACTATTTGAAAAGCAACTTTCATGTGTGCTCCTCCTAAGAAAGCCGTTCAGTTCGTTAGTACGTCTTCCCACTCGCCGTGGTAAATGTGACGCCAGGCGTGATGGGTTTGATTGTGTATTTTACCGTCCCCGCAAGGGCATCGGAGAAACTTCCCAGGCAGTATTGATATTTGTATTCCGGCGGACGACAATGGTCACTAGCCGACGTAAAAACGGAGCCGTCGCCAAAAATGGTTACTGGTTCATCAACATATCCGCTTAGTGTCCCGACATCTTTAGTGCCTTGGGGACCATACTGACTACCCTTAGTGTACTCAAATGTCCCTGGAGTATATACCGTCGTGCCGTGACAGGAGCCGAAAACTCGGACCCTCGTGTATTTGTATTTATCCGTTCCTGAAGCCGCAAACTCGACTGAGTTTCCCTGGCCCCAGTAGGCGCAGGGCTGAAGTGTAGTAGACGGAGTTATACTTAAGGTCACCTTAAACGCGACGGCGGTCCCCTTTGGCAGCGATGGAGACTCCGGCGTCAGTTGGTCCTGCCAACCCCAACCAGAGTTGTCAGACGCCGTCACCAAACCAAGTTTCCCGCTACTATAGGGCGAGGAAACAGCGGTCTCCGACTGTGAAAACGTTGCCTTGCCAAGCACTGAAGTATTCGTCACCGTAAGCGACGTTGAACCTCCGAAATCGGAGAGTTGGTGCGAGGTGGAGTAACGGGATGAAAGTTTACCTGGTTTGACGACTTGACAGTTCTCAAAAGTGTAGCCAGGTTGCTGGCAATAGGGCTGAACCCACGTGTCTTCCCTGGAATAGCCGGGAGTACCCAAGGCCAGCGCACCCGATAGGCCGACTCCATACACCGGAGTTGTATGCGTGGAGCGACTTTCACCGCTTGACGACAACGGCGAGGTTGGGACAGCTTGACCGCCGCAAGCCGATAAAACGGCGAACCCTAGTCCAGAGAAAACAATCGAACGAAGTGGTCTGAAATTCATCATTTTCGGCCCCTCCAACGCTAGCTAGAGGGGCGCTTCGACAGGTGGCTGCTCTCCCCCGCAACCCCCCGGGCTTAAGAGCCCTAAGGAATCCCTATGAACCCAGAGATAGATAAAGCCTTACGAACCGCAGCCCAAGAGGCTCAGGCTTTGGACCCCGACATTATCGGCTTACCCGTGTTCAGCGAGATTGTGAACGGTGTAACCACTCAGGCCGACGTTACAAAAGCTGTTAGCGAAATGAAGAAGCTCAAGCCCGCGCTTTTCCTTGAACAAGATTTCGCCAAAATGACCGAAACTCGATTCACAGAACGCGAAGCCCAATTCCGTGAGGGCTTACGAAAGCCTAGGTCATTTACACCGACCGAATTTCATAGCCTTGACGCTTCACGGCTTTCGGCTGAAGAGTTAAAGGCTCTCGATAAATGCGTTGGGGGGCAATCCAACTCGTGGGATAGGGGCCTTCTCGTCAAGGCCCTTGCGCGTCAGCGCCTTGAAGACAACGTTCTCAAAGGTGGTGCAGCGTGAAGCCTCAAGAACCCAAGCGCCCTGACCCTGCTACAACGTTCAACGGTACCGATTGGGAGCACCTTAGCGATAAGAACTTTCTCGAACTAGAGAAGGCCCTAAGGGAAGCACTCAGAGGAGATAACGAATGATGACGACCTTCCCAGACGACAAAGCCCTCGCGCACATTGAAGGTGAAATACAGAGAGCGTGGAGTGACCCCGCAAAAACTAGACACTGAGTGATGTTATTCTTGCCTGATCGCGCTCCCGCCAGGCAGCCGGCGAAAGATAGCCCAGGCTCGAATG